>Ga0181518_10000014_pt1 | contig 209117 bp, 169 predicted proteins | sample PEATcosm2014_Bin_28_FD_119751 | JGI IMG/M metagenome (GOLD analysis project Ga0181518, IMG submission 119751) | Peatland microbial communities from MTU Mesocosm Facility, Houghton, MI, USA - PEATcosm2014_Bin01_60_metaG | ecosystem: Environmental > Terrestrial > Soil > Wetlands > Peat | place...
CCAGCAGGCCGAGGTCAAGCTGCTGAAGCTGACCAAGAAGGTGCACGATCTGCTGCAGCTGACCAAGCTGTATACCGTTTTCGATATCAAGGACGACGAGGCCATCGCCATCGCCTCCTTCAAGTAAACGAGCGAGGCAGCAGAGAACATTCTTGCTACAGGCTCATCCAACAGCTCTACAAAAGAATAAACATCAAAAACAACTCTGCCCGCTTGCTCGGCAGGCGGGCAGAGTTGAGTTGCACTTACTTTGACTTCTTTTTAGCCGCCTTCCCGGTTTTTTTCACCTGTTTACTTCGTTTGGTGCTGGCTTTTACCGGCGCCAGCAGTGGTATCAGTTTGCTGGCAACCGGCGACCCAAGCCCGGTGCAGGCATCCCACCCTGGCCCAGCGGAGAAAGCCCCGTTGTTGCCCTGGGTTATGTCGTTGAAGGCCGAGGTAGCTTTGGCCGCGTAGATTGTCGGTTGGATGAAGCCCACCTGCGTGCCGAGTTGCTGGTTGGCCACCGCTATCAGACCAGCCCACAACGGAGCTACCGCGCTGGTCCCGCCGATGACGGTTGTCTGGCCGTCCACGCGAATCGTGTAGCCGGTGGTGGGGTCGGCGTCGCCGGCTACATCCGGCACACCGCGCCCGCCCGTGCTGACACTCGGCGCCGGGACGTGCGCGTTGACCTGCCAGGCGGGCAGAGCAAATACGTTACTCACGCCGCCGCCGGTCGCACCTTCCTTGTTGGCCAACTCGTTCCAAACCACCTCGGAGACGATCGTCGCGCCTTTGGCGTCGAGCTTCGTTCCCCCGCAGGCCAGCACGTGTGGACTCGAAGCCGGAAAGTCGACATTGTTGCCCTTCCCTCCGTCCGTAGAGCCATTGTCGCCTGCCGCAACGGTAATCGTGATGCCCAGCGCCGCAGCCGACTGGCAAGCCGCGTCCAGCGCTTTCATCGTCTGTGGCGACCAGGTCGATTCCGGCCCGCCCCAGCTGATGGAGATCACGCTCGGCTTGTTGACCGTGTCGTGCACCGCGGTGGTAATAGCGTCGACAAACCCCCGGCTGGTGTTGGGCGCAAAGTAAACCGCGATCTTCGCCCCCGGCGCCACGGAAGCTGCCACTTCAATGTCCAGCATCACCTCTCCGTCGGGGCCGCTGGCCTTCGATGGATTGTTCTTGCCGCCGTTCACGCTGACAGCGGTAATGCCCGGCGCAGCGAGTCCGAGCGTCTTGAAGTAGGCGGTCAAATCGGCCTGCCGGTACCCTCCGCCGAACTCGAGGATCCCGATGGTCTGCCCGGCTCCGCTGGCTTTGGCGGGGAAGTTGTACGCCTGGGCTACTTGGGGGGGGGTGTAACTGCTGGGCGCGGCTGCTGACTTGGCATGGACACGAAAGTGCGGCTGTGCCTGGGGACGGTTATCGAACCCCAGCACAGCCTCCACCACACCGGTCAACGATGACGGCAAATGAATTGTGCCCTCGCGCACCCGGTATTCCGTTCCATTGATTAACTTTTGTTCCAGCACCACGCCAAACGCCTTTTGCATGTCAGCGGCGGTGCCGGTAAGCTGCAACGTGCGCCGCGCTGCAGAAGTAGGATCGGGTTCGACCTTAAGGTGGAACTCCCGGGCAAACGCCCGAACCAGCTTGACTGCCGAAGGATCGGCGGCGTGGTGTTTCTTGAACTGAGCGCGGCTCACGCGAACCGGCCCATTCGACAGGCCGCCTCGAAGTTTGAGTTTCAGTGGCTCTTTGCGTTTCACGATGACCGACACGGTCATCTTTGTTTTGGCCGGCGTAGCCTTTAGCCGGACGGCATCGGGAGCTACGGCTTTCTCGCTCCCGGGAAGGGCGACGCGCGCCTGATCTCCAAATTGAGGTGGTTTGACCGACATCGCCTGGGGAGGCTTGACGGACATGGGTTTGTTACGTGGGGGATTTGCCATGAGTGACCTCTTCTTTCTCGTCCAGGTCTCGTTTGCCGAGATTTGGACTTATTTACTGTGAATGATAGCGTGAATTGTTGCATCGGGATAGAACAATCTGCATCAAACAGAATTATTTAATCATCTCATCGTACATACGCCGGACTTATCAACCGGCCCCGTGCACTGCAAAAAGAAGATTTTCGCTAGTCCGGTTCAATATGTATAGTTCGTGCATTGGCTTCCTACTCGCAATAGAGGTTCCGCCGTGGCACAACGCATTCGAATCCCGTTGCTGATTCTGCTCTGGCTCGGTAGTGGAGCCTTGGCGCAGGCCCAGCCTACAGCAACCCAACCGGCATATACGAGGGCTGAAAGCGCTGTGCACATCCGTCTGGGCCAGTCCGCCATACCGCTCTATGGGCCGTGGAAATTTGCCGTCGGCGATTCACCCGTCAATCCACTTACCCACGCGCCGCTCTGGGCGCAGCCGGACTTTGACGACTCGAATTGGGAGACCGTTGATCTCACACCGAAGAACGGGACCTTCGACCCGGTGGGCGGATACACAGGATACACTCCGGGCTGGACGGCCAAGGGACACGCAGGGTACTGGGGTTTTGCCTGGTATCGCATCCGGGTGATTCTGGAGACGCACACTGGGGACAAGATAACCCTGGCCGGACCGCCCGACGTGGACGACGTGTACCAGGTATTCATCAACGGAGGTCTGGTGGGCAGCTTCGGAGATTTCTCTGGCCGCCAGCCTGTAACCTACTACACGCAGCCGATGATGTTCTCGTTGCCGCAACCGGTTGACGGGAACTCCGGCGTATCCTCGCAGGTTCTGGCCTTCAGGGTATGGATGCAGCCGGAGGCCCTGACGACCCAACCCGATCCGGGAGGTTTCCACACCGCGCCGGTTCTGGGCGAAGCCGGAGCGGTGAAGGCGGGGTACCAGCTGCGCTGGCTGGAACTGGTGCGCGCGTACCTGCCTTCCGCTATCGAGGCACATCTGTATGCATTGCTGGCAATAATGGCCTTCAGCCTGATTCTTTTTGACCGCACTGACAGTGTTTATCTCTGGATCGGATCTGTTTTTCTGCTCCAAGCGGCCTCTTACGCATTGTCCGCTTTCGATGTCTGGACACAGCGTTTGAGCATTTGGACCGACAGCCTGCTGACCTTCGGTATATTAACTCCGCTGATATGCGCCGGATGGGTGATGGTCTGGTGGGTTTGGTTCGGGCGTCAACGGCCTGCGTGGATTCCACGCGCCGCCGCCGCGCTGGCTCTGCTTAACATGATCTCCAACATGATTGGAGAAGATCTTTTCTATACCTTTGTTCCGCATCCGGTTGCCACGGCTTTCCACGCGGTTTCCCTGGTTGTCCGGCTGCTCTTCTTAGCTTTGTTTGTGTGGCTTATTGCCCAGGCCATTCGCAACCGGGGACTTGAGGGCTGGCTGGTTTTGCCCGCCATCCTGCTATTGGGAATCGGAATGTTTGGCGGTGAACTTGCCGTTCTGCATATTCCGGTCGTCTGGTTTCCCTTTGGCGTGGGCATCAACCTTCCCCACAGCGCAAGCCTGCTGCTGGTGGCGACGGTGGCTCTGCTGCTGCTGCGCCGGTTACTGCTTTCGGTACGCATGCAACGTCTGATGGAACAGGACGTAAAGCAGGCGCGGGAGTTGCAGCAGATGATTCTGCCCGAGGCGCGGACCACACTGCCGGGGCTGGAGATAGAGTGCGAGTACCGGCCGGCGCGAGAGGTGGGCGGAGACTTCTTTCAGATCATTCCCCGCCCCGCCGACGGCAGCCTGCTGATTGTAGCCGGCGACATAACCGGCAAAGGACTCAAAGCGGGCATGTTGGTGGCACTACTTGTGGGAGCCATTCGCAGCACGGCGGAAACCAATTCCGATCCGGAATATGTACTGAGCGTGCTGAACCGACGGCTGCTGGGGCGCGGCGATGCCCAAGCCACATGCCTCGCGCTCAGCATTGCCAAGGATGGCAAGGTAACGCTGGCCAACGCCGGGCATCTGCCGCCTTACCTGAATGGAGAGCCAATAGCGATGGAGGGCGCCCTGCCGCTGGGAATCATGCCAGAGGCGATCTTTCCCGTCCTGTGCTTCCAAATGTCTGAAGGCGACCGGCTGGTGTTGATTTCGGACGGAATTGTGGAGGCAATGGACGCGGATGGGCGCCTCTTCGGCTTCGAGCGTGTGCACGATCTGATGCGTAAGGCGATAAGCGCCGCGGAGCTGGCTGGCGCGGCACAGAGCTTCGGGCAGGAGGACGATATCAGCGTGATCTCCGTAGCTCGCGCTGCCGCTTATGACCCTGCTTTGGCATGAACGAACCTGGAGGAGTCCCTTGTTCTCAGGGCATTCTCCGCGCTTTGAGGGTGCCCCTACATCGCTGCCAGTGCCGCGGCCTGATTGGAAAACAGATCAGCGTACTTGGGAATACCCACCATGGTAAAAACTTTGTTAAAGTGCGCTGAAAGCCCGAAGGCGCAAACCTTCTGGCCTGCCTTTGAGGCTTCAATCAACAACTGAATCACCAGCGCGATGCCGCTCGAGTTGATGTAATCCACCTTGGTAAAGTCCAGCAGCACTAGCCTTGTTTCTCTGGGCAGCGCCTGGTATGTTCCCAGTACCGCGTCTTTTGAGGTGCTGGCGATATCACCCTCAAAGCGCAATACGGTGACCTGATGCCCGGCTGAAGATATAAGCTGCTCAACGTGTGCCTTCGTTTCGTTCTGCACGATCAATCGTCTCCGTATCTTCTTCTCTTATTTCGTTTCTTTATCCAGCCGGATTACCAGCCGGACATAACTGTTTTTGCCTTTGGCGCCGGCCACCCACTCCGCCTCGTCCACCAGCGCCTGGATTAGAAACATGCCCATCCCGCGCGGATCTTCCTTGCCGCGCATCTTGAGGTCGATGTCTGGCTTGTGTACAGCTCCCGGCTGCCGGTTCATGCCCTTGCCGTCGTCCATGACCTTTACTTCCAGCGAATCCACGCCGGCCGATAGTACGACACCCACACTCAGATTTTCATTCATCCGATTGCCGTGCTCGATAGCATTGATGCACGCCTCGGCCACGGCCGTCTTCAGATCCTCGATGCGGTCGTCGCGGAAGCCCATCAGCTTGGCTACCGAGGCAGCCGCGCTCATGGCCACTTTTTCAAAGCCCAATCGTGAGGGTACACGGACTTCAACGACCGTGGTTTTGGGCTCACTCATTCGGGCATCTCCGTTACGCTGGTTGCACGGCACAGCGCCAGCGCGGTCATATCGTCTCCCTGCGGACCGCCTTCGGAGAATTCCTCGATGGCCGCCCACAATGCATCGAGAATACCATCGGCCTTGCTGAAATGGCATCTAATAAATTCAGCCAGAAGCCTTTCCGATCCAAATTCCTCATTTCCTCTGAATACTTCCGTCAGCCCGTCGGTGTAAAACAAAAGCCGCGTCCCCGGTGTAAACCCGCATCGCTCACTTTTGTAGCGCATGCCCGGCAGAAGCCCTAGCGGCGTCCCCGTAGCCTCAAACAGGCGAGGCTCCGAGCCCGGATGCACTAAAAAGCCAGGATTGTGTCCCGCATTCACCACCTCGATCTCACCCGCCTCCGGATACAGCCGGAGGAAGATAGCAGTCACGTAGCGCCTGCGAGCCTCTTCGCCCTCCGCCCAGTGGTGCTGGTTCATGCGCGCAGCCAGTTCATCCAGCGGCGGCCCGCCTGCCGCCATCGCCCGGAACGCAGAGCGGAAACTCATGGACACAATCGCAGAAGCCAGCCCCTTGCCGGCTACATCGGCCACCGCCATCAGCAAGCCCCCGTCCGGCTGGGCAACAATATCGAGATAGTCGCCGCCCACCTCGTAACAGGTAGCGGAACGAAAGGCCAGCGAGTAGCCCGGGATCGATGGCGGATTCTGCGGCAGCAAAGACCGTTGGATAGCGCGAGCCGCGTCCAGATCCTGCTGCACGCGGGCAAACTCCACGTTGCGCTTGTGGTTACGGGCGTTTTCCACGGCCACCGCGGCTTGTAATACCAGCCCTTCAATGAAGTCAGCCTCGTAGAGCGTCAGCTCCCGGCCGTCCGGAGTCGCAACCACCAGCTCGATCATGCGCTGGCCGTTGCGATCATTTAATGGATAACTCCGCAGGGAATTTCCGCTTCCGCCCGTGGTGTCTGCTGAAATCGCTTCGCCGTATGTCAGCCCAGTTCCAGGAAAAGCCGCCGCAGCCATCTCCAGCTCACGCACCACAATGCGCAGCACCTGCTCCAGAACCTCTTCTTCACGAAGGTTCGAATGCACCTGCCGCGAAGCCTCCAGCAGCGCCTGCAACCGCGCCACCTGTTGTTGTAAGTCGATCGTCTCACTATGGCCGGGAAGCTGACTTTCAACCGTCATCGAGCTTGTCCCTCCGTGGAATTCCACTCTAGCATGATCTACCCATGCCGGCGCATGCCATCAGGCGCTCAACATAATGGGTCGTAACCAAGAACAACAATATGGATACCACACATTGTGTTGTTTCTTGCTTCATTTTTCAGGTTTGCGGCAACATGCAGTTAGAATTCTATGAGGGGAATCAGGGAAGACTGTAGACACGGCGAAGCCATTAACCCTGGGAAATGTAAGAATGTAGTTAACCTGTAGCCCGGATGGCGAAACTGGCAGACGCAGCGGACTTAAAATCCGCAGCTCCGAAAGGAGCGTGGGGGTTCAAATCCCCCTCTGGGCACCAAGTTTGCGATCAACCAACAGGGTTTCTGCGGAGTTGGCGTACCGGAAGAGGCAGAAGATTACGAAAGCTGAGTGATGGATAGCAGAGCAACCCGTTAGGAAAAGCTATGTATACTCCTGCATTCAACCAGGTCGCCAACCGCGCTGCTCTGATCGAGGTCATGCGTACATATTCGTTCGCCATTCTCTTCGGCCCGCAATCGGGTGTGGAGGCCACTGCACCGCTGGCGGCCACGCACCTGCCGCTGGTGGTGAAGGATGAAGGCCCGCACGGCCTGATCGAAGGACACTTTGCCCGCGCCAATCGCCACTGGCAGGCTCTGGCCGGGCGTGAAACATTGGTGGTCTTCTCCGGGCCGCACAGCTACGTCTCACCCACACTTTACATAGATCCGCTTTCAGTTCCCACCTGGAACTACATAGCAGTCCATGCCCACGGCACTATGGAACTGGTCGAAGACGAGGCAGGCAAAGACAGGCTGCTCATCGATCTGATTCACGTTCATGAGCCAGCATTTGCGGAAAAATGGCGCGCCATGCCGGATGAGTTCCGCCGGTCGATGCTGGCGGAGATCGTAGGATTCCGCATGCCAATCACGCGCATCGAAGGCAAGTTCAAGATCAGCCAGAATCGCGATCCGGTTGAACGCCGCGCCGTTCAATCCGCCCATACTGCCGGTTCAGCCGATCAGCAAGCCCTTGCCGCGTGGATGAAGCGGATGGGCGGGTGAGGGTGTAAGGGCATCGCGTTTCCGCAGACTCCCCGCTTTTGCTATACTCGTAGAGTTCACCTCTGTGCGGAGGTGGCGAAATTGGCAGACGCACCAGCTTGAGGTGCTGGCGCCCGTTTGGGCATAGGGGTTCAAGTCCCCTCTTCCGCACCAAATTCTTTCGTCCGGGCTAACCGGACTGACCTGGAAAGCAGCCTCCAAGATGCATTTTCTTCTCTATTTCGTAATTGTCCTGCATGTGATCGTGTCTCTGTTTCTGATTGGCGTGGTTCTGTTGCAGCAGGGCCGCTCCGCCGACCTGGCAGGCGCCTTTGGCGGCCAGGGCTCACAGACAGCCTTCGGCCCCCGCGCCGCTGCCAACGTGCTTACCCGGCTCACTACCTGGTCAGCAATCATCTTCATGTTAACCTCCATAAGCTTGACCGTGCTCTACCAACGCTCCTCTACAGGCTTTAAGTCCGCGATCGAGAGTTCCGCGCCCACTTCTGCACCGGCTAAGTCCGGGAAATAGCTCGCAAACCTTTTTTTCTCAATCAGATCTGGAAAAGCGGCAGACCACATGGTCTGCCGTTTTTTGCTTATAGATCTCTCCTAAGATAACTAACTCGAAGATTATTCTTGACAGATATATCTTACAGATATATCTTGTAGATATATGCAAAACAACCGAACCGCATACGTTATCCTTGGCATGCTCTCCATTGAGCCCAGTGGGTCTGGCTATGAGATTCGCAAGGCCATTGAAAGCACTGTCGGCTACTTCTGGGGCGAGAGTTTCGGGCAAATCTACCCTACCCTCAAGCGGCTGGCGGCCGAAGGCTTGATAGAGCCCTGTAAATCAGAGAGCGCAGTCAAAAAACAGCGTCAGGAGTACTCACTGACCGCTGCCGGGCGCGCCTGCCTCCGGGAGTGGCTTGCCCTGCCCTTCCAAAACGATCCGCCTCGCAACGAATTCCTGCTCAAGTTATTTTTTGGCCGCGAGGCTGCGCCGGGTGTTGCGATCTCGCATGTCCGCGAGCTTCAAGAAAGAAACCGACACATGCTCGCCGCCCTGGAAGAGATCGATATCATGGCGAAAACGCAGCAATCGCAAAACCCCAACAAGCCTTACTGGATGCTCACGCTGGGCATGGGAATGGCGCTAACCCGCGCCGCCCTCGACTGGGGCGAATCGGCGCTGGCTGAGCTTGCTTCCATGGAGGCTGCCGCTGGCGAAGCCCCGCAGTCAACCAATATCAACCGCGACAGCAGAAAGTACGCATCCAACGATTCCGCCGCCATCAAGGCCTGAACTCGACCTATGCGGTCCGCAACCGGCGCATTCAAACAACGCGCGCGCAACTAAAGGAGAATCGCAAAATGTCTACCACCGTCAAACCCAGCCGCATCTCGCAGATTGTGGCCTGGGCTGTCGCCAGCCTTTTTGTCCTCGGTTTTTTCTTATCTCCCGTGGGAGCGTGGACCGGCCCCATTCTGGGTACCTGGTTCGTGGGCACGCAAAAGCCCCGGCGCGGATTCCTGTGGATGTTGGCTTTTAGCTTCATTCCCAGTCTGATCTTCGGCTGGCGCAACTTCCCGTTGACCGGCCCTGCGCAGGCGCTCGAATACCTGGCATGGACTCTGCTGGCCGCTGTGCTCGGCGTTCTGCCCTTCACCTTCCACCGGCTGGTCAGCGTTCGCCTGCCTGGATTCCTTTCCACACTTCCCTTGCCGCTGGCAGCTGTGGCGCTTTCAGTGCTTGCCCTTGCGCTGCACATCGGCGCAGCTTCAATGATCGGACCATCCACATTCCTCATCTTTTGGTTCGCGTCAACGGTCGTATGGCTATGGAACCACGAATCCCACGCCACTAAATATGTCTTCGGAGCGGGGTTCATTGTTATATGCGGCTTCGGGCTATTCCGCCATTTCAGCGGCGTCGAGCTGCCTATCAATCTGCTCACGGGCGCAGCCTTTTCCTGGGTTTGCCTTGGCGCCGCCCTGCTTCTGAGCGTCTGGGCGCTCTTCCATCCGATCAAAAACGTATCCTGGGCTGAACGGCCAGAGACTGTTGCCTTGCTGCAAAGTCCCTTTACCGGCGAGCCGTTGCATGTGGTCAGCAACAAGGGCCGCGAAGAACTGGTTAGCTCGTCGGGCGAGCGTTTCCCCATCCGCAATGGAATATCGGTCTTCCTCAGGCAGGAAGACCTCACCGGCGACAACCTCAAATACAACCATCTCTACGAGATCATCGGCGGCTTTTATGACGACACACAGCGCGTCTTCGGCGCCTTCCGAGGCATGGAGTTGGACTCGTATTTCGAGAATTACATGAGTCTGCTCCAAGTCGAACCGGGCGATTCGGTGCTGGAGACCTCGGTTGGCACCGGCCTCAACTTTAAATACCTGCCGCGTGGCGTGAAGCTCTCCGGCCTCGATCTATCCCAGGAGATGCTGGCCAACTGCCACAACAATCTGCGCCGCTGGCAGATGGAGGGCGATCTTTACCTGGGCAATGCGGAGAGCCTTCCCTTTGCCGACTCAAGCTTCGATGTTGTCTTTACGTGCGGCGGCTTCAACTTCTTCAGCGACCGCGCCAAAGCCATCCGCGAGATGATTCGTGTGGCCAAGCCGGGCGGCCACCTGATGATCGAGGATGAGACAGAAGAATATGTGAAGAGCACCTACCAAAACATCCCGTATACAAGCAGTTTTTACAAGGATCGCAAGGAGGCTGTGACCGTGCCCATCGACCTGGTACCGCCGGAGATGGAAGAGATCAAGCTCGAAATGCTGAAGGAAGGCAAGTTCTATGCAATCACCTTCCGCAAACCATCTTCCGCATAAGGCCCGGCACAATAGAATAGAGCCATGATTCTGGAGACCTTCCCTGTCGGCCCGCTGCAAGCTAACTGCATCCTCCTAGGCGACGAGGAGACCGGCGAGGCGATTGTCATTGATCCCGGCGACGAGGCCGAGCGCATTCACGACCGCCTCACCAAACATGGCCTCAAACTGAAGCAGATTCTCCTCACTCACGCCCACATCGACCACGTGGGCGGCGCTCTCAAGCTCAAGCAATTAACCGGCGCGCCCATCTTTTTGAATGAAGACGACCAGTCGCTGCTCAAAACGATGAAAATGCAGGCCTCCTGGATCGGCCTTCCGACGCCGGAGACCGCTCCGCCGGATGAAGGCCTGGCCGATGGCCAGATTGTGGGTTTGGAACGCTACCCCGCCCAAGTCATCCACACTCCCGGACATACGCAAGGTTCGATTTGCCTCCACTTTGCCCCGCTCAAGCTGCTGGTTGCGGGAGACACGCTCTTTGAAGGCAGCATCGGGCGCACCGACCTGCCCGGCGGCAACTTCGATCAGATCATCGACTCCATCCAGAACCGTCTGCTGGCGCTGCCAGATGAAACCCGGGTTCTGACTGGCCATGGCGCCGAAACCACCATCGGCGCGGAACGCCGCAGCAATCCCTTCCTGCGCGGGCAGTAAACCATAATAGGCCGTTACGAGAAAAGTCCCTCCGCTTTCAAGGCTTCCATGCAGCGTTTGATGCCGTCGTCATTCGTCAATAGGCTCCAGCGCTCTTTGGACGCAACAGCACAGAGCAGAATATCGATCGCCCCACATTCGACACCTCGACTCCTGCAGAGATTGAAAAGGCGCGCTGCTTCTTCATAATCGCCGGTAGTAATGGTTTCGTCCGGAAATGCTTCGAGTGCACACCGCAATTTTTCACATTGGGCCGGTTCCTTGATGCCGGATAAGACTTCTTGCCGGATCGGGCCAACGATGGCGGTGCGCCCGTCCTGAATCGCATCTTTGAGCGAGGTCAGCATGAACTGCTCCTCGACATTTAGAGCGGCGAGATTCCTGCGCCGGAACAAAAGTGACCATGCGCAAGTATCAACCAGGACTTTCATGGCTCACCCTCGACCCTGTCAAGCCGACGCACTTTCCTGTAGTCATAAGCCGGATCATAGTCGATCGTCCCCGCAAGGTTAAGGATTTCCATCTGCTTTCGCCGGCGAATATATTCCTCTAAAGCAGCTGTCACCGCTGCCTTTTTGGTCGCGTGTTGGCCGATCCGCCGCGCCTCAGCGATCAGACTGTCATCTAGGGCTAGATTCGTAGGCATGGCCGCGACTCCTTCTATGTGTAGCATATCACACATTTAAATGTGTGGCAGAGGAAGTCGTGATATTAGAAGAATTTCATAGAAAATCAACCAGCCCGACTACGCCGCGACTAAACTCATACTCCTGCCCAAGCAGGCTCACTACCAGCCAGCCGGAGTCTGCCATCCCGAAGAAGTACCCCGGGTGGACCCAGACGCCATGCTCTAACATGGCCAGCACCGTCTGTTCGTCTGGCCTGAGCGCCGGAATCCGCAGTACCGCGTACCAGCCGCCCTCGACCTCAAGCCGGCTCACCTCCGGCAGCCGGACGAGTTGCCGGTCCAGCTCGGCCAGATTGGCGGCCACACGAGCCCTGATCTGCTGCTGAATCGACCCGCGGCCCTCGAGCCAGGCCGGCATTGCGTGCTGCACCGGTGCGTTCATGGAGAGAAAGGTGTCGGCGATGACCTCCAGACGGTTGAGTGCTGCGAAGGCCTCCGGACTTGTCTCAGGAGTAGCCGCCACAATCCAGGCCGCCTTCATCTGCGGCAATCCGGCAATCTTGCTCAGTCCGCTGACCACGAAGAGCGGGACGCCCTCCAAACCCCCGGCAAAGCTCTTTCCTGGGCCGCTGAAGCCGTAATCCAGAAAAACCTCGTCCACAATCAGGGCGAGATCAAACTCCCGGCAGAGCCGCGCCAGCTTTTCGGCCTCCCACGGCTTGGTGAAGTGGCCGGTGGGATTGTTGGGGTGCACCAAGACGATGGCCCGCGTCTGCGGCGTGATGGCGCGATGAAAGCCCTCTGCATCGATCTGCCAACCGTGGTCATAAATCAGCGGAGCGGCCTTAAGGCGCACATCGTCCAGCACAGCCAGGAAGTCGAAGAGCGGATAGCCCGGCTGAGCTATGAGAATTTCGTTGCCTGCATCGCAGAGCAGCCGGAGGAGGAAGCTGTAGGCCTCGCTGGTGCTGGTGGTGAGCACGATCTGCTCCGGCTGGAGAGTAACACCATGGTCCGCATAGTAGGCGCAGACGGCCTGGCGGGCGCTGAGCAGGCCGCGCGGCTGTGGATCGTAGTCCAGGGCCCGCGGATTCGCCAGCGCCGCCAGCAAGGCAGGATCGTAGGCAAATTCACAGCGCGTTGGGTTGGAAACTGTCAGGTCGGCAATCGGCAACCCCGCCTCGACGCGCAGCCGGTGAGCCCGCGCCAACTCGCTCTCTTCAGTGTTCCAGCCGGTTCGCAGCGAAAAGCGCATAATACTCTTACCCCATCAAGAATCCTGAAAAGGCTGCCGCACCGCAGGTGCCACAATAGAAGCAGGCGTCCCACTATCAACAGTACACGGACGCATACGATTTATACGCAATCAGGAGGAAGATTGGCTCTGCGCGCGGTGGTCTTCGACTATGGAATCGTACTGACAGGACCGCCGGACGCCGCAGCGTGGGCCAACCTGTTGCGCATCACCGGCCTGCCCCAGGAGCGTTTCGAGACACTTTACTGGGCCAATCGCACCGCCCTCGATGAAGGCAAGCTGACTGGCATCGGCTACTGGCAGAAGCTCCTGCGCGAGGCCGGACTGCCGCTGGAACACGTTGAGGAGCTGAGTTACTGGGATGCGCGCCTGTGGACCGTCCAGAACCCCATCATGGTGGCCTGGCAATTGGCCGTCAAGCAGCGCGGCCTGCGCACGGCCATCCTCTCCAACATCAGCGACAACGTGGTGGAAAACATCGAGCGCGAGTTCGACTGGATTCACCGCTTCGACGTGCTGGTGTGGAGCTTTCAGCTGGGCATCGTCAAGCCTGACCCGGCGATTTATCGCTATACGCTCAGCAAACTCGGCACGCAGCCCGAAGAGACGCTCTTCATCGACGACAAGCGGCCCAATGTGGAGGCCGCGCGAGCGCTGGGGATTCAAGCAATCGAGTTTTCAAGCGTGGAACGGCTGCGCGAGGAGCTGATCGCCGCCGAACTGGATGGAGTTTTGCCGCTTCCCTGTTAAGCCGGAAGGTGAACACGCCTGGTTTGTAATAATCTGCAAAGGCAGTTTTGGTGATTTTGCGGGGATTTTCATCGTAACTCATTGAATCCAATGAGGTTAAAATTATCTGCAAAGGTATTTTTTGTATTTTCAGGGGGATTTTCTTCGCAAGTTATTGATTCCATACAAGTTCATAATTATCTGCAAGGTTAATCTTTATTTATTTATTTTTGAGGGGGGGAGGGGGGTACCCAGTTTTCAGTGTTCAGTTGTCAGTTGTCAGCAACTGCGCGTACCACTGAGCTTTGTTCATGGAATGATTGTGCGCCAGTTGAAGGTAATTATCTGCAAAGACTGGCCGTCCAGGTAGACGGCGCTTGCACGCCATGGAGATTGAGGAATCCGAGGCGTCAACAGAGGGTAATTACCAGTAAGGCTAGCCCAGTACACTTACCTCATGGCCCTCCATTTCTATGAAGCGTCTTTGCGCGGCTCAGCCGTCCTGAGATACGGCAAGGGCCAAAAAGGTGAATTCCATGCAGGAAATAAAGGTATTGCGCGCGGCTGTTGCGGCCGTGCTGGGTTTTGTCCTGGCGCTGAGCGCGGGTCTGGCTACGGCTCAGAGCGTGCCGGTGGTCACCGGCGACGCGCGGGTAGACAAGCTGCTGAGCCAGATGACGCTCAACGAGAAGCTGACGCTGATCCACGGCACGCAGGAGGATCCGGCGGTCTACCAGGGTCAGGCAGGCTACCTGGCGGGCATACCGCGGCTGGGCATTCCGGGGCTACGTTTTGCCGATGGGCCTCCGGGCGTGCTGACGCGCCATCCATCGCAGGCCGAAACGGCCACCATGGGCGTAGCCGCCACCTTCAGCCGCAAGACGGCCGAGGAGAACGGATTGGTGATTGGCCGCGAAGACCGCGCGTTGGGCATCGACGTATCCCTGCAGCCCTTTGTAAACATCGACCGCGACCTGGAGTTCGGCCGCGGTTACAACACCTTTGGCGAAGACCCGTTCCTGACCGCTGAGATGGGGGTTGCCGAGGTCAGGGGAATCCAGTCGCAGCATGTCATGGCCCAGATCAAGCACTTCGTGGGCTACGACTCCGACGGCACCAGCACGTATATCGACGACCAGACACTGCACGAGGTATACGTAGCACCCTTCGACGCCGCCATCCGCATGGCAGACGTCTCGTCGATTATGTGTTCCTACAATCGCCTCAACGGGACATTTGCCTGCGGCAACGAGTCCTCACTCACCAAAATTCTGCGCGACGAGATCGGCTTCAAAGGATTCGTTACCTCCGACTGGGGCGCGGTTCACGGGGTCAACTTCATCAACGCCGGCCTGGACATGGAGATGCCCGGCGAGCCGAAGCCTGACGGAGGCGGCTTCCAAATACCATCGTTCTTCGATTTGCAGCCCCTCCCTCCTCCTCCGCCGCCCAGGACTCCCGAGATGATAGCCGACATGATGGAGATGTTCGGTGGCCACATTCCCGAGGAGCCGGCTCCGCAACGCGGCGGCTTCGGCGACTTCGGTAGAAAGCTGGACCCCAAGAAGATGGCCGACGCTCTCAGGGACGGCACGGTCAACGAAGCGGCCATCACCCGCGCCGCCGGGCGCGTGCTGTATGAGATCGTGCACTTCGGCTACCTCGACGGCCAGAGCAAGCACGACGTGACCGAGCAGTCCATCGAAGCCAACGCCGCAATCATCGAGAAGACCGGCGAAGAGGCCGCGGTGCTGCTGAAGAATGAAGGTAGCGCGCTGCCCTTGAAGGCCGCGGAACTCGAGTCCGTGGTGCTGATCGGCCCCACCGCACTCCAGGTTGACTCGATTGGCATCAACGGCGAACGGTCCGTCGGTCTGCCGCAGCGGCAGGTCGGTCCCCTTGAGGCTCTCAGGAAAGTCTCCGGCAACCCCAACATCCGCTTTGCCGTAGACGACGATATGACCGGCACGCTGGTTCCCGCCGATGCGCTGAGCCACGACGGCCAGCCGGGGCTGGTCCGCAGCGGAGTGGGCGCGGGGCAAACTGACTCCCAGATCAACTTCACCGGCGCAAATGCGCTGGCGCCCAACTCGATCGTCACCTGGAAGGGCACGCTGACGCCGACCCATGCGGGCGTTTACTGGCTCTATCTGCAGGCGATGGGCACCAACGCCAGTATCTCCCTTGATGGCAAGGGGCTGGCCAGGACCGGCGCCTTCCAGGGCGGAATCCATGGCGACATTCTGCAAGCCAACCAGGACAATGCCATTCCCACCATCGACGGGCTCGACAATGTGCGACGCGCGGTTGAGCTGACTGCCGGGCCGCACCAGATCGAGATCAAGATCAACCCCGACAGCTCCAACTCGCCGGTGCAGGTACGGCTCAACTGGTACACCCCCGAGCAGCGCAAGGCCGACCACGATGCCGCTATCACCGCCGCGAAGAGCGCAAAGATAGCAGTGGTATTCGTGTGGACGCGCCTCACACCGGTCTTCGGCCTGCCCGGCGAGCAGGACAAGCTTGTCGAAGAGGTGGCCGCGGTTAACCCCAACACCATCGTCGTGCTGAATACCAGCCAGCCTGTTGCCCTGCCCTGGGTGGACAAGGTGAAGGCGATACTCGAGATGTGGTGGCCGGGCGACGAGGGCGGCTGGTCGACAGCCAACCTGTTGCTCGGCAAGACCAGCCCCGCCGGCCGGTTGCCGGTAACCTGGGGCAAGCGTCTGGAGGACTACGCAGCCACCGACCCCAAGCACCCGGAACGCTCCAAGAAGGGCGTGGACGGAAAAACCACGTATAGCGAAGGCGTGAACGTAGGCTACCGCTGGTTCGACAAGGAGAAGATCGATCCACTGTTCGCCTTTGGACATGGCTTGAGCTACACCACCTTCAAATACTCGGAGCTGAAGGTTGCAAAGGCCACAGACGGCGGACTCGATGTGAGGGTGACGATCAAGAACAGCGGCGGCGTGGAGTCGGACGAGGTTCCGCAGGTCTACCTGGGCGCGCCCAGCGTGATTCCGGATGGAGTGCAGTTCCCGGTGCGGGCTTTGGTGGGCTTCGATCGCGTTCACCTGGCCGCAGGCGAAGCAAAAACCGTAACGCTGCACGTGGCTCCACGCCAGTTGCAGTACTGGTCGACAAAAGAAGGCAAGTGGGTGACGGCGACGGGCAAGCGGACATTGAGCGTGGGCGCGTCGAGCCGGGATCTGCGGGTGGAGAAGAGCATCGACTAAGAAGCTGCGGCAGTTTATGATGCGATAACAGATAGGAAACCAGTCTACTATGGAGATTCGTCAATCATGGGCCGGTTTCTTTCAGCTACACAGGCCGATTACACTTTTCTCATGGCTCATCGCCTCTATGCCGCCACCACCAGCCAGGGCAAGCTGCGCGACTTTCGCACCGCAGCGGAGGCGCATGCCCTGGTTATTGAGCCGCTTCCAAAGATCGATGAAGTCCCCGCGCCGGAGGAGAATGGCCTGACCTTTGCAGACAATGCGAAGCTCAAAGCCGTCTACTATTCGCGTTTTGCACCGGGAGATTGGGTCCTGGCCGACGACTCAGGCCTGGAGGTGGACGCGCTCAATGGTGCGCCCGGCGTGCGATCGGCGCGCTTTGCCGCAGATGCCGGGTTGGTAGACTTGCCCGGCGCCAACGACAACACAGACGTATGGAACAATATGGAGCTGTTGCTGCGTATGGCCGGCGTTCCCGAGGCGCAACGGACAGCGCGCTACCGCTGCGTTCTGGTCGCCGCTCGCGACGGCGTGGTGCTGCACACCGCCGAGGGCGCGGTCGAGGGGCTGATTCTGGAGGCTCCTCGCGGCACGGGAGGCTTCGGCTACGACCCGCTCTTTTATCTGCCCGCGCTGGGCCTGACCATGGCTGAACTGGATCTCGAAACCAAGCACACGCTCAGCCATCGCGGGCGGGCGATTGCGGCGCTGCTGGCGATGCTGGAGGTCTAACATTGCAGGTGGCGCGGGACGCCTTGACGAGTGTGATGTGGAACACCAATAATGGATAAAAATCGGGCTATGCTTCACTGTTTCTAATACAGAAACCGCTGCCTCACGGAATCTTGTCTGGAATCTGACCTGAAGCCTCTAGGAGCTGACACCGCTATGGCAACTGCTCAAAATCCTGCCGCGCATACCATCGAGCGCGGCGTTCAGCCGCTGCGCGCCGCGACTGGGTGGTCCTTCGTCTGGCGCAAGCTGCATTCGCTCCTGGGCATCATCCCCCTCGGCGCATTTCTGCTCGAGCATCTGCTCTCCAACTTCGAGGCCCTCAAAGGCCCCATAGCGTACGGGGAGCAGGTCCGCTTCCTCAACAGCCTGCCGATGGTGCGCGTGCTGGAGTGGGTTTTCATCTTTCTGCCCCTGCTCTATCACGCCTGCTACGGCGTCTGGATCTGGCTGCGCGGCCAGTCCAACATCGTCTACTATCCCTGGGCTGGCAACTGGCTGTATGTCGTCCAGCGCTACACCGGGCTTATCGCCTTCGCGTACATCACGCAGCACGTCATCCGCCAGCGCTTTATGGGAATCAGCCTTCCTGAGCAACCGTTTGCGGCCTTCCACAAGGTGCAGGTCGAGCTGGCTAATCCGTGGATGCTGGCTGTTTACATTGTGGCCATGATCGCGATTTGCTGGCACTTCTCGTATGGCGTTTGGCTCTTCGCGGCCAAGTGGGGCATCACTCCCGGCACGAAGGCCCGCAAGCGCTTTGGATTCGTCTGCGTGGCGCTGGGGCTGGGGCTGGCGATACTGGGCCTGGCGAGTATGTGGGCGTTTGTTGTGGACCCGAAGTACAAGAACACGCCGGAGAACCCGGCTGTCTCACTTGTAGTTGCTCCGGCAGCCACTGGAATTGTTTTGATTTAAGCGCAGACGCTTCAGGTCGAAAGGAAGTTACTTCATGGCAGCACCCAGAATTATTGTGGTTGGCGGTGGATTGGCTGGACTTTCGGCGGCCATCAAAATCGCCGAGGCCGGCGGCTCGGTTGACCTGTTCTCCATTGTCCCTGTCAAGCGATCGCACTCGGTGTGCGCGCAGGGTGGCATCAACGCGGCCAAGAACCTGAAGGGCGAGGGCGACACGACTTACAAGCACTTCGACGACACTATTTACGGCGGCGACTTTTTAGCCAACCAGACGCCGGTCAAGCTGATGTGCGTGGCCGCTCCGGCGATTATCGACCTTCTGGACCGCATGGGAGTGCCCTTCAACCGCACGCCCGAAGGGCTGCTGGACTTTCGCCGCTTCGGCGGCACGCTCTACAACCGCACCGCCTTTGCCGGAGCAACGACCGGGCAGCAACTGCTCTACGCGCTCGACGAGCAGGTCCGCCGCTACGAGTCCGAAGGCAAGGTGAAGAAGTACGAGGGCTGGGAGTTTCTCTCCGCGATCATCGACTCCAAGGGCATCGCGCGTGGCATCACCGCACTCGACCTGCGCACTATGGAGCTGCGCAGCTTCGCGGCGGGCGCTGTTATTTTGGCGACGGGCGGCATCGGGGCCATCTTTGGCAAGAGCACCAACTCCGTGGTCTGCACCGGCTCAGCGCAATCGGCGGTCTACCAGCAGGGCGTTTATTATGCCAACGGCGAGTTTATTCAGGTCCACCCGACCTGCATCCCCGGCGAAGACAAGCTGCGGCTGATGTCGGAGTCGGCGCGCGGCGAGGGCGGGCGCGTCTGGATACCGCGCAATCCCGGCGACAAGCGCCCCGGCAAAGAGATTCCCGAAGCCGAGCGATTCTATTTTCTTGAGGAGTGGTATCCCAAGTATGGCAACCTTGTGCCGCGCGACATCGCTACGCGAGCCATTCACAAGGTTGTTTACGAAAACCATCTGGGCATCGACGGCCAGCCGATGGTCTATCTCGACCTGACGCACATTGACCGCGCCACGCTCGACCGCAAGTTGGGCGGCATTCTGGACATCTACGAGAAATTTGTTGGCGACGATCCTCACGAAGTGCCCATGAAGATCTTCCCCGGCATGCACTACACCATGGGCGGCATCTGGGTGGACTTCAATCAGATGACCAACGTTCCCGGCATCTACGCTATTGGCGAATGCGATTACCAATACCACGGCGCCAATCGCCTGGGCGCGAATTCGCTGCTTAGTTGCATTTATGCGGGATTCATCTCCGGGCCTCATGCGCTGGAGTACACCAAGAATCTGCCCGCCATGGAAGGCGACGAAGGCCACGCGGCCGAGCTGGCTCGCCAGGCCGAACTCAATGCCGGGCTGCTCAAGAACGAAGGCAAAGAAAATCCCTTCAAGCTATGGCGCGAGTTGGGCGATACCATGACCAAGCACGCCACGGTAATCCGCTATAACAAGGGGCTTAAACAGGCTGACGAGAAGATCGTGGAGTTGCTTGACCGATATAAGAACGTCAGCCTCGCCGACCGCAGCCAGTGGGCCAACACCAGCTTCGCATTTGCGCGGCAGTTGAAGAACATGCTGGAGCTGGCGCGGGTGATTGTGCAGGGAGCAGTTCTGCGCGACGAGTCGCGCGGCGCGCACTACAAGCCCGACTTTCCCGAGCGCGACGACGAGCGGTTCCTGAAAACCACCAAAGCCAGCTTCACGGATTCTGGTCCGCGCTTCGAGTACGAAGAGGTAGATACGCAATACATCAAGCCGCGGCGGCGCAGCTACGACGCGGCAAATTAAGGGAGACTGACAATGGCAAACAAAACTGTGCAATTCGAAATCAAGCGCCAGGCCAGCCCCGATGATCCCGCCGTGTGGGAGCGCTTCGAGCTTGAATGGCGTCCGGGCATGAACGTAACCACGGCGATGATGGACATCGCCGCCAATCCGGTCACTGCCGATGGCAAACCGACCACTCCCGTCACCTACGACTCCTGCTGCCTGGAGGAGATCTGCGGTTCATGCGCCATGCGCATCAACGGAAGGGCTCGCATGGCCTGTTCGTCGCTGGTGGATAATCTGGAGCAGCCTATCCGCGTCGAGCCGCTCAGCAAGTTTCCGCTGGTCCGCGATTTACAGGTGGACCGGTCGGTTTTGTTTGAGAACCTCAAGGCCGTCAAGGCGTGGATTCCCATCGACGGTACTTATGATCTGGGCTCCGGGCCGCGCGTCTACCCGCAGCAGCAGGAGGTCAACTATCCGCTGTCGAACTGCATCAGCTGTACCTGCTGCATGGAAGTCTGCCCACAGTTCAACGAGGAGACGGGCTTCGTCGGCGCGGCGACCATTGCCCAGGTCAAACTCTTCAACAACCACCCCACCGGCAGCGTGCTGAAGGAAGAGCGCCTGCGAGCGCTGGCCGGTGACGGCGGCATTCAGGAGTGTGGCTTTGCGCAAAATTGCGTGGAGGTCTGCCCCAAGAAACTTCCGCTTACCAACACCATTTCGGATGTCAGCCGCGATGTATTGGTGCAGAAGGCCAAGGATTTTCTGCGCGGTTAACGCTCTGGACGAAGGTGGGGATCTCCGATCTGGAGCTCACTACAACATAGATTTGCGGTTTTATTGGTTCGAGGAATTCCTGCCGGAAAAGAACAACAGGTTTATGAAATCCATTTAAGCAGACGCAGAATCCCCATTTCGGAGGCGCGCGAGTGGGCTGAGACGTTGCTGCGCGCAAGAATCTCCTCGCGGTTCTCCGCATAGTACCTATAGGCCGCGGTGAGCATTTGACTGTTGGTAACAGTAGGCCGCCAACCGAGAGCCTGCCGGATGCGGGAAGTGTCGAATACGAAGTCCTCCGCGATCATCCGATAATGATATGGGCCAAGTGGTGATATGCGCAGCTTGTGCGCAAGGCGCATGGCTGCCAGCGCAGGTCCTTTGGGCAATGAGCGGACCCGTGAGTGGCTGCCTGCCTCTCGGATCACGGCCTCATAACACTCCCGCAGGCTGGGTACATTGTCACTACCTACGTGGAAGATGGCCGAGTCGGAAAACTTGAGAGACAGCACGCATGCCTGCGCCAGATCACCGGCGTAGATAAACTGGTAGTGGTTATCGCCCGAACCAACCACCCATATAGTCTTGTTCTCGCGGATGAACTCAAATAGAATTGCCAGCAAGCCAAGCCGGCCGCTGTCAATGATAGTGGGGCAGCGCAGGATTACCACGTTCATCCCATTCTCATACTGCTTCAGCAAAGTCTCGGCGGCCAACTTAGACTCACCGTATAACTCCGCAGGAGCAGGTGGATCGTCTTCACGGACAGGATGCCCCAAATTACTTGCCCACAGACAGTTGGAGGAAGTAAAGACCAGCTTGCGAACTCCAGCCTTCTGCGCGCAACCAGCTAATATTCCGGTGCCATCCACATTGCTGGACCACAGCAGATCGCGGTTCATCTTTCCGTGCGCCAGCATAGCAGCAATATGGAATACCGCGTCGAACTGGTGCGCGGCAAAGATGCTGCTCATGGCTTCTTGGTCACGGATGTCGACTTGAATACTGGTAAGTGCGGGATGCCGTACGCTGTCCGGTATCAAGTCAACGCTGACCACCTCGGCGCCGTCGTCTAATAACCTACGTTTGAGAATGCCTCCAAAAAAGCCAGCTCCTCCTGTTACCAGAAATTTCGCCATTGCCGATCCTGCTCCCTCTTCGATCCGAACCCATTTTAGTCCGCCCTCACGGGCTTCATGCAAGTCACCTGGTTACAGAAGTTGAGCTTGGTATAGTTGCAGGCAGTTCCTGGACGCTGTCAATGCGCTGATAAATCAAGTCACAATTATTATTACCTAGTCGTAAACCTTCCGGCATTGCACCACAAAACATATGAGTGAACTTATAGCCGGCATGTTCAATCAGTTGTATTTTTGGATGCATATGGATAGATGGGTCATCGGGACTAACTCCATACACCCCTACGATCACCACATCAGGATGCAAGGGTAAAACCTTCTTAAAGCTGTCCTCTGTTGAATTCTGGTTGCTCCATGACCAGAATGAATTCGGCTGGTTGACGAAAATATTATGGTCAAAGTAAGGCAACACTCCCACGGAGTAAAAGGCGGCGGCATGAGCTCGCTGGTCATCGAGATCAGTAATGGCTATTGTATTGCCCTTCAAAACGAATGGCCGTAGAAATTCGGCTGTCGCAAGATCGGGAGAGTACGCATTGTAATGATCGAATTGAAGGGCATAGGCCGACCAGAGAATTTGTACACCAGCCATCACGATCAAAGCTATGCGGCCAACGGTTTCACGCGGTGTAGCCCTTTCTCCGAGAGCCGGCCAGGTAATCCACAGAAGGCATATTACGAGGGGAACGATGAGGCCGTAATGCCACCAATCGGAGGCTACTACTCCGCAGAAGGCGGCGAAAAACAACACAGGAATCATGTAGAAGAAGCAACGCCGCGCGTGGAGGCATATCGCGATTGCGATCCAGAATGGGATGGACAGGAGCCAGGGTTGGCATACCGCTAAAAAAAGTGACGACAAGGCTCTAAAAAGAAATACATCCCAGGATGTGTGCAGGCGAAATGACAAATAGTTCGTCAAGTCGTGCGGCGGCCAGGCTGTCCACAGAGCAAAGGCCCAGAAACCAAGAAGAATGAATGCAGACCATAGGAGCTGGCGCCGGCGGTTATGGTTTTTGACGCTTTTATTGCGGACCTGCTCCAGGCAATAAACGATGGCGAGTCCCCCGGAGATGACCGCAGCATGGAGTGCGAGGTTTGCCATCAGTCCGAGCAATAGCGCCAGAACTAACGGCGATCTCTTCCACCACATCGCGGTCAAAAAGAGCAGAATCGGCACCAACACATAGCTTCGCGCCACAATGGCATATTGAAACAAGAGGAAAAATGTAAATGGTAAAACGAGCTTGATGTAGCGCGGAAAAGTCGATTTAAAGAGAAGCAACGCCGCAGCTCCAACGGCAATCGCTCCACAAAACCAGGGCAAACCAGAGTAACTGACGTGCGCGCGAATCAGAATCCAAAGAATAAAATGCCAAAGACCTGGAGAGCCCTCGTAACGTATGTAGGTTTGAAACAGGTCATGGAGCGAAAGGCAGCGTGCAAGCTGCCATGCCTGGGCTACATCTGCCGAAGGCTCATGATAAGGAATGGCAAACGCAACCAGCCCCGAGTATAAGAAGAGCGCGCTCCATTCAGGCCAACGGGAATGAAGTTCTCTGCGTAAGCCGTCGAGGATGGAGGCACGATTCATTCCGTCTTCACCGTGGACTCGCTCCCTGCCGCAATGGCGCCGGCGATGCAGCATTTCTATCGTAATCAGCCTGACGCAGGTACACCCATAGATAGAACAAGCCCATCATCAGAAGGATTAGCGAGGCGGGTCGAATCATCAATAGAGTCATAATCGTTCCGAAGAACCCCGCTGTTTCCACGTGCAGGTAATTGAAGATAATGTTGAGACTGGCCAGCGTAATATCCGCATTCAACAGCATCCCCGCGGAAGTCACCAACAGCGCCGTCCATGCAATACGACCACCCCTGGCCCACAACATGGCGCAGGCTGGAATGGTAAGCATCAACAGCTTCGCATCCCAAGGCCGATGATAGGTCACCAGCATGGAAAGAGGCACAATTGCCGCCAACGCAATCCAGGCTCTGGCCAGCGAATATTTTACCCTTAGAGTGCGCACCGCCCATGCGAGCAGCATCGCTCCGCAGACTATATAGCTGGCCGGATTGTAGAAGCGCGGATCGTCCCGCAAGACACTGATGGCTGCCTGCAGATCAATGACCATGAAGGCGCTGCGGCCGGTAAGGGATGAAGGACCCGGTTCATTGATGCCGCCAGGCGCCGCAATGGTCGCCAGATTGGTTTGCCAGTCCTGCATCCAATGGGGCGCAACATGCGAAAGCCACAGAAAAGCCGACACCCCAAAAACAACAGTAATGAGCAGGGTTTGCAGCGCGCGTTTCCGGTAAGCTCCACCGGCTAACAAAAAATAGAGCCAAATCAGGCCCGCGTCATGGGGCTTGATGACAAGACTGAGCGCGAGGCACAATATGCCTGCCGGCACAAACCGCTCTCGAAGAAAGCACCAGGCGGCCACCACGCACAGGCCTACGGCGATCCCGGCTGTATTGCCGGCGCCGAAGATCGATTCGCAGTTGACAAGTAGAATGAAAGTCAGAAAGAGGGAGACGTTTGGCGCATAGCTCTCCCCGATGTTCCACATCAGCAGGGCAGCGAGGAGGAAAACACCGGCAGTAAACGCCAGCCAGAGCAGGTGCGCAGGGCCCCACGGCAGCATCGCGAATGGCGCTACAACGAGGAACAAAGTTGGCACGTTGACATACAACACCACAGCCTGATGAGCCGCGAGTGTCTCCGACGGGCGTTCCCCGCCATCAGCTCGATACACTTGCTCCAGCTCGCTTACCTGATATGGGTTGTGGTGTTGAAGCAGGCAGCGCGTGCCGTAGTAGACAGCCCTGAAATCCACCCACCCATTCGCACCCTGCCCAACCGAGAAACCCCACCAGATGGAGATTCCACTGGCCAGCAGAATCCACGCCAACGCAATCCGCCGCGCTTTTGTCATTGCAAGCCTCTCTCCGGATCGCGTCGCAGATAAATCCACAGATAAAAGATACTCATAGCCAACAGGATAAGCGGGACAGGCCGCATAAGCACAGCCGTCAATACCTGCCCTGGCAGACCCGTTATGGGGATATGCATGGGATTGGTGAGCATCGTGAATAGAGTCAATGGAAGATCCGCGGTCATCACAATCCCCGCGCCATTCAACAGGAGTGCAATCCACCCTGTCGCGCCTCCTCTGGCCCAAAGCATGGCGCATGCCGGAATAGTGAGCAGCAGGAGCTTCGCATCCCATGGCCGGTGATAGGTCACCAACATAGTAAGAGGCACGGCCACCGCCAGCGCGATCCAGGCTCGGTGCAGGGAAAAACGAGACCTGAGAGTAAAAACCGACCATATCAGCAGAATTGTTCCGCAGACCAGATAGCTGACCGGATTGTAGAAACGCGGATCGTCTCGAAAGACGCTCAGGGCCGACTGTAAATTGATGACCATTCCACCGGTGCGGCCGGTGAGCGAATTGATGCTGGGGTCATTCAGGCCGCCGTGCGAGGAAATGGCCGCCATGTTGTTTTGCCAGTCCCCAATCCAATGCGGCGCTACATGCGAAACCCACAGGAAGGCAGACAAGCTGAGAACAGCGGTAATAAAAAGGGATTGCAGAGCGCGTTTTCTGTAGATCCCGCCCGCCAGAAGGAAATAGAGCCAGACCAGGCCCGCGTCATGCGGCTTGATGGCAAGGCTGAGCGCCAGGCACAAAACGCCCGCCGGTATAAACCGCTCCTTGAGGAGACACCAGACGGCCACCACGCACATGCTGACGACGATCCCCGCGGTATTGCCGGCTACAAAAAAAGCTTCGCAGTTGGCTAGCAAGATGCACATCAGGATCAGAGTTACCCTGGACGAGTAGCTGGCTGCAAGATTCCACGTCAGCAATGCGGCCAGAATGAAAACTCCGGCTGTGAGCGTCATCCACAGCACATGTGCAGGCCCCCACGGAAGCAAAGCAAAGGGAGCTACGAAGAGGAATGTAGCAGGTAAGTTCACATATAACGTTACGCCTATATGATCCCGGACGGACTCTGATGGAGGTTTTCCGCCCTCGGACCGGTATACGCTGTCCAACTCACTCACGCTGTAGGGGTTGTGGTGTTCAATCAGGCATCGTGTGCCGTAATATACTGCCTTGAAATCCACCCACCGATTCGCCTCTGGCCCTAAAGTGGAGCCCCATAGGATGGAAATCCCACAGGCCAGCAGTATCCAGGCAAGACTGGTCTGATTTGTCCTTTTCAAGCTCATCTTCGCTCTCAGAACTTTCGGCCGCCTGGAACTTGAATCATGACCGAAAAAGGAATGAATGAAAATATATATTACACAATAAAACAAGGGAGAGTACGCATCGGCAATCGAGCAGCCCAGCGTGTCTCTCCCCATCGTATGAAGGTGATCAATTTACGCCCAGATCCACCCCTGACAGGACCTGGATAATGCCTGACTTGACCGCCATGCCGCTCTTGGTAAACGCAGCATGGGCACCTGTTTAAATGCCGCCTTTGGAAAAAAGAGTACGCCTTTCCTCTAGCTCGGGCGTACTCATACTTCACGCAAAGGCACTGAGCCTGGCTGTTGCGGCAAATCCGCGGCCGCAGGTTATATGGCGCCGGCAAATATCGTGCTGATGCTGCCAAACGAGGAGCTGATGACTTGGGCTAAGCCTTGCATGCTGGCAGTTGCGCCGAGGGCAATGATAGCAACAACCAAGGCGTACTCGACCAGATCCTGGCCTTCTTCGTGGCTTACCAGGTTCTGAAACTTCTCAAACAACCTGAGTGATATGGTGTTCATGGTTTTTTCCTCTCTTCAGTATTCTGCCACGTGAGCCCATCGTCCCTGCATGAATGCCGGGTTCGCCTGCCCTTGAGACGCTTGGATAACGCGTTATAGCGCGCCAGCAAATATCGTGCTGATGCTGCCAAACGAGGAGCTGATGACTTGTGCCAAGCCTTTCATTGTGGCGGTTGCACCGAGGGCAATGATAGCGACAACCAGGGCGTATTCAACCAGATCCTGACCTTCCTCGCGGCTGATCAGATTCTGGAAGCAAACATACAGCTTGAGAAACATGGTGTTCATTTGTGTCCTCTCAGTAAATGGATATTTCAAGTCAGGTTAACACACCCTCCAACTGAGGGAGTGTAACTGGTTATCAGGCTGAGGGATTGTGCCTGGTTATCAGGTTAACACCTTGACGACGGTTACATGGCGGTAGCAAATGTCGTGCTGATGTTGGCGAACGAAGAGCTGATGACTGAGGCCAAGCCCTTCATACTAGCGGTAGCGCCAAGAGCAATCAGCGCAACAACCAGTGCATATTCCACCAGATCCTGACCTTCCTCGCGGCTCATCAGATCCTGGAACTTCACATACAGCTTGATTAACATGGTATTCATTTGAGTCCTTTCGGTTCATAGATACGTGATACCAAGCTGTTACACCCTCCAAATCAAGGAGTGTGCCTGGTTGTTTGGTTGATGCCTTGAGAACTGGCTACAGGGCGCCGGCAAATGTCGTGCTGATGTTCGCAAACGAGGAGCTGATGACCGAGGCCAAGCCCTTCATGCTGGCAGTAGCGCCAAGAGCGATCAGCGCGACAACCAGTGCGTATTCCACCAGATCCTGACCTTCCTCGCGGCTCGCCAGATCCTGGAACTTCACATACAGATTGATTAACATGGTATTCATTTGAGTCCTCTCAGATAACCGAATCTCCCAGCCTGCGGCAGGGGCACTCTAGCTCTTGCAAGTAGCGTGCCATTCATGCTCCCAGCCGTTAATTCTTATTTATCAATCATCTACAATAATTCAAGCCGAGAATGAGGTGTATACATTTGTATACAGGGGGTACCGGGCAGGCCGGACTTGTATACAAAAAACGTAAAGTAGTAACCGGGAAATAACAGTCGTCGGGCCTGTTGCGTTAAGCGTTCGCCGTTGGGGTAAGCGGGTAGGGCCATAATGGTGAAAGTTAGGCGAATCACGTGGCCGACTGTCCAGGCCAGGAATTCGATATGGCCGAACAAGTAGAATAGCGCCATGGCAAGCCAGAAGCGTCCGGAAGCAGATATCGATCGTCGCGCCAGCACGCCCAACACGATACAGCCAGAGCAGATGCACAGCGAAATCTCAGAATCCTCGGCGCCAGAGACGAGTTCTGCCGGAAAACCCATTAATTACCGGAAAATTCTTCGCGCTATTGCGCCACTGCCCTTCGTAACTGTCTGTGGCCTGGCGTTTGGGTTCATGGCCGGGAACATCTGCCTTGCACTGCTGTTACCGAACGCTCCTTACACACGCGATTACATCTTCTATTGGGCCACCGGGCAGCAGTTGGTACGCCACGCAAATCCCTATGACCCCATTGCCGTTACACAGATTGAGCGCGCCGCGGGGCTTCCGCCTAAGCTAAATCCGGGTTTGATGCGGAACCTGCCCTGGGCGCTACCGCTTGTCTATCCATTAGGATTCCTCAGTTTGCGCGTGGGATGGATTCTGTGGTACTTGCTTCTGCTAGCGTGCCTGGCGGTTTCGGTCCATTTGCTTTGGATCATCTACGGCCGCCCCAGGAATCGCCGCATCTTGCTGGGTTATTCCTTCGGACCGGCACTGATCTGCGTAATCTTCGGACAAACCTCGCTCTTTGCTCTGCTAGGATTAGTTCTGTTTCTGCGCCTGCATCGCACGCGCCCCTTTCTGGCGGGAATGTCACTCTGGCTTTGCGCTCTGAAACCTCACCTCTTTCTGCCCTTCAGCGCAGTGCTGATCGTGTGGGTATTGGTTTCCAGAAGCTACAAGCTCCTGGCCGGCGCCGCGGCTGCCCTGGCCGCAAGTTGCGCACTCACATTTGCCATGGATCCCATGGCGTGGACCCAGTACTCACAAATGGTGCGCTTATCTGGAATCGAGAGGGAATACATCCCCTGCCTGAGCTACCTGTTGCGCGCCTGGCTCAGCCCGAACTCCATCTGGATACAATATCTGCCGGCCGCTTTAGGCTGCACGTGGGCTCTGGCCTATTACTGGCCTAGACGCAACTCCTGGAACTGGTTGATAAACGGAAGCCCGCTGGTGCTAGTCTCTGTCCTTGTGGCGCCTTATTCCTGGATATATGATCAGGGGCTGGTTATTCCTGCCCTGTTGCAGGGCGCGTTTTTTACCCGGTCCCGGAACCTTTTGATTGCGCTCGCGTTCTTGAGCGCCCTGGTCGAAGTTGCGCTCTTCCGCAGCCTTACGCACCCCAACGACATCGTCTTTTGGACATATTGGTCTGCTCCCGCGTGGCTGGTTTGGTATTTAATCGCTTCTCACTACAGGCAGGCGCAAACAGAGGGAAAATGATAACAAAACCACTTCGCGTTCTCGCTGCCTCCTGCATTGTGGCTGCAGGATTCGGTTATTTTGCCGCGCTCTGTTTCTACGTCATGAGTGACAGAATCGCGTCTCAAAAGGATTTCATCTCTTACTGGGCTGCCGGGCAGCAACTCATTCACGGCGAAAATCCATATGACTTCGAAGCCGTACGCCACCTGGAACTCGCCACGGGACGCGAGGACAACAATCCACTTATCATGCGCAATCCCCCGATAGCCTTCTTCCTGGTATTGCCACTCGGCCTGGTCAGCGCGAAGAACGGACTCGTCCTATGGCTGTTTACTCTTCTGGCATGTCTTTCAGTGTCAATCCGGCTTATATGGCTTCTCAATGGACGCCCAGATAGTCGTTTTCATCTGCTTGGTTACGTCTTTGCGCCCGCTCTGGCCTGCCTTATGGCCGGGCAGTTTGGCATTTTTCTCTTGCTCGGTGTATTGCTATTTCTGTACTTTCATCAGTCCCGTCCATTCCTTGCCGGAACGGCGCTGCTGTTCTGCGCGATGAAGCCGCATCTCTTCCTGCCCTTTGCCATCGTGTTGCTTCTTTGGATAGTGGCACGGAAATCGTACCAGATTCTTGCTGGTTACTTCTCCGCTTTACTTGCCAGTTGCGCGCTGTCGTATTGCATCGACATACACGCATGGTCGCAATATCTGCAGTTGATGAGCACGGGTAAAGCGCTGGATGAGCCTGTGCCAGTACTCAGCGTGGCATTACGCTTTCTCATTGACCGTCATGCCGTGTGGGTCCAGTTTCTACCTGAGATTGCCGCCTGTTGCTGGGCGATCTGGTATTTCTGGAAGCGCCGCAACCGCTGGAGTTGGATGGAAGATGGACTGCTGCTGCTGCTGGTCTCAGAGATGTGTACGCCTTACGGCTGGTTTACCGATGAAGCCATAGCGCTTCCCGGAATCCTGTATGGAGTCTATCGTGCCGAGGAGACCATGCGTTCGCTTCTGCCGCTGGGTTTGATTGCCGGTATTGCGCTCGTCGAGTTGTTCGCCGGCGTCCAGATCATCTCGCCGTACTACCTGTGGACCACACCCGCCTGGCTCGCATGGTATCTCTACGCAACCAGAAGAAAGAGTTTGCCGGCGGAGGAATCTCAGAGCAAAACCGCATAGAGCGCGAAACTGCATTAAGGGAATCTCTGCTCTTTAGTGAAGCTGTGACCGGCCTACGGAACAGGCAGGAATTCCAGAGTGTCGCCAGGTTGTGTCTGCGTCTCGCGAATCGTGCCGGATGGAAGCTCGAGCACGGAGTGCGCCCGGAGACAACCCGATAGCCGCCATGGCGGCACGGCGCTTACCAGCTTCCTGATCTGATTCTTGCGGTCCAGGTAGATGAGGTCGATGGGAAACTGCATCCAAAAGGTGTGCACGGCTTCACATGGCCGAATCCACATTCCTTCTCCGGGGGCGAGGCATTTGCGCCCCAGCAGGCCTTTGTTGCGTTTTGCAGCGCTATCGGCCACTTCCATGTGGGTGGCCAAAACAGTATTACGCGACCTGTTCATGACCCGCAGGCGAATATCCCGAGGGGCCTGACGGCGTGAAGCGAAGAGGTTCCGCAACCCCAATGCGGTCCAGCGGGAGGGATTCATGCTGACAGAAACCTCATTGAGGCGCGGGAGCAGGCGCGGTGCTAGTGCTCGTTGTGGTTGACGAGCCGCCAAAGGTTCCCGTGGCGCCTTCAATTACCAGCGGAGTCTCCGGCTTCATGCTGTCAATCAGTTTCTCCACGGGCATGGTGGGCGGCGCGGGTGCTGGAGTGTTGGCAGCGCTCTTGGCATCCGGTGTATTCATGGGTATGCCGGAGTTGGGCGGTAGAAACTTAGCCGGGAACTTCAGCTCGGGCAGCGGTGCACCAGCCGGAATGGGAGCCACAATCTCCGGCGTCACGATCACAATAAGCTCGGTGTTGGCCCTGGTCTTCTGCATCGACTGGAAGAACTTGCCGAGAACTGGAATGTCTCCCAGGAATGGTATCTTCTGGAAGGTTTCTGACTCCGTGTTATCCAATAAACCGCCGATGACGAAGCTTTGTCCGTCGGCTAATTCAACTTCAGTCTTCACTTTCCTGGTGGTAATGGCCGGCACTTCAAATCCGGAGATCTCGACGGCATCAGAGAAGTCGAGGGCGCTCACCTCCGGGGCCACCTGAAGGCGAATTGTCCCGCGGGGAGTAATAGTGGGGATAAAGTTCAGGCGAACTCCATACTCCTTGAACATGATGGTCACTGTGGCCGCTGTGCCTGCTCCTCCGCCCTGAACGACGGGATAAGGATATTCACCGCCAGCCAGGAAGCTGGCCTGTTTCCCGTTTGCCGCCAGCAGATTGGGTTCGGCCAGAACCTGTCCACCGGTTTTGGTTGCGATTGCCTGGACGTCGACTCCCAATCCAAGGCCTGGATAAAAGCCCAGCAAGTTCAGTCCATTGGGTACAGTTGCCTGAAACCCGCCTGATGAAACGCCCCCCGAGCCGCTTGAACTTGAACCTCCTGTTGAAGATATCGACGGCGGAGAGAACTGTCCGGTAGTTATCGCTCCAACAAAGTTGGAAGCGCCCAGATTGAAGATATTAATCCCAAGCGACATCGCTTTGGTGCGGTCTACGCTGATAAAGCGTACTTTGAGGAGAATCTGCGGGTCGGAGGCCGGAACATTAACGTTGAGCAGGTTGACTACTTTACCTCCCGTGGAGGCGATCTTGACCGCGCGATCGGAGCTGCTGAGATCCTTGACTGTGCCGCGCAGGAAGATCGCGCCGTTCTCTGAGCTCACTCTCAAGGTATCACCGGGAAGCTCTGCCTTGAGTTCACGCCGGATTGCGTCCAGGTTATCGTGCAGGAAAGTCGCGCCAGGACGAACTGTCACGTTGAAGAACTGACGGCCTCCGCGGCTATCCCAGATAATCAGGGTGGTTTCTCCAATAGCCTTTCCTTCCAACATGACCTCTGTTGGGCTTGTGGCACGGACTTCGGCGATGTCACCCTGGCCAATGGCAACCCGCACGATCGGCCATGCACAATCGACCAGTACGGTCTTGCCTACAGCGACGGAAAGCTCATTCGCCGAGTCCTGAGAAGAGGCAGTCATGGGCTGAACAGGCAGCGTCATGGGCTGAACAGGCGGTGACGCGGGTTGAACAGGCGGTGATGCGGATTGAGCGGGCGTTAGCGCGGGCTGGACAGGCAATTTCGCAGTTTGAGCCTGCAAACCCGGCCAGGCACAGAAGACAAGAATCAGTGCGCTGTAAAATGCGATGGAAATGGCGGTCTTCGCTCTCACTAGTGTCCCCCGGGTACAGCAAATTTTTCTTCGGTCTGTTTTGAGCCGTTGAACACCACGATAGTGAAAATCTTGGGCGCTTTCCTCTTGGCGGCCGTACGCTTTGACTTTAACGACGATCCAGGCTCACCCGAAAAGAGGTTTGACGTGGCCGTTCCGGGAACGTCAGCAACCTTTGTATCCAGAGGATTGCGCAGCACCAACTGGATTTTCACCTGACTACTGGCCAGGCTGAGGAGCTCGGCTTGTTCTGGAGTGACCAGAAGGTTGACTACCTGCACCGCCTTAGCCTTTCCCTCAGCATCTTTTTGGTAATCGGTTCCCGCGGACAATACCTGAATGTTCTGCAGGAGCGTTCGCGACTGTGTGCCTTGCGCGCCATTTTGCTGGCCAGGTGGATTGCCGGCAATCAGTACATCCACGCGCATTCCGGGAGTCACAAATCCCGACACGTTCACTACATCATCCACTTTGACGGCGCAGGCTCTCATGCCCGGGGGAATGGTGGCCGCCAATCCTCCGCCGGAGCCGCTGGCAGCCAGCCGATTGTCGATAATGGGCTCACCCTCATAGATATCCGATACAACGCCCCTGCCAATCAGGCTGTTCTTGTCTTTCGCAAGAATGGCCCCCTTGGGAAGCGTACCCGTGATCTTGATGGTCGTCAGATGGTCAGCGTTGAGAACAGTCCCTAATTTAACATTCGACTTGGCTGCGACAACCTCGGTAATTGCCGGCGGCTGTGACGCAACCGTCTGGTTGTGAATCAGGCGGACAACGAGATAAGCGCATGCGACGGCAATGACGAAAGCCACTAGAAGAATCGCAAGTACTCTTCGGTTCATTTGGAGGCCTGTTTGAACTGGCTACCCGGCCAGCTTCGCCTTTCTGTCCCTTGTGGCAAGCGCCGCGCCAATAGTCCGTTTCATATCTTGCAGAAACAGGAGTCGGCCCGGCAGTTTGCCAGGCAAGTTTAACCGCCTGTTTAGTATATTCCTGTTAAGCCTCATAGTAACGAAAGAGCTATATTGCAGTTAAAGGAGGTATCAAGAGAGTTATAGGTTAAACCCCTGCTATGAGCGATTCTTAAAGAGATTATAATTGAACTCTTGAAGGGGGGACGATGAGCCTCTCTCGGCGCTCCACTACGTTGAGACCGCCGAAGCGCGACCTCCACGGCAAGAAGGACCAGGTGGCGCGAGGGAGGAGATTCATCCGGTCATGAGGTCTTCCCCCACGATTACGCTATTTTCAGAGCGGCCGGAGCCAAGCCGGCGGCCCTATTCCTTTCTGGTATCTCTTTTGTTGCATGTTTGTGTGATTGGGCTGCTATATTTGGGGCTCATGTCCGCGCCCCCGGTGAAGACCCCGGCCCTTGCGCAACACTATGACGTGCGGCATATTGACCTGCACACAATTCAGTCTCAGATGCAGCGCGCCGCTAATAGCGGCTTCGAGTATCCCCGCCCTCCTTCCGTCAAGCGCAAGCTTTCTCCGGGCGGTAGCGCCACCGAGCATCCGCCGTTGCGGCAGGCTGTGCAAGCCCCGCTAGGCCCCCAGACGCTTCTTCAGCCGGACATCCCCAAGCCCGCGGTTGTCACCCAGGAAATTCCTTTGCCGACAGCCGTAATCTGGGACGGCATGAAGACATCCGCCAAGAACCTGGTTCCGCCTCAGCTACAAAAGCCGGCTGTTTCCAACGTGGAGCCATCGGTCCAATTGCCCAATGAAGAACAGAACATAGACATCATCGCCCTGGCGCCCACAGATATTAAAACCGAGACGCAGAAAATCTTCCCCAGCAACACGTCGCCCGTGGTGGTTCGCGGACCGCAACCATCGCCTCCCACCCCAATAACCAACGCGCGAGGGTCTGAGCAGCCAACTCCGGCCTCGGTTATGTCCGTCTCTGATATTCAAATGGCGGATGGAGAGGTCACGCTGCCGCCCGTGAATGAATCGGCCTCCTCCAATTCTCTCGGGATGCCGGCGACGGGACAGGCACAGGATTCAACGCAGGCAGGGCAGCTAAACCCGGCCGGCCAGCCGGGAGAGACCGGAGCGGGTCAGGGTTCGACCGGCGCCGGAGAAACAGCGGATTCCGGCTCAACCACCCAGGGAGATGAAACTACTACCGGGCAAAGTGCTTTCCCTCAAGGTGGCTCCAGGCGCGGCAACCCGCTTTCGTCAGCCCATATCTCGCTGCCCGCGGACGGTCAATTCGGAGCTGTCGTGGTGGGCTCCTCGATGGAAGAAAAGTATCCCGAGACGGCCCCTCTCTGGAGCGGAAGGCTGTCCTACACCGTATTTCTGCATGTTGGCCTGGCGAAGAGCTGGATCCTTCAGTACTCGCTCTCCCGGGCCGACAACGCGGCTGCCGCGGGCAATATTATGCACATCGAGGCGCCCTGGCCGTTTAACATCGTACGGCCCAACATCCCGCCCGGCACAATCGATGCCGATGCCCTCATGGTTCACGGGTTTGTGAATCAGGACGGCCGCTTCGAGGCGCTGTCCGTCCTCTTCCCGCCGGAGTTCACCCAGGCGCAGTTTGTGCTGGATGCGCTCGCCCAGTGGCAATTCCGCCCGGCAACGCAGAATGGACAAAATGTCATGGTGGAAGTGCTGCTGATTATCCCGGAGGAGCCGCAGTAAGGCCCCAACCCGGCGAGTCCGAGGGGGGCGGACAGGCCGGGATACGGGAATGGTTGTTCAGCAGGCTATGTGGTGCTGTTTGGTACCAGACGCGGAGTGGTTAAGCCACGCGCGATAGCCTGGAAGATCTGTGTCAGCTTCGTAAAATTCAGTTGATTGGGTGAAGGGCAGGTACCGCCAGAGGCTTCGTCGGAGTAGAAATTTCCCGGCGAGGATGCCATATCCTTCATTGCATTGCAGGCGGTGACTGCTGGGTAGGCGCTGTATGTCGCATCCGTCGAGCATCCCCCTGATGCAATACCGTAACCAACCGTAAAAACCCTGGTTCCGTTGAAGCCGTTGGCGTTCGGAAAAGTCTCGGCTGCATGTGTTGCTAAGATTGCCTGCCCGCACTGGCCCAGCGCGGATGGGTAGGTGTACGAGTGATTAGAACCGGTTCCGTATAGGGTGACGCCTGAATCCGCCTTCAGGCCTTTGCTGGAGGTAGCGTAGTTATCAGCATTCATGTCGCCGTCGCCGAGGATAATCATGGCATTCTGCGTGCCGGGATTTGCCTTCTGCTGGGCGATAAGAGCCGCCTGCGCCACATAGATGGCTTGCGCATAGTAGGTTCCCTGGCCGCCCTGAGCCTGGATGCCGGTGCAGCCGCTCTTTCCCCCGGCCGCAATCACAAGATCCGAGGCGGGGTTCAACGTGGAAGCCAATTCGGTGGTCTTGTAATCGTACGCAAACGAAGCAATGGTGTGGCCCGTTGTGCCTCCAGGTGTCGGGACAACCTGGTAGGTGGAGGTCACGGGCAGGTCATAAGTGTAGGTCGAAGGCAGGCCGCTGTTGTTGGTTGTAAACTCATACGGCTCAATCGTGGGAATGGTCGTCGGGCACGTGTAGTAGTCTTTGGCCTGCGAGGTTTCCACTGGCGGAAAGAGAAAAATGCTGACGCTATCAATAGGCGTGACGCCTGAAGTGTTGGTGCAGGTTTGGCCTGCCTGGCAGGGGTAGATAAGACCCAGCAAAGCCTGGACGCCCAGCAAAGCGCAGGATTCTCTCGTGCCCGTGCATTGCAGGCCGCCATCCGAGCTGGTCATCGACGACGTTGCGTCAAGAACGATGGCAATGTTCCACGGGGTGTTTTGCCCGCCGGCCATGGCTGCGGTCGCGGTAGCCCCAATGTTGAACGCGGGAACATGGAACATCCCCCCGAACCACAACGGGACCTTCGCGGTTTGCAGGACCTGGACGGCGTTGTAATTCCCGCTGGGGGAACCCGTTGCAGCCTCGCACCCCAGCCCCATATTCGAAGTCAGGGTCCCGAGGCACTCGAAGGTCGTCGTAACGGCAACATTTGTCAGGTTGGGAGTGGCGCTTAACTTGCCTGGCTCGGCGCTGTAAGCAATCACTTGTGTGGTTGCGGTGGTTGTGTTGGGCATGGCCGCGGCTCCGGCCAGGGCGGCCACGTCTGTTGAGTTCTGAAGTTGTTGACGGGCAACATAGGCATGGCCAAGATCGACGGTCATCCCTGCTATGCCTATAAACGCGATCATGCTTACCGCCATCATCACCGCTGACTGTCCACGCGTATCCTTCAGTAGTCTGCGGAAAAGAGTAACTTTGTGATGTTTCATAAAACACCCCCCTTTCAATAGACAGTAACCGGTTGAGTCGCAGATAGGTTTCCTGTCATTTTTTGCAAATACACTGGAATCCATGTGTACGGATAACTGACCGTGAGCGAGCCCGGCGTGGAGGTGTTGTCTGCCGACAGCACCGTGGCTGCACCTGTGCATGAAAACCCTGTTCCGGTCGTTGGGCCGTACGTAACATTCGAGCCGCTTGAGTTCTGAATCGTGACTGTGTATGTGAGCTTGGATGCTGTGAAGCCCGGCAATGCGGTGGATACTGACGATTCGACTGAAGCGCACGGATCGGCAAGCACATTCCGGGAGGTTGCCAGCACCTGAAGCGCGGCGCTTGATGTGGCGCTGTTGAGCTGCTCATAGCTGATCATGGCCATGCTGAGCGAAAACATGAATGTCAGGACCATCAGCAACATGGGCACCACCAGGGCAAACTCAACCAGGGATTGTCCATCGACGTTGGAACTCAGGAAGGCGCGAAGCCGGCCGCTCATAGACCGTGCTTTCGCGTTTGCTCTGCAGGAGGCCTCAGCACAGCAAAAACCGTGCAGGACCACCCTGGCCTGCCCGCGCAGATTGCTCAGCCTTTTCATTGTATCCTCCATACATTGTCGTTCATTTCAGCCAGATACGACAATAATGTTGTTTTGTCAAAGTACCAAAGTACCCATGGGGCGCATCCAACGGGACTACCCATTGCCATTACGGAGCAGCGCCAGAAATTGCTCGAGTTCCCTCCTGCTCGCCCCATTCACCAGCGGGTTCAGCCCACTGCTCGCCGCCGGAGTATCTTGGGGGATGAATTGGAGGCCTACGCCGTCGTTTCCCCATCGAACAGCCCTGGAGTGTACGGCGATTGAATGTTCAACACTTTTTTCTGTCCCGTTGCCGGACATTTGCAGCGTCATCAGAATCAGGGTGCCGGGGTACCAACGCTCTTCCGTTATCACGTACAACCCCGACGAGCTGATGTCCTTTATGTTGTGCGCACTGGGAGCCGCGCCGTTCCAGTAATATGCGGCCAAACCGGGTATCGACTTCCGTGGGGTATCTCTCAGATCAGGAGCTGTTCTCGGGTCCGGAGACCACCAGCGCTTCAACCAACTCTTAGGCTGCTTGACATACTTCATCCCCGGCTCGGCAAGCTCCATCTCAAACGGCAACTCAGACGACTTATGAGACGGCTTCTCAGACGGCTTCTGAGACACGGAGCGCTCCACCTGGAGAGGTTCCTCCCGGGGGCGTTCCACCTGGGAACGTTCCTCCTGAGGGAGTTCCTCCCGGCGATGATCTGTCAATTCCATCACTCCTGGGCCGCCGCTCCATAGCGGCTTCGCCCGCAAGAGCACGGCGCTCTGTACTCCACCTGAAACCCCGCTGGCGCTGGTAATCCTCTCCAGGCGGCCCTGCATTTCCTCCGCTAGGCAAAGCACCAGCTGATCGCCCGATTGGCTCTGCGATGAATAGATCGAGTGGATTGGAAGCGCCAGAACGCTTGCCGGGCGCGGGCTCGAAGGAGAAACACGAAATGTGGGGAATGACTCCACTACGTCGATGACCTGGCAATCCTCGTCCAGGTAAATCAAATCGAGGGGGGCGTGCATATCCGTCTCCGGAATACCACGAAACGGCGAGATCCAAAGGCCTTCACCAGACTTTAGTATCAGCTTTCGAAACAGCTTCATGAGCTCCGGGGGCGCAAGATCGGCGACGGTGACCTCCAAGCCGAGAAAGCATTCGCGAGTCTGGTTATATGCGCAAAGCCTTCGTAATTCCATCGAACCTCCGGTCCTCGGTGAGGACCCGGCAGCCAGGTGCTGTCTCAAAGTGCCATTCGTCAGCTCAACCTCTTGCATCATAGTTGCGTCAAGTTGCATCAAAACTGCTCATGCAAGTCCGTTTTTCACGACTGGACCAGCCAAGATTCCTGCTGTATCTGCTGCGAAATAGACATTTCGCTTAACCTGGAGAGCTAAGCAGATACGCAACTTCCCGCACCCGCTGACGGGGTGAAATCGGAGACATGCATCGCCGGACTGGCAATGCCCCCGCCAGTGGATGATCGAGTTGGCCAGCGGAATTCGCGCTACTTTTCCGCGCTGCCGGCCCACTCGCAAGACCAGTACTACTGCTGTTTCCGTGCGCGGCGGCGCAAAATCACAACGACAATCAAAACTACAGCCAATACACCGGCGGCAATCTGAATAATCAAAGTAGTGTTCATGTCAACTCCTCATTCTGCAAAATGCTGGTTACGCTCCCCGGCTTGAGCAAATCCGCGCGACACCGGGCGCCAAAATGGCGAATTCTCCGGTTCGCAAGTATGCGTACCGGCCAGCGAAATACGCCTTTACGGCGCCGCCGAAACAAACGCTGCACTACTTGACACGAGTGCGGCGACGCTGGATCAATACGATCAACACAACAACAGCCAGCACTCCGCACGCGATCTGGATGAGAGTAGTACCGTCCATGTTCATATCAAATCCTCCTTCCCTCAATGATTAAGCCCCGCAAATGATTCCATGATGGAGATCACCGCAGGACCAAGAGTAACAACAAAAAGCGACGGGAATATGAACAGCACAAGCGGAAAAATCAGCTTGATGGTGGTCTTGGCCGCCGCCGCCTCCACAGCCTGTACACGCTGTGTTCTGAGTGTATCGCTGTGGACGCGCAGTGTCTTGGCAACACTGCTTCCAAACTGATCTGCCTGAACCAGCATGGATACCAGATTGCGCACACAGTCTACGTTAGTGCGTTCCGCCAAGTGCTTCCAGGCTTCACTACGAGGGCGTCCCGCGCGTTGCTCAAGCACGACAATACCCAATTCATCGCACAGTTCCGGCTGTGCGGTTTTCAATTCCACAGTAGTGCGCGACGTTGCCTGGTCCAGGCTTAGCCCCGCCTCGATGCAGATCACCAGCAGGTCAAGCACATCCGGGAGGCCGCGCCGAATATGGCTTTGGCGTTTAGTAATCCGTTTCCCCAGCCAGAAATCCGGCGCCAGAAAACCAATGCCCACGGCTACGACATACATAAATATGCCGCCGTAGGATCCAATTCCACTGACTATGAAAAGAATAACCATCAGTAGAGGAGTCAATACTTTCGAGCCATAGAAAACCTTGACCGCTGACTCGTCGCGGAATCCAGCGCGCTGTAGCCGTTGCGTGACGACTGACACCTCGGCCTGACTTCTCGGCAGCACATTTTCAAAGTGCTCAACCACACCGCCAATGGACATCCCTGTCTGCTGAATAGTTGCCAAAATGGACTTGGGCTTGGGTTGCGGATTAATCACGTCGGTGATTCGCTGCAGCATTTCTTCGCGATAGAACAGAAGCAGTCCGCCGCTCACGATCAGCAGGAATACGACACAAAATGTAAAAATCGCAAAAAATCCCATAAAACCCTTCAAACGTCCATGTTGACAATGTTGTGAATGATAAAACCGCCAACTACCATCATGCCCGAGGCTATCCAGAGCATCTTAATGCCCATTGGATTCTTCCACAAGACGCTCATCATCTCCGGGTTAACAAAATACAAAACGAGTCCGAGCACCAATGGCAGAAGGGTGAGAACCCATCCCGTCAAGCGTCCCTGAGCCGTATGCACTTCTACCTGACGCTTCAAGCGAAATCGCTCCCTGATAACATAAGATGTCTTGTCGAGAACCTCAGCTAGATTTCCCCCACTCTCCTTCTGGATCATAATCGCCGTCGAAAAGATGCGCAGGTCCTGCAGGGGAACGCGTTTGCATAGGTTGTCCATTGCACTCTTCAGTTCCAGGCCGTAATTCTGCTCCTCGAAACAAGTTTTGAATTCGCAGCCTACCGGGTCGACACATTCACGAGATACCGAGCCGATTGCGGCTATGAGGCTGTGCCCGGCCCGCAACGCGCTCACCATCAGATCCAGCGCTTCCGGCATTCCCTGTTGAAACGCGTCAAGGCGCTTGCTGCGTCTATGAAAAACATAGGCTAAAGGTATAAAGCCCGTCAGCACTCCGATCGGCACAGCCATGATGAAGGAATCGAAGCGCAGGTATGTCAAATAAGCCGGGAGAGCAAAGCTGAGTAGACAACCAGTTACTAGGGTTCCGGCGTTCCACTTGAGATCTGCCTGATAGAGCAGAGTATGGATAACCGGCGCCAGATCTAACTCCTTTAGCTTGCGATTGAGCCAGGGAATGCTGCTGATCATATCGCTCTTGCGAAGATTGACGTCCTTGACGAACTCTTTCGCGTCGTCTGTGGCCAGAGCTGAGTCGAGAACGGCGTAGACTTGCTGGGCCCGCCGAGAGGCTCCGGAATTCATGGCGTAAGCCACAAGACCTACAATCGCGAAAACGCCCACAAAAACCACAAAAACGATCAATCCCAAATTATTTCCCATACCTGTTATCCTCCTTTCCGCTTAATTGACTGTCGTTTCGCGCTCGAACAAAACCGGTGGTAGAACGATACCGGAAACTCGAAGCCGTTCGAGGAACCGGGGACGAATATGGGTTGGCTGGAATATGCCGATAACCTTGCCATCGGGCCCGATTCCTTTTTTGGTGAAAGTAAAAATCTCCTGCATGCTGATGACGTTCTCTTCCATGCCGGTTATTTCGGAGATGCTTGTTACTTTGCGGGTACCATCGCTCATACGCGTGACCTGAACAATAATGGTGATGGCTGACGTTATCTGCTGACGAACAGATTTTTCCGGTATATTCATGTTGCTCATCGCGACCATTGATTCAAGCCTGGCGATGGCATCACGAGTGGTATTGGCATGAATCGTGGTCATCGAGCCTTCATGCCCTGTATTCATGGCCTGAAGCATATCGAAGGCTTCCTCTCCACGCACCTCGCCGATAATGATGCGGTCGGGGCGCATGCGAAGGCAATTGACCAGAAGTTGACGCTGGCGAATCGCACCCGTTCCTTCAATGTTGGGCGGACGGGTTTCGAGTCGAACGATGTTTTCCTGCGCCAGGCGGAGTTCGGCCGCGTCTTCTATGGTTACGAGGCGTTCGGTGCGCGGAATGTACTGAGACAAAATGTTCAATAGAGTGGTCTTGCCGGTACCGGTACCGCCTGAAATGAGTATGCTGATCCTGGCTTTGACCGCGGAGGACAGCACCTCCATCATTTCCGGAGAGACGCTCTTCAACTGAACCAGCTGATTGGCTGCCAGAGGGCCTGTCCCGAAGCGGCGAATCGACATGGATGGCCCGTCCAGCGCCAGAGGTGGAATGATGGCATTTACGCGAGAGCCGTCGGGCAATCGGGCATCGACCATCGGTGAAGACTCATCTACCCTGCGGCCCACGCGCGATACGATGCGATCAATGATCTGCAGCAGATGCTTATCGTCGCGAAACGTCGTATCTACCCTCTGCAGCAGCCCGTTTTTCTCAATGAATACATGATCCTTGTCGTTGATCAGGATATCTGAAATTTTTGCATCTCGAAGAAGAGGTTCCAGCGGGCCAAGGCCAAAAACCTCGTCAAGCAGGTCCGCCTGTATCCGTTCCTGCTCGTCGAAGTTCAGGGGCACCCGCTGGTCGGCGATGATCTCCTTTACGATGCCGGACACCGCCTGGCGCGCCTGACTGGAATTGACGCGAGACAACTTCTCCAGATCCAGCTTGGAGATCAGGGTTCGGTGTATCTCCGCTTTGTACTTTTCCAGATTCAGCAGTTCCACGATTAACCTTCCATCAGGACAGGATTCTCGTCCGCAACTTCGTCATCTCAAAAAAAGCCCCCTCCAAAATGGAGGCAAAGAGCTGTAGGCTCGTCAACCACCTAAAGAGAAGGTCACGCTAACCGTGGTTTCCACGTCCACCGGCTCTCCGTCGAGAAGGTATGGCTTGTAGCGCCAGTTCTTAACTGCATCCAGCGCAGACTGTCGCAGCATGCTTGGTCCGCTGACAGCACGGAGATTTTCGACCGTTCCCGCCTTGGAAATGGTAGCTTGTATCACGACTGTGCCGGAGACTCGGGCTTCCCTAGCCATCTGCGGATAAACCGGAGCGGTTTTCTGAACCAGCAAACCGCCGGCGACACCCGCCGAGATGCTCATCTTTGTGGGAGCCGCGATCTTCACCTTCGGCCCGTTCTGCCCATTGAAAACGTTTCCTGCCGTTCCAGTGCCACCTAGGCCATCCATACTTGCCGATGTAAAGCCAGAAGAGGGCGGGGGTTCCTTGCCGGCCAGCATTCTAAGGTCATTCGGAATCCGCGACGGCGCGTTCAGCTGATGATTCATCATTATTTCCGACGTACGCGGGTTATCTACACTCGTCGTCGCTGGTGTCGTCGCTGGCGCGGGCGTCGTTGCAGTCGTAGCCGTCTGCTGTGGCGTGTTCACCGTCGTTTGCTGCTGAGCAACCACTGGCTTCGGCGCTGTCGTTCCGGAGCGCATCTTGGTATAGCCCATAAAGCCGAGGATGAGCAAAAACGCAAGCGAACCGACGCCAATAAGCGGCGCCAGCCCTTTTTTCTTGCCCGTGCTCTCGTCCTTGTGTTTCTCGACTTTCGTCTTAGGCGGCTGAAAAACCTGTTCAGCTTCCGCATAGGCCGCCGTGGATGCGCGCGAAACGGGGTTCGGTATGCGATCCACTACGGGCGGCACGGCAACTCGCGCTGTTGCTGGTTTGGCTTGCTGTGCCGCAGGAGACTCTCCGCTATCCCATTCGCTGAAATCTGCGGGAAGCGTTGAGGGTTGTGCAATCTCTACTTCTTCTGGAGGTACCATTGGCCATCGGCTCCCTTCACATAAGTTGAACCCTTGTAGTTGCGCGTTTCAAGTTTGCTCTGTTGGTTGAAGTCTTTGTCGTCGAGCTGCACTCTCTGCTTTGCATCGCTATAGTCTCCGTGAGCCGGTCCATCATCGACCGCTGTCGGTATGAGCATAGCGATGTTTGGCAATCCTTCCACCACAAGCGACACCGTAGCTTGTGCTGTGGTGTAGTCTGTGGTATCTGTGGGAGTGAAAGTTGCAGAAAGTGTCTGTGTACCCGCTGCAAGCACGTTGCCCGCGGCGGGTGTGTAGGTGAAAGTGCCCGGAATCAATGCCGTGGCATTTAGCTGAGCGGCGCTGAGCGGGGTGCCGTATGCGATGGCTGCGGGGGCCGGCCATGTGATGATCGGCGTTGCTTTGGTGACAGTAAGTTGTACCGTGGCTTGCGCCGATGCATCGTCCGAACTGTCCTTCGGAGTAAAAGTAACTGAGAGTGTGTGCGTTCCCGCCGACAGCATTTCGCCTGCAGCTGGAGTGTAGACGAAGTTGCCCGGAACCGAGGCTGTGGCATTCAGCTGAGTGGAACTGAGCATGGTGCCATAGGAGATGGGGGCCGGTGTCGGCCAGGTAATGACAGGCATTGCCTTCGTAACAGTGAGTTGTACAGTGGCATGTGCCTCAGGGAAGTTGGCGTCTATCGGTGTAAAGGTGACCGTGAGCGTATGCGTTCCCTTTGCGAGCACCTCGCCTGCAGGTGGTGAGTAGGTGAAGGTACCTGGAAGCGATGCCGTGGCGTTGAGCTGAGCATTGCCAAGCGGTGTGCCATGCGATATGGCGGCTGGCGTTGGCCATGTGATCGTGGCTGGCTTTGCCTTGGCGACAGTGAGTGTCGTGGTGGCCTGCACGGTGGCATAGTCCGTGGTATCAGTCGGAGTAAAGAGAGCCGTGAGCGTGTGCACGCCCGCCACCAGCATCTCCCCCGGACCAGGTTTGTAAACAAATTTCCCCGGAATAGATGCGGTGGCATTCAGCTGCGTAGCGCTAAGCGCGGCGCCGTATGCAATCGAAGCTGGCTCAGGCCATGTCACGGATGGGGTCGCCTTGGTAACAGTAAGCGACACGGCGGCCTGCGCCGCGGTGTAGTTCATAGAATCCGCCGGGGTAAAGGTTACCGAAGGAGTATGCGTCCCTGCCGTAAGCACCGCGCCAGCTGCGGGAATATAGGCGAATTTTCCTGACACCGGAGACGTGGCATTCAGTTGATTACTGCCCAGGGCGGTGCCGTAAACTATCGAATCCGGATTCGGCCAAATGATAGGCGGCGTCACCTTGGTGATAATCAGCGTCACTTCGCACTGGGTTGCGTTGTAGTCCGTGGTGTCTGCCGGAGTAAAGGTTGCCGATAGCGAATGCACCCCTGCTGACAACACCGTGCCTGCAGCAGGTGTGTAGACGAATGTTCCTGGTACTGACGCCGTGGCATTCAACTGAGCGCTGCCCAGCGGTGTGCCATAGGCAATCGATGCCAGCGGAGGCCAGTTGAGGATTGGCTTGGCCTTGGCGACAGTGAATGACACGGCTGCCTGCGCAGTGGTGTAGTCCGAAGTATCTGACGGAGTGAAGGTTGCTGTCAGAGTCTGTACTCCGGCTGTCAGCACCGTACCCTCCGCGGGAGTGTAAACGAATCTTCCTGGAACTGACGCCGTAGCATTTAGCTGAGCAGAGCTGAGAGCGGCGCCGTAAGCTATCGGAGCAGGCGTCGGCCATGCGATGGCCGGTGTTGCCTTGGTTACGGTGAGCGACACTGCAGCCTGCGCCGTGGTGTAGCCCGTAGCGTCCGCCGGAGTGAAGTTTGCCGAGATCGTATGCGTACCGGCAGGAAGCATCTCGTCTGCGGCAGGAGTGTAGGTGAATCTTCCCGGAACCGATGCTCTGGCATTGAGCTGCGTGGCGCCGAGAATTGTGCCATAGGCAATCGGAGCAGGCGTCGGCCACGTGATGACTGGCTTTTCCTTCTCCTGACTCACTTTTACAACGGGCTCCTGACTCACCTTTACAACCGGCTCCTGGCTCGCTTTTTCGGCCTGTGTTTTCTGCAGGTGCCATTCGCCATCCGCACCCCTCACATAGGTGGCGCCCTTGTAAGTGCGCGTTTCCGGTCCGCTCTGCTGGACGGGAACACTGACGACCGGAGTTCTCTTAAGTTGCCACTCGCCATCCGCGCCCCTCACATAGGTGGCGCCCCTGTAAGTGCGCGTTTCCGGTTCAGTCTGCTGGATGGGGGGACTGACCGCTGGCTGAGCCATTTGCTTTGGGCTCACAGATTCGGCGCGCTCTGCTTTGGCTTGCTTTGGGCTCACAGAATCGGCACGCTCTGCTTTGGCTGTTGTCGCAGCCGGTTTTTGCGGTACCGCTGCCGGCGCGGCGCTCTCTGGCGGAGCCAAAGAGGGCTTGCTTTTGACCTTCGCTGCGGGCGCCGGCTTGGCAATTGCATTGTCAATAGCACTGTCCAGACCTGTCGCCAACCCCAGCTGCGTCAGTGTCCGTGTATCCGTGCTGGCAGGAGCCTTCGAGGAGAAGCCCAGGCTGAAACTCTTGAGGCTGAAGCCTCCCTTTTTCTCCGCGACTGCAGGCAGGCCACAAGCAGTTCGAGCCATCTGCCGGATCAGCCGGGAAATGGGCGAATCTTCAAGCGCCAGAGGAATCGCCGTGGTTTGCATACGCTTCACAGCGTTGTAATCGTTAGGTATCTTCCACTGTGCTGGCCGGGTGAGGGCCTTTGTGATTTGATCTTCGGAAACGCCCATGGAGCGAGAATCAAACCGGTTGAGAACGATCTCAAGCTTGGGAACCGGGGACGAGAAATACTGTGAGATCAGGCGATTTGAGTTGCGCAGTCCAGCGATGCCGGCTTCGAGGACCAGGTACACCGTGGAACCGTCTTTGAACAGGTTCGTACTCATCAAATCGAGCCTGGACCCTATATCAATAACCACGTTTTCAAAGTCCTGCCGCGCGACCGTGATGAGCCTGTCGACTGCTTCATCGGTGGCTTGATACTGGGGAAACTTGCCTGGAGCCGCAAGCACAGAGACTCCCGAGCTATGTTTGACCAGCAGCCTGGAGAGAAAACTCGAATCCAGCCGGTTGAAATTCTGAAGAGCGTTGATGGTTGAATATTCGGCCACGACACCGAGATTCAGCGCCGCGTCTCCCAACGGGAGATCGAGATCAATCAACAACGTGCTTTGGCCTGTCTCCCGGGCCAGAGCTACCGCAAAATTGCAGGACAGCGTTGTGACGCCATCGCCGCCCTTGGCCCCGAGAAACACCAGAAGCCTGCCGCCCGTCTTCTTCGGAAGATGGGCTGCCGGACGCCGGGCTGAAGCCCTGACCAGTGCCTCAGCCATGGTGCTTTGCGCAAAGGGCAAGGTGAGAAACTCGCGAGCGCCCGCTCGCATGCAACGGACCAGAAGCTCCGGATCCGCTTTCACCGAATACACCATCACTGTTGCCGTGCCGTTGGCGCAGATGCTCTCAACCAATTCCAGGGCATATTCCGGGTGGCTGTCCAAATCGATGATGATGACGTCGTAATGTTGTTCCAGCAACCTTGGCACATCGTCCAGGCTTGGAGGATAGGTGGAAAACTCCCGGATTTCGCCCCCGTGGCATCCAACCAGTGCGGTGACTGCTGCCTTGCGGCGCTCCTCGTCCGGGCCGATCAGCGCAATCGACAGCACGTTGCCGCCGAGTGAATCCGGATATTGATCATCAAGGTATGAAGAAGACTCTGAATTCACTGGATTGCTGCCCCCTAACTCTTGCAACTTGCCTTGCGGGTTACCCGAGGATCGGTATGACGATTGCCAATTGGACATAACGCCTTGCTCCAAACGCCTAACGAGCGAAAAAAGAAACCAGTGTTCCCATGGCAATGGCCGGCTCGTAAGGTATCTTACGCCTCAATAGCTCAGCGAGTGAAGTCTCCGGTTCGCCACTCATTCCATTCTGCTTCCTGCCAAAAAACAGATTGCCCGCCTGCAGCAACAGCTTCCTGATAACCATGCGATAAGTTATCCAGCACAAAACCATGAGTCCGCCCGCCAGGCTGGTGAAAAACAGTGCCCAGAACATCTGCACCGGTCCTATCCAGGCACCAAGCGCAGCGCATAGTTTCACATCCCCGCCGCCCATGCCGCCCAGCCAGAATAAAAACCCAAAGAGCAGCAACCCAAGTCCCATGCCGGCGAAGCTTTGGCCGAGGCCATGCCACCTGAATTGACCTAGGCCATGCCAGCTAAAGCCCTCACTGATGCCACCCCAGTCAGTACGCCAGGGAGAAAGCACAAGCCCGGCCAGAAGGAAAGGAAGGACAAGCCAGTTGGGGATGCGGCGATAACGCAGATCCGTGAACGTCGCCACGGCGAGCACGATCAGCGTTGGCCACCAGGCAATTGAGTGCATACCCGACATTCCATCCCCCATTTTGCAGGAAACAACCATTATGCAATTGTCTAACTATAATTGCAATTGTTTAACCAAACTGTAAAAGACTAAAACTGCTCAAAATCATATACATGACGGCATACTGCCCCAAATGGTGTACACGAATGTTTACGGAAAAGAGCTCTGGAGTGAAGCGAGGCGTATACACCCTGCTAGCGCGCATCTGAAACTGCCAGAGCAATTTACAGGAGAAACATGATCAATGGAACAGTGGCTCAAAGAACAATCAAATTTATTTTTAGGGGTATTTATATCAAAAGTACATGGTTTGCTATTACTAAAGTGACTACATAAACCCATGAATAAATAATTACTCTCGTTTCATAGGAACTGCAATTTAGGCATCATTTCGACTTTTTCACTCTATTTTTAAAAAAGCTGCCCACGGCTTATATGATTGATATATATAGAGTTATTTTACGTATGCCAAAAGTGGATATACGCTGTCCTACATGCTCGTTTTTCGCTCACATTCATGGCCAATATTCTTAAACAATTTACTGCTGGAAACACTCTTACTTAAGTAATCTCGACACGATTTCAATCCACCACTAATATCAAACCCAGAATCAACTACTGCCTATTGAGATTCTCGGGGTTTGTCAGAGGGAGTGATGTCACCAAGGTGACATCAATTTTGTGCTTCATTACGTTTCTTTGACTTTACTGCCGCGAATTTAGGGCAATGAGGGCTATGATCGTGTTCCACCGCTTCTTTTTTAGGGGCGGCTTGATGCGTTTTCGTGAGATGCAGGTCCAGAAATGATTAAGATCGGCCTATATTCTGAAGATCGTACACTCCACACGCTGCTTTCCTCGGCCCTTGGAAAGGACTTTGAGGTCTACCTGGAGCCGGATGAGGATGGCATGAATCTGATCCGGGCCGCCGGAGATTGCGATGTCATGATTCTGGATCTAAATTCGAATCATGATTCATTGCAGGAGCGAATTGGCTGTACCCAGCGCTTGATTGCATCTCACGTTCCCTCGGTGATCATGGCCGACGACGCCCTTCGGTCCACCGCATTTGAACTGGTTCGGTCAGGAGCCTTCGGCTACTGCCGCAGACCGCCCTCGATCCGGGATCTCAAAACCATGCTCAGCCGGGCGTACGAGAACTCCACGCTCAGGCAGCAACTGCAAACCGTGCAACAGCAACTGGAGGTGCCCGGCAGTTGCGACCGGTTAATTGGATCAAGTCCGCAAATGCAGCGGGTTTATCAGCTGGTGCATCGCGTTACCAATCTCAATGCGGCTGTGCTGATAACCGGCGAAAGCGGAACAGGCAAGGAGTTGATTGCCCGCGCCATACACAATCTTGGCTCTCGCGCCAGCCGCCCCTTTGTGGCCGTCTCCTGCGGCGCCATCCCTGAAACTCTGATCGAAGCCGAGCTTTTTGGCCACGAAAAAGGCGCTTTCACAGGCACGGTTGGGGCGCGCGAGGGCCACTTCGAGCAGGCCGACGACGGCACACTGTTCCTCGATGAGATCGGCGACTTGAGTCTGTTCACGCAGGTCAAGCTGCTGCGCGTCCTGCAGCAGATGGAGTTCAGCCGCCTGGGCAGCAACAAGCTCATTCCCTTGAAGGCGCGGTTGATCTTCGCCACTCACCAGGATCTGGATAAACTGGTGGCCGAAGGAAAATTCCGCCAGGATCTTTACTACCGCATTAACGTCATGCGGATTGAAGCGCCTCCGCTCCAGGATCATGCTGAAGATATCCCCCGGATTGCCCGGCATTTCTTGCGTCATTACGGGAAAATATTCCAGAAGCCGATGGATGATATTGAGCATGATGCACTGGCCCTACTGCAGAGCTACACCTGGCCCGGCAATGTGCGCGAGCTGGAAAATGTCATGCAGAGGGCCATCATCCTCGCGCCGGGCAAGACCGTTCGCGCCGAAGATTTAAGCTTGAACACCGAGGAGGGCGATGTTGATATCGGCGACATCGGCGACGTTGTCGATATCGGCGATTATCATCCCGCCGGATCCTTTGAACGTCAGCTTCGCGACTATAAGGTCAAACTGGCCGCGGCCGCTGTGCGAGAGAACAATGGGAATAAGACGCTGGCGGCTCGAAGCTTATGCATCTCCCGTGCCTATTTGCATCGCTTGATCAGGCTTGCTGAGCCTGACACCGACTTCGATCAGGATATTCCCAACGCAGCGAATGGTTGAGCGCGGCGCTCCGCTTGAATAGGCGCTTTCTCTACAGGCGTAAAAAAACAGTCGCAGTTCCCTGCTAACTGTGTGTGTTGTATACCGGCGGCCCGGCGATAACCAACCCGCTGTTTTGCCGTCCGTGAATATACCAGCAGCACCATTGCGTTTCGTAGGCCTGACTGTCGGCTGGAGCGGTCAAATCTCTATAGATTACCTTTCCGTAAAGAAATACCTTTTCCTCCCAGGTTTCGATTCGCCTGTACCTTTCCTCGGAGTCGCAAAGCCCTCTTGCATCGTCCCGGCAAAAAGCTTTGATTGCCGTGGATTCCCCCGGAAGCAGAATGATGGGAGTAAAGGGAGCGCCCCGTTTCTCATCCGTATACTCGGGGGTGCTGGGAAGGTGCTCTTCGTCGATGGCTAACTTGGTCTGTACTATTGCATCGATGATCTTGGCCGGAGTGCGGCCCCGGTTTGAAGCCATGATGGTAAAACTATTCTCCGCGCTCGGGGATGGCTCGACTGAAACCAGGATCCAGGACCTCTCAGCGTGGAGGATAGCTTGAGCTGTCATGAGTGCGGCCTGTGAACTGGCGGCGGCGGCCTCGGCAGCGGTTTCCGCATATCCCGTTTGGCGGTCAATCTTTTTCAGCAGGGATAAGGCCATCATGATGCCGATGTAGCCCAGGATGACGAGCACCAGATTGGCCGCCCAGGTGATGCGCTCGTGCAGATTCCAGGCCGACGGTGCGGGAGCGGGGTTGACAACGCCGATGTGCTGCGGCTGGATATCCTTGACAGCGCCTTCGACCTCAGTCGTTGGCGCTGGGTTGGCAGTCCCTCGCGGTATGACGGTTGACGGCGCTGACACGGGCGGCGTCTGGCGATTTACCCCACCCGGAGCGCTTGTTTGGGCATGATCTGCCGCAGGCGCCTGCATGAGGGCCAGAAGCACCGCGAATATCGCTAAACCCTTCAGCCTCATGGGGCAAATGTATCACACGCCTCTGGCAAAGTCCCGCGCCAGTAGCTGCTTGCAGGACTGCTGAGGAGGCCTGTTACGTTACCACTTCCACGCCCCGCCAAAACGCCACAAACCCCTTGATCTTGCGCGCGATCGGCTTGGGGTCGGGGTAGTACCAGGCAGCGTCCGGGTTGTCCTCCCCGTCGATTATCAGCGTCATGTAGCGCGCCTGCCCCTTGGCCGGGTCCAGGGAGGTGGTTGTGCTGGGACGAAAATACTCGCGTTTCAGGCTGGATTCGGGAAAGTAGACGTTCCCATCCACCGTCTCCGTCTTCTCGCTTTCGGCAATCACTTTGCCGTTCCAGATTGCTCGTGCCATGGTTATTCCGATTATTCCGTTATGGCTCTTCGGCCTAAAACAGGTCCGATGAGAGGGCCGCTATGACATTAGCAGAGATTTGCCTACAGGTCGAGTCCCGATTACGGCTTGGGGATAAGACTACCGGACTTTCGCCTTCTGGTTGGCGGACAGGCTCTTGCGCCGGGCTTCCACATTCTTCAGCGCAGCCTCGTAGCGCTGCGCCGCGGCTGTAAACCGGTTCACCAGCTCGGACGTCTTCATCAGGAACGCCGGATTCTTCTCCCGGATGCCATTCAGGATGTGCGCAAACTTGGCCAGCAGGAAAAACCCCTCGCCGGTGCAATCCACAAACAATTCCGCCGAAACCGCCCCGTGCAGCACCATCGCCGCTGCCATCTCCCAATAGCTGATCACCTGCCTCAGCCAGGCGTTGTGCGGGTCGTCGGGGTTCTCCGCAACGGCAAAATACTCCTCTGCCGTCGTCGGCCAGAACTCGCCTGTCATCCACGCGCGCGCCTCGCGCATCAACGCCTCGGTGCGCAGTTCATACAACCTGAGAATGATTTCGGCATCTGCCGGCGTTGCTAGCATTCGTTCCATAAGTGAATTCTCCGCAGATTCATACTACTGGATTCGGGTGGAAATTGCTGGAAGGCTATATTCGTGCCACGATAGTGTTGCTCGCCTACACTTCTTGCAATGCCTTCTTGCCACCCTTCTTAGCAACCATCTTTGCGGCGGGCTTGGCTGCCCTATTCACAGCCGCCATGTCGGACTCTTTCTCCAACACCGGTCCATGCGTCTCGGCCGTCGGCAACGGCGGCGCTTCGCCAATTCGCCTCGAGTAGGTGCATGCCACGGCGCTTTCCGCAGGCACAGCATCCTTTCCGCCGCTCTTGGCAGTCTTTTTCTTCGGCGCAACCTCTTCTTCGGCCGCCTTTTTCTTGTTGGGACACTCCAGATAGACTCCTGTGCGGAGCACCTTCTCCACCAGATACGGACTGCCGCACTTGGGGCACTTCTCCGCCACCGGTTTGTTATTCGAGGTAAAGTCACACTTCGGATAGTTTGTGCAGCCCCAGAAGATGTTGCCCCTGCGCGCCTTGCGCTCGGCCACGTCGCCTGTGCCGCACTTGGGGCACTTCAAGCCTTCAATCAGGTTCTGCTTTACGTACTTGCACTTGGGATACCCGGAGCAGGAGACAAACTCCCCGTAACTTCCCTGGCGCAGCACCAGGGGCTTGCCGCACTGCGGACAATTTTCGCCGGTCGGCTGTGGCGCGGCCACCTTCTGTTGCTGCTTCGAGCTCAGCTTGCGGAAGGTTTTGCAGGGTGGGTCCTCGTTGAATCCCGGGCACGACATGAACATCCCGAACGGGCCGCGCCTGAGCACCATCACCCGCCCGCAGTTATCGCAGTACTCTTCCTGCTCGCCCGCCTCCTGCGCCTCCGGCGTGTTCATGTCCGGCTTGCCCGCCGTGTTCTCCTTGGTAAATGTACAGCTCGATTTGTCTTTCTTATTGTAGGCCGAACAGGCGTAGAAGCTGCCGAATTTGCCCCACTTCAACACCAGCGGCGACCCGCACAGATCGCACTTTTCATTTGTCTTATGCTCCATGCGCTTGATGTCTTCCATGTTTGCGCCGGCGTCCTTCAACTCCTCCTCAAAGTAGCCGTAGAAGCCTTTCAGCAGGTCGGTCCACTTCTCGTGGCCCTCTTCAATCTCGTCCAGCTCCTCTTCCAGCTTGGCTGTGTAGGCCACGTCGAAGATATACGGAAAATTTTTCACCAGCAGGTCGCAGACCACCATTCCTATCTCGGTGGGATAAAACCGGCCGCTGTGCTTGGTGACATACTCGCGGTCCTGGATGGTGTTGATAATCGACGCATACGTCGAAGGCCGCCCGATGCCACGCTCTTCCAACTCCTTCACCAGCGAAGCTTCGTTATAACGCGGAGGTGGCGAGGTGAGGTGCTGCTCAGGATCCAACTCATCCAACTCCAACTGCTTCACGTTGTCCAGGTTAGGCAGTTTGTTAGCTGCTTCGTCCTCGTCGTCCTTTTTGTCCTCCAGAACTTCGTAGATCTTCAGGAATCCGTCAAAGCGCACCACCGAGCCGCTTAGGCGAAAATCGTAAGTTTTGCCCGTCTTCGCGCTGACGGCCGCAATTTTTGCTGTGGTCACGTCAAAGACAGCCGGCGTCATCTGCGAGGCCACAAATCTCTGCCAGATCAGCCGATAAAGCTTCAACTGTTCGTCTGTCAGATAGCGCGCAATCGATTCCGGCGTCCGCGAAGCATCGGTGGGCCGGATGGCTTCGTGCGCATCCTGCGCGTCCTTCTTGCCCTTATACACATTCGGTGTCGCGGGCAGGTATTGCGCCCCTAACTGGCTGCCGATCCACTCCCGCGCTCCTGCAATCGCCTCCGGCGCCACGCGCGGTGAATCCGTTCGCATGTAGGTAATCAGGCCGGTCATGCCCTCGGCACCAATTGCGACACCCTCATAGAGCCGCTGCGCTACGCCCATCGTCCGCCGAACATTGAAGCCCAGCTTGCTGGCTGCGTCCCGCTGCAACTGGCTGGTGATGAAAGGAGCTGGCGGCCGCCTTTGCTTTTCTGTGGACTGCACAGAAACCAGCGACCATTGCGCCTTTTCCAGCGCCGCCATCACCGCCTTCATCGACTTTTCATCGGGTAGCGCGTTGGCGATGAACTGATCTTTTCCATCTTTGTCCTGGCCGTTTGGAACGCGCGCCGGTTCGCCGTCAATGCCCACGAACCGCGCTTTGAGCCTGGTCTCCGCCTGCTTTTCGGGGTGGAGCATTGCGTCCAGCGTCCAGTACTCCAGCGCGTTGAACGCGCCAATCTCCCGCTCCCGCTCTACAATCAGCCGCACGGCTACCGTCTGCACGCGCCCCGCCGACAAGCCCCGCCTCACCTTCTCCCACAGCAGCGGAGAAATCTGGTAGCCCACCAGGCGGTCCAAAATGCGGCGCGTCTGCTGCGAATCCACCAGGTTTTGATCCAGGTCCCGGGCGTGCTGAAATGCATCCTGCACGGCCTTCTTCGTGATCTCGTTGAAGGTCACGCGGTGAATCTTCTTCCGCTCCTTGGCCGTCGTCCCCAACTGCAGCGCCAGATGGTAGGCAATCGCCTCGCCCTCGCGATCCGGGTCTGGCGCGAGATAGATTTCGTCCGCCCTGGCCGCCGCCCGCTTCAACTGCGCCACAACCTTTTCTTTGCCCGGAGACACGACCAGCGTCGGCTCAAAAGTGCGGTTCTCCAGCTCGACTCCAAGTTCCTTCTTCGGCAGGTCCATGATGTGACCCACTGACGCCAGAACCTCGAAGCCCGCGCCCAGGTACTTCTCGATAGTCTTCGCCTTGGCGGGAGATTCGACGATCACCAGTGATTTGCTCATTGCCATCCTTGATTCCAACTACACTCTATCCTGTCCAGCCTGTTCAGACTGTTTGACTCTGCCCGGCGCTGCTCAGTTGCCTCTGCGAAAAATTCAAATCGTGCCCACAACCAGCCGTCTTCACCCTTCCGGGTAAAATCAACCGCAAAAGTTGGAAACTACCACGGAACACCGCCTCATTTCCACTCAAGGACAGATTTTTCTCCTCATTTCGATCCGTTTTCGGGTCGTATAAAAGATCCTCCACGGCAGAACAAATCGCCGCAAAGTCCTTTAATTCCTTCATTATCCAGAGAAATGAAAGGTTGGATGCCCCGTCTTTTTATGGCGGGATCGCAAAAAGTTGGGAATTTAATACACTCAGCCCGCCGCCTGTTCCCTGTTCCCTATTCTCTGTTCCCTGTTTTATTCACATAATCCGTACGTAGTTCTTCCCCGGCAGACACCGAATCCGGCCCGTAATTTCCAGCTCAAAGAGTGCCGTAAACACCTCAGACGAAGTCAGTTGCGTCTCCAGCAACTCCAGAATCTCATCGATCTGCAAGGCCTCATCAACGCGCAGAACTTCCAGCACCATGGCCTCCTCGGGCCGCAGTACCTGCTCAGGCAAGAGAGATGCTGTGGCCGGCGATTTGGATTCAGACGGTGCCTCAGCCTCCAGCTCCAGCCGCACCTGCGAAGGCAGATCTTCCCACACATCCTCCCATGTGGCCACCAGCTTGGCTCCCTGCTTGATCAGCGTGTTAGGTGTCCATGATCCCTTGCTGGTCACGTTGCCCGGTACAGCGTAAAGGTCGCGATTCTGTTCGGCGGCGCAGCGCGCGGTCACCCGCGTGCCGGAGTTCTCCCCCGCCTCCACCACCAGCACGGCCACGCTCAGTCCGCTCAAAATCCTGTTGCGGCGAGGAAAATTCTGCGGCGCGGGAAACGTACCCATCGGCATCTCGCTCACGATCGCCCCGCCTGTGCTGAGAATCTCCTCGGCCAGCTTCTTGTTTTCTTTTGGGTAAATTACGTCAATGCCCGTGCCCCACACAGCAACGGTAGGCATGCGCGCAGCCAGCGCTCCCTTGTGCGCGCTGGAGTCAATGCCCCGCGCCATGCCGCTGATAATCAGCAGCCGCCGGACAGCCAGGTCCCGCGCCAGCATCTCCGTCACGCCCGTTCCGTACGGAGTCGGATGCCGCGTGCCCACAATCGCAATCCCCGGCCTGCTCAGCAGATTGGCCGCGCCGCGCACCCACAGCACCGGAGGCGGGTCATATATTTCTTTTAGCCGTTCCGGATACTCGGGACAACTATAACTGACCAGCGTCGCGCCCTGCGCCGCCACTCGCGCCCACTCCTCCTCTGCCGCTCGGCGCGCCTTGCCGTCGAAGATGAACTGTGCTGCCTGGGCCGGAAATCGCAACCCTTCAAGAGCGGTCAGCGGCAAAGTGAAAATCTGGCTGGGCGCCTCCAACTGCTTCACTGCGTCCAGAATCCGCTTTGGGCCCAGCCCCGGCGCCAGCACCAGCGCCAGCCAGGCCAGCCGCTCCTCATCCAGAGTGGCTATCGCCGGAGTTACCGTACCTTGTGGCAGTGTGCTCATTTTTTTGCTCCTGTCCGAAAATTGGACACTCAATTTTCTTCACAGGAAACCAAATCCCATCCTTTAATTCAATTTTGTACACGTTAGTCGTCCTTATTAGAAGAAGTCAAGCCAGGAACGCACATCCCGTGCATGTGAACCATCCCAAGCCCGGTGTTGGTACTCTATGTGTGCGTGAGTGTTCGGCCCCAATCTCGTCTGCGCATCGCCGCTATCAGCTTTCTAAACCCCGCGCCCCTGATGTGGGACTTTGAGCACCCGCCCATGCAAGCCGCGCTCGCACTCCGTTATCAGATAGACCGAATGTCACCCTCCGAGTGCGCCGCCCGGCTGGCCTCGGGCAAGGCCGACATTGGCCTCATCCCCACTGCCTCCCTGGCCACAACACCAGGCCTGCGCATTTTGCCCGGCTGCACCATCGCCTCCAAAGGCCGTGTACGTTCCCTGCTGCTGGTTCGCCGCGCCTCTCAGCGCCTCCAGGCTCTGCGCTCCGTGGCTGCCGACATGGCCAGCCGCACCACCCTGGCCCACGCCCGCATTCTTTTTCGCCACTGGGGAAATCCCGGCGTGCCATTCCTGCCCGCCGTCGCCGACCTTGACTCCATGCTCCAGCGAGCCGACGCCGCTATCCTCATCGGCGATCCCGCCCTGCTGGCTCTAGAGGAGCGTGCTAACCGTTACAAGCGCACTGGTGAAGAACTTGTCTATCACGACATCGCTGAGGAGTGGCACACCCTCACCGGCCTGCCCTACGTCTCCGCCGTCTGGGCATCCGCCCCAATGAAACTGGGTGCCCCAGGTCCGGGGTCCCCACGGACAGGTCTTCGTCCGTGGGGTGGAGATCCCTCGCATTTGGGCACCTGGGATTCCATCGCCAAAGACTTCAATCAATCCCGCATCCACGGTCTTGAGAACATCGACGCCCTGGTCGCCGAGTGGTCCGGCAAGATAGCTATCCCCGAGCAGACCATCCGCGCTTACCTGACCACCAACATCCACTACGTCCTCGACGAAGAATGTCTCGAAGCCATGAGAGTCTTCTTCCGCATGGCCGCTCAAGTTGGCGCCCTGCCGGAGTACAGCTTTTCTACTAATGAATTGCGATAAAGCGGGTGCCCCACCCTCGCCGCGTTTTTGTTTTTGCGGTTAGGGTGGGTATAACTATGCTCTCCGAAAGGGACATTACCAATAAAAAGGCCGATCCCCGAAGGACCGGCCTGCCAACTAAGGTCTCACTAATCCTCTGTTTCACTGCTTCACTTTTTCACTCCTTCACTGCCTTTTATATCTCCCACCTCAGCAGCACCGCCCCCGACGTAAACCCCGCGCCAGCCGCAGCCAGCATCACCAGGTCGCCCTTCTTCAGCTTGCCTTCTTCTAGGGCCGTTCCCATGGCCAGCGGAATACTTCCCCCCGAGGTGTTGCCGTACTTTTGAATATTGATAATGACCCGCGACGGGTCCATGCCCAGCCGCTCTGCCGTGGCCGTGATAATCCGCATATTGGCCTGATGCGGAATGAAGCAGCCCAGCTCCGCTCCGGTCACGCCGTTGCGTTCCAGAACCTTGCTCGTCGCCTCCAGCATCTTGCGCACGGCAAATTTGTATACCGTCTGCCCATCCTGGTGGATGTAGTGCATCTTCTTGTCCACCGTCTCGTGGGTTGCGGGATTCAGACTGCCGCCGCCCGGCATATTCAGCGCCACGCCGCCTGATCCGTCAATCTCGTGCCAATAGTCGATAAAACCGATCTCGCCCTCTTTGCAAGGCTCGATCAGCACAGCGCCTGCACCGTCGCCAAACAAGACGCAGGTTGCCCGGTCGGTGTAGTCTGTCATGCGTGTGTTGGCGTCCGCTCCGCACACCAATACTTTTTTATGCGCTCCGCTCTCCACCAGCTTCACGCCCGCCTGCAATGCAAAGACAAACCCCGAGCAGCCCGCCGAAACGTCGAAGCCCCATGCCCCCTTGACCCCGAGTTTGTCCTGAACAAGGCAAGCCGTCGCCGGGTACATCATGTCCGGCGTCACCGTGCCCACGATGATGACCTCAACCTCGCTGGCCGGAATGCCTCGCGCCGCCAGGCACTTCTTGGCCGCTTCGACACACATATCGCTCACGCCCAGCCCCTTGGCCAGCACGTGCCGCTCGTGGATGCCCGTCCGCTCCAGAATCCACTGGTCGCTGGTATCCACCATCTTTTCGAAGTCTTTGTTGGTTAGAACTTGCGGCGGGACGTAGGTTCCCAGCGCCGTTATCTTCGCGCGGCAGCCCACGATGGGACGAACACTCAGCGTCAATGCATTTCTCCTTGCGGCTCCCTGCGATTGTCATCCTGAGCGGAGCGTAGCGAAGTCGAAGGACCTGCATTTGCGCTTTCCGCTTCAATTTCAATCAAGCCAAATCAAATCATGTGCCCACGTCACAAAAAGCGCCGGGTTGCCTACTGCGCCCGTACGAGCCCGTTACCGTTGCTTCCTTCCGGACCTGGCGGGGTTGGCGGGATTACGTCGCGTAGGACCCGGCACTTGTAGATTTTAGCACCTGTGACGCTTTTCACTCCCGCCGAGCCTATAGTCCTCGACCGTCTCTACTTCCTCACCAGCCAATCGCTCCCCCGGTACAATGGAACTGTGACCAAAATTTCCCCACCCACGGCACCGACCGTGGGCTTTATATCCTTAGGCTGTCCCAAAAACCTCGTTGATTCCGAGGTGATGATGGGTTTGCTCGACCGTGCCGGCGCGAGCCTTACCTCTCATCCCGAGGAAGCCGAAATCCTTATCGTCAACACCTGCAGCTTCATCGACACCGCCAAACAGGAGTCCATCGACACCATCCTCGAAATGGCCCGCCACAAAACCACGGGCCGGGCAAAAAAACTCATCGTCGCCGGCTGCCTGGTGGAGCGCTACCGCGATGAAATCCGCAATAGCATCCCCGAAGTGGACGCAGTCGTCGGCACCGGCGAACTGGAAGCGATTTTGGAAGCAGCGGGTTTGCAAGCTTCCGTCGAGGTGCCGCCCTTCAACATTCTCAGCGGCAAGGTGGCCGAGACTCGGCCCGGTCAGGAATCTCAGGCTGGGACCCACAAAGCCCACGAGGGAAGACACGAAGGCATTCATCGCGAGCAGCAAGGTCGTTTTCGCCGCAACGACTGGCAAGGCGCTTCCCACATGCTGCCCACCTACCTCTACGACGAAACCACACCGCGCCTCTTGACTACACCCAAATCATCGGCCTACATCAAGATTGCCGAGGGCTGCGACCACCCCTGCTCCTTTTGCGTCATTCCCAACCTGCGCGGTAAATTCCGCTCTAGAAGATTTGAATCCGTCGTCGCCGAAGCGGAGCAGCTCGTCGCCCGCGGCGTCCGCGAAATCACTCTCATCGGCCAGGACACCACCTGCTACGGCGAGGACTTCGGCCTCAAGGAGGGCCTCGCGACACTCCTCGACACACTCGCCCGTATCCCCAACCTGCGTTGGCTCCGCTTCCTCTACGCTTACCCTAACCGCATCACATCGCGCCTCCTCGAAACCATCGCCCTTCACGACAACATCTGCAAATACATCGATCTTCCTCTCCAACACGCATCACCTTCCGTCCTCAAACGCATGAAGCGCGGCGGCAGCCCCGATATCTTCCTTAAGACTCTGGCTAAAGTTCGCGCCACCATCCCCGGCGTCGCCCTCCGCACTTCGTTTATTGTCGGATTTCTGGGAGAAACCGCCGAAGACCTCATCCTCCTCGAAGACTTTGTGAAGGAAGCAAAATTCGACTGGCTGGGCGTCTTCAACTATTCCGATGAAGAAGGCTCTGGAGCATTTTCACTCGACGGCAAACTCCCCCGCCGCACCATTGAAGCCCGCAGACGCAAGCTGATGAAGCTGCAACAATCCATATCAAGGCGCGCCAAGCAGCAATGGGTAGGCCGCGAGCTGGTCGTGCTAGCCGAAGGCGAAAGCGGCGAAACCCCGCTCCTCTGGGAAGGCCGCACCCAGTTCCACGCCCCCGAGATCGACGGCAAACTCTACATCAATGACTTCGGCCCTCTGCCCACCCTCGAGCCCAGCCGATTCTATCGCGCCCAGATCACCGAAGCCCATGACTATGACGTAGTCGCGCGCATCCTCTCCGGTCCGCTGTAAAGTGGAATAGAAGATGGCTGCCAGGAAAAAATCCGCCAAGCTTCTCCATTGCCCCACCTGCGGAATGCTGGTTCGCCGCATAGACGAGGACTTTCCTTTCTGCAGCGACCGTTGCCGCAAGATCGATCTCGGCAAATGGGCCATGGGCGTCTACAAGATCAGCTCGCCAGTCCTTGACCCCGAAGTCCTCGAAGACCTGGGCCGCGGCCAGAAGGAAGATTCCGATGAAAACTGACCCGTCCACAAATCCCGTCCAAAACGAGAACGGCACGAAGCGCTGGTGGGCATGGACCGTCGCAACCTTCTTCGGCGCGGGCTTCGGCAAACCCGGTCCCGGCACCTGGGGCTCGGTAGCCGCAGTCCTTCTCTGGGCCGCATATGCCTGGCTCTTCCATCCCACATCCCAAGCCCTACTGCTCGCCCTGATCATCGGCATCGCCCTCACGCTTCTGCTCGGCATCCCCGCCTCGACCATAGTCGCCCGCGAATCCGGCCGCCACGACCCGCAATTCGTCGTCATCGACGAAGTCGCCGGTCAATGGATTGCTTTGCTCTTCAGCCCCTTCGACCTGCGCCACGCCCTCATCGCTCTCGTCCTCTTCCGCCTCTTCGATATCACCAAGCCATTCCCTATCCGCCAACTCGAAAAACTCCCGGAGGGCTGGGGCATCGTGCTCGATGATGTGGGCGCCGGGTTGTATGCTTTGGGTGTAGCATCCTTATTACGTATCTGGATTTAGCCATGCCCAGCGCCAGCATCCAATCCGCCGCCGAATTTGCCCCGCGCATCGACGATGTTGTGCCCGCCGCCGCGCTGCCTGAAGGCGAGGTCGAACTGACCGGCGTAAATCTCGGCCCGATTGGCTCTGCCCTACCCTCCGTCCTGGTCGATGGCCTTCCTGCCCATCTGCTGATGAGCCGTCCTCGCTCTTTGGCCTTCCGCGTTCCCGGCCAGGCCACCACCGGCCTCATTGAGGTGCGCAACCAGGCAGGCTCCAGCAATACGGCTCCGCTGCGTGTGGCCCGCCAAATCCTCGAGGGGCTGCACCCGGTAACCAATCCGGCCGTCAACCGCTCCGGCATCATCTACGCCACCATCTCCGGCCAGCGCGGCAAGCAGACACCTATCTCCGTTGTGCGCGTTAGCCCCGACGGACATGGAACCCCCTTCGTCACCGGCATTCTCAACGCCACCGGCCTGGCCTTGTCGCCCGATGGTGATCTATTCGTAACCTCGCGCGCCGAGGGCAATGTCTACCAAATCAACGATGCTGGCGAGCCCTCCCTCTACGCCGAGGGCATGGGCGTAGCCACAGGCGCAGCCTTCGACGCCGAAGGCAATCTCTTTGTCGGCGACCGCAGCGGCACCATCTTCAAAATCAATCCTGAGCGCCAGATATTCGTCTATGCCACCCTCGAGCCCAGCGTTTCGGCCTATCACATGGCCGTCGACGCCGCCGGCACGCTCTACGTCACCGGCCCCACGCTCTCCTCCAACGACGCCATATGGGCCATCGACACCCACGGCGAAGCCCGTCCCTGGTTCCGCGGACTAGGCCGTCCCCAGGGCCTCGCGCTCTCCAAGGAGGGCGACATATACCTGGCCGCCTGCCTCCATGGCCGCCGCGGTATCGTCCGCGTCACACCGAAAGGCGTGGCCACCCTCGTGCTCGCCGGTTCGAACCTTGTTGGCCTCGCCTTCTCGCCTCTCGGAACCGCCATCCTCGCCACCAGCGAAGCCGTTTATGATGTGGACTTGGGAGTAGAAGGACTTTCATTTTAGCTTCTAGCTACTAGCTCCTAGATTGTTATGTGGGAGTTCGAGCAATTGCGTAATAATGCGAATTCGTTCGCACCCGCAATTCCCAAGCTAGAAGCTAATAGCTAAAAGCTAGGAGCTGCACTTATGAAATCCGAAATCATCGCCGTCGGCTCCGAGATGCTCACCCCCTTCCGCCAGGACACCAACTCCCTCTATCTCACCGAGAAACTCAACGAGCTGGGCGTAACAGTCACCTTCAAAACCATCGTCGGCGACCGCCGCAAGGACCTGGTTAACGCTATCGGCGCCGCCCTCAACCGCACGGATATTGTCATCACCATGGGCGGCCTCGGCCCCACCGAAGACGACCTCACCCGCGAGGCTGCAGCTGAAACACTTTCACTCTCTCTGCGCCGCAACAACGACCAGGTCGCTGCTCTGGCCGCTCGCGCCGCCACATGGCGCGTCCCCATGCCCGAAAACAACCTCAAGCAGGCCGACATCCTTGAGGGGGCCATCCTGTTGCCCAACCCCAACGGCAGCGCACCCGGCCAGTGGCTCGACACCACCTGGCAAAGCTATCGCAAACTGCTCATACTCCTACCTGGTCCGCCCAACGAGTGCCGTCCGCTCTTCGACACAGAGTGCCTGCCCCGCCTGCGTGAAATTCTCCCCAAGCGCCACATCGCCAAGCGCATTTTGCGCGCCGCCATGATCCCCGAATCCCAGGCCGACAAGCTGATTGCCCCCATCTACACCGAATACAAGGACGTTGAAACCACCATTCTGGCCAAGGCCGGCGACATCCAGCTCACTCTGATCTGCACCAAATCCAACGCCGCCACCGCACAAGCACGCGTCGATGAGCTGGCTGGCCGCATGGAAGAAGTTCTCGAAGACTGGATCTACTCCTCCAACAACGAATCTCTGGAGCAGATCGTCCTCTACTATCTGGGCTTGCGCCAATCCACGCTCGCCGTAGCCGAAAGCTGCACCGGCGGCATGATCGCCCAGCGCATCACCAGTGTGCCGGGAAGCTCGCGCTCCTTTCTCGGCGGCGCCGTCGTCTACTCCGACACACTCAAGACCATCTACGCCGGAGTCCCTCCCAGTCTGATTGATGAGTTTGGCGCCGTCTCCCGCGAGGTAGCCGAAGCCCTTGCCTACGGCATTCGCCGCTACACTGGCTCGACCCTCGGTCTCGGCGTCACCGGCATAGCCGGCCCCACCGGAGGCACCGAACTCAAACCCGTAGGTTTTGTCCACATCGCCCTCTCCGACGCCCAGAAGACCGACTCCATCGAGCGCACCTTCCGCGGCGACCGCCAGCGCATCCGCGAATGGACAACGCAGCAAGCTCTCGACCTCATCCGGCGAAGGCTGAGGTAGCAGTCCATCATTCCTGAGTCGAGAACCAGAGGGTTTGTCCCTCATCTCAATTTATGATTCCGTATCTGAGAAACTTCATATTACAATTCGAGGTGTCGCGCATCTATGCCAGCATCTTGGGCGAGGAGCATTCTTCAGAATCGCTCTCGGAGGCGTGGAGCGCCTTAAGCAGAGAAACAGCAAGTTGCTCGGCATCGCAATTGCGGAGGCTTCGAATATGGATGAATCATTGAATTTCGTTGGAACCCTCAGGACAATCACCCTCACACTCGCTTTTGTATCACCTGTATTAACCGCAATTCTTATCGGCTTTTTATGGTTTCGTCCGCGTCGTTCCCGCATGCCTGCGGTCTTGCCCGGCATCCCGCTGGCTTTAATTTCGCCCTTGCTCCAGGTGTTCGTTGCTGTTTATGGGGTTTTGAAGGTATTTCAAGAGCTTGCAACCGGGAGATTGAGAGGCGTAAGGAACTTAGCGAGTTCGATTGCTGCGGTAATTGGATACTTCCCCATCGCAATCGCTCTCAGTATTGGCTGCATTGTGGCTCTGGTAATCTTCCAGATGATTTGCGACCGGCGCGATCGGGAAACTGAATGGAACGAACCGGAGGATAGGCCTGCGCCTCGCATCGTGTTCATCCTGTCGGCGATATCTGCTCTTGCGGCCATGGCTCTGCTTTGGGTCTTCGAAGGGGCTTTAGACCTTGTCTTCCTCGTATCCGACTCGGCCCGGCTGGCCGAGGGACGAATGAGACTAGGCCATATGGGCACTGTAGAAATGGCGGCGATGATTTCTCACCGGCTCCTGTTGAGCTCGGTGCTGTCATTAGCCCTTGCCGCTGCCTTTCTGGCCGCGCCGCTATTTCTCCTGGTTGGCGAAGTCCCCGAATGGGTTCGCACGCAATCGTGGACCCTGGCGATTGTGACTGTGGTCTGCCTTATCCTGTTCGGCGTAGTCTACCACAATGAAATTCTGTACATGATCTCAATCACTCAGCGCTGATAGTGCCGAAACATTCAGCCTTCATCAATGCAGCTCAAGCAGCGTGCCGAACCGGCTGTACGCGAATCAGCTTCTCCCGCCTCCGCGTCTGAGCAATCTCGAAACGATCGGCCCTGACGGTACGGGTAACTGCTCCCGCCTTTTCATCCTCAGTAAAGGTGCCCCCACCCCCATCTTAACCATCAATATGTGATGCACGTCACCAAAAACAAGCTCCCCGCATGACACCATACTTCTACAGGCCGTCAGGTACATTTATTGCCCATTCATATCCCGCATTTATTCATGGAGGCCCGCAAGTGAAGTTAGACCCTTCTGCATTCGTCGCCGACCCCGAGTTGATCCAGGCGCTCGAGAAGCATTCCACTGTCATCTCCTGTGACGCAGATCGCGTCCTCTTCAAGCAGGACGATCACCCAAAAGGCCTCTACATTCTCGATCAGGGCGAGACCACCCTCACCATGGCGTCGTCCAAAGGCGAGCAGTTGATGTCCATTCAGGCGCACGTCGGTTCTCTGCTGGGCCTGCCGGGGATGATCGGCAACGAGACTTACACGCTCACAGCCATCGCCCGCAAAGGCGCGCGGCTAAGCTATGTCCCCCGAGACAAGTTCAACACCCTCATGAGCTCCGATCCGCATCTCTCGCTCAAAATGCTGCAGGTGCTGGCCGCCGAGGTCCGCTCCGCCCGCCAGGCTCTGTCCAGTATGTAGTGGTGTTGGGATCAGCAGCCGCCAGTCGCACAAATCCGCGAACTTGCTAACTCGCTAATTCCGCGGAGCGGAAGCTAACTGGCTGCTTTTTATGCGGAGCTAAACGCCGCCCTCAGCGCCTCTTCCGGCTCGGGCCGCACGCGGAAGTCGGCGTGAGCCTCGGCAAAGACTACGCGTCCAGCGGGACTAATTACATATGTGGCGGGGAGGGGCAGCCGCCAGCTCGCCTCGCCGTTCACAAACGGCACGTTGATCAGGATGGAAAGGTAGTACTCTCTCAGATACTCGGGCACGGTGGTTGCCACGCCGAATTTTTCCGCCAGCGCGCAGCCGGGATCGCGCAGCACAGCGAATGGCAGCTCATGCTGGCTCACCATGAAATCATTTTGCTGCTCGGTCTGCGGCCCGATGGCCACCATCAGCGCTCCACGCTCCCGCAGTTGCTCGTAAAGGTCGCGCCAGGCCTCTAACTCCGTCACGCAATAAGGGCACCACCGCCCGCGAAAGAACTTGACCACCAACGGTCCCAGCGCCAGCATGTCTTGCGAGCGCACCAGCCGCCCCTTGCTATCGTTCAGCGCAAACTCCGGGGCCATCGCACCCACCGGCAGAATCCGTTCTTCGATTCCCGTGGCAAACAGCTCCTCGACCGCGCGCTCCCCCACAGCCAGCCGTTCCGCCTGCACCAGTTGCCGCGTGCGAGCCGTAATCTCGTCGAGTTGGTCCTGGAGCGTGGTCATTATATTTATCGCCCATACCTCTGCTTCCCGCCCATCCCCATTGCGCCCATGCCGCCGCGCATCATGTTCCGCGCCAACCCGCCTTTGCCCATCTGCTTGAACATCTTGGCCATCTGCGCGTACTGCCGCAGCAATTGGTTCACGTCCTGCACAGTCGTCCCCGAGCCCGCCGCTATGCGCTTGCGCCGGCTACCCGAAATAATCTCATGGTTGCGCCGCTCCCGTGGCGTCATCGAGTTTATGATCGCCTCCAGCCGCACAAACTGCTTTTCGTCCACGCTCTTCGAGGCCTGCTGCAACCCGGCAAACGGCCCCACCGAAGGCATCATCTTCAAAATGCTCTCCATCGACCCCATCTTCTTGATCTGCCGCAACTGCTCGCGGAAGTCCTCCAGCGAAAAGCCATCGCCCAGCAGCGCCTTCTTGGCGAACTCCTCGCCCTTCTTGCGGTCCAGCGTTGACTCGGCCTTCTCGATCAGCGACATCATGTCGCCCATGCCCAAAATGCGTCCGACGATGCGGTCCGGATGAAACGGCTCGAAGGCGTCCATCTTTTCACCCACGCCGATGAACTTGATCGGCTGGCCGGTCACGTGGCGAATCGACAGCGCCGCGCCACCCCGCGCGTCTCCATCCATCTTCGTCAGCACAACGCCGGTCAACCCCAGCCGCTGGTGAAACTCCGCTGCCGAGTTGACCGCGTCCTGCCCGGTCATGGAATCGGCGATGAACAAAATCTCGCTCGGGTTGAGCAGCTTCTTCAGCCGCTCCATCTCCGTCATCAGCTCTTCGTCAATGTGCAGCCGTCCGGCGGTGTCCACGATCAACGTGTCGCAGCCCATGTTGCGAGCCTCGCGCCGCGCCTCGCCGGCCAAGCGCTCGACCAAGGCCGACCCAGCAGCCTCGCCCTTCTGGTCACCCTCGTAGAGGCGGACTTCCGCTGACTTCGCCACCACCTTGAGCTGCTCGCGTGCAGCAGGCCGGTAGACGTCCACCGAGACCAGCATCGGCCGATGTCCGCCCTTCTTGAGCCAGGCAGCCAGCTTGCCCGCGGTAGTTGTCTTGCCGGAGCCTTGTAGTCCGGCCATCAAAATAACGCTGGGCGGCTGCGAGGCAAACTTGAATCGCGCCGTGTCCTTGCCCAGCAGCGTGACCAGCTCGTCGCGCACAATCTTGATCACCTGCTCGGAGGGCGAAAGCGCGGTCAACACTTCGGTGCCCACGGCCTTCACGCGAATCTGCTCGATCAGGTCGCGGACCACGTTGAGGTTGACGTCGGCCTCCAGCAGCGCCACGCGAATCAGTTCCAGCGCTTCTGTGATGTTCTCTTCGGTGAGCGTGCCCTGCCCGCGAAGAACCTTGAAGGCGCGCTGCAATTTGTCGGTAAGGTTTTCAAACATAGGTCTGCATTCAGTTTACCTTGCCACCTGCGGTGGGACTGGAAGCGCTTCGCGCCAAAGCAAAGACTCGTTATTGCCCTGAAAATTGAAGGAAGACTCTGCTGGTCCCCCAGTATAAATCCACGGCGGCTGGAATAAAATGGCCACATGGAATTTGGATTGCTGGATCGCCTTCGTGGGATTGACAAATGGCCCTTCGTGTCTGCAACTGTTACGTCGGTTGGGCAGGTGTCATCTGGTTATAGACGATCTTGGCGAAAGATCTATTTCTCATACAATGCAGACGGTCAAGTTGTGCAAGGCAAATTTTCTGTGGATAGCGATTCCTCGATCTACGAGTTGGAACGGGGGGATCGATTCGACATTCAATTCAACCCACGAAACTCGTCAAAGTACTACTGCGTTGAAGCGCAACCCGTATTCAGGAATCTTCGCTTGCTCATAGGAGCTGTTGTTCTTGCCTTTGTCGTCTACAATATCATCGTCCAACTGTTCCATCACTGAAATCTGCCGAAAGCACACCCGTGCTGTGTTGCCAGAGGACGGCCTACTCCGCCGGCGCAATCAAATACTGCTCCAGCTTGCCGTCGGGATAGGTGTACGTCGTCAGCCTCAGCCGCTTGCCCGGATACACAATCATGAAACTGCGAAAAGTCATGCCGCCGCGTAGCTCGGTGCTGCTCTCGCGGAAGCTGAGCGGCTCGCCCAGCGGCGCCAGGCTCTCGCGGAAGTCAGCCAGCGCCTCTGAGGTGAAGTAGTCGCTCAAATTCTGCGCCAACAGACTCCGGTCAATGCGTCCCTGTTGCAAATCATGGAAGATCGCTATCGCCTGCTTTTCGGCGTCGGTAGGCGGATACTCAGCCACCACCGGCACGGTCAGCCGTGCAATCGTCGCGGCCGCGCCCACGGCGTCCTGGTTGGTAAGCACCACCACGGCCACGCCATCATCCACCATGACGATATTATCCGCAACGAAACCGGATACCTCGCCTCCATGCTCAATCGAGCGATGACCTTCGCGGTCCCTCACATCCACGCCCAGCCCGTACTGCGTTCCCTTGCCGTCCTTCAGCTTCACCTCGGTGAACATCTGCTTGTAGCTCTCCGGCTTGAGCACCGTCTGCGCAATCAGGCTCTCATCCCACAGCGCCAGGTCATGCGCCGTCATGGCCAGCTCGCCCGCCGCGAACATCCAGCCGCGGCCCTCCTTGGGCGCCGGGCGCAGAGGTCCCAGAGCATAGCGATAGTAGGACGCGGCGTCCGCCTGCGGCAGCTTCACCTCGTCCGAGTTCCACACCGACTGCATTCCCAGCGGGCGGAAGATGCGCTGCGTCAGAAACTCCATGTACGGCTTGCCCGTCACTTGCTCCACGATACGCCCCGCGATGACGAAGTTAGTGTTCGAATACTGCCACTGCGTTCCCGGCTCAAAGTCCAGCGGCTTCTTGGCCCATGTGTCGAGAATCTCCTGCGCCGTCTGATCGTGCAGCATGGTAGTCATCACGTAATCCTCCGGCCAGTAGTCCTGGTAGCCGGAGGTGTGCGAGAGAATCTGCCGGATGGTTACCTCGTCGCCGCGCGTCAGGCCGGGAACATATTTGCCCACTGCGTCGTCCAGCGAGAGCTTGCCCTCCTCCTGCAGCAGCAGAATCGCGGCAGCGGTAAACTGCTTCGAGATTGACCCGATGGAATAGCGCATCTCCGGTGTGGCGGCGACAGCGGGAGTCTTTTTTGTAGCCAGCCGCGCCTTGCCATAAGCGTGCGTGTACACCAGCTTGCCGCCCTTCACTACGGCTACCGAGGCCGAAGGCACGCCGGTCTGCTCCAGCACTTGGGTAGCAATCCGGTCAACTCTGCCTTGAAGAGCCGGGTCCAGCGCAGCTATTGTCTGCGCCCGTGCCGCAATCGCAACCAGCGCCAGCACTGCTAAACCCATGCAAACCAGGATTCTCTTCTGCTCTCTCATCGTCTTCAGTCTCCTTCGCATCCTTGCGCATTCACAATACCGACAACGATAACGGTATCAGGCCAGCCTCGGATTAGGCCGACTTATTGTTTCTCATTTTCCCTGAATGTCGGATTCGTTAATAAGCCTTTTAGTTCGGTCATGACGGAACCTAAAATATCCGGCGACACAAGCATGTATTCGATGGAATCATCCAACAGCAAGCGATTCCGCGTCTTGCGCTCCTCAATGCATCCCCGGCGGCAGCGGCCCGTGTTTCTCCGGCTTCTTGAACAGCCATGCCGCCCCCGCGCAGAAAAATGCCAGCAAAGCTGTCCATCGAAAGACATCTACATACGCCATCAGCGCTGATTGCTGCTCCATCAGCCCGTAGACCAGCCCGAGAGAGCCGGGGCGGGCCTGTGCGGGACCGAGACGCTGGCCGAGATAGCCGGTGATGGCAAAGGCCTTCTGCTGCAAGACCATATTTGATGAACCCAGATGCGCACCAATTTCCGTCTGATGGAGCGCCGCACGGCGAATCAGCGCCGTGGTGGCCATCGAAATCCCGATCGACCCGCCGATGTTGCGCAGCATGTTCCCTAGCCCAGTCGCCGCGCCCATATCCTTGTTGGAAATCGTGGCCATCATCATGGTGGACATGGGCACAAAGACAAAGCTCAGCGCAAAGCCGGTGAGAGTGATGGGAATCAGCAGCGTGTAGGGACCGATATCCAGGTTGACCGTGCCGAAGATCAGGGAGCAGACGCCAAAGCCCAAAAATCCCGCGCACAGCAGCTTGCGGTTGTCTATGCGCGAGCCGAGGATGCCGATGATGGGCGAGCCGATGAACGAGCCGATACCGCGTGGCCCTACAACCAAACCCGCCGTAAATGCCGTATAACCCAGCACTTCCTGGTAGTAGAGCGGCAAGATGGCTATGGTGATGTAGATACACATTCCCAGCATGGCCACTAAATAACATCCGGTGCGGAAGTTGCGGTCCCTGAGGACGTGCAGATCGACCAGGCTGTGGGGATTGGTCCATGAGTGCCAGATCCACAGCACCAGCGAAACCACCAGAGCGGCCACCGCCCAGCGCACCCATGCGGCGCCGAACCAGTCGTCCTCCTGGCCCTTGTCCAATACGATTTGCAGACATCCGGTCCACACAATCAGCAGGCCGAAGCCGATATTGTCAAAGGCGCCCACCTTGGCGTTCTTGATGTACGGCGGGTCGTAAACGAAGCGGCTGATGAGGATAAAAGCCAGAATGCCCACCGGAATATTGATATAAAAGGCGTAATGCCAACTGAAGGTATCGGTCAGCCAGCCGCCCAGGGTGGGTCCGATTACCGGGGCCAGCACGATCCCTAACCCATATGCTGCCATAGACATGGAGCGCTTCTGGACAGGAAAGCTCTCCAGCAGAATGGATTGCGCGAGCGGTTGCAGGGCCCCGCCGCCGGCTCCTTGCACGACCCGCGCCAGCAGAATCGCGCCCAGCGTGGGCGCCGCGCCGCAGAAGAACGAGGCCACGGTGAAGATTGCCACGTAGATGAGCAGAAAGCGCTTGCGGCCCCAGCGGCGGGCAAACCAGTTGGAGGCGGGCAGGATCACCGCGTTGGCCACCAGGTAGCTGGTCAGAACCCATGTTGCTTCGGAATTTGAGGCCGATAAGCTCCCTGCGATGTAGGGCAGGGCGACGGAGGCGATGGCCGTGTCCAGCACCTCCATAAAGGTAGGCAGCATCACGGAAAACGTTACCAGCCATGGGTTTACGCCCTGGGTCAAGGGGTAACGGGCTTGGGCGTCGGCGGTGGTCATTCGCTAGGTTAGAAAAGAAGAGATTATAGGATGAGGCGTTTGGGCGCCAGTGAGCGAGCGCACGGGGGCTGCGGGACAGAGCGTGGGACGCGTAAGACGCGCACCTGCGCCGTAAGACGTTTGTAGGACATCCCAGCTACACCACAACTTGCATGGCTAAGCTGGGATGTCCAAACGGAGGGTTGGCCTTCGGAGTGCACATTATGCAAAATTGAGGATCTGAAATGTCGCAAATCGTGTGCTTCCAGATACACCTGTATCTGACCAAATCGGGTACAAGATAGATATTCAGCAGAATTGTCGTTATACTTTCGCCTAAAACGCTCTATCCTGTTTTTATCTATAGCTTAAGCCCAATAATCTGACAAATATTTTGGGAACTCGACCTGGTTTTGACCTAGTCGAGTTGAGGGGTGACTGGCCGGGACTAGCCGTCCAGGCGGATGCCTTCGGTCGCGTGTAAGACGATTTTTAGGCGGGGTTGACGGTTGAGATTCGTGGTTTTTTCGCCTTTTAATGTAAGACGCGGCAAAATGGGATACCCGGCTGTCTGAGGAACGCTGGGGCGTTTTTCAGTACTGATCGATGCCACTCGACCTCTAAACGCGCATTGGCTTGTACGCAAAAATTGAGCCGCGGCCAGAGCTGTTATCGGTATAATATCTTCGCCGCTATCATCAAAATCAATTTATCTGCGAGGAATGTATATGCTAGTTTGTGTTCGAGATGAATCGCCTGCCGGACAGGGCCTTCACGAAATGGCGCTCGAGTTTCTCAGCGAACGGATTACCGTACGCGAGCTCTTGCGGGAGCGCGTTCATCACGAGGTCCGGGAATTCAATCGCCATCAGGACATGGTCGTTTTCAATGGTCTTGTGCAGCCGGACGACACTGAGCAGGTTCTCAACGGCCACCGGTCAGAATACCGCCTCAAGAAGCATCGCGCCATCGACTGGGAGTCGCAGTTTGCCCACGCGACAAGTGCATTCGAAAAGAATGGCTTTTTCATTCTCATTGATGACAAACAGGCCGAGTCCCTCGACCAGGAGTTCGTGATCGGGCCGGCGACAAACGTCACGTTTGTCAAACTTGTCCCGCTGGTTGGTGGCTGATCGATGCCGGAAGAAGATCTCCGCCCGCAATTCACGTTCTCCCCCTCCGACCCGCTCGCGGCCGAACATGAGGCTGTCAGTCGCTGGGCAAGCGATGCAAGCAAAGAGCGGGGACACCGGCTGCCGTATTGGAAGGATGTGGAACTAAAGACGCTGGACAGCGGCCGCGCGTTGTTGAGCGCAAAGCCGGAACAAGCACGCCGCTATATTCTTGCTGCTCTCGCGCAGGTTCAGTTCCTATCGGACCGCATGGCCGAGGTTCTTGTGACAGTCAAGTCCGATCTCGGCCGTGGAAATATGCACGGTAATTCAGCATGGGCAAAGCTCAGTGAAGTGCGGCGGCCAACCGTCTCGGTTCTTTCTACCTTGCTCCGCCGCTCGATTCCTTTTAAGCGCGATGACCTCGTACTTCTAGTGAAGGTTTGCGCAAACGCAGTCGAGTACGATCTCACCTCAGGCAGAGGTTGGTCCCAAACCGGGTGGCGCCTTCAATCTTGCGTCGCCGGCCACGTTCCGGGCGGACTTGTTGTTAAAGCGTTGCAGCGCTATGCCGATGGCGCTGCGATTGACGAGGAGTTGAAAGCACTTGCTACAAGCCTTGCAACGAAACTTCGTGGATCCTGGGATGAGAAAGAGAAACGTTGGGGCACCGAACTTGAGCAACTAATCGGAGACGGCGCGCAGATCTTCCTGATTCCATGCGAGTATTGGAGCGTCGCGGTCAACACGCATATTGCGGCGCAAACTGCCTCTGACCGAGAGAATTGGATGGCATTGCTGAAGCTTGCTTTGGGTGCTAACGCGGCGCGTCCATCCAATCGCTGGCGAAAGAGTGCAATTGAGCAGGTTGCGATAATTGGTGCGCAGAACGTACGGCAAGCATTTGAAGCTTGGCTTCCGCTGGTTGTCAAGGGGCGATCAGACGTGGGGATTCCAAACGAAAACGCCAACGCGTTGCGCGGATTCCTTTGGATGATCCCGCTGCTGCCTCGACGCGAGGAATTCGCACGCCTGGTCTCCGCCGTTGCGCTCTCGGCTTACAAGAAGATTCCCGGTATCGGTCCTCGGGCCGTGAAGGTGGGCAATGCCGCCGTCTATTGTTTGTCACAGATGGTCTCTCCCGAGGCAATGGGACAGCTCGCCACTCTCAAGGTGCGCGTTCGATTTGGAACGGCTCAAAAGGAGGTTGAGAAGGCATTTGACGCCGCGGCAATTGAACTCAATCTTCCACGCGACCAGGTCGAGGAAATGAGCGTTCCCAACTGCGGGCTGGAATCTGTTGGACTGCGCGAAGAAACCTTAGGCAAATATCGCGCCCAGCTTGTTGTTACCGGCAGTGACGCCGAATTTCGATGGTTCGATGCGCAGGGCAAGCAACTGAAGTCAGTTCCTGCTTCTGCAAAAGCTGAATACGGCGAAACAGTCAAGGAACTTCAATCTGACCTGAAGGTTGTCAAGTCAATGCTCTCCGCTCAACGAGAGCGCATAGACTCCCTCTTTCTTGAACAGAAATCGTGGTCTGTTGGCGTCTGGCGCGAGCGCTACGTCAACCATCCGCTGGTAGGAACGATTTCGCGCCGTCTCATATGGGTTGCACAGGACACTCCGATTACGATCGTTGATGGTTTAGCCGCGGATATAAATGGAAACACGGTCGACATTCCTGCGGACGCAATCATTCGCTTGTGGCATCCAGCCGGCCGGAGCGTTGACGAGGTCATCGCGTGGCGGCGACGCATCGAGTTCCTCGGAATCGTGCAGCCATTCAAGCAGGCACATCGCGAGGTCTATTTGCTCACAGACGCCGAGCGCCGCACCACGACCTATTCCAATCGCTTTGCCGCGCACATCCTGCGCCAGCATCAATTTAATGCCCTGTGCGCAGCACGGCGCTGGAAGAACAAGCTGCGTCTAATGGTCGATGACATCTATCCGCCTGCCAGCCGCAATCTGCCGGCATGGAACCTGCGCGCCGAGTTCTGGATCGAAGGTGTCGGTGATGAGTTTGGACAGGACACCAACGATTCCGGCGTCTTCCTTCGTCTGGTAACCGATCAGGTCCGTTTCTACAGGATGGATGCCGCCATAAGTCTCGCTCATGCCGGCGGCGGTGGGTATACCTCCCGCGCAGCCGGCCCCGGAGATGACAATCTCAACGAGCCGTTGCCGCTCGAAGAGATACCAGTGCTCGTGCTTTCTGAGATTATGCGCGATGTTGACCTGTTCGTCGGTGTGGCATCGATTGGCAATGACCCTACCTGGCAGGACGGTGGCCCCGGTGGGCGATATGTCGAGTATTGGCAGAACTATTCTTTCGGTGAACTTTCTGCAACGGCAGTTTCGCGTCGTGAAGCGCTGGAGCGCCTGCTTCCCCGGTTGACAATCGCAGATAAATGTTTACTCGCTGATAGGTTCCTTCTCGTCAAGGGCTCAAGGCGCAGTTACAAGATTCACCTGGGATCAGGCAATATTCTGATGGAACCAAATGATCAGTATCTATGCATTGTTTCAGACGCACGTGCCAGATCTGGCAATGAGCGGGTTTACCTGCCGTTCGAGGGCGATAACACCTTGTCGATCATCCTGAGCAAAGCGTTCCTTTTGGCAGACGATGGAAAGATCAAAGATGAAACCATCAATCGTCAAATCGACGGGAGATGAAGCGGATTGGTGAAAGCGTCCTTAATTGCCGGATTTCGGTAGACTTCACATTCCATTTGCACCATTCGGGAAGCAGCGCGTATCTTGTTGAGGAGGTTGAAAGATGAAATTTGACGAGTTGATTCTGGCGCGGCGGAGCGTGAGGCATTATCAGGCGAAGGCGGTAGAGCCGGAGAAGATGCGGGCACTGATTGAGGCGGTGCGGATGGCGCCGTCGGCCAGCAATACGCAGCCGTGGAAGCTGATCATGGTGGATGATGCGGAGATCAAGGAGCGGGTGGCCCGGGCGACCTTCAGCAAGATAATCTCGTTTAATCAGTTCACGATGGAAGCGCCGGTGATTGCCGTGCTGACCGTGGAAAAACATTCGGTGACGACGCAGCTGGTGGGCTGGATGAAGACGCGGCCGTTTTATCTGATGGATATCGGGATTGCCGCCGCGCAGTTTTGCCTGCAGGCCACGGAGCTGGGACTGGGAACGTGCATGCTGGGCTGGTTCAGCGAGGCCGAGGTCAAGAAGATTTTGAAGATTCCGCGGGCCATCCGCGTGGCGCTGTTGATTACGGTGGGCTACGAGGCGGAGAACCGGCAGCCGCGCCCCAAGGTGCGGAAGGCGGCCGAGGTAATGAGCAGCTGGAATGAGTACTAGGGAGTAGGGAGTAGGGAGTAGGGAGTAGGGAGTAGGGAGTAGGGAGTAGGGAGTAGGGAGTAGGGAGTAGACGGGTTGAAACTCCCGCCTGGCTCCGGATCGACGTTTCCCTCAGGGGTTAAAACCCATTATTTACAAGGCCTATATTGGCATGGCTAAAGCCATGCCCTGATACAAAGCACGAAAACAAATGCAGGTCCTTCGGTTCGCTACGCTCGCTCAGGATGACATATCAAAAAGATGCGCTTCACTCAGGATGACGGTCAAGTGGGCTCGCGCGAAGATTCCATGCCAAACAGCTGCGCTACTTCTCTTCGGTGATGACTTTCTGTTGCTCCGCGCGGATAGCCCTGACAATGGAGGTCATCAGTTCGTCGAGTGTGCGGCCCGGCGCAAGGGTGCAGCCGCTGAAGGTGTCGGTATCGATCTGCTGCCTGGCGCATGTCAACAGCAGACCATTCGCATCGGCCACCGTGAAGTTCAATGCGATGTTGGAGGGAGTAATTTTGGGAGGCGCGGTATTGACTTTGTCATCCGGAGCAGCCTTGAGGGGCGGCGTTGTCCCGGTGGAGGCGGCCATCAGCCTGGCAGAGAAGGCAAGGATGACGGCGAAGGCCAGAAGCGTTGCAGCTCTTTTCATAATCACCTTTCTGCTTGCGAGTGCCGGGATTCCGGTTGAGGGTTCGGTTGAAGGAGCAAATTGTTCATCAGGAGCTGGCCTAGGGCAAGAGGACCGCCCTTGACTACGCCCCGGATGAGCGGCTACAGAGTGAGCAATATTGCACACAACAGTGACATACAAATCGGCAATATGCAATTGAAAAATAAAGAGATATTGCTTTGGGAGGGGTGCGGGATTGGCGTGAAATAAGGTTTAGGGAAATTGCATCAAATAAACTTGACAGCAACTCACTCAATGTGGCATCCTGAAAGTGTCGGAAATTCTATCCAAACAGGCAGGTAAACCATGGCAAAGATTATCGGTATCGATCTGGGAACCACGAATTCGTGCGTCGCGGTGCTGGAGGGCGGCGAACCCAAGGTCATCCCCAACGAGGAAGGGGCGCGGACCACTCCGTCGGTAGTGGGCTTCACCAAGAACGGCGAGCGGTTGGTGGGACAGGTGGCCAAGAGGCAGGCGATCACCAACCCGGAGAACACAATTTATTCGATCAAGCGCTTCATGGGCCGGCGCTACAACGAGGTGAGCGACGAGATGAAGATGGTGCCCTTCAAGGTGGTTGCGCAGGGCGACCACGTGGGCGTGATGGCGCAGGGCAAGGAGTACACCCCGCCGGAGATTTCGGCGATGATCTTGCAGAAGCTGAAGGCCTCGGCCGAAGCCTACCTGGGCGAAGCGGTGAAGGAAGCGGTGATCACCGTGCCGGCGTACTTCAACGACGCACAGCGGCAGGCGACCAAGGATGCGGGCAAGATTGCCGGGCTGGACGTGAAGCGCATTGTGAACGAGCCGACGGCGGCGGCGCTGGCCTACGGGCTGGACAAGAAGAAGGATGAGACCATTGCCGTGTACGACTTTGGCGGCGGCACCTTTGACATTTCGATTCTGGAAGTGGGCGAGGGGGTCATCGAGGTCAAGAGCACCAACGGCGACACGCACCTGGGCGGCGACAATCTGGACCAGCGCGTTGTGGATTGGCTCATCGCCGAGTTCAAGCAGGAGCAGGGGCTGGACCTGAGCTCCAAGGGCAACGAGATGGCGCTGCAGCGGTTGAGAGACGCCGCGGAGAAGGCCAAGATCGAGTTGTCGACGACCATTGAGACTGAGATTAATCTGCCGTTTGTGACGGCGGACGCCAGTGGGCCGAAGCACCTGGTGCGCAAACTGACGCGTGCCAAGCTGGAGCAGCTGGTGGAGGATTTGATTGAGCACTCCGTGGAGCCGTGCAAGAAGGCGATTGCGGATGCGGGCGTCAGCATCAAGGACATCGACGAGGTTGTGCTGGTGGGCGGTCAGACGCGCATGCCCAAGATTCAGGAGCTGGTGAAGAAGCTCTTTGGGCGCGAACCGCATCGCGGGGTGAATCCCGACGAGGTGGTGGCGGTGGGCGCGGCTGTGCAAGCGGGCGTGCTGGCGGGCGAGGTGAAGGACCTGCTGCTGCTGGACGTGACGCCGCTGACGCTGGCCATTGAGACGCTGGGCGGCGTGGCTACGCCGATGATTCCGCGCAACACGACTATTCCCACCAAGAAGACGGAGACGTTTTCGACGGCGGCGGATTCGCAGACCGAGGTCGAGGTGCACGTGTTGCAGGGCGAGAGGCCACTGGCGGCGCAGAACCGCACGCTGGGCAAGTTCAAGCTGGGCGGCATTCCCCCGGCTCCGCGAGGCATTCCGCAGATCGAGGTGACCTTCGACATCGACGCCAACGGAATTCTGAACGTGACGGCGAAGGACATGGCCACCGGCAAGGACACGCGCATCATGATTACCTCGAGCTCCGGCCTGAGCAAGGAAGAGGTAGAGAAGATGGCCAAGGAGGCCGACGCTCACGCCAGCGAGGACAAGGAGAAGCGCGAGGAGATCGACGCGCGCAACTCGCTCGATGGGCTGGTGTACAACATCGAGAAGCTGCTGAAGGAGTCGGGCGAAAAGGTTCAGGCCGCCGACAAGTCCGAGGTAGAAGCGGCTCTGGCCGATTCCAAGAAGCTGCTGGAGGGCGCGCCATCCGTGAAGGAGTTGAAGGACGCGCACGAGAAACTGACGCACGCGAGCCACAAGCTGGCGGAGATTTTGTATAAGGCCAATGCGGCGGCGGGTGGAGCGGCTCCCGGCGGACCCGGCGACACAGTGGTCGAACCTCCGCCTGGCGGGAAGAAAGACGAAGGTGTGATCGACGCGGAGTATGTGGATGTTGACGAGAAGAAGTGAGCGGAGTAAGCGGAGTTAGCGTTGTTAGCCCCGCTTCGCGGGTGTTAGCACGCGCTGCGCGCGGTTAGCGAGTTAGCAAGTTAGCGGGGTGGGCGACGATTTGTTGCCCACCCCGAATTGTTCAAGAGCTTAGGGAACTGCGTGCGGATGGCTTCCTAGCTGAAAGACTACGTTAATCGTTGTATTCACTTCCACCGGCTCATTGTCCAGGAGATAGGGCTTATAAACCCATTTTTTCACAGCATCGAGTGTTGTCTGTTGCAGCATCGCCGGACCACTGACGACCTTCAAGGACAAAACGCGCCCATCCATCCCGATGATTGCCTGTAGAATCACCGTGCCCTGCACTTGTGCAGCTTGTGCGATTGGAGGATATATCGGCTCGACCTGTTGAAGTTGATTCTGCTGCGCCACCGCCGACGAGATAGTGACTTTAGGTTGGATCGAGGTTGCATCGGGAGTCGGCGTGAAGTCTGCTTCGTTAATTGAATTGAGCGTTTCTACCGTGTCGAGATGCAATTTTATCGCAGGCTTTCCGCCATGGAAGCCTTCCAGGTCGCCCGGAAGATAACGGTCCTGAAAACTCCCGATGTTGATATGAACGAATTTAGAGATTTCTCCCCAGCGCAAGCTGATTCGTAGCGCCGGCTTGCCGGTATCAAAGCAATAGGTTGGTGGAACAAAGTGTGATAACTCCTTTGAAGCAGTGTTTCCTTGGAAACCAATACAGTGAAGTACTGTTCTGCCTTGATCTACCTTCTCCTTACCAGAACTCATGGAATCGATTGACATTCTACCAATCACGACTGGAGTGACAATTTCATTTCTGATTTGTGTAAAGGGTTCTGGCATGAAGTCCCGAGCGCCAGACCGCAGGACGCCGTTTTCTGTTCCGTAGGTAGTCTGCATGAAAGAGTTGCTCGTATAGGTTCGCTTGTACTTGGACGGACTAATCCAGAACTCCTCATAGGTTCCCTGGTCCTTTACATTGCCCTGCTCATCATAGAGTTTAAAGCTCGCTTTCAGGTGCCAGGGCTGCACGTCGTCACCGTTGAGTCCATTGGTTTTAGCAGCCAAAAGCATCAATGCCTTTGGGTCTTTGGGCATGGCAACAGCGGAAGCTTCTTGGGCTGGAGCTGCTGATGGCGTCACATCTTGGGTGAGGGCTAGGCGGGAAATCATGCCAAGCTCAACAAGACAGAAGAAGAAGAGGCTGATACAAAAAGAAAGCGTTCTTGTGAAAATGATTTTTCGCATACCGGCAAGATAACACGGAGCGCTTGCATTGTGTATTGAAAAACTACTGGCACTTCGTGTTTTTCGTCCTCAGCGACCAAGCGTGAAGATTACGTTGATAGTGGTCATCACCTCGACGGGTTCGCCATTGAGAAGATAGGGCCTGTAGACCCATTTCTTTACAGCATCCATGGCAGGCTTCTGTAATATTTCAGGTCCGCTGATGACATGGAGATCTCTAATGCGTCCCTCTTTGGTGATTATGGCTTGGAGAACGACAAGTCCTTGGATTCCCTGTTCCTTCGCGGAGAGTGGATACCCCGGTTGAACTTTCTTAATAAGCCTCCCCGCCATGATTCCGGAGGCAACGTTTACTTTATCGATGTTAATTGTGCGTACTTCGACCTTTTGCGGAACCGCGCTGGATGGCGGAGTGAAGACCGCTTCGTCGATGGGGTCGAGTGTTTCAATGCTGTCTAGATGAGCGGTCTGACTTCCATTGCCCCCATAGAATATTTGCAGATCACCAGCGATGTAATGGTTCTGGAAGCTGACGATCGTGCTGCGGAAGGTTCGCTCGGCTCCTCCATACTCACTGCTTATCAGGATTGGCCGTTGAGTATCCAAGCAGTATGTAGGTCCATAGGGACTTCCGCTGGCGCCCTTCTTATTAAGACAGTAGAATTCGTTTTCGTCAAAACTTTCCTTACTTAATACGTAATCAGAACTCTCGATCGAATGGGCGTCTGGCATCGGAAAAAGAAGTTGACGGCGCAAATCGTGCGTATTCACAGGCGCCTCATTGTCAGAAATCAGAACGCCTCTTTCGGTTCCATATTTGGTTCTTGAAGATGTCTTGTTGGTGCACGTAAGTTTGTACTTGGTCTCGCTAACCCAGAACTCCTCATAAGTTCCCTGGTCGGTGATGCCGCCCGTTTCGTCGAGCATCTTCCAGGAGACTTTCAGATGCCAAGGTTTCATATCGTCGCCGATCAGGCCGTTGGATTTGGCGGCCAGCAGCATCAACTCTTTTGGGTCGCTGGGCAGGGCGGTAGCGGCGGGAGCTTCTTTAGCTGAAATTGCGGCTGGCGTTGCATCCTGGGCGAAGGCTGGAAGGAAGATCAGGCTGAAAGAAGCCAGACAAAAGATGCTGATGTAACAAAAGAGCGTTCGTACGAAGGTAGTGTTTCGCATACCGGCAAGATAACATGGAACACAGTATTTTGTGTTGAAAATTATTTTTGAGTCCCAGCACCCGCTTCTGCACTCTGATTGAATTATGACTCCGGCCCGCCCTATCTCACCCAACATCTCACATTCGTGTTAGTATAGAAAACCTAGAGCTGGCGGAGAATTCCCCGCTTAAATGGAACATTTCCCATGAACCTATACATCATGCGCCACGCCAATGCCGGATTGAAGCGCGAAAATCCGCTTCTCGACGACAAGCGCTCGCTTGTCAAGGAGGGCAAGGAGCAGTGCATCCTGATGGCGCGCACGCTGAACGCGCTCAAGGTGCAGGTGGACGTGATCGTCTCAAGCCCGCTGAAGCGCGCGCGGCAAACCGCGCAACTGGTGGGCACGGAGATGGGCTACGATGCAAAGGTGGAAGTCTCGCCGGCACTGGGGCTCGACGCCAGCTACGCCGACTTTCAGCAGATGCTGGCGCGCTATGCCGAGTACGAGGGTGTGCTGGTGGTGGGACACAACCCCAATCTCTTCCAGTTTCTGGGGCGGCTGATTTCCGGCAACGGCGGCGCGGCGATTCGCATGAGAAAAGGCTCTGTGGCGCGCGTCAAGATGGACCGCCATCCGGCGCTGCTGCAATGGCTCATCGATCCGCGCTCGGCGCGCGCCATCTACGCCAGCGTGCAGAAGAGCTCGCGCCCGAAGACTTCCAAGAAGTAATCCGCCTCCTTGCGCAGCGACCACAGCTCCAGCTCCGCGCCCGTGCTTCCCGGCCGCAGTTCCAGATGTACCCGTTTGGGATAAACCTTGACAGTGAATCTTAATGCGTCTGATGCGCGGTCCTGATTGAGCGCGACAGCCAGGCGAAGCAACACCACGGCCTTATGCACGCGATCGTGTTCGACGGCGGGAATGTTGCGTAGCGCGCGGTCGCCGGGCTGCGGGCGGCTCTTGCCCAGGTAGCGCGCAATGGCCGAGACCAGCGTGCGTTGCAGCGGCGTGTAGCCGTAGATCTCCGAACTCGAAATGACGTACTGCGTGTGCCGGTGGTGGCCCTGGTAGTTGATGAACTTGCCGGTATTTCGCAGCATGGCGGCGGCCGCCAGCCAGGTTTCGTACTCCGGCGGCAACTGGTGCAGCGGCTGCAACGCGCGATAAAGCTGCAAAGCGTGGGCGCGCACCGGCTCGGCATGGCGCAGGTCGACTCCGTAGCGCCGCGCCGTGGCCAGCACGCTCTCCCAGCGCTGCTGCTCGAACTCGCGGTGAGCGGTGGCGCGGGCATCCTGCTCGGCCAGCATCTGGGCGAGAATTCCGTCGCGCAGACCCAGAGGCGAATAGCGGAAACCTTCAAGCCCAAAGCTTTCCAGCAACTCGGCAAAGGTCAGCGCGCCGGCCACGATGATTTCCGCGCGGCGCGGCCCAATGCCCGGGACGGCGACGCGCTCGGCCAGCTTCATGGGAATCAGTTCGTCGGCCAGCTTGCGCACCTCGCGCGTGGGAACCAGCCCGGCTGTTGTCACGGTCACAGGAGCCTGACTCACCGCAAGGGCCTGGATGGCTTTGTCAATTTTTTTGCCCGCGGATTTCTTTTTGGATTTACCCGGCGGCTTGTTCTGTTTATTCTGTTTGACGGCTTTGGCGCTATCGCCATTCTCCGCATCCGCCGTAATGGCCTCGCTGAGCGCCGCCGCCGTGCCCGAGGTGCCGATCACCTCGGTGATCCTCTGCGGCCGAATTCTGACCTGCGCTTTGTGCAGCTCGCGGGCTATCAACTGCTTCATGCGCGCCAGACCATCGGCCGGCGCCGGGTCGGAGGGCAAAAACTCCGCGGTCAGACGCACCGCGCCCAGCGGCACGCTCACCGTCTCCTGGATGCGCTTGTGATCGGAGAGCGTAATCTCGCAGCTTCCGCCGCCCAGGTCGATCAGCAGCACGCGGCTCGCAGTGGCAGGCTCTAATTCAAGCTCGCCCTGGCCTTCCCCGCTCCCCAACACGCCCAAATGAATCAGCCGCGCTTCTTCGAGGCCGGAGATTATTTCAATGTTCCAGCCGGTTTTGTCCTTCACCATCGCCTGAAAGACGGCCCCGTTGCGCGCATCGCGCATCGCCGAGGTAGCCACCACGCGAATCCGGTCAACCCCGCGCGCCTGCATCGCCCGCTGAAAGCGCCTGAGTGCCTGCAACGTATCCGCCATGGCCTGCGGCGAGATCAGCCCGCACTCAAAGACGCCGGCCCCCAGGCGCGTCACCTCACGGTCCTCGTGCAAGGTCTTCAGATGGTGCGCCGCAACCCTGGCAATTTTTAGCCTGCAGGAGTTGGAACCGATATCGATGGCGGCAAAGGTCAACATAAGGGGTGCTGCTCCTGAAAATTGGCTCTGCGGTCAAGATACACGACCGGGGCGGGGAGAGGCGGTGATTAAGTGGGAAGGGCCTGTGGACAATGCCGTACAGAGGAAATAAACTGCGTAATCTCAGGGAACTTTTCCGCCCCTCGCCGCATTACCGGTTATGAAAGCTCAGGATGGAACCACATTCAAGACGCATTAACGGCTTTTGTTCTAAACTCAGAGGCGGCAGAGACGGGCTCCATGGACGATACGCCTAACAATCCCGGCGCGGAAACCGACGAGCAGTTGATGGTGGAGTTTTCTTGCGGCTCAACGGACGCATTCAGCGCGCTCTTCATGCGTTACCAGCAGCCGCTGTTTGGGTTCTTTTATCGCCGGGTTGCCAATCCGGCCCAGGCTGAAGAGCTGACGCAAGAGACATTTTTAGCGGTCCTTCGCGCATCGTCGCGCTACCGGCAGAGCGCACTGTTTCGCACCTGGCTTTATGCCATCGGCTACAAAATACTCCGCGCGCATCGCCGCAAAGTTGCATACCGGGCCACATTTCTGGGAGCAAAGCATGCGGATTACGAGCCTGCCACGCAATCCACCATCGAGGTGGAGGTGCTGATGCGCAACGCGGTGGGGAAACTGGATCGCCTGGATCGCGAAGTACTCATGCTGCGTGAATTTGAACAGCTGAGCTACGCTGAAATCGCCGCACTGCTCAACTTGCCGCTCAACACAGTTCGTTCGCGGCTATTCCGCGCGCGCATGGCTCTTCATGGCCTGCTCGCCGCCCCGGCCCCGCAATCCTCCGCCCAAAAGCTCTCACAATCCGAGGAGCGCATATGACCACCACTTCACATCCCGTTGCCCCTGAAGAAATTATGGCCTTTTTCGACGGCGAACTCTCCGCCGCCGGCGCTCAGGCCGTCTCCGCGCACCTCGCTCTCTGCGCCGAATGCTCCCGACTTGCCGAGCAGCTCCGCGGCGTCTCCCAGTCGATTAGCCGCTGGATCGCACCAGCCTTTCCAAGAAAGTTGGAGGACACCATGAAGAACCTGACAGCCAAAACTCTCTCGGGCCCGAAGGCGGGCAAAGCAAATTCATCAATTCGCATCAGCTTTTGGAACTGGAGGATGTGGGCGATTGTCGGTGTGGGCGGCGTAGCAACAATCCTGATATTGCTGGCTATCGGATTGACGATTTCGTATTACGCCTCCAGGCCCATTCGCGAGGCGAAGATGGACCAATCGTCTGCTTACGAGAGGTCCGGCATGTATAAGGGCGAGTCCAAGGCCATGAATGCCTTGCAAGCGCCGCCGCAGCCTTCTGCCGCGATGGGGATGGCTGGCGGAGGCGGAGAGAGTCGCGATCACGCCGCGCCCTCGGCCGCACCAGCGCCCATGATCGTGCGCACCGTCTCTCTTACCATTGTCGTGAAAGACTTCGCCGCCGCGCGCGCGTCTCTGGACAACATTCTCGCGCGGCATCACGGCTATGCCGCGCAACTCACGGTCAGCACCCCGGAGAACGCGGCACGCAGTTTCCAGGCATCTCTGCGGGTTCCCGCGCCCGAACTTTCTTCGGCGCTGGGCGACTTCAAGGCGCTGGGTCGCGTGGAAAACGAATCGCAATCCGGCGAAGAGGTCACCCAGCAGCACACCGATCTGGTGCAGCGCCTGAAGACCGCCCGCGATACCGAGGAGCGCTTCCGCGCCATTCTTCAGCAGCGCACCGGAAAGCTAGAAGAGGTGCTCGAGGTCGAGGAGCAGATCGCGCGCGTCCGTGGCGAGATTGAAGGCATGGAAGCCGAGCTGAAGACCCTCGAACACCGCGTCGACTTCGCCACCGTCGATCTTCAACTCACCGAGGAGTACAGCGCGCGGTTAAGTTCGCCCTCCGCCTCCGTCTCCAACCGCATGCATAATGCGTTCATAGCCGGCCTGAGTAACGCCGCTGCTACGCTGCTGGGAATCGTACTGTTTCTTGAGGAGTACGGTCCTGTTCTACTCATCTGGCTTGTGATCCTCGGAGTGCCGGTCTTATTTGTATGGCGTCGTTACCGGAGGATGCGTTCCAAAGTCTAGGGGAGAGCGTCATGGCTCTCGAACCAGCCAATCACGCGGCGCTCGTATTCCTGCGGCTCCGCGGCGGCCGCGCCGGTATGCATAGCCATCGCGGGCTCCCAAAGCTCGATTGCGGGAATCCGCGTCCGGTTATGCGCCACGATCATCTCTGAGTGCCGCGGAGGAAGATTTTTATCTTTGAGGCCATGAATCAGCAGCACGGGGACATGGCTTGCTGCTACTGCGTCTTCCGGCGAAACTTGATCCATGTCCAACCCATACTTCCATCGCGTATAGAAAAACCCGGTCTCGACCACCGGACGCAGCAGCGTACGCCCCAACCACGCCCCGGCGCCCAACCTCTCCGCCAGCCGGTCATAAGACGCTTCCCTGAGGCTTGCGAACGGTGACTCAACAACCACCGCGCAGAATCCGGGCGAAGCGGGGAGAGACTCGAGCAACATCGCCGCGCCCATCGAGTTGCCTAAGCCATCGACGCAGCGCGGAGCCTAGGCCTGTTCGATCCAGTCGTACCAGCGGCTAATGTCGTCCGCTTCCTTGATACCGTAGGTCGCCAGCTCTCCTCCGCTGGCGCCATGCCTGCGCGCATCGGGCAGCAGAACCGCATAGCCGTGGTGCAGCAACAAATCCGCGTCACCCAACATGCCCATCCGGTTATCTGCCACGCCATGCAGCAGAATCACGGCGTCGCCATTGCCCTGCGAGGGCCGGATGCTCCAGCCGCGCAAGATGGCCCCATCGCTGGCGGTGACGGCAACCTCCGTCAACACCGCATGATTGCGCGCGGCGACAGCCTGGGCCTGCGCCTCCGCCTTCGGCGTCAATGTGCGCCGCCAGGGATGCAGCGCCCATTCCGAGGCGACAACGCCTATAACAATGCAGAGGAAGAGCCATATTACGGCAGAAACCGCGCTCCAGTGAAAAAATCGACGCACAAGCCTCATGGCTTTAAGAGTACGCGGAATGCCGGAGTTGCGTTCCAAGCGCCATGCGCGGAACGCGAGTCAGTTCGGAGCCGAAGTCGCTAATCCGCAGACGCTTACGGCACGGTAACGTTGATGTTGGTGATCGCGGTTTGGATCACATTGGTGCCGGTTTCGATAAATCCCGCTGAGATCGTGTACTGATAGGTTCCCGGCGTCATTATGTCGACCTTGACGCATCCGCTGATTCCCGCCAACCCAACCAGCGTGCCTGCCGCAAAGACGACCATAGTCAGCCAGCGCCGTGCTCTGCGCCGGAAGCCGAATCCGAGCAGCAACGCACCAGCCAGCGCCAGGCAGGTTGCCGGCAGATGGCCTGAAGGCAGCGGCGCACCGCGCAGTTTCCCAAGACCAGGAGGAGGAGCCTGGCCAAATGGAACGAATAGGATGGTCCCGGAGAATGTCGTTTCGCCGGCCGGCACAGGAATCGTCGGGGCTCCCACGGGCCCACAGAGTTGGGGTATTTTGGCTACGGTTACCGGCCCGGAGTACACGCAACCGATGGTCACTGCGCCGGCGCCGGGAATCCCCGAAACCGTGAATTGGCTGGAACCAAGGCCGCTGCTTGGCATGGTGACGTTGGAGGCAGTGATGGCATAAGGCGTGACAGCCAGAGCACGCAAGCCGGAAAGCCCGCAAACGATGGCGAGAAGCGACCCGGCGAGGATTAGCTTACGATTACCTTGCATAGCAGAATCCTTTCAGGGGACGGATTTTACCCCCCTGGCGAATAGACGCAAATCATTGCATTTAGTATAAGCCTCAGAGAAGATTTTCTTCTCCTTCATTTCCGCGCCGTCAGCCCGCCGGCACGGAAGATCGCCTGCCCCGCACACCTTCCTTCAACGCTGGAGTATCCTTGATGTGGACGGAATTCCAGCCATGACAAACCAGAGCCACACCCTCACTCGCCCTCAATTTGCACTCTCCACTCGGTCTGTATGGATACTTTTTGCGGTGATCTTTGCCACGGTGTACTTTGCCTCCCTTTTTACGCCGCCGCTGATGGATGACGTGGATTCCACCCACGCCCAGGCGGCGCAATACTTCGCCGAGCACAGCGACTGGCTCACGGCCAAGATCAACGGTATCCGCTACATCGAGAAGCCGCCGCTGCCCTACTGGACGGTGGCCGTCCTCTTCCATGTCTTTGGCCAGAACGTTTTTTCCGCCCACCTGCCCAACACGCTGGCCATGCTTGGCCTGACCTGGATAGCCTGGCTGTGGGTGCGACGAGGATGGGGCGAGCGCGCCGGCCTCTATGCCGGCCTGGGGGTGCTCACCTCCGTTGGCGCGTTTCTCTTTACACGATTTATCATTCCCGAGGCGCAACTGAGCCTCTTTCTGCTGCTTGCGCTCTACTGCCTGCTCACCGGCTTCGAGCCGGGACGTGGGTCGCGCTTTTACTGGATGTGGGCGCTTCCCTCCGTGGCACTGATGACCAAGGGACTGATTGCTCCCACATTTTTCTTCGGCGCGGCCATCCCCTTTCTGCTGATCACCGGCCTGTGGCGGCGCTGGCGTGAGATGAAGCCGGTCGTCGGCCCGCTGATTTTTCTGGCCATTTCCGCGCCCTGGCACATTCTCTGCGGGCTGGCCAATCCCGACCAGGGCCACGCTGTAGGCAACCACCCCACCTTCGGCAACGTGCACGGTTTCTTCTACTTCTACTTCATCAATGAGCACTACCTGCGTTTCTTCGGCCTGCGCTATCCGCACGACTACAACAAGCTGCCCGGCTATGCCTACTGGTTGCTGCACCTGGTCTGGATCTATCCCTGGAGCCTGTTTATACCGGCCGTGGTGGCCGTGGCGTGGAAGACCCGAGGCCACTGGATGCAGTATTTGCGCAGCGACAACGGCAAGGCAGCGGAGTCTCAAGCTGAAGCAGACGGCCTGGTCTTCAATCTCCGCTTCCGCGTGCGCTCCATCTGGCTGCTAAGCCTGTTTTCCGCCTGGACGCTGCTCTTCTTCTCCATCTCCACCAACCAGGAGTACTACACCTTCCCTGTATGGCCGCCGCTGGTGATGCTAATCGCCACCGCCATGGCCGGCATCGAGGAGAACCGCGTCCCGGTAGGCTGCAAGCTCCCACTCTCCACCGCCTGGCTCACCAGCGCGCAGGGAGTTTTTGCTGTCATCGGCATACTCTCCGCTGTCGTCCTCGGCTGGGGATTATGGGAATCGCGCCATCTGCCATATGTGAACGACGTGGGCACGCTGCTGGCGCACCGCGCCGTGGGCGACTACACGCTCTCCATGTCCCACCTCTTCGACCTGACCTTCTCCGCGTTTGCCGCGCTGCGCCTGCCGGCCATCATTGCCGCGATTACGCTGCTCATCGGCCCGGCTCTGGGCTGGGTGCTGCGCTTGAAGGGCAAACATCTGGCCGCCACTATCAGCATGGCCCTCACCATGTCCGTCTTCCTCATCGCCGCGCACATCGCCTTTGCGCGCTTCGATCCCATGCTCGGCTCCAAGCGGATGGCCGACACCATCCTCGCCAAGGCCTCGCCCGCCGACACCATCATCATCTACGGCGAGCAATCGGAAGGCTCGTCGGTCATCTTTTACACGCATCACATGTTCAATAAACCGGCGAGGTTTGTCTATCCGCGCTGCGGCCAGCACGGAGAAGGCACGCCGCTGCTGTGGGGCTCCTGTTATCCGGACGCGCCCGATATCTTTTTGAGTGAAGAAAAGCTGTCGAGCATCTGGGGAACAGGCGAGCGCAAATGGCTCTTTGCCCAGGATCCGAATCAGCTCAAAGCCGAACGCCTGCTGGCCGGACGGCTCATCCTGGTGCAGACCGTCGCAGACAAGGCGCTGTGGACGGACAGGCCGCTGCCGTAGGGACTGAAAAATGCTATTTGGCAAGTCAAAAATTCAAAAGACCGCCATCAAAGGACCATTTCCAATTGCAGACCCTTTATTTGACGGGGTTCCTGGCCCAAGTCCTTGGTATTTTTCTCCTGATACACCGGCCACGAAGGGATTTCGATGGCAGCGTGCCGGCGATGCGCCTCCTGCCGCAGGAAAAACTCTTCTGATAGGGAACCATGGACCAGTTGCTGTTCTGAACTTTTATAACTATGCGATAGTATTGGATGAATCGACAATCCTGATATGGCATCAGGGCCAATCCTCGTATGACGCATCTCCGACCCCACCCGTTCGTCTATTCGTAATTGAACCTAATCGGTTGTCCCCATTCAGCAAAGATCTAAGTACGTTGTACGAGAAAATGAACACTCAAAAGGAGAGAGTTGCTCTCGGAGGCAGTCCATTAGCCCTGACAAGTCTTTTAACGACAAATATCGAAGATGAGATGAGTACTAAGTTCCCAGCACAGCTTGAGACTCTCGACGAGCTGCTCATCTTATGTGATTCTTCCGGGATACGGTCAGAGCCCACGTGGAATTTAGGTAACCTCGCATTGCTTGTAGCAAAACCAAGTCAGTCAAAATACCGCCTCTACCCTCAGGATTGGTTCAACGAAGGAGGTCTGGACTACGGATACCAGTGGGTGTCACGTGTTGTGCGTAACCGTCAGACTGGGCATATTCATGGTCAAGGTATTCGTATAGGGCCATTCATACTCGACGACTCATTGAGAAGGCAGGTTCGAACTTAAATTACGGTTAAGAATCCAACGGAGTTCACACAAATCCAGATCTACTCCGCCGCTCGCATCCTGCCTCCCGGCAGCAATTCATAGACCTGCCCGCGCCAGAGAACCCGATTGCTCAGATAGCTGGCCGCCCAGAATCCAAAACCCATCAGGTCGCGCACGGGGTAAAGCACAAGCAGCCCGAACCAACTGCGGTCACGCACTACCATCCTGCCCACGGCAATGGCCAGCGCCAGCCGCGTGGCCACGCTCCAACCGAACAGCACCAGCCCCCACACCGGATATCCCAGCGCCGCCGCCGCTCCCCAGGCCAGCAGACCAAAGGGAATGCTGAAGGTGAGTGCCGTTCCAAAGTGTCCCTTGGGCCGCGAAAAACGCGTGGACCGCATCCAGCGCGCCTGGTGCTTCATCGACGCCACAAAGCCGGGGTTGATGACCATGTGGTCGATGGCATGGTGGCTAAGCACGACTTTTTCGCCCAGTTTGTAGATTTCGTTGCCGTAGATGAAGTCGTCGGCACAGTAGCCGGCGGCTATGCCAAAGCCGCCGATGCGCCGGATTACGCTGCGACGAAAAGCCATGGTCGGCCCCAGCACGAACCTCATTCCCTCCATGACCCGCGCCGCCAGAACTCCGGAGGTCATCTCCACGCTCATGCCCACGGCCTCAAGGCGCGCCCACAATCCACCATTGACCGCCACGCCGCGATAGGGGCAGCACATGGCGCCCACCCGCTCGTCGGCGAACGGCAGCGCCACCGCGCGCAGGTAATCAGGACTGACGCGCACATCGCTGTCGCTGACGACCAGAATCTCGTGCGCCGCCGCGGCCTCCATCTTTTCGAGAGATGCCACCTTGTCATTGATGTAATCCAGCTGGCCGCCGGTCACCAGAAACCGCGCCGGAATCTGCGGATAGCGCTTCGCCACGCGGCGCGCCGTCTCCAACCCGGCGTCATCCTCGCGTCGCGCGCAGAAAAGAATCTCGTACTGCGGATAATCTTGCTCAAAAAACGTTGCCAGGTGCGCATCGAGGCCCGGCTCGTCGCCGTGCACGGGCTTCAGTAGACTAAGCGGAGGCGTGAACCGCTCCTCAAGCTGCCTGAGCGCCCGCCGCCTCTCGCGCAGATAGCCGGGCACCGCCGCCAGCACCATGCCGGTAAAGACCGTTGACGCGATCAGGCCGATTAAAGCCAATCCGAGGAGAACGTACAACATACAGGTAACAGCATACTCGGCTTTGGCGCATTGAGGAATGAAGATTCCGCGCACTCGAATCGGCAGCGATCAACAATGTAGAGTATCTGCGGTTTACGCGGTTGCTCCGGGCCATCGACCGGTTCGCCGGAGAACACTACGCTCTGGCCGCGATGCCAGTAAATATTGATGTGTTGTAACATTGACTAGACTTTTCTCCATACCCTGTCCAACGTGCAGGAAGAGCAGATGGCCCACTGAATGGAGCTTTGAGACAGAATCACATAACCATGACCATTGGACTCATCCTTTTGAATGTACTGGGCGCGCTTGCTGTCTTGGGAGTGATCACCTCCACCGTCTACAGCCTGATGGTCGCCATGGGCGTGCGCCGTTTTCGCCGCCGCGCCGCGGACGCTGCCAGAACATCTGCCTTTCTGCCCCCGGTCAGCGTCCTCAAGCCGGTGCATGGCGATGAGCCGGATCTTGAAGAGAACCTCGCCAGCTTCTTTCAGCAGGATTATCCCGACTTTGAGATTCTTTTTTGCGCGCGCCACGCGGACGACGCCGGCCTGGCCGCGGCTCGACGCGCCGCCGCGCGCTTTCCGCAGGTCAAGGCGCGCATCCTCACCTGCGGCGAGCCTCCCTGGCCCAACGCCCGCACCTTCTCGCTCGAGATCATGCGCCGCGCGGCGCGCCATCCCATCCTGGTCACCTCTGACAGCGATGTGCGCGTCGGCACGGATTACCTTCGCTCGGTGGTCGCGCCACTCAGAGACTCAAAGGCCGGCATGGTCACCTGCCTCTATCGCGGCGTCACCCGCCAGGGATTCTGGGCGCAACTGGAGGCCATGGGCATGAGCGTGGAGATGACCTCCGGCGTGCTGGTTGCCGAGATGCTGGAGGGAATGCGCTTCGCGCTTGGCCCCTCCCTGGTGATGCGCCAGAGCACCGTGGAAAAAATCGGAGGCTTCGAGAGGGCCGCCCAGTACTACGCCGACGACTTTGTGCTGGGCAAGTGGACCGCAGCAGCCGGAGAGACCGTGATCCTCTCCACCTATATTGTTGAGCACCACGTCTTGAATGCCTCGTTCAAAAAGTGCGTTGCGCATCAGCAGGGATGGGCCACCAGCACGCGCTTCTCCCGGCCGTTGGGCCACCTGGGCGAAATCCTCACCTACGCTGTTCCCTACGGCCTGCTGGCTCTGGCCGCCTTCTGCGCCGCCGGCCGCCTCGCGCTCGGAGCCGCATTACTGGCCATCACGCTGCTCGACCGCGTGCTGCTCTGCATGCTGGTTGCCGGCTACGCAGTCCGCGACCGCGCCGCCTTCCGCAAGGCATGGCTCTACCCATTGCGCGACTTCATGGGATTCTGTTTCTGGGTGCGAAGTTATATCGGCACGCGCCGCCTGCGCTATCGCGGCGATCCCTACGAGCTGCTTCCGGAAGGAAGGCTGCGCAAGTTGGCGGAATAAGCGGGCGGATTTGCACATTGTCCGAATTGCAGTGAGCTGGGACTTCACATTTTGCAAAAACCGATAAGCTACAGCTCACCACTTCTCGATCTCCAATCTCCCGCCGCGCAGCCTCGCTCTCTATGCTCTAAACTCAAATCTGGAACCTCACGATGATGCTTTTTGGCGGCAAAGACGACGCTCCGGAGACCCCCACGACCGCGCCCAAACCGGATTCGGCTGAGACCCCTAAATCCAGCCTCTTCAGCCGCATGAAGCAGGCTGTCGCGCGCACCCGCGAGTCGCTTTCAGCGCGCATTGAGACGGTGGTCGCGCTCACCCGCACAGTCGATGAGCAAACCCTGGAAAGCCTTGAAACAGTGCTGCTTACCAGCGACCTGGGGGTGCAGACAACCACCGCCATCCTCGCCGCGCTGCGCGACCGCGCCCGCCGCCAGGCCATCGAGGGCGGCGAGGAGCTGCGCGCCCTCTTGAAGGAGCAATTGATCGCTATTCTCCGTGCCCCGCAAGGGGCGGCTGCCACACCGCAGGTGTCGCCACGCGAAGGCCCTTTTGTGACGTTTCTGGTCGGCGTCAACGGCACCGGAAAAACCACCTCCGCCGGCAAGCTGGCCGCCTGGCATCGCGCTCAAGGTCGCACCGTTCTCCTCTGCGCCGCCGACACCTTCCGCGCAGCGGCCATCGAGCAGCTTGAAATCTGGGCTGCGCGCTGCGGCGTGGAGATGATCAAGACACGGCAGGGCGGCGACCCGTCCGCGGTTCTTTACGACGCGATGGCCGCTGCCAAGGTGCACAAAATCGACGAGCTGATTGTGGATACCGCCGGACGCCTGCACACCAAATCCGGACTGATGGACGAGCTGGACAAGATGCGGCGCACGGCGGCCAAGCTGATTCCCGGCGCACCGCACGAGGTTCTGCTGGTGATGGACGCGACCACCGGGCAGAACGGCCTCAACCAGGCGCGGCAGTTTACGCAGTCTGCGGGCGCAACCGGCATCCTGCTCACCAAGCTGGACGGCACTGCCAAGGGCGGCATCTGCGTGGCCATCGCGCAGGAACTCAATTTGCCCGTGCGCTACGTCGGAGTCGGCGAGCAGATGACCGACCTGCTGGAGTTTTCGCCGGCGGAGTTTGTGGATTCGCTGCTGGGGTAACATTGCGCAACAACATGCAGACATTCGGAGAGTAACACTGTGCCGGTGATATTCCCGAAATGGTGATGGCAGCGAGGAAGCCACTCATAAGGCGAAAGGAGCCCACCACAATATTAAGTATGAAATCACAATTGCCGCCAAAACGATCAGCGCTGTCCGCATCAAGTGGTAATTATGCGAGCTCGGTACCATAGATTGCGATAATATTGCCGTTTGCTGGCTGTCAGTATGGTCCAGAGCCTTATGCTCCGATCCAAATGTCGACGTAGACGGAGGCGCTGCTTCCGGATTCTCATGCGCCAGCGGATACTCATTCCGCTCGGATAGGTCTACTTGATAGCGGAAGCCCCCCGGCAGACGCACTGAGGAAAACCACCCGGTAGGCCTCAGAACGGTGAAATAACCGTTAGGCGTCACCGAGAACTCCCTGCGATTCCAGGAATGACCCTTCATTGCATCCACCTCAACGACTGTTCGCGGCTTACGTCACAGCCGCCGCGATTCTCCGCGCTGATGTTCGACAGAATTATAGCATTGTTGTTGCGCAAATGGATGTTCAGCTGGCCTCGCAGGATTGCTAACGACAGACGCCGATATCGTTACATAGTGCCTTAACAGGGCGCTCGATTACACTGAAGAGTTCCTGTTTGCGACGTGCATGAATCAAATGGATCAAGACCGGCATTGGATGCAGCGGGCGCTGGAGCTGGCGCGGCGCGGCATCGCTGTCACTTCGCCCAACCCCACGGTGGGCTGCGTGATTCTTGACTCCGCCGGGCAAGTGGCAGGCGAAGGATGGCACGAGTACGACCTGCTGGACCACGCCGAGGTTGTTGCTCTCAAGGTTGCCGGTAAACGAGCGCATGGAGGCACGGCCTACGTTACGCTGGAGCCCTGCAACCACACTGGCCGCACACCGCCCTGCACCGAAGCGCTGATTGCGGCTGGAATCAAGCGCGTGGTGGCCGCCACCATCGATCCCAATCCCGCCGTCGCCGGACACGGTATGGACCACTTGCGTGGGGCGGGCCTTGAGACAGTTGTGGGCGTATGTGAAGCCGAAGCTCGTCGCCTCAACGAGGGTTTTGCGCGCTGGAGCCAGCATCATCGTCCTTTCGCCCTGATGAAGGTGGCCATGACGCTGGACGGGTGCATTGCGCCGCCGCCGGGGGCGCAGACGCTGCGCGAGCCTTACTGGATCACCTCGGAAGCCGCACGCGCCGCCGTGCAGCCACTGCGCCATCAGGCCGACGCCGTGCTGACCGGCATTGAGACCGTGACCATCGACAACCCGTTGCTCACCGACCGAAGCGGCCTGCGCCGACGGCGTCCGCTGCTGCGCGTGGTGCTGGATTCGGCCCTGCGCATGCCTCTCGACTCCAAAATGGTGGCCACGGCGCACGACGATCTGGTTATCTTCACCATCTCCATCGACGAGGCCCGCGCAAATGCTCTGCGCCAGCACGGAGTGCGCGTCGAGGTGCTGCCCACTGATGGCGGTCGCGTCCCGCTCGGCAAGGTGCTGGACAAGCTCGGCGAAGAAGGCATTCTCACCCTGCTAACCGAGACCGGGACGCGGCTGAACACAGCTCTGCTGTCCGGCAATCTCGTGGATCGCATTCACATCTTCGTCTCTCCGCAGATCATGGGCTCCGACGCCGTTCCCGCCTTCAAGGAATTGGCCAATCCCATCCGCATGGCTGAGGTCGAGGTCGAGCGCTACGGGAACGATCTAGGGTTATGCTCGCTGCTGAGGGATCCGTGGGCGGAAAAACAGTGATCAGTGGTCAGTGATCAGGGATCACAAATAGAATAAAACCATGTTTACCGGCATCATCGAACAGACGGGCACGCTGGTTGGCTTGGAGAGCCGGGGCGGGGTGCGGCGGATTACGGTGGAGGCTCCCGGTCTCGCAGGGCGGCTGCGCGAGGGCGATTCGCTGGGTGTTTCCGGCGTTTGCCTGACGGCGCTGGACGTACACCCCACGCTCTTTCACGCCGATCTGGCGCAGGAGACGCTGGACTGCACCTCGCTAGGCGCGCTCACCCCCGGCGCGAAGGTCAATCTGGAGCTGCCCACCGCCGCCGGAAGCCCGCTGGGCGGTCACATTGTCCAGGGCCACGTGGACGGCTGCGGGACGATGACTGCGCTGGACCCGGTTGTGCCGGAATTCAGCCCGGCCTTTGACCGGTATACCACCGACTGGACGCTCAAGGTGCGCGTTCCGGAAAACGTCCGCCAGTGGATGGTGCACAAAGGCTCGGTGGCCGTGGAGGGCATCAGCCTTACCATCGCCGGTTTCGATGGCGAGACGATTACCATTGCTATTCTGCCGTTGACCTATTGGCGGACGAACCTGCACACGCTTGCCGTGGGGGCTCCGGTGAACGTAGAGGCCGATGTGCTTGTGAAGCTGGCCCATGCGCAGATGGCGGCTAATAAGAAGCCGGAACTGGAGCTGACCGAAGCCTGGCTGGTGGCCAACGGGTTCTGAGGGGCTCATTCTCCGGGCGACTTCGCCATCTTCATCTTCGCGCCCTCTCTGCCGTCTAATTCAGCGGAGCGCACCATACCTGGACTGCCGCTCCTTATAGTAAATCCCATATGCTGTTGAGCAGGGAGGTTCTTTTGCAGATCATGCGCCCGTCCGCTTGTGGGTTTCGCCGGTTTTTACCTGTAGTTATGATCTTGCTGTCCCTTGCGTTTGCGCCGTGGAGCCGCGCCCAGGCCCCCGCTCCGGCTCCGGCTCCGGCTCCCACTCCCGCTCCGCCCGCTGGCCAGCAGCCGTCCGACCTGGCCACACCCGATTCCGGCGGCCCCGCCAACGACACCGGGGTTATCGCCCTGCCCAAGAAAAAGGAAAACTCCGAGGCTCCGCCGCCCGCCCCAACCGCACCCAAGTTCAAGAACCCCGAGGGGACGGCTCCCTTCTCGCTGCGCGTTGAGGTTCCCGAGGTCACCCTCGATGTGGGCGTGCTGGTAGAAAAAACCGGCCGGTTCGTGCCCGGCCTCAAGCCCGGTAACTTCCGTGTTTACGAGGACGGAAAGGTGCAGAACGTCATCGGCTTCAAGCGCGTGGAGGCGCCCATCACCGCCCTGTTGCTGTGCGAGTTCGCCGCCAACAACTACCACTTTATCTACGACATGCGCAATGCGGCCTACGCCTTTGCGCAGCAATTGCGCCCCCAGGACTACGTGGCCATGATGACCTTTGACTTGCGCACGCAGATCGTCACGGACTTCACCCAGGACAAGCAGCAGCTTCAGGAGGCCATCAACTCGCTGCGCATGCCAGGATTCCGGGAGACCAATCTCTTCGACGCGCTGTATGAGGCCGAAGACCGGCTCAGCCGCATCGAGGGCCGCAAGTACATCATCGTCATCGCCAGTGGCCGCGACACCTTCTCCAAGCTCACCTTCGACAAAATTCTGCAGAAGGTCAAGTCCACCCCCGACGTGACCATCTTCACCGTCTCCACCGGTGGAGGGTTGCGCGCCATGACCGAAGGCCGGGGCGGAATGATGGGCTCCATGCGCGACGCGGATTATCTGCAGGCCGACAATGAGATGCAGACTTTTGCCAAGGCAACCGGCGGCATGTGGTTCAATCCCCGCTTTGTCGGCGAGATGCCGGATATCTTCAAGGACATCAACCAGACCATTCGCTCCAAGTACCAGTTGGTCTACCATCCCACCAACACCAAGCAGGACGGGACCTATCGCAAGTTGCACGTAGAACTGGTGGATAACGAGGGCCGTCCGCTGCTGATCACGGACGAGAAGCACAAGGCTCTCAAATACGAGATCATCACCCGCGAAGGCTATCGTGCCATGCAGGAAGTGGAGTAAATAGCGGAACTATAGAGAGCATCAAGGGCGCACGACGGCTGGCCGTGTCCAGGGGCGCCACCAGACGCGAATGGCAGAGCGTGAAAATAGTGGTTTATTTGAACTTTTCGATCATGTCCCAGATCCAGTATCCGACGACGAATATCGTCGCGACTAAAAGTACCCAGTCCAGGACGCGAATCGCCGGCTGAATCTTGTTGACCTTGGCGGCAAGGGCCTCGTTCTCGGCCCTCTCTCTTGCGAAGGTATCGTCCAAAGAGACCTGGTCTATTTCGTTGCCTTGCAGCTTGGCGCGATACAGAAGAAGGGCGCAGGTAATCACCACCAGCACTCCCCAGCAAATCATCATCACAGTAGCAAATTGCGTCATAAACCACCTCGAAAAAAAACCTTTAACCCCGGATACCGGCGAGTCCGGGCCGGATTACCCGTCCAGTCGAGCAGAGGAGCCGTCCCGGTGAACATCATACCTCTGAAAGGGTGGTGCTGTACCAACAAAATGATGGAGTTTTCTGGAAATATAGGCATTTTGGGGCCTTACCAGCCGCCGCATCTGCGACTTTCCCCTATTCTGTTGCATCAAATGGGAAGAAAACGCCCTAGGGCCTTGTATCCCCGCCGGCTAAGCAGTACAGTTACGATTACGGCACGCATTTCATTTTATTGGAGATTTCATGGCCACAGCTACCCCCGCACCCGCACAGGAAACCGTTAAAAAAGCACCTCTCACCCTGACCCCCCCGGCCATTGCCAAAGTGCGCGAGATCATGGCCACCCAGGACCCATTGCCCGCCGGGCTGCGTATCGGCGTCCAGGGCGGCGGCTGCTCCGGATTCCAGTACTCCATGGCCTTTGAAAACCAGGCCGGCATGATGGACAAGGTCTTCAACTTCGAGGATCTCAAGGTTTTTGTGGATGCCACCTCGCTGATGTACCTGAACGGCTGCACGGTGGACTACGTTGAAACCCTGGAAGCGGCAGGCTTTAAGTTTGACAACCCCCAGGTGAAGTCGACCTGTGGCTGCGGCTCCTCCTTCAACGTGTAAAACCGGCGCCACGGCGACGCTTCCCAGTTTGGATCACATAAGCACCAGGCCCGCCCTTTTCGCAGAGGCGGGCCTTGCTGCGTTTGGAGAGTCTCTGGAACTACTGCGTAGGACCAGGCGTTGGATTCGGATTTGGATTGGGAGTTGGATTTGGATTGGGACTTGGATTCGGATTCGGATTGGGATTCGTATTGGGATTTGGCTGCAAGCCGCCGCCGCCCAAGTTGCCTCCCTGCATCATCATCTGGTCGACGATCGGGTCGTAGACAAACTCCCACTCATTATAGTGATCCTTTTTCTTGTAGATCATGATGGATTTTTTGGGGCTGTTGGGAGAAAAGCCGATAATGCCCATTCCGCCAAAGGTTTGGCCTGGCTGGCCGGTAATCGAGCCAGGGGACGGGGGACTGTTCGGATCTGTCGGCGACGTGTTGGTAGTGTCCGTGCTCGGCGCCGGCGGAACGTTGGAATCAGGTGGGGGTGTCTGCTGGCCGAGGCTGCTGCTCCCCTGCAATCCGCTGCCTCCTGGCAGTCCGCTGCCGCTCGCGCTGGGCCCGACGCCGGCAATCGTCGTGCGTCCAATCGGCTGCCCGAAGAAGCCCATGGCTGTGGGAGCCTTGTTCTGGCCATACCGGACCGGCTTCCAGTCTTCCTTGCCGGTGGTCGGGTCCGCGTACTTCTTGCGCAGGAAGCGGATGTTGTTGGTGGGCTTGACCAGGGCATCGACGTTGGGCGGATAGGCGTTGAATTTCCTGTAGTACCTCCTGACCCCCTGGATGTACTGCTTGCCGCGGTGCATAGTCTCCAGCTCGCGGTCGCGCTGAATCTCCTTGGCCACCCTGGGCAGAGCAACTGCCAGCGCGATGGTGAATAGGGCCAGCAGAAAGATGACCGCAACCAGGGTGTAGCCCTGCTCGGAGGGGCGGGAGCGGCGGATTGGGGCGGGCCTTTTCATACAGCTGCTAGCTTCTAGCTTCTAGCTCCTTCTTGCAGAAGACATCTTTCGCGGCATTCTGTAACTTTCTTACAGATACAAACAGCTAGGAGCTGGAAGCTAATAGCTAGTAGCTGCTCTTCAGTTCGCCTGGAAGGTCAGGGTTTGGGTGTTGTTGTAATTCAGGTCTGTGACCTGAACGCTGCCCGGCATAATGGCGCCTATCTTGTAGCGATGGTCCACAATCTCGCCGGAACGGGCGACAAAAATGTCGTCCCCGCGGCTGAAAAATGCCTTCATGGATTTGTCCCTGGTCTGTGTATAGCCAAAGTACTTCAGATCGATGGCCGGCGGCTTAGGCTTTTCCGGCGCAGCCGGGACGCTCACGGCGGGCGAACCAGGCTGGCCGGGCCGTGGGCCGGAAAGAGGAGTTTCAATGCGCACGGGCGCTGACTGGGCGGAGAAGATGTTCCTGCCGGTTCCCATGTACTCCACCTGCTCGCTGAGTGCCAGCTTGTCGAGATGCAGGACCGGATCGATGTCGTCGTTGGAGAGCTTCTGTGCCTCCGGCCCTCGGGATGCAGAAGGGGGCGTTGCCGTTGCGCGGCTGCTTGTCGGTGCAGATTGTGTGCTGGCAGGCAGGGCTGCAACCGCCGGAACAGGACGCGCGGACGCTGGGGCGCTTGAAAAAAAGTTATCTTTGATTTCGTAGCCGCCCACGCAGACGATTACCACCAGGAGGGCGGTGAGGAAATAAACCTGGCGCTTGTTTTCAGTTCCCAGCTGGATGGCCATGGCTATTCACCCTCCTTTCGAGTATTGGCGGGCTCGGTTGCCGAACCGCCTGTCTGCGAAGTGGGCGCCAGGCCGCTGGGCACATCGGCCGGCCTCAGCCAGGTGGAGAGCTTCAGGCGCAGGTTCACCAGGCCGCCCTGCTGGCCGGTCAGAGACAGGCCGCGAATGACAAAGAAGGTCTGGTCGCGCTCCAGGCTGTTCACAAAGCGCATGATCTGCGGATACTCGCCGGTAATTCCCGCGTCCATGACAATCTCCGTGAGGTCGGGGGAGCTGGAAGTGCCCTGCGAGTATTGCACGCGGGTGAGCCGGACGGGGCCTTTCAGCGCCAGCTCGCCGATGCGCGTGGCGATGGAGGAGTAGTTGGGCGGGATGCGCTTGGAGTAGAAGGCGCGCATCTGGGCGCGGGAGTCTTCGACGCGCTTGTCGAGGCCACGCAGGGGGGCGATTTCCTTTTCGAGGACCTTTAACTCAACTTGTTTTGCAGCCAGCGCGCCGGTGGCGCTGCGGTCGGTGGCAGACCAATCCATGCCGAAGCGGATGGAGAGAACAATGACCACCGTCAGCAGTACGGCAAAGGCGGCGTAGTGCCAGGTAAGCGGGGAGGTCAGGCGCTCGCGCCACAGGGATGGGGTACGGCTGCTCATCGCGGACCTCCTGAATGCGGAGTTGGTTTCGGGGGAATAGGATTGTGTGGCCCGGGACCGCTCGCAGGCGGCCGGATGGGCTTCTGTCCGGGAGCGACGGGAGCTTTGGTCGCGCGAGACGACGGCGCGCCAGAGCCAATGCGCTCGCCGGTGGCCGCTGACTTCTCAGCCTGTGGTTGCGTTTTGCGATTCAGAGCCGTATCGGAGTTGTACTGCGCCTGCAACTCGAAGTTGACGCGGTTGGAGGCGCTGGGCGGCTCCTGCCGCTCGCCCGGCCCACCGGCGGACTCCATGCTTTCGCTCACGATGTTGGGAAACAGAAAGTGTTTGGAGTGTTCCAGGTTCTGAACCAGATCCACGGCGCGGTCGCGGGGTCCGATCACGCGCAGCTTGAGGGTGATGATGCCGGTCTTGGCGTCGCGCGCCGGATCAAGGGTGGTTGTCTGGACTCCACCGGGAAGAACGGTCTCCAGGTCTTCCATGGCCAGCGTCCAGGAGAAGGTTTTTTCGTCGATGAGTTGATTGAGCGCTTTGGCCTGGGCCAACAGTTGCGCGTTGGCCGGCTGCTGCATCAGCTCGTGGTAGCCCTGCCGCTCCTGTTTGATGACGTCGATCTGGCTTTGCACCTGCTGTTCCGTCTTGCGAGCCACTTCGGCTTGCTGATGGAAGGCGTGCAGGCCCACTCCGAGGCCGATGCCGATGACCACCAGCACTGCCATGGCGATGCGCAGGAGCTTGATTGCCGGTCCGATGTCGGCGTAGGGGCGGGTGGCGAGATTGAGAGTAACTCTCATGGTCAGGGCCTGTTAACCCTTATAGGGCGGACAGCGTTGCGAGAGAAAATCGGACCAGACAAGACGGAGCCCGAAGGCTTTGGCGGTTCCAAGGTCGAGGGCGACAACGAAGTATGATCCGATTTTATCCGCAACCCGAAGGGACGGGGCGGATTTTCCCGATCTCTGCGTCGTTCGTCACTTAAGTACGTCGTGTACATCTCGCTCCTCACTCCTTGATCTCAAAAAAATCCGCTCCCGTCGCTGCCGTCCTATAAGGGTTAGCAGGCCCTAAGCTCCCGCCAACGCGCCGTTCACGCCCGCCAGACTCACCACGTTGCCCAGTGGAGTTGCGGCCCCGGTCTCAGGCCGCGGCGCAAGGTCGACAACCGTCAGATTGGAATCGCTGGGCGAATCAGGATAGAAAATCCAGCGTGCAAAGTCTTCCGCGGCGCTGTTGCCGCCTGCGCCGATGCCCGCGTAGTACAGCAGCCGGGGACGCACGCCGAGCTTGTCTTCATAGTAGGCGGCGGCCACGCTGACGCCGCGCTGCACCTCCTGCAAGCGCTGGCCAGGCTCTTCGGGCAGGTCGAGTGTGCGATAGAGCAGCAGGTCGCCACCGGTGGTGATTGAGGTGGTAAGCGCCACGGCACTCAGGTTGGCAGCCAACACCGGCTCCGGTGAATCGATGGCTCCGAGCGCCGCCAGGCTGGTGGGCAAAACGGCTCCCGGCTCGTAGCCTGCCTCGCGCACCACCGCTTCGTACTCCGTCAGAACGGGACCTGGAATCACGGCGGCAAGCACCCTGCATTCGTTTTTGTTTTCGACCAGCACCTGGTAGCTCACCCCGGCGTGCTCCACATCGAAGGGAACCATCTTGCGCAAGCGGAAGCGGAGAATGGGGATAATCTCGGCAGCTTTGGCTGGCAGCGAATCGAAGTCCAGAAAGAAGACTCGGACCACGATGTCTGGCAGAACCAGCGTGACGGAGCGGGTGCGCGGCGAAACCTGGCCAAACGCGGCGCGGATGGCGCCGGCCACATGCTCCGGCGCGCGCAGATTTTGCTCACTGATGCTGGGCACGATCGTTCCGGCCGGCAACGGCTCAAAGGCATATACAGGCGGCTGGCCCGGTCCCGGCGTGGCGGCTGCCAGCACGCCCTGTGGCGAGAGCTCCACTGTCGCCGGAGGGCGCGCGCCAGACCTGGAACCGGAGTTGCTGAAGATCGATTTCACTATCGTGACGCCTCGATGAATGTGACCTTGTTGATTTCCTTGAGGGTGGTAATCCCGCGGCGCACCCGGTCCAGCGCCGACTCCCTGAGGAAGGTCATGCCCTCCTTCTGTGCCAGCTTGCGAATCTCGGAGGTGGGTTTCTTGGCCAGAATGATTTCACGAATGGGGTCGGTCAGGTCCAGCAGCTCGTGAATCGCCGTGCGGCCGCGGTAGCCGGTGCCGGCACATTCCATGCAGCCGGGGCCTTCGCGGAATTCAAAGCCGCGCCACTCTTTCGGGTTCATGCCGCTGGCCAGCAGTTCTTCGTCGCTGTGGCTAACGGGGCGGGCGCAGTACTCGCAGATGGTGCGCACCAGCCTCTGCGCCAGAATGCAGTTGAGCGCGGAGACAAAGTTGTACGCCTCCACGCCCATATTCAGAAAGCGGCCCAGCACGTCTACCACGTTATTGGCGTGTACCGTGGTGAAGACGAGGTGGCCGGTCAGCGCGGAGTTGATGGCGATCTGCGCCGTCTCCTGGTCGCGGATTTCGCCGACCAGAATTTTATCCGGGTCGTGGCGCAGAATCGAGCGCAGCCCGCGCGCGAAGGTCAGTCCCTTTTTCTCGTTGACCGGAATCTGCGTGATGCCGCGAATCTGGTACTCCACCGGGTCTTCAATGGTGATGATCTTGTCCTCGTCGCTTTTGATCTCGTTGAGGGCGGCGTAGAGGGTCGTGGTTTTGCCGGAGCCGGTGGGCCCGGTGACCAGCACCATGCCGTATGGTTCGCGGATATAGCCGCGGAAGCGCTTCAGGTCCGCTTCGTTAAAGCCCACCACATCGAGGGTGAGATGGTGGAACTTCTCGCTCATCGACTCCTTGTCGAGCACGCGCAACACGGCATTTTCGCCGTAAATCGTGGGCATGATGGAGACGCGGAAGTCGATCAGGCGGTTCTTATACCTAACTCTGAAGCGGCCGTCCTGGGGCACGCGCCGCTCTGCGATGTCCAGCTCGCTCATAATCTTGATGCGGCTCAGGATGGTGGTGTGATGCTCGCGGGCGATGGGCGCCATGGCCTCCTGCAACACGCCGTCGATGCGGTACTTCACGTGCACCGAGTCGTCATAGGTTTCGATGTGAATGTCGGAGGCGCGCCGCTCCAGCGCGGTGAAGATGGTCGTGTCTACGAGGCGAATAATGGGGCTGATGTCTTCTTCGCTGGTCAGCTTCTCAATGGAAATATTTTCATCCGACGAGTCGTCGCCGCTGAGCACATCGAAGGTCAGCCCCTCGCTGGCCTCATCGAGCACGCGCTGTGACTGCTCGGTTTTTTTCAGCAAGTCGGTAATCTGCGAAAGCGTGGCCACCCGCGGAATGATGCGGTGCCCCAGCAGCCCGGCAATCTCGTCCAGAATCATCAAACGCGACGGGTCGCTGACGGCAATCACCAGCGCGTCACCCTGCTGCTCAATGGGCACGAAGTTGTACCGGAACATCAGCTCCACCGGCACGGTGCGCAGCAGCTCGTGCTGAATCTTGAAGTTCTTCAGGTCAACGAACTCGGCGTGATAGCGGCGGGCCAGGGCCTCGGCCTGGGTGCGTTCGTCCTGTACGGCGGATTGTGGAACAACAAGCGTCGTTGCCTCAGCCATGGTTTATCCCGGACCTCCTGTCGTCTGCCCCAGCGAGAAAATGGGCAAGTAAAGCGAGATAAGTATGAAGATCACCACAACGCCCATGATGATGAGAATAGCCGGCTCAATCAGCGCCAGGGCCGCGGTGAGGGCCGTCGCCACATCCTCCTCGAAGAATTCCGATACGGAGTTGAGCATCTGCGGCAGTGCGCCGGTCTGCTCGCCCACGGAGATCATCTCTGCGGCCAGATCGGGAAAGACTTTGGTCTGGATGAGCGCATCGGCCAGGCTGCGCCCCTCGCGCACCGTGACGATGGAGTTGGTGACAGCCTTGGAGACGCGCCGCGAGCCGATGGAGCGGGCCGCGGTCTCAAGCGACGGAACCAGCGGCAATCCGCCGGTAAGCAGCGTGGAGAGTGTGCGCGCAAAGAGCGCCACCTGGTACTTGAGCCAAATCTTGCCGAAGATGGGCAGACGGACCCGAACCCCGTCAAAAAAGTCACGCCCCCGCTCGGTGATGGAGAAACGGTAGCCGCCGACGGCTATGCCCACGATGACGAGCAGAATCCATAGCAAATTGTGGCGCAGGAACTTGCCAAAGTTCAGCAGGTGCATGGTCATGGCAGGCAGCTTGGAGCCCAGTTCGTCATAGAGCGTGGCAAACTGCGGCACCACGAAGACCAACATGAAAAACATCAGGCAGCAGACCAGCACCAGCAACACGCAGGGATAGATCAACGAGGTCACCAGCTTCTTGCGGAAGGTGAGCGCGGTGCGCTGGAAGTTGATGTAGCGCTCCAGCACCTCCTGTAGGTTTCCGCTGCGCTCGCCGGCGAGCAGCGTGGTGGTGTACATCACCGGATAGCCGCTCTGCGCCTCGAAGGCCGTCGAAAGCGCGTCGCCGGTCTTTACCCGTGTGGCAATATCATCAAGTTGCGTGGCGAAATGCGCGTTCTTCTGGTTCTTAGCCAGCATCTGGATGGAGCCTAGAATGGGCAAACCGGCGCGAATCAGCGTGAGAAACTGCTGGTTGTAGATGAGAAAGGTTTCCTGCTTGACCTTGCCGCGCCGCAGCCCGCCAAAACCGCCGCGGGGGCGCACGTAAAAGACGTGGTAGCCGGCATGGACAAAGCGGGAGCGCAGCTCCTCGGCGTTGGCCGCCGTCTGCACCTGCTCCTGCACGCGGCCGCGCTCGTCGGCCACCTTGATTACGAATTCCGCCATGCCTCTGCCCGCCGGTCGAGCCACTGAGTGAGCCTGACCGGACTGGCCGGCTTATCTCAGGGTTTCTTCTCAGAATTAAGGGTATCAGTTCCCGCCCGTTCTGCCCGTAACGGATAGACGCGAAAGGGGGAAGCGGCGCTCAGAGGGGGAAGAACCGGCAGGCCGTGGCTATTGCTTTGACTCTCCAGCGCCCTTCGATGACAAAGGATACGCTGGGTATCCCTGAAGGCTGATTCCAGACCGAGCTATACAGGCCAGCATTCCCGCGCCACCCCGCCCAAGATGGATTGTGTACAGGTTCCTCACCATCCACCCTTGACCGTCGCGGAAACCCCGCACAGGAGAATGCAATGCAGTTTCAATTCAACGGAGTGCTTTATCAATTCACAAATATCGAGCTCATCATCGCCGCGGGTGTACTCGTCGTCGTGGCTCTCATCGTCGTTGGCGTTTTCATCGATCGCCGCAAAGCCAAAACCCAGGCCTTTCGCAAGCGTTTCGGCACCGAGTACGACCGCGCCGTTCTTTCCCAAGGCTCCCCGAGCAAGGCCGAAACCAAGCTGGCAGATCGCGAAACCCGCGTTAAAACCCTGAAGATTCGCGATCTCGGCGTCTCCGAGAGGGATCGCTATGTCACTGAATGGCACACCGTCCAATCCCGCTTCGTCGACCATCCCCGGGCCGCCGTTACGGAAGCCGACGACCTGATCAACGCGATTCTTGAGGCGCGCGGCTATCCCCTGGCCGGCTTCGAGCAGCGTGCCGACGATCTCTCCGTCACCTACCCGCGCATCATGGAAAACTACCGCATCGCGCACGGCGTTGCCCTCCGCCCCGGCCAGCTTGAAGCCAGCACCGAAGAGCTCCGCGTCGCCATGATCCAATATCGCGCCATCTTCGATGAGCTGCTCCAGGTTAAAAACCCCAGCGAACACAAAGTCGCCGCATAACTCGAAGTTTGAGGCTCGAAGTGCTCCGTCTCAATGCGGATGCACTGGAGAATCGCAAAATGAGACAACTCGCGAATGTGATTCGATGTGCCCGCAAGACAGGATTCACCATCCTGCTGCTGGCGGGCACATTCACGCTGGGAACCGCCCTGGGATTCGCCGCCAGCCCGAATTCCGAGACCATTCAAGCCACTTACACTCAGGCAGGTAAAACCATCAGCATCACGCTGATTATTTACAACTACTCCACTCCATCGGACCTGCAAGTTCTTTCGCAGGCATTCGAAGAGGGCCAGGATCGAGGATTGGCCACCGCGCTTTCCAAGACCAATGTGGTCGGGCATTGCTCGATTACAGGGGCTCTCAGCTATGACGTCGACTTCATCCAGATGGTTGTTACGCCAACCGGGCGGAAGATCACCTTTGTCACCAGCCGCCCGCATCAAGATGATGTCGATCCTGGCACGCAGACCCAGTCCTTCGACCTGGCCGTTGGCCAATTCGACCTGAATGACACCGACAACACCAAGAGCACAGGATTCCTGTTTCCGGCAAGCAAGCTGGTGATCGATAAACAGGGAGTGTTTCGATATGATCTATCCGGCAATCCCTGGTCGCTGGTCAACGTTCTCGACTCGAGGGCGGTCTCTGGCGAGACTTTATCACAGGCCCCCGAGAATTGATTTTGAACTGAATTTACCAGCGTGGCGTCCCTTCCCGCTGTCATCCTGAGTGAGCGCAGCTCCTCGGCGTTGGCCGCCATCTGCACCTGCTCCTGCACGCGGCCGCGCGCGTCGGCCACCTTGATTACGAATTCCGCCATGCCTCTGCCTGCCGGCAGCCCCTGCGGGAGCCTGACCGGACTGGCCGGCTTATCTCAGGGTTTCTTCTCAGGATTAAGGGTATCAGTTCCCGCCCGTTCTGCCCGTAGCGGATACTCGCGAGAGGGGGAAGTAGCGCTCAGCGCGGGAAGGACGCTTCCCCGCGGAACAACCCTCCCCTCGGGCGGCGAGCAGAAACCCTCCACATTCCTCCAAAAAATTTGATTGACTGCAAGCGAAAGTGCTATTAACATTTTTCCCGTAACGGCGGTCACGCAAGTTTCCCACTCCAACCGCCGCTCACTATGTCTGGCTGAATCCCGCGAGAAACCTGACGGTTCAACCCAGTTCGTCCCCGGAAATGAGGTAAACCATGGCAGATATTCAGATACCACCAGTTCAACTTGAAGATGTGCTCGAAAAAGAGCAAGAGCAGATTGCGGCAGTCCGGAAAATCCGCGATAAGGAATTCGATCAGGGCGATAAAAGAAAGCCGGAGGCTGCGCCACCCCCGCCCATCGCTGAAACGGAGCCGGAAGATAAGCCGGAATGGCAAAAGGGGGCTACAAAGTGGGTGCACGTCATCAAGAACGCGCACAAAATGAATCTCGTCGGGCTGGCATTTTCCGGCGGCGGGATTCGCAGTGCATCCTTCAATCTGGGCGTTCTGCAGGCGCTGGCGGACCTGAAACTACTCTGCCGCGTGGATTATCTCTCCACGGTCTCGGGAGGGGGATACATCGGTTCATGGCTGGCCGCATGGATCAAACGGGCGAAGAGCTTTGCCAAGGTACAGGAAGATATATCGACGCATCGCGTGCATCTGAAAGACGACAAAGAGCAGCCACCGGTTCGCTTTTTGCGGGTCTTCAGCAATTATCTGACGCCCAATCTGGGAATCTTCAGCGGCGACACATGGGCCATGATCTCAATCTACATTCGCAACCTGCTGCTCAACCAGACCGTCATCCTGGCCCTGGTGGCGGCATTTCTGCTGCTGCCGCGCGCGGCAAAAATGTTGTCCCGCGAGGCCCTGGGCTTGTCCTGGATCGGCTATGGATTGATGATCGCGGAAGCAGTACTGCTGCTGGTTGCGTTTCTCATGATCCTGATCAACCTGGGCTATCTGGAATCGTTGAAGGTGAAAAGAACGCCGCGTACTACGGAACAGAAATGGATTCTGTTGCTGGTGAGCGCGCCGCTGTATGCCGCCGCCATTGCAGCCGCGTCATGGCTCACAAATCATCAACTTCCCTCATACGGATATACGGTGTCGATGGGAGCCATTGCCTACTGCGTTATCTGGGGGCTTGCCAGCCTGGGCGGCATGATCTTCGGAGAGCGGACTGAGGAAACGAAGGCTATCCCCTTACTGCGCCGTGTTGACATAAGTCTCATCAAAATCGGAGCGACCCTGGGTGCAGGCGCATTGGCGGGAGGGCTTTTTGCGCTGCTTTATTTGTTCCCGGCGATCTGGCATGACCCAAAGTACGAGCTGACGTTCGGCGTGCCGCTGGTAGCGGGAATTTACCTGCTCACCGGCGTACTGCACATTGGATTGATGGGAACTGTCTTTCACGACTGGAAGCGGGAGTGGTGGGGGCGTCTGGGAGGCTGGCTGCTGATTATTTCCATCACCTGGGTGACGATCTTCTGGGTAGCGCTCTGTTTCCCGGACTTCATCGAGAAAAGCAAGCTGGCGAGCAAGTTCTGGACGTATCTGGCAACAACGTGCCTGACCCCGGCCTGGATTCTCTCCACTATCGGGACGGTGCTGGCAGGACAATCCAAGGCCACAGGCAAACCGGGAACAACAAACTGGTTGGACGTGGCAATCAAGTTTGGGCCCTACATTTTTATTGCAGGATTGCTCTGCTGGGTTTCGTATGGGATGAACTGTCTACTTGCCACGTATTGCGGCTGGTGGCCAAAGATGATATTCGCCGCCGCTGTCGTGGTTGTGCTGCTGATTATGGCGTGGCGCGTGGACATCAACCAGTTTTCGATGCACATGTTCTACCGCAACCGGCTGGTCAGTTGCTTCCTGGGTGCCTCCCACGAGGATCGCTCGCCCAACCGCTTCACCGGTTTCGACCCGGGGGACGATATGGCCCTGAAGGATCTGCGATGGGACGCTACAAACCAGAAAGGCAAGCTGGACCCATACGACGGGCCGTATCCGGTGCTGAACGCATCGCTCAACCTGGTCAAAGGCAAGGACCTGGCCTGGCAGGAGCGCAAAGCCGAATCCTTTGTGATGACGCCTCACTATTGCGGATATGACGTCTGGCTGGAAGAGCAGGACAGCCCCATGCTGATGAAGCATCGCGAACCGTCTAAAACGCTGGAGAGATATGGATACCGCCCCACCGAATTCTACGCCTTTCCGATATATATACCTCAATATCATGGGCCGAATCTGGGACTCGCCATGGCCATCTCCGGAGCGGCGGCCAGCCCCAATATGGGCTACCACAGCTCCACGCCCGTGGCATTTCTGATGACCGTCTTCAATGTCCGGCTGGGGCAATGGCTGGGAAATCCGCGCAATCGCGTAACATCGGGGCGAGCGACGCCAATTTTCGGTCTGGGTTGCCTGATCAATGAACTGCTGGGAGGAACCAACGACGATGCCGCGTATGTTTATCTCTCCGACGGCGGGCACTTCGACAATATGGGCCTGTACGAACTGGTGAAGCGGCGCTGTGGTTTGATAATCCTTTGCGACGCCGAGGCGGACTCGGACTACACATTTGAAGGACTGGGAAACGCCATCAGAAAATGCCGGATCGACCTGGGAATCGACATCGACCTGGATACCAGTGCGATTGCCCCGGATAAAACCAGCGGCCAGAGCACTCAGCACTATGCGGTCGGCACAATTCACTACGAGTACGCGGATATCAACGCTCCGACAGGAACGATCATCTACTTCAAAGCATCGCTGACCGGCAACGAGTCCGCCGACGTGAGGAATTACAAGAAAGAGCATGATGCATTCCCGCACGAATCAACCGTGGACCAGTGGTTCTCGGAGTCGCAATTCGAGAGCTATCGCCAGCTCGGTTACGAGGCGGTGTATTATTCGATACGAGGCACATCGCCCGTGCCTTTGAAGCCGAAGGAAAAACCGCTGCGCGCACACTTCAAGAATTTTGGCGTCAAACTCAACATTTAGGACTCGCGTCGTGCGGCAGATAACGTATCGAGGAGCGGTCGCTTTATTCCCGCTACAGCGCGTCTTGTCGCTATCCCTCCCAGCAGGGGCCCAATTACAATTCCTTCGACGGGCGAAATGATTAGGGGAATCTAAGGCGGGTATGGATAAAACGATGCGGGGTAGAATGAAAAACTTGCGTTGGGTGGGCGTGGCCGTTGTGTTCCTTGCGGCCATCGTCACTGCCCTGTTCTATTTTTATGGACGCCGTCCGGCGGTTTTCAAGCCTTATCCGCACGAGCTGGCCAGGGTGAGCTTTGCCGTGGCCGGTGACGTGATTCCCCACGGAGCAGTGCGCGCCTCGGCCGCTGCTGCCGGAGACGGCGCGCAGGGCTGGAGCGCTCTCTTCGCGGATGTGGCCGACGTCTTCCAGCATGCCGACTACGGTTTTGTGAACCTGGAAACTCCGGTGGCTCCGCAGCACTCGCACGGGACGAAGGAGTTCATGTTTGACGCGCCCGTCGCATTGATTGACGCGTTGAAGGCCAGCGGCATCAGGATCGTTTCATCCGCCAACAATCACGAAATGGACCAGGGTTGGGCGGGCTTTGCCGAGACGCGCGAACATCTGCGCGAGCGGGGAATGCTCTTCGCCGGCACGGGAGACACGGCCGAGCAGAGCTGGCAGCCGGTCATCACCGAAGCCAACGGCATTCGCGTCGGCTGGCTGGGCATGACGCGCTGGCTCAACGGCAATCGCAATCCCGATAAGGACAACCAGCCGCATGTTAATTTCTTCCCTTATCCGAACGAATCGAAAGGCGCGCCTGGAATGGATGAGGCCGGCGTGCTCGACGCGGTGAAAAAAGCACGCGCCCAATGTGATTTTCTGGTGGTCTCCATTCACTGGGGCACAGAGTACGCGACCGCGCCCCGGCCCGCGGATGTAGACATGGCGCACCGCATGCTCGATGCTGGAGCCTCGGTAATCGTCGGCCATCATCCGCACGTGTTGCAACAGGTGGAAACTTATCACACCGCCGACGGGCGCGACACGGTCATCTTCTACTCGCTGGGCAATTTTTTGTCGAACCAGTCGCGCACCTATGTGGACGGCCTGATGCCGGATAAAGCCGGCGACCCGCGCGACTCTATGATCGGGTTGTTTTCCGCCGTGCGCAAGGACTACGGGCCCGCAGGCGTGCGCATCGAGTTGGGACATGTGGGCGTGTTGCCCGTCTGGGGAGAAAACAACCACAATGAACTGGGCCGTGGCCGAATCAGGACGCCAATGATTCACCCCGTCCTGATTGATCGTGAGATACCCCGCGTGCAGGCCAGGCTCGACGAATTGAATAAACTAAGCTCGCCCACAAAGCCTCTGACAGCCGAACAGAAAAAAGAGTTTATCGACGTGACCAACCACCTGAAACTGCTCACCGACCGCCGCGCCCTGTTGCTGGCGCGTATCGGAGATGAGTACGTGACTGATCCGCCAAAGCTGGCGGGGAAGCCGTAAGACATAATCCGTCCTCTTCGGTATAAGGCACGATACGGGCGATGGCCCTCCCGTTTCGAGTAATGAGCACACTTTGTCCACGTTCCACATCGTCAAGGATGCGGTAAAAGTGAGTCCTGGCCTTCGATGCCGAGATGGTCCTCATGTTCTATACAATCGGCCTTATTTGCTCTGATCTTTATCTTTCGAACTAATTTGGTCTTCCACTTTGGCGGCCTTTGCCTCTTCCCTATCGTTGGAGAGAATCTGCCACAGCGCCGGGCCGCGTTCCTCCCAGTCCGTGTGGCCGCAACCATCGCATGCATATTCGCGAATATCGCGGCCGGAGGAGGTATCCTTCTCCGTCATCCGCATCTCTTCACCGCACTTGGAGCAGACCATCGCCACCTCAGGATTTCTTCGGCTTCGAGCGTGCACTCTTCGCCCGTGCCGAATTCTTCCGATCACCGCGGCTGCGCTCTTTCTCTTCCTGCTGTTGGCGGCGCACCCAGGCAAGGTTGGGTCGCGACGAGCCAGCGCCGCGCCGCTCCATCTCGGCCGATGCGCCGGTGTAGCGGAAGTACTCGCGCTGGGCGGAGGTGATCTTCAGGCCAATCTCACCCACGGATTTCATGCCCATTCCACCAGCCCTTCTGGCCATAGGATAAAGCCGATTGGCCCGTGTTACTGCACCGTCCCCTGCGGCCTCAACCGGCGCAGGTCCATGGCGCAGGCCACGGCGTTCTGCGCCTGCAGGCGCAGGTTGTCAGTAGCGGCCCACAACCATAGCCGCGAAACCTGGCTGGAGCTGCGCGCGCCCTGCTCAGTGTGCAGCCGGACCAGCACATCGTCCTGTCCTGTGGCGGCAAGGTTGGAGGGCGAATCAGTGTCTTCCATAACCAAGTCCAGGTGGCCGCCGCTCAGAGTCTCTTCCAGGGCGCCAAGCTCCACCGGCCGCTCCAGTTCGATGGCAATCGAAAAGCTGTGGCCGTGGAAGACGGGCGCATGAGCAACATGCAGTCCCAATGCGGGCCAGCGGCCGGCGGAGAGCGCGGCATATTGGCGGCGCACCCGCGCTTCCACCGTTCCCAGGTTCACCTTGGCGGCTTCGCCCAGGCCGGCCAGCAGGTTATATGCAGCCTGCGCGTCGTAGAGGTTGCGGGGCAGGCTCTGGAAGCTGAGCAGGTTCATGGTCTGCTGGTGCAGTTCGTCCAGGGCTGCGCGGCCAAACTCGCTGGCCGGCAGCAGCAGCGTGGCAAACGCGATGCGTACTGGCGCAGCCTGCTGCAGCCGCTCCAGCACCAGGGCCAGCGCCAGCGCCGCGGGGTGCGCGGGGACCACGGCAGGGGTAAACAGATCCACTGTCGCCGCCTCTGAGCCCATCAGCGGCGCGCGCACCAGAACGCCCGCCTCCTGGTCGAGAGCCCCGGAGAGATCGAGAACGGTTGAGCCGGCGCGCAGCGCATCCCGCCAGTGCTTGCGGGTCAGGTCCTCTGAGCCGCAGAAAAACGTGAAATCGATGTGGTCGAAGGCCTCCGGAGCAATCGCCTGGACAAAGGTGATTTCATCGCCTACCTGGTCCAACTGGCCCTGCACATCGTCTTCGTCCAGCAGCACATAGTTGGCCGCCGCCAAGGGCGACTCAGAGAGCGCATCCTTCAGCTCCCGGCCCACCAGGGTTGAAGCTCCGGCAATGGCGATCTTGTACACCTGTCGTCCTTCGGTTCATAAAGACAGCTATTAGCCATTAGCTATTAGCTGTTCGAACATCAGCGGTCCACCGGAGCCGTTTCAGAAGCAGCAGCCGGCGCGCGATGTAACCGCCAGCGGCGGCGGCGCGACCAGGAGTAGGCCGCTCGCGCCCAGATGCCGCTGAACATATACAACAGCGCCCACAAAAACAGCACCGCCTGGGAAAACCTGATGATAAAGAACAGCGCGATGGCGATGAAAAACAAGGTGCGGAAGGAATGGCGGCGGGAGATGCTGAGTTCCTTGGCGGACCAGAAGCGCCATGTGCTGACCATGAGGAAGCCGCTCACGCCGACGATTCCAATCCAGATGAGGGCCACCCACCAGGCTTCCACCGGATAGCCGCCGCAGAAATGAACTGTAGCGGCCAACAGGCCCGCCGCCGCCGGAATCGGCATGCCCACAAAATATTTGCGATCCGGCCGGCCGGGATTGCGCGGCAGGGGGTCATGGCTGATGTTGAAGCGCGCCAGCCGCGAGACTCCGCCGATCAGATAGAGGAAACAGATGAAAGTCCCTGCGTAGACCAGGTCTTGGTGCATCTGCGGGTCCATGGTATCGGACAAATAATGGAAGCCCCAGATAAGCGCCAGCAGGCTGGGCGCAACGCCGAAGGTGATGGCGTCGGCCAGCGAATCCAGCTCCCTGCCGAAATCGCTGCACGTGTTGGTCATGCGCGCAATGCGGCCGTCGAGCCCGTCAAAGGGAATGGCAAGGATGATGGCGATGGCCGCCCAGTCGAAGTGGGTGTGCGCGTTGTTGACATCGATGAGGGCCGTCATGGTCTGGATGATGGAAAAAAATCCGGCAGCGATGTTGCCCGCGGTAAATAGCGAAGGCAGCACGAACATGCCGCGGCGCAACTGCGCCCGCGCTCGGGCTTTGACCTGCGCGCCATTGGGATGGATCATGGTTTGCCTCCGCCGGCCAAGGACGCCAGCACGCTCGAGCCGCCTTTGACGCGCTGGCCCTTCTTCACACGCAGGATCGCCTCTGCCGGCACAATCACGTTGACGCGTGAGCCGAACTTGATCAGGCCCACGCGCTGCCCGCGGGCCAGAGTGTCGCCCTCGCTGCACTTGAAGACAATGCGCCGCGCCAGAAGGCCGGCAATCTGCTTAAAGGTAACCTCCATGCCCGCGTCTTGCCCCTCGCCCCTCACCGTGGCTATATTCTGCTCGTTCTGGTCAGCCGAATCCGGGTTCAGGGCGTTCATATACTGGCCTTTTTGATAGCGCACAGACGTAAGAACGCCGCCGATGGGCGAGCGATTCACATGCACATCAAATACGCTGAGAAAGATGCTGATCCGCTGCCGCTGACCTTCGGGAGTGTTGATGAGGGCGGTTTCCGTCACCAGCCCGTCTCCGGGAGAGACAATCAGGCCGGGGCCGGCGGGAATCGTCCGCTCTGGATCGCGGAAGAACCAGAGAAAAAATGCCGCCAGAAGCACCGGCGCAATGCTCCACGCCCAGTTGCCCGTAGCCCACTCGAGCACCGCCGCCACTGCCAGCAGGCTCAAACCGTAGATATAGCCGTCCCGAACCATTGTCTAGACGATTATACGGTGATTTTGCTTGATGGATGACTGAAACGCAGGAGGGGAGACTCAGAGGCACACACGCCCCACTGGAGGCCGAACGGGGCTCGCCGCCCCGGCAATTCGCCTGCATTCTCTGTTGCTTCAAAAAAACCTAGGCCACCACCAGCTGCCTGCGCTCCAGGGCAAATATCAAATCCTTGGCGTGCAGCTTGAGCTTCTTCAGCTTGATTTCCTCGATTTGCTCCTCTGTGGTGAGGTAAGGTTTCTGAACCAACTCTTCCAACCGCTGAGCGTAGCGTCGATGTTCCGCTTGCAGGCGTTCTATTTCTGCGCTCAGCGTGGAATCCTGTATTTCATCCATCAGTCACCTCCGAATTATTAAGATTCATTTACATATATCGCCCCCGGAGTACAATCCGCAAGTCGAAAACGGACCGAAAGTAACCTCGATTGTGGAATTCGCCCTAAAATTCGCATTTCGTGACCGTAATCACGTTCTGTGTGTTTGGCCATCACACGACCTGTGGAGCCGTGGCAGACTCCAGGCCCTCCAGCCCCAGGCGCATCAAAACCGCATCCTCTGCCGGCTCCGGTGGTTCCACGTAATAGTCCGGCCGTAGGCCGGTTTGCACAAAGCCCAGCTTCCAGTAAAGCCCCAGAGCCGCCTGGTTGGAGGCGCGCACCTCCAAAATCACCTCGGTAATCCCGGCCAGTCGCAGCCTGCCGGCCAGCTCCGCAAAGAGCCTCCGCGCCAGGCCGCAGCGCTGGTAATACGTATCGATCACGATGGTCTCCAACTCGGCCTGCGGCGGAATCAAACTGGCTACCGCCAGGCCCGCCAACTTGCCACCAACTTCGACTACCAGCGCAATCCGCCGCGGCGTACCGTCCGGGTCTAGCGCCGCCTTGTAGGTCTCGCGCGGCCAGAAAGGCGCAAGCCTCTGGCAGGTTATGATGACCACCTTATCCAGGTCCTCCTCGCGCATGGGCCGCACCAGAATCGCCGCATTGGGCGGCACGCGCCTCCTGCGCTCTGCGGCACGCTCCTCGGCTATCGCGGCAGCCTCTTCAACCGCTGCTGCCGCCTCCTCCGCCTCTCCAAAGATCTCCGCGTCCGAGCGGCGCAGATAGTTGCCATCCAGCAGCGCCAGATCGACAAACTCCCCGGCTGCGGCCCGCGGCGCGCAAAGCCGGAGCGCGTCAGTGGCGTTGGGAGCTGACGTGCGAACCAGCTCCGCGGCCGGCCACGCCAACCCCAGCATTGTCGCAGCGGCATCGTCGCAAACGGCAATCCGCGCCGATAGCGGCTTGATAACCGCCAGCTCCTCGGCTCCGGCCAGCAGTTCCCTTGCCTGCCCCTCCGGCCCGTCAACACGCAGAAAAAGCTCATGACGATGCGCATCGAGAGCCGACGACTCCACGCTCGCCTTCGCCGCCAGCACCTCCAGCCGCGAAACCGCAACCACCGGAATCTTTGCGGATTCGGCCAAGCCCTTCACGGCGGCAAGCCCTACGCGTACGCCGGTAAAGCCACCGGGGCCATTCACGACAACGATGGCGCCTAGCTGAGATAGTGGCGCCTCGGCCAGACGAAGCATCTCGCAAACGGAGGCTACCAGAGATTCTGAGGGACGTTGTCCACCAAGGGATGTATCACCCAGAATGTGGAATTCACCGTAAAGCTGCTGCCCCAGCGCCACCGTGGGGGTGGGCCCGCAGCTGTCGATGGCCAAAAGAAAGTCATAATCTTGCATGGCGAATGATTATACCGCCTTGAGCGCGTGCTCCAGATCGGCAATCAGGTCGTCCTTGTCCTCGATGCCCACCGAGAGGCGTACGCGCCCCTGGGTAATGCCCATCGACGCGCGCTCTTCCTCGCTAAATGAGCCGTGCGTGGTGGTGGCCGAGTGCGCGGCCAGCGATTCGACTCCGCCCAGCGACTCCGCGTGAAGAAATAGCTTGAGCGCGCCGAGGAAGCGCCCCGCAGCCTCGCGCGACTCAACCTCGAAGCTCATCATCGAGCCGAAGCCCTTTTGCTGCTTGACCGCCAGAGCGTGTTGCGGGTGGGTCGGCAAGCCCGGATAGGCCAGCTTGTTCACCTTTGGATGCGTGGAAAGATACTCCGCCACCGCGCGGCCATTCTCCTCGTGCTGCTTGATGCGAACGGGGAGCGTCCTAATGCCGCGCAAGACCAGGAAGCACTCGAAGGGCGACATCACCCCGCCTCCGGCCTTCTGCACAAACTTAAAACGCTCCTTGTGTTCGGGCGTGGAGCCGATCAGCGCGCCGCCCAGCCCGTCCGAATGGCCGTTGAGGTACTTGGTCGTCGAGTGCATCACGATGTCCGCGCCCAGCGCCAACGGGCTTTGCAGAGCGGGCGACAGAAAGGTGTTGTCGACGCTGACCTCAATGCCGCGCGCATGGGCGATCTTGCTAACGCCCGCAATATCCGTCAAGACCATCAGCGGATTGCTGGGCGTCTCAATGTGCACCAGCTTGGTATTGGGCCGGATCGCCGCGGCAACAGCTACGAGATTGCTGGTGTCCGCATACTCGATCTCAATGCCGTATCCCGACACGATACGGTTGAAGAACCGCGCCGTTCCGGCATACACATCTTTGGAGCAGACAATGTGGTCGCCCGCGCGCAGCATGGCCACCAGTGCGGAGATGGCCGCCATGCCGGTGGTGAAGGCATGGCCGCTGGTTCCGCCCTCAAGCGCCGCCAGGGCCTCTTCCAGATGGTCGCGCGTGGGATTGCCGGCGCGCGAGTAGTCCCAGCCCCGGTCCGTGCCAACGCCGGTCAGTTCAAAGGTCGAGGAAAGGTAAACAGGCACGTTCACAGCGCCTGTCTGCGGGTCGGGATGCTGCCCGGCATGAACGGCAAGGGTCGAGTATTTCATGGTGAGCCTCTGACTTCTAGATTATCGCGGCGGGATGAGGGGGTCGTGACTCAAGTTGCAATTATGAGCTTAATTCGCAAATGTCGTCTCGCAAACCATCGAAGCTTCACGGTAATTTGCATGGGATCAAATCCGGAACAGTATACAAATAGGTAATGGGTAGTTCCCATCTTCGCATGTGGCAACTTGAAGCGCCCTTCGGAATCGCTTGTTGTCGAAGCCAGAACATGCTTAGGTTCAGAATGGCAGTCAAGAATCATCGCTTCCTCGAAAACGGGCGGTTCTGAGTGGTCTGATCCCCTAACCTGTCTAAACGTCTGAACGCAGTCTTCAATCACAACGCCTGGAACTGGAGCTCCTGTAGAATCCACAACAATTCCGGCCAAATTCTGAGCATGGAATGGATGCGCAAATGTGATGAGATCTATTCCTGCCCTCGCGGGCATCGCGAACGCAAGTAAAGCAAGAATCAAACCAAATTGCACAGCAATCCGACGCATTGTAATAACTCCTCGGATTATTATTCGAGCAATTCTGCCAGCCTACTTCTTCTCCGCCGCGGCCTGCTTGACCACATGCGTTCCCGGGTAATACCCGGTGCGGGTGCGGACGATGAGCTTGCCCATGCCTTTGCCCTCGGCGGTCACCTCCACGCGGCGAAAGCCGGGCACGGTGCTTGGCTTGCTGGAGTGATAGCCCAGCGTGTACTGGTTGCGGATATCCCGCGCCACTTCGGCGGCGATCTGGTCGATCTGCTCGATGCTTTTGGGGAAGAATGCCATGCCGCCGGTCTCGGATGAGAGTAACTCCAGGGCCCGGCGCGCGTGCTTTATATCGTCGCGGCTCATATCTTCGTCCCCGAATAACAAGCCGATGGAGTAGATGACCGGGCCGGAGAGCTGCTGGACGCGGAGGATGGTCTGCTCCAGGTTCAAAGTCGAGGCATTGTCCCAGCCATCGGTGATGAGGATGAGAACCTGCTTGGGGTGCTTGGCGTCAGCCGCCAGTTTGTCTGCCGAGGCCGCCACGGCGTCGAAGAGCGCGGTGCCGCCGCGTGCCTCCATATAGCCGAGCCCCTCGCGCAGCTTGTTCACATCCGAGGTAAAATCCTGGTCGATGACTGCTTCGTCGGAAAAGTTCACCACGAAGGCCTCGTCCTGGGGGTTGGAGGCCTCAATCAGGTCAAGCGCGCTCTTGTTTACCGAAGGGCGCTTGCGGCCCATGGAGCCGGAGTTGTCCACCACCAGCGCAATGGAGACCGGAAGGTCGGTGTGCTGAAAGCCGATGAGCTTCTGCTTGACCCCGTCCTCGAAGACCTGAAAGCTATCCTTCTTCAAATCCGGGACCATGCGGTTGCCGTCCAGCACCGTGCAGTTGAGCACCACCTCTTCGACTTCGGTGCGCATAACGTAGCCATCGCCCTGCTTGCTCAGAGCCCGAGGATCTGCCGGCTCACCATCCGGCGAGCGCACCGGATCGCGATCCACATCGAGCGATGGAGCCGGGGTGGGAGTTTGAGCCTGAGCCGGGGCAGGTTTCTGAGCCGGCGGCGCGGAGGGTTGTTGCGCGGCCAGCGAAAGAGACGACAGGGCAAAAAGTAGCGATAGAGTACAAAGGCGCATAGAAACCTGTACATGCATAAATGATCAGACGAGGCAATCCACGCTGGGATAGCCTTACTTCTTCACTTTACGCTACTTGTCACGCCGCGTCAGCCGTGCCGGCCAGCGCAAAACCACGCGCGACCGCTGAGATACAATCGACGCAAAGCGCAGAATTGTTCCGGAACGTGCAAAACGGGGCCTTCGCGCGTAAAATCCATCGCTGTATCGGGGAGCAAGAGCTTTCGCATGGCCCAGATTTATCCCTTTCGCGCCTGGCGCTACAATCCCACAGTCGTTCGTCTCGAGGATGTGGTGACCCAACCCTACGACAAGATCTCTCCGGCCATGCAGCAGGCCTATTACCAGCGCAGCCCTTACAATCTGGTGCGCATAATCCTGGGCCTGCCGGAACCCGGCGATGCTGAGGGCGGCCAAAACGTTTACTCCCGCGCGGCGCACGACTTCAGCGCCTGGCGCGAGCGAGGAGTGCTGGCGCAGGAGAGCGTCCCCTGCATCTTCGCCTACTCGCAGCGCTTCAAGGTTCCGGGAACTGAAGTCGTCAAGGAGCGGCGAGGCTTCATCGCCCTGGGCAAGCTGCACGACTACTCCGAGCAGGTTGTCTTCCGCCACGAGCAGACGCTCAGCAAGCCCCGGAGCGACCGGCTCAACCTGCTCAAAGCCACTCGCGCGCACTTCGGCCAGATCTTCATGCTCTACTCCGACCCGTCCGCGAGCGTGGAAAAGATTCTCTACGGCGGCGCCGGTCCCGCGGACGCGGAAGTCACCGACGAGTACGGCGTGCTGCACCGGCTGTGGAAGATCAGTGATCCGCAGGCAATCCGCAAGCTGACCGATGCCATGACGGATAAGAAGCTGATCATCGCCGATGGCCACCATCGCTACGAGACTGCGCTGAGCTTCTCCAAAGGACATGCCACCGTTGCGCAGGCAAAAAAGGTGACCGGCGCTGCCGAGCTGCCGCAACCTGATTTCCCCGAGGCCGCGGCGATGATGACCTTTGTCAACATGGACTCCGACGGGCTGGTGATTCTGCCCACCCATCGCGTGGTTCACAGCCTGGTCAATTTCGATTCGGCCGTCTTTGTGCGTTCCGCTGAAGCGTTTTTCCAGGTCGAAAAGCTCCGTGAGGGCGACGCCGCCGGTTCCATCGAGATTCTCGGCCAGCAGCAAGGAACTGCATTTATCGCCGTCACCCGCGACGGGACTTTTTTGCTGCGAGCCAAGCCGGAGCCGGTAGCCGCCGCGCTGGCCAGCCTGCCCGAGCGTCAGCGGCAACTTGATTTAAGCTGCCTGCACTCCATCGTGCTCGACCGGCTGCTGGACCTCGATGCCGACAAAGTCCGCGAACAAACCAACATTCGCTATCTGCGCGACGCAGCCGAGGCCGTCGAACAGGTTCGCAACGGCGAGGCTGATGTTACATTTCTCACCAAACCCGTTACCATGGAGCAGCTCAGGGAGGTGGCCCTTGCCGGCGAGGTGATGCCGCAAAAATCCACCGACTTCTATCCCAAGCTGCTCAGCGGATTGACGATTTATGCGCTGGATTAAGGATTTACTGCATCAGTCGATGTTTTGAAAGGGTACGGTTTAGTCGTGCCGTAAATGTTGCAAAATTGACGCGGGCTTTAGCCCCTGAGGTATGCTTTTCAGAGAAAGTAGCATCGGGTGTGATCGCTTTAGAGCGGGAGAATATTATCTTGAAGGGAGCCAAATCATGTTGCGTAGTGCGTTTCTGCTGACTATATTGTCGCTAACCACCGCTATCATTCCGGCACAGCAGCCTTCTGTTGCAGTGAAGGAAGCCTTCGCTCCTGTCTATCCACCTATAGCTGTGGCCGCACGCGTTGAAGGCACGGTCGTAGTTCGAGTTGAAATCGGGCCAGACGGAGCTGTCATCAAGGCCGATGCTACCAATGGACCCGAAATGCTTCGAATCTCTGCTGTTCAAGTTGCCAAGAAGTGGAAATATGCAACTGACCCCGCAATGAATCGAGTTTCGGCTGTAAGGTTCATCTATGAGCTATTCTCCGAGGATGACCCCGACGAAACGGAGACCGTATTTTTGCCTCCAGATGCGGTCATGATCAAACACCGCCCAATGAAGGCCACTACTGTCGTCTCATATTAGTTGCCGCGAGTCAAGAATACCGGGGCTTAAATCCCCTTGAGGTATGTTTTTTGTCGGTAAGATGCGCAATTTGGAGTTTATTTGCGGCCAGTTACATGGCTCTCGCGGCCCTCGCGCAACCGGTTCCTCCCGCTCCGCATGCCCGCTTTGTCGTCGTGCTCGATGCGGCTCACGGCGGCGACGACACCGGCGGACGCCTCGCCAACGGCCAGCTAGAAAAGTCCTTTACCCTGGCCATCAGCGTGCGGCTGCGTTCGCTGCTGGCCGCGCGCGGCATCCAGGTGGTCACCACCCGCGACTCCGATGTGGCTGTAGATCCGGTTAAGCGCGCGGAGATTGCCAACCACGCCCAGGCCCTGGCCTGCCTCAGCCTCCACGCTACCGAGAGCGGATCCGGGATTTACCTCTTCACCTCTTCGCTGCCGCCCGCCGCGCCCGCGCGTTTTCCCGCATGGCGAACGGCGCAGTCCGCCTGGGTGACGCGCAGCCTCAAGCTGACCGGAGTGCTCAACTCCGCGCTGCTGAATGCCGGCATGAGCGTGACCATGGCCCGTTTTTCTCTGCCCGCCATGGACAGCATGACCTGCCCGGCGGTGACCGTCGAAATTGCGCCGGAGCAGAATGCCGGCCACGAGACAACCGCCGAACTGAGCGACAAGGACTATCAGGCGCGCGTGGCCGCTGCTCTGGCCGCCGCGCTATTGGAGTGGAGAACGGAGGCCCGTCAGCCGTGATTCCACGCCACCAGATAATTCTCTTTGCCCTTCTGCTGGTGGCCTCGCTGGCCATGGGCGCGACGCTGTGGCATTTGCGCGAGCGCGCTCACCAGCGGCTGCTCGCGGGCCAGGATTCGGCTCCCACCAGCGCTCCCGCCGTGGCTCCCGCCGAGCCGGCCGCCCTGCTGGTGGCCAACGACAGCGATGGCTCCATCCTCACCCAGCTCCACTCCCTGCCTCTGCCCGCCGACCCCGAGGCACGCGCCCGCGCCGTTCTGGGCAAGCTGCTCGATCTCTACGCCGCTCCCGGCGCAGCTCACCCCGTTTCCGGCGGTGCAAGCTCTGTAACTCAGGTCTTTCTACTGCCCGCACCGGAGATTGCAGGCGCAGTTCCCGCCGCCGTGAATTCGAAGAACAAAAACTCCCGCACTGTGGTGATTCTGTCCCGCGAATCCCGCGCCAGAATTCCCGGCGCTCCGTTGCAGGACGCGCGGCAGGCCGAACCGTTGCTGGCGGTCGTCAACCTCACACGCAGCTTTGCCGATAACCACCCCTCCGGCATTGAGACGGAAATGCTCACCGTGCTCTCTATCTGCGGCACTCTGCACGCCAACCTGCCGCGCATTACCCAAGTACGCTTCCTGGTGGCCGGCCAGCAGCGCGCCACGCTCGCCGGCCACGCCGACCTGACTCGCACCTACCTGACAGGCGATGCCGTACCATCAGATAGAGCGCACCCATGAGCGAAACTGCGAACAATTCAGGCGCAACATTCCCCACCATCGGCGTCTTCGATTCCGGATTCGGCGGCCTCACCGTGTTGCGCGCGCTGATGGCCCAGCTGCCCCGCGCGCGCTTTGCCTTCTTCGGTGACACGGCGCGGCTGCCCTATGGCTCCAAGTCCCGGCGGACGATTGCCCGCTACGCCGCCCAGTGCGCGCAGTTCCTGGTCAGCGAGCAGGGCGCGGAGTTTTTGGTCATCGCATGCAACACTGCCAGCGCCCTGGCTCTGGACGCGATTCAGGACGCGGTTCAGGTTCCCGTGCTGGGCGTTATTGAGCCCGGCGCAGAGGCTGCCCGCGCCGCCTCCCGGAGTGGCGACGTGCTGGTTATCGCCACTGACGCCACCGTGCAGAGTCACGCTTACACCGCCGCCTGCCGCGCTCGCGGATTGCGCGCTCTGGAAAAGGCCTGCCCACTGCTCGTCCCGCTGGTCGAGGAGGGATGGACCGGGACCTCCACTGAAAATCTCGAGGAGTCTTCCGTGGCACAGGTGGCGCGTAAGCGCCCATTGCCGGGACGGCCAGTCCCGCAAGCCGCGTCTGCCCCACCGCAGGTGGCTGCCGCACCGCAGGTGCATGTCACCGCCGAGGTCATCCGCATCTATCTTGCAGAGCTCACCGCCGAGGCCTCCGCCCAGGGCATGAAGCCCGACGTGCTGCTTCTCGGCTGCACCCACTACCCGCTGCTGCGCCCGTTGCTGGAAGGCGCTGTGCCTGATGGCATGAAAATTATCGATTCAGCCAATGCCACTGCCGAGGCTACCCTGAAACTCGTCGGCCAGCACGATGCTCAGAAACGTTCGCCGAACGCGCCGTTCCCGTCCGCGCAGTTTTCTGCTGCGCATGTTCGCTGTTTCGCCACTGACTCCGTTGAAAAATTCGAGCGACTCGGCTCCCGTTTTCTTGGCCGCCCCACCGGCAAGGTAGAGCTTGTGGACTTGGGAGGCTGATATTCTATTTAGACGGTAGGTGTCCGGTATCCCCAAAGCCCGGACCCTGGAGGAAGTTAGCAAGAATGATCGATTTGTCTGGTAAGACAGCTGTCGTCTTCGGGCTGGCCAACAAACGTTCCATCGCCTGGGGCATCGCTCAAAAACTGCACGAGGCCGGAGCCACCCTGGCCATCTGCTATCAAAATGACCGCTTGAAGCTCGAGGCCCAGAGCCTCATCGACGAGTTGTCCGGCGCCAGCGGCTTCCAGTGTGATGTCTCCAACGACGGCGAGATTGAAACCCTCTTCGCCGCCCTCAAAGAGAAGTACAGCAAGCTCGATATTCTGGTCCACGCCGTGGCCTTCGCGCCTCCAGCGGAGTTGCGCGGTGAGTTCATCTCGGCCAGCCGCGAGGGCTTCCGCATCGCCATGGACGTCAGCGTCTATTCGCTCATCGCCGTCACGCGCGCCGCCGCCCCTCTCATGACCGAAGGCGGCAGCATCCTCACCCTCACCTTCTATGCTGCCGAAAAGGTCGTCCCCCACTATAACGTCATGGCCGTGGCCAAGGCCGCCCTCGAATCCACCGTCCGCTATCTCGCCTGGAATCTCGGCTCCAGAAACATTCGCGTCAACGCCATCTCCGCCGGCCCCATTAAAACTCTCGCTGCCCGCGGTGTCGGCGATCTCAGCGAGATGATGAAGTCCCACGCTGACCGCGCTCCGCTGCGCCGTAACGTGGACCAGCTTGAGGTCGGCGGCGCGGCCCTGTTTCTGGCCAGCGACTTATCCAGCGCCGTCACCGGCGAAGTGATGTACGTCGATTGCGGATACAACATCATGGGCTTCTAGAGCAATCATGTGATTCTAGAGCAGTTTGCGTGTTAGTGTAGAGTTGATTTCCGATTGCTTGTATAGTGCCTATGGGTCGCAAACCTGTAGCGCCGGCCTCCTGGCCGGCTGTAGCGTGGACCTCCTGGTCCACGCCGTGCTCTACATCATCTGTAACAATGCTCTAGCCCCTGCGGAAACCCTGGCATGATACGCTAATCTTTTTTGAGGGTGTCATCATGCAAGGAAGACTCGAACTGATGATGGGGCCGATGAGAAGCAACAAGACCGCCGAGCTTTTGCGCCGCGCCGACATGCGCCGCCAGTACGCCGGCCAATACGTCATGGTCCTCAAGCCCAGCGACGACACCAAGGGCGGGCCGGGCATAGTGGAGAGCCGCAATCCCCTGGGTCACGGCAAGATGAATGCCGTCGAATTCAACTCCGCCAATCCCTGGGAAATTCTTAAAGTAATCGCCGCCACTGAAAAGGACATCGGCAAGCGGGTGGAGTGCATCGCCATCGACGAGGGGCAGTTCGTCTCCGATCTCTTCGTCTTTACTCGCTACCTGCTCGACGCGGGCCATGACGTTTTGGTCGCCGGCCTCGACCTGGACTTTCGCGCCCTTCCCTTCGGAGAGATGCTCAACCTCTCCTGGTTTCTGAACGCCTACGGGGGGAACATTACGGAATGTATCGCCTACTGCAACTGCGGCAGCCGCGCCTTTTATTCGCAGCGGCTGATTGAGGGCAAGCCCGCTCCCTACGACAGCCCCATCAAAATGCCCGGTGACTCCTACGAGCCGCGCTGCGCCGAGCATTTTATCCTGCCCGGAAAGCCGCACTGAGTGAGTGCCCGCGCTGCTACTCCTTCAGTGTCACCGTAATCTTCCGCGAGTCTCCGCCGGCCGATGCAATCACAATCTCACCGGTAGATTTCTTGCGGATGCTCTTGAACTTCTCGCCCCACTCCACCAGCACCAGCGCATTCGGGGTGAGCAACTCGTCAAGGCCAAGCGTTTCCAGTTGCCGCTCGCCCTCCAGGCGATAGACGTCCAGATGAAAGAGCTTCACCGGATGGCCATCGCGCACGCCGTCGTACTCGTGAATCAAAGTAAACGTCGGGCTGGTCACCTCGTCCGCATCGGCGGCATCCAAAGCCTCGGCAAAGCCTTTCACCAGGGTGGTTTTGCCGGTGCCTAGGTCGCCGCGCAGAATCAGCAGTTGCGGCGGCGCGAGCAGGACGGCCAGTTTGCGCCCCACTTCAATGGTGTCAGCGCCGCTCATGGTGGTGAACTCGTACGTCTGGGCAGATGCGGGAGGAGCGGCTTGGATCATGGTTTGGCCTCGTCGGGGTTTGCTGCCGACAAAGCCTCAGCCGGCAGTCCCTGCAACCAAAGATACCCGTTCCGGCAGCGGGAGTGAAGGCGAAAAGCCTGTGCAAGATGAGGAAGAGTGTCGGTGACCAGCAATGTGTGCTCGTTGTCACAGCGCACGGTCAGGTCGGCGGCCAATCCGTGCAAATAAACCGCCGCCTCGACGGCCCGCGCCGGCTCATCAGGGTACTGAGCCAGGAGGCCGGCAATCAGCCCGGTCAACAGATCGCCGCTGCCGCCCTTGGCCATGCCGGGATTTCCACTGGTATTCACGGCCACGCTGCCGTCGGGGTGGGCAATGAGCGTCCGCGCGCCCTTGAGCACCAGCGTGACCCCGTTGCGCTTGGCGAATTTGCGCGCCACTTCGAGCCGGTTAGCCTGAACCTCAGCTACTGTGATTCCCGCCAGCCGCGCCATCTCGCCGGGATGCGGCGTCAGCACCAGCGTGCGCCCTTTTGCCAGCTTGTTCAATTTGCCCAGCAACACCGGCTTGGCTGCCAGAATATTCAGCGCATCGGCGTCGATGACCGCAGTAATCCTGGTAGCCGCGAGCAGCCCGGTGGTGAATTTCACCGTCTCCGGGCTCTGCCCCATGCCGGGCCCAATGGCCAGCACCGTTTTGCCCGCCGTAAGCGCCGTCATCGTTTTTGGCGCAAGATTCTCCGCTCCAATACAGCCCGCAGGGCTCGCCGCCAGCGGCCAGGTCATTAGCTCCGGTGCAATGGCCGCCACCAGCGCGAGCGCCGGTGCGGGAACCGCCGCCGTCACCAGCCCCGCTCCGGCCCGCAACGCGCCCAGAGCCGCCAGCGCCGGCGCGCCTGTCTTGCCGCCCGCCGTTCCCAGCGTCCCGCCCACCACCAGAACGTGCCCGTAGTTGCCCTTGTTGGCCGCCGCCGGTCGCGGCCTCTGCGCAATCGCCAGCGCCGAACCGGCCCACGTCAACTTCAGCGCAGAAACCATCGCCTCCTCAGGCGAGCCGATTGCCGCCACCACGATGGGCTGCCACCAATGCCGCGTCAACTGCCCAAAGACGTGCGCAGGCTTGGGCGCTGTAAAGGTAATGACCGCATCTGCGGGAAAAACTGCGCCGGCAACCGTCGCACAAGTCTCGTCAGCTGGCCAGCCGGAGGGAAGATCTATCGATAAAATTGCCGGGTGCCCCACCCTCGCGACGTTTTTGTTTTTGTCGCTAGGGTGGGAAGGATCAGACTCCCTGCATGCCTTCGCCCATTCCAGCGCCGCCAATGCCAACCCCTTCAGCGGCGGCTTGAAACCCGTACCCACGACGGCGTCCACAATCAGATCGGCCCGCAGAGCCGCCGCATGCGCCGCCAACTGCTCCGCCTTCTCCACCACATGCACGGTGCGCGGCGCGGCGCTCTCCAACAGCTCGCCCCAGGCCTTCACCACGTCGGGCCCAAGATGCTCCGGCGCGCCCAGCAGCAGCGTGGTCACCTCCAGGCCGGAGGCAGCCAGCAACCGCGCCGCCATCATGCCGTCGCCGCCGTTGTTGCCCCGACCGCAGATTACCGTCACCCGCCGCGCCTGCGGAAACTGCTCCCGCGCAAAGGCCGCCACCGCCGCAGAGGCGGCTCGCATCAGATCCAGAGACGGCACCCCAAACCGCTCGGTGGTCACCCGGTCGCAGGCCTGCATCTCGGCAGCGGAAAGAATGTGCATGGCAACATGGTAGTGCATCAGGGGTCAGGGATCATCCGCTTGGCCGCAGCCTTCCTCAGTTTTTTCAGAACTCGATTCTTGCCTGAAATGCGATCATGCGCGGCGAGCTGTCTCCGCCAAGACCAACGCCGAGCAATCCTGTTGGCGGCGAGATAGTGCTTTCGAGCGTGCCGAATTTTGCCGGGATATAGATTCCGGGCACTCCGGCTTCCACGTTGCTCGGCAAGGCGAAGTTCGGGTGGTTGAACGCATTGAAAAACTGCGTATCGAAGCGCAAGGAGACAGCTTTTGTTATGAGAAACTTTTTCGTCAGATAGATGTCCGAGTAGGTAAAATGCGGTCCTCGGACCGAGTTGCGCCCCGAGTTTCCGAATTGGCAATTGGAAGCGGAATCTCCTCCTGTGCAAGCGCCCGTTGTCGGGTCGACAACAGAGATAAACGCCTCCGGATTCAACCACTGCCTGGTTCCTGCCACGGTGACGCTGGAATATGGGGTCTTCCGGTAAAGCGGCACACCGGGAACTCTGCGGGCAAATTGCGGTCCGCTGCTTTGAAAGGCGCCGTTGCCGTTTGCCGTATAAGGCTGACTGAGCACGGTGAATGGAAGCCCGCTATGAAAGAATGCCGTTTCGGAAAACGACCAGCCTTTGAAAACTGTCCGAAGCAGCGCATGGGTAGACGAGAAAGGAATCCGGTATATTCCGAAGGCCGAAATGTTATGGCGCACGTCATAGTCGCAATCTCCATGCTGGCGGCTGAGTTCGCCCGGCAGCGGCGACAGAATTCCCTGACTGGAAAACGAAAGCAGTCCTCCATTCGAAACCTCATCCAGGCAATGGCTGAAGGTATAGTTTCCTCGCAAAGTCAGTCCGCCGATCTGATCGGTAATAGTGGCCTGCAAGCCGGAATAACTACTATTTGCGTTGGTTTGAAACTCGTTGACGCTGCCGAATCTCTGATCGAGCGGTTTCCGGTAGGGATAAGGAGCGAAGCATCCATCGCAGACGGTTTGGTAGCCGTTCAACTCCACTTGATACGGTTCATGGATGCCGTGCGTGCCGACATAATCTACCCGCGCCGCGCCATGCGCTCCCACCTGACGCTCAACCCCGAAGTTATATTGGTAATAATAGGGCGTTTTCAGCGTACCGCTGGGAAAAGTGTTCATGCTGACGGCCAGCGGGCATGTGGGCGCGCCCGCGGCAATGCCGGCGCATGGCGCCGCGCCCGTGCTGAAGACTTGCTGAAAGCTTTGGTTGGCATCGGCAGTTGCAGCAACCGCGCTGCCGGTTACGTTCGGCGCTATTCCGATGCCGCCCACCTGGCCGCCGATGCCGCCGACAAAGGTTGGTGAATATGGAGCATTGGTGGCGGCAAGGTCGGCAACCTGCGCGGGAATGATGTCGTTGAAGACACCGAATCCGGCATGGATTACGATCCCTGAAGTGATCTGGTAGGCCGCGGCAACGCGAGGCTGCCAGATGAGCAACGGCGTCGCCGGAAAGAGTCCGCGAACCCCGGTTTGAATCACATGATCGAGAGGCTGCGCGATGTTGTGGGAGAGATCGAGAAACGACCCGGCGGGACGCGCAAACAATCGCTGTTGATTGACGGGATTGGTATTCCACGTCGTCCGCACACCGGCGGTTAGCGTGGCGCGCGCCGTGGGCTTGTAGGTGTCCATCGCATAGAGATCGAGATTACCCGCCGCTACTCGCTCCTTCAGGGAAACGGGGAATGTCTGGTTTGCGGTGTAAGCCGCGCCATAGGTGAACTGGGCAAGATCGTTGTAGACGACGGCAGGCACGATTCCCTCGCCCACATCGTAGTCGCTCACGTCGATGCGCCGAGTATTGACGCCAAACCTGTAAGTGTTCTTGCCGCGCGTCCATATCAGGTTATCGTTGATCTGCCACTGCGTCACCTTGCGACCCTGGGGGTAGGTGTTGTCGTTGCCTCCAATGGTTGTGAATGGGGCATTATTGGTACCCGCCACTAGCAGAATGGGGAAGGTCTGCCGAACCTTGGCAAAGTTCTCCGGCTCGAAGATGCTGGAATACCAGCTCGCGCCGGGATTGAACTGGTTGACGAGATACGGGCTGAACAGATGGGTATAACCGGCAACCAGCGTGTACTGCGGCTGAGGAGAGTAGGAGTTGAAGATTGGATTTATAGGATCGGTATAAGCGGCCTGTAGCCCCGTGTCCTGTTGGTAGCGATACCAGACGCTGTTGTGCGTATTGATGGTGTGGTCGATCTTTACCACGATAAGATTTTCCGTGTCGCTGTTGGTCAGCGACTCCTGGTGCTGGTTCGCGCAACCGCTTCCATCGAAGAGGTTGCCGCTCGTCTGCGTGCCGGGAAGGAGCGCCCCACTCGCGTCCAGAGGACAGGAACTGACTGGAACCGTAGTTCCTGCTGTATTGCTGTAGAGATTGAACATCGATTGGTAAAAGGGAATCTCCTCCGGCTGCGCAGTCAGTACGGTTCCGGTAATCGGGTCCGTTCCGCCTACAGCCAGTTGGCCCAGCACATAATTTTGATAGGCAGGCGTGGGAACGACAGCTTGCGAAACCAGCGGCAAGGCAATCCGAATACCCTCATAGTGGGCAAAGAAGAACAGCTTGTCCTTGATGATAGGTCCGCCCACGCTCACGCCGAACTCATTCACCGTGGAACGTGGCTTTTTGGCGATATTGCCGGGCGTGTCGTTGTCGTGCAAAAAGTAGTCCTCCGCATTCAACAAAGAGCCGTTCCATAGCTCGTAAAGGTCGCCGTGAAATTTGTTGGTTCCGGATTTGGTGAAATAGTTCACCTGCGACACGCCATATCTTCCTTGATCGACGGAGTAGGAATTCGTATTGACGGTTACCTCTCCGACCGCATCCAGACCTATGACAAGATTCGTCGATAACCCGATATTCAGACCGAGCCACGGATCGTTGCTGTCGTATCCGTCCAAGATGTAACCGTTGGAGGTTGCGGGAAGGCCGTTGAATTCGACGTTTCCGTAGCCCCCGGCAGCTTTTGCGTCGTTGGATGAGCCGGCTGTATTCATCAGCGCCCCGGGCGCGAACTGAGTTAGATAGGTCAGGTCCTGTCCTGGATTGGGAAGGCTGGCGATCGTTTCAGCTTCAAGCGTGGTGGTGGTATTAGGGTTCTCCAGGGTGAGCATTGACTGTAGCGTCGTCACCACCAACGTCTGCGAGGTTGCGGCCAAAGAAAGACTGAAGTTCAAGGTCGCGGTGCGCCCCACCGCTACGGCAACCGGGGGTGAGGTCTGCTCCGCGAACCCGTCAGCCCTCACCGTCACCGTATAAGTGCCGGGATCTATCTGAGAAAAGAGAAAGCGGCCGTCGGCATTGGTTTGCCCGGCACGGGTGGCGCTGGTATTCACATTGGTTGCCGTGACCGTTGCATTGGGCAGCGCCGCGCCAGTAAAGTCCGTCACCGTGCCCGAGATAGCGCTCGACGTTCCGCTTTGCGCTTTGAACGGAACCGGATTAACCATAGTTAACATAAGAAAACAGAGAGGGATGTATCCATTACCGCGACTATGTTTCATGCGTAACCTCCGTGGGGAAGCGAGGGAATTAGCGGCCCATCGCGGTTTCAATCAGTAGCCAGGCATTCAATACGACAATCGATGCTGCCACAAACCAGGCCAGCCCTTGCAGCCAGGGAGCGTTTACAAACTCGCCCATCTTCTTGCGGCTGCCGGTAAAGATCACCAGCGGAACCACGGCAAAGCTCAGTTGCAGCGAGAGAATCACCTGGCTCAAGATGAGCAGCTTTTCCGTGCCCTGCTCTCCGGTGATTGCCACCACGATGATAGTGGGGATGATGGCCAGCGAGCGCGTAATCAGCCGTCGCAGCCATGGCGACAGCTTGAGGTGGATGAATCCCTCCATCACCACCTGCCCGGCCAGTGTGCCGGTGATCGAGGAGTTCTGCCCGCTGGCCAGCAGCGCAACGGCAAACAGCGTGCTTGCCCCCGCCGCTCCCAACAGCGGGCTAAGCAGCTTGTAGGCGTCCTGGATTGCCGCCACATCGTAGAGGCCGCGGCGATTGAATACCGCCGCCGCCACAATCAGAATGGCCGCGTTCACAAACAGGGCGATGGTGAGCGCCAGCGCGGAGTCGACGTTGGCCATGTGAATGGCCTCGCGCTTGCCCTTGGGCGTGCGCTCGTATTTGCGGCTCTGCACAATTGAGGAGTGCAGGTAAAGGTTGTGAGGCATCACCGTCGCGCCCAGAATGCCGATGGCGATGTACAGCATATCGGGATTGGTGACGATGGCGGACGAGGGAATAAAAAGATTCCGCAGCACTGGCCAGTACTCCGGCTTGGAGAGAAACATCTGCACGGCGAACAGCACCGTAATGGTTCCGATGAGCGCAATCACCAGCGCCTCGATCATGCGGAAGCCCCAGCGCTGCAACAGCAGAATCAGCAGCACGTCCGTCCCGGTGATGAGCACGCCGTAGAAGAGCGGAATGTGGAAGAGCAGGTTCAGAGCGATTGCCGATCCGATCACCTCGGCCAGATCGCAGGCGGCGATGGCAATCTCCGCGCCAATCCACAAGGCGTAGCTCACCCGGGGGCCGTAGCTCTGGTGGCACATCTGCGCCAGGTCGCGCTCCGTGGCCACGCCCAGCTTCAGGCTCAGGCTTTGCAGCAGAATGGCCATCAGGTTCGATGCCATGATAACGAACAGCAGCGTGTACCCGAAGCGCGACCCGCCGGCAATGTCCGTGGCCCAGTTGCCGGGGTCCATGTAGCCCACGGAGATCAGGAATCCAGGCCCCAAAAAGCCCAGCAGCCTCCGCCAGTATTGCGGCGAGCGCGAGACCCCGACCGTTGCATTTACCTCCGGCAGCGAGGGAGTCGTATGGTGTGGATCGGCGTCTACCGGCAATGGAAAAATGTCCGTAGAACTCATACAATACAAGTATGCCACAACTAGTTAACTATGGTTAACATTTTACCTTATTTTTAATTATCATGAGATTTCAGGCTGCAGCCAGACAGCCTCCGCAGCCGGACGGTCAAGGATAACAATCCCCGCAGGTAGCTCAATCGAAACGGTTTGGTCGTAGTTCTGGCTTACCACGCGCAGTCTTTGGCCGGGACCGATGCCGTTGCTGTGCAAAAAAAGCAGCAGCTTCGGGTCGCGCTCTTGGAGGCTGACTACCCTGTAACGCCGGCCCTCGCAGGCCTCCGAAAGCGGTATCTCGCCGCGCTGCTTGCGCTTGGCAGGATTCTCGGGTAGCACCTGGTTGCCGTGCGGACAGGCGCCGCCCTCGCCCAGTTTTTCCTTGAGCTTGGCTTCAAAGGCCGGCGAGACGGCGTGCTCCAGCCGCTCGGCCTCCTCGTGAATCTCGTGCCACTCCATGCCGAAAATCTCGGTCAACATGCGTTCGATGAGGTGGTGTCGCAGGGCGGTGCGATAGGCGGTCTCCCGGCCTGTCGCGCTCAACCGCACAATTCCGTCCGCGCCCACTTCGACAAAGCCGTCGCGCTTGAGCCGCTTGAGCGCCATGGTCACCGCCGGCGCCGAAACCTCAAGCCAATGTGCCAGCAGCGCCGGAATCACATCGCGCCCTTCGGCTTCGGCCTCCAGAATGGCCTTGAGGTAGTTTTCCTTCGAGACGTGGATGGAGTCTTTCATCGCGGTGCTGCAATCAGTTTATATGGTAGAGCAGTTTCCAGACTCCGGTCCTTGGCAATCTCTCGCAGAAGAAGCGCACCATGCACGAAAGCATGAGATCCATGCCTTTGATTCAAGGCTGAGGGCTGTAAGCTGTTAGCTGCGAGCTGTGATTCACTTCACCTTCACCTTCGGCTCCACCGACAGCCCCGGCCTGAGTTCGTGCTTCGGGTCCTCGTTTGCCAAATCCGTAAAGTCGATGCGCACCGGAACCCGCTGGACAACCTTCACATAGTTGCCCGTCGCGTTTTCCGGCGGAAACAAACTCAGCACCGAGCCAGTCGCGCCGCCAATCTGCGTCACCTTGCCGTGATAAGTCTTGCCCGTCGAGTCCACGTCGATCTCAACCGGCTGTCCGGCGAACATGTGCCGCAGTTGCGTCTCCTTGAAGTTGGCCGTCACCCACAACCCTTCCAGCGAGACCAGCATCATCAGGTTCTGCCCCGGCGCAACATTCTGGTTAATCTCCACGCTCTTGCGGGTGATGATGCCCGCTGCCGGAGCCACGATTTTTGTGTAACTCAGGTTGAGCCGGGCCATATCCAGTTGCGCCTGCGCCTGCTGCACCATGGCCTGGGCCTGCCGGGCGCGCGCTCTCTGAGCGGCCACCTGCTCGGGAGCGGTCTGGGCAAACTTCAATCCTGACTTGGCCTGAGCCTCGCGCTCGCGTGCCACGCGCACGCCTTCTCTGGCAGCCTCCTCGAGGTGGCGTGCGGCGTCGGCGGCGGCCACGGCGGCGTCAAACTGCTGTTTGCTGATGACGTCTTTTACGACCAGCGGCTTGTAGCGCTCCAGATCGGCCTGGGCCTTGATATTGTTGGCCTGCGCTGCCTCGAGCTGCTCCTCGGCCTGCACCACGGCGGCGTGAGAGCCGGTCACATTGGCGTCAGCCGCGCTCAGATTGCTCCCGGTATTGACGGTTGTGATGGGCACGTTCACGTTGGCCGCCGCGGCGTTGGCCTCGGCGCTGGCCAGGGCCGCTTCGGCGTTCTCCACCGCGACTTTGTAGTCGCTGGGGTCCAGCTCCGCAATCAGGTCGCCCGCCTTGACTACCTGGTTCTCGTCCACATAGACCTTGGCCACCTGGCCTGCGATGCGCGAGCTCACCTGGAGCAGGTGCCCGTTGACCTGCGCGTCGTCGGTGCTCTCGCTATACGTGGAGCGCCACCAGATTCCCACGGCCGCCAGCACGAGAATCACCACCACGACAATTACAATGCCCCTGCGGCGGGATTGCGGCTGCGCGCTCTCCACCTCTGCTTCCTGCTCGATTGGCTCCGGTGTTGGAATATAATCCGCCACGTCTACTTTCCTCCCAGATAACTCTTGTAATTTTCGCCTGCTCCCAGGGCGCGGGCCAAACTGAGCTTGGCCATGTTGTGCCGGTAGAGGCTGGTCACATATTGATCGTTGGCCTGGGCCACGGACTGCTGCGCCTGGCTCACGGCCAGGTTGTCGCTGACCCCGTTGGCATAGCGCTGCTGCGCCTCGCTTAGCGCCTCGTTGGCCAACTCGACCGAAGAGCGCGCCACCTCGACCATCTTCTGCGCCGAAGCAATGTCCAGCAGCGCATCGCGTACATCGGCGTCCACCTGCGCGTTTTTGTCGCTCAACCGGGCTTCCGCGGTGTCCAGTTGCGCCTGAGCCTGCTGCGCTTCGCCGCGCAGTCCATATTCCCTGAACAGCGGAATATTCAGCGTGCCGGCAGCGTTGCCCGTGCCGTGCGAGCTCTTTGGATTCACGCCGATGTCGCCGTAGTCGCCGTTGAATGTAAGCGTGGGCAGCCTGTCGGCCGTGGCCGCCTTGCGCTGCTGCTCGGCTGCCTTCTCCTGCTCCAACATCGCCGCCAGATCCTTGCGGTTGGCGTGAGCCTGGCGAATCGCCGCCTCCACGTCTATCTGGTCGAAGACCGCGTAAGGCTCCTTGTCGGCCAGCGTAAAGCTCTGCGCCAGCGGCAGCCCAATCACCCGCGCCAGCGCCAGCTTGTCTTTTTCCAGCGCGTTACGGGCCACAATCAACTGCTGCTCCAGCGACTGGTAATCCACTCGGGCACGCAGCTCATCCAGCATGGGCGCGGTGCCCGCCTCGTGCCTGGCAACCGCCTGGTCCAGCGAAATCTTTGCCGTCGCCACCTGCGCTTCCACGCTGGCCACGCGGCTCTCATCGGCCAGAGCCAGCAGGTAAGCGTTGCCCACCACCAGCACCACCAGCTCGCGCGCGTCCTGAGCCGACAATTCAGCGGCGGCAAAGTTGTGCCGCGTCGCCAGGTAGTTGCGCAGCGAAGCCACATCGACCAGCGACCAGTTCAGCGAGGCCCGCAGATCGGTGAAACCAAACGGTCCGATGATCTTGGGAAAACCGGGAATGCGCAACCCCATGGCGGGCAGGTCGATCTGCATTACATTTTCTTTGAGATTGGCGTCCACCGAGGGCAGCAGAGCCTGCAACTGGCTGAGACGCTCCCCGCGCGCCGCTGCAGTCTGCGTGCCGCTCAGGATCACACCCAGATTTGTCTTCAATCCCCTCTGGATGGCCTCGTCCAGGGTAAGATTAACCGGCTGGGCCGAAACTTCGCCCGTGGCCACGCTGCCCTGGAAGGGCGACGCCGTCTGCGCCCCTAGCCCGCCCGTCAGCAAACCCGCCAGACCCAGCGCCATGACGAGAGCTCTGCGGCGAATCGAGTTGTTGCTTAAAGAATAGAAAGAGATCAAGGTCGTTCGACTCTCAGCAAAGCGCTGCGGCCCATAAACGCATCGCATGTGGATGCGAAAAGCCGTCAACAGGGTTCGTATCTCTAGTGTATCGAATCCCCGGGAGAGGAGGCTGTATTTCGCCGTAAATTGTTGATTTTACGGAGGAGTTATGCCGCTGCAGCCCTATTTATGAATATGGAGAGGAAAGGAGGTCGCGGAGAATCGCCAGAGGCATTGCATGTAGCAGACTTGAAAGCCGGGAGCGCCGGGCCTGTTTACGAATTCGGAGAGGAAAGGAGGTCGCGGAGAGTCGCCAGAGTCATTGCATGTAGCAGACTTGAAAGCCGGGAGCGACGGGGCTGTTTACGAATATGGAGAAGAAAGGAGGTTGCGGAGAAACGCCAGTGCCCAAACCAAACAGGTACCCAAACCAGGCGGGTACTCCCACCAAGCGGGATGCCCCACCTTCGGCGCGTTTTTGTTTTTGCGCCTAAGGTGGGATATCTACAGCTCTTTTATAGCTCTTTATAGTTCTTTACAGGTCTCTATAGCTCTTCTCTTCTTCACTTCTTCACTTCTTCACTTCTTCACTTATTCACTTATTCACTTGTTCACTGCTTCTCAGCACCTGCGAAGCCAGCGAGCAGAGTCCCTGGCGGAAAACCTCGCTCACCAACTGTGGAGTCCAGGCGGCGGCCTGTGGCCCACCGTGCAACTTCAGCAGCGCGGCCGTTTCAGCGGAGTTGAAGCCGGCCACGGCGCGTAGCGCAAAAACAGTGCGCATCCATATCGGCAGGCTGTCCAGCCACTCCCGCACCCGCCCGCGCTCCTGCCCGCTGATCAGTCTTGCCAGCTCCTCGCTGGAGATGCCCGCCGAGTCCAGGTCGTCACCGTCGATGCAGGTCGTAGCCGGCGTCAGTCCCAACGGAGCAGCCAGGCAGCCGGAGCAACGCTCTGATAGCAGCTCCAGAGCCGCGGTCGCCAACGACCTCCGGCTGCAGCGGCGCGCATTTTGCGGATCGGCGCACGGCGACACCTGCGCTGACATAATCGTCTCCTCCACCAGGCGTGCGCTGTCCTCGCCCTCGCCCAACAGCATCGACGCCAGGCTATAGAGTCCGGCAGCAACCAGCTCGAAGATCTCCTTCAGGCTGTCGAAGGCCTCCGCGCCATCAGGGTTCGGCTGAATCGGAAACAGGCTTTGATTCTGCGTCGTCACTTCCGGGATCACAGAGACAGCTCCTTCCTCTCGGCAGATTAGGACATATTTAATCTATATTTTTAACCCGCCGGGCCGGGCGGGTCAATATGTAATTGATTCCACGAACCGCTCCATTTTATCTTCCTGCTCTTCGATGGATTCGATCAGCTTGAATTGCGTCCGGCAGCGGTCCAGGTTTTGTCCGTCGCGTTGCACCTTGTAATATGTGTCGCCCGCCAGGTAATCCGTAAGAAAACGAATGCCTTGCTCAAAGGTAATCAGCTTTCCGCTGAAGGCGAGATGCCGCTTTTCCGCCTTGGTCAGAAACCCTCCCGTCGATTGCAGGTATCCGCGAACCAGCGCCTCGAACATTGCAAACTGCATCGTCACCTTGGAGAGATCGCGCTCGTCTTCCACCGCCGGGCTGGTCGTCGTCCGCACCATGTCGCCGAAGTCGTAAAGCACCAGTCCCGGCATCACCGTGTCCAGGTCAACCACGCAGATGCCTTCGCCGGTGGCGTCATCCAGCATCACGTTGCTGAACTTCGTGTCGTTGTGGGTCACGCGCTCCGGAAGATTTGCGTCCAGCAGAACTCCTGCCATGGATTTGCGCGCCAGGGCAAATTCAATCTCCCTGCCTGCCAGCCTGGTGCGGCCGGCATCGTCTGCTGCAATCGCCTGCTCCAGCGCCGCGAACCGCTTTGGCGTGTTGTGAAAATCCGGAATGGTTTCGTGCAATCGCGGCGCGGGCAGGCTGGCGAGCATCTGCTGAAGTCGCCCGAAGGCCTTAGCCGCCTCAAAGGCCTGCTCCGCGGATTCCACCGCATCATAGGTGCGCGCCCGCTCGATAAAGCGATACGCCCGCCAGTAGCTGCCCTCCGCATCCACATGCCACGCCCGTCCCTCGCGCGCCGGAATCAGCGTGAGAACGCGCCGCTCGCTCTCCGGCTCGCCCGCCGCCTGCGTCGCCAGATGCGATGTCACGCGCTGGATGTTTTCCATCAGCGCTGCGGGATTTTTGAAGACGTGGTGATTGACGCGCTGCACGATAAAGCGCGCCTCGGCGCCCGCCTGCTCAAAAACCACGCAGTATGTGTCGTTGATGTGGCCGCTTCCGTAGCGCGCAGCCGAACGGAACTCTCCGCCGATCTGGAAGTGGCGCGCTGCCGCGCCCGCGTCCCGCTCGGTGCTCATGACCAGAGTCTTTCAGGATAATCGCCGTGGCGGATGAGCTGGTTAATGCTTTCCACCACGCGAGGCCGGTCCTCGCGATAGGTAACTCCAAACCATGAATCCCGCGTTCGAAGAACCTTAACCCGCGCCTGCCCGGCCACCACCATGTCATTCACCACGATGGGAATATAGCACTCCGTTTTCTCCTCCGCGCCATGCATCTCAAGAAATCTCTTGAAATGTTCCTCCAATTGCGGGAAGATCCGCGGCGTAAATCCCCAAAAATTCATCGAGACTATCTCGCTGCCCTCCAGCATGGTTGTCCGGCCTGCGGTGTCGGTGTTTTTCGCGTGAGCGCCGTCGCGTTCAATCCTGGTCAACTCATCCACGCTCTCCAGATAGCCGTCGCTGCTCACCTGGCACACTCCGCGCGCCACCGTTCCATAATCCGACAGCGTGTTGCGCAAAACAAACCCGGCCATGGCGTAATCCTTACTGCCGGAGCGCAAGTGCTGCGCCAGTAGACGATAGCCCTCAGCCCCGTAGAAGTCGTCCGCATTGATCACTACAAATGGCTCGTTGATGACGCAGGCGGCCAGCAGGATGGCCTGCGTAGTGCCCCATGGCTTGCTTCGTCCCGCCGGCACTGAAAACCCCGACGGTAGCATATCCAGTTCCTGAATTACGTAGTCCATCGCGATGCGATTTTCAAATCGCTTGCCAATGGTTTCCTTGAACGGCTGCTCAATCTCCTTGCGCAGAATGAATACCGCCCTGCCGAATCCCGCGCGCAGGGCGTCGTAGATCGAATAATCGATGAGTGTTTCGCCGCCCGGCCCCACAGGGTCAATCTGCTTCAGGCCGCCGTAGCGGCTGCCAATGCCGGCAGCCATAATGAGTAGTGTCGGGGATGTTGTCAGGGTCATGGCACCAATTCTACATCCAGCCCTGTGCCCCGCCGCTGCGCGATGAAAACCGCATCGGAATTTTCCGCGTTATCATGGATGTGTATGACCTTTCCCATTAAAACCTGCGCCGTCTGCTCTGAGGAATTCGAACTCCGCCCGGGCAAGCCCGGCTTCGCCAATCGCTGCCCCGCGTGCAGTATCCCGGAGGCACCAGAGCCCCCGGAAAAGAGCCGCATTGCGGGCGTCGCCGTTGGCGACCGCAAGGCCGATAAAGAACTGAACGAAGCCCGCCGCCGAACCATCCGCGACATGCTCTACCGCAAGGAGAGCTGACGAACGCCTTTTCGGCATTTGTCGATGCCCGGGCCGCTAGAAGCGAAATAAATAAGCTGCTTTGATGAATATCTGCCGCCCATCGTTCAGAAAATTCGCTGCCCGCGGCGCCACCGTATTGTTGGGATCGCAGGCCCCGCCCGGCAAGCGATTGCACAGTGAACGGTCCAGATTTTGCAGGTCGTTGTTATAGCCGATATAAACCGCCGTTCCCGGATGCGGAAGCCATGTCAGCAGCGCCTCGGTGCCCACTCCCTTGGTTCGCAGCAACGACGTCTCTGCCGGATTAGCCAGCGTCGAGTCATACTCCACAATTACGCGCGCCGAGATCGCCCGCGTGAACTGATAATTCACCTTGGTGCGGAAGACCTGGCTTTCGTAAACCAGCGCGCCATTGGACACCGCGTGGTCGCGATCCAGCAGATAGGTATTATCCGCGGTAAGTTGCCGCAGCGGCTGCAGCGTAAAAAGCGCCTGAACGGTTTCCTGGTTCATCAAAAACGGTGCATGACCTGTCACCGGGTTGTAGTTCACGTTGCCGCTGCGGATCACAATGAGATTGAAGTTCAGTTGCGTGAACGGTGCCCCTCGCGCCACAAACCCGCCGAAGTTTTCCGTGAAGTTCTTGTTCTGCGTAAGTGGGTATCCATTCTGCGGACCCACCGTGTCGGAGTTCTGGCCGCCGATGGGCGCCAGCACCATGTTGCGCGGCAGTAGAATGAATGGGTCGAAGGACGAGTAATGGTAGACGCGGTTGCCTAAATGATCGTAGGCGACGTTCTGGTTGGTTTCCAGCCCGTAGCTCTGGATCAACCGGTGCTTCGGATACCACTGATAGGTCATGTGCGTCTGGCCGTTACGAATGTTCGAGGTCTGGATAAAGCCAAGCTGCGTTTGAAAGCCTACGCTCATATCCTGGAAATTCGAATAGAGGTTGAACGCGTGTCCAGTGTGCTGCAACTGGAAGTTGCTCGCCGGCCCCGCGGAGTAAGTCGGAGGAGTTCCGCTATCCACTGTGCCCTTGGTTGAGCTTTCCACCATCTGCCCCAGCGCCGTCCATTTGTTGGTCATCCGCCAGGTGAAATCAACGCCCCCGATGCGGTTCCATCCCTGGCCGAACTCGTAGTCGGTATAAATCGCGCCGATGCTCGATCCTTTGCCGAGATCCTGGGAGACGCGCCCCACCGCGATGGTCGAGCGCTTGTTGTAGAGCGGATCGCCCGGCGCCACCGTCTGCCCCGGCTCCCGGTCGTCGGTGACAAACAAGCCTAGGTTGGTGTGGCCTGTCTTTCCCGTCACGCGCCCGCCATACTCCGGATGCACAATGTTGCGCGTATAAACCAGGTTGATCGGCGTGGCAAAGTAGTTGGCATTTTCCATAAAAAACGGCCGCAACTCCGGAAAGTACACTGGGTAGCGCTGATCTACGGTGAACTGCGGCTGGTCCGACTCTATGTTGCTAAAGTCCGGGTTGATGGTGGCGTCAAAAACAATGCGGTCTTTGAGAATCGCCTTGACTTCGCCACCCGCCGTACCTTCAAAGTGCCGCGAACTGAAATAGGGATTCAACGGGTCGATTGTCTTCAGCGTGCGTTCGTTCTGCGCCAACACGTACGGATTGATCTGCACATTGTGCGAGCCGGTCACGCCCTGAATGCCTTTCAGCGTTCCCTCCTGGCTCAGTACGCCGGTAATGTTGGTGGTAACGCGCGGCCAGAAGTCCGACTCGCTGTTACGAGGAAAGTTGCGCTGGAAAACCACGCCCCAGTCGGAGCCGCCGGAGCGAAAACGCAAACTACGAAAGGGAATCTCAATCAGCGCCATCCAGCCCTCGCGCGTCACCTGCCCTTCCGAATCCCAAACCTGGTCGTAGCTGTAATCGATTCCGTTGTTATCGTCCCACGCCGCGTCGGCCTGCACCCCCGCCGGATTTACCTTGAAGAGAACGCCTTTTCGGTGGTCCTGAAAAGGATCCAGAAGCACCGTGACGTTGTCGTCGTTCAGAATATTTTCCCGCCGCGCCAGGTGCCCGCGAATCAGCTCGGGATGGCGATCATGGCAAATAAATACAAAGTAGATGGCGCTCTTGGTATATCCCAGCCAGACTTCAGTCTCTTCCGTCGCCGGCTGCCCGTCGTGGGGCGTGTTCTGAATAAATCCGGATATCTTCAGCAGCTTGTCTTTCAAATCCGGCCGCGGCTTCATGCCGGCAAAGTCCGAGAGCCGCAATCCTTTGTCAATCAGCGGAACATTCAGATTGTTGGCTGGTTTAGCCTGTTGCGCCTCCGCATGAGTCGCCGCCTGACTTTTGCTCAGCGCAATCGAATCCTGCGCGGCAATCGCCGCCAGACACACCAACACTCCTATGGCTCTTCGACCCATTTTTCAGGGATACTCAACTTCCTGTGATTGTTGCCTCCGGAGTATACCCAATGAAGCCCCAAACCTCAAAGATGAAGCGCATGAACAGGAACGGGAGGAGCAGGTGCTTACTGTTGCAGCACTACCTGGTCGCCTTCCTTCAGCCCGCTCAGGATCTCCGTCACTGAGCCATTGGATAGTCCCACCTTCACCGCCACCTTGCGCGTGCCGACCTTCTGGTGTTTATCCGGGACATCAACCGAGGCATTCTTATCCTTGTCGTAGCTCACCGCGTTTTCCGGCACCGTCAGCACGCCCTTGTGCTCGTCCAGCAGAATCTCCGCATTGGCGGTCATCTGCGCCTTCAGTTCCCCGCCGGCATTGTTGATGGAAACCCGCACCTCGAATGTGGTTACGTTGTCCTTCTCCACACCCATGGGCGAAATCTTAGTCACCTTGCCGTTGAAGAGGCGGTCGCGGAAGCTCTCCACCTTGATGCGCGCTGGCTGGCCCATGTAGACGTGGGCAATGTCCGCCTCGTCCACTTTGCCCTGCACGTACACCTCGCTGGTATCACCCTCGGTCATCACCAGCGTGGCCGTGGAGCCCAGCACCAGAATGGAGCTGACCGCGGCGCCAATCTCCACGTCCCGCGACAGAATGACCCCATCCATGGGCGCGACGATGGTGGTGTAACTGAGCTGCTCCTCCAGTTGCTTGAGGCTTGCCTCTGCCTGCAACACCTGCGCCCGCGCTTGCTTCAGCCGGGCCGTATCCACGCCAATCTGCGCCTTGGAAGAATCGCGCCGGGTGAGCGCCGCCAGGTAGTCTTTGTTGGCGTCGTCCAGCGCCTGCCGGCTCACCACGCCCGCTTTTTGCATCTCCAGGTTGCGATCCAGGGTGGACTTGTACATGGGCAGATCCGGAGCCGCCGCGTTCACTTTATCCTGCTCGATATTGGCCTCGTAGGTAGCCACATTGGCCTCGGCTGCACTCAGTTGCGCCCGCTGCGCATTCACTTGCGCCAGAATCTCCACCTGGTCCAGTTGCGCCAACTGCTGTCCCTTCTTCACCCGGTCGTTGATGTCCACGTAGAGCTTTTCCACGATGCCCGAAGCCTTGCTTTTGACCTCGACCTTGGTGATGGGCTGAATCTTGCCGGTGGCCACCACCGACCGCGCCACGTCGCCGCGCGTCACCTTGGCCAGCCTGTTGGGATCGATGGATGGATCCCTCACCAGGAGCGCCAGGCCTATCCCCAACAGCACCACTACCACCACCACGCCTACGATCAGCCAGATCCAGAATCGTTTACTCTTGCGTGATGCAGCCACAACTACCTCCCGGAAATGAAGAACGCCGTCGTTTTCTCGTGTGAGTGAAGGTTGAACGCAGGAAACAATAATTCGGACATTGGCGGCGCAACTCTGTCACCCGATGTTGCCTCTTACGCAGCCGGCCGCCCGTTGGTTCCAGATATTCCTATATTATTATGGGAACCGCAAGACCTGCCGCAGCGTATGATTCTCGGTGCGCCCTCCCTTGGAGGCCAATTATCCATGCAGAGCTTCTCCGACACCCTCGGCCAGGTCTTTCGCGCCATCCTGGCCAACAAGATGCGCAGCTTCCTGACCATGTTCGGGATCGCCTGGGGCGTTGGCTCGCTGCTGGTGCTGGTGGGGCTGGGCGAGGGATTCCGCTCTGGCCAACACCGCCAGTTGTCCACCTTCGGCAACGACCTGGTGATGATGTGGAACGGCACCATTCCCGCCCTGGCCAACCAGCACACGGGAATGCGCCCTTACCAATTCACGCTGGGCGACGAAGCAGCCCTGCGCGCCCTGCCGGAGTTGCGCGCGGTCACGGCTTTCCTGAGCCGCAACGATCTCTACGAGGTGAGCGCCTGGGCCAATGCCTCAGGTCAGGTGATGGGCGTCGAGCCGAATTACTCCACCGTGCGCTTTGTGCCCCTTGCCGAGGGCCGCTTTGTGAGCGATCAGGATCTGGCCGAGCGGCGGCGCGTTGTCGTGCTGGGTTCCAAGAGCGCACAGATTCTATTTCCCGGCCGGCCCATGCTGGGAGAGACCATCACCATCAACGACGTGGCCTTTACCGTGGTGGGCCGTGTGCAATCCATCAGCCGCGGCAACAACGACGGCGATAACCAAAGGCTCTACATCCCGCTCACCATCATGCAGGAACTGTACGCCATGAAAGGAGAAAACATTGCCCGCGACGCGCTGAGTTCGATCCAGTACCAGCCCGCGACCAAGGGCGACGCCACGGCGGCCAAAGTTGCAGTGCATCAGGTGATCGGCGCGCGGCACGGCTTCGACCCCGCGCTTAAAGACGCCTTCAACGAATGGGACACGATCGAAGAAGAGAAGATGATCGGGGCCATCTTCAGCGCCATGGATGTCTTCCTGGGCGGGGTGGGCATCGTCACGCTGGGCCTTGGTGCGGTGGGAATCATCAACATCATGCTGGTGTCGGTCTCAGAGCGCACCCGCGAGATCGGCGTGCTGAAGGCCATTGGAGCCACCAAACGCAGCATCCTGTGGCAGTTCTTCTGGGAGGGGTTGCTGCTGACCGGCATCAGCGGCGTCATCGGCATCCTCCTTTCCGAGTTGCTCATGTGGATTTTGCAAATATTGTTTACCGGGAAAATGCCCGGCTGGGATCCGCCGCGGCTGGTTCCCTGGTCGGCCGCGCTGGCTTTCATTTCATTAACGCTTTGCGGCGTCGCCGCCGGCCTTTACCCGGCCAGTAAAGCCGCCGCCATGGACCCTATCGAGGCCCTGCGGAGAGAGTGAAAAAGACAGTTGTCAGTTATCAGTTCTTAGTTCTCAGTTCTCAGTTCTCAGTTCTCAGAGATGAATTGTCGGCTCTTGGAGGTGGTTTATGGGACAAGCATTTCGTGATTTGCAGGTTTGGCAAAGAGCAATCCAGTTGACGGTGGTAATCTACCGTCTCACACAGGGTTTTCCACGCGAGGAAGTCTATGGACTTTCCAGTCAGATCAGACGCTCGGCAGTTTCAGTTCCAAGCAACATCGCGGAAGGACAGGGAAGACTCTCCGTTGGCGAATTCAGGCAGTTTTTGGGTAATGCCCGCGGTTCAAATCATGAATTGCAAACCCAACTAGAAATCGCACGATCGCTCGGATTCGGCGATTCGGTATTAATCAATCAAGCAGAAAGTTTGTCACAAGAGGTTGGAAAAATGATCTACGCGTTGCTTGAATCTCTCCATGAGTCAACTTCACTGAAACTGGCAACTGAGAACTGAGAACTGTGAACTGTGAACTGAGAACTGAAAACTGAGAACTGGAACAACCATGCTCAAAGACATTCTCGCTCAGGCATGGCAGGCGATGCTCTACAACCGCCGCCGCACTGCCATCACCATGATCGGCATGGCCTGGGGCATTGCCACGGTCGTGCTGCTGCTGGCATACGGCGCGGGCTTCAGCCGCGCCATTGAGAATATCTTTGCCCAGTGGGGCACCAACATGATCGGCGTCTTTCCCGGCCGCACCAGCGAGCAGGCTGGCGGTGACAAGGCGGGCGTCAAGGTGCGTTTCACACTGGACGACGTCGACCGTGTCTACGACAGCGTCCCCGGCATCTTCCATATCTCCCCCGCCGCGTATCAGGACGTGGCCGTGCAGAACGAACTGCATACCTACACCTGGCAAGTTTCCGGCGTCCGTACCGCGTACTCGGACATCCTCAAGCTGGACCTCGATGCAGGCCGATTCTTCAACGGCGCTGAAGACCAGCAGCGCGCTCACGTCTGCGTCATCGGCTCCGAGGCCAAGACCAAGCTCTACAGCGGCGGCTGGGCGCTGGGAGAAACCATCCGCCTCAACGGCGTCATCTTTACCGTCATCGGCGTGCTTACGCCCAAGATGCAGGAGGGCGACGACAACATCAACCGCCAGATTTACGTGCCCTTCAACACCATGAGCGACCTCAAGGACACGCATTACATTGACGGCATCTGGTTCAACTATCGCGGCGACAACGAACTGGCCGAGAAGAACCTGCGCCAGACCCTGGCCGCCGCCCACCATTTCCGCCCCACCGATAAACGCGCCATCTTCGTCGCCAATCTGCTCACTCAGTTACACCAATTCCGGATATTGTCCATATTCCTGCAGGCATTTCTTTCGATAATCGGCGCATTTACCCTGGGCATCGCCGGCGTTGGGCTGATGAACATCATGCTGGTGGCCGTGCAGCAGCGCACCCGCGAAATCGGCATCGAAAAGGCTCTGGGCGCGCGCAAGCGCCACATCCTCACGCAATTTTTAGCTGAGGCCTTCGCCATCACCACCGTAGGCGGCGTGGCAGGCATCGCTCTCGCCTACCTGATCTCGGTACTGGTGGGCCGCATCCCCTTTTACAGCGCCCTGGCCAAAAACGCCGAGTCCGCCGACATCCGCCTCCTCATCTCGCCCTCCTCGGTCATCATCGCCACCGTGATTCTTGCCTTCGTCGGTCTCATCAGCGGCATGATTCCCGCCATCCGCGCCGCCAACCTCGACCCCATCGAGGCGCTGCGCTACGAGTAGTAAACTGAATACAGGTTGCAGGCCTGTCGTTGGCCATGTCCGACGGCGCTCAACTTCGACATCCAATCACTGACATGCCAACTACCTTCCATCTTTTCGGCCCGTTGCACCTCGTCATCCTCGGCGCAGTCCCCCTTCTTGCAGCCATCTTCGCAGCCCTCCAGCGGCGTCTTCCGCCGGGATTCAGAGCTCTGCGCTATGGCGTGGCATCCATACTTCTGTTGGACCTGGCCCTGCATTACGCATACATGGCCGCTCACGGCCAGCTCATCTTCCCGGATTGTCTTCCGCTGGATCTCTGCGATGCCACGATGTTTCTGACCGTCATCGCCTTGTTCACCCTCAACCGGTCAATCTTCGATCTGGCCTATTACGGCGCAATAGGCGGAAGTTCGATGGCGCTGCTCACGCCCGACCTTTCGCAATCCTCAGCCCTATTTCTGAAGGTGCATTTTTTTGTCGTACATGGTTTAATTGTGATTGCCGTTCTCTATCTTGTGTGGTCCCGTCTGGCACGACCGCGGCCAGGATCGGTCGGCAGGGCATTGCTTGCCTTGAACATCTATGCCGCCTTCATCGGCACATTCAATTACATCTTCAAAACAGACTTTATGTATCTCTGCGCCAAGCCTCAGGACGTGACGCTCCTTACAGTTCTTGGGCCATGGCCCTGGTACATCCTGAGTTGTGAAGGCATCGCGCTCGTCGTATTCCTGCTGCTCTATCTTCCCTTCCGCCAATCCGCATCGAAAGCAACGTAGTGGAGTGAACTAGAGACTTTAGGCCCATAGATAGTGCCGGAGGGAGCAGTGGGCTTCAGCCCACTGAAAAAGCTTGTCTTGAATGTCGGCCTTTAGCCGTGTGCCCCATCCATGACGCAGTTTTATCGCGGCATGGGTGGGAAACCACGAATTTCATTCGACCCAGCGGAGAGTAGTGGGCTTCAGCCCACTGAAAAAGCTTGTCTTGAAATGTCGGCCTTTAGCCGTGTGCCCCATCCATGACGCAGTTTTATCGCGGCATGGGTGGGAAACCACGAATTTCAATCGGTCCAGCGGAGGGAGTAGGGGGTTTCAACCCCCTGAAAGTAGAGCAATCAGTGGCCTTTAGGCTTGGAAGTTTGCGCTGTTCCTAAAATGTGCAGCCATTGCGCATCCCCTGATATAAGGGGTATTCTTGGCAGTCGTCCCCAACGACGAAGAAAGGGTCGTGCGATGAGGCGTACGTTAGCGCTCTTTTTGTTATTTTGCTGTTCGCTTTTCGGATGCGCCTTCGCTCAACAGGATGAACAGCGCCTCGAAGCGTTTAAGAAATATCTGCTTGAAAAAGACTACCCGGAAGTCTTCGGTAACGCTCACTACAGAACGCGCGTTGAGGGCTTTCTCGATGTTGATGTCGACAACGACGGATTGAAGGAATTTGTAGTCCTTTATCATCCCCACTACCGTCAGTCTCCTCCCATCGTGATTTACAAGATTACTCCCGACCTGAAGGTGAGTAAGGTCGCGGAAGGGCTTGCACCCGGCCCTCTACAGGAAGTCTCCGGCGATTACCTTGATGCGCACAATTTGGGAATGGCGGTGGACTTCGAGATTCAAGGTGGAAATGGCAAGCCCGAAGAAGTTCTGAAAATCATGACTGCCAGTGGCATAAATGGGCTTGTGGCTTATGATTCCTTCTACCATTCAGACGGCCGCAGTGGTACTCCTTCGTTCATTGATATGCGCGGCGTCAAAATGCCCACCAAGAATCATGATTGTGAATCATTTGAGTTCTCAACGGTGAAACAGATTGCCGTGGGCCATCTTCGTGAAGACTCCACGAACAACTATCTTGCCGCCTGGGTTGGTGACGAAATTTACGTGTACCTGATTCGCGGCATCTCTAATCAGGGAATGCTCAACAAAAAGCTCTGGGTCATCAAAGCCCCTCAGGGATTTAATGGTTTCGAAAAAGATCAGGGCCTGACTTATAAAACAGAATCAGCAACGGCCGTTCTAACCTTGAAGTAGCAGCGGGAGGCCTGTATCCCAAGGCCTCACAAGCCAACCTCCCTTCCCCTGTTCCCTGCCCCCTGACTACTGACCACTGACAACTGTCTACTGTCCACTGACCGCTGTCCTTCCTCACCTCACCCTCATCCCCTCCTTCCGCAGCACTCGCGCCAGAGCCTTGCGCAACTCCTGCTTCCAGAGCTTGACCCGTGGCCGCGGCTTGGGAATCAGCTTTCTCGCGCCCTCCGTCCTCTTCATCCGGCACTGCCTCCAATACTCCCGCCACTCCTCTTCCAGCCGCGCACTCTCCTGCGCATTCCATCTCTGTCGCGCCGCCTCCCGCCGCCGCTCCCTGCCCTTTTCGAGCCTCCTCTCCCGCGCCTCCGTCCGTTTCTGCTCCCGCGCTACTTCCGTATCCGCCGCGATCGCTGCCAGCGTCTCCTCCCGCGGCGACAGCCCGCACACCAGATCGCACCCCAGCGCCTCGGCCGCCCGCCGTAGCGTCTGCAGCTCAATCACCCCCCGCCCCTCCGCGTACTCCATCCGGTACACCTCGCTCTCACCCACCCCCATGCGTCTCGCCACCTCAGCCACCGGAATCCCCACTGCGTGCCGCACCGTCCGCAGCCACCCCTGCACCTTGCCTGCCTTCTCCTGCACCACCCGCAACGCTGTTCCTGCCTCAACCAGCTCCCGAGCCGGCTCTTCCCGCTCCTGATTCTCCATCTCATCTCCTTCATTTTCAATGACTTGCCATCGAAACGCCTTTATGCGCACTGATCCGCTAACTTGCTAACTTGCTAACCCCGCGAAGCGGGAGCTAACTTGCTTTCCTGTTCCCTGCTGGGGTCCCAAGCGACTCGGGGTCCCCGGTGAGCGATTTTTGCTCACTGGGGTGAAGCGACAGGTCTTCGTCGCTGGAGTGATAAGTCGAAGGATCTGCATTTTGCCTCTTCGCTCTGAGCACACGACCCCGCTCACCTGCGAACTCGCTAACTTGCTAACTCGCTAACCCCGCGAAGCGGGAGCTAACTTGCTTTCCTGTTCCCTGCTGGGGTCCCCAGCGACTCGGGGTCCCCGGTGAGCGATTTTTGCTCACTGGGGTGAAGGGACAGGTCTTCGTCGCTGGGGTGGCTTACCCCCGATCTCAGCCCTCCGCAGATCGCGCAGCAGCTGCAGCAGCGGCGCCATCTCTGCGCCGTTGCGGGCTGCATCGCCTACCTGCCGCGCCAGACCGGCAAAGCGGGTTGCCTTGTCTGTCCGCTCCTGCTCCATTTGCCTCAGAGTCGCAGCTTCGTCAATGAGCGCAGCCGGATTCTCGCCCATCCTGCTGTAGTCTGCCATTGCTCTGCCGAGTGTGGCCCACTTGGTCTCTCGGCTACTCTTGATTGCTTCTTGCTCATTCTTCATGGCTTCACCTGTGAAAAAAAGTGGTTGGGGGGCAGTTGACAGAGGTCAGTTGTCAGTAACACCCCGCAGCTTTGGTTCCTGTTCATTCTTCAATTGTGCGCCGGAGAAGGGTAATTATCTGCAAACTAAAACAGGGGGCAGGGATCAGGGGTCAGGTCTACGCTGGGTGCCCCATCCTCGCCGCTGTCATCCTGAGCGTTCAATTTTGTTTGTCATCCTGAGCGAACGGGACCTCAGACGTACTCTTCAGTCTGGGGGTAGTGAGTCGAAGGACCTGCGGTTGCATTTCGTTCATTCCCAATCACAAATGTTCGTGTGCCCCATCCATTCGCGTTGTCGGGGTCCCCATGGACAGGTCTTCGTCCGTGGGGTGAATTTACAACTTGCGGAAAAATGCAAACGGAGTCGCAAGAAGTGTCAGGGCACGACTTCGCCGGGGTCCCCATCGACTCGGGTTCCCCAAAGAGCGATTTTTGCTCGATGGGGTGAAGGGATAGGTCTTCGTCGATGGGGTGGCTTTACAACTTGCGGAAAAATGCAAACGGAGTAGCAAGAAGTGTCAGGGCACGACTTTAGTCGTGCCGAACCCCATCCATAAGTTTTTAGAAATTAATCCACGCGACGAAGTCGCGATTAAACTCAGGCTATGAAGGTACGGGCTGGTAGGTCAGGGCTTGAGCCCTGACGCATCACGCCATCCATAAGTTTTTAGGAATCAATCCACGCAGCGAAGCCGCGATAATGCCTTGCCTTTATTCGTCTGAGTTAAGAGTCGGTGATTTCAGCCCGAATATCTTTTCAGAAAAGTCATCTTTGCCGATCTTGAATTCCAATTTTCCATCTGAGCCCTTGATCAAATACATTTCCCTGCGATTTCGGGCTGCGCTTATCCATCGCCCGGTTTCGCTGTCGCTCGTAACCACCTGCTGGAACTCTTCAAATGTCAGTACCACGGCGCCGTCATCGTTGCACATCAGTACGACAAAGACTTCTCCAAGGGCGCTTTTCATTTCTAAAATCATCTCGTAATGACGTTTCTGAAATGAAAAGCGCCACGGGGAAAGGCGTTTGGTGGAGTATTTTATATATACACCCTTGTTTCCGTTTATGATGTAAGACGCATTATCGAATTCAGAATAAGGCGCAATCATTATCGTCTGCTGCGTCGCATGCAGCATCCGCGTCAGCACCGCGCCATGGAAGAACTCGAATTCGCTAATCATTTTTCTTCGTAGTCTTCAGGAAGCGAATATTTCCTTCGTACTTGTAGAACACCCTCGCACGACCGGTATCGTTAAAGAATATAATAATATGGTGGATGGCATGTGGGTATCTACTCTTTTCGAGCTGCGAATTGCCGATTAGACTCCTTCTACGAGTAATTGTGGCTATGTCCATTTCGCCCGGTATGTCTTTATACCCGGCTATAGATATTGGATTATGGGTAGCAATGGAGTCGGTACCGGCTGGACAAAAGTTCTCCATGTAATTTATGAGATAATCCGGCAGGCATTGCTTTCCCAAGAGCTCAGATAAGGCTTTCACCTTCTGCAAGGGAGTAATATTCTGTGCAAGAATACCGTTGATTCTATCCCGATCGAATTCAAACAGATCGAAGCTCATTTCCCCGCTATCGACCAGGATATTCGTCTTGTCTATGCTTGAGCTCGCTACCGCTGTTATACGTTCCCCGTCCAGCCATACAGGCGAACGGTTGTCTTGCTTCCGTGCTTCAAGCGAGAGTCTGTGAAAGATGAAACAGCGTTGCCAGTCAAGGTACAGACCCTTGGGTATCGTGAGTTCGAAAGACGGGAGGTACGCCTTCCGCGAGCCAAACATCCTTGCTCGCTGAATGTAGGTATCTTGTTGCATCTTGTGCTTTACATCGCGTGTAAAGAACATTGAAAGCAGGTTCTCGAAGGTCACACCACGTGATACGATATTCCCGCCGATGACTACCGTAAATGGAGCCGATGGATTTGTGCCAGTCCTATTTTCGGCGACATTGCGCTCCTTATCGCTATTCATAACAACCACATTATTGCGATTACAATTGGACAGAATGTACTTCACGATGTCATTGGCCTTGTCGCCGTACAGCGTAGTGCTGAATTCCCAAATCGTTTTGTAATACACTTCATAGTTCTTATTTTTGTCATCGCGCAATGCTTCAAAAATCTTAACGACCTGCTTATAGTCAATGATATGATCATCCTTCCGGCCGCTAGTATGAATAAGCAAGGAATAGTTGCGCTCTTCCTCATTAACATTAACGAAGGTATTGAGATATGCGACTCTGATTAAGAAGCGAAACAGCGCTTCGCGTAGGAAATGCGGAGTGTCACCCTTATCCGGTAGAAAACATAGCTGAAATTGAAGATTGTCGAGATTTACGGGGAAAAATGTGCTTTGCCCGACATAATTTGAATGAGTCATGAAGTCGATCCAGAATTCGTTCTGGTTCTCGTGCGTCCGATTAAGGTCTAGTCTCGCAGGTGTTGCCGTAACGCCAATATAGATGCCTGCTTCTCCAATGAGCTGCTCAGTCAGTTGGTTGATTCTACTTTTCTCTTGTTGGTTAATTTTGGAGTTGGGCGTCGCATAATCCGCCTCGTCATCCATTACCACTCGGTCTGGATGCCCATGAATCTTCTGAATCAGTTTATGTAAGTCTTTGCCATTCTTCTTGCAGAAGATCACCCATTGATGATCACCAATCACAACTTCAGGCGGTAATACCTCGCTAAATTTCTTGGGTGATGGCGACAGACCCGACCGCTGAAATCGCTCCAAATTTTGCCCAAGAAGCTGTACGCTGTCGTTTAACAGCACCACTATGATCTTATGCCCTTCGTCTAGCAACTTCGCAGTAAGAGCGATCATCATTTCGGTTTTGCCGCTTTGGGGTTCGCCGTATATTACGAACGACTTCTGGCCGGCATGTATATTCTCGATTGCCGCACTGACAACAACCTTAATTCGGTCAACCTCCTTCTCATCGGTAACTAAATGAGCGAGGCGCTTTTCATAGCGGTTGCCAACGTCTATTTGTCGCTTGAGACTGTCGAGATCGAAGTCAACGACGTCAGAATGTTCGATTAATTTCATGAGCGTCCAGCTCCCGAAAGAACATGCATTTTCTCAAACGTCAGAATTACTTCTTCGTTCATTCGCGATCTTAGAGATGCTCCAAGTTTTGCCCGCGCAGGTGGTGGAAGGTATCGTCGGTTTTCGTGAAGCTCCCTGCGACGAGTAGACACCAATCGCAATCCATTATTGCGGGCAAGATACGTAAGCATTCGCGAATTTCTTATGAAAATACCACGGATGATTGAATTGCCAACCACAATAACGGCTGTGCCCGCATGTGTGAGGATGCGGTTTATTTCGGCCAGTACCCGATCCATATCTTCAAAATATTGAACCAGCATTGCTTGAGCACGCGCGGGTAGATCTGCAAAGTTGCCCAATACCCGCTCAATCGCAGCGCGATTGGATGTTGTCGCATTATAGCCGTTGGATCGTTCTGATCCTATATTGCTGGAGCGCAGCTCTCTGAGTTCGTCTATTTGATGTCCCATCCATACGAGAGAGAGCTTATGGCCTCTTAGGTAATCAATCGCGTTCAGGTACGGAGGAGAGGTAATCACCAGATCGACGCTGCTGTCACTCAGCGGTATAGCTCTTGCATCACCCTGGCTAATTTCGGCCACGGGAAAGTTATGGTTGAAAGAAAAATGCGATCCTCGTAAGACCTGTTCAAGTGCAGACTGGAATTTCTCAAAAGGTCGAATGGGAGCGACGCTATAAACTTTGTGAGGGCGGCTGTGCGATACATCCATCGCCAAGGAAACACCTGCGCTCTTGGTAATTATCATGCGCGAAAAGGCACACCATAGAATGGCTTGTGCATTTGGTTCACGTATTCTTTTAATTGATGATGCCAAGGCTGTTAACTGGCGGCGGTTGGTTGTGTCAAACCAAAACCGGATGAAGGCTCGGGTCTCTTGGTTGGAATCTTGGGGATATGCCTTGCCCGTAGTTAAGGAACGATAGCTAATACGAGCATTATTGAGTGTATGGATGGCTAACGTGCGTAAACGGTCGGGATCGATATCCGACGACCACGCCGTGGCAATCAACAGAGCGAGCGGGTCGGTATCGAAGCCTATGGCTTGGTGGCCGTAGAGGCGGGCGGTAACGATTGTGGTGCCAGATCCAACCATCGGGTCAACCACCCGCATCGGTTTCGATGACTTGAGCCGTCGCTGAATAATAGATGGTGCCATCTTGGCGGGAAACGGGTGAATCGGTCGTAGGGTGTGAGATTTAATATTCATCGCTCGTACAATTTGAAGCGGTACGCCCCCTTAAAGCTATTTGGTTTGATCGTACTCTGGATTCAAGGGAAGTCAACTGCATTTAAGGGATACTTGGGTCATCATAATTTTGGAGCATGGAAAACAAAGCGATTTGATTGATGAGGGCCTGAGAATCTGAATCTGGCCGCGTAGCTTCGCCACGCCGGTTGACCCTTAAGAATGGATACGGGCTGGCAGGTTTTACCCCAACCTGCCAGCCCGTATCCTTCAAACCCCTGATCCCTGTTCCCTGACCCCTGACCCCTGTCCCCTGACCCCTGTTCCCTGACCCCTGACAACTGATAGCTAGTCCCTAGTCCCTTAGTCCCTCGTCCCTATTCCCTGTTCCCTGTTCCCTGTTCCCTGACCCCCTGACCCCTAACCCCTGACGGCTGATAACTGATGGCTGACTCGCTGACTCGCTGACTCGCCGTCTGTCTATTCCCTGTTCCCTGACAACTGAGAACTGAGAACTGACAACTGGCCCCTGTTCCCTGACCCCTGACAACTGACAACTGAGAACTGAGAACTGACAACTAACCCCTGATCCCTGGCCCCTGACCCCTGACAACTGACAACTGAGAACTGAGAACTGACAACTGGCCCCTGTTCCCGCTTCCCAAATAACCCAATTTCGTGCCAAAACCCTCTATCTATATGCAAAGGTTCTTGGCGCGCGTGGTTCCTCAGTCCCTTAGTCCCTAGTCCCTTAGTCCCTGCCTCTGTTCTCTTCCCTGTTTTCAAAAAACAGCGTAGACTGCTATCTACAAGGTACGGAACGGATTAGATGGCTCGAACCTCCCCAAAACAAAAGCTTTTTACCGGACGGGACCACTCCTGGATGCAGTTCAACCGGCGTGTCCTCGAAGAGGCCGAAGACCCCTCCAACCCCCTGCTGGAGCGGGTTAAATTCCTGGCCATTACCGGCTCCAACCTCGACGAGTATGTCGAAGTCCGCCAGGCCGGCCTCATGCAGCGCATTGAGGACGGCTACCGTGAGCCGGGTTACGACGGCCTGCGCCCCGACGAGTCTCTCGCCGTACTGACCGCCGAGATGCACAGCTTTGTGGACGCACAGTACCGCTGCTGGAACCAGAATTTGCTGCCCGAACTGAGCAATAAGGGAATTCGTCTGCTGGAGTGGAGCGAGCTGGACGAAGAGGCTAAAGCCTTTGCCCAGAGCTACTTCCAGCGCGAGGTTGATCCGCTGCTGACCCCCATCAGCATTGACCCGGCCCACCCCTTTCCGCGCGTGCTCAACAAGGCCCTTTGCTTGGCGTTGCTGCTCCGGCGCAAGCGTAAAAGCTCCGGGCCGCTGGTGCTTGGCGTGGTCACCGTGCCCCGCGCGCTGCCCCGCTTCGTCCGCCTGCCCGGCGCCGACGGCGCCTACGATTACCTCCTGCTCCAGGACCTGATCGCGCAGAACCTGGCCGGCATGTATCGCGGCTACGAGGTGCAGGCCCGCGCCGCCTTCCGCGTCACCCGCAACTCCAACCTCTACATCGAGGAGGAGGAAGCCCGCTCCCTTTTGGAAACCATTCGCGTCGAGCTCCACAACCGCCGCAAGGGCGACGCCGTCCGTCTGGAGATAGAGACCGGCGCCGATGAGGAGATCGTCGAGCGGCTCAGGGTCAACTTCGAGCTGGACGAGGACCAGGTCTTCCGCAGCGACGGCCCGGTGAACCTCTCCCGGCTATTTTTCTTCTATGAAGACGTAAGGCGGCCGGATCTAAAGTATCCGCACTTTACGCCGAAACCCTTCAAGCTGAGTCGTAAGTCCGGCAACATCTTCGACGAGTTGCGCCAGCACGACGTGCTGCTGCACCACCCCTACGACTCCTACGACCCGGTGGTGGATTTCATTCAGCAGGGCGCCGAGGACCCCGCCGTGATGAGCATGAAGCAGACCCTCTATCGCACCAGTGACGACTCGCCCATGTTCCAGGCACTCACTGAAGCCTCCGCCAACAAGGAGACTACGCTGGTCGTCGAGTTGATGGCCCGCTTCGACGAGGCTTCCAATATCCGTTGGGCACGCTCAATGGAGGATGCCGGCGTGCAGGTATTCCACGGCGTGGTTGGACTCAAAACCCATTGCAAGCTGGCCATGCTAGTGCGCCGCGACGAGGATGGGCAAACCCGCCGCTACTGCCACCTGGGCACGGGCAATTACAACCCCGATACTGCCCGCTTCTACACCGACCTGAGCCTGTTGACCAGCGATCCGCAGTTCACCGAGCGTGTCCACATGGTATTCAACTACCTCACCGCCCACGCAGAGATTGACGACTACCGTCCGCTGCTGGTGGCTCCTCTGACCATGGCCGAAAGCTTCCTGGGGCTCATCCGTCGCGAACAGGAGCACGCCCAGGCTGGGCGGCCCGCCCACATCGTGGCCAAGATAAACGCCCTACTGGAACCCTCAATCATTGAGGCACTTTATGCAGCCTCGCAGGCGGGCGTGGAAATTGACCTGATCGTTCGCGGACTCTGCATATTGCGCCCCGGAGTGAAGGGCTTGTCGGAACGCATTCGCGTCCGCTCCATCGTGGGCCGCTTTCTGGAGCACTCCCGCATCTTCCACTTTGCCAATGGCGGCAATGACGAAATCTATATCGGCTCGGCCGATTGGATGCCGCGCAACCTCTTCGAGCGTTGCGAGGTGGTTTTTCCCGTCCGCGACGCGGCGGCTCTGGCACGCATCCACGACGAGATTCTGCCCGCCTATTTGGCCGACACCCTCAAGGCACGCCTGCAGCAGCCAGACGGAAGCTACCTCCGCGCCAGCAAAGTGCTCAAAGAGTTGAAACCCTTCTCTGCCCAGGAGTTCCTTATGCAGTTGGCGGAGGGCAAGGCAGACCTGGATGCCATTCCCAAACCCGGCGCTGGCAGGCTGGCGGTGAAAACCGCAATCAAGAAGGCTGAAAACGCCGCAGCAACGAGTTCCTAAGAGTTGCCGGATTCTGAATGCTTTTCAATGCACGTGCTTGCGCCTGAGCCTTTGCCGAGGAATCTTTGGCAACTCCGGCAGAAGGCTTGCAGGGAAGCAATCTCATCGTGAGTGCAAACGCAAGTGCACGTGTTCGACTGTGAAAAGGGATAAATACGCGCAACTAAGTCTCTACTTCGAAGTAGAGGTTTTTTGCGCAAAATTGGGTTATTTGGGAAGCGGATTTCCGATTTTTGGAGGGTTGAATTTGGGAAAGGGACTAAAAAACGGCTGGATTGACCGCTTTCCGTGTTACGATAAACGTTAAGCATGATCCAATCCTTCGCCGACGACGAGACGGAAACGGCCTTCCTGACCGGGACAAGCCGACGATGGGCGGGGATTGCGCGGGTTGCGGCACGGCGATTGCAGGCAGTGGATTATGCTTCGGCGATTGAAGATTTGCTAAAGCCTCCCGGCAACCAGCTGGAGAAGCTGAAAGGCGACCGGGAAGGTTGGTGGAGCATTCGCATCAACGATCAATTCCGGGTGTGCTTCCGCTGGGACGGTAAAGATGCCTGGGATGTGGAAATTGTTGATTATCACTAAGGGAGATTGCACATGAGTATTCAGCGAAAGCACCAGCAAAGGGGTGTGCCCATTCATCCCGGTGAGTTTTTGCGTGAGGATTTTCTTGTACCACTGGGACTATCGGCCAATGCTTTAGCCCTTGCGCTGCGAGTACCTGTGACGCGCATCTCGGAGATTGTGCGTGAGCGAAGGGGGATTACAGCAGATACGGCACTGCGTTTGGCGCGGTATTTTGGGACAACGCCGGATTTCTGGATGAAGATGCAGATGTCTTATGATTTGGCGCTGGCCAGCCGTGAGGTGACGGCTCGGATCGAGATGGAGATTTTTCCCGCTCCGCGGACAGAGACAGGTGAACTGAAGGCCAGACAGGTTGCTTGACTTGGCAAACAGGACTGTGACGAAGAAGATATGCCGGTAATGAAACAGATGCCTGGCCCAACAGATTAACCGGAACGACTACCAAAGGCGACTATGCCCACGACCACGAACAAAGATTATTACGCAATGCTCGGCGTGAAGAAGACGGCCACGGCGGAGGAGATCAGGAAGGCCTTCCGCAAGGCTGCGCGGCGGTATCACCCGGATGTGAACCCCGGCGACAAGCGGGCTGAGGAGAAGTTCAAGGAGATCTCCGAGGCCAACGACGTGCTGAGCGACGAAAAGAAGCGCAAGGTCTACGACCAGTTGGGCTTCTACTCCGACCAGATCGATCCGGCACAGGCCGAGGCTTATGCGCGGCAAAGCGCGGGCCACGGCATGCCCGTGGACTTCGACGGCTTTGACTTCACTGGCTTTCAGGGCGGACCGGGGCAGCGCAGAGGCCAGCATACGGCGGCAGATTCGGCTAGCTGGGGCAGCTTCAAGGACATCTTTTCCGGCATCTTCAGCGGGGCGCAGCAGCCGCAGAGGGCGCGCGGTCCGCAGCCGGGGACGGATCTGGAATATCAGGCTACGGTGGACTTCTGGACGGCTATCCGCGGCGGACAGACGCGGCTGGAGGTGCGCCGCCAGGAGGTTTGTCCCACATGCCACGGACTGGCCTCGGCCGGCGGGCCCATGCAATGCCCGGAGTGCAACGGCACAGGGCAGGTGACGCAGATGGGCGGGCGCATGAAGTTCAACATTCCCTGCCCCAAGTGCAACGGCACGGGCCGCATTTCCAATGACTGTTCGACGTGCCACGGCGAGGGCGTGGTCAGCCGCTCGGAGGCCGTTGAGTTTCGCATCAAGCCTGGAACGCGCGACGGGCAGCGCATCCGTTTGCAGGGCAAGGGCAACGCCGGGACGAACGGCGGCGCTCCCGGCGATCTCTACCTCATCGTCCGCATCGGCACGCACCCGGTTTTCAGACGCGTGGGCGACGACATCCATCTGACTGTTCCAGTGACCGTCCCCGAGGCCTCGCTGGGAGCTAAGGTGGACGTGCCGACGATTGACGGGCGCGCTCAATTGAAGATTCCGCCCGGCACGCAGAGCGGGCAAAAGCTGCGCATGAGGGAGCGCGGCGTGGAGAACGCGCAGCGGCCCGAGCAGCGTGGCGACCAGATTGTGACTGTCGAAGTGACGGTGCCGCACCTCAACGACGAGCGCAGCCGCGAGATTATGCGCGAGCTGGCCAAGCTGAACAACCAGGACCCGCGGAAGGCGCTGTTTGAAAAGCTTTAAGTGCGTTTTGGAGGCATTCAAATGAAAGGTTTGGTCCAGAATGCAGATCGGCTGACCGCAAAGGGTTCGTTGACTTCAGTCAAGCGAATGTTTTTCCTGTTTTTTTCAGCATTGTTTCTTGGCGCAATAAATCTATATGCCCAATGTCCAGATACGGGTCAGACCAAAGTCATAAAACCTAATCAAGGCACTGGCTTCTACTTTTACAGGTTCCTAGGCGATAACAGTTTTCGCTATTTCCTGGATGGCAAAACTTTCTCGTACAACGACACAGACGATCCCGGAAGAACCTTCATCTTCATCGATGACATGGCCTATGAATCAATCCTGGTGAATAGAGCCGATTTTGCAAAATACATCAAAGGCTCAAAGCCCATAGACATTCTTCGCGCTCAGGCAAAATATGAACAGGACCACTACAAAAAACTCGTCCCTTCAATCGTGATTACGGATTATGGACTGCCTTCCAATGTGAATCCTGATAGCAGCGAAGACCGCTTGTTCTATCTCTGGAAAAAGGAGAATCCTCCTGGGAAGGAATCTGCAACACAATATTTGGTCTCGACGCTGATCAAAGATAAAGTGGTCCTTTTGTCTATCATGCTAACGAAGGCATCCGTTACTGAAGACGACATATTTCTTCAACTTCAGAAATACACGTCATATTTCGATTTGATGACGAGCGACCAATGTGCGAAAGTACTCTCCATGCCATCCGCGCCCTAATCACTCGTTAGCGGATTCCTATATATTTAATGGCAAGCCTGATTGCACTGGAGTTGCGGAGAGATGGTTATCCAGATGCTTAGGGACGCAAAGTTTACACTGGTGAATTTATGGCCGCAAAACGCAAATCGAAGGGCGCGTACATGATCTCGGCGGTGGCCGAGATGTATGAGATTCATCCGCAGACGCTACGCCTCTATGAGCGCGAGGGGCTGCTGAAGCCATCGCGCACCGAGGGCAACACGCGCCTCTACACCGACGAGGACCTGGAGCGGCTGGAGTTCATCCTCAGCCTGGCGCGAGACCTGGGCGTGAACATCGCCGGCATGGCCATCATTCTGCAGATGCGGGAGCGCATGGAGGAGATGAACCGGCAGATGCAGAGCTTTGTGGAGTACGTGCGCACGGAGATGCTAGCGCGCTTCCAGCAGGCCGCGCCCGGCGCCGGAGCCATTGTGCCGCTGCGCAAGCCGGCCGCAGTGCCCAAGACCCCCGTCAATAGCCGCAAGAGCTAAGGAACCTCTGAAAAGCTCTTGTGCAGCTTCATAATTATCTGCAAAGCGTTTTCCACAGCTAAATCGCAAATCTCACATGCTGAGACGCGGTGACGAGTTGCGGCGCATTCCTCCTACTAACCGAAATCCATGTATCTTATTGATAACACATCAATTATGCTGCATCATCCGTGAAACGAGAAGAAGCGATGATGCATAGATTGCTGTATTAATCTGCAAGGAATTGGGGCTCAAAATAAATATTGGGGGGGAGGGGGTACCCCTTTTCAGTGGACAGTGAACAGTGGTCAGTGATCAATAAAGACCCGCATGCATGGTTGTTGTTCATGAATAGATTGTGCGCCAGGGAAAGGTAATTATCTGCAAAACGGACGCAAATTACTCCGCCATTTTCCCTGTTGCCGGCCGATTTGACTGCTGTGCATCGGTAGAGTGTATGGTGTATTGCGGGCTAAAACGAGCCCGGAGAGCGGCTTGAAATGGCAGCCCACAGGGCGCCGCAGAGCTGGACCGGGTGACGCCGCATACAGGGGATGATGGACCGATGACCGAGAAGGAAACCAACTCTCTACCAAAAAATGCCTATCTGCCGCTGAAACCCGGCGAAAGTTACCAACCCATTATTCCCGCACAGGCCAAAGAGCCGGAAATTACATGGCGCTCGGTCTCTTGGGGCGTTTTGCTTTGCGCGATCTTTTCCATCGCCTCGGCCTACTCCGGGCTGAAGGTTGGGCAGGGGATGGAAGCCGCCATTCCCATCTCGATTTTGGCCATCGGGCTGGCGCGCGTGTACAGACGGCGAACCAGTTTGCTGGAAAATGTGATCATCACGGGCATCGGCGCGGCATCGGGCAGCGTGGTGGCGGGCGCCATCTTCACCATTCCCGCGCTGTACACGCTCCACCTCGATCCCCACCCCGTGCAGACCATCTTCATCTGCCTTGCAGGAGGCTGCCTGGGCGTGCTTTTTCTGATCCCGCTGCGCCGCTATTTCGTACGGGAAATGCACGGCCAGTTGCCCTTTCCCGAGGCTACGGCCATTACCGAGGTGCTTGTGACCGGCGAAAAGGGCGGCTCGCAGGCCAAGCTGCTGCTGCAAGCAACCGCCATCGCCGGCGTTTACGACTTTTTTGTCTCCACATTTCATGTCTGGAAGGAGCATGTCGACCTGCAGTTCGTGCCGGTGATCCGTTCGCTTGCCGAACGCGGCCGCATGGCCTTCAAATTCGACGCCATCAGCTTCATCATGGGCCTGGGCTACGTGATGGGCCTGCGCACCTCCCTTACCTTTTGCGCGGGCAGCATTCTAACCAGCTTTGTGCTGGTTCCGCTTATCTGGTACTTCGGCAGCCATATTGACGTGGCGGCGAACCCGGCTTTTAATGTTGCCAATATGACCGCGGCAGAGATTGTGCGCAACTATGTGCGTTTTATCGGCGTGGGCGCAATCGCCACGGCGGGTATCTTGGGAATTCTCAAATCTTTGCGCGTGGTGGCGGGATCGTTCGGCATCGCGCTGCGCACCTTCCGCCACGGCGAGGCCGCCGCGCCGGAGCGCACCGACCGCGATATTTCCATCATCTCCATACTTCTCGGCGTGGTTGTCAGCTCTCTGGCGGTGGCGATTTTCTTTGGACGCCTGCAAGTCTCGTGGACGGTGCTGGCGCTGGGCCTGGCGTTGACGCTGCTGTTCTCGTTTTTCTTTACTTCGGTGGCCGCTAACGCCATCGCCACCACGGCCAACAACCCGGCCTCGGGCATGACCATGCTGACCATCATCATCTCTTGTGTCGTGCTGTTGAGCTTTGGCCTCTCGGGAACCACGGGAATGTTCTTCGTGATGGCGATTGCGGGCATGGTATGCACCGCGCTGTGCGTATCCGGGCAGTTCATCACCGACCTGAAGGCCGGCTACTGGCTGGGTTCAACGCCCGCGGCCCAGGAGAAGGTGAAGTTCATCGGCGTTATCGCAGCGGCCATAACCGCCGGATTGACCATTATCCTGCTGGCTCATGTTTATCAATTTGGCGAGGCCGCGCCGGGAGACACGCGCGAGATTCTGGCCGCGCCGCAGGCTTCCATCATGAAGGCCCTGGTGGTGGGATTCATGAACAAACAACCAGTGGCCTACGTGCTCTTCGGCATCGGCGCAATCATCACGCTGATTCTGGAAATGCTGGGAAAATCTTCCATGGTCTTCGCGCTGGGAATCTACCTGCCGCTGGAGCTGACCGCGCCGGTGCTGGCGGGCGGATTCCTGTCGCACCTCATCAACAAAAAGTCGGAAAAGACCGGCGGTGACGAGGGGAGCAGGATTCGCGAACGCGGCGTCATTTTGGCCTCGGGACTGATGGCGGGCGGCGCGCTGGGAGGAGTGCTGGGCGCGGCGCTGCACCTTTTCCCAGGCACAAGCGGGTTATTACCATCTATTGGAGGCAAGTTAGGAGATGCACTTCGATCCCTTCCCCCGTTTAGCGAGGATTGGATACGAACTCCATTCTATGGATTTGATCCCATCTCGCAATCGGTTTCCGTGGTGATGTTTGTTGGTCTGTGTTTGTATGTATGGTTCTATTCCGTGAAAAAGGAAAAGGTGTAAGCGATGAATCAAGCGGACAAGTATGTTGCTGATGCGGTATTAGGAATTGACACGCTGTGGGGCGGTGACGTAATGAATCCCTCGGGCACGGGGCGATTCATCGCCGATTCGTGGTTCTCCGATTTTCCGCTGCCCGAGGCTTACACGCATCCGGCGGCGGCGAAGCTGCGCAAAGCCGGCGGCGTATCCGAGAAGAATCGCGAGGCCGTAGAGGAGTACCTGCGTGCAGTGGATGTGCCTGCGGCCATTGCCGGAGTGAGGCAGGAAGCGGCCAAGATGGAAGAGCTGCGCAAGGCCTATTTGATTGGCATGGCGGATTGCCTGGATGTTATGTGGGAGCTGGCCATGGAGGTGGCCGGCAAGGGCGATGCGGTGCCTTACGCGCGCTGCGTGTATGCGGCGACGGCCGGGCAGCCCGAACCCTCGGCGCCGGAGAAGAAGCGCGAGCGGGTAACGGAGCTGCTGGATCGCGCGGGCTACAGTTCGGCAAAGGGAGGCAGTTTGCTGGAGGCCGTGGACGCATGGCGGCGGGAGCGCGTGGCGCCCATGGCCTCAGTGCGCGCACTGAGCGCGGCGGTGATCGCCCACTATGACAACCTGAGCGCAAAGAATCTGCTGCCGCATCTTCCCGCGGAGCTGGGGCGGGTGCCGCGGGCAAACATCAACTTTCTGCCCATCAAGGAGGCCTGGTTCTCCGGGTCAATGAATTATATTGGGCGCGCCCGGAACAAGGACGACTCGCCGCAATACGAGGCCAGCTACGAGATCAATGCTTCGCTGCAGATTTCCTATCCGGAGTTTGAGCAACTTATCAGCCACGAGGTGGTGCCGGGACACGTGACCACCTTCGCTTACCTGCAGGATCTGTACGTGCGCGGGAAGGCGGGATTTGAGGCGACCATCCTGACCATGAACACGCGCGCGGCAACGCTGTTTGAGGGCATCGCCAACAACGCGATTCTGATTGCGCATGGGGTCACGGAGATTGAGCAGTTGCCCGACGAAGACACGCAGATCGGCGTGTTGCTGGCGCTGTTGCAGGACGATGCCAAGAATCAGTCGTCGTATCTGACCTGGGGCGAGGGACGTAAGCAGCCGGAGGTGGCCGCTACGCTGCGGCGCGATTTCCTGGTCACCGAAGAGCGCGCCGATAAGCTCTCTGGCGCGTGGGGACGGCATCCGCTGCTGGGACGCATGTATTTGCCCGCGTATCGCTGCGGCACGGAAAAGGTAGCTGAGTTGCGGAGGACGTATCCCGCGGGCAAGGTGTTGCCGGTGATTTATGGATGCCATGGATTGGTGGACATCCAGACCATCAACCAGGTACTGGGAGGTTGACGCATCGGGGGAAAACTTTACTAAATCGTTTTCTCTTCGTTCCAAGGCCCGGTATGGAATAATCTGCCCGTGAGCCTTGCCGTCGAATACGCGCACAACTACTATTTGCTGGCCTGCGTCGCCGGAACTGTCCTGCTGATTCTGCTGTTGATAGCCCGTGTGCGGCTGCATCCGGCGCTTGCCCTGTGCGTGGCCGCACTGACGCTTGGCGTGGCCTCGGGAATGCCACTTGTGCAGGTTCCGCTTTCCTTTACGGGTGGCGTGGGCAACTTGCTGGGACACATCGCCATCGTGCTGGGGCTGGGCGCGATTCTGGGCCGTTTGCTGGCCACCAGCGGCGGGGCAACGGCGCTGGGCAAACTATTTGTTGACAGCTGCGGCCCGCAGGGCCTGCCCTGGGCGCTGCTGGGGCTGGGAATCCTGGTGGGCCTGCCGGTATTCTTTGAGGTAGGGCTGGTGCTGCTGTTGCCGATTGTGGCCGAAGTGGCCCGGCGCAGCCATAGGCCGCCGATTCTGACGGCTCTGCCGGTGCTGGCCGGGCTTTCCATAGTCCATGGCACAATGCCGCCCCATCCGGCGGCCATGCTGGCGGTTACCGAGTACCACGCTGACATGGGGCGCACTATTCTATGGGGCCTGGCCGCCGGTTTGCCCGCCGCGGCGCTGGCCGGACCGGGACTGGGTTGGTTTTTGATGCGCCGCTGGGAACGCCACAGAGCCAAAGGCGAGGTGGCAGCAACCGAGGAAGGCACTACCCTGTTCACCGTTGCCGAAGAGGCGAAGGCGGCCAATGCGGCTGGTAAAGCAGACCAAATCGGGGTTCAAGAGACCGTCACCGCCGAGGACGCGCCCGATTTGGAGCCAGTTCCCGCGCCCGCAGGCCCTCTGCTGGCGGCTGCGGCTATTCTTCTACCCGTGGCGCTGATTTTTCTGGGAAGCTGGGCCGACCAGCTCACTGCGCCGGGCAGCCTGGCCAGCCAGATCCTGCACTTTGCAGGCACGGCTGAGGTGGCGCTGCTGATTGGCGTGCTGGTGGCTCTGGTCACACTGGGCAGCCACATTCAAACCGGCCGACACCACGGCGTAGAACTATTGCGGCGGATCACCGGCGAGGCCTTTGAACCCATCGCAGGGGTGCTGGTGATTCTGGCCGCGGCCGGAGGCCTGAGCGGCATTCTGCGCGACTCCGGCGCCTCACAGGCCACGGTCGGCCTGGCTCTGGGCGCGCACATTCCGCCGCTGGTCCTGGCGTGGCTGCTGGCCGCAGTGGTCCGCGTCTCCGTGGGTTCGTCGACGGTGGCCATGGCCGTGGCGTCGGGAATTCTGGCCCCCATAGCCGGCCATGCCGGAGTACGACCCGAGTTGCTGGTGCTGGCCACCGGCACCGGCTCGCTGATGTTGTCGCACGTGAACGACCCTGGCTTCTGGATGATCCAGTCCTTCTTCAAGCTGGAGTTGAAGGAAACCCTCTCCACCTGGACGGTGCTGGAGACGGTGCTCTCAGCGGCCGGGCTGGGGACGACACTGCTGCTGTCGACGCTTCTACGGTAGGAGCGAATGATAGTGCTCGCCGAGCACTTTTGGCACGCGCCGCAGGTCATAGAGTAGCGGAGTACCAAGCTAAACGGTTATTACCACTTTTCCCTGCGCATGACCTTCTTCAAGATAGCGGATAGCTTCATCCACGCCGCTCAACGGGTATCTCTTATCGATGACAGGCACAACCTGTCCGGCATCAAGAAGATCTTTCAGGAAAACCAAATCCTTCTGGTTCAACTTCGCAAGAAGGCCACAAAACTTCTTGCGCCCGATCAGGGACAGAAACAGGGACAGGAATGGTTCCAGAAGCATGGATTGGAGAGTTACCCGGCCGCCGGATGTGACACAAATTCCGTCCTCGCTCAGCGCGCGCCTGTAATCGAAGAGCGAGCGATATGCGTTCGCAGCAAGAATCAGATCGTAATGCAGCCCGCTTTGCGTGAAATCCTCGCGCGTGTAATCGATGAGATGATCAGCGCCGAGCGATCGCGCTCGATCCAGATTACGCGTGCTGCACACGGCGGTGACCTCAGCTCCGTGGGCTTTGGCAATCTGAATTGCAAAAGTGCCAACGCCGCCGGATGCGCCATCAACGAGAACCTTCTGTTCCGGCTTGATGTGTCCCTTGTCGCGCAGGCCCTGAAGAGCGGTGAGCGCCGCTATCGGGACGGCCGCAGCAACCTCGAAGGAAATGCTGGCCGGCTTCAGCACTATCTGATTTTCTTTGGCGCACGCATACTCCGCAAAGGCCCCGCGGCATCCTCCGAAGACTGCATCACCCGGCTTGAACTGGGTTACATTCCTGCCGACGGTTTCCACTACACCTGCCACATCAACACCCATCCGGATGTCTTTCGGCTTGCGCAGCCCGAGCATCAGGCGAATGAACAACGGCTCGCCTCGCATGAAGTGCCAGTCGAGCGGATTGACTGAAGCAGCGCAAACTTTGATCAAGACCTCATTGTCCGCGGGCGCAGGCTTCGCCACGTCCTTCAATTGCAGCACATCAGGAGGCCCGTATTGTTCGTAGACAATCGCTTTCATATTGTGATCCTCAATGCCTAATCAGTTATTACGCAGCTGCGCCGGCCTGCTGCTTATGTGCATCGCGCGGCTTCCTCGTTACAGAAAGCCGCGCAACTCCTTGCGATCAGGTAGGCTCGCCGGTTTCGCCGGCTGGCGCTTCAGAGCCGCAGTAGCGGGAGAGCATCTCCTGGCGGAATTTTTCGCGCTCTTCGGGCGTCATCTTCTTCCAGCGCTCAGCAGAGGGCTGCCGCTCTTTTGAACGATCGGGGCCATGACCGCCCAAGCTCCCGAAGAGAATCCGGCAGAGAGCCAGCAGTCCGAGAGCCTGCCAGAAGGTAATCATCTTCCATCCGAAGATTGCCGGAAGCAGCCAATTCCACAGAAGCATGACCACTTCGCCGCCAATCCAGATGAAGGCCGCGAGCGCCAGCGGAGCCACAAAAAAGATCCACTTGTTTCTCTTGACCCAGTTGTTTTCCATTTGCATTCCTCATTTCTTGTTGAACTCGTCGTGAACGCACTGCAATCGCCGCCGCAGATGAAGCACCGCGTAGCGCTTGCGCGAGAGCAGGGTGTTGACGCTTACGCCACTTTCCGCCGACAACTCCTTGAAGCTTCGCCCCTCCAGTTCGTGAGCGACGAAGACTTCGCGCTGCTCGCCGGGCAATTCACCTAGCGCGGCTTGCAGTTCATCCAGAAGCAAGCGGCGCAGGAGGAGCTCTTCAGGCCCGGCATCCGGCGATGGCAACAGATCCTCGATCCGCAACAGCTCGCCGTCTTCGTCCATAGCCGCCGCGCTGGTGAAGTTCTCCGGCTTTTTCTTGCGGAAGAGATCAGTGATGCGATTGCGCGCGACGCTGAAAAGCCAGCCGGTCACATAGTCAATCGGCATCAGCAGGCGATTGGCTTGCACCAGCTCGTAGAAGACCTCCTGGAGAAGATCTTCGACGTCGGCTTCGTTTGGCACCCGCTTGCGGATGAAATTGCGCAGCCGTGCTCGCTCTTCCGCGATGACTTCGGAGATTTGACGGTTTTGCTCGATCATCGAGTCGATCTTCAAAATCTCCTCCATCCATTTCTATAGACGAACAGCGGCGGCAGATATTGTAGAGATTATGAAGCAGTGAAGCGGGCGGGCAACGCGACGGATGCGGCACGCGCCGGATCGCTGATTCTCTCGCAAATGAAATATCCCGTGGTTCGCGTCAAAGCGAACAGGCAGGCACAGATAAATATATCAACTCACATCACACGCCAAAATCAACTTTGGTCTGGGCATCATCCAACCGGCATCAGCCCCCGGGGCGTAGGTTCGGGCTTCGGCTGGTTGGTCAGGTGCGTCGGAATGGGCGGAATCGTTAGCGTCATCCGCTCCTTCTTGGCGCTGAGCCGCACCAGCAGGCCTTTCTGATCAAAGGTGATGGCAAAGTTCTGCATCGGCGGCGACCCGAAGTTGACCATGGGAAAGGCCGGGTGGATCTCCACGACCGGATGAGGAAAGGTGTATTTGCCCACCTGCACGTCCGTGGCGAGTTTGGCCGCCTTGATCTCGAAACGCGTGGTCATTGTATGGCCCATGGCAAAGACGACGGGCGGAACCTCCCACTTTTGACGAGCTGCCAGTTTCTCCGGCAAGGTCAGGCCGCCACCGCCGGAATCCAGTTGTGCTTCCACGCGTTGCCCATCTACACGTAGCGAGGCGATCGGCACCCCATCCGGCATGCGGAAAGGCAGCACCGTTCTTTCCCCATCCGGCGCAAGGGCGCCCTCGGTCAGCTGTATCTGCCTGTTGGGGAAGTCAAGGGTAAGCAAATAGTCGCGGAAGAGGGTAAATCCGAGCAGGCCCTGGCAGGAACCGGCTTCCCCGGTTACTTCATGCCGGACGGCCTTCACGCGGTAGAAATCCACCCCGGCAACCTGGATGGATTGCAGCAGAACCATGGGCACCCTCTGCTCGCCTTGCCCGCTCGGGTCACTCAGGACCACCTCCGCCACAACGGGCAGTTGCAGCTCATCGGCCAGCTCCGGGCTCACAAACGCGTCGGCGCCGGTTCCGGTGTCAATGATGAACCGGTACGGCCCTCTCCCGTCGATGGTTACCATCACGTAAGGCTTGCCGAAACGCTCAGTCATAAGCGCGGAGTGGATGAGACTCTGAGCGTGCAGGTAAAGGGCCGCAATCAACAATAGCGCCGGCCATGCGCGGATCTTTCCAGAGAATGGGGACATAACGCTCCTTTCCCGCATCTGTCGAAACCGGACGTGCGCGGCAGGAACTTGTTGGCGCTTGCCGGCTCCGGCGTTCTGCGCCTTGCATGCTTCAGTAAAGACCGCCTGCGGAAAGGCCGCAAGGTTATACCAGCTACCTGCCCGTTTCGCTGGGGTTAAATCGAACCCTGGCGTAACCTGTCCCCATGCCCTGCCAGAGCTAACAACTACACGGTGCGCGATGTCAGGTGCTTGCCGAACAGCAAGCGGGCGGGGTTACTCTCCGTTACATGCCGGTTTCTCGTGCCTCTTCAATTGTTAAATGCTGGAAATATGATCAAGCCAAGATTTCTGCTGGCAGTTCACGACTTTATCTGCAATAGCCCGGAAGCAACTTCGCTAAGAGTACATTTACTCTGGTTTTGCTCTAATAAATCAGCTTGAGCGAGAACTGAATCTGCCGCGAGGTGCCGGCCGTCTTGGAAATCTCGCCGAAACCTGAGCCGCTGAGGGTGTTGGCGGGCAGCCCCATGTTCACGATGTTGAACAAGTTGAAAAACTCGGAGCGGAACTGCAGGTCTACACGCTCGGCTCCGCTCTTGCGGCGGCCGAAGGGCGTGTCCTTGATGAGCGCGAAATCATAGTCGTAGAAGGCGGGACCGCGGAAGCTGTTGCGGCCCAGCGTGCCAAAGAAGCCCTGGTTGGGTCCGCTGCCGCCGGCCATGTGGATGGGGACGGAGAAGAAATCGGCCGCGTTGCCAGCACCGTGGCCGAAGTAGTCCTGACGATCCTGCCGTGCGGTAGACAGCTGCGGCTTTGCAATCTGGTCTGGCCGATCCACGCCCGCATCGCCCGCGCCCGTCTGCTGAATGCCGCTGAAGACCGTAAACGGCGCGCCGGAGCTGATGCTCGAGATGCTCAACAGCTCCCAGCCGTAGGTCGCCTTGCGGCTCACGGGCCGAAGGAAGCGCGCGCTTTCCAGATGCAGATCCTGCGCCAGGCTAAGACCAAAGCTATGGGTGACGTCGAAGGCAGACGGCGCCTTTTCCGGATGCGTGTCGTAGGGATTCTGCGAGAAACCCGAAGCCACCGCGCCTGTGGAGCCGGTGCCACCGATCACTTCGCTGGTAACGTCGATTGACTTGCTCCAGGTGTAGCTGGCCCGAATGCCCGGGCCGCCGTGGCCCACTGTGCCGGAAAGCGAGGTCTGCAGCGCGTGGTACGAGGAGTGCGCGTCGCTGGTGATCACGTTCTCCACGCCAAAGCCGCCTATCACGTTACCCGCGCTGTCAAATTGCGTGTGCGGCGCAAAGGCCGGACTCGCTCCCGCAAAGGCGTTGGGGAAGCTGTAGCGGGGCAACTTTTCCGCGGCGGTGCCCACATAGGCTGCGTTGGCAGTGAGGTTGCCGAGTTTGCGCTCCAGGCTGAGGGTCCAAGTATAGAGCGTGCCGTTGCCAAAGGACGGATTGATGCCGCTGAGGTTGAGCGCGCTCACCACGCCGCCCGGCGTCAGCGCCGCCATGTCTTGTTCGAAACGGTTCACATCCATGATGGTGTTGGCGGGAACGTCCTTCGTATTCCCCGAGGCAAAGATGTTGGTCCCTTGCGGCGTGTATGTATTGGGCAGTTGCGAAGGCGTCAACTGGAAACCGTAGTGAATGGGAAAAACACTGGCGGAAACCAGGCGTGGATAGATGACAAATGGCGTAGAACCGGTAAGAAAGTTGTCCTGCCAGAGATTGGGCTGAATCGTGGTCACCGCGCCGCCCGCATGGGCTGTGAAGTTGCTTGTCACTTTCCACGACACCTGCACCCGCGGCGCCCACGCATTCCACTCGGTGCGATAACCAGGCTGCGGGTTGACCACGAACTGCTGTACGCCGTCGATCATCTGGAACGATGAGGTGCGCCTGGCGCGCTCTGTAATCGGCGTGTATAGTTCCCAGCGGATGCCATAGTCCAGTTGCAACCTTGGTGTCAGCTTCCACGTGTCCTGAAAATATGCGTTGACGTCGTTGCGGCTGATGGCGGCGGGACCGATGTGCTGACCGCCGGAGATGAACTTTGGAGCCAGCGCAACCGTGTAGACAAATGAACTGCCGGAAAGGAAACCGGAAAGCGTGTCGGGCAGCATATCGCCAGGATGGATGTTGTGGGTTCCGCTCTGCGAGGGAATCGCCTCGGTAGCATAGGCCGCTCCGCCGCCAAAGTCATATTCGCCGTTGGGACTGATGCCGAAGTAGGTGGTGTCACGATTGCCGCGGAACTCCGCGCCGAATTTGAAGGAGTGCCTCGCAATCACGTACATCACGTTTTCGCGGGCCTGGAAGAGGTTGCCGTAGGCCTGCATCACGGAGCCGCCGGCCGAATTGAAGGCCTCATAGAGGCCGTCGTTGAATTTGACCGCGGGGTCGATGGGGTCAGCCGTCGGAAAGCCCGGCGTGGAGCGCGTAATGCTGATTGACGACTCGAACGTCATGCGCGGCGTGGCCGTTCGCATCCATGTGCCCACCACATTACGCTGGCGATCAATGTACTGGATACCGAAGGCAGGATCGATGGCCGTCTGATCCGGATTGGTGGTGGGACCGGTAAGGTTGTTGAAGTTGAAGCGCGCAAAAAACTGATCCTTCGCCGAGAATTTGTGATCGAGCCGGATCTCGAACTGATCTGCATTTGTGGCCACCTTTGACGCGGTGGCGTAGGTGCGTGCTGCATAGGGGCCGGAGGGATCGTTGGGCTGCGGATAGCGCGCCAGAATCGCTTTAATGGCCGGATCGACAGGGACATTCAGCGTGTCGGTGCTGCCATCAGGGTAGGTGACCTGGTCAATGCCGGCGCGCTCGGACGGCGTGGGCACGGGCATCACTTGCGTGGTGCCCAGCACCTGCCGAAAACCCTGGTACTCAAAGAAATAGAAGGTGCTCTTCCGACCGTCGAAGATGTGGGGAAGATAAACCGGGCCGCCGTTGGTGAAGCCGAATTCGTTGCGCCGAAAGGGCGGAATGCGGCCGGGATACACGGGGGTGGGGTGGTCAAAGTAGTTGCGCGCGTCGAAGGATGAGTTGCGGACGAACTCAAAGACCGATCCGTGAAAACCGCTGGCGCCGGAGCGCGTGTGAATGTTGGTGAAGCCAGCTGCGCCGCGGCCTATCTCCGCGGGCATCCAACCGGAGACGGAGTCGATGCCTTCCACCGCGTCCACGTTGAAGTTGGAGAAGGTTGCGCCGCCCATCTCGGGATCGCTGATGTCGGCACCGTCCATGGCGAAGGTGGCTTCAACACCGCGTTGGCCGTTGATGGCGAACTGGGCAGTAAAGTTGGTGGCGCCGTTGGCGTCGGTCATAGTGCCGGCAGCAAGCAGTAGGAGGGTGCTAAAGTCGCGCTTGTTGAGCGGCAGTTCGCTGACCGCCTGGCTGGACAGCTCCGCGCCTCCGGTTGCGATCTGGCCCTTGAGGGCTGCCACAGTCAGTTCGCCGCGGTTGGAAAGTGTGAGCACAACCGCGGGAGCCACCACATCCAGGTCGATGGGTTGGGCATAGTCGAATTTGCGTCCATTCGATTCAACCGAGAGCCGGTATTGCCCGATGGGCAGAGATGAGAGCCGGAAGTGGCCATCGGTCCCGGTGACCGCTTCAGACCTGGCGGTTGTGGAAGCAAGTTGTACCTTGGCAGCGGGAATGGGCGCTCCGGCGGGGTTGCGCAGAACTCCTTGCCAGACGGAGTGAACTGCCGCTTGCGCCCATGCACCTACCGTTGAGATAAGCAGTACAAAAAGCAACAGAACCCAGAAACTTTTTACATTGCATTTCGCATTTGAACCGCACTGCCCGCGTCCGCTGTCCAAGATGACTTTCACTCAATTTCTCCCGCAATATGGCCGGCAAGCAGTGATCTGACCGACCTTTTGCACCATCGATAAAGCTAAGTTGTCAGTTTCTACCATTAGAACATGGAGCGGATAGTTGCCTTGCAGCCGACTCCCGGCCTAGCACAGTGTGATAACTCTACACGGTTTCTGATATGTCTTATGGCGTCAGCCTGGCAGGGCCGGTGGATTCCCGAACGATAAGCTCCGGTTCCACGGCAATCTCCTCGCGCGGAGCAAGCGTGCCATGAATGAAGTTGAGCAGGCTCTGGGTCGCAATTCTGCCCATTTCGGCCAATGGCTGGCGAATCGTTGTAAGGCGCGGCGTGTTGTACGAAGCCGCTCGGATATCGTCAAAGCCAATTACCGAAACATCGGCCGGCACACGCAGTTTGAAGTCTTGAAGCGCGCGGATGGAACCGATGGCAGAGACGTCATTGAAGGCCACCAGCGCAGTGAAAGGCCGCTTGGTGGCCAACAGTTGCTTTATAACCGGATAGCCTAGTTCCGGGGAAGTCATGTCGCGGTCCAGAATGACGACCAGTTCCGGCTTGATTTCCAGATTCAGCCGCCTGGCAACTCCCATAATCGCATTCCAGCGCGTTTCCGAGTCGGTACTGGACGATTGCCCATGCATGAATGCTATCTGCCGGTGCCCAAGAGCATACAAATGGTTCAGAATTAGTTCTGCGGCGCAGACGTGGTCGAGTATGACGTTGGTCACGCCCTTGATCTGGCGATGGCCCGCGATGGCGACTACCGGGACGGAAACGGGATGCTCAAGCGCGGTATCGATGGCAATGATGCCTTGCGCGCCGCGGCTAATCAGCATGCGCGTGTAATCCTCCACCAGGTTTTTGCGGTGCCGGTGGTGCGCCGTAAAGTAGAAATATCCCGCATTGATCAGTTGATCGCCGATGCCGCTCAGCACCTCAGAGTGATAACCATCGCCCAGCTCAGGCACAAGGACGCCGATGGTAAGAGTGCGCCGGTTACGCAGGGAACGCGCCAGCTGGCTGGGATGGTAATTCATCTCCCTGGCGGCAGCCTTGATGCGATCGCGTGTGGCTTGCGGAATCGAGCGCCCCGGCACATCGTTGAGCACCACCGACACAGTCGCCGGATTCAGTCCCAGATAGGCCGCCAGTTGCTTCAGGTTTACCGGGTGAGGGGCCGCAGATTTTGCGGCCGGCTTACGCTGTTTAGTGCTTACGGAATCATCCATTGAGTCATCTCACATTTCCCGATGCCCTTTGATTACCACACGAGAGTTACTACCGAGTCCCCAGGCATATGAACCTGAAGCGTGGATGAATGGAGGCCACAGTCCACCGTGCGCGCCTCGCCCCGGTTGGTGATAATCAGCACGCGGCTTCCATCCGGATTTTCTAGCGCCACATGCTCCACGCCGGCGAGCTGCCCATGCGACGCAAGTACGCGAGCGTCGCGCCGGATTGCCTTTGAGTAGTGGGCAAACGCCCAGTACTGACCGCTGTGTGTGATACGCTGTGTACGCGAGTCGATGGTCACCACGCCACCGCACGAGAAGGGGCCAACATTGGGTTTACCCTGTTCGTCCAAAGCCAGATTCCAACCCACCAAGCAGCGGCCCCAGTTCCGCAGTACGCCGGTAAAGGTCTGCGACCAGGTGCTCCAGTCGGTGGTGTAATCCGGCCTGGTATAGTCCGGGCCGCCCTCGGTCCAATAAGCGCTCATTTTGGGGAATGCCTGGTGCACGCGCGTCATGGCATCCACGGCGCCCGCATAACCGTGCCAGGCAACTCCATCCACATATTTGTTCACTCCAGGGTCGCTCAGCTCGTCCATCGCGCGTCCCCATAGGTTGTAGTTGTGGTCGAGAATCCAGATCTTTGTGTCGAGAGAAGCGTGCTCCAGAGCCGGCCCCAGGAAGTTCTGAATGAAATCCATCTCATACTCCTGGCCCCACAAACACGCGGGCATTTTTCCATCCTGGTCGGTATCGGGCTCATTCTGGACAGTGATGGCATTGATTTTGACTCCCTCGGCGGCGTACGCCTCAAGGAAGCGGACAAAATACTGCGCGTACACGGCGAAATTTGGCTTGCGCATCGAGCCACCCAGCATGGATCCTCCGGCCTTCATCCATCCAGGCGGGCTCCACGGCGAGGAGAAGAGAAACAGCTCCGGATTCAGCTCACGCGCCGCGCGCAACGTGGGTAAAATGTACGCGCGATCGTGTTCAATGCTGAAGTGCTTGAGTTCGGGGTCCGGTTCTGAGGCATCGTCGAAGCTATACACGCTTCTGGAGTAATCGCTAGAGCCGATGCAGGTACGGGCCACAGAAAGGCGCAGGCCATTCGGCCCAAAAAACTCGTCGATCAGCTCCCGCCGCCCCTGAGCAGGCAACTGACTAAACAGGTAACAGGCGGCGTCTGTAAATGCCGCGCCAAATCCTAGAACCGCCTGGCGCCGGCTGGTTGGATCAATCCGAATGTCCCGGCTGGCGCTCACCGCGGCCTTTTGCCACCGTGGCGCGTCGAAGCTAGCGAACCTCTGCGTGCCAGAGGTTACCCAGGCACGGACTGGCCGCAGTGCTTCGATTGGCTGGCTCCTCAGCAGGAGCCCCCGGGAGAGCGCGGAAACGGCGGCTGCCCGAGCGAGATTCTGCAGGAATTCGCGTCGAGTCTTCAAGGTCATGATGAATCCTTACATGAGTCAAGAGACTCATAATATAAGACGGTAAACGATTATATGCCACTTCATGCCGTTTAGATAATCGATTATCTGAAATATAATTTGATCCCGAAAAGCGCTTTCCGGGGGCAAATCTGCTCCAGGATCTGATTCGCCCCTTCGATACAGTTTTTCCTAAAATGATGAATTTCTTCGGGAAAGCGGTTGTCTCAGCCAGTGCCTTTTGTGGCGGCACAGAGCTGGTTGTGAGAACCAGCCAAGAATCCACCCTGGCTCATCCCTGCGCCGGCTCTTCGAGAAAAAGCCGGCACAATGGATGGGACACAACTGCCGCAGAATTGCCGTCCGCTGCTAGCTTGCCGGCTCGCTTCTTAGACGTGGTCGTAGAAGCGGAAAAAGAGCGACTGCCTGGAGACCGGCTCAACGCGCTTCACCAACTCCGCCAATTGGTTGTCGCTCATGGGCGTAAATTCCCTCGCCAACCGCACGTTCTCTTCCATCTGCGGCACAGTGTCGCAGCCAATGATTACCGTGCTCACCGGGCGGGAGAGCGCGTAGTACATCGCCTCGCGCATGGTAATGGTTCCCGGCGTGGGCGCTAGAACCATGCCTTCCCACATATGCTTCTGCGCCTCGATCGGGGGCGGCGTCCAGGTGGAGAGAATCCGGCCGCGGCCCGGAATCTTCATGCCGATGATGCCCATCTGCTTTTCGACCGCCAGCGGCAACAGCGTTTCACTGAAGCTGTAGTGGTGCGGGTCAGCGGCGTTGATAGCCATTAGAACCGTGTCGAAGGGATAGCGCTTGATGCATTCGATAAGGCAATCGGGCCGGAAGTGGCCGGTAATGCCGAGGAAGCGCACCACCTTCTGCTGCTGCATCTCAATCAGTGCTTCCATCGCGCCGCCCTTGGCGAAGACTGTATCCACATTGGCCTTGATACCAATGTCGTGCAACTGCCACAGATCCACATGGTCGGTCTGCAACAGTTGCAGCGACTTCTCGATCATTCGCAGCGAGCCATCGCGATCCCGTTCCTTGGTCTTGGTGGCCAGGAAAGCATCATTGCGCCGGTGTGCCATTACCCGGCCCACATACTGCTCGCTCCAGCGCTCCGGCCCGCCGTAAATGGATGAGGTGTCGATGTAGTTGACGCCCAGGTCGAGCGCCCGCTCGATAATCGGCACGGCCACGTCGAAGTTATTCGGCTTCTCCAGGGAGCCTTGCCCGCCCAGCGAGAAGATGCCCACCTTGTATCCGGTCTTGCCCAGGTTGCGCGTCGGCATGGCCGTCGACGTTACGGGGTTCGATGGCAGTCCGGGGAGAACCTTCGGCGTGTTGGCCAACGCCGATGGCGCCAGCAATGCAGCCGTTACCGCTCCGCCCGCTTTCAGGAATTCACGACGATCATGTTTCCACGACGCCGACAGTTGCTTCTCGCTCATACGACCTCCTCGTCAGGGTGTAAAACCCTGTGAGAACTCATCATAAACCTGGGATGATACGAAATAAAATCAAAAAGCATCCATACGGGCCGCAAGCGAAAGGCCGCATCTATTCGGATGCGGCCTTAGCAATAATTAGGTATCCTTACCGGTTATGAGCAAATCACAAATTCCCTTTAAACAACCGTTTGTCTATTCTTGCATCCCCTGCCTCCTGACCCTGCGCAGTTCGCGCGCCCGACTCAATGAAAATGCCGTTTATTTCTGCGGCTCCGCCGGCGGTTGCTGTGGCGGTTGGCCTTTGGGGTGGGCTTTGTTGATCTTGTTGAACAACGCATCGTCGGCCGCCTTGTTGAGATTGCTGGCCTTGACGAATTCGGCCTTGGCTTCTTCCATTTTTCCCATCGTACGGTAGAGCCGCCCCAGACGCCAATGCACGTTTACGTCCTCGGGCATGAGTTTGGCGGCCGTGGTTAACTCCCGCAGCGCATCTTCGTTGTGGCCGGCCTGAGCAAGAACGATGCCCAGGTCAAGGTGCCCCAGCCCCAGCCCGGAGTCCAGCTTGAGAACCCTCTCCAGCAGCGGAGCGGCCGCATCGTACTGGTTCAACTGAATATCCGAGTCGGCCAGGTAGAGCATGGCCTGAATGTGATCGGGATCGTTGGCCAGCTCAGCCTGAAACTCGGTGGCCGCCTCCCGGTACTCGGTCTGCGTCCAGAGCAAATAGCCCAGGCCGAAGTGCACGTCGGGCTCTTTGGGATTGGCCTGTATGGCGGAACGGAAATGCTGGATCGCGCCGGGGGTGTCCTTCAACTCGTTCAGCGCCTCACCGGCCAGCATGTCAGACTCGGCCGATTCGGCGTCCAGCATGAGAATTTCGTGGTAGACGTCGAGCACGCACTGGAACTGCCTGGACCACAGGCAACTGTGCGCCAGGGCCAGCCGCAAGGGAAGATTCTTTGCATCCCGCGCCGCTGCCTCCTTTAAGTAAGGGACCGCCTCGGCGTATTCGCTCAGTCCGTAATGTGCCATTCCGATCAGAATCGTCAGGCGCTGGGCCTCGGGCGAGGAAGGCGGCTGGTTCTTGAGCAGCGGCTTAAATTCCAGAATGGCCTGCTTCAGTTCGCCGCCCTTGAAGAGCGCGAGACCGAGGTTCAGGCGCAGACCGGGTATGGCAGGATTGAGCGCCAGGGCCTTGCGGTAAAAAGGCACGGCCTCCTTGTAGTGTTCCTGGCGCGCTTCCAGCAGGCCCAGGTGGGCGTAAGGCTCCGGATTGGAAGGATGAGCCTTGAGGAAAACGCGCCATGCGGCCTCAGCCTCGACATTCTTTCCCTGCTGCTCCAAGTCCAGCGCGATTTGCCGCTGGCTCTGCGGCGGCGGCGAGGGTTGCCCCATGCAGACGGCGGCTCCCATGGCCAATCCCAGGGCGACTCCCCATTGTATGACCCGATTCATTTGCATCCTAATACCAATATTAATGTTTTGCCATGCCGGCGGGAAAACTAGAACACGTAACAAAGAAAAGGGCGCGGCAGGTTAGCCTGCCGCGCCCTGGTTGAGGGTGAATGTTTAGAAGACGAACCGGCCGCCCAACTCGAGGTTGCGAGGATCATTAGTCCCCGTAAGCTGACCGTAATTGCCTTGCGGCACGCAAGGTAACGTAGATGTACCGGTTATTAGAACACCGACCTTACCGCAACTCATACCTGTGCTGACGCCGTTGAACTCGGTGTGGTTGAAGGTATTGAACGACTCAATCCGGATGTCGAAGTGAGCCGAACCGACTATGGCAAACGACTTGTAGAGAGAAGTCGTGAAGTTCACGCGGCCAGGACCAACGATTGCATCCCTGCCGGAGCTGCCAAAGCCCAGGTTTGGTCCGCCCAGCCAGGAAGGAACAGGTTGATAGAAATTGTTCGTATTGAACCATTCCAGGCGCGTCTTGGGATAGGTCGTCTTTCCCCACTGGTTCGGACGATTGGCGTAACTGCCGCCCAAGCCGATGGGATCATAGTCGAGGCTCTGTCCCGGCGCAGAGGGCACGCCGGTCTCATCAATGACCGTACCAGCAATTGTCCATCCACCGACGAAGGTCTTAACCACGCCGGTGCTCTTGGTAGCGATGGGCAGCTTGTAGACGTAGTTGATGCTGAGCATCTGGCGGCGATCAAATACGCCAGAGGCCCTGTCATACTTATAGTACCAGGGGTTGCTTATTTGGTTGCCGCCGCCGTTGTCGAAAGAGATGACATCGATTTCATGCGAGTACGTGTAATCGACTTCACCGCTCAGACCCCAACGGTTCTGGATGCGTAGAGCTGTCTGGAAGCCGTTGTAGGTGGCGTTGGTTTCGTTTTTGTTCTGCCCAATGCCGGTATAGCCAGGGAATGCCCGGTAGGCGTTCATGCCGCCGTTATTCAAAAAGCTGAGGCCTGAAGCGTCTGGAGGCACGTATGCTTCCTCTACTCCATAATGACCGGCGCCGTCACCAGCGACCTGGCGAGCGTCAGCGCAGAACGGCAGGAAAGGATGTGTACAAGTATGCGGGTTGCCGCCATCAATGTACACATAGCCAACGTTGGGGTTCATATTGTTGATGTAGCTGCCTGCATTCTGGTGCCATGCGTCGTTGCCGACGTACTGAACCACCCAAATGAGCGAGTGCGTCAGTTCACGCTGAATGCCGAGGCTGTACTGCGCTGTGGCAGGCGCGCGGTAAACCTGTGTCAGGCTTTGTGCGCCTGAGGCAAAGATCAGCGCACTCGGGGAGATAGTAGTACCGTCGTTCCAGTTATGTCCGGGAGTGCTGAAGTAGGGGTTGCTGATACTGAGCGCAGGATCGAAGGGCGGACTGGTGGCTTCGTCGAAGATGTCGTTGCCCTGTATGCGCTCAAAGAAGACTCCAAAGCCGCCACGGAGAACGGTCTTGCCGTTGCCAAAGAGATCGTCAGAGAATCCGACGCGGGGTTGTAGCGTTTTGTAGTCGTTTTCAACAGTGCCCCGCGGGAAGCGATTCTGACCGGCGAGTTGGGTGCCGTTGATGTACGCGGGAATGCCGTTGTAGACGTACAGAGACGGGCTGGCCGGGTCGATGGAACCGCTGGTGCCGTCCCAGATGGGAGCTTCGGCCGGGTTGGTATTGTAGTCAGCCTGTACAAAGTTGCCCACCAGGTTTTGGCGCTCCCAGGCATGCGGCATAGCGTCATAACGGAGACCAAGCTGCACGGTCAGGCGATTGGTAAAGTGCCAGTTATCCATCGCGTAGAACGAGGTCGTCTGGTTGACGTAGTGGCGGATCGGCGCGGCCTGGGCCTGGCTGTAGCCGGTGGGTATGCCCATCAGCATATCCATGATGCCGTCGTTCGACAACGTGCCCATGCCATAGTCGCCCTGCGCATCGCCGTAGAGCATCTGGTTCTTGGTGTAACGGTTGTAGCTGAAGCCGAACTTGAACTGATGCCTGCCGGTGGTGTACGAAATGTCCACCTTGGGCTCATAGTCCTGGGCCGCGTTGTGATAGGGCTCGGTGGCCGTATCTTCAGCCGTCCAGTAAGGTCCGCCAAAGCCGCTGATGCCGGGCCATACGTGGCGTTGGACGGTATAGGCCGGGACAACCGCAGCGACGGTCCAAGTGGATGGCAGGAAGGAGTTCGCGCTGGGAGAGATGTCAATCTCGTTGCCGTCGTAGTTCATGCTGGCTTCCACCAGAAGGTTGTTGGTGATGGAGCCGGTCATCTTGACAGCCGCGCTGTGGGACGGAGAGGAGAGGATACTGGTCAGGGTGTTGTAACTGCACCAGCACCAGCCCAGTTCCGGCCCGGCTTCGTCCTGATTCTGAAGATCGCCGATGTAGTGGCCCAGAATCGCCCACTTGTCGTTGAAGTTGTGATCGACGCGGACGATGTCGTCGCGATCCTTGAAGGGGAGCGATAAGCTGGCGATGTTCTTGTCCTGGCCGGGTACGTTCGGCGCGGGAAGGATGCCCGCGTTCAGATAAATGACCGCGTTGGGGTCAAACAGCTGATGCGGGATTACGTTGCCTGGGAAAGGAGTCCCATGGGTCAGGCCCAGTGGCGTCAGGTGGTTCACCTGGTAATCCGAGCCAGCTGCTACGGCTGGAACCACAAGGGCGGTGCTGGGAGCGAAAAGAGGCGGGACATAGGTCAAATCATGGCCTAAAGTGGGTATGTCGGCCGGGTCGAGAGTGGGGTTGTTGCTGCCTCCACTATTGGTGGTCTTGCGCCACTCTTCGTTCCAGAAGAAGAAGGTCTTCTTCTTTTCGGCGTTGTAGGTCTTGGGAATGAAGACCGGTCCGCCGATGTTGAAGCCGTAGATGTTCCATTTCGTACCCACACGCGCTTGGTGGGACAACTTGTTGAAATAGGAATTGGCGTCATAGTCGGTGTTGCGGTTCTCTTCCCAGGCCGAGCCATGGAACTTCTGCGTGCCGGACTTGAGCGAGAGGCTGATGGTGGCTCCGGAGGAGATGCCGTAATCCGGAGGATAGTTCGAGGTCAGCATCTGGAACTCGGCGATGGCGTCCTGCGAAGGCTGAATCTGCATGCCTCCAGCGCCGCCGCGGTCATCCGACTCGCCGCCGTCGATGAGCCAGATATTGTGGCTCTGGCGCAGGCCGTTGATGCTGATGTTAAAGTTGGCGCTCACGGCGCCGGGGACGTTGCTGTCCGGCAGGAGCGAGCTTACGCCAAGGCCCAAAGCCGCCAGAGCCACAAAGTTGCGGTTTTCGGTGGCGATGGAGGTGATGTCCTCGGAGGTGATCAGGGTGCTGAGCACGTTGGAGTCGACCTGTGGTGTCAGAGCGTCGGCCACGACGTTAATGGTTTCAACTTCAGCGCCGATGGTCAGCTTGACGTCAACACGGAACGTCATGGATACGTTGACGATGATTCCGGTTTGCACGTATGCTTTGAAACCCTTGGCCGTGACTTTCAGGGTGTATGTGGAGGGGTTCAAGCCCGGAATGTCGTACAAGCCGGTGCCGGTGCTGGAGGTGATGTGCTGACTGCCAGTGGCCTGATCGGTGAGGATAATGTATGCTCCCCCTACGACGGCTCCCATCTGGTCAGTGACGATGCCGGTGACTTCTGAGTTGGCCTGCGCATAAGCTCCCACGCACGCCAACGCAAGAAACAGCGGCAACAAGATAATCCAGTATCTCGCTTGTCTCATGTGACCTTCCTTTTGAAAAGTTTGGTTCTGGTTATGTTTCGTGATACTACCCAAAAACAGGAATGACGCAGGTTAAAGCGCGCCGGCAATTGACAACAAGTGCAACAAATTGAGAATCCAATTACTTCATACAGCACAAATTCCCTCTCCGCCTACGACAGCACGGGGAGAGAAGAAATTACTGAGTTGCCGGCAGGTCAGTGCAATCGGTTGCCTGATTGACGAGTCTTGCCCGCCGTACAACGACACACGCCGGTCTTATCCCACTCTCTTTATTTCCGTCGCCAGCGCATTGTCAGTAGACAATCGATAGATTTGGGAACAAAAAAACTGGATAAAAACCGCCGGATGAATTAAAACTCGGTTAAATAGTGCTTGTCAAGAGAATTATGAGGAGCCAGCCTGGTGAGGCTGGGAGAACAAATGGCGAAACTCGTCACGCCACGCTGCAACCGATGCGACCATCCGCCGAAGGAGATTTACCGTGAGACTAATTGGGGCCATTTCGGCGCCTCATCCTGCCTTTTGAGGGCGCATTGCGAGGGAGATTCCTGGTCAGTCAAGTCATTTATTATGTGTAATATACCATTCAAATACACTGGCTGATAAGGATATCGGGAGCAGGAAGGCAGTTAAACCTTGTCCAGCACATTTTTCATCCCCGGCCGGGCTTTGCCGCGGTCCAGCTCCCGGCATAGGCTCATTATGGTTGCGATACACTAAGCGTGGAGGACTCACCCTTTGTCGCGCAAATCCGGATTGTTGGCCGCTCTTATCGCCAGTTCGCTCCTTTTTTCCGGTTCCACCTCGGCTACATTGGCTTCACAGGAAGCAAAGCAAGAGGGAATGCAACAATCCATTGGCGGCATGGCCAATGCCGGTCCGCAGAAGGCTGAGTTCGATAGCCAACACCGTCCCATCACCGCCGGCGGCTTTGTAAAAACCGGCCCCATTGTCTTCCAGAATACTGCCGAGGCCGCCGGGCTTACCCGCTGGCATCACACGGCGGGCACTCCGGAAAAGCGTCTCATTCTGGAGGCCAAGGGCCCTGGCGTCTGTCTTTTGGACTATGACAACAGCGGCTGGCTTTCTATCTACCTGGTGAACGGGTCGACTTACGATGCACTTTCCGGTAAAACCACTCCGCCGCACGCGGCTCTCTTCCGCAACAACCACGATGGAACTTTCACCGACGTGACGGAAAAGGCCGGCGTGGCCAATGACCGGTGGGGATTCGGTTGCGTGGTTGGCGATTATGACAATGACGGCTGGCCGGATCTGTATGTCACCAATTATGGGAAGAACCGCCTTTACCACAACAACCACGACGGAACCTTTACGGATGTCGCGGAAAAAGCCGGCGTCACCATCGGCACGTGGTCTACAGGCGCAACCTTCGGCGATTACGACGGCGACGGCCGGCTGGACCTTTTCGTGGCCGGATACCTGCAGATGGATTTGTCCAATCCTCCGGTATCAGGATCGAAGGCGGTGGGCTATGCCTTCTGCCAGTACCGCGGGGTGCAGGTAATGTGCGGCCCGCGCGGCCTGAAGGGCGAACGGCACCATCTCTTTCACAACAATGGAGATGGAACTTTTACGGATGTCAGCAAAAAGCTGGGGGTGGACAATCCCAGCGGATACTACGGCCTGGGGGCTCTGTTTGCTGACGTGACCGGGAATGGCAGGCCGGACCTGCTGGTGGCCAACGATTCCACACCGAACTATCTATACATAAACAAAGGAGACGGGACCTTCGAAGATCAGAGTTACGAAAGCGGATACGCACTCAACGCCGATGGCCGCGAGGTCTCCAACATGGGCATCGCTGCGGGAGACTACGAGAACAACGGCCACCTTTCCATCGTGAATACCGTCTTTTCCGACGACTACAACGTCCTGTTCCAGAATGACGGAAAAGGGTATTTCACCGATGTCAGCTATCAGGCCGGCATCGCGGAGTCCTCCATCCCGTTTGTCGGTTTTGGCGACGGATTTCTCGATTACGACAATGACGGCTGGAAAGATCTGCTCATCATCAATGGCCATGTCTATCCGGAGGTGGATAAACACCCTGGGTGGGGAACCAGTTATGCCCAGCGTCCGCTGCTCTACCACAACCTGAAAAACGGCAAGTTCGAGCTGATAAAACCGGTCGAGGGAACCGGGCTTGCCGTGGTCAGCGTGGGCCGCGGCGCCGCCTTTGGCGATCTCTTCAACGACGGCAAGATCGATGTGGTCATCAATAATATGGATGGCGTTCCGGTGCTGCTTCGCAACGTGAATCCTGACCACCACCATTGGGTGGAAATGAAGCTCATTGGGGGACCCAAAAGCCCGCGCGACGCGGTCGGGGCGACGGTCTACCTCGAAGCGAACGGCATGCGTCAGCGTGGAGATGTACTAAGCGGTGGCAGCTACCTTTCTTCCAACGATATGCGGGTTCACTTCGGGCTGGGCGATGCAACCGATGCGGGAACTGCGGAAATACACTGGCCGTCAGGCGCAAAAGAGAAGTTGAAGCTGCCCGCTGTGGACCGGATTTACACCATCACCGAGGGCCAAGGCATCACCGGTGCGCTGTGCGGCGGCAATCCCTGTGCCGTTGAGCCTTCGGCTCCGATTCCGGCCAAGACGGCCAAACCCTGAATATTTCCACTACGGCCTATAAAAGAATTCGGGTGGAAGCCCAGCGAGAGGGCGGCCACCCGGAAGGTCACATGAGAATCCTGCTAACATTCACAGGCTACCGGTAACTCAAAGGCGTGTCTTGAGCCAAACGAGTGAGCCTGATCTCCATCAATGGGTGGAGACGGATTACGGCTTTTCTTGCGATTTCCGGCTGAACTTCCTGTGCATTCCTGCACCTTTCCTATTACTGTAGAGGTGCGCAGTTTTGCGCAGGTTGACGTTTGCTAAAAGTACTTCCACCCGGTCCCATGGCCCATAATCACGCCAACTCGATGGACGCAGCATGGATGGCCGCCCGGCGTTCGCTTCTGTCCGGCGGAACGCGTGGTGCAACCGCGCTCTGCGGTCTTCTGGCAACCGCATTGTTATTGAGCTGCGGGCGCTCTGGCCTGGCGCTGGAGCCGACTACTCCACTGGCTAACTACGGCCGCCAAGCGTGGGTCATGGAGAACGGTCTGCCGCAGAACACGGTGCAGGCGCTGGTCCAGACCCGGAACGGCTTTGTGTGGCTGGGAACCGAGGCGGGACTGGTTCGCTTCGATGGCAATAGCTTTGCGGTTTTCGACAAAAACTCGACGCCGGCCCTGCCGGGGAACGATGTCCGCTGCCTGCTGGAAACTCACGACGGGGCGCTGTGGATAGGAACCAGCGAGGGATTGGCGCGATGGAAGAACGGAGTGGTGACGGCCTTCACGGTCAAAGACGGGCTGCCGGGAAACGAGATTCGGGGGCTGACAGTGGGGATCGACGGCGCAGTGTGGGCTTACACAGAGGCAGGACTGGCGCGTCAAACCCAGGATCACTTTCAGGTGAAAAACTTCTGGCGGCCTGGAAGTTTGGTCACGGCTATTTCAAAGAATGGACAGAATCTTTCATGGCTGGATCCAGGGCTGAATGCTGGGAACGACTGGAACCAGCCTTCCCCGGTTATGGGACTCCCCATTGACGCTTTCGAGTTCTATGCGGAGTTGCCCGGCGGCGACATCGCCTCCGGAAGCAGGAGCAGCTTGTGGGTCTCGACGCAGGCACCGCGCACAGATACGACACTCATCGCTGGTAAAGAACTGCCCGGCAACCGCATCCAGGCGCTACTGGCCGATCGCGAAGGCAGTCTTTGGATTGGCACCAATGGAGGGCTGGCTCGGTGGGTCGCGGGCAAGGTGCAACGGCTGCCGGTCACCGATCCATTGGCCTCGGCGTCGATCTTGGCGCTGATGGAAGACCGCGAGGGCAATCTGTGGGTAGGAACCGAAACCAGCGGGCTGCACATTCTGCGCGATCAGCGATTTCGGACCATCGGCGCGCGTGAGGGCCTCTCCTCCGATGCCACCACCGCCGTCGTCGAAGACAACGCGGGCACGCTCTGGGTGGGAACTGGTGGGGGCGGCTTGAATGCCCTGCGCAGGAATGGATCAGGGGTAAGTGCAATTCGCACCTACTCCGTCCACAACGGCTTGGTGAGCGACGTAATTCTTTCCCTGGCCGCCGCACCTAATGGCGATCTGTGGGTGGGCACGCCGGACGGGCTCAACCGGATTCACGGCGGCAGGATTGATGCCTTTACATCAGCCGATGGCCTGCCTGACGACTTTATCCGCTCACTGTTGGTGGACGCCGATGGATCGCTGTGGATTGGGACGCGGCGCGGGCTTACGCACTGGACGGGATTGAAGGCCGGAGCGACTTCCGGCGGGCGTATGGAGACATTTACGCAGGCGGACGGCCTGGGCAGCGATCTGGTGGGCGCGATGGCGCGGGACTCCCACGGCGATCTTTGGGTGGCCACGTTTGCCGGGCTATCGCGTCTTCATGGCGGCAAGATCGAGACTTATACGACCGCCAATGGGCTCTCCAGCAATGTGGCCACCGCCCTCTTACCCCTGAACGATGGAACGCTGCTGATCGGCACGCAGGACCACGGCTGGAACGCGTGGAATGGGCGAAGTTTTTCGGCGGCAAAGCAGAACGGCCAGGGCCAGGCGGCCATCCACGCCATTCTGGAAGACGGCGGCAACCATCTCTGGTTTGCCACCGCCAATGGAATCGCCCGCTACGACGATGCAGGGGCAGCCAGGGATATGCAGGCGCTGGCCTGCTCGCATTGGCTTGAGTTCGGTGCAGCCGATGGACTGCGCAGCCGCGAGACAGCCACCAATAGCCATCCTTCGGCATGGCGCTCCCGCGATGGAAGATTGTGGTTTGCCACGCCCAAGGGGCTGGTCGAGGTGGACCCGGCGCACTTTCCGGTGAACGCTGTTCCGCCTCCGGTCGAACTGGAGCGATTTGCTGTAGACGATGTTTCTCAAACGCTGCTGGGTCCGGAGAATTTCGTGCGGGTTCCCGCCGGTCATGAACATTTCCAGTTCGACTATGCGGGACTGAGCTTTACCGCGCCGCAAAAAGTGCGTTACCGCTATATGCTGGAGGGCTTTGACCGCGACTGGACCGAGGCCGGCGCGCGCCGCACCGCCTACTACACCAACATCAGGCCCGGCCGCTACACCTTCCGCGTGCAAGCAGCTAACAACGACGGACTGTGGAACACCGCGGGCGCGGCGCTCAGCTTCGAGCTGCGGCCGCATTTTTACCAGACGGTCTGGTTTTATGCGCTGCTGCTGGCAGCGGTGGCGGGTCTGGTTGTGCTGCTTCTGAAGCTGCGCCTGCGCAGGGCGGAAGGCGAGTTTCGCGCCGTGCTGGGCGAGCGCAACCGCATCGCGCGCGAGATTCACGACACGCTGGCCCAGGGCTACGTGGGCATCTCGGTGCAGTTGGAGGTGCTCTCCGAGCTGCTACACAAGAACAAGATGGAGGCCGCGGCGAAGCATCTGGATTTAACCCGTGGCTACGTTCGCGAAGGGCTGGCCGACGCGCGGCAATCGATCTGGGCGCTGCGCTCGCAGGACTCGGGCGAGACAACGCTGCCGGTCCGCCTGCGCCGCATGGTGGAAGCCGCAGGCGGCCACGGATTGGAGGCCAAATTAAGCATCTTTGGCGCTTACCGGCCGATGCTTCAATGCACGGAGCAGGAATTTCTGCGCGTAGCCCAGGAAGCGATTCATAATGTTAAGCAGCACGCCGGGGCGCGGCATTTATTCGTTCAGCTGGAGTACGGGCCAAACGAGGTTGCGTTGGAAGTGCGGGACGACGGGCGCGGGTTTGTGGCGAACCAGGAGTCAGAGTCTGCGTCAGGCCATTATGGTTTGACCGGAATGAAAGAACGAGCGGAGGCCATTGGGGGAACGTTTGAAGTGAGCAGCAAGCCGGGAACTGGAACCACAGTCCGGTTGCGTGCAGCGGCGCCGGGAGAGACGCAAAGCAGTTAGAGTTCCGGCTTTCCAGGGTCTCAACGGCAAGGAGTACTCAGTTGAGTAAGACGCAAGAGATGACGAAGGAGCGACAGTGACCAAGGAATCGATTCGTGTGCTGGTCGTGGAAGACCACCACGTGGTGCGCCAAGGGCTGGTTGCCTTACTCAACGTGGCGGAGGGCCTGGAAGTGGTGGGCGAGGCCGCGGACGGCGTGGAAGCCATCGCGCAGTTTCGCAAGCACCAGCCAGCCATTACGCTGATTGACCTGCGGCTACCGCGGTTGAGCGGCGTCGATGTCATCGAGCGCATCCGCATGGAGACGCCGCAGGCGCGCTTCATTGTGCTCACCACCTACGACGGCGACGAGGACATCTATCGCGCCCTGCAGGCTGGCGCGAAGGCTTATCTCCTGAAAGGCATGACTTCAGACGAATTGATTGCGACGATTCGCATGGTCCACGTGGGAAAATCGTATATTCCGCCGGAGATCGCCCAGAAACTGGCCGATCGGATGGGCGCCGAGGAGCTGACGCCGCGCGAGTTTGACGTACTGGAACAAATTGTGAGCGGCAAGAGCAACAAGGAGATCGCAACCGAGTTAACTATTTCAGAGGCCACGGTGAAAACTCACATCAACAGTCTGCTGAGCAAGCTAGGCGTGACAGACCGGACGCAGGCTGCTACGGCTGCAATCCAGCGAGGGATTGTTACCCTCGAATCACTCAGAAAGCCAAAGCAATGAGCCAAAACCTGATTCAAAAGCTGATTCTTCCCGGATATTTCCTTTTGCTTATGTCTCCGCTTGCACTGCTGGCACAGGCGCAAAAAACGACCTGGCGGCAAGCTACGGATGCAGAGCTGGCATCGCTGCTGCCGGCGCGGGCGCACGTGGAAAAGGAACACATCGAGACCGAGATGCGCACCGCCTCCGGCATCGTGAACGGCCGGGGCCACTTCATCGCCGGGGTAGTGCTGCTTACGGCCGGATACTCCGCAGAAGGCAAGTATTCGCACTATCTGATTGTGCAGACGCCCATCCGCATTGGCGGTATCGCCCTCAAGCCCGGGGAATATGTTTTCGGCTGGACGCGGTCGCAAGCGGGGGATAAGTTGCGGGTGCACTTCTATGGGGCTGCAACGGGCTCACTTGTGGGTACTACGGAGGCGCACCGCATAGCGGGGACGAGCCGCGTGGAAAGTCTGCACATCTGGCCTCCCGCCGACAAGGCATTGATTCAAATTGGGCGCTTTGGAATTTCCTACGAGCTGGGCGAGTAGTAGAAATCAATTGTGTCCGCGCGGTTCGCCGGTGGGCAGAAAAGCAACTCCGGAGATAATGCTTCCCGAAGCCAGCACGTCTCTGAGCCGCTCTGGATTGGGCCCGCTGCGGAGAGCGGCCGCCTTGAGCAGGCGCAACGCATCTGCCGGCGTGGTCTGCGCGGGCAACCGGAAGATCCACGGAATATTTATTGAAGTCAGTGCCTTGTCGCTGCTTAAAGCGACCACTGGAACAAAGGCCTTGAGCGCCAGCTGCTCGGCCAGGTGGGCGGCATTGCGATCCAGAGCTACAATTGCCAGGGCATGCTCGTCCATCAGCGCGTGAACCAGCTGAGTTGAAGCCGCGCCCCAGTTCTGGGCAACTTGATCTGTGGCCACCGGTTCGAGCTTCCACTCACGGCCATTCGTCACGGCGGACGCCAACTCGGCCAGCATCTCCGGCGACTGCGCAATCTCAGACGCATGAGGCCCAAAGAGAACCACGCGCACTGGGCCGGCTGGAACATCTGCGCGATGCGGGCCGGCATAATCCACACCATCCTCGCCCACCCGCGCATAAGGCGTCTGCGGCACTTGCGGTGCGGCGGGCGCCGCTTGCGCGGGCACCTGCGGTGCGGCGGGCGCCGCTTGCGCGGCAGGAGATAGTTGAGCCTTGTCCATTGTCACGATGCGGTACGTAATCGCGCCGTTATGGACCGTGCCCAGGTACATGGGAGCAACATTCTTCTGGTTTGGATCGAAGACCATGTGGCCAGTCACGCCATCGTATACTTCGATGTTGGCCAGCGCGTCGTGAATCCGCGCGCGGTTCAGGCCCGCTTTGCAAATCGAGTCGAGCAGCGCGTTCATTGCATCGTAGGCAAGCGAAGCAAACTGCTCCGGCTTCTCATGGAAGCGCGCCTCAAAGCGGCGATTGAAGTCGAGCCAGCGTGGATCGTTACGTGTGGGATCGTAGGGGAAGACAGCCTCAAATCCCTCGGCGGCGTCACCTGCTTCAGTCAGCAGCGTCGGTCCCAGGGTGCGATAGGAGCCGAAGACGTGCTGCTTCATTCCCGCCACTCGCATTTCTTTCAGAATCAGTGCTGCATCCGCCTCATCGGCCCATAGCACGATGGCATCAGTGCGCGATCCGCGAATGACCTTCAACTGCCGCGTGAAGTCCGTATCGCCGGGCTGAAATTTTTGCTCGATGACCACTGGATGGCCCAGCCGCCGCGCAGCGTCGCGGAACTTTGGAACGCCCAGCCGCCCATAGCGGTTGTTGACCCGCAGAATCGCCGGACGCTTCAGCCCCAGCTCGGTGAAAATCCGCCGCGCCAGCGTGAAGCTCTGCACGCGATCATCCTGCAGGTCGGTGAAGTACCACGGAATGTAGGTCTCGGGGATGGTGGGATCAGTGGATGCCGAGTTGACGATGGGGATCTCTGCCTTCAGAGATACACGCAACATGATGTGCGTCGACTCGGAGTTGATCGATCCGAAGATCGCCCAATCCTGATCGTCGTAGATCATCTTCACCGCTTCATTCGAGGCAGAGCCCCAGATGGTGGGATCGGTGGGCCGGTCCTCGCCATAAACCGCCTTCGCCTGCCAATTGTCGTAGTCATTGTGGAGCATGAGCTTGAAGGGCTTGCCCCCGTAGCCGCCGCGGGCGTTGGCCTCTTCCACGGCTAACTGCGCGCCGTGCAACATGCGCAGTCCAAAGACCGACTCAGGATTGTGCTCAATGGGCCCAAAGAAGCCTATGCGCACTTCGCTCAGATTTTTTGGCTCGGGAATGTCCCGCCCCGCGCCCGAATAAATGTTGGGATGAATGTAGTTGAGGTCGTAAGGCGCGGCAAATTTCTCATAGGGGCTCAGGTCTGTGGGCTCGCCTGCATAAGGCGTAACAGCGCGATCCCGCGGCGGTCCCGGCGGATGCGCGCCACACTCGCACGTACCCTTGCCCGTGACCGTAACCGGACTTGCGTTGAGCTCCGTGGCCAGTTTAGAACCCGTGTTCGAATACTGCGGATTAGCCGTTGTCTGTATAACGACGTCCGGCTGTGCAGGCGGCGCCTGCCCCACCGCGGGTAGCGCGCAGACTGCGGCCAGCGCGCAGCTCGCAACCGACAACCAGCCCCTGTTCATAAGAACTACTCCTTGTCCCCTGCTGCTTTATCCGTGCGAAACATGGCGATGGCCTCAATCTCGACAAGCAGCTCAGGCCGGCAAAGATGCGCCTGAATGCCGGTGGACGCGGGCAGCGGATCGAGCCCCTGCTCCTTGAAAAACGCCGTGCGTCCCGCGTTAAAGACGTCGTAGTCGCGGTCGATGTCCCGCAGGTAGCAAGTGGTGCGCACGATATCGTGCCAGGTGGCGCCTTCGCTCTTCAGCAGGCCGGTTATGTTCTCAAAGGTCCGTCGCAGTTGGGCAGGAAAGTCGCCGATGTGCACGCTCTTGCCGTGCTCGTCGATGGAGGCCGTGCCCGAAATCAGCAGGATTGTGACGTCTCCAATATCGATCCTCATGCCGCGCGAAAATGAACTTGGCTTGGCGTAGTGGAAGGCTTCGTTGAGTACGCCGTGATTGGTCATGGCGCGCTTTTCGATGGGTGCGTGTGCAATGGCTTCCAGAATATCTGCAAATGCGTTCATGATGGTGTGGCTCCTTTTTTACTTACTGTTTTTGTCGAATTCCGTGACTTAAACCCTTGGCGGTAGCGACCCAGATGTCGTCGCCTTGAAAGTCGATGCCAAGAATATAGTTGTGGGCCGGTGCGGTGGTGACGGAAACCGGGGTTACTTTGCCCTGCGCGTCGCGCACTGTCATCTCCGGCTTGCCGTCTATGAGCGACGGACGATAGACTGCCCAGTTGACGCCGTCGTAGTAGGCCAACCCCTTGTCGGTGCAGAACCAGGCGCGATTGGCGTCCACGCCCTTGATGAAGTTAATAAAGTTGGAAGGAAGTCCGCTGTCTTTGGTGAGAAAGTTGTGCCAGTAGCGGCCGTCGTAGCGGCTGGCGCCAAAGTAGGTGGCCACCCACACAATGTTGTCAACATAGCTCACTGACGTAGTGATTTCGTGGATCAGTCCCTGGTCCCTAAAGAGCACAATCTCGTTTTCCTTGTCGGGGTCTTCATACATATCCCAGCGCCCGGTCTTCTGCGTGTATTCGAGAAGCCCGCTGCCCCACACCGCGTAATAAACCTTGTCGGGCGCGGCGGAGACGCCATAGACCCAAATCTCAATCATGGGCGTGTTGCGCTCGTTGTAGAGCGACCACTGGCCGGTGCGCAGATCGAGGCGGCAACCGCCGGCGGCCGTGGCTACCCACACGTTCTCGCCCTCCACGCTGACTCCGTAGACCACGTCGTTGCTCAGCCCGGAGTTCAACTGCGTGTAGCTGTCAATGCGCCCGCCTGAGATGCGGCTCAAGCCGCCCATCGTCCCGGCCCACACATCGCCGGTGCGTTTATCCAATGCCAGGGAGAGAACGGCACGATGCGCCAGGCCATCCTGGGTGTTATATGTCTTCCACGCGTGGTTCTCGTATACTGCCAAGCCGTTTTCCGTTCCCGCCCAGATGCGGTCTCCATCCACCAGCACGGAAAACACGTGATTGTCGGGCAGGCCGTTGGCGGTGGTGAAGTTCTCAAAGCGAAAGCGAGGCAGTGCATGCAATGCGTCAGACCCCGGATGCGCGGCATGATGCGCCTGTGGTGCGGCCACCTGCGGTAGGGCAGACGCCGCTTGCGCGGCGAAAAGGACAGGCGTGACGGCCGCCAATGCAGCGCCGATCATGAGCGTCTTCCATACCAGTTTTTTCATCGCGTCCTCAGGTATTCGATCAGGTCGTTAAGTTCATCCTTGGTCAGGTCGTTGGTGCGCCCATGCTTGTCGTCGGGATTGTAGACCGTCCAAATTTCTTCCAGCGTGTGTGCCGAGCCATCGTGCAAGTAAGGCGCGTGCAGCGCAATGCTGGCCAGCGGCGCCGACTTCAACAATGCGGAATTATCCGTTGGCTTGCGCGTTCCCACGTCGAACAATTTGTGGTTTGTTCCCTTGGGCCCACTATGGCAATAGTTGCAGCGGTTGGTCTCAGGAATCGACTTACCGAACTTGTCTGTGTCGCGCGTGAACAATGCCAGTCCACGCTCCTGCGCCGGGGTCATCTCGCGACCCGATAGCTTCCACCGGTTGGGCCGCGGCTCCAAACTGCGAATGTAGGTCGCCAGGTCGGCAAGCGTGAGATCGTCGTAGTTTTCCGCGCGCCAGAAATACTTTTCCGTTCGCGGACCGCATTCGGTGGGGATGTTGGGATTGCCGCCATTCCATTTGTAAGGCTCGGTATCTTTAATGCCCTCGATCAGTTTGTTGGATACTATGTCGCGGCCAAATCCGCTCGGTTCCAGATTCCATGTGAATCCGTCGAAGGTGGAATCGATATGGCAGGTGGCGCAGCCGATCTGCCCTTGAAACGAATAGCGAGCCGTGTAAAAAGTCTGCTCGCCATGGCGCAATGGAGAGACAGTCTTCGGCCCAGCCAGCTTTATGGTTGAGGCGACGCGATTCGTGCGCGTGTCGATGACGCTGATCGTATCTTCCAGGCGATTGGCGACAAACAGCCTGCGCCCATCGCGGCTCAACGTCAGTCCGCGCGGATCATGTCCAACGGGAATGCGCGCAACAACATAATTTGCGCTGGCTGAAAGATCCTGCACGTTCGAGCCCGGATGCGTGCGCGCATAGCGCAACAGCCGCGGCACATCGATTACGGTCACCATCTCCGAGCCGCCGCAGCTCACAAAGATGCGCGACTTGTCCGGCGTAATGGCCACGCCGAAGGGCCGCGATGCGTAGCGCTCCAGTTCGTCCAGCGGAATTTCGACCGGCTGGCCCATATCCGCGCCAAAGACCGTCAGCGTGTAATCAAAGTATCCGCCGTGTTCCAGATGCGCTATCGGCACAAGATTCTTGGGATGATATTCGGCCACTACGCCCAGCCGTCCATCAGATGAGAAGGCCAGATGAAAGACGCCGGCGATGTGGTGCAGCGGAATACGATCAACCACTACGGCGCGCGCCACGTCGATCACCGTAATCTCCGACTCCGGCGCCGTGCGATTATCCAACTCGGTCCTAACCCGCGGCGGATTGGGGTAGACATGCGTGGCGTATAACCTGCTGCTGTCGGGCGAAAGTGCAAGATAGCTTACGCCGCGCCCGGCCGCCAGCCGCTTCTCTTCTTCGCCGGTCTGGGCATTCAGCACGGCCACATCATTGCTGATGCGATTGGCCACGAAGAGCCGCTTGCCCGCGCGGTCTTCCACCACGCTCGACGGCTCCGCGCCCACCGGCCAGGTGGCCACGACAGCCAGCATCCGCGTGTCGATCACCGAGAGCGTATCCTCCCAGGTGTTGGTCACAAACAGCCGTTCGCCGTCAGGAGAGAGCGAAAACCCGCGCGGCACGCGGCCCACCGCGATATTCTTGATCACCGCAAAGCTGGTCGCATCCAACACTCGAACCTCTTCGCTCTGCTGGCAGAGCACATAGAGCCGCGCGCCATCGGGCGAAAGCAAGACCTCCAGCGGAGAAGCGTAATCAGCGTCATTGTCATCGCTCGCGCGCACCGGTTGATCCGTCCAGAGCGCAACCACAAGCAGCACAACGGCCAGCGCCATAAGCCCCGTGACCACCGCGGCTTGTATGCGCCTGCTCAATTCGCTTCTCCTGATTTCGGCTCTTGCACCGTCAGCACACGGTCCACGCTGAGTTTTTCCAGCGTCTGCTCGCGCCCGCTGGGCCAGTGAACGATCAGCTTATCCACCGTTGTCGCCGCGCCCAGGCCGAAGTGCAGGCGACCGTCGTCCTGCGAGAGATAGCCGGAGCCGGCCACACGCTCCGCCGTCTGCCGCTTGCCCCCGGCAAAAACTTCAACGCGCGCGCCGATGCCGTCACGATTGCTCTTGGCCTTGGGGCTACCGGGAGGATAGTGTTGGTCGCCAGGACGCATCCCGCCAACAAGTTTGATCTCGATCCAGTGCCCGGTATTGGTAGAGACGTTGTGCAGCAGCGTTCCCCTGGCTCCGAGGTTCACCACAAACGCATCGACCTTGCCGTTGTTTTCGTAGTCGGCAAAACATGCGCCGCGCGCCGTGGTGCGCTCGCTCAGCACTGGTCCAGCCTCGCGCGAAACATCGGCGAACTTATCGTTGCCAAGACCACGAAATAGTGTGTGCTCCTGGGGAATAAGGTGAATGAGCCCGCCGTGGAAGATGAGGATGTCGAGCTGCCCACTGTTGTCGAAGTCGTAAACGCCCGTGCCCCAACTCACATACTGCGCATTGGCCTGCGAGACGCCGTTGGACGCGCCGATGTCCTCAAAGCTCATCTTGCCGGAGTTCCACCCCGCGGACGAAGACCCGACCGCGGGGGCCCCGGTGTTATGCAATAGCCGGTTATAGTGGCCATCGGAGACCCACAGGTCGAGCACTCCGCGGCCTTCGAGATCGGCAAAGACCGGACCCATCGATGAAGTCGATTCGCCATTTTGCCCGTAGGCCGTACCCGTCTCGTTGGCAATCTCCTCGAAGGTCCCATCGTGCTTGTTATGAAATAAAAAGTTCTCCGTCCGGTCGTTGGCAACGTAGATGTCGTCCCATCCATCGTTGTCGAAGTCCGCCGCGGTCACGCCCATGGTGCGGCCCACGTATGCGCCGATGCCCGACTTTTCAGTCACATCCGTAAAGGTTCCATTGCAGTTGTTGTGATACAGCTTGTTGGTTTCGCCCTCATAATCCAGCGGCCCCGGATAGTTGTCGGCCGCGTAGTAGGCGCGATATTTGGGATCGAATTTGACGTAGCGGCCGATGAACAAATCGACGCATCCATCCCGGTCGTAGTCCAGCCAGGTGGAGCTTATGGCCCAGCCGTCCACTTTGATGCCGGCCTTTTCGGTCACATCGGTAAAGTGACCGTCGCCGTCGTTGTGATAGAGAATCGTTTTGCCATAGCCGGTAACCAGCAGATCGACAAATCCGTCGTTGTCAAAGTCGGCCGCCGTCACGGCCATTCCGTACATATCCGGATTGAGGCCGGACTTCTCCGTCACGTCAGTAAAGGTGCCGTTGCCGTTGTTGCGATACAGATGATTGTGAGGCGGCGTTGCGGGTTTTTCCTTGAGCGGATACGGATGCATGGAGTCGTCCAGCGGCCGCCCGTTAACCACGTAGAGAGACTCCAGCCCAGAGTTGTTGTAGTCGAACCAGATGCAGCCGGCGCCCGTTCCTTCCAGCAGCGAACCCAGCTGCCGCGACCCGAAGCTGTGCGTAAAGTTGATGCCCGCCTTATCGCTGGCGTCTTCAAAGCGAATCACCGAAGCCTGCGGCGTCTGGGGTGCGGCAGACGGCGATTGCGGTGCAGAAGCCACCTGCGGTGGGGCAGACGGCGCTTGCGCGCCATGAATGGACTGTGCAGGTGGCAACGGAGGAGCAGTTTGTGCCGCCGCCAGGGAAAAAGCACCAATTAAAAGAATAAAGCGATAATCCATCTCAATTGCCTCCCGGCGAACCACTTCCCGGACGAAGACCCGCCCGTGGGGATCCCGGTGATTTCTGCTGTGGTGCTTCTGCCGGCGCCGCGCCTGTCAGATCAACCGGCGTAGTCGAGCGCAGCAGCACGGCCGGCACGCGATTCTCCGACGCACGCTCCGGTCCCGTATGGCAGCCCACGCAGATGCGCTGTTCACCGCGGCGAATCCAGAACCATCCGTGTTCCTGCCGCACTACCGCGCCCTTGGCATTCAACAATGTAAAGCGAATGGGCTTGTCCGCCGGAACCTTTGCGAAAAAGGACCCATCGATCTCGACCGGCGCCGTGCCCATAACAACCACGCGGCCGGCAGAGTCCATTGATTCCAGACGTACTGACGCGGGCGTAGCTTTGAGATCCCCTTCACGCGACTGCCGCGCATCCAGCGCAAGCATGTTGGCATAGTCCCAAGGGTGCAGCCCGGAGGGATGACGCCTGGGTGTAGTGCGCGGCGCAACCGGGACCGGCTCGACAAGATTCTCATTGCTGACGGCGAATACGGTTTGCAATGCAGGCGAACCGGGCTTCCACAATTTGATTGCGTAATGCATATTGGCCGCGTCTCGTGCGCTCACCAGCCATGCTCCCGAGGCCGTCTCGGCAATCGCGCCAGCGTACTCAGCGTATGGCGCAACAACAGAAGTCTCTGTTGCGAGCGGCGAAGTAAAACGCGCCAGTGAAGTTCCGTGCGTGAAGACCACGTCGCCCGAGGCCAGTTGACTTCCGCCCCAACGCGCCCTGCCGTGATCGCAGCGATACGACTCCACGCCCGAGCCGTCGGCATACACCAGATACAACTCCGGCGTCGATCCTGACCCGAGGGGAAAACCGGCCTCAAATAGAATGCGCCCGTCCGCCAATACATCGGACGGAAACGCGCTGGCCTGCGTGTAGGTAAGCGGCAATACTCCCGGTCCGGCCGTCGGATTCAAGAACGTGTATCCCGTCAGATGACCGTCTTCGGCGGACTCCAGTTGAAATCCCCATGGCTCGTGCTGCGCCCAGACCATCCGCCCGCCCGGTAGATAGAACGGGCGCACGGCATCGGTCGCGGTGGCAATCACCTTGCGTACGGAGCGATCAGCCAGCGTCAGTTCCCATATCTGCCAGGGATCGCTTGCGGCCTGCTTGCCCGTGAAGAGCACCATCTTGCCGTCGAAGGAAACATTGGCGTCCGCGGAAGCCGCAAAGCCCTTGACCAATGGCTCTGCCTTGCCTGCATGAACCAACAAGAGCTGCGCGCCCTTGGGGAAACGCTCCCCTCCGCGCAAGGCAGCCAGCGGCTCGTAAACAGGAGCGGCGGTGACGATAATGTCAGCGGATGGAGCCTGTGCGGCGTCAGGCAAAAATCCGCAAACTGGAAGCAGCATGGCAATGGATGCAGCGGCTGCCAGGAACCTGGCCGGGAAACTCATCCAACGGCCTCCATGGAATAAGATTCCGCCGCCTCATTTTGCGGCCGTCCGCGATCACATTGCGAAAGTTCACGGTCGTGCAACGCTTGAACCCTGAGAGCCAGATACGGCTTGAGATCGGCCATCATTTTGTCGAATCCGGCGAAATCCAGCGATTGCTCGCCGTCGCTCCACGCCTTGTCCGGATTCGGATGCACCTCGACCAGCAGACCATCCGCGCCGGCGGCAACCGCAATGCGCGCGAGCATGGGAACCATGTCGCGACGGCCCGCGGCGTGGCTGGGGTCGGCAATCACCGGAAGATGCGAGATCTGCTTGAGCAACGCAATGGCGGCCACGTCAAAAGTGTTGCGCATCGCTGTTTCAAAGGTGCGGATGCCGCGCTCACAGAGAATCACATGCGGGTTGCCGTGGTCGAGGATGCACTGTGCCGAGCGCAACAGATCGGCCAACGTGGCCACCATGCCGCGCTTCAACAACACCGGCCGCCCGGAATGCGCCGCCGCTTCCAGCAGCGAGTAGTTCTCCATGCTGCGTGAGCCGATCTGCAGAATGTCAGCGTATTCTGCCACCGTTGGCACGTCCTCTTCCGACATAACTTCAGTTACGATGGCCAGGCCGCACTCTTTCCGCGCGCGCGCCAGCAACTTCAGCCCTTCCAAGCCAAGCCCTTGAAATGTGTAAGGGGAACTGCGCGGCTTGAAGGCGCCTCCGCGCAGGATGCGCGCTCCTGCACGGCGGACATGGTTGGCCGTGGACATCAGTTGGGACTCGGTCTCGACCGAGCAAGGACCCGCCATGGTGATGAAATCGTCGCCTCCGATCTCAACATCAAGCACATGCACAATCGTCTGTGGGCACTTGGCGCTCTTCAGACAATCGGATGCTTCGGCAAATCGTTCGTGCCAGTTCTCGCGCACTTTCTGCGCTCCGTTCCGGGGAAACTTCAGGCTACCGGAACCGTGTAGACCGCGCCTCCATCGAAAGGTGGAGACGGAATGCCGCTCATGCGCCATCTAACTCGCGTGTTATCAATACTTTGAACGATTATCTGTGACGAGTGAAGTTGACAGGATAGCAGTTATTTTGTTCCTGCCATGGGCGGCGGATGGTAGCCGAAGACCGCATCCACAACCGCCGCAATGCCCAGCGCCGTTTCGTCCTGAAAAGGCCGGGCGACAATCTGTACGCCGATCGGCAATTTCTCCGGCGAACTCCCCACGGGAACCACCGCGGCTGGCGCGCCCAACACATTGAACCACTGGGTGTGCCGCACAGCGTCCAGATAATCCACAGCCTGGCCTTCGATGATCCAGGTCCGCTCTCCATGGCGAAAGGCGGGAATGCTGGCCACCGGACACAGCAGCACTGGATACTTGCTCATCTCCGCCAGCGTCTTCGAGCGCAGCAGGTCCAGTTCAGCCCATGCGTCCAGCAACTCAACCGCTGAGATCGGCGGCAAGGCTTCAGCAAAGCCAAGAAACTCACTGAAGATGGGACTCAACTGCTCGCGCCGGTCGCGAATTTCCGGCGCATAAAACATGGCTCCGCACTGCACAAAAAACTTCCACCACAACTTCCGCAGCAATTCCAGCGTTTGCGGCCGGAACGGCTCTACGCGAAAGCCCGCATCGCGCAGTGCTGCCGCCGCGGCCCGCACCGCGGCCCGCGTCTCCGGCGTAACCGGGATGAGGCCGTCATCCTCGAAGAAGCCGATCGTGTTGGCGAGCAGTTCGTCGAGACTCGGTTCCCGCAACGCAATCGGCGGACTCACCGGATCGTGCGGGTCCTGGCCGCTGAGAATACGGAACATGAGCGCCACGTCACTCATGGTGCGCGCCATCGGCCCAATAGCGCCCAGCGTGGAGAATGGACCCACACACGGCGGCAGATGCCCGCGTCCCGGAATCCGCCCCGGCGTGGGCTTGAGTGAGCAGATGCCCGTAAAGTGCGCCGGCACGCGCACCGAACCGCCGCTGTCGCTGCCCAGTCCTGACGCTGAAAGCCCCGCCGCAATGGCTGCCGACTCACCGCCGCTCGATCCGCCCGGCGTGCGCTCCAGGTCCCACGGATTCCGCGTACGCCCGTGCAGAAGATTCGCCGTCTCGTAGGCCATCAGGAACTCCGGGCAGTTGGTTGTGCCCAGGATCAACGCTCCCGCCGCACGCAGCCGCTCGACCACCACCGCGTCTTCGCGCGGCACCTCGCCCTTGTGCAGCAGGCTACCGATCTCGCACTTGAATCCTCGCGTTGAGATTGACGATTTCACGGTCACCGGCAATCCAAACAACGGCCTGCGGGACCGCGTTCCACGCCACGCATCGTGCTTCCGCGCCCTCTCACGCACACGCTCCACGTCGAAATCGGCAAATACATTCAACTGCGGATTTAGCCGCTCAATTTGCCGGATATGTGCTTCGACCAACTCCACTACAGTGAGTTCGCCCGCGCGTAGTAGCTTTAGTTGCTGCGATGCTGACTGCAATACGAGATCGTTCATGGCCGCGCCTTTATGAAAGCAGGAACTTCATCCTCTGATGGTGTCGAAGGCAGAAACCTGTAGTTAAAGCGATACGACCGCACCGGCTCGCCCGAGTCGAAACGATCGTTCCAATTCAACTGGTACTCCAACGCGTCTGCATCGTCGGGAAATTGCTCGTTCTCCGGATACGGATAGCGGCTCATCTTATGAAATGGCAGTTGCGCCACGGTGAAGGGCGATGCATCCCACCAGTCCATGTCCTTCACGAATCCGTTGGCATAAAAGAAGTAGTCGCGCTTCCAGTGCGCGGGCAGCACCGGCAATTTTGTCGCGTCAAATTCGGCGGCAATCTCCTCGCCGCTGCCGAAGATTACATAGCGGTCGTCGATGCTCTTCAACAACTCCGTCACGTCGCCCATGCGCGTGTAGTTGCCGCGCTGATGCTGGAACGGCCCGGTCAAACTCACGAGGTCATAGTCGTAGTCGAGATCTCCAGGGCTTGCTCCCTCAATCTGCTTTGGGTAACCGCGGAAATGCAGCGTGGCCCGCGTCAGCGGAACTTCTTCCGTTCGCGACTCTGCCTCAGCATGGTCGTCAATGAGCACCTGGTCCCAATAAAGTTCGAGATTGGTGACGAGCCGGATGCGCCGCGCGCCCGCGGGTAGCTTGCCAGTGAGGTCCACCACAATCGTGCGTTCCATACCGGCGGGAAAACCAACATTGTCCGCAATGCGCTTCCATGTACCATCAGGCAGCTCGGCCTCAACATAAGGCGAGATCGGCTTGATGCCCGCCTTCCACGCGGCATACAGAGAAGTCGCGCTGAAGTAGTTCACATAACCGGTCATCAGCAGCCGAAGCTGAGCGCTTTGCTGTACTTCTCCCAAATCCAACGTGAGAGAGTGGAGATTCGCGAATCCATCATAGGGCAGCGGCGTGAAGCCGCTGGCGAATTTGTGATCGCGCCGGCTTATCTGGTCGAGCACATCGCGGCCTTCCCCGTCCCATGCGCCCACCGGCAGCCGCGCGCCCGCCGTGGCTACTACACGCCCAGAAGCGAATGGCGGATCGTCGAGGAAGCGTTCGTCGGGATTGACTTCCACATTCTCCGGATGATCGACCGCAACCAGCCGCAACTGGTCGATGTAGTTGACCTCCTCCATCGGTTCCATAAAGCGCAGGCTCAGTTTGCCGTTCACCGGCGCAACTGCGTCGCCGTCAATCTTGACCCACTCGCCGGGGTTGGGCGTGTTACGCCGCGTGGGCGTGAACCAGTGGCCCACCACCGCCGCGCCGATCACGTCCGTAACCAGCTTGTACTTGTGGCCGTCCCAGGCAAAGAGCACCGGGCACGAACTGCCGCGGCGATCAACTTCCTTCATGGCGATCACCGGCTGATGCGGCAAGTCGATCTCGTCCTGCAGCACGCCGGTCGGCCAGAGAATCCGCAGCAGATCAATGTGGTCCGCATCGCCCAGGCCTACGAGAATCTGCGGAGGCCCCTGCGTCTGATAGCCCGACGCCCCGGCCAGCTCCCACTTCTGCCAGTGGCCTCTCGCGAAGATCTCCACCTTCACGCCCAGCGCCGTCTTGTTATCCGCAAAGCCGGTCAGGTCGAGGCGGACGGAGTGATTCTTGTTGCCGCCCACGTTGCGCAGCAGCACCGGCGGCGCATTCACCTGCGTCACAATCAGGTCCGCCGCGCCGTTGTCCTCGACGGCAATCAATCCGCGCGGCGCGGTCAGCTTCACCTTGTCCAGCCCCAGCGCATGGCTCACGTCTTCAAAGGTTCCATCGCCGCGATTGCGGAAGACCTTCACCCGCGGCCCAGCATTGGTCTCCAAAACCGCCGCCAGATCGATCCATCCGTCGTTGTCGATATCGACAGCAGTCAGGCCCCATCCAAACCCGAACCACGCACCATGAAGCGGCAACTCAACGCGCACAAACCGCCGGCCAATATGATTCGGTCCCTCGACATTGCGCCAAAGAGAGAGGCTTGGCCTGCCATCATGCGTGATGGCAATGTCCATCCAGCCTTCCTTGTTGTAGTCAAGCACGGCTATTCCCATAGTGCTTGAGGGAAATAAGGTTGCCTCAAATCCTTCGTCTACAAAAACCGGTTCATAGAGCGGTTGGGTGGGATACTTCCCTTCCCTCGGGTTCACATAAATCAGCGGCGCTGGTCCATCATCAGTCACTGCAATATCCACAGCACGATCGTTATTGAAGTCGGTGAGTATAACCGCGTTCGTCTTGCCGCTGCCACCCAGGCCAGTGGGCTCGGTCCACTCGGTGAAGGTCTTGTTACCATTGTTCCGCCAGAGCACATTCGACGATCCGCCCGCCTTCAGCGGCGCTCCAGTCAGAAACAGATCCAAATCCCCATCGTGGTCATAATCTACAAACGTAATTCCGGTCGGTCGATTCTTCGGAGCCAGCCCAGCCTCCGCCGTTACGTCTTGAAATTTTCCGTGGCCCAGGTTGCGGAAGAGCAGCACCGCATCGTCCAGCGCCACCGCCAGATCATTGAGCCCATCGCCGTCGTAGTCGCCCACGGCGCAAGCCACGCCATGGCCCGATGCCTTCAGTCCCGCCGCCTCTACGTCGAACTCTTCAAAGTTGCCGTCGCCCTTGTTGTGTAAGACGCGAATGGCCTGCGCACCCTCCTGCATCAGCACCAGGTCCATGCGCCCCTCGCCTGTCACGTCCATCATGCACGCGCCACCGGTGGTGGTGAAGGGCGCAGTCTTTCCAGTTACCATCGGCTGCGCCACCAGCTTTACCGGAATCATTGCCTTCTTCGCGGCCTCGTGCTCCTCCACCGGCAACACCGTTGAGTAATGCCCTTGCTCGCCGTAGGAGAGCCCGATGGGCGCTCCGATCTTGGTGCTGGTCAAGTGCTGGAAGCGCTTGAAGTGCTCTTTGGCATCGGTGGTGTTGCCGGAGCGCTGCAACGCGCGCGCCAACTGAAACTCTGCCGAAGCGTGCAACGGGTCGATCGCCAGCGCTTTTTGAAAAACTGCAATAGCCTTGTCGAAATCCTTCATCTCCTGGTAGCAAACGCCCTCGAAATAAGTGGAATCCGCATCCCTGGGATCGAAGCTCACCGCCTGTTGGAAGCTCTTGAGCGCCTCCTCCAGCTCATTGCCCGCGTGCTGGGCGAGACCCAGGTTGTACCATGCCTGGGCGCTACGTGGTTCCAAAACGAGGGCCGACTGCAAGGCCTTCTTGGCCTCGTCCAGCTTTTGCAGAGCCATCAGTGCAATGCCATCGTTGATCGCCGCCTGCGCCAGCCTGGGATCCTTCTGGAACGCCTCTGCAAACGACGCCTCCGCGCGCTCGGTAAACTGCTGGCTCATCTGCGCCACGCCGCGGTTATTCAGCCGCACCGCCTCAGCGTCAAAGCGCGCCTGCGCTCCCGCAGCGGTCGCCACAAATAGAGCAAGGGCTATCGGCCCGGTCATCCTCATAGTTCTCTTCCCCAATCCGGTAGTAAACGCTAAACCAAGATGCGGCATAACCTTTCAGTGTATGCGAGCGGCCAGTCGCGCCGCATCGTAACAAAGTATGAGTTATTGATGGCATGCGCGACCTAGGCGCGAGACCACTAAATGCCGGCGCCTCATCTTGAGGTGGCTCTATCCATCGAGAACTCTGGCCTGGCGGCTTGAACAACCCTTATGCAAGCGTTGCCGGGGTGCGATATACTCCGTTACGTAATGGAAAAAAGGAGGTTTCACGATGAGTAACCACGCAATTTTGAAGATGGCTGCGGCCGGCGCGCTGGCCGTGACGATGATCGCGGCGCCGGGCTTGATGAAGGCACAACAGGGCGCGACGATTCTAAAGCCGGAGGACACGCAGAAACTGCTGCCGGCCAGCGTGTTCTACTGTGGGCAACCGGCAACCACGCAAGTGCGCAACTCAGGCGGCGTGAAGTTTGCTGACGGGCACTACGTGCTGGCGACTCTGGTGGACACCACCGGCTATTCGGCCGCCGTGGCGTCGAAGTACCAGGCTTACTTTATCGTCGAAGTTCCCATCAAGTTGGGCGGGCACAGCCTTGCCGCCGGTATCTACGGCGCGGGAATTGTCGGGGACAAGTTCCTGGTCACCGACGTGGGCGCGCATGACGTGCTCACCGTAGCCGTGAGCGAGGATGCGGGACTCAAGCGGCCCATGCCGCTGCAAATTGTGGCCGACCCAGCCGGCGGATTCCGACTCTATATCGGGCGGCAATACGTGACCTTCAAACGGTAGGTGGAGTGAAGAACTCGCGGGATTGGGCGCTTGCCCATTTCAGGTCTGCCGCTGCTGTTGGTCTTTGTTCGATGCCAACTTAAGCAGCCTGAGGCCAACCAAAAAGAACCAGACCGGATAAAGCGGGCCGGCGATGGCCATGAGTATCATGCCGGAGGCGGGCAGCAAAAGCCCGCCGACGATGTGCGCCAGATCGAGCCCGTGCATGATGATGCCCAGCCAGGCCGTCGTCTTGCTGAAGACGCTGCCGCGCAACATCACCACCGAGATCAGCACCGCGCCGCACTGGACAAGCACTCCGCCCAGGATGGCGCCCGTCGAGTGCCAGATGTCGGCGGCCATGAGGGCTTCTCCGGCGGCCAGCAGTTGGTTCCGCGCGGCGTCGCTGGATGCCCCCGCAAACTTGTCGCTGAGCGGAATCATCGATAGAGCCGTTGGCGTAGCCAGCAGCAGCGTTACGCCGGCGAAGGCGAGCACTGTGGAGAGCAAGGCATTGGCGTGATCGCTCTTACGCAGTGCCGCGAAGAGGCCGAGAAACAGCAAATAGTAGAGTGGCATGACGGCGACGGTTGGAAGGTCGAGACGCAGCAGGCCCACCACCCGGTGGTGCTGCAACAGGTCGAAAGCCTGGGCAGCAGACGCGGGCTGGCCGCCCAGGACAACCATCTGAACCATCGTCGCCAGCGAGTAAATGATAAGAAGCAGGGCGGCGATTCCGCCAACCCAGCAGAGACCGCTGAGATCGCCACACCCTTTGTGGATTCCCTTTTCGTACGCATGTTCTGAAGTCATGGTGTCAGCTTTCCAGGTGCAGGTGGAAGAAGGCCTCGATGCGGCGGCGGGCGTCCATTGCGGCAGGTTCGTTGTAGCCAATAGCCTTGAATCGCAGCACTTTCAAAAACTGGTAACCCCGGTGTTTGTTCATGAAGGAGTGGCCGGCGTCGGGGTACTCCTTTACGTCATGGAGGACGAGGGCGCGATCAAGGGCCTTGGCCAACTGATCGGCTACGCCTTGCTCCCACTTGGCCATGCCGCCGTAGCTGCCGACGAGCGGACAGGCTGCGTTAAGAAAATCATCGATGTCCTTGGGAAGCGGGCCGCCATAGTTGACGCTGGCAGCGGAGAAACCGTGTCCGGAGGCGAGCAGGAGGGCGAACCCACCTCCCATACAGAAGCCTATGACGCCAACGCGTCCATTACAGCCGGGTTGGGCAAGGAGCCAACTTCGGGAGGCTTCAACGTCGTCGAAGGCATGACCGGTGCGGGCAATCATGTCGCGGATGACCTGGCGGATGCAGATGAGCCGGCCGCCTTTGTAGTAAAGATCGGGAGAAACTGCCATAAAGCCGGCCTGAGCTAGCCAGTTGGCCTGGTTGCGGAGATCCCGGCTCATGCCAAGAACGTCGTGCAGAACGACGACGCCGGGGACGGAAGCCGTGGCTGCGGGAGCAGCAAACCATGCGGGCATCTGGCCCCGAGGTGTAGGAATGAGGACGTTGGGCATGATCGTGCTCCTGCGACAGACGGCTGTCTCGCTGCCAACAGGCAATTCTACTCCCAGACTGAGTTGCAGGACCGTGATAAGCCGGGCGGATTCTGGCACCTTTTCCCAGGTGTGCCTGCGAAAGGCGTGCCGCGAATGAACAGGAGAACTTATTTGCGTAGTGGATGATGAGAGTACCCGCCTACATTTTGTTATTTTCTTCTTTCGTCAGTTCCTCGTCCTCGTCCTCGTCTGGGGGGTCGTAATTGGCGCATGTATCACGGCGATTGCAGCTTGGGCAATCGCTGGGTTCGCAGATTTCCTTTTCCGGAGCCATCTCGTCGCCCTCATCAGTGACAGTCATGGAGTGCACAATTTCGGTATTCTCACGGTCGGAATCGCGATCGATATTCTGCGAGGC
>Ga0181518_10000016_pt1 | contig 194744 bp, 160 predicted proteins | sample PEATcosm2014_Bin_28_FD_119751 | JGI IMG/M metagenome (GOLD analysis project Ga0181518, IMG submission 119751) | Peatland microbial communities from MTU Mesocosm Facility, Houghton, MI, USA - PEATcosm2014_Bin01_60_metaG | ecosystem: Environmental > Terrestrial > Soil > Wetlands > Peat | place...
CAATTGCCGAAACCCGTGTTCCAACAGTTCGACGGCCTTCCCCAAGGCGCCAAGTTGCCCAGCCCGGACTATCGCGACGGACGGGTGCAAGTCAAACGATGGGGGACGCAATATTTTCACGGTGTCGATAGAATGATTCCTAGCAATGAAGCGAGCAGGCAGCAGCCCGACACCATAACCGGACTGAACGAACGCTAGCTGCAAATGCATGTTGTGGATTTCAGCCGCAATCATTGGGGTGAAGCCGTCACGCTCCATCCGATCGATGAGGCTTGCCCGAAGTGGGCACCCGGGCGGATTGAGCACCCAGGGTGCTCTGCCCAAACTTTTCCAATCGCCGTCAACGTCGCCTGCGGCGCCTTGAACGATCTCCATGCGGTCGCTAGCGATGATATTCGTCAGAAGAGGTGGAGGCGCGGTTCTACCTTCGGGCAAAAGCACAGCTGCAACGTCGAGTTCACCGGCGAGCAGCCGGTGAAATAATTCAACGGTAAGCTCGCTCAACAGCCGCACTCGGACCTTGGGGTATTTTTCAGTCAGCGCCAGAATAGGGTCGATAAGCGTCCCCTCGGCCAGGGGATGCGCGAGCCCGATGCGCAAGAGGCCGTGAGGTTCGGCGTCGGGCGACGCAAGAGATTCTAGCGCTTCCGTCCGCTGCAATAGATCTCGCGCTTGTTCAAGCACCCTGGAGCCCAGCGAGTTCAGGCGCGGCGGCTTTACCGAGCGGTCGAGCAACTCAGCACCCAATTGAGCCTCCAGCCTTTGCAGCTGCCGGGTTATAGCGGATGGTGTCCGCAATAGGCGATCGGCTGCACGGGCTATGGACCCGGCCTGGGCAAACTCTACGAGGGCGCGTAAATCATCGAGCAAAGGAGCCTCCTAAAGTAACTCTTAAAACTTCCTCCCAACGAATAGCAGAATCGTGCGGAGACGTCAATATCATCGTGATAATAATGAACTTGTGTAATTGTCGGTTCTCCGTTATAAAGAGTAAGGAGCTTATGCTTTTGTGGAAGCCCTGATGCCTCATGCGATTCAAATTCGGCAGACTGGCGGCCCCGAGGTTCTGAACTGGACACCGATTCGTCGCCTTGCGCGAGAGTTGAAACAGCAGGATTAGGGGACTTTGCAAGCAAGTAGATCCACAAACGCCGCCGCGCTAAGCAGGCTGATTGGGACGGCGTACTCGGACATAAAATGCGGGTTGAAAACGGCTAGCCGGTTCGCTGGCGGCAGGGGAGTTAAGAAACGCCGCGTTGAGACCTGCATTCGGCGTTACGAGCAGCCGAATCGTTCAAAGTGACGTAGAGGAGTTCCACATGAAGAAGATTCTGACTCAGTACGGAGTGTGCGCGCTTGCGGCCGCTCTGATGGTGCCGATGGCCCAGGCGCAGCTGGCAGGAATGCAGGCCGCCTTCGGAAAAGATGCCGGAACGCTTTCCGACAAATTCACCGGACTCGCGCGCGTTATGTCGGGCAAGTACGACTGGAAGCCCGGCCCGGGCGTTCGCTCCGTCGGCGACGTGTTCAACCTGATCGTTATGGAGAACGGCATGCTCGTCGGCGTGCTCTCGGGCACACCGAATACGGGGGCACGGCCCGCGCCCATCACCGATCCGGAGAAATTGCAGGAAGCTCTGAAGGCTTCTTACGTCAATCTGCAAAAAGCGATTACGGGACTTTCCGACAACGACCTGCAGGCGCCGGTGAAACTGTTCGGAAGAGACATGACGAAGCAGGGCGCACTGATGCTGCTTCTCGAAGATCAACACGAGCATCTGGGGCAGTCGATCGCGTACGCGCGCAGCAACGGCGTGGTTCCGCCCTGGTCTAAGTAGGAGCTCCGCGGGGTGATCTGGCCGCCGCCGATGCGATAACGATCCTTCGCATCCAACGCAACCTGGCAACAGACGGGCAGGACGGCAAGGCTGAACAGGAGGATCGGGTCCTTATGGACGGAACTTGGATTAGCGCAGCGACGATCGCAAGGTTCGCGGTCGCTGGTAGCCTGATGACGCTGATGGCTGGCGGACAGAGCGCTCCCAAAGCGGCCAGAACCATCGTCGAGCAAACCTCGTATTTCGCATTAGCCGGCAAGGCGGAAGACGTCTACCGTGTAAGACTTCACGCCTCCGATGTTCTCGAAAAAAATCGGTCTCCCACGAGGCCATGTTCTTCGCCGCCAGGGAAACTCCGAAACGCTTCCCGACCCACGAAGGAACGCAACTTGCACTAACCCTAGGGATAGTTGCCGCTGGGAGGCCGCATGAATCTATGGCAGGACGTCCGCTTCGCGTCGAGAACCATGTGGAAGTCGCCGCGCATCACCGCGACGGTGTTGCTCACCCTGGCGCTGGGGATCGGCGCCAATACCGCGATCTTCAGTGTCGTGAACGCGACACTCTTGCGGCCCCTCCCGTTTCATGATCCGGAGCAATTGGTCGTATTGCACGCCGATCTGCGGGGGCTGGGCGCACAGAGCGTCGGCTTTTCCGTTCCGGAGCTCGACGACCTGCGGGATCGCGCCGGCGTTTTCTCGGCGGTCTCGGCTGTATATCAAGGGCCGGGCAACTTGACCGGTGGCGAGCATCCCGAGCGACTGGAGAGTGGGGTGGTCAGTCCCAATTATTTCAGTATTCTCGGGGCGCGCCCGCAACTCGGCCGCCTGTTCGACCCCGGCGACACCGCGCCAGGATTCGCCGATGCCGTGGTGATTACCGATGGCCTGTGGCACCGCGAGTTCGGAGGAGAACGCTCCGTCCTCGGCCATCAAATGCGGCTCGATACAGATCTGTACACCATCGTGGGCGTACTTCCGCCGGACTTTCGGAATCCCTCATCGGCTGGCGCTGTTCCGGTGGAGATATACGTCACCGCGGGCTTTCGCGGCGATCCGTTTCCGCCGGCGCAGCGTAGCGCGCGATTGTTGCCGGGCATCATCGGCCGGTTGAAACCGGGGATGACGCTCGCCCAGGCCCAGGCCAAGCTGGCCACCTTCAGTGATTCGCTGCGCCGCGACTATGGCAGCGATTATCCGGCCGGCTCAGGCTGGACGCTTTCCGTGACTCCGTTGAAGGAGGTTGTCGTCGGCAATACGCGGACGCTGCTGATTTCGCTCTTGCTGGCGGTGGCGTTCATTCTGTTGATCGCCTGCGTGAATGTAGCGAATCTTCTGTTGGCCAGCGCGTCCGCGCGGCAACGGGAGATCGCCGTGCGCCTAGCGTTGGGCGCGAGCCGCGCGAGAATTGTCCGGCAACTGCTCACCGAATCGGCAGTCCTGAGTCTCTTTTCGGCGGCGGCTGGCGTCGCCGTTGCGACGCTCGGTTTGCACTCGCTGATCGCCATGTTGCCGTCGCAACTTCCGCGCCTCAACGACATTCATGTCGATGCGCGTGTGCTGGCGTTTTCTCTCACGCTCTCCTTGCTCACCACCGTGCTCTTCGGACTGGTGCTGGCGTTCCAAGCCGGAAAGGTGGAACCATCGCTTTCCGGATTGCGCGAGCGCGGCAGTTCCGGATCGCGGCACGACAGCAAAGTCCGCCAGGTGCTGATCGGCGCAGAAGTGGCGTTGTCGTTGATGCTTTTGGTAGGCGCGGGGGTGTTGCTGCGGACGCTCTGGAATCTTCTGCAAGTGAATCCGGGGTTCAACTCGCAGCATTTGGTCGCGGGAAGCGTTTCGTTGCCGGTGCCCAATGATCCCAAGGCCGACATTTACGACAAGCTCGAAACGCGCACCGCACTCGTTCGTGAGACGGTGCGGCGCCTTCGCGCCGTGCCGGGCGTGGAGAACGCGGCGTTGTCCAGCGTGGTTCCCCTGCAGGGCGCGCTGCGGCAAAACGGATACCGCGTGGAAGGCGCATCCGAAAGCGGCGACGCACCCACGGCGGTTCCCGTATCCGTGACGCCCGAATTCTTTCGGACCATCGGCGCGCCGCTGGTTCGGGGACGGGTGATTCAGGAGACGGATGACAAGCAATCACCCATGGTCGTGCTGGTCGATGAGACCGCGGCGCGCCATTTCTGGGGCGCGCAGGATCCCCTTGGAAAGCGGATTCGTTCCGCGCGCACCACCCGCAAGGGCATCGTGCAGCCGGCGCCTTGGTTTACGGTGGTGGGCGTGGTCGGCAACGTGAAGTTGGCCAGCTTGGATGAAAAGGAGGTTCCGCACGTTTACACCAGCTTGTACCAGACATCTGGGTACCAGACGCCTGGAAGGCTGATGGGCGTGCTGGTTCGCGGCACGGGAGACCGCGCCGTGCTCAGCCGTGCCGTGCCGCGCGAAATTCAGTCGGTGGATCCCAACTTGCCGGTATCGCCGATCGTCGAAATGACCGAGTTGGTGCGCGACGGCGTCGGCGATCGCCGCTTCGCGGCATCGTTGCTGGCGTGCTTCGCCGTGGTGGCGCTCTTGCTGATGAGTATCGGAGTGTACGGCGTAGCGTCGTATGCTATTGTGCGCCGCGAAAAGGAAATCAGCATTCGATCCGCGCTGGGAGCGACGCGCGGCCAATTGGTGCAAATGGTTTTGCGCGAGGGCATGGTTCCGATTCTGGCGGGGCTGGCGGTGGGCGCGGTCGGTGCCGCGCTTTCCGGCCATCTGCTGGCTGCGCTGCTGTTCGAAGTGCGCTCCACCGACGCGAGCGTCTTCGCGGTCGCGGGAGTCACGCTGGTGGCGATCGGCATTCTGGCCAACTATCTGCCGGCCCGTCGCGCAGGACGCGTGGACCCAATTACGGCCCTGCGAACCGAATAACGATGTGACAAACATCCCTCAGGATCGTGCTGGCACAGGGCGCGCTGACGATTCGCAATCGGTGTCGGCGCGGGACTGCTCGGCTCCGCGGCATTGACCAGGTTCCTGGCGACAATGCTCTTCGAGGTTACGCCGACGGACCCGATCATCTTCTGCGCCCTGGCGACGCTGCTGGCCGGAGTTGCCGTGCTGGCGTGCCTGGCCCCCGCCCTGCGCGCCAACCTTGACGGTCTATTCGACGGGAACTCGGCTGGACGGCACCACGTTTGAAGATGAGGAGGTGCTCAGTCATGTCACTGGGAAGAACGGTCTGGTGGGCACCTGGGAAAGCAAGGCTGAGAAGGTGAGCCCGCCGGCCGATTGGGAGATACAACCGTACGAGGGCGGTATCTCGTTCGTCTATCCAAAACGCGCCCCTCGTCTGGCGGCGCAGGGGCACCTTACGCAAGCCAGCCCGCCGCCTCGCCGACGTGCCGCCCGAAGCGCTCGCCGAATCTCCGCCAGGCGTGGAGCGAGCGCGTGCGGGGGGCAGTTCTCACTGCGGTAGCTCTCCCTTGGTCAACCCAGCCTTCGCCGAGACGACGCCCGACACGGAGCGCGCCGGCAGCTTGCCCGAACCGCCGCCGAACGCGCCCGCGTCTGGTTGCGCTGGAAGGCCCTACGCAAGAAGCCCGACGCCTCGCGGGCGTGCCGGCCAAAGCGCTCGCGGAATTTTCGCCGGCGTGGATCGAGCGCGGTTGCCCGAACCGCCGCGGAACGCGCCCTCGTCTGGCTGCGCACGAACGTCTTACGCAAGCAGCCCGCCGCCTCGCGGGGCGTGCCGCCCGAGGCGCTCGCGGAGTTTCCGCCGGCGGGAATCGAGCGCGTGCGGGCGGCAGTTCTGACGCCGTAGCGCTCCCCTGTTCGATCCAGCCTTTTACTTTCCCGGGGGGGCGCGCCACCCCTTGAGATCAAAGATGGATGGACGGGTGTATGATCGAAACCTGGGATGCCAAAATGGAAATCTCGTTGGAGACCTTTGTGCGGCATGTGCCGGCCGCGGTAGCGATGCTCGATCACGAAATGCGATACCTGCAGGTAAGCGACCGCTGGTGCGCCGATTACTCGCTGAGGAGTGATCAGATGTTGGGTCGGTCGCATTACGAGATCTTTCCTGACATTCCGGAGCGTTGGAAGGAGATTCATCGCCGCTGCCTTGCCGGCGAAACCCTGCGCGCAGACGAGGACTGCTGGGAGCGAACTGGCAGGGACCCGACGTGGCTGCGCTGGGAAATTCTACCTTGGGGCGAGCGGGACGGAAAGGCTGAGGGCCTCTTGATTTTTTCGGAAGACATCACCGGGCGCAAACGCATGGAGGCCACGCTGCACGAGAGCGAAGCAACCATCCGCACTCTTCTCGAAAGCGCGGCCCAGGCGATCCTAGCAGTGGATCTTCGCGGCACTGTGGTTCTGGTGAATCGGATGGCCGAGGAGATGTTCGGCTATGAGCGCGACGAACTGCCGGGAAAATCGATCGAGGACCTGCTGCCCGAGCGCCTGCGCGACAAGCACGTCGCACACCGGGCCGAGTTTGGAACGAATCCGCGAACGCGCCCGATGGGAATCGGGCAGGATTTACAGGGCCTTCACAAGGACGGGACGGAATTCCCGATTGAAGTTAGTTTGAGTAGTGTGGGGACCGCCCACGGCCCGCTGGCCGTGAGCTTTGTCACGGACATCACCAAGCGGAAACAGGCGGAGACATCGCTTCGCAATAGCGAACAAGCACTTCGAGCGCTTGCGGGAAGCCTGCTCACCGCACAAGAGGATGAGCGGCGGCGAATTGCTCGGGACCTGCATGATGATGTCACCCAGCGCTTGGCGTTTCTCTCCATCGAGATCGGCAAGCTAGCCGCCGGAATCGACTGGTCGGCGGAGGAAGTCCGGGCGCGACTTCACTCGTTTCAGAATCAGGTCCTTCAAATATCCCACGACGTCCGGCGGTTATCTCACGGACTTCATCCTTCCGTCATTGAGGATTTTGGATTGGGCACCGCTTTGGAAGAATTCTGCGAAGAGTTTGGAAAAGCGGAAAGGATTGACGTGAGCTTCGGTGGTCCGATCGACGATGCGGGCTTAAGCGCCGATGGCGCATCCTGCCTCTATCGAATTGCCCAGGAGAGCATGCGAAATGCAGCCAGGCATTCTCGCGCAACGGAGGTGCGCGTTGAGCTCACTACCGACCGCGCGAATATGCAACTGCTGGTGAGGGACAACGGCTCCGGATTTTCCGCTGAGGATCGTGCGGCTTCCGGCCTGGGCTTCGTAAGCATGAAAGAGCGGATCAGAATGGTGAACGGAGCGCTTTCCATTAACTCCCGGCCAGGCCAAGGCACGGAGATTATCGCTTCGGTTCCGCTTTCAGGAGTCGGCCCGTGAAACCACTACGCATATTGCTGGGTGACGATCACTCCTTGATCCTCAAGGGCATCAAAGGATTGCTGGAAAATCATTACGATGTGGTCGGGTTGGCGGAAAACGGGAAAGTCCTAGTCGAAGCCGCCTTGCGGCTGGAACCGGATCTGGTTGTTTTGGACGTCGGCATGCCAATCCTCAACGGGATCGATGCCGCGCGCCAGATTAAAAAAGTGCTTCCGTTCACTAGGCTGATTTTTCTTAGCATGCACGCGAATCCAATCTATCTCCGGAAGGCGTTGGGGGCGGGGGCCTCGGGTTACGTACTCAAATCCGGAGCGGCTGAAGAACTGCTAACGGCCATCGAGAAAGTCTGCAAGGGCGACGTTTACGTTACTCCCCATTTCGGGCAGGCCGTGATCGAGAGCGTCGGGGACCCTGGCGGCAAGTCATCCCGGCTAGTCATCGAGTTGACGGACCGACAGAGGCAGATCCTGCAACTGGTTGCCGAAGGCAGGCAGAACAAGGAAATTGCAGAGATTATGCACATCTCTGTCAAGACGGTTGAGTTTCATCGTAGCCGCCTCTTGGCGAAAATCGGAGCGCACAGCGTTGCCGAACTGACCAAGTTCGCCATCCAGGAAGGTCTGATCGATCTGGCAGGCGGCTAAATCAGGCAAGACCAGGCCTGGAGCTTAGGCAACTACTTTTCGCGGATCCGATACTAGTAACGGACCTAGGTGTTTCACGTGCAATCGATATGGCACGATCGGGTCATTCACACTCTGGAGGCATAAGGGATGGCATGTCAATTGATTGGCCTTGACCGGTACAGTGGAATACGCCCGCAGGCCATGAATGTCCAGCAGCTCCTTAATGAATTACGAGCGGAGTGCCGGCTGCTTGATCGGCTCATCGCAAGTCTCGAACGTATGCCGCGAAAGATCGGTCCGGCTCCAGTCGTGCCGTACCGTACCACTAAGAGCGGACCGACAGAACTGTTGCTTGGATGAGGTTACCTGAAGACGAACAACTAGCCTCGACTGTGGCATGTCTGCTGCCCATTCTGGTGGCGACAGTCTTGCTCGGGCTGCTGCTATTGAAGCGCTTCGTAACATCGAAGTGCCCGGAATGCGATGACACTGCACTCGTGCGCATCCAGGAGTTCCCCGCTTGGCACCGGTTATTGGCGACCTATGGCTGCCGTAAGTGCACGAGAACTTGCGTCAAATTCTTGCTCCGCTGAAGAGTCCGTCCGGACTTAGGGTAGAGCTTCTAGGATTTCTGTAGTGTGGGCATGGACGATTAGGAATATGCAATTTTTCTCGGCGAGCGATGTTGTCCTTTCCATAGCATTGGCATGCGTGTGCCTCTTGGTCATCGCGTTGCTAATCCGCCGCCCCAAGAAGTACTGATCAAACTTGAGCACTGCTCGGCCATCACCGGGCCGCGTGCGGCATACGCGAATGACCACTCGCGCGGTGCCTTGGCGATTCGCCGACAATCGTTGGCTTTGAATGCTCCGGCGGCCATTCGACGCCTGTCAGGGATTTAACAGGGGAAACCCGTGGCCAAATAAGGGGCTAACCTACACATTCCAAGATATTTGTGCTCCAAGAGACGCGATAGGATATCAGGAAAGAACAGGCCTCGCGGGCGTGCCGCCCGAAGCGCCCGCAGAATTTCCGCCATCGCCGAGGCGACTGGTAAGTCTTTGTATTACTCGTCATCTTAAGGGCCGTCGCCGTAACTGAAAAGGGCCGAGAGGTGGCAACGGGGGTGTATGATGATTGAGCAACAATGGAAATCCGCGCTACGCACCAGGCAACCGCGCCCGTGTATGCTGGAGGTGAGTGACGTGGCCCCATAAGGCCCTTTCTATTGCCCCCGATAAGAACTTGCAAGACCGATGGATCACTATGGCGAGGTGCCGATTTGGGGTGGCTGAACTTTTTCAAAAGACGTGAATCCGGGTTGAGCGGGAACGCTCTGCGTGATGTGCTCTTCGACGCGGCCGAGAAAGGCGATAAGGAAGGGTTCGACAGAACGTGCCGCGTCAACAGCGGCCGTATCCTCGCCGAGTTCAAGACATGGCTGAAGGGCCCTGAAGCGCTGAGAGCGGATCCCAAGGCTCTCACTCGTTACGGACAGGGGCTGATCGCTGTAGCGGAGTGGTTTGCACGCAACGGCGAGCCGCAACTCGAGGAGGCGATCCAAGGGAAGGGGCGCGAAAACCCCATGCTCCGTTGGCAGGATCGATTTGGAGAAGCTGACAAGCTCAAGATCCAAGGACGCTTTACCGAGGCAATTGAGATCCTCGAAGATCTCGCAGAAGACATGAGCAAATGTCGAGGTAGCGCCGTCGAGAAGTATCTGCCGATGGTGCAAGGGTCGCTGGGCGAGAGTTCTTCCGAAGTGGGCGCCTCGATCGTGCGTACGAGGAGTCGCGTGCAGCCCTCCACGGCTGCCAACGCAGCGGCGACATCCATGGTTTGGTCGCATATTGTGGCAACCTGGCCGAGATATGTAGTGCGCGCGGAGAGGATGACGAGGCGCGGTATTGGCTGATCGCCACTACCAACGCGATGATTCAAACCGGTGAGAAGGAGCGCGCAGCCGAGATTCGGCGCAAGCATCAGCTTGAGCCGACCACAGGACTGATCGAAGTGAAAGGACCATTAGGTTGACGTAGAGAAGCTTCGTGCAGGGCAGGCCACTTTCGACGCACCTTCCCTGCGAGAGGTAGGCCAGCGCTAGATCAGCCGCCGACACCATCGTGCTGGTTTGTTCCGATCCCAAAGCGTGCCGTCGCCCCGCCAGGGCCTGCGCCGATATCGGAATGCAGAGTGGTGACCTGCTCATATACATACGTGCTGGAATGACAGCGACACTGCTGGGCGTCGTAGCGGGCCGACATCGCGATTGAAGTTTCAGATCGGAAGAGACTGGAATGACCAGGTGCAGGAGTTCAGGTGCGTCACGGCCACCGGCAATTTCGACCAGGTGGTCTCATTTGAGGAGCAGGAGAAATCAGGCCGCATCGAGTACACCGAGATCCGGATCACCCTACACAAACTGATCGGTGGAAATGCCCGGACAACGCCACTACCACGGCGTGCCGGCGAACGAACGGCTAAATGTCCCACCGCGCCCGGCGCCGCATCGGGACGATTGCCCGCGGTCGGCCCCGATGCCGACCAGCGCCGGACGGTCACCGCATGAACGCCCACGCAAGCAGCCCGCCGCCCTACGCAAGCCGCCCACCGCCTCGCGAGCGTGCCGCCCGCGCCGGCCAAGCTGTGTTGGTTGTTTCATATCGATATTCCTTGGCAGGCGAAAGCGCCTGCCCCACCACACGCACCGAACTGCCGCCCTCGGGCCAGCAAATGGAGAAAGCTCCACGATCAGAACTGGAAGCGGCCGGCGAACTGGAAGGCGCGCGGTCCGCCGGATCCGAATGTCGAACTTACGCGCTGTGTCGGCACGCCAAACGATCCGGGGCTGGCCAGATTGAAGCTATCGCCGGTCAGGTTGCCGAAGTTGAAAATATTGAACGCTTCGGCGATGATGCGAAACTCGTACCGCTCCTTGAGGCGGAAGATCTTGGTCAGGCGAATATCCTGCGAAGTGAAATCGTTGCCCAGGCTGTAATGTGACGGCAGAGTAACAGTAGGGAATGTCTGCCCCGGTGAGATGCCCGCGGCGCCCGCCGGTGTAGGCTTCCCGGCATATGTCGAATTGTATTGGTTCACGAGGCTCTGCAGTTGACTGTTACTCAGCCAGCCATTGTACTGTATGCCGGGAAGCGGGGTATACGCGGTGGATTGCGTGTTCGTGCCGGTGATGTCGACACCGTCGATGACGGGTTCTGCGGGCGGGCGGCTGATAAATGTGGACAGCACCGAGAACTGGAATCCCCAACGGAGATCCACGATGCCGGAGATAGTCAAGACATGTTTCGGTTGATCGGGTCCATACGTGGAGAAGTAGTTATTCAGGTCTTGGGTGATGTCGTTGATACTGTAACTGCGCTGGTAAGCGTAGGATGAGGTGAACTGGTAGCGTTTGGAGAACCGTTTGTCCAGTTTCAGCAGCAGAGCGCGATAGCTCGACGTGCCACCGGGCCACCAGAAGTCGATGGGGCCGTTGGAGCACTGGGCCGTAGGGCTGTTGATCTGGGCCGCGGTGCAAGCCGGAATCACCGGTCCACCGACGGAATAGAAACGGTTAAAGTCGACGCTGGCGCCGAAGAAGCCGCCGGGCGTCTCGTGAATGCCATGGCGGTCGACGAAATCCGCCTGAAGCACGAGATCGTTGCTGAACTGATGCTGGACACCGATGTTAAAGTGTTGAGCCTGGGTAGTAGGGAAGTTGTGCGGATAGATGGCGCCGAGCGCGTTTGCCTGCTTCGAAACGTCGATTTGCGGCGTCGTTCCAGTACCCGGGAATACGGCATTTTCCTCGGCAATCAGGCCCGGCAGCAATTGCAGGAAATCGCCATAAGGAATCAAGAAACTGTTAAACGGACTGCCTTGGGGAACGCCGGGAATGCCGGGAATCGGATTGATCACATCGGCGTTGCCGATGAATTGCCGGCCGGAGTCTCCGAGCACGGCGCGCTCTCCGAGCCGCCACCAGCCCTCTTGCGTGTCATAGTAAATGCCCGCTCCAGCGCGGATCACGGTCTTGGCACTCTTCCAGGGAGACCACGCGAAGCCCAGGGCCGGTTCGAAGTTCTTATACTGATGTTCCGGAGGATTTAGATTGCCGCCCAGCAGCGGCGCCAGAAGCGCCGGCCTGGAAAGGTCGTAGTTCAAAACGTTGGACTCGTACTCCCAACCCAGTCCGTAGTTCAGAGTAAATTGAGGAGTGATCTTCCAGGTGTCTTGCGCGTAGAAATGGAGCCGGGTGTTGCCGCGGGCATTCGGGAGATTGAAGGACGGTTGCGCCTCGTCTCCAATACCCAGGACAAATGCGGCCACGGGCATATTCATGATTTGGGCGGCGGTGATCGGTCCGCTGGAGGGCAGGCCAAAGAGGGACGGCGGGTATCCGATGGCATTCAACGTTTCCGGTGGCAGGAGATAGACCCTGGCCGGATCGAAGAAGCCCCAATATCCGCTGCCGCGATCGAACTCGTATTCGCCGCCGAACTTGATGCGGTGGCGGCCGGCCACCCAATTCACGTTATCCGTCAGGGGGTAGCGGCGCAGGTCCCGCCCTTGCGGCGAATTGAAGTTGTTCCCCAGAACGAAGTTATTCGAACCAACCACGTAAACTTCGGGTCCATCGCTGCCAAGGCAACCCCCACAGGGAGCGGGATTGTTTCGATTCTGCCAATACCAGTAGGAGAAGCGAAGGTCGTTGACTACCGTGGGACTGATAACGCTGGTGAAGCCCAGGAGACTCTGGTCCGACCAGTTTTTGTTGGCGACGAAGTTGGAAGGCGGGACCGCGATTCCGAAGGGCCCGCTATTGTTGTTGCCGTCGTGCGAGTATCTCACGAACAAAGTGTTCTTGAGATCGACATGGTAGTCGAACTTCGCGCTGAGCGTCTTGCTGTAGTAAGGAGCTGGGGCGGCAGCTCCCAGCGCCGAAAGAGACGGGAGATCGGGCTGCACGACGTAAACACCGTCCTGGTTGGTATTTTCAAAGTTGAAGAAAAAGAAAAGCTTGTCTTTCTTGATCGGTCCACCCAGCCAAAAGCCGGCTTGGCGCCGGGCGAAGAACGGATTCTCATCCAAGGGACTGCGATCCAGGCTGGGATAAGCCGAGGTGTTGTGATCGCGGAAATAGAAGTAGCCGGCGCCGTGGAAATCGTTGCTGCCGGAGCGCGTCACCACGTTCACGGAGCCGAACGCGGTAATGCCCGTGGAGAGGTCGAAGTTTGTGCTGGAGAGCTGGAACTCCTGGACCACCTCCTGCGAGAAGTTGGTTCCAGAGCCGCCTTCCACGGGGTTGCGGACGTTGCCGCCATCCACGGTGATGGCCGTGCGCGAAGCAGGACCACCCAACACGGAGACGCTGAATTGTGCGTTAAACTGGGCGGGGTTCGCCGGGGTGACTATGATCCCCGGTTCTAATTGGGCCAAGTTCAAAAAACTGCGTCCGTTCAGCGGCAGATCGTTGATCTGCTGCCGTGTTACCACTCCCTCGACGGTGTTGGAATCGTAGTTGATGGTGGCCACGGACCCTTCCACTGTCACGACATCTTTGGTGGCCCCGACGAGCATTTTCAGGTTAACTGTCGTGGTCCCACCGGTCTCGACAAGGGCGGGCTGAACTAACTGCCGAAATCCGGTCGCCTCGACCCGTACGTCGTAGTTGCCGGCCGGCAAGGCCGGGGAGCTAAATGCTCCGTCGGGGCCGGCCAGCAATTCACGCGCGGAACCGGTGTCCTTGTTAGCGATGGTTATTTTTGCATTGGGAACAACCGCGCCCGATTCGTCGGTGATCGTCCCCGCAATCGTTCCAGTAGGCGCCTGAGCCAGCAGCACGCCAGCTACGGTCAAAACGAGTAAGCACGCCAGGCAAAGTCGAAACATGGACCCTCCACTGAGCAGTGAGCTTAATCAGATATACATCTCGTCAGGAGGATCTGTCAACAAAAATGTTACCCGGTAACAGTTTTAGCGGGGAGCGGCACGGGCGGCCACCCCTGGGACTGGCGGTTGCCCCTCCGCGGAGCGTACTGCCGTCGGTTTGGATTGGCATGCCGCGGGAACTTCTGGATTGCAAAATCAACGACATAGAGCGCTGTGCGGACATAGTTCCGCAGTTCGCCGCGGCCGAGGAGGTGCCGTGCGACGCTGAAGTACCCCGCCACCAGAAAGGCAGCCAGGAATCTGGATTCAAGATCCGTGGCCGGGTCCAGTCCAGCTTCCCGGCTAAATTCGGTGGCGAGTATCTCTTCGTACTGTATTTGAATAGCAAGCGAAGCCGCCATGAGGCCGGGCTCGGACTCCACGAGCTTGGTATAGCGCACTATGTCGCCCCGCTCGGTGACTTCCCGTGCCGACGTTTCGACGAAGCTGCGCCAATACTCCATCACAGGAACCGTTCTCGCCGGATCCAGGAGGCCTGTTTTGAATTTCTGCAGGGCAATCTGCCGGAAGCCCAGCGCGATCGCCTCCTTCGAGCCGAAGTAGCGCAGAACGGTCTGCTTGTGAACGCTGGCACGATCCGCGATGTCCTCCAGCGTGGTAGCGGCATAACCCCTTTCGTGAAACAGCGCGTTGGCGCACTTCAGGATGAGTCTGCGAGTTTCCTTCTTCTTGCGGGCGCGAAGGTCCGGCTTGTTGCTGGCAGCGATGGTCACGGCATCCAACTGTGAGATACTCTACCGCGTTCTTCAAGAACCGGGCAAGCCGCCGGCAATGGGTTTGTGGAATAATCTGCACAAACGTACGCATCCGCCGCGGCGTTCGGCACGAGTATTGCATGGCGATCACCGCGCTCAACCGCACAGCAGGATCGATTGTGCCGATATGGTTGCATCGGCGTCTTTGCGTGCATCCGAAAGGCGAGGGAGCCAGGCGCTTCTCGGGTTGAATCTGGGCTACGTGTCACTCCGCCGGGCGCCAAGGAGCTAGCCACTCGCGTGCCGCGGTGAGATCGTCCTGCCCTAACTCGTGTCCGCCCGGGTGCCAGTGAACGGAAACTCGCGCCCCCGCAATTTGCAGAATCCGGGCGAGCTCGGATGTCTGTTGGGGAGGAACGATCTGATCCCGGCGGGCCGCCGCCAGGAGCACGGGCACGTCTTTCAGATCCGGGGCAAGCCGCGGCCGGAAAGGAATCATAGGCCGGAACAGCACGGCTCCTGCGAGCAGGCGGGGATGCGTCAATAGGATGCTCGCCGCGATGTTGGCTCCGTTCGAATAGCCGACTGCAATGAATTTGGTATCTTGCAGCGCATACTTGCGCGCGGCGTCTGCGACGAACCGCGCCAGATCCTCCGTTTGCCGCTGCAGGTCTTCCTGATCGAAAACGCCCTCGGCGAGGCGGCGGAAGAATCGGGGCATGCCGTTCTCCAGCACCTTGCCGCGGGGACTGAGCAGCGCGGCGCCGGGCAGGAGCTCCTGGCCCAGTGGGATTAGATCTTCCTCATTTCCGCCGGTGCCGTGCAGAAGGAGCAAAGTCACGCGGGGGCCGGCAGGCGCGGCTGGCGTGAAGCGATGGATGAACCCCAATTCCGTGGTGGTCACAACACGGCTCGCTGCTCACGGTGGTGACGCTTGATAGGCGGCAGCACGGCTTCGATCTGCGGGCGTTGGGCCTCGAGCCATGGCGGCAACATGAGTCCCGAGCCGAGCTTTTCCAACGGCTCATCGATGGCGAACCCCGGTACGTCGGTGGCGATTTCGAACAGAATACCGCCGGGCTCCCGATAGTAGATCGAATGAAAGTAAATGCGGTCCATTATGGGCGAGACGTTGTACCCTAGGCGGCCGATCTCGCGGAGCCAGTCCCGCTGCTGCGCGTCGTCGGCCGTCCGCCAGGCGATATGATGAACCGAGCCGACGGCCACGCGTCCGTCGGGCGCAGCGGGCGCGCAGATCACGTCAACCGCCTGGCCGGCGCCGTGCCCCAATTCGTAGCGGAACCGACTCTGCTCCTGCCCCACCAGGCGGAAGCCCATCGTATCTGTGAGTAGGGCTGCGGTGCGCTCATATCCGGTTTCAGAAAGCGTGGCGCTGTGAAAGCCGCGAATGGCGAACTCCAGCGGTATGCTGCCGCCGTCCCAGGCGCGCGCCGCATCGGCGGCCGCGGTTTCGACCAGCTCGAGCCGCATACCATCGCCATCCGCGAACGGCTGTACCTGTTGGCCGAAACGCTCGTGCGCAGCATCGAAGGCGATATCCTTGGTTCGAAACCGCTCGCGCCAGAACGGCAGCGAGCCTGGCGGTATGGCAAACGACGTGACAGTTACCTGGCTATTCCCATGGCGGCCCCGCCTGGCTCCCGGCCACGCGAAGAAGGTCAAAATTGTGCCCGGAGTGCCGTTCGTGTTGCCGTAGTAGAAGTGGTAGCTGCCGGGATCGTCGAAGTTGACCGTGACCTTCACCAGGCGCAAGCCCAGCACGCCGGTGTAGAAGTCGATGTTCTGCTGCGGGTCGCCGGTGATCGCCGTGATGTGATGAATTCCCAGAATCGCTTTTGACATTTCTAGCGCCTCACGGAACGTCTTGCCATGTTATCAAAACCACGTACCAGCCAAGTAAGCCCGGTAGTTTTCGCCAAAAACCTGCTCCAGAACTGTGCGCTCTTTTCTAATCCTGAGAAACTGCGCCACGCAGGTGACAGCCACAAAAATAAAGCCGGCCGGGCTGCCCCACGCGATGGCCAGGCCTAAGTATGCGACTTGGCCGAAGAGATAAATGGGATTGCTAAGCTTCGCATAAAGTCCGGTGGTGACTAGCGCCTTCGCTTGAGCCCTCGGGCTGAAGGAACTCCCGAGCTGGCGCCGCGCTACCATCCACAGCGCGAAGCCCGCGGCGGCGATCGCCATGCCGGCCATGAACCGCAGGCTCCAGCGGCCGTAGTAGAACAGGAGCAGTCCTGCGAAAGCCAGAAAGGCCGCGACGTCCAGCCAGCGGAACAGACCTTTCATCAGACCGCGTCAGAGACGCTGGTGAACGAGAAATCCTTCACCAGCAGCGGTGGCGCGATCATGCCTTGACCCTCGCCGCCGCGCACTCGTATGGGACGGCCGGCGGCGATGGTGTTCTTCAGCATTTCGACCGGACTCTGGTTGAAGCGGAAGTTCACCACCGGCGAAGTCACCTTGCCTTGTTCGATGAGGAAGACCCCGTCGCGCGTGAGTCCCGTCAACTGCACGGTCTGCTGATTGACGACGCGTATATACCAGAAGCGCGTCACTAGCAGCCCGCGATCCACCGACGCAATCAAATCGGCAAGGCTCTTATCGCCGCCGTCGAGCACCAGGCGAGTGGGAAAAGCAGTCGCCGGCTTGCCCGCTTTGGCGGCCCAATAGCGGTCGTAGAAGAGATTCTTCACGACGCCGTTTTCGATCCAGCTCATGCGTTCGGCGGGCAGACCTCCGCCGCCTCCACCTCCGCCTCTGAAGCCGAAACCGCCGCCGCCCCACGGCAGGGCGGAATAGAGCGGGTTGAATGGGTCGGTGCGCAGGGTGATGAACTCCGGAAACAGTTTCTCGCCGACCAGCGTGCCGCCGCCCTTCTTGCTCAAAAAGCTGCGGCCCTCCTCAGCGGCGCGGGCCTGCATGCTGAAGCCCATCAACTGCACCAAGTCGCCGGTGGCGGTCGGTTCGAGAACCACCGCGTACTTTCCAGGATCGAGGCGCTTGGGTTCTTTCCAGCGGAGGCACTTATCGATGGCAGTCTTGGCGACGGCGCCGCCGTCGATAGCTTCGATCTGGACCGCTGGCCGGGAAGCCCATCCGGAACTGCTGCCGGCGGAATCGCGTACGGTGGCGGAAAGGTTTGCGTCGGTAGTTCGCCCATAGCCGAAATTGCCTTGCTTATTGGCGATGGCCGCAGTCTCCGCCGACCGTTCGAAGAATCCCGCGGCTACCAGGCTGTTCGTGCGGGCGCCGTCGATGATCGCGTGAATATGCGGAATCATGGCCTGGTTCCGCGCGCCGGCGGTGGAGGCCGCATAGTTCTCGATCTCGGGATACTTCTGCGGTTCGAGAGGCGGCACACGTTCGGGATTCGCAGGAGAAATCAAGGCCAAACGCTCCGTGCGCTTGACCGCATCACGCAAAGAGTCGTCGTCGAACTCGTCCACGCGCGTGCTTCCGGTCTTGCCATCGCGTATGGAAGTAATGGACATGGACTGCTCGACAGTAAATCCAGACGTGGTGACATCGTTCACCGCGAAACGGATGAACGCGCTTTCCGAGCTGTTCACGCTCACCTCGCACTCGGGGAAAGTGGAAAACGAGAGCGCCTTGTCGGTAAGTTTCTTGGCTTGTTCTCTGGTAAGCATTGGATTCCTCTCCGCGCAGCCGTTAGTCCGTCTGGATCACGTTGACCTGGCGGAAGCGCGCCGGCGAACAGCCGTGACTGACGGAATTGATCTGCTCGGGCTCGCCCTTGCCGTCGTTGGGAGCGCCCCACTGCTGCCAGTAGCTGGGTCCCGCGATCAAGTCGCAGGCCTGCCAGAAGTCGATGGTGCGGGATTGGTAGGCGACCCGCGAGACCATGCCCTGCTTCTTGCCATGCTTGATCTCCCAAAACGCGTCGCCGCCAAACTGGAAGTTGTAACGCTGCTGGTCGATCGAGAAGCTGCCATCGCCGTCGATTAGGATGCCGTCGTCCACGCTGGAGATCAGGTCGTCGAGGTTGGTCTCGGATTTGCCCGGTTCCAGCCATACGTTGGGCATGCGCTGGAACGGGACGCTCGACCAGTTGTCGGCGTAGCAGCAGCCGCGCGATTCGCGCTCGCCGATCAGGTGGGCTTGATCGCGGGTGGTCTGGTAATGCTTGAAGATGCCCTTCTCGATGATGGGAAACTTGCTGGCTTTCACGCCGTCATCATCAAAGCCGGTGGTGGCCAGGCCGCGTTCGGTGGTGCGATCGCCCCAGATGTTCATGATGTCGCTGCCCACGCGGTAGCTGCCCATCTTTTCGGTCGTCAGAAAGCTGGTGCCTGCGAAGTTGGCCTCGTAGCCCAGGGCGCGGTCGAGCTCCGTTGAATGGCCGATACTCTCGTGAATGGTAAGCCACAGATGGCTGGGCACCAGCACGAGGTCTTTCTTGCCCGGAGTGACGGGCGGAGCGTTGAGGTGTTCGATCACCTCCTCGCGAATGCGCTGCGCGTTCTCGACCAGGTTCATCAAGGGAACATATTCGTATCCGGCGGTCACCTGCTGCGGCTGGTAACGGCGCGACTTCGAGAGCGCTCGCTTGAAATCGGTCGCCGTGGCGTTCACCTGGCCATACGTCTGCAAATTGAGCTGCTGGATGGAAGAGCCCACCGATGAGGCGAAGTACTTGTCCTCGGAGCGGAAAGAAAGATTGCAGCCGGCTGCGAAGACGCCCTTCTCCTTCTTCACCTCCGCGGCGGCGGATCGGATCAGATCGAGCTTCTCTTCGAGCGGAACCGCAAATGGATCGCGTTCGTGCGGCGTTTGCCAGCGTTCACGATAGGCGGGCACGGGGGCTAGTTCCACCGGTTTGGTCATCAGCGCTGCGTTGGCGCGGGCGACCGCCACCGCCTCCGCGGTCATGCGCGCGATTTCTTCCTTCGTGACCAGCGGTGAGGCAGCAAACCCCCACGCGCCGCCGACGATCACGCGCACGCCGAAGCCGAACGAACCGCCATCAGATACTGCCGGTACTTCCAGCGTCTTGCCTGTGCCGCGCTCGGGGTTGAGCCGCACGGTCAGGAACTGCTGCCGGTAGCGGATGATGCGTACGTCGGCGTAAGACGCTTTGAGTTTCTTCGCTTCGCGCAAGGCCACCGCGCCCAGATTTTCCAGCTCGGGGTTGGGTTTGGTGGAACCTTCCGGGGCGGCAAACAGGCGGGTGGCCAGCGCCGTCGCAGCGCTGGATTGCAGGAACGTGCGCCTGGTGAGCATGGGGTATTCTCTCCTGAAACTCTGAGTATACACGCGCGGGGTGCGGTCAGAGCGGACCTTTGCTCAGGATTTCGGCCTTGCCTCTTTTCGGCTCGGGATCGTCGGGCCGCTGCTTCGCCGCGTCCTCGAAATAACGCAACGCATCGGAATATTGATGGGCATCCTGGCTCTTGTGCGCCAGGCGGAGCGTGGCCTTGTAAAGCAGATCCGCGGCGCCGGGATCCTGCGGATTGAGCTCGTGCGCGCGGCGCAGCGCCTGATATGCCGGCAGGTCTTCTCCGAGTTTCGACAGCACGGCGCCATAGAGGAAGTTCAGTTGAAAGATGTCCGGCCATCGCTGGACGGCGCTGGCAATAGGCTTGCGCGCCTCCTCAAAGCGGTTCAGTTGGTAATAGGTGAGCGCGAGATTGTATTGCATTTGCGCCGATTGGGGGGCTAGTTCCGCGGCCCGCCGCAAAGGTTGCAGCGCAGCTTCCAGATCCCCGTGCTGGCCGTAGATGGTGCCCAGCGCGGTCAGTTTCTCGGCGTTTCCGGGATCGTACAGCCGCTGGCAAATCGCGTGCGCTTCGTCGCGGGGGCCCGCGTCCAGCTTTTGCGCGCATTCGGTTCTTAGCTGGCTCTCTTCGGTGTCGCGCTGGCGAATCTCCGCTGACAGTGCTAGCGCCTTTTTCGCTTCCTCCTCGCGGCCTTCTTTGCGATACACCATCCCCAGTTCGTACTGCGCGATACTATCTCGCGGATTGATCTGCGCGGCTTGTGTCAACCACTTTTCGGCAGCCGGCAAGTCGCCCTGCTTGAAACAAGCGAGCCCCAGATAATACGCTGTGTCGGGGAACGGTGGCTTGGCGATGGCTTTCTGCAAATTCCGGATGGCGCCGGCGTAGTTCTGATCCAGCAGGTCCAGCCTCCCCAGGTAATACAAGACGTTGGGATGGTCCCCGACTTCACGGCGCACGGCTTCAAACTCCCGGCGCGCTTCCGCCGATTCCTTCAGCTCGAAGAGCGCGACCGCCAAAGGAAAGCGCGCCCGCATGACCAGGGTTGGATCCAGGCGCAGAGCGGCGCGGAATTCGGTGAGCGCCACGTCGTATCGTTCTTGCCTTAAGGCGTCGTAACCCTTGCCCAGGTGTGCTTCGGGCGTGTCTTCCGCAGCGCGTGCCGCGGCGGGAGTGAGCAGCGCCAGTGCCGCGAGTATGATCGGGAGGAGATGGCGCGGCGGGCGGCTGCGTTTTGCCGGCAATGCGGCGCGATACGCAATCTGCAGCAATTCGTGGAGCGCATCCGGATGCACCTTGGAGAGTCGCACGAGCATCGCGGGGTAATCGCGATAATGATCGGTGATGTAGTAAGCTTCTGGATCGGCAGCCATCAGCTCCGCGCGCTGGTCGAACGGCATCATGAATACGACCGAATCGCCATCCTCTTTCAGGCGGACGAACAGTTTGCCTTTCACCTTCAGGGCGGGCGTACCGTAGGACGTGCCCTCCTCGACGTTGGGAAAGGCGAGAGCGATTCGGCGCACGGTGTCGTAAGTGATGCGCAACGTTGTCTGCAAGTTTAGCAAAGACCAGACTTGGACGCCCCCGTGTTAGATTCTAGTGTGGTGTGCTGGCGTGACTACCGCTCCCTCACGGTCGCGGCTCCGATTCCGGGCAAGGAGCATGCCGGGCACCAAACAAGCTGCCGGACGTGAAGATCTCGCTTCGTCGACGCAACTTCCTTAAGCGGTCCTGCCAGGGGGCCGCGGCATTTCTGCTGCGTGGCTTTGCCCCTGCCCAAAGCCTGCCCGCGCCGCAGCACGAATATCACCTGCATCCTCACTATCGGGCGCAGACGCCGCTCGATGCAGTGCTACTCAAGACGGACGCGGGTCTCGACGATTTGGTCGCGGAGAAGTATCACGACCGGATCGCCGCAATTCTTGGGGAATGGAGCGCGAATCTGTTGGAGTCCCCGCGGAAATTCGGCGCGGTCGAAAAGGTTCTTGCCGACGGTTTCCTGGGGTCATCACTTCGGCCCGCGGAATCCCGGATCGTGCGTCCCGGCCCCGCGCTTGAGGTGCGGCGCATTACGTTCGCGCGTGTGACTCTTGGGGCGAGTGCCTTTCTCGATGAACTACGTTCCACTCTCAGTACCTTTTCGAAGATCGTGACTGCCGAGTTCCAGGTGACCAGCATCGACGCAGGTCCCGGGCGCATTCAAACGCAGGTGCGCTACGAGTTAGTCGGCGCCGGTCCGGATTTCCACCGTGAGCAACGTGTCGGTTTCTGGGAGCTCGAATGGCAAGCGGCTTCGGCGGGTGGATATCGACTTCGGAGCTGGCAGGCGACCGGTGAAAAACGCAGCCGCTCCGACGGGCCCTGGTATGCCGATGTGACTCCGCAGGCGTTCGGCCGCAATGCCTCCTACTCCGCGCAGATGCTTCGCGGAGTCGATTATTGGCGAACGGTTCTCGACGGCGCGTGCGGCATCGACATTTACGGTCACAACGGGGTGTCAGTCGGAGACATCGACGATGACGGGTTCGACGATCTCTACGTATGCCAGCCGGCCGGCCTCCCCAACCGGCTCTATCGAAACCGCGGGGATGGAACTTTCGAAGACATCACCGAGGCATCCGGCGTCGGGGTGCTCGAAAATACGACCTGTGCGCTGATTGCCGACTTCGACAACGACGGCCGCCAGGATTTGGTGGTCGTGCGCGCGAACGGTCCGCTGCTGTTCCTGAATCAAGGAGGCGGCAAGTTTCGCCTACAGCACGGCGCTTTTCAATTCGCCAGCGCTCCGCAGGGAACGTTTACGGGCGCTGCCGCCGCCGACTACAATCGCGACGGCTGGCTGGATATCTACTTCTGTCTCTACGCCTATTACCAGGGCACGGATCAATACAAATACCCGGTTCCTTACCATGCTGCGGAGAACGGACCTCCCAATTTCCTGATGCGCAATAACGGCGACGGGAGCTTTCGCGATGTAACCGCGGAGTCCGGTCTCAAGCAGAACAACACCCGCTACAGCTTCTGCTGCGGTTGGAGCGACTACAACGGAGATGGATGGCCCGACCTGTATGTGGTGAATGACTTCGGCCGCAAGAACCTATACCGCAACAACGGCGACGGAACGTTTACCGACGTGGCCGAGCAGGCGGGGGTCGAAGATATCGGCGCGGGGATGAGTGTCTGTTGGTTTGACTACGACAACGACGGCGCGCAGGATCTATACGCCGCCGATATGTGGACCGCGGCAGGTGAACGTATCTCAACGCAGGACGTCTTCAAGAAGGATGCGCCGGAACAGGTCCGTGCGTTGTATCGCAAACACGCCATGGGTAACTCCCTGTTCCGAAACACCGGCGGTGCGTTTCAGGATGCGACCGCTTCCGCGCGGGTTGGTATGGGCCGATGGTCGTGGTCGAGCGATGCATGGGACTTCGACCATGATGGCTTCCCCGATCTCTACATCGCGAACGGCATGCTGTCCGGCGTGTTGCGCGAAGACCTGAATAGCTTCTTTTGGCGGCAGGTGGTGGCGCGTTCGCCGGAGCAAGCGCGGGCTTCCGAAGAGTACGAACAGGGATGGAACGCCATCAACGAACTCATCCGCGCAGACCACACCTGGAGCGGGTACGAGCGCAATGTCTTCTACGCGAACAATCGGGATGGGACGTTGTCGGATGTCTCCGGCGCCGTGGGGCTAGACTTCATCGAGGATGGCAGGGCGTTCGCCTTGGGCGATTTCGATCACGACGGACGACAGGAAGTGCTTCTGAAAAACCGCAATGGTCCGCAGTTGCGTCTGTTGAAGAACGTGCGGGAGCGCCTGCCGCCGGCGATCGTTTTCCGACTTCGTGGCACGAAGAGTAATCGCGACGCGATCGGCGCGGTGGTGACACTGGAAACCGGATCGCAGCGCCAGATGCGGCTGCTTCAGGCGGGATCCGGGTTTCTTTCTCAGCATAGTAAGGATGTGTTCTTCGGCCTCGGTGAGGCCGTCGGCCCGCTGAAGGCGGCTATACGTTGGCCGAGCGGCCTGGTACAGCAACTTGACGGCCTCCAGGCCAGCCACCGGGTATGGGTTGAGGAGGGCACTGAGGCGTTTCGCATGGAGCCTTTCCAGTCGCACGCGCCGGCGCGCGACTTTGCGGCTTCGCACACACAAGAGAGCGAGCCTCTCCCCGCGACAGTAGAAACGTGGTTGCTTTCGCCTGTAGCCGCGCCGGACTTTACTCTTCCCGACCTGGCTGGACAGGCTCGGACCCTTTCCGCGCTTCGCGGCAAGCCAGTGCTACTTTATTTCTGGACGTCACGATCGCCGCGTTGCCAGGAAGAACTTACGGTCTTCAAGCGGCTACACGCAGGTTGGGCAGCGCAAGGCCTGCAACTGCTCACTGTGTGCATCGATGAAGGAACGGATACTGGCGCCTACGCGTTTCCCGTTCTACGAGGATCGGATGACGTGGCCGGCACTTACAACATACTCAATCGTTACCTGTTTGACCGGCATCGCGACCTCGATCTTCCCACATCGTTCTTGATCGATGAGAAAGGGGACATCGTCAAGATCTATCAGGGGCCGGTAAACGCGGCGAGCGTGGCGGATGACTTCCGGCACATCCCCCAGAACGCCGCCGAGCGCCTGGAGAAAGCGCTGCCATTTGCGGGTCTCGCCGGCACCTATGAGTTCGGGCGAAACTATCTCTCGTTCGGCTCGGTGTTTTTCCAGCGAGGCTATTTCGATCAGGCGGAGGCGTCCTTCCAGTTGGCGCTTCGCGACGATCCATCCAGCGCCGAGGCCTATTACGGTCTGGGCAGCGTCTACCTGAAGCAGGACAAGGCTCGTGAGGCGCGAGACAGTTTTGAACGCACGGTAAAGGTCAGCGCGAGTTATCCCGAGACACTGCCAAACGCCTGGAACAATCTCGGTCTTCTGGCCACGCGCGAGGGACGCACGGACGATGCCATAGGCTACTTTCAAGAGGCTCTCCGAGTGAGTCCCGACCACTTCATCGCGCTGGAGAACCTGGGGAACGCTTATCGCCTGCAAAAGCGCTGGGAGGAAGCGCGTAAGACGCTCGAACAGGCACTGGGTGTCAAGCCGCAGGATCCTGAGGCGAACTACAGCATGGGCATGGTCTTTGCGCAAACCGGCGAGACCGCGCGCGCTGAAGAATACCTACGGCGAGCGTTGCAGCTTCGTCCGGGTTATCCCGAAGCCATTAACAACCTCGGAGTGCTTCTGCTGCGAACGCGGCGGCGGGACGAAGCGGTGGCAAAGTTCGAAGAGTGCATCCGCGTGGCGCCGGGCTTTGATCAATCTTACCTGAACCTCGCGCGCGTCTATGCGCTGGAGGGCGAACCGGACAAAGCTCGGGCTGTGCTCCGAGAGCTCCTCAAACAGCATCCGGGTCACTTGCAGGCCCAGAAGGCGCTCGATGAATTGCGCTGATGGCCGGCGAATTGCGGGCCGGCGTTCTAAACGACTAAAATGAATCACGTGACTCTTGTTCCTGCGTGCGTTCTGGCGGCGGGCCTACTTTGCGGCCCGGTGGCTCGTTCCGCCACGTTGCAGGGATCTGTTCGAGATTCGCATGACCGTCCCGTTGCGGCGGCTATCGTCTACTTACAAGGCGCCAACAAAGAGCAGACTCTAAGCGCACATACAGATTCCCAAGGAAGTTACCAGTTCCCGGAGCTGCGTGAAGGCACCTACACACTGCGGGCCGAAATACCGGGATCCGGTGAAGCTGCTTTTGGCCCTTTTGTGCTTGGGCCAAAGGAGACGAAGAAGGTCGATCTTACGTTACAGCCAGCCTTCTTCGACGAACCCCAATTCATCGTGGCTGGTGTTACGGATGCCACTAGCCGCGGCGGCCACGGTTCCGATACAGTGTTGCGTTCCGCCGAAGCGCTGGCGAAGGCGACCGCTTCATTGAGCAAGGAACCACCCGGCGGGCTACCGGAGAAGTCGCTGCGCGAAGCGGTCGCGCGCGCGCCTGCGAACGCCGAACTACATCACTCGCTCGCCGAGCTGGACGAGAGACAAGGGAACGCTCTGGAGGCGGCTAACGAGTATCAACGGGCGGCGGAACTGCAGGCCAGCGAGCGAAATCTCTATGATTGGGCGGCTGAGCTACTGACGCACCGCGCGACCGAACCGGCGGAAGAAGTCTTCACCAAGGGCCATCGCTTGTTTCCGCAGTCGGTCCGGATGTTGCTGGGTTTGGCCGTGGCCCAGTATGCGCGCGGCAGCTACAATCGGGCAGCGCGAAGTTTCTTCGAGGCGTCCGACTTGAATCCCGGCGATCCGAATCCTTACCTGTTCCTGGGTAAAGTGCAGAGCGTCGAGATCACGGCGCTGGAGGGCTTTGTCGAAAAGATGAGGCGATTTGCCAGCCTGGAACCCGATAATGCCTGGGCCAACTATTATTACGCGGTCAGTCTTTGGAAACGGCGCACGGGACCTGAGGACTCCGCGACGACGGCGCAGGTGCGGTCCTTGCTGGAGAAAGCTGTCCACCTCGATCCTAATCTGGGTACGGCTTACTTGCAACTAGGCATTCTTTATTCCGACCAGACGGATTTCTCAAAGGCTATCTCCGCCTATCAAAAAGCGATTCAAGTCAGTCCCCGGATGGAGGAGGCGCACTATCGCCTTGCGCAAGTCTACAAGCGCACCGGCGAGGAGCTGAAAGCTCGGAAAGAACTGGATCTTTATGACCATCTATCAAAGCAATCGGCGGAAGAAACCGCGCGGGAACGGAGCGAGATCCAGCAGTTCGTAGTCGAGTTGCGGAGTCAGCGCGCGCCGTAGCCGCGGCTGTCCGAGGATCTTGTTGAACAACGCGTCGAGCTACGCTCCCTCACGGTCGCGGCTCTGCTGGTTTTTTCGAATCGGGGCTCCGTTTCCGAGCCGCTCGCGTCAGCAAGCGGTCCCGCGCGTTTTCAACAGCTCCTAGAACAAAAACTTAAGCGCAAACTGAACCAATCGCGGATTATTGACGGTGGTGTTAATCGCGCCAAAACCCGGCGCGCCGAGCAACGGACAGGACGCGCAAATGCTGCTGCCAGGCGTGCCGAATTGCGGATGGTTCAGGAGATTGAAAACCTCCGCCCGGAAGTCGAGCCGCATCCCCTCACGCCACGGCAACAGGAAGTGCTTGATAGCCGAAAAGTCCGTATTCACGAAGTCCGGGCCGGAGACCGGCGTGCGGGATGCGTTGCCCAGTTCGCCGGATTGCGGGGCGGCGAAACAACTGGTGTTGAACCACTGGTTGATTGTCGGGTTGCTCAGTACCGGGTTGCATATCTGGTTCGGACGGTTCAGGCTGTTCCCATTGTTCTCGAAGTTGACGCCGGAGCCGTTGTCCGCCACCACGAAAATAGGAAATCCGGACGTCACCTTCTGAATCGCAGTTAGCTCCCAATTGCCCAAGATAGCATTGACCGCACCGTTCCAGTCACTGCCGAACGCCTTACCCTTGCCGAATGGCAGTTCATAGATCACGCTGGCCGTGAAATCGTGATTGAGGTTGATTTGAGACAAACCCCAATCCAATTGTTGCCATCCCGGCAGCGGATAGTAAGTGGCGCCCAAGTTGCTGCCCAAGCCGTCTGTGTATCCTGTATCGTAGTTCCTGGAATAGGTATAGCCAATTAGGGCATAGAGACCATGGCGGGCGCTCTTGGTCTCAGCCTTTATTTGAAGTGAATTGTAATGAGCCCTCCCCTGGTCGGTCATGTTATCCACGGTCGAGTAAGGGAAGTTTGTTTCCGGAACGCCGAAAGCCGATCCGCCCGGTCCGCAACCCAGGGTATATCCGGGGGTCATGCCGCAAGCGGTGGGAGATCCCACATTCAAGTTATTGCCGTACACCAGAATGTGGGAAGCGCGCGAGCCCGCATATCCTGCTGTCAATAGCACTTGACCAGGTAATTGATGCTCGAGGTTCACGTTGAACTGTTGCACCATACCCTGCTTGAAGTTGAGGTTCATCGAATTGATGGTGCCCGTGAAATCCCCTGGGGGAGGTGCCGAGGTCACAACCGGAAAGCCTTGCGACAAGCTGATCGCTGGATAAGGCGTCTGTCCATATGTCGTGGCGCAGGCAGACGTGGCGAATGGACAGTAGTTGCTGCCAAACGAGAAGGCGAAGGCGTCGGATTCGTAGGAGAAAGGCGGGTTTTGCCATAAGCCCTGCGCGCCCATGTTCCAGGAGGAATCATGAAAGATCGCATAACCTCCGCGCAGCACGGTAGTTTGGCTGCCCCAGGGTTTCCAGGCCAAACCGATGCGCGGCTCGAGCGCTGTCCAATCCATGTTGACGCCCGCGTATTTATCGGCGTTTTGCCCCGCGATCAGGAAAGTCTGGCTGTCCAGGACAAAATTTGCCTGACGGTTGAAGGCCTCGCTTTCGGGTGTAACCAACGCCCAGGCCAATCCCAGATTCAATGTCAGATCCTTACTTATGCGCCAATCGTCCTGCACAAACGGACGGTACATTTTCCAGCGCCGTCCGGTAACATCGCCGGCGAAAGTTTGATCGTGGATGGCCAGATCGGTAAAGCCCATCAGCAGCGACGCGGCGGGATCTCCGCCCCAATCGCCGACTACGTCCCAGAATCCGTCCTGGAACCCGACTGCCAGGACATTCAACTGGTTGGCGCGAAAGTTGCCTCCGATCCGGATGTCGTGTTTGCCGCGAACCATGTCGAACGAGTCCGAGATCGAGAAGACATTCGTGGCGCCCTGAAATGGCGAATACCCGCGATCGCCCAGCGACCAGTAGCCACTCAACTCCGTAGAGGTCAACCCACAACTGTTGGCGCCCTCCAATGGGTTGTCCGGAGTTGAGTTGGCGCCCGGAATTCCGAGCTTGTTGGCATAACAGGTTCCGCTGCCGTAAGACGTGAAGTAGTTGCTGATTCGATTGAAGCCGATGCTGAATTGATTCACGGTGCGCGCTGAGAAGATATGCGTTTCGGAGAGGGCCGCGTTGCGCCCATGATTGTCGATGTTCTCGGTGCTGGCGAATGCGCCCTGTTCGGCGAATCCCGGCGAACCGCCCGGAACGAACGAAACCGCCTGATCGTAACTGAAGCGCGCGAACATGGAGTCTTTGGCGGAGAAGTTGTGGTCCAGCCGGATGTCGAACTCGCCTTCATTGAGCTTCCGCACCGGTTCGTTGACATAGTTGTAGCCCAAGGCCGCGTTGTTGGCATTGGGCAGAGGATAGAGGTTAATCATCGCCTGGCCGATCGGGTTGATCAGGCCCTGGGGAATTTTGTTGCAAGGGACACCCGGCGCCTGGCTGCCATTGGGGGCGGCTGGCTCGGGAACGCCCGCGGCCGTGCACTGGAAGTTAGAGAGAGAGCCGGGAGCTCCGGTCGTGTACGGGTTAGTCAGTGTCGTTGAGTTGGGATTGCCGAATGCGTCGTCGGTAAAATCGCCGTTGCGCATCGCAGCGGTAGGCACCAAGCCCACATACGGAATCCCGTGCCGCTGCATCTTGGCCTGATAATCGGCGAAGAAGAACGTCTTGTTTTTCCAGATCGGTCCGCCCAGCGAGCCGCCGAACTGATTCAAATTGAATTTTTCAGTAGAGGTGGCGAAGAAGCTGCGTGCGTCCAGGTCCGTATTGCGGAAGAACTCGAAAAGCGAGCCGTGGAAGTCGTTGGATCCCGACTTGGTCGTTACCAGGACGGTGGGTCCCGCGCGCGTGCCATATTCGGCGGAGTAGTTGTAAGTCAGTACCTTGAACTCCTGGATGGCGTCGATCGAAGGCAGAATGGCGATGCCGCCCGCGGTGAGTTCGTTGTTGTCGTTGCCGTCGTACAGCCAATCCGTCGAGTTCGCGCGGGACCCGCCCACCGAGAGCGAGAAAGACCCGCGCGCCGAGACTTCGCTGCTGGGGCCGCCGTTGAAAAAGCTTTGCGGATTGGTTTCCGTGATGGTGCCGGGCGTGAGCGTTGCCAACTGGACGAAGTCGCGGCCGTTCAACGGGAGTTCGGCGACCTGCTGGGAGGTGATGACCTGGCCCAGGGTCGGGTTCGTGGTCTCCACGGCCACAGCGGTCGCGGCTACTTCCACACTCTCTTTGACGGACGCGGGGACCAGCCGGAAGTCCACTTCGCGATGTTCGTCAACTTGCAGGCGCACATCTTTGCTTTCGGCGGGCTGAAAGCCCTGGAATTCCACCCGCACCGTGAATTCCGCGACCGGCAGCAGAGCAACGAGGTAATGTCCCGAATCGTCGGTCGTGGAATCGCGAGAAACTCCCATATTTGGCGCTGTAACGGTCACCTTGGCCCCGGCGACCACGGATCCGGTTGGGTCCGTCACGGTGCCTGAAATGCTTCCGGTCGCCTGGCCGTACAGGAACGGACAGAGGAAAAACACAAACGCAGAAACAAGTATCCCGAGCAATGTTTTTCTGGCGAGCATCGACCCCTCCAACGCCACCCGTGCGGATGACAATTCCGTGAAGGTCACCAGTATTCCAGGTTGTGGCGGGCATGTCAAGCGGCTTTTCCGCCGTGTGTCAATCCGTGTTTGCGCAGTCGTGGCTGGCGCGCTTCCGGGCGGGCGCGGCGTCGAAATGGAGCAACGGCCGGAGCCAGGCAACTCGTGGCCGCAAGCAGGCGATGTCGAAGACCGCCCGTCCCAGCCGGCGCGCCGCGTCGTGTGAGAAAGGTACATGTGGCGGCCGGCCATTCGCATGGCGCTTAGTATCTGGGAAGGCCACTCCTAGACGGTCGTGGCTCCGATCGGCGCGCGTCAGCAAGCGGTGTTCCAATGCGCAACTGCAATTCCGAAAGCGTGTACTTAGCTAGACTAAGGTTCTATGGTCAAGCTGATCGGCCTCCTGCTGGCCACCCTGCCGTTCGAGTTCTGGCCCGGCGCCACATACGATGCGCGCGTCCCGACCTTCCGCCATGTGCTGGGCTACGATCCAGGGGACCGCATCACCTCCGACGACGGTATCCTGCGCTACCTGGACGCGCTGGCCGCCGCGTCAGGCCGCCTGAAAGTCTTCGAGTATGGCCAAAGCTGGGAAGGGCGCAAGCTGGTCTACGCCGCGATCGGATCGGAGAGCAACATCCGCCGGCTGGACGAAATCCGCTCCGCCATCGAGCGCCTGGCCGACCCGCGCAAGACTTCCGAAGCCGAAGCGCGCCGGTTGATGGCCGGCCTGCCGGTGGTGGTGTGGCTGGGCTACGGCGTACACGGCAACGAAATCTCGTCGCCGGATGCGGCGCTCGTTACCGCCTATCATCTGCTGGCCGCGCGCAACAACCACATGGTGGATCAGATCCTCGAAAACGACCTGGTGCTGATCGATCCCATACAGAATCCGGACGGGCGCGAGCGCTTCCTCCACTACTTCGAGCAAACCATCGGTCTGGAGCCGGATGCGAGCCCGCTGGCCGCCGAGCACAACGAACCATGGCCCAGCGGCCGCACCAACCATTACCTGTTCGATCTGAATCGCGACTGGTTCGCGCTGACGCAGCCGGAAACGCGCGGGCGTATTCAAGCGCTGCGCCAATGGTATCCGCCGGTGTTCGTGGACCTGCACGAAATGGGCTCCGAAAACACTTATTACTTCTCTCCGGAAGCCGACCCCTTCAATCCGCACCTGGTGAAATATCAGCGCGACGATCTGAAGTGGTTCGGACAGAACAACGCCAGATATTTCGACCACTTCGGCTTCGACTATTTCACGCGCGAGGTCTACGACGCATTCTATCCCGGCTACGGCTCAAGCTGGCCGGAGTATTACGGCAGCGTCGCCATGACCTATGAACAAGCCTCCGTGCGCGGGTTGGTAATTCGCAAGCGCGACGACGGCGTGGCGCACTTTCGCGACACCGTGCGCCGGCATTTCGTAGCATCGCTTGCGACCGCGGAGGCCGCCGCGCAGCATCGTGAAGGGCTGCTCAACGATTTCTATCAATATCGGGCGAGTGCCATCGCCGAGGGCGCGAAGGAGCCTGTGCGCGCCTACATCCTGCCACGCGGGCGGGACGCCTCCACCACGGACAAGCTGGCCGGCCTGCTGATGGAACAAGGGGTGGAAGTCGAGCGGGCAACCGCGCCGTTTCGCGCCGCATCGCGCGAGTACGCCGAGGGGACCTACGTAGTATCACTGGCGCAGCCCGGCAAGCGGCTCATTCGCACACTGCTCGATAAGGTCACGCCGCTGGACGAGGCTTTCGTCAAGCAGGAGGAAATCCGGCGGCAACGCAAGTTGAGCGGCGAGATCTACGATGTGACGGCTTGGTCGCTCCCGCTGATGTTCAACGTGGAGGCGATTCCGAGCGCCGCGCCCGTGGCCGGCGATTTCGAGCCAGCCAAGCCGGTGCGCATCCTGCCCGGCGAGATCCAGGGCGGCACGGCGGAAGTGGCTTATCTGGCAGCTTGGGGGTCGTCCGCCGCCGGACGGCTGCTGGCGGCCGCCCTGCGCGAGGATCTGCAAGTCTTCTCGAGCGACAAGCCTTTCGCTCTGAACGGCGCGCGCTTCGCGGCAGGCAGCCTGATCTTCAAAGTGAACGGCAATCCGCCGGACCTGCGCGACCGCCTGGCGCGCCTGGCCGCATCCACCGGCGCGGATCTCTACGCCACCAATACAGGCTGGGTGGACGAGGGCGTGAACTTCGGCAGCAGCCACGTACTTCGCGTGCGCAAGCCGCGCATCGCGCTGGCCTGGGACGAGCCGGTCTATTCGATGTCGGCGGGCGCGGCGCGCTTCGTGCTCGAACGCCAGTACGGCTACCCGGTGACGCCCATTCGCGTGGCGCAACTGGCCGAGGCCGACCTGAGCCGTTTCCAGGTGTTGATCCTTGCCGCCGGCGGCAATTACGCGCGCGCGTTCGGGGAAAGCGGCGCGGAACACCTGAAGGCTTGGGTGGAGAGCGGCGGCACCTTGATCGCGCTGGCCGATGCGGTGGGCTTCCTCGCGAATCCGAAGACGGAACTGCTGGCGGTGGAGCAGGAGGATGCCGTGCGCGAAGGCGAGCCTGCCAAGAAGCCGGAAAAGGAAGATTCGCGCGTGCCGGGCAAGATCATCGCGAGCCAGGCCGATTACACCAAGGCGATCGAAGCCGAGAAGGAGTTGCCCGACAGCATCCCCGGCGCATTGCTGCGTGCGCGTGTGGACCCCGACCACTGGCTCGGCGCGGGCGTGGGCGAGAGTGTGATCGCGATGGTGGTGGGCCGCGACGTCTTCACCCCGGTCAAGTTGGACAAAGGCGTGAACGTGGCCGTCTTCGAATCGGCCGACAAGGTGCTGGCCAGCGGTTATTTGTGGGAGGAAGGCCGCAAGCAACTGGCGTATAAGCCGCTGGTGATCGCGCAGCCGCAAGGCCGCGGCATGGTGGTGGCCTTCACGGCCGATCCCAATTATCGGGGCTATTTGGATGGCATGAATATTCTTTTTTTGAACGCGGTGTTCCGCGGGCCGGCGCATGTGCGGCCGGTTGGTTCGGAGGATGGGGAATGAGGGGGACCTGCGCGAATGATCATTGTAGCCGCAACGTCTTGCCATCGTGCTGCGGCCAGCGTCTGGCTGTGCGGATACTGGAAGCGTAGTCTCGTCGATGCTGGGAGGAAACTGTGGGCGTCCTGCGGAGGCGGTTTCTCTCTAATTTCCGCAAAACGGTAGGCGCCCAATCATGGCTGCCCTCCTTGGAATTGGGAGCAATGGAACGAAAAACGGGGCTGAGGCGCTTTGAGATCAGCAGGCGGGCGCCTTATGGTTGGCACAAGACATCCACTACCACCAGTGTAATGTCGTCGGTTTGAGCGTTGCGAGATCCGGCGCCGGACCAGGCCGCCAGTTTTGCCAGCAGCGCGCTCGCGAACGCGTCCGCGTCCAGTTTCTCATGCGTTGCGAGGAACTCCTTCAGCCGCTCGTCGCCGAAGAATTCTCCGGCGGCGTTGGAGGCTTCCGGTATCCCGTCGGTATAGAGCAAGAGGCGGTCGCCCGGCTCTAGTTCGATGGGCATGTTCGTGTACTGCTCGGTGGGCCGCACGCCCATCAATAGCCCGTTCTCGCGGAAGTCGCGCACGCATCGCTCTCCCTGGCGCCACTGCAACAAAGGCGGATGTCCGGCGGCGGCGTAGAGCGCAGTGCGCCTCTCCGCATCCACGAAAAGATAGCCGGCCGTGATGAACTGGCCTTGCACCTGGCGGGACATCACCTGGTTGAGTGCTGAGATGACGCTCGCGGGATCGGCCGCGTGATCGGCCTGCGAGGAGATGGCCACCTTGACCATGGAAGCCACCAAGGCCGCCGGTACGCCGTGCCCGGTCACGTCTGCAACCAGGATGCCCACAGCGCCCCGACCCGCCAACAGGAAATCGTAGAAGTCGCCCGCCACCGCCGTCATGGGAATATAGCGAACGGCGATCCGCAATCCGGGCACGCTGGGTACGCCATGGGGCAGAATGGACGCCTGAATCCGCCTAGCGGATTTCATCTCTTCGCCAATCGCCACCAATTCCTGCTCATTGCCGACGAACTGGCGGACAGCGACGTACCCCAGACAAATGAGATTCGCCAGAAACCCGAATGTCTCGAGGTGGAAACGCCAGGGCACCAGGTTGGCGTCCATGAGGTGTTCGTGGATCACCGTAACAATGAAGATCGCGCCGCCTGTGAAGATGATCGCCGCCCCGGTCGATTGTGGGGGACGATAGCCGTTTGCATATCCGGTAACGAAAATGATGGGGAGGGCGAAGAGTAAGACGTTGGCTGGATCCGGCACGGTCCAGGGTTTCGCGGCGGCAAAGTCTACGACGATGGCGGCGGCACCCCAGGCCGCCTGAATCCACAGCAGCCATCGCAGGCTGGACTTCCAGCCCCTCCCGTAAACATCCTCAAAAAACAATAGCGCCGGGGTGATGATCACATTGGTGACGATGCTGTCGAGGTAATTCCAAAAGGCAGTTGGCGCGTCGAAGAGCGCCTGGGTGATCGTATGCCTGGCGATCGAGCGCAGCCCATATAAAGCGGCGAAAAGCCCAAACCACAGCAAGCTCCGGTTCTTCGACTTGAGGCGCAGGAGTTGGACCATCAGGGCGGCCAAGCCCACGAAAAGAACGATCAGGCTGACCACAAAGCCGACGATGTCGCCGCGGAGCAGGTTTCTCAATTGGAGATGCGTGTCGTTCACTTGTGATCTGAGAGAATAGCATCTGGACGATCCCACAGGCCATGAACCAGGAAGAGAGGCTGGGCGCATTCCGCGCGAGCTACCCCAACAAGTCGCTGACCGTTGCCGGCGCTGCATGGAGTTACAGAATTTGCGGAGAAGGCCCGCGGCCGCTGTTGATGCCGCCCGGCGGCGAACTGGTAAACGACATGGGTTTCGATCTTGTCGAAGCGCTCGCGCAGCGCCACCGCGTGGTGTATCCGGCTTATCCGCGGGTGCCGACTCTGGCTAGCCTGGCGGACGGAATCGCCGCGATCCTGGAAGCGGAGGGCTGCGCGCGCGCCACCGTGTTGGGGGCTTCTTTCGGCGGGGCCGTGGCGCAATGCCTGGTGCGGCGGCATCCCGACAAAGTCGAGCGGCTGATTCTATCCAACACCGGCGTGCCGCAGGCGAACCTGATTCGGACGCGGAAGATTGTCAACGGAATCCTGGCAACGATTCCCTGGCTCGTGCTGCGGGCGCCGCTTGCCAAGAGCATTATCAAATTGCTGGGCGCGCCTGCCGAGGAACTGCCGTTTTGGCAAGTGTACTGCAGGGAGTTATTTGCGGCTCGCTTGGGCAAGGCAGACGTGCTGGCGAACCTGCGGATACAGCTCGAGTATCATGAGCGCTACCGCTTCGCTCCGGACGATCTGGCGGCCTGGCCCGGGAAAGTCTTCGTCATCGAGTCCGATAACGATATTTTCAATCCGGCGCGGCGGAAAGCGCTGCGCGATACATATCCGCAAGCCCCGGTTTACACGTTCCACGGCGCCGGGCACGCTCCGGCCTTCAGCCGAGCGGGGGAGTATCTGGAGGTTTTGGGGCGATTTCTGGAGTAGGTGGCAAATGGCCAAGTTTCGGTTTATAGCGGGACGGCGAACTGAAGTTCGCCGCGGCACGCTCAAGGGTGCGCCACGATGCCTTGCAACCCTGATTCTGCTGGTGTTCACCTGTTCGGCCCAACAGACCGCCATTGCCGTGGAGGAAGCGGTAGCGCCGACCTACCCAGCCGCGGCCGTCGAAGGCGGTATCGCCGGCACAGTGACCGTCGAGGCCCGCATATCGGAAGCGGGCACCGTGGTGAGCGCGGCTATCGCCGAAGGGCACGCCTTGCTCCGCCAAGCCTGCCTGGGGGCTGCCCGCCTGTGGCGCTTCTCTGCGCAGCCGGCATCTCGCGACGTGAAACTGACGTTTCTCTTCCGCCTGATGCCCAATAACACGCCCGAAGCGCAACTCGGCGCCGTCTTCAGGCCTCCCTACACGGTAGAGGTGCGGAGGATTGCAGCGGAGAAGGTCACGCACTACGCGCATGACAATTCTCAAGCAGCGCCAGGCGCTCCGCCAGAACGCGATAGACCACCGGGTTGAACACCAAGCCCACGTGTGTGCCGGCCACCTCGCAATCGATCTCGGGATCGCCGGTGACGCAGAATCGCCAGTCCACGATGCCGTCGGTCTTGGTGTAGATAGCGGTTTGCGCCACGTCAAGCGGGAATTCGTCCTTCAGCGAGGCGATGAATTCACAGGTGCACTCCTCGGTGTAACAGTCCGGCAGCACGCGGCCGGCGTGCTCGCGGAGGATGCGGTTGCGGATGGCATCGCTGGCCCGCAGCACGTTGGAGTGGGCCACTGGCCCGCGGAACGGGGATCCCAACGTCGTCACGGAGGCGACCTGATCCGGCCTCTGCGCGGCCACCGAGCGGGCGATGATGCCTCCCAGGCTATGGCCTACTAGGTGCACCTTGCAGCCGGTGGCTGTGTAGGCGCGCCTTACCGTCTCATTTAACCGCCGCCGGATCAGCAGGTTGGGGCATTCCGCGTTCCAGCCAATCCCGGAAAAATAAGAGCGGTAGCCGATGGTGCGCAACCAGGAAAACATCTCTCCAAGGTAGGTATCGGTGCCCAGAAAGCCTGGAATCAAGATCACGGCTTCGCCATGACCCTGCGGCACGCCCAGTCCGTAGAAAATGGAGGATAGCCGTAGCTGAACCAACTCGAAGCCGACCAGAAGTTCCTGCCACATGGAGACTTCGGCTTCTTTGCGCTCGTGGACGGAGTACCGGTTACCCGCCATGCAGTCTCCTAGTGTAACCGATTTGAAGTCAAATGTAGCTTATCGCACGGGACTATTTCTTGAGTTTGTCGTAAAGGGATGGACACTCACCCGAGAACCGCTCCCTGACGGGCGCAGCTCTGAATTAGGCACACGGCGGCGATCCGAGCCGCGACCCTCAGGGAGCGGACTTGTCAACGTATCGTGCGAGCATTCGATAGGTGCGGCTGGGCAGACGGTCCTGCCGCCTGCCCAGCAACCGGCGTACACTGCGGCCGCGCTGGTCCGCCCGCCAGCGGGTGGCGCTTCCGGCGCCGCTTACTTACGGCGTCCGGCCGCGTGCGCATGTGCCGGCACGTGTGGCGGAGGAGGCAGGAAGGGTTTCGCTGCCACATCCAGGAGCGATTTTTGCGCGTTGATGAAATTCTCAACACCGCGGCGCGCAAATTCTCCGAGGGTCGTCGAGGGCTCGGGCGAAGGCCGGATCATTTCCTTAGTGGTCTTCATAGTGCCCTCAATCTGTTTCGTGGCCAGGTCCAGCAACTCCTTCTGCGATTCCACGAATTTGTCCATGCCTTGCTTTGCCAGTTCGGCTATTTTCTTGCGTGCCTCCGGCTTATGGGCCTTGGGGCCCTTCTTGCCGTTGGCTTCGGCATGCGTGACTTCCGTGACCAGGTCCAGAAACTTCTTCTGGGTGTGCACGAAATTCTCCACGCTCTCGCGGGTGATTTCGGCCAGATTCTTGCCCTCGAAAGGCTTGCCTTCCGTGATCACCGCCACGGCGGCCTGGCTCTGCTTTCCCACCATGTCCAGGTACTTCTTCTGCATGTGGACAAACTCCTGCACGCCTTCGCGCATGGCGTCGGTCATGGCTGCGGCCGTCCCGGTGAGACCCAGCCCATCTCTGACGCCGTAGAGCATCAGGGCGTTTTCCTCAGCGGCGAGGTCCAACAGAATCTTTTGCGCCGCGACAAAATTGGCCATGGCTTGCCCGGCCAAGTCCACCATTCCCGTCAGCGGGCGGAGCGGCGAGAAGTTCACCCGTTCCCGCACGAAACCCAGCGCCAGAGAGTTCTGCTGTGCGGTCAAATCCAACAGAATCTTCTGTGTAGCGACGAAACTTTCCAAACCCTGGCGGGCCCAGTGAGCCAGCGTGGACGCTGCCCCATTCATCTTGGTCCCGACAGTAGACTTTCCATTGTTCTCCATGATATGCTCCTTGTAATGCTGCATTGCAACATCCACGTTGAGTATAGTCCTACGGCCCGCGGCTGTCAAGGACTTTAAGGCGGTATTATCTGATTATGGCGGAGCCTAAGGCGGTCATCAAAAAATACGAGAACCGGCGCCTCTACGATACTGGCGCCAGCCGCTACGTCAACCTGGACGATGTAGCCCGCATGGTACGCGAAGGCACGGAAGTGCAGGTGGTGGATGCCCGTACCGGCCAGGACCTCACTCGCGTGATCCTCACGCAGATCATCATGGAGGACGCCAAGGGCCACGAGTCCGGTCTGCCCCTGGAATTGCTGCGCAAGTTGATCGTGGCGTCGGACCGCGCCACGCACGAATTCCTGACCTGGTATCTCACTACCGTCACCGATATGTACCAGAAAGCCCAGAGCGCCCTGCAAACCCGTCCGCTGGATTTGGTGCGGAACCTGTTCACCTCGCAGCCGCAAACCGGCCCAACCGAAGAGCTCGAAGCGCTGCGGCAGCGCGTCGAGGAACTCGAAGCCCGCCTGGTTCAGGCCACCGCGAAAAAAAAGAAACCACCAAAAAAGGTAGGCTGAGGACAAATAACGGTTGACACGGGCCGGCATACTGAAAGATTATTCAGACTAAGGGGGACCACCGACCATGGAAACTGTCCGTACCATGCTGCGGCACAAGGGAACCGAGCTCTTCTGGCTGCCTCCGGACGCTACCGTCTACCAAGCCGTGGCCATGATGGCCGAAAAGGGTGTAGGGGCGCTGCTGGTGCTTTCAGAAGGCAAGCTGGCCGGCATCCTCTCCGAACGGGACTATGCGCGGAAAGTCATCTTGAAGGGAAAGCACTCCCACGAAACCGCGGTCCGCGAAATCATGACCAGTTCTGTGATCACGGTGACGCTCGATCACAACGTGGAGGACTGCATGCGCCTAAGCACGGCGCACCGCATACGCCACCTGCCGGTGATTGAAGGAGACGAACTCGTGGGGATGATTTCGATCGGGGACCTGGTGAAATCCATTATCTCGGCGCAGGCGCATACCATCGACCAGTTGAGCAGCTATATTGAAGGGCGTTATCCGGCGTAAGGCGGGAGCCGGCAGGATCGTCGGCCCTCATTGAGGTCGCAATTCACGCCGGACCCGCGACCTTCATGTCTGCCATCGTGGATAACCTTGGCCTTCGCCACCGTCTCCTCGCAGGGATCCTGATCGTTACCGGCGTTGCATTCAACGCCGTTTGGTTGGGATGGGCGACGGTGGGTCTCAGCTTTGGGCTGATCGTCGCGTATGTGCTTTGGCTTGTTGGACGCTGGGAGGGACGCCGCGAACGCGTGCTATGGCTCTATATCCTGTCCATCGGATTCTTTTGCATGCATTTCACGGAAGAGTACCTGTCGGGCTTCTATCGTGACTTTCCAGGTCTGTTCGGTACTGAGTGGAGCGCATCACGCTTTCTTGTGTTCAATCTGGTCTGGCTGGTAGTGTTCGCGCTCAGCGCCGCTGGCGTTTACCGCGAACGATCTGAGGCGTATGCGATCGTTATCTTCTTCGCTCTTTTTGGGGGCGTCCTGAATGGAGCCAGCCACATTGCCCTCAGCTTGCTGCAATGGCGCTATTTCCCGGGAACCGTTACGGCCCCGCTCATGCTGGCCAGCGGCCTTATTCTACTCCATCGATTACGCATACCGAAGCCTTGAGAACCCTCTGCATTCTGGGGCCTTGTGGGCGGGGCGGACCAAGACGGATCGCCCGCTCGCCCCTTCGCCCGCTCGTAACATCGACGCACTTTGTCGATGTTGGCGAGCCTGGCTCGCCCTTACTCGTACCGCAGCGCCACCACCGGCGAAATGCGCGTCGCCCGCAGCGCGGGAACGAACGTGGCCAGGAGGACCACGAGCATCGATCCCACAGGCGCCGCCGCAAACGTCAGCGCGTCCGTGGCGCCGATACCGAATAGCAGCGTCTTTAGCAATCGCGTCAGGGCGAAAGCTCCACCCAGGCCGAGCACAATTCCGAGGGCTGCCAGCGACGCGCCTTGCCGGACCACCATGCGCACGACGTCCGCCCGCGCCGCTCCCAAGGCCATGCGCACGCCGATTTCATGCGTACGCTGCGCCACCGAGTAGGCGATCAGCCCGTAGATTCCGACGGCGGCCAGCAGCAGCGCGATGCCCGCGAACAACGAAAGCAGCATGGTATCGAAGCGCGGCTGCGAGACGGACCACGCCAAGGACTGATCCATAGCGCCGATTTGCGCCAGCGTTACGCCGGGGTCGATCGATTGGATTTTGCGGCGAAGCGTGTCCGCCAGGCGCGCGGCGTCGCCCGAACAACGCACTGCCAAGTACAAGCGCAGACCATAGCTTTGGGCGAGCGGCATGTAGTAGGCCGGGTCCGTGTCGACTGTCAACCCGAGGTACTTAACATTGCCGACGACACCCACGATCTGCATCCAGTTGTTGCCGAACCCTGGCCCGCTCTGTCTGATGCGCTTGCCCAGAGCGTCCTGGTTCGGCAGGAAGCGCCGCACAAAACCCTCGCTGACGATCGCCACCGGCGCCAAATCCTGTGTGTCGTGGGCTGTGAAATACCGGCCTTTGATCAGCGGGATGCCCAGAGTCTGGAAGAAGTCCGGGCTCACTGTGACGTCCGAGATGATGGGATTGATCTCACCCGGCGCCAGAGGCTGGCCCTCGATTGCAAAGGTGTCGGCATCGCCCTGCCGGTCGGGCGGCAGCGAGTCGGTGACCGCGGCCGTTTCCACCCCCGGCACATTGCGTGCGCGGCGCAGCACTTCATCGTAGAAGGCCAGGCCGGCGCGGGCGTCTTTGTACTTCCGGTCGCCGGGCGAAATCAGCATCGTCAGAATCTGCCTGGGAGGCGCGGAAAACCCGCCGGTTACGCGCTGCAGATTCGCGAAGCTGCGAAGCAGCAGTCCCGCGCCCACCAGGAGCGTCAGGGAAACCGCGATTTCGCAGACCACCAGGGCCGCCCGTGTACGCCCGCGGGCCTGGCTGGCGGCGCTGGCGCGTCCGCCCTCTTTGATCGTCGAGTTCAGGTCCGCGCGCGCGCTTTCGAGCGCCGGCGCCAGCCCGAACAGAACCCCTGTGAGCATCGAGACGAAGAGCATGAAACCCAGCGCGCCCGCATCCAGCCGGACCGAATCGATGAGCGGGAGGTTGCCCGGATTCCATGCGCGGACCAGGGCGATGCCTCCCCAAGCCAGCGCCAGCCCCGCCGCGCCGCCCATCAGGGCCAGCAGCACACTCTCGGTGAGCAACTGGCGGACCAGGCGGCCGCGGCCGGCGCCCAGCGAGAGCCGCAGCGCCATCTCGCGCTCGCGCACGGTGGCGCGCGCCAGCATCAGGTTGGCTACGTTGACCACGGCGATCAACAGCACCAATCCCACGGCGCCGGCCAGCACCAGGATCGCAGGCTTCAGAGTGACTCCCAGCAGCGCGTCGCGCAGGCCGAGCACCGGCAGCGTCAGGCGCTTGTAGAAGGAGTTCTGCTGCATCATGCGCAGCCCGATGTTATTGAGCTCCGCCTGTGCCTGGGGCAGCGTCACGCCGGGCTTCAGGCGCGCCACGCCGCGATAGAACCACGGACCGTACCGCGTCGGCGGATTCAGCAGCAGGTTGGTCCAGACTTCCGTCTGCCTCTGTGGAAACTGGAATACGCCGGGCATCACGCCGATCACGGTGGCCGGAGCGCCGTTCACCAGAATGCTCTGGCCCAGCACCCCCGTATTTGCGGCGAAGCGTCTTCGCCAGATCGATTCGCCTATCACGGCGAGCGCGCCGGTGGTGGGCTGGTCCTCCCCCGCCGCGAAAGCACGGCCGATCAGCGGGCGCACTTCCAGCGTGGAGAAGAAGCCCGCGGTGACGGACGCGCCTTGCACCTGTTCCGGAGCGCCTTCCTTCCCGCCGATATCCATGCGCCGGCTGGTGAAGAGCGAGGGATCTTCAAACGCGCGATTGTTCTCCTTCCACATCAGGTAGTCGCGCATGCACATCGTCCCAAAGGCGAAGTCTCGCGGGAAGTAGCGCATGAAGACCACCGCCACGCGATCGGCGTTGGCATAAGGCAGGGGCCGCAGCAGGATGCCGTAGGCCACGCTGAACATCGCGGTATTCGCGCCGATGCCCAGGGCCAGCGCCAGCAGAGCCACGACCGTGAACGCAGGGTTCTTGCGCAGCGTGCGCATCCCATAGCGGAGATCTTGCAGAAGCTCTTCCAACATTTGACCGGTCCTCACTTGTCTGACTTCTTCCTTGACTTGTTCCAGGCCGCCCAACTCGATGCGGGCGATTCGCCGCGCTTCCGCCGCGCCCATACCGGCCGCGCGCTTTTCTTCGGTTAACTGGTCCAGATAGGCGTGCAGCTCATCGTCGAGGTCCCGCTCGACGCGCGGCCGTGTGAAGAGATTGCGGCGGAGACTGGCCAGGCGGCTGAGCAGTAGCATAGGGGCGCCCGGTTAATTGGCGCGCAGAGCGCTGGCCATGGCCACCGCGATGGTTTCCCACTGGCGCGTTTCGGCCTGCAACTGCCGCCGTCCCGCCGCGGTGAGGCGATAATATTTGGCGCGCCGGTTGTTTTCGGAATCTCCCCAGGCCGAGGCGAGCCAACCGGCCTCCTCCATGCGGTGCAGCGCGGGAAACAGCGAGCCGGGCTTCACGCGAAACGTGCCGTTGGTGATCTGCGCGATGCGGTGGGAAATCGCGAGCCCGTGCATTTCCGTAAGCGCCAGCGCCTTCAGGATCAAAAGGTCGAGAGTTCCTTGCAGAAGATTCGTAGCCGGCATAGCCGTATAGGCATTCTATACGTAACTCGTATAGAATGTCAATAGGTGTGGCGGGAACAGTACGAGCTCATCCCTTGGCCATAAGCGGCACCACCGCTTCTGGCGCAAGGGGTCGCACCGGAGATCCGCGGAATGCCTTGGGATCTCGCGTCACGATGCAATCGCAGCCCGCCAACCGGGCGGAGGCCGCTGTCACGGCATCCTCGAAGTCGGGAAAAGATAATTGCAGCGCCTCTTGGCAGACCGCGCCGTCGATGCCGGCTACGCCGAAGACCCGCAGAATCGCGGAAAGGATCTGGCGGGTTTCAGTTCTTTTCGAACCAGATAGCGGATAGTAGTTACCGCATGGGCCGCCAGTAGTCCGTCAGCGAGACCTGCCTCGACGGCCGCCCACGCCGCGCCGCTCGCTTCCGCATAAGGCTTCCTGTCGAGGAGCACGTCCAGCACTACATTGATCGAACAGGGCTCTCTTCATCGGTATTTGGCCGCGAGATGTTCCCTGTACTGGCCGATTTTCGCCTTGCTAAGAACCCCCCGCACGGAGCGCAGAATCGAGGCATCGCGGGTGGCCGTGGAGGGCGGCTGCGCAACCGTGGCGAGATAGGCCTCCACCATCTTCGATACGGAAACACCTTGCTGCTTCGCGTACCGCTTCGCGCGAATAACCACGCGGCTGTCCACACTCAGGGTGAGCTTTGACATCTGTACGTATTGTGTCAGGAGAATTGTACGTACGAACCTGAAGTTTGATCGCGGCTCGGACTCTACAGCAAATCGTCGCGTCTCCGTTTCTCCAAAATCTTCACGACATCCCCCACCTGCTGGGCGGCGTCGCGATGCGCGATCAGCAGGGCGTCCGGGGTGTCGATCACGATCAGGTCTGAAACGCCCACCAACGCCACCATCTTTTCGCCGGCGTCCACGTAATTGCCCCCGCTCGCCAAGGAGATGGCATCGTGGCGCAGCACGTTGCCGGAGGCATCCCGCGGCAACAGCTCGTAAACGGCGTTCCAGCTTCCCACATCGTTCCAGCCGATTTCCGGGCAAGCGATGCCGGCCACCTCGCGCGCCTTCTCCAGCACCGCGTAGTCGACGGAAATGTTTTCGCAAAGCGGATACATATCGCGCAGCTTCGGCAGGAACCCGGCGTCGTCGAAACCGGGGAGCCCAGCGAGCAGGCACGCTGTGCGCGGCTGATGCCGCCGCAATTCCTCGAGCAGCACGTCCACGCGCCAGAAGAACATGCCGGCATTCCAGAAGAACCGGCCGGAAGCGACGTACCGCCGCGCGACAGCCGCGGCGGGCTTCTCACGAAACTGCCGAATGGGGATGGCCTTCGGGCCCGCCTCGACGCCGCGTGGAAACTCGATATAGCCGTAACCGGTCTCCGGCCAGCGCGGCAAGATCCCGAGCACCACGATCTTCCGGCCCGCGGCCGCACGAAAAGCGCTGCGTACCAATTGGCGATAGAGGCCCTCTTTGGCGATGACGTGGTCGGAAGGAAAAACCCCCATCACCGCCTCCGGATCGATGGATTGCAGGATGTGCGCCCCCAGGCCGATGGCCGGCGCCGTGTTGCGCTGCGCGGGCTCCGCCAGAATCTGCCGTGCCGGAACTTGCGGAAGCTGGCGCACGATTTCGTCGCGCAGGTAGTCGTTGGTTAGCACCCACAGACGCTCCGGCGCGATGACCGGCGCCAGCCGGTCCACCGTGTTCTGGATCAGCGAGCGGGCGCCCACCACGTTGAGAACCTGTTTGGCGGAACGGCGCCGGCTGCGCGGCCAGAAGCGCGTGCCCCGCCCTCCCGCCAGGATCAGGCCATAGTAGTGCGGGCTGGGCATTCGGGCGCTTTTCGAATCAGTTTACGGGATATCCGTGGACCAGCATGAAGGTCCGGCGCCAACGCGTCTTGGTGAAGAAATGTTCCATCAGGTCCACCAGGTGATCGACGCCGATGGTGGGATTGGAGAGCGCCTCTGTGGGCGCGTCATAGGACCAGTAAATAATCAGCGGTTTGCCCACGATGTTCTCGCGCGGCACAAAACCCCAATAGCGGCTGTCCAGCGACGAGTCCCGGTTGTCGCCCATGGCGAAATAGCTATCCGCCGGCACCACCACGTCGCCACCCTGCACGTGGTGCTCGAGCATGTCCTGCCCGGAGTCGGAGATGTGCACATTCGGGTCGCTGGGGAAATTGTCGCGGTAGGAATCGATGTATTCGGTCTTGTGATATACGTACGGCTCGTCCAGCTTCTTGCCGTTCAGGTAGACCTGCTTGTTCACCAGGTGGATGCGATCGCCCGGAACGCCCATGCAGCGCTTCACGAAAGTCTGCCGTATATCCACCGGATATCGGAAAACGATGATGTCGCCGCGCTTGATGTCCTCGTAAGGCAGCACGTGCTTGGAAACGGGCCCCGGCGGGGCGTAGGCCAGCTTGTCGACCAGCAGGTGGTCGCCGATGAGGAGGGTGTCTTCCATGGACCCGGTCGGGATCACGAAAGCCTGCACCAGCGTGGTGGTGCCGAATAGCAGCAGGATGATGGTAACGGTCCACTCCGCGACAAAACCGCGAGGCACGTCTGCTTTGGCCGGCGCGCGGGCAGGGGTCCCATTCACTTCGGTTACGGTACTGACTTTCTTTTGCTCCACAGACAACCATTGTAGCGAAAGCCTGATATTCTGTGGGAAACGGAGTCCGTTTGAGCGCAGCCATCACCGATCCCCTGCAAACTTCCGAGAGGCCTGCCCGCCGCCATCCGGTCACGCTGGTCTTTTGTTGCACGATTTTGGGGGCGGCTGCCCAGGTCCTGATGAAAACTGGCGCTAATCACATGGCGCATCCCGGATTGGCGGGCATGATCACCAATCTGCCCTTGATAGGCGGGTATTGCCTTTACGGCCTCTCCACGCTGCTGCTGGTGCTGGCGCTGCGCGACGCCGAGTTGTCGCTGCTCTATCCGGTCATCGCGCTCACCTACGTCTGGGTGACGATTCTCTCGTTCCTGATCTTCCATGACGAAATCAACCCCTGGAAGCTCCTGGGCATCGTGCTCATCGTGGTGGGCGTAGGAGTGCTGGGGAAGGGCGGGCGGCGTTGAGGACTCCCATAAGCAACATGCTGCTGGTGATGTTCGGCGCGTTTATCGGCTCGTTCGGCGCCATCTTTCTAAAAGCCGGCGCCCATCAGCTCCACAAGGGATGGCTCTACCTGTTTAACTGGCGACTGGCGCTGGGGGTTGGGCTTTTCCTGATTTCTTCGTACTTCTTCGTGATGGGCATACGCCCGCCCGGCGAGCTTTCGGTCCTGTATCCCATGGTGTCGCTGGGCTACATCTTTACCTTGCTGTGGTCCCGCATCTTTTTCAAAGAGCCGTTCACTCGGAACAAATTCATCGGGCTGGCACTGATCGTGGCGGGCGTCTTCTTTGTGGGCCTGGGGAGCAAGTAAGGCAACCGCCGATGCACGCAGATGCGCGCCGATGAGAACGACAGACTTGCCGGATAGGCAGCGCTACGATACGCGCGGTCATTCGTTGGAAAGAGCGCCCGATCGGCTGATTACTTCGGCGCGTAGGGCGCCAGCCCCGGACTAAGAGCGTCGGCCTCCAGCAGCCAGATCCGGCGACCACGGTAATAGTCGAGCAACTCGCGATTACGAGCCTCCCCCATGTCGCGCGCCCAGACAATTGGCGAGCCGTCGATATCCGCCTGGTTGTGAACCCACTCAAGATGCGAGTCGTGGCTGGAGGCGTAGCGCACGATCACCACATGACGTCCGCCTGCGCTCGCCAGCCGCTCGACCACGCCGCGGCGCTGCGCGGCGAACTCTTCATTGGCGTATTCGGTTGGGTTCCGCGCCACATGCAACCCAACGTCGGTGAAGAAGATCCCGGCGAAGACGATCACCGCGCGGGCGCCAATCCGCGCATGCAGATACTGGACGCCCAGCAGGACGAGGGCGAGCGCCAGGCCGGTCGCCGGAGCAATATAGTGGGGCATGGAGTTTCTTTCCAGTAACAGGCCGGCGGTCGGAACCGCCAAAATGGCGAGCACGATGCGCACCTTGCGGCTGCGCCGAAGGAATACCGCAACCAGGGCCGCGCCGAGCGAGATCAGCGTCAGAAAGAACGGCAGCATGCCGTAAAATGCGATCGCCACCCGGGGAGGCCAGGCGTGCGCCCGGTCGTAGATGAGCTTGTCCCAATCTTGCCAAAACCTCCGGATGACCTCGTGGCGGTAGACCGGCGGCGGCTGGGGTGGCATCATCCAGAAGATCGGCGAGGCCGCGTACGCTTTCTGGTGCAGCGAATAGGGCAGCACCAGCGGGTCGCCGGTAACGCGGTAGTTGTAGTAAACCATGGCTGCCAGACCGCTGACCAGAATGGCGGCTACCGGCACGACAACGCGCAACGCGAGCAAATCTCGCATGCGGTGGCCGGAGCGGCGGCGCCAGAGCCAGAGCGCGACCGCCGCGGCCACAGTTGTGAGGGCTCCTTCATAAGGCCGGCTGTTGGCAAGTACGATTACCCCGAGCGCGGCCAGCGCTGCAGCCCAAGCCGTCGGCCTTCGCACCAGGCGCGGCACTGCGCCCACCACCAGCGCGCCGCCTGCCGCCGCCACCGCGCCGCCCCAGTAGGAATTGATCCAGTATCCCGCCAGGCTCCACTGGGCCACCGCCATGAGTCCGCCCATCAGCGCGTAGCGCGGCGGCAGCCAACCTTGCAGCATCCAGCACAGCGCACCGCACATCACTCCGCAACTCAACCAGACGCCAAACCAGGGATGCCCGAAAAGCTTCCAGCCCAACGCCAGGAACACCGCTTGCGCGGGCGGATACTTGCTGGCGTAGGTAGGCTGGAAGTTGACATGAAAAGTCTCGAAGTGCACCCACATGGGGTGCGGCGGATTGGCCAGGCGTCCCTGCGCAAAGGTTTCGGCGCCCAACAGGTAACTGAATTCGTCGTGAACGGAAGGTTCGGGAATCGGGAACCAGGGCAGCAGAGCGGCCCGCCCGGCCAAAGCCAGCAACCCCACACCCAGGCACGCCAGCCCCGCTCTTTTCTGGAGATGCACGAGAACCTCGAATTTAGCGCAGTCCCGGCGCGGCCGGCAAACTATCGCAGGTTCGATATCTTGGGTTAACGGGCCGGGGGTTGACGCTCGGCGCCGCGTAAGGAACCGGCCATGGCGCAGGCCCCCCTCGTCGTCAGGATTGCGGCTTTTTTAACGGAGGTTTACCGGGCGGCCATCAGGGCGCGCAGCCGGCGGGCCCTCTCGGGGGCCCGCAGTTGCCGCAGCGCCTTGGCTTCGATCTGGCGGATACGCTCGCGGGTAACGTCGAACTCCTGGCCGATCTCTTCGAGGGTGTGCTCGCGCTCGCAGCCGATGCCGAAGCGCAGCCGGATGACCTTCTCTTCCTTCGGAGAGAGGGTCTTGAGGATGCCGGCGGTCTCGTCCCGGACGTTGGATTCGATCACGGCATCCACCGGGGAACCCACCCAGCGGTCTTCGATCAGGTCGCCCAAGGCCGATTCGCCGTCCCGGCCGACCGGCGTCTCCAGCGAAACAGGGTCGCGGGAAATGGTTTTCAGTTTCTGGACCTTTTCCACCGGGATGTCCATCCGGCGCCCAATTTCGTCATTTGTAGGAGTTCGCCCAAGTTCCTTTTCCAGCTCGCGGGAAGCCCGCAGGAACTTGTTCATGCTCTCGTTCATGTGGACCGGGATACGGATGGTCCTGGATTGGTCCGCAATGGCGCGCGTGATGGCTTGCCGGATCCACCAAGTGGCATACGTAGAGAATTTATACCCGCGGCGGTATTCAAACTTGTCGGCAGCGCGCATGAGGCCGATATTGCCCTCCTGGATGAGGTCCAGCAGGTGAAGTCCGCGATTCACGTACTTCTTGGCAACCGAAACTACCAAGCGGAGGTTAGCCTCCACCAGGTCCTTCTTGGCCCGCTCGGCCTCAGCTTCTCCATGCCGGATTACGGTGAGGGTGTGCTTCAAGTCGGGAAGCATGGCACCGGCGATGGTTTCGCGCTTGCGGATCTCCCGCTTCAGTTCCCGCAACCGAAGTTGTTGCGCCTGGCCGGCCTTCACCTCGATCTTCTTGGCCTCGCGATCCAAGTGGCCCAGCTCTTCGACGGCCCTATCGATTTCCTTGGAAAACTCCTTCCACTTGAGGGATCGAAAGGGGATAATCCGAATCCCTTGTGATACTTCCACTTTGGTCCGGTTGAGCCGATTGCAGACACGCTTGCGCTGCCGCTTCATGTTGACCGGAACGGTCTCCAGCTTCTCCGTCAGTTGTTGCAGCCTGCGGTAGTGGCCAATCAGGTCGGTAAACAGTTTCAGCAGGTCGGCGCGCTTCTTAAGGTCGGCCGGCGTGCCTTCCTCGACGTCGCCCACGTCCACGACGTTGTCGATTTCTTCGGCGCCCTTCCTTAACTGTTCGGCCAGCTCGACGACCACCCGTTGTACCAGGGCAGAACGGCTAATGGCCTTCTGCATCCGTAACTTACCGCGCTCCATACGGCGGGCCAGATCCACTTCGCCTTCCCGGGTCAGCAGCGGAACCGCACCCATCTCGCGCAGATACACGCGTACCGGGTCGTCGGTGTAGATCGACTCTTCCACCGGCTGGGGATGCAGGAAGTCTGCTTCGTGGCCGGCCTCCGGATCGAAGAACTTGGCTTCTTCCTCAAAGTTGAGGCCCAAAGCCTCCGGATTATCGGCTAAAAACTGATCCTCGAAATGATCCACTGTTCGACTCACCTCCCCCGCACCTAGTACGACCAATCAAAGTGGAACTTGTTAATTGATTCGATTGTGAGGCTACTGAAAAGCTTCTGCGAAATGCTAATCCAGCCCGATGACACAGGCTTAGCCTCGCTGCCGGGACATCGTCTGATCATAACACCAATCCCGGAGAATGTTAAGTGCTATCTTTAAAGATGTTTCAGAACTGTTTTGGTTACAGGGAATTGCCTACGGCAGCTTGTGGCGCATTAGGTTCTTCAATTCATTGAAGAAAGCCTGCTCATCCTGGAAGTCGCGGTACACCGACGCGAATCGCACATAGGCGATTTTATCGAGGTCCCGGAGGGTCTCCATGAGCATTTCTCCTATTTCTATAGTAGATATTTCCCGGTCCGGCGAATCTGTGACCTTGGCCTCCACCTGATTGACCAGTTCAGCCAGCTTGCCCATACCCACCGGGCGTTTCTCGCAGGCTTTGAGTAGTCCCTGCAAGACCTTTTGGCGGTCGAACTTCTCCCGGCGGCCGTCCTTCTTAATCACCATGTAAGGGATTTCGTCGATCCGTTCGTAGGTGGTGAAGCGGCGCTCGCAGCCCAGGCACTGCCGGCGGCGGCGGATGGCCTCACCTTCGCGGCCCTCCCGCGAGTCCACAACCTTGTCATCCATGTGATTGCAAAAAGGACACTTCATGTGGTGACCTCAGGTTCCATTTGCTTCAAAGAGCTCCAGCGGAGCCCCTCGTGAATCGCTAGGAGCAGGCCAATTGGGACAACTACTACAAATGAAATAATCCAGAGAACAAGGGCCACGCTGGTGGAGATCTCCAAGGGAATCCGGAACAATTCGGTCAGAACCAGCACCGTGACCACCTGCACGCCTCCGCCGATCCCGGGGATCTGCACCACCGCGCCGAATGCCAGGAAACCCAGGCAGATCAGCACATCCAGCCAGCCGAAGGGTAGGGCGGTTCCGAACGCGCGCACGACGCAGAATGTAGTGAGAGCGATAATGGCCCACTCGAGGATGGTATACCAGATCACCAGCAGCAAGCCCCTGTCGCTCTTCGTGGATTCGACCCCCTGAACGAAGGCGGTGATCAGGCGGTCTGCCTTTTTGAAGTGGCGCTCCGGCAGGGCGGCGAAGGCGCCTAGAAGACGCTGGCGCATAGCGGCAGAGAAATGCCGGAAGACCACCAGCAGGCCCAGCATCAACACAGAGAGTAGCGCGACGAACCAGCCGCCGGTCGAGAACACCCACGACAGCGCGGGACCCAGCGATACCTCGGAGCGGCGCACACGGCCGAGCGCGAAGCCGAAGATCGCCAGCACGATCAGCAGATCGTAGATACGCTCTAGCAGCCAGGCTGCCATTTGCGAGGACATCGTGACTTTTTCCTTCACTGCGATCAGGTACGGCCGGACGAACTCACCCGGCCGGCCTAGCAATGTGATGGCGGTGAATCCGATCAAGGTAGCCGAGAACAGGTTCCAAAGGTTGGGCTGTGGCTTAACCGGAAGCATCAGCACGCGCCAGCGCAATGCCCGGCCGAAGTAGGTCGCCAGCGCGGCCGCACTGGCAGCTATCAGCCACGCCCAGTGCAGGCCGGACAGGGTAGCGCGGAACACGCGCCAGTCGAAGCCCCGGCCGGCCAGCCGCCAGTGGAGCAGCCAGAACGCCAGCGCCAGGCCGGCGACGGCCAGCGCCGCCCATTTCCATCTGTGTTTAATGTGACGCTCTCTTTCGGCGGAGGGGCCAGGGATGCGGCACGCAATCTGCCAATCTCCGCTGGCATCCGGGAAAAAATGAACCTATCATGATAATGCCTCGTTTCTTCAAGTGTAAGCCGGATGAAGACGATAGCGCCGGCTAAGCAGCTCGAAGGACACGAGGTGATTATGGCGACCGCCGCCCTGGCAATGGTTTCGGGCGCTCCGTTCCAGGAGAGGACGGAGAGCGGCGGCCGGTACTGGACAAGAGAGAGCTTGGATCTCGATCACAGCCTCGTAGAACGGTGTTTAAGCGGCGATGAAGCCGCCTGGGAGGGTATGATACGGACCCACACGCGCCGGGTCTACGGGCTTTGCTATCGTTTTACGGGAAAAGACTCCGAGGCGCAGGACCTCACGCAAGAGGTTTTCTTGCGCGTATACCGGACGCTCAAAACGTTCCGGGCGACGGAAGGCGCTTTTACGACATGGCTGGCGCGGCTCACGCGCAATCTGCTGATCGACCATTACCGGCGCACGCGCCAGGAGCGCATCACGGATTCGATTGAAGAGCAGTTGCCGGTGTTGGAGGAAGCGGCCCCGGCGTCGGCGCGGCCGGACAGCATGGTGGCGGGCCGGGAGGCCAGCGAGATTTTGCAGGGAGCTTTGCAGAAGCTGTCGCCGGAGTTGCGCGAGACGGTGATCTTGCGCGACCTGCAGGATATGGAATACCGGGAGATCGCGGAAATCCTGCGCATCCCGGAAGGGACAGTGAAGTCGCGGCTGAACCGCGGCCGGGCCGAGTTGGCCCGTGTTTTGAGAAGGCAGAAGGTACTGGTATGACGTGCGCGGAGCTCGAAACTCTCATCTGCGACTACGTTGACGGCACACTGGGGCCGGATGCCAGGACTACGGTCGAACAGCACCTGGCCGGATGCCTGGACTGCCGGGCGCTGGCGCAAGACGCGGCTGCCGCGGTAGGTTTTATGGAACGCGCCGCGGAAGCGGAGCCGCCGCCGGAGCTGATGACCAGGCTGCTGTTCGGGGCTCCCTGGGCGCATGCCAAAACCGCCGCCACAGGCGTGCGGAACTGGCTCCGGCGCGTGCTGCACCCGGTGCTACAGCCGCGGTTCGCCATGGGGATGGCGATGACCATTCTGTCGTTCGCCATGCTGGCAAGGTTCGTGGCTCCGGCGCGCAAGCTGCACCCCGAGGATCTGGCGCCTGCCAAGGTCTGGGCGGGAGTGGAAGACGGCGTCTACCGGGGCTGGGAACGCACTGTAAAGTTCTACGAAAGCATCAAGGTCGTATATCAGATTCGAACCAGGCTGCGCGACTGGCAGCAGCAACAGGAAGAGGAACAAAAGCCGGCGGCGGAGACCGGGAAGTCCGGCCGCAGCGCGGATCAGCACCGCCTGCCGGTCAAGGGCTCAGAGGAGCCGAAATCACGTTAGGGGATACTTTTATGAATTGCTTCAACCACAGTGAAACACCCGCTATCGCGTACTGCCGCACCTGCGGCAAAGCCCTGTGCGCGGAATGCAAGCGCACCGCACAAGGCACCATCTTCTGCGAAGAGCATGCGCCGGCCACGGCCAACGCCGCGCCGCCGGCGGTGACGGTGCCCAACCCGTCGGCCGCTCCGCCACCCTCCGCGGGCGTAACAGGCGACGTTTCTCCAGGGCTCGCCTGCCTGCTGGGCTTCATTCCGGGGGTGGGCGCCATCTACAACGCGCAATATGCCAAGGGCTTGGTGCATGCTATTGTTTTCGGCCTGCTGGTCAGCATCACAAGCTCAGGGACGGCGGGCGATCTCGAGCCGCTGTTCGGCATCCTGATCGGCGTGTGGGTGATGTATATGGCTCTCGAAGCCTACCACACCGCGCGCAAGCGGCGCGCCGGCGAGCCGGTGGACGAATTCTCCAGCATTCTGGATGTGCACGGCCGGCGGGGCGGGTTTCCAGTTGGCGCCATTACGCTCATCGCGCTGGGCATTGTGCTGCTGCTCAGCAACGCGAACGTGATCCAGCTCCACCACCTGTTGCCTTATTGGCCCGTGCTGCTGATTCTGATGGGCGCTTATATGCTGTACGCGCGCCTGACCTCGAGCGGCGACCCGATCGGGGGCCGGGAGGTGGGCCATGAACGCCAATGAAATCAACTTACTCCGCGCGGTTCGCTGGCCGCTGACCCTGATCACGCTGGGTGGGCTCTTCGTGCTGAATAACTTCACGCCTTACGGTTTCGACCGGACCTGGCCCGTGCTGCTGATCGTGTTCGGCGTGTTGAGCTTGTTGGGGCGGAGCGCAGCCACCCTGCCGCCGGCTGGAGGAACAGGAGGCCCAAGATGAGACGGCGATCGCTGACCGGCCCGATTCTGCTGGTGCTGATCGGCGTCGGGTTCCTGATCTACAACCTGCGGCCGGACATCGCGCTGTTCGACCTGCTGGCGCAATACTGGCCGTTCCTGCTGATCCTGTGGGGCGTGCTGCGCCTGGCGGAGGTGCTGGCGGAGTATTTCCGGGGCAGCCTGCAAAGGACCAGCTTCAGCGGCGGCGAAGTGGTGCTGATCGTGTTCATCTGCCTTTTCGGCTGGGGCGCCTACGCGGCCCACCGTGAAGGCATTCATTTCCGGCCGGCCTGGGAGGCTTTCGGCGAGCACTTCGATTACAACGTAGACGACCAGAAACCGGTGGGCGCCGCCACCCGCGTGGTTTTCGAGAACAACCGCGGCAATCTGCGCATTACCGGCGCGGACACGACCGAGATAAAAGTCACTGGACGCAAGAGCATCCAGGCGATCAACCATTCCGAAGCGGACCGCGCCAACGACGCGACGCCGCTCGAGATCGTGGCGCAAGGCGACATCATCACCGTGCGCTCCAACCAGGATCACAACCCTACCAACGGGAAGATATCGGAAGACCTGGAAGTCACCATTCCGGCGCGGCTGAGCGTGGAAGCGCACGGGAACTACGGCGACTACGATGTGACCGAATTGGACGGCAGCGTGGACCTGCACTGCGACCACGCGGACGTGCGCCTGAACAAGATCGGCGGGAATGCACGCGTGGAGCTGGAGCGCAGCGACCTGGTGCGGGCGGCGGATCTGAAGGGCAGTCTGGATTTGCAGGGCAAGGGATCGGACATCGAGCTGGAAAACATTTCCGGGCAGGTGACGATCAACGGCTCGTACTCGGGCAGCCTGGAGTTCAAGAACCTGGCGAAGTCGCTGCATTTTGAAACACCGAACACGGACTTACAGGTGGCCGCTTTGCCGGGACACATCAGCATGGATTTGGGCGAGCTCACGGGCGATCACCTGAAGGGGCCCGTGCACCTGGTGACGAAATCCAAGGACGTCAAGATCGAAGACTTCACCGATTCCCTGGAGATCGAGACGGAGCGCGGCGATATCGAGCTGAAGCCCAACCAGGTGCCACTATCCAAGATCGATGCGCGATCGCGCAGCGGGCAGATCAGCCTGGAACTGCCGGATAAGGCGGCCTTCCAGTTGGTCGCCAGCACGGACCATGGGGAGGCGGTGAATGACTTCGGCCCGTCCATTCAGAAGGAGACCGACGGGCGCTCCGCGTCGTTGAAAGGCAGTGTGGGGCAGGGCGCCAGTATCCACCTGGTTACCGAGCGAGGGACAGTGACCGTCCGCAAGGCCGGCGCACAGTCTGAGGATTCGGATAAGACCGAAACCAGGGTACAACCAGCCACGATACCGCCGGCTTGACCTGGCAGCCGCCGATTCGAACAATCAAAGCCCAAATAATTGAATCTAAATGGGCTAGATGTTGCGGGATATAACATTGGCCCGCCCGGTTGCCGTGGGCAAGGCTTACAGTGGGTAGGAGACAGATCATGCGGCGACGTAAAGAAATTCGTCATCCGCTAGTCTTGCGCGGCTCTGATTCTGATAGTCTGTAGTGGGGGCGTGGCGTGCGGCGGTGCGCCATGAAGTACGTTGTATAGGGCAAACGAACAGGTGTCCAATCCCGGGCTTTATCGCTGCACTACCTGCGGCGTGATGATCCCGGTTAACGCCGGCGAGGCCTTGCCGGCGTGCCCGAACCGGTGCGTGGACGCGATTTGGACCTTCTTCAACGAAAAATGGGATACGCTGCCGGCGGAGATCCGAGAAGCCACCGAGAGCTTCCCTGCGCTGGCCCTGACCGGCGACCCCAGATCGATTCCCGTAGGTGCGCGGCTTACCGATGTGCGTCTGGGGCCGGAAGATCAAGGGATTCCAAATCGGGACCCGAAACTGGCGGCATTCCACTTCGACGGGCAGGTCTATTTCGGCAGTGCCTACGAGCTTTTTCAGAAGAGTAAGGTGATTCAGAGCTGAGGAAGACCGCTTGCTAACGCGCGCGGCTCTGATGGCTGGATGATCTTACGCGCCGGTGATCGGAGAGGTCGTGCGGCCGGAACCCGCGTCTGGCGCGGCGGTAGCGAGCAAGTCTTCGATGGCTGGAAACGACGTGGACCACACGGTGGTCGGCTTGTCGAATCCCTTCAACTCGACGGAGTGCTTCTCGAAGTACTTGGCGGGCGCGCCGATGGCCTCCAGCGTGGCCGTTCCGATGGCCAGGTCGCAGTCGATTTGCCGCGTGCAGGTCTCGATACGAAAAGCGGCAACGACGGCATCCCCGACCGCGGTGTAGTTGGTTTGGGCGCCGGTTCCGGTGTTTCCCACCTGGGCGAGACCTGTGTTGATGCCTGCGCCAATGCGGAATGGACACGGAAGTTGGAACTTTTGCTGCAACTTCTGGGTGGCTCTGGCAAATTCCGCGTAGGCGCGCAGAATCCGCATCATCTGCTTCTGCCGGTTGGCGGGGTCGTCGTGCAGCCAAACAGCCATCACCGCATCGCCGATGTACTGCTGCGCCCACGACCCGTACTTGTCCATGATCTGCGAGGCTTCGCGGAACCAGGTGCCGATCAACTGACAGAGAATCGTATGATCGATCGCTTGCGCCAGCTTGGTGTACCCGCGCACGTCCACGACCAAGACGGTCACCGTCCGCGGCGCATACATGGGCCTGGTGGCGCCCTCAGTGTCGTCATTTCTCTGTTCGACGTACCTCGGCAACGTGGAATCGCTTTGAAACGCCAAGTGGTGCATGCCTACGCGGATCTGGTCGCCGTTAGCCAGCATGGAGGGCGTGCTCACCCGCACCTCGTTCAGAAAAGTGCCGTTACGGCTGCCCAGATCGATGAGATAATATTCGTCTTTCTCGGTCTGTTGCACCATGGCGTGCCGGCGCGACACGGCATCGTCGTTCAGCACAACCGTACAGGACGGCTCACGGCCAATCTTCCAAGTGCTGTTATCGAGTAACGGCACTTCTGTGACGCCGGCAGGTCCGGTGATTTTAAGAGTGGCAGCCACTCGGTGTTCCTCCTACCTTCGCTTCATTTGTATTGTACTCGATTGGACCCAGGCACGGAGACTTGCGCCACAAGGGGGGAAAAGCATAACAGCCGCAGATGCACGCAGATTCACGCTGATAATCTTGGTTCCTATCGGCGTGAATCTGCGTGCATCTGCGGCTGCTTTCTTTCACACGTCCAGGCCTACCGAGCGCATCAGCTCCAGGGCGTTGCTTTTCTCGACCACGCCGGCGTGCAATTGGTAATCGAAGCTCATGCGGCCATTTTCCAGGTGATCTTCGAAGTGCACGTTCGCGGCGCGGGGGGCGAGCGCTTCGGCGATATGCGCCAGCGCCAGGTCGTGCGTCGTGAGCAGGCCCACAGCCCCGCGGTCCACCAGGCCGCGCACGATGGCCTCGCCGCCGATGCGGCGGTCGTGCGAGTTGGTGCCGTGCAGCAATTCGTCCAGCAGGAAGAGCACCGGCAGCGGACCGGCGGTCAGTTCCATGATCTGGTGCAGGCGCGTGATCTCGGCGTAGAAGCGCGAAGTGCCGCCGCGCAGGGAATCCATGATCCGAATGGACGCTCCGAGCGCCAGCGGCGAAAGGCGCAGCCGGCGGGCGCGCACGGGCGCTCCGGCTTGCGCCAGCACCACGTTGGTCCCCACGGTGCGCAACAGCGTGCTCTTGCCGGACATGTTCGACCCGCTGACGATCAGGACGCGCAAATCGGCGCCAAGCCGCACGCTGTTGCGTACCACGCGCGATTCGTCCAGCAGCGGATGCGCCAGTTCCTCGCCATCGAAGCATGGCGCGCCGGATGCGAACTCCGGGTACGCGTCCGCCGGACGCTCCCACGCATAGGCGGCCAAGGCGCACAACGCCTCGATTTCACCCACGGCGCCGAGCCAGCGCCGCAATGCGGGCCCCGAGATACGGCGCCAGGCCTCCACAGCGAAGGCCAATTGCTGGGTCCAAAGCAGCAGCGGCCCGACGATCCGCATGACGACGTTGTCGCGCGAGTCCAACAGTTCCAGCAGCCGGTTGAGCCTGGCGATGCGCGCCGAGGGCGGGCGGCCTTCCACATCCAACGCCGCGCGTAATTCGACCAGACACGGCGCCATGAAGCGCTCGCGCTCCAGCCGGCCGAGCACATGGGCCAGCAAAGAGAGGTCGTGGGCGGGTTGCTCGACCGCCTCCACCACGCGTTGCACCACGCGGCGGAAGCGGGCGATGAAAATTGCGTCGACCGCGATCATGACGAAAAACAGATCGCGAAAACCCAGTGCGGCCCACAGCACCGCGGCAGCCACCACCATACAAGCGATCAGAAAAGCGAATAAGCGGTCCCGGCGCGATTCGAGCAGAGGCGGCGCCTCGCCCCACGCAGCCAGCGCTTCCGGATGTACGCCGCTGCGCACATCTTCGCCCAGCACGGCCAGATCTTCCCGCAGATCCAGCATGGGACCAAGTTCCGCGAGGGCTTCGTGCCGCGCCCGCAGCACGGTTGGATCGGCGGGCGCCAGCAGCCACTCGGCCAGTATCTCCTCGCCCCGGCGGGTCCGCGCGGTGCACAGAAGCTCGAACAGAGAGCCCTGGCCGAACAGGTCCAGATCTTCGGCGTAGGGGTGCGCATGATCCAGGAACCGCTCGCCCGTTTCGCCTTGGCCGGCCCACTGTCCATCCAGGCGGGACAGCGCTTTTTGGTAGTGCGTCGCGGCCCGTTCGCAGGCACGGCGCGCACGCAGCACGCGCTCATGCAGCACCACCAGGCACACGAATAGCGCAGCGGGCAGCGCCAGCCAGAGCGGGCTTATCGCGCCACGCCACCAGGCCAGCCAAGCCAGGATCGCCGCGATTACGAAGACCAGCAGCCTGAGGTTGGCGATGGTGCGGTGCCGCTGGTCGTGCTGCGCCACGGCGGCGCGGCGCGCTTCCAATCGCGCGGCGTATTCATTGCGGGGGTTCGTGTTCATGGGCTTGAACCGGCTTGAACCATGATATATTCGCTAAACTTAATCTAGCTATGGGCATGGTCAACATCGATCAGGCGAAAACACATCTTTCGAAACTTGTTGAGCGAGCGGCGGACGGGGAGGAGATCATCATTGGCAAGGGCGGCAAACCAGTTGCCCGCTTGACCGCATATCACGCGAAGGGGAATGCGCGCCTGCCTGGCATCTGGAAGGGCAAAGTCTCCATTGCACCCGATTTCGACGAGCTACCGCCGGATCTGGCGAAGGCTTTCAAGGGCGACGAGTCGTGAAGGTGCTGCTCGACACGCATGTGCTGCTGTGGTGGCTGGCGAATGACGTCTCGCTTCCCCGAGATGCTCGGCGCATCATCCGGGATGGAGCTAACCGGGCGTTCGTGAGCGCGGCCAGCGCTTGGGAGATCACCATCAAGCGGGCCCTGGGCAAAACTCAACGCCCCCGCGGAGTTGGAGGCTGCCATTGTTGAGAGCCACCTCGAGACGCTACCGATCACAGTACGGCATGCGGTTACGGCTGGCGCCTTGCCGAGCCATCACGCCGATCCGTTCGACCGCATGCTGGTGGCGCAAGCTCAATTGGAAGGTTTGACCCTCATCACGCACGACCGCCGGCTCGCGGCATACGGCGAGTTTGTTCGGCTGGTATAAGCCGGCTGGGAGACCGCGCGCCCCCGGCGGCCTACGCTCACGTAGCAACTCAACGCGGGCGCTCACATTCTCTCAGCGAAGCGTTCTTAAATCTCGACCGCTGCGGCGCGCCACTCCGTGGCGATTCTTGCATGCAGCGCCGCAACTATTTCCGGTTCTTCTATCAGTGAAAACCTAAAGGTCTTCTTGCCGAGGTCTTTGAGTGACGCCCCGAAGTGATATACAGCGGAGTTGTCGATCACGACGAAGCGGTCATGAAAGGCGGAAAAAGTTTTCACAGCTAGAGAGCCGCGTTGTGTTTTGAAAGCCTGACAGAGCGTCTTCACGGCTGGAGAAATGGGCGGCTTCGTGAGAATATCCAGAGCGACGCCGGTAGTAGGTAAGAGATTTAATGTGTCGGGCCCAAGGTAGCCGTCAATGAGCATGAGGCGAGTCTTTGCCGAAGCCAGAATCCGCGCGGCCGCCGAGAGAGCATCGAAGGTTTGGCCCACGAAGAAAACGCCTGTTTGGTGACATCGACTTGTGGCCGATGAGGTGGAATGATTTCAAGCTCCTTGATGAAGGCGCGAAGCAGCCCCTTTTTGGAAGCAATATGCTGAGCGTGCGCCACCTGAGCTTCTTCGTCGGAGTGGTGCGGGTAGGTGACCGAGCCGACGAAGTGATTGGCATTTCGCTTATGTTCCCCAAAAGTGCGCTCAACGATCCTTAGCGTTATTCGTTCCCACTCGTCGACATCGGGATCATCGTACCGAAGGGTTTCGACTGCTTCCTCCAATTGAGCATGCAACATGGGAATGGCCTGCTCTGGTAGTAGCAATAGCTCATCCACCATCGGGTTCGGCGCCTTTCTTGGCCCCGCATTTGTCAAAGGAGCTGGGACTAGCTCAATATTGCATCCGGGTTCTCTGCGTTCGCCGTGCTCTGTCCGAATCGTGTGCCAGTATTCTCCCATGACCGTCGGCGACGAATCCAGTTGCGTAACGACGCCATTCACGCCGGGATTCTTCACGCGGACGCAAGCGCCGACAGCAAAGCGCTGTCGCCGTTTGGCTTTCATCTCCCTGCTATTATACGCAGCTTTCGCGACCGGCGCCTCCGGCATGATCCCGTGGCCCACATTGAAGATGTGCCGGCCCCTTGGAAAGCCCGGCCGGTCGCAAGGGATGAGCATTCTTAACTGCCAATTCGCTAAAATTCGTGAATGGGCACAGTGCGCAGATACCGCCGGACGTGCGCGTGTGCGCTACGGTTTTCAATGGGAAGGGGCGCTTGTTTCATAGGAAACTGGCGCGCGGCGGCGGTCGCGAGTTTCACGCGGTGGGCGTAGGCGGCGGGGGATGCGGTACGCGAGTCATGAAATCACTGTCTCTGCTTTTGCTCTTCACCGCGAGCGTCGCGGCTGCAGAGCGTTTCGACGTGGTGGTCTATGGCGGGACTGCCGGTGGGGCGATCGCGGCGGTCAGCGCCGCGCGCGCCGGAATGAGAGTGGCTCTGCTGGAACCCGGCAGGCACCTGGGCGGGATGGTGTCCGGCGGTCTCAGTGCGACCGATGTCGGCAAGAAGGAAGTGATCGGCGGCTATGCGCTGGAGTTCTATCTACGCGCAGGCCGGCATTACGACATGGCGCAGTACGGTCAAGAGGCCGCGTGGAGGATGGAGCCGCACGTGGCCGAGGAGATACTCCGGCAAATGCTGCGCGACGCCGGCGTGACCGTCATGATGGAGCACCGCCTGCGGGAAAAAGACGGTGTCACGAAGACGGGCGCGACGATCCGCCAGATCACGATGGAGAGCGGCGCGACCTTCGGTGCCAGTGTCTTCGTGGACAGCTCGTATGAAGGCGACCTGATGGCCCAGGCGGGCGTCTCGTATACCTTGGGGCGGGAGGGAACGAGCCAATATGGGGAGTCCCTGGCGGGGGTGCGCGGGAAGTCCAAAGGGCACCAGTTCGAGATCAATCTGCCGCCCTTCGATGCCAAGGGGAACCTTCTTCCGGAGATCGATCGCGGGCCCCGCGGTGAATTGGGGGCGGCGGACCGAAAGGTGCAGGCCTATAATTACCGCCTGTGCTTCAGCGACGACCCGGCGAACCAGACACCGTTCACGAAGCCGGAAGGCTACAATCCGGAGCGGTACGAATTGCTGGCGCGGCTTCTGCAGGCCCGATTGCAGGCGGAGGGGGCGGCGCCCAAGGTGGATACGCTGCTGATCATCATTCACGTCCCGAATCACAAAGTCGATGTGAACAACAAGGGGGCATTTTCTACCGATTATCTGGGAGCAAGCTGGTCCTATCCTAATGCGAGTTACGAAAGGCGTGATCGTATCCGGCAAGCACACAAGGACTACACTGCCGGCCTGCTCTACTTCCTGGCGAACGATGCGCAGGTTCCGGCCGAGACACGGAAGGAAATGAATCAGTGGGGACTCTGCAAGGACGAATTCACCGATAGCGGCAACTGGCCGTTTCAGTTATATATTCGAGAAGCCCGCCGCATGGTGGGCGAGTTCGTGATGACGCAGAAAGATCTGCAAACCGAGCTTGGGAAACCGGATGCAATCGGCATGGGATCGTACAACAGCGACTCGCACAATGTGGACCGGATCGTCGACTCGGATGGCTTTGTGCGGAACGAAGGCAACATGGAAGTGCCCGTACAGCCTTACCAGATTCCGTACCGGGTCATGCTGCCAAAGCGCGGCGAGGCGGCCAACCTGCTGGTGCCTGTGGCCTTTTCAGCCAGCCACGTAGCATATTCGTCGCTACGTATGGAGCCCCAATACATGATTCTGGGGCAGGCGGCGGGTGAGGCTGCGGCGATGTCAGTGCGCCGGAAGTGTGCCGTGCAGGAGATCGACACGGGCGCACTTAGCGAGGCGCTGCGGAAGCATGGCGCGGTCATGGAGTATGTGCCTTCGGCGGTGAATGCGAGCAGTGACTTTCGATGATGTGAGCCAGTAACTCTGCGTACCTGCCACCCCACGCCGCTAGCACCCGACTCGGACTTGGGGAGCGCCGCATTTCGAGCGCGCCCGAAACTTACTGACGGATTAGAATAAAACGAATATGGACGGCGGTGAGCTGGGGCATTTCTCCTTGCTCGAAAAGATCGGCGAGGGCGGCATGGGCCGGGTCTACAAGGCCCGGGACAAGCTCCTGGATCGTTTGGTCGCCATCAAACTGCTGCCCGAAGCGCGCAGCGCCGATGCCGACCGCCGCGCCCGCTTTGTGCAGGAGGCCAAGGCCGCTTCGGCGCTGAACCATCCCAACATCATCACCATCCACGAAATCGGCGAGCAGGATGGGCAAACCTACATCGTCATGGAGTTGGTGGATGGCAAGCCGCTGAACGAGCTGATCCCGCGCAAGGGCATGCGGCTCACAGAAGCGCTGCGCATCGCCGCGCAGGTGGCCGACGCGCTCACGGCCGCGCACGCCGCAGGCATCGTGCACCGGGACCTGAAGCCGGCCAACATCATGGTGGATGCTCAAGGCCGAGCGAAGGTGTTGGACTTTGGCCTGGCGAAGCTATCCGCGCCCGGCCCCGCCGCCGCTGCCGGCGTGGACGAAGCCACTCATACCTTGGCCGCGGACCGGCCGGTCAGCGAAGTGGGGATCATCATCGGCAGCGTTCCCTACATGTCACCGGAGCAGGCCGAGGGCAAGCCGGTGGACGCGCGCAGCGACCTCTTCTCGTTTGGTGCCGTGCTCTACGAAATGATCACCGGCCAGCGCGCGTTTCGCGGCGAATCGAAAATCGCCACGCTGGCCGCCGTCGTGGAGAAGGACCCGCCGCACGCCAGCGAAATTTCTGCCACCACCCCGCCGGAAGTGGAGCGGCTGATCGCGCGGTGCCTGCGCAAGGACGTCAATCGGCGCAGCCAGAACATGGCCGATGTGAAGCTGGCGCTGGAGGAACTGCGGGATGAATCGGCATCGGGGAAGCTGGCACGCCCCGCCGCCGCGGATGCACGAGCCCACGGCTGGCTGTGGCCGGCAGTGGCGATCGTCGCCGTGTTGATCGCCGCGGGCGCTTTCTGCTGGGCTTATTTCAACTTTCGCGCTACTCCATCGAACGGCCCGGATCTGGTGCGAGTGTCGCCCGAGGACGGGCACTCCTACACCGAGCCTGCCATCTCACCCAATGGCGAATTCGTCGCCTATATCTCGGACCGCTCCGGCAAGAATGAGTTGTGGCTGCAACAGGTGGGAGGCGGCGACCCGATCCGGTTGACGCATGCCAACGGAAGAGTGACTGCCCCGGTGTTCTTCCCTGACGGCAAGAGGATCCTTTACACGTACGTTTCCGCGGACCACAAAGAAACCCTCGAGGCGATCTCGACGCTTGGTGGAGAGCGGGCCGCGCTGATCGACGGCGCACACTGGAACTGGTCGCTTTCTCCGGACGGGCGCCAGATCGCCTACATCGAGCGCAACCAAGGCGCCGCGCGCCTGATGACGATCTCCTCCAACGGCGGCCAGCCGCGAGAATTGCCGGCCTGGGCACGCCTGAAAAAATCGGGTTATGTCGACATCCCGTCGTTATGGACACCCGATGGTCGCTACCTTCTCTGCTGGATAATGAAACCGTCCGAAGGCGCAAACGCCGGGGAGCCGGAGTGGTTTGCGTTTCCGGTGGATGGAGGCAACCCGGTGGCCACGGGAGCAGGCGATGCGTTGCGCGCGGCGGGAATAGTTGGCGCTTCATACCTGATGGCGGGCGATCGCGTTCTGTTTCGTGCGGAAACGGCCGGACGGCTTAACGTCTGGGAGATCCGCCTCTCACCAGGGTCGTGGCGTGTGCAGGGCGTCCCGCGCCAGCTCACGTTTGGAACGCTGGAGGAATCACCGAAAAGCGTCAGTGGCACGGGCACCGTGGCGCTCGAGATCGGAAGCTTTCTCAACGACGACTTCTATCTGATTCCTCTCTCTCCTGCCACCGGTCAACCCACGGGTATCGCGAGGCGGCTCACCCTGGATGGACGCTCGAAGGATTTTTGGACGCCTCTCGGGGGGAATCCCAGCAGCGCTTACTTCAAGGTGTCGGCAGGTCTAGCTAACAGTTTCTACGCGCTAGACTTGGTTAGCAGCAGGCAGACACTTGTGATCGCCATGCCTGGTCTTTGGAAGTATCTAGCCATCTCGCCCGACGGCCGCCAGGTTGCATATTCCGTCCCGGAGGGCGATTCGTACTCGATACGCCTGGGCGGCGCCGGCGCCGATCCGGCGGAGGCGCGTATCCTCTGCAAGGCGTGTGGCGCGGTTTTGGGGTTTTCTCCCGACGGGCGATTCCTCTTCTACAACCCCGAGGTCAAGGTCAGGCCCGACCCCAAGAGAAAGTTAACGGCTCGGCTTCTGGAAGTGGCCTCCGGCAAAGACAGGCCTTGGCTGGAACACCCAACCCTATCAGTTTCCGTCGGTCATGCGTTCGGTCCGGATTCCGGGTGGACCTATATGGGTCTGGGACCGCAGGGATCGACCTGGGGGTATTTAGTCCCATGGAGGGAGGTGTCGGTGCCGCAGTCGGAATGGATAGAAATCCCGGGGATGGGGCCGACCTCAACCCACTATTGGGACGCTTCCCCCACGGGGAACTTCTTTTACTTTTTCGAGGGACCGAACGTCATGGCAGTCCACTTCGATCCCCAGACGAAAAGGTTCAGCGAGCCTCGCGAAGTCAAGTTCGTCCCGGGCTCCGCGATGACGCCTAAGCCAGACGATAGTTGGACCGTTCGCGGTCCGGGGCTGGTTTTTACGCGTCGTGAGACCGGTAATTCCTCGGTGTGGCTGATGAAGCTGCCGCGTTGAGTTGGCAAGCGTTTTCGACTTGGCTGCCATCCGAGGGAGCCAGTTCCTCGCGCCGCGCTTCCAATCGCCGGCATACGGAACCATGATATATTTGTGGCGATGCCGAGCGGCTACATCCCGATTTTTATCTTCCTGGTTATCGCCATCGCTTTCCCGGTGGTGACCATCATCATTGCCAAGCTCATACGGCCCTCATCCCCGTTCCAGACAAAGCTGGAAGCCTACGAATGCGGCATCAAGGCTGCTTCGGATTCGCGCGGACGCTACACCGTGCGCTTCTACATCATCGCCATCCTGTTCGTGATTTTCGACGTCGAGACCATCTTCCTGTTTCCCTGGGCCGTGCGCTACAGAGCATACGGCTGGTTCGGCGTGGCGGAGGTCGTGGTGTTCCTGGCGATCCTGGTGGTGGGCTACATCTGGGCCTACAAAAAGGGCGCGTTGGAGTGGGTTTGAAAACGCACGTTGGCGCGTGAACGATTTGCCCTCCTGGTCCGTCTAATGAATGAGCACCAGCATGGGCGCCATCGTGGAATTCTCCAAACTCGCGGAGCTTCGCGGCAAGACAGACCGCGATCTGTCCCGGATCCTCGGCACGGAACTGGACCGCGCCCTGGCGCTGGCGAACGTCGCGGCGACCAAGCAATCCGTCTTTCGCGCGCAGGCCGAAGTCGTGTATACGCGCACGAAGGCTTTGCTGCCGAAACTCGCCGGATGGGACGCCGGCGAACTCGCCGCACTCGAAGCGAAGCTCAAGGAACTGGGGATGGCGCTCGATCTCGTACCGGGTACAATGGATCTGGAAGAGGCCCCTACTTGCTTCTGAACGCGGCTTAGCCGCTGAGCGCGGGACCCCCGAAAGCATCCACTATGTCCACCAGACGTCATTTCTTGCAAGCATCCACTGTCGCTGGCCTGGCCGCTTCCGGCTTAGCCGCGCAGAACCAGCCGGAGAAGAAGATATCCCCCAACGACCGTATCCGCGTGGCCCTTATCGGGGCTGGCGGCATGGGTACAGGCGATGCGGAATCGTCGCAAGAAGTGCCGGGTGTGGAACTGGTGGCGGTCTCCGACATTTACGAGGGACGGCTGACGCGCGCCAAAGAGCGCTGGGGCAATCAGCTCTTCACTACGCGCGATTACCGCGCGGTGCTGGAGCGCCGTGACATCGACGCGGTGCTGATCGCCACGCCCGACCACTGGCACGCCAAAATCTCCATCGACGCCATGAACGCAGGCAAGGATGTGTACTGCGAAAAACCCATGGTGCAGGCCGTGGACGAAGGGCGCGCGGTGGTGGAAACGCAAAAGAAGACGGGCCGCATCATGCAGGTGGGCAGCCAGCGCGTCAGCTCCATCGTCTACAAAAAAGCGCAGGAGATGCTGCAGGCCGGCGCCATCGGCGAGTTGAATATGGTGGAAGCGTGGTGGGACCGCAATTCGGCGATCGGCGCATGGGAATATTCCATCCCGACGGACGCCACGCCGGAGAACATCGATTGGGATCGCTTCCTGGGACGCGCGCCCAAGGTGCCGTTCGAGCCGGTGCGCCTGTTCCGCTGGCGCAATTATCGCGACTACGGCACGGGAGTGGCCGGCGACCTCTTCGTGCACCTTTTCAGCGGCATGCATTTTGTCACCGGCGCGATCGGCCCCACGCGGGTGTTTGCCACCGGCGGTCTGCGTTTCTGGAAGGATGGCCGCGACGTGCCCGACGTGTTTCTGGGCCTCTACGATTACCCCGCCACCGATCGCCACCCGGCCTTCAACCTCGCGCTGCGCGTGAACTTTGTCTCGGGAGCGGGAGAGACTTCCGGATTCCGTTTCGTGGGTTCCGAGGGCATTTTGACGATCTCGGGCGGTGTGACCATTTCTAAAACGCCGCGTGAGACTGAGCCGGGCTACACCATCGAGACGTTCCCCAAAGCCGTCCAAGAGGGGTTTCTGAAGGAGTACAAGAAGCAGTATCCGCCGCAGGCTCCCAATGCCGACAGCATGCGGCCGTTGCAGGAAGACAAGTATTTGCCACCGCACGGCTACAGCGATCACCTGGATCATCACCGCAATTTCATCGCGGCGGTGCGCAGCCGCAAGCCCGTCGTGGAAGATCCCGTATTCGGATTCCGGGCGGCTGGGCCGGCGCTGCTCTCAAACGTGAGCTACTTCGAGCAGCGCGTTTGCAACTGGGACCCGGAGACGATGACGCTCAAGTCGTAGCGGCACGCGCAAGGAGGCCAAAAACTGCTTGACAGACTGCTGAAGGCTTTGCAGGCAGGTGGGGCAGGCGCTTTCGCCTGCCAACCTATCTTTTCACGAGTGGTCTTGTTCCGCTGCTTCGCATTGGTGTGCCTGGCGGCATCCGCATCCGCCGCAACAGAACGATCTCCGCTGGCGGATCTCGCAGATCGTGCCCGTGCGCTGCCCCCCGAATTTGCCGCCGATGCATTGTTGCGCATTGCCGCCGCGCCCACACGCGCCGATGTTGCCTGGAGACGCGGCGTGATCGAGGAGTCCTTCCGCCTGGCTGCCGGCGCCCAACAGCCTTTCGCGCGCCGCAACTGGACCGGGACCTCCACGGGTATTTTCGACAAGGCATTTGCGCAAGGACTGGATGCCTGCACGCTCGAATGCCGCGCGGTCCACGCCATGCTCGCCCTGGACGCCAAGAAGGCGCGCGAGCTGTTTGCCGAAATCCCGGCCCCCCAGCTCCCGCCGCTTTCTTGCGAAGACGCGCTGGTCTACGATGTCTCGGTTTTCTATGACACGCTCGGTGAGGTCGCGCAGCGTACGTTCAGCGCGAAAGAAGTGGCCGAGGAAGAGCCGGTGCATCTTCTCGTGCGCTATGTTGCGGATCTGACTTCGCCGGTCCAAGCCGGACCTATCGCGCGGATATTGGCTGGCGCGTCGCTCAAGCCCGCGCAGCTTGAGGCGCTGGCGGATTCCTTCGCCGGTGCGCTCAAACAGCTCTCGGGCGACGACCGCGCGTTTTCCTCCACGATTTCCGGACAGGGGGACGGCGCCGCGGTGGAGGCTCTGGCCGCGGCTTGCACACGCCGGCACATCAGTCCGCTCCCGCTGCTGGATGCTTGGCGCGGCTATTTGGTGAGGCATCTCGGCGGGGCGCGTTGCGCGGACAGCGGCAACCAGCCATCCGCGAACATATCTTCCGGAATGGTGACAGGCGGGGCTTCACCGCCGGTGCTCTCGGGGCTGCCGGAAGCTGTACGGTTCTTCAACGAAAACATGCGGACCGGCGAGCTGCGGGCGATTTCCGGCGATGAGGTGCAGCCCTCCAAGACCGAGGGTAAAGCGAGCGCCGCGGGCCAATGCGACTCGCCGCAATGCCGCCAGCTTGCCGCGCAGTATGCGGGCCTGCTGCTGGGGCCCGAGGGCCTGGCCTTATCCGCTGAACAAAAGGGCGGGGCGGAGTGGGCTGTCAAGTTAAGAGCATTCCTGGCGGCGCTGGCCGACTGGAAAGGCGACGACCCAGCCGAGTGCTTCCAGTGGAAGAGCCGCTTCTATATCGACCTGTTCGCACTCGCTTCCAACGGCTCGGACCGCGACCTGCTGCTTAGCACGCTGCTGACCTGGCTGCAACAGAACAATTACCAACGCGATCACCGCGTGGAATGGTTCTATCCGGTGAACGTGCTGATCATCCGCACGTTCGCGGATCCGCTGGGGATGAAGACTACCATGCGCGAGCTGCGGAATTCGACTGACCCGGTCATTTCACTTTATGCGCAGTTGGAGCAGGTGTTGCCGCGGCCGATTGAGCGCACGGTTGGGTTGTTGTAGGAAGGGGCTAAGTCGGGAGTTTGCTGGCAGTGAGTTGGTGCGGATGAGAGGACTTGAACCTCCACGGAGTTGCCCCCACTAGAACCTGAATGTAAAACCCGCTCTTTCATGGGCATTCACGGAGTGCCAAGCTGTTGATTACACAACTTTCGACTATTGCTGACTTTCGCTGGTTTTCGGTGTGATGGGCACAGCATGGGCACAGTTTCAGAGGTACAGCATGGGCACAGTTCCGGGCCGGGGTTCACCAACCTTTCACTCTCAAAACTAGCTCCAATGCCGCTCGTAGAACAGCTCTACTGATGCTTCCAGCCCCTTTTCTGTCCGCTTCCATCGCAGCGGACCGAACAGCGAATTAGCCTGCGCCATAGCCGCCTGGTCGGATTGGAAGCGGCGCTCGCTAACAAACGCCATCTGCCTCATTGCGCCTACCTTCCTGCGGAAGCCAAAAGGCAGAATTATGATCACGAAGCCCTGCGGGGGACGAGGAGTGGGTCTGACCCAAACCCAATACTTCCGTGAACTCATAATTACTGGAACCCCATCTTGATCTTTTGCCTTGCTCTCGCTTGTTTCATTTCTTCGTGTCGCAGCACCTCCAAGATTCGCTGGTATCCTATCGATCCGACCGGGGTGGTGAGCGACTCAGCCAAGGCTTCTGGCGTCCACTCGCGTTCGGGATGGGCATTAACGATTTGGCAAATTTTGATCCATAATTGCAGTTGATGGTTCATGCCACAATGGTACCATTTCGCTTCACCTAGCAGATACCCAAAGATCAACAATCTCGGGCGTGACCTTCCCGAGTTTTACTGCGTCAAGGCGCGGTGAACGTAACCGCCGTGCCACTTGGCACCTTGCTTGCGCGGCTCTGCCTTCGTCTTGCTCCGAGGGTGTATCATGGATGGTAGTTCCGAGCGCATTCGCCACGGGACGACTCAGCCCCGACGAGCGCCACGACTTCAGATCGAGTGGAGGTAATTGATTTGACACCAGAAGAAAAGAGCCAGGTCTCGCAAATGCTCTTCGATCTCATTCCGAAAGACGGGACCCCTATAGGTAATGTGACGCTTCTTCAGAGGCTTCGGGAAGGGGCTGTCACCAAGCTCAAATTCGATATTGCTGAAGAAGACTACTGGGAGGTGCGCAATGATCTGATCGCACAAGGAAAGATTGAAAAGGGGCGTGGGCGTGGTGGCTCCGTGTATCGCGTTGAAGCAGTCGAGGTGAAGGCCAAAGCTACGAAAAGAATTAAGGAGAGCGACCTCTATTTGATGGTTCGACAGTACATCGAAACATTGTGGGTCAAGGACAATGAAATCAGTCAGTTTGTGCTTGAGCAGACTGCATCTCAGGGAAAAAGGAAAACCGGTGGGAGATGGACACGGCCAGACTTCGCCCTGATAGCCCTTAAGTCCTTTCTTTATATCCCATCTGGCAAAGTGCTTGAACTGATTACCTTTGAAGTGAAGCCCGAGAACGACTACCGGATCGAGGGAGTATTTGAGACTGCCGCGCACTCCCGCTTCTCCAATAAGTCTTACCTGGTGATTTACACGCCTGACGGGAATCCCGCAACTGAGGACTTCCAACGTGTCAAGCGCGAATGTGAGCGCTTCGGGCTGGGATTGGTAACGTTTACAGATGGCGCTGACCCCAGCACTTATGAGACGGTCCAAGAAGCTGAAAGAAGGATTCCCGACCCTGCGGACGTAAACGGTTTTATCTCTTCACAGATCTCAAGGGCCAATCAGACGCGAATCCTCGGAATGGTGAAGTAAGGCCACGGCACGGGGGTGCAGTCTCCTGAAACCGCCTAGCCTTTTGTGAATGTAACACGGCACGTCCTACGTGTCGGCTGAGCGTTAGGACGTTGTTTACGGCGGGCTCCTGTGCGCGGCTTGAGCCTTCCGCGTTGAGCACGCCTGCAATGCGATTATAGCCGACTCCGTATGGCGCAGAGCAATCGGTGGCACGATCTGGCAAGGGTGCGGGTTGCGCTCCAGAGTGCGAGGTGAAACAATCGGGCTTCGTCCTAAAGGAGAGTCACGATGGATCGCTTCTTCATCGCTCAAGCGTCGAGTCCGAGTGGCGCATACGAAATGCTGCCACTTCTGAGTCTGCTTCTCTTAGTGGCGGGCTTGATCTTCCTCATAATGCTTTTCGTAGCCCCGATCAAGCTTTACGGCATTCACCGTGAGATCCGACAAACCAACGAGCTATTGAAGCAACAAGCCGACCTCCTTGCAAAGATCGAGGAGCGAAACCACGCCCAGGTTAGGCTGTTGGCAGCAGTTGCGAATATGGCCGTCGTGGACGCGCGCATACCCGGACCTGATCCGTTGCCAGCAAGCCCTCTGAAGTGATTGGCTTCCGCGTCAAATCATCGAATGCTGCGGTGTCAGCTAGATGCCCAGCGTGGCCACGCGGCGCGCGTCCGCTAGATCTTGACGGCGCGCTGGCTTGCCCGCCACGCTCACGCTGCTTGTTGGTTGAGCGTTAGGATGTTGCTTATCGTCTTGCCCCACCACCGCTTACCAGTGCGCGGCTTGAGACCCTCTGTATTCAGCACGTCTGCAATGCGATCAAAACCCATGCCGCTTTCGCGCAGAGCATGCATTCGCTCTAGGGTGGCTCCTTCACCGGGATAGTGGCCGAAAGGCTTGCGCCCTTCGCAGCGTCCCGTTTTGGCCTTCATACGATCACGCGCACCCTTCAGCTTGGCGACAATCATAGCCTTTTCGTACTGCGCTACAGAGCCGAAAATCTGCCGCATCATGACGCGAGTGGGATCATGCTCCAAGAGATCCGGTTCCATCGCGGAGAGCAATTCAAAACCCCGCTTGCGTAGGTCCGCAATGATGTTCTCCTGCACCATCAGATCGCGGGCAAGGCGGTCTAGCTTCTCAATCACCACGAGCTTAGGCCGTGCACCATCGGCTGCTAGGGCTTCCAACAGTTCCAGGAGTGCGGGGCGGTCTGCCAATTCGTTAGCGCCACATACACCTTCCTCGCGGAACACTTTTACGATGCGGATGTCATGCGTGGCAGCATACCGCTTGATCGTGTCAAGCTGCCGGGTGAATCCATCGCCCTGCACTTGATCTTTGCCGGAAACCCGGAGGTACGCATAAGCTCTGGTCATGCTTCTATTATCCCAGTTCAAGGCTCGCGCGTCAAGTACTTATCTGTAGATAATTACTGACTAAGGCAAACAAAGGAGTTACGTACTCGGTCACAAAACAGTCTAGATTCCCATAAGTGTCCATAGGGTCTAGCTCCGCGCGGCATAACCGGCAAGCTAGCCATGGTCTGCACAGTATTACAGAACACGTCGTATAGACAAGTCATAGTAGGGGTTAACAAGCAGGGATGAAGCGGCGCAAAGTGCGAGCAAGTGTTTTGTATTCCAAGACCAAGCTGGACACACTTCTGGGGAGATGAGGTACCCTCAGCGGGGCGTCGAACCCTTGAACGGACCAGAAGGGGACGGCGAGGCCGAGGGGGTAGCTTCCTCCTTTATTGCTGTATGTGATAACGTTGCTGTATGTGATAACGTTAGGACAGAACAAAGGCTTTGTTTTCAGTAATGGCCATTTCCGCCAACACGACCGAGCAGGCCCAACTAGAATACCTTGGCGTCCTTAACCAAAAGTTGGCTCGCAGCTTGCGAACCCTCCACGATAAAGCGTTAGATTTCTACGCGCGCAAGCTGGAATCCTGCATTCACCCACTGACAAGACCGGAAGGTGAAGATAGTGCCCAGTACTGCAAGAGCAAGTTGTGCCTTGAATGCCGACGATGGCGGGCACTTGAGGAGCGACGGTCGCTTACGCGTCTCCTGGAGGGCGCGTGTGGATCTTTACCCCACCCGCCGTTGATGTTTTTCCAGACACTCACGCTCCGGGATTGCACACCCGCAGAAGTAGCGTCACACGCGGCTGTGCTCGTGGCTGGCTTTGCAAAGCTCCGCCGCAAGCTGCCATGCCCGGTACTTGGCTGGGCGCGCGTCATCGAAACGAAGACATCCGATTTGGACCCAGCACTCGAAAACGTCCATCTGCACTTCGTCGCGCTCTTTCCCTCAGGACTGGGGGACAAAGTGCGGGCGGTTGAATGGGGAACTCTATGGAAAGAGTCTGCTGGTGAATATGCACGCGACACCGACCCTGACGCCGACTTTGCGCGCGAACCGGCTGCCGTGCTGAACTACCTCACCAAAGGCTTTGACTTGGATTTTGCCCAAGATGGCGTCATCGGCATTGAAGACCCGCGCCGCTACGTTCAGCGGGTCCAAAATTGCCACGCCAAATTCAGCGGCGGCGGGAGGCTTAGACTTCACATCTTCTCCAAGGGCGACAAGCTGTGCGGCCTGGACCCGGTTCTCCCTCGTTCGACGATCAGGACCCAACGTCGCCAAGCCAAGCCTGAAGTCTTCCCAGAGATTCCAATCGAGAAGCCCAAGCGGCGGAAGACCCCTTGAAGGCTCTGGTGGTCTCCAATGCAAAGTACCTGGAACAGCCAAGGGCTTTGCACACTGTGCACTTTTTTGCCGCCTGCCCAAAAGCACGCCCCACCCAACCGTCGCCACCATTCTGGGGCAGAGAACCCCAGCCAAAATGCCTCTAGGAGCCCTTGCCTTGCGGCAAGGTCCGATACCCTGCCGAAACCGTCTCTGCGAGCGCCTACCCGGCAAAGCGCCTCGCTGCTACCTGTTCTACGCGCTAACTGGGTGCGCGACTGGCCCGCTTGCATCACGCCGAAGCGCATTAGTTCTGGCGCACCACCAAAGACACTACGGGGGCAGAGAGTAAAGAGGAGCGGAAGTGAAGTACTTCCGTTAGCTTCCGTTTTGCTTCCGTTTGGGCTTAGCAGACTGTATCGAAAGGAGCATAGGGCGGAAGTTGGTAGTACACCGGCAACAATTCGAAGTTCCGGTATTTTCGTCCCCCTTCTGATTTGACAGGGTTTATCGGTTAGGACTACCCCACTTTAGGCATCTGCACGGGCATCTGCGCGCACCAATAAGTCCTTGTCAGCTACGCTTAGCGTCTAAGAATCTTGCAAGGTGTGCAGGTAAGTGCCGTAGTTGACTTCACTTACGCCGTGTGTTATAATAGAACCAGTGGGAAACCATTCGCAAGCTATCTCCCTTGGCAGGGCTTAGACTTGTTCAGGTCCAATGATCTGATGGGGCCGGTAAGCTCCACGAAGATTCGCCCCGTTTGAATCCACAGCGGGGGTGCCGGTCACTGATATTAAGATCATCCCGGAGCACCATCCCCAACAGCCAGTAACCCCAAACCCAAATGGTGACTACATGGCTGAGATTTCGCCCGCGATTGCGGCGCTTGCCGCCCAACTGATACAGCAGATCGCCACGACCCTACAGAACGAACAGGCCCAGCGTCCATCACCGGGCAGATTGGAACCGCGCTTACTGACCGCAGAGCAAGCCGGTGACTATATCGGACGCTCGGAGCAGGCGGTACGTCATCTGATTTTTCAGCGTGACATCCCCGCAGTGCGGAAAGGTCGCTGCGTCCGTATCGACCGCAAAGACCTGGACAGATGGATCGAAAATAATAAATGTTGACACGCACTAGATGTTTAGGGCACACTTGAGCCATGCGACAATCGCGAGACGGATCGGGTTCAATCTACCAGCGCGGAAACATCTGGTGGGTGAAGGTGTACGTCAACGGCAATCCGCATCGTGAATCCAGCGGGTCCGCGAAGTACGAAGACGCGAAACAGCTACGTGACAAGTTGCTCGGTCAGAAACACCGGGGCGAAATTTCAGGCGGTCGGCTCGATAGAGTCACGGTGGGCGAGCTGCTGGATGATTTCCTGGAATACGCGAAAAGCAACGTCCGCGCATCGACGGAGTACATATACCGCAAGGTGACAGAGAACAGCCTACGCCCCTTCTTTGGCACGCTCAGGGTGCAGAAGGTCACAACTGACACTCTGCGGGAGTATCGCCGCTTGCGCGTTAGTGAAGGCCGTTCAGAGTCTACTGCCAACCGTGAGCTTGCCTTGCTCCGTATTGCCTACAGGAACGGGCAGAAGGATACACCCCCGAAAGTTCTCATGGTTCCGCACTTTCCAATGGTGAAAGAGGAAAATGTCCGCACGGGCTTTCTGAGGGACGAGCAGTACGCCGCACTGCTGAAGGAACTTCCCGCCGAACTTCAGCCCCTATTCGTGGTCGGGTATGAGACCGGAATCCGGCTGGGCGAGCTTAGGGCGGTTCGCTGGGAGCAGGTTGACATGGCGGAAGGTTTCATCACGCTCGAAATGGGCGAGACGAAAAACGGCGAAGGCCGAGTGGTACCCGTCTTAGCTGGGGACATGAAAACCCTGCTTACCGAGGCAAAGAAGCAACGAGATGAAAACTGGCCCACTAGCCCTTGGGTGTTCAACCGCGAAGGAGAACCCATCAAGGATCTCAGGTGGGCATGGGCGAAGGCATGCGAGCGCGCTGGCGTGCCCGACCTGAAATTCCATGATCTGCGCAGAACGGCGGTGCGCAATATGCGCCGCGCTGGCGTCCCCCAGGTGGTCCGCATGAAGATCTCGGGACACAAAACAGACAGCATGGAGAGGCGCTACTCCATCGTTGACGGTGACGATATCAGCATTGCAAAGCGGCTCATGGAAGCGCGGACGAAAACGGCGTGACTGTGCCCGAACTGTGCCCACTGCAAGGCCACTCCCGCAGAGGTGGCCTTTGGCCCTTCTCGCCCTTTCCCGAGTTTTCCTCTGTGCCCAAAATGGACGGGCAGAAGACCAAACAATGGGCACAATTGCGGGCACAGTGACCGAGAATACAGCACTAACTTTGCTTGTGAATCTTCAGTAACTGTTTTAGAATGTGTGGTGCGGATGAGAGGACTTGAACCTCCACGGAGTTGCCCCCACTAGAACCTGAATCTAGCGCGTCTGCCAATTCCGCCACATCCGCATGTCTATGGCACTTTTGAGTTTACCACGTTTTCTGGGAGGCGCAGCGGCAGTGGATTCAGGAGGTGGGTTCAGGGGTTCAGGAGTGGATCGCGGTCAGGCCGGAGTCGGGCTTCAGTCCACCTCGTCAGCCGACAAAGCGCGCTTCATCAGGTCTGCGCACTCCCGCTGAAGGACAGGGACGTCGGTCTCGATTATCGCCCAGACCAGCGCGTCGTCTACAGTCGGGTACTCATGCGTCAACTGATTCCGGAAGTCGACGATCCGGCGCGCGCGGGTAATTTCTGCAAATGTTGCCGGCGCAACCCGGGCGAGCGCGGCGACGGCTTCGCCGATAATGATGAACTCACGTTCGACCGATGAGCGAACCAGCCGAGTGCATTGGTACCCCACCAGATTCATGCCCTTGACGGCACCGGTGATGGCTTCGCAAGATTCGAGAATGTCGCTCAAGTAAGCGCGCTCATCACGCGGCATAGAGGAGTTGCTTCGTGCGCTCGATATTGCGAGCGAGGTACCGGTTCTTCACTGCTCCGACCATCACCAGGTCAATCTCCCGGCCCAGCAAGGCCCGGAGATCGTCACGAAGACCGAAATAGGCGTCGACGCGAGCGTACGGTGCCATGGGGCCGAATGCAACCAGCAGGTCCAAGTCGCTCTCACTCGGCTTGAAGTCATCCCGCAGCGCCGAGCCGAATGCCTCTAAGCGGGCCACCCCGTAACGTGCGCACAACTTTTCCAAAGCTTCACGCCTTGATGTGAGAAGACTGGTCACATCCATATTGTAGCGGAACTGTTGTGGCCCCTACGGGAAAGTGTCTGCCGTGGGTTCCCGGCTTCGGAAAGTCCGCCACCTGCAAGGACATGCCCGTAGCTTCCCCCAAAAAAAACGTCCCTAATCTAGCGCGTCGGCCAATTCCGCCACATCCGCAACGCTTGTGGATAGCGTCCCCTGTTCTTCCAAGCGCGCGGGTGGAAGTCAAATCGCCATTACGCACGCCGCGGGACGGCGCCGCGCGCACCCCGGCGCTAGAATGAACCCATGGAGCCGGCAAGCAAGTCTGAAAAGCTGAATACCTTCATCGAGGCCGCCAAAACCAAGGGCGCCGCGGACGACTTCCTGGTCAACCTGCTCCGCGAACAGGGCTGGGCGGCCAAGGATATCTACGCGGCTTTCGGACGCTATTACGAGAGCTTAACCGGGCTCCCCGTGCCGGTGCGCGCCGGCGGCGCCGGGGAAGCCGCCCGCGATGCATTTCTCTACCTGCTCGCTTTTTCCACGCTGGGAACGTGGACCATCGCGCTTGGCTCGCTGCTGTTCACTTACATCGACCGATGGTTCCCGGATCCGCTGGCGCAACGGAGCTTCCAATTCCACCGTGAGATATCCGGCGAAATGGCTTGCGTCATCGTGGCCTTTCCCATCTTCCTGCTGGTGATGCGCTTCATCCTGCGGGAAGTGGAGACTCGTCCGGAGAAGCTCGGATCGGGCGTGCGCAAATGGCTGACCTATATCGCGCTGTTGTTCGCGGCGGGCAGTGTGATTGGCGATTTGATCACGTTCCTCACCTACTTTCTCGAAGGAGAATTGACTACGCGGTTCGTCCTGAAGGTGTTGATGGTGATCGTCATTGCCGGAAGCGTGTTCTGGTATTACCTGGTCTCGCTCAAAAAAGGCGCCGGAAATGTCGAAACATAGAGACCTTTTGTTGGCGGCCGGGGCGCTGATCGTCGTGCTGATCGTGCTGGCTCTCGGCTTCCAGCGACTGGGCCCGCGGGAGCACTGGCGCGCCGTCAAAGCGGACGCACGCCGCATAGAGGACCTGCGATCCATCGCGCAGCACATTCATTTCCCGCAGAAGAAGGTGCCGGCCACCTTGGCCGAGCTGCCGAATATCTCTGGCGTGAGTCTGAAAGATCCGGTGACGCAGGCGCCGTATGAATTCCATCCAAAGTCCGGCATGGCTTACGAACTGTGCGCCACCTTCGCCACAGACAGCGCCCCGGACGAAGAGGGGCTTCAACCGAAGTTCTGGATCCATCCCAAAGGGCGCCATTGTTACGAGCTGGATGCCACCGAGACCCCGGCATTTTTTTGACCCGCTGGCACCTTGACGATCGCCGGGCCTTCTTGCAGCGCTCCATTGGGGCAGGCCGCAGACGGATCGCCGTGTCGCCCGCTCCCCGGCTCGCCCCCTCGCCCGCTCGAAACATCGACGCCGTTTGTCGATGTGGGCGCGCCTTGCGCGCCTATGCGAACTTGCTTGCCTAGGGCGTCCGCTTTTAGGATAGACTTAATAAGGCTGCCCGGCTTCGAGAACCGCGTTTGGTTTTTCGGCGGCGCGGCCGTGAGCCGCAAAAAGAAGACAAACAAGCCCCACGCAGGTTGCGTGGCTGCGGCGATTGCCACCTGGCAACGCCCGAGTCGAGCGCCTCAAAAGGAAGTTAAATGGAAGACAAACTGAAACTGGCCGTGTTCATCGACTTCGATAACATCGAAATCGGCGTCAAATCCACGCTGCATCGGGATTTCGATGTGGCCGCCGTGCTGGATGCACTGAAGGAACGCGGCGAAATAACCACCTGTATCGCCTATGCTAACTGGGGACGCCAAGAGGCCGCCACGCGCGCCATGACGGAGCACGCCGTGCAGATGGTGCAGCGCGACCCCTCGCCGCGCGGCGACAAGAACGGCGCCGATATCAACCTGGCTCTGGATGCGCTGGAGATGGCCTTCACGCACGACCACATCAACGCGTTCGCCATCGTCAGCGGAGACAGCGATTTCATCGCCTTGCTCAACAAGCTGAAACAGTACGATAAGCGCGTATTCGTGCTGGGCGGGAAAGCCTTCACCAGCACGATTCTGCAGAAGAACTGCCACGAGTTCATCAGCTACGAATCGCTGCTGGATGAGCCCAAGCCGGCACAAGTGCAGCAGCCGCGGGCCGCGCACCAGCCGCAACAGCAGCGGGGGCAGCAGCAACCACACCGGCGTCCGGCGCCGCTCGATTTGGCCCAGGCCATGCCGCTGGTGGAGCGCGCGCTGCAAGCCCTGGAGCGCCGCAGCGTGCGGCCACAACTCGGGCTGCTGAAATCCACGATGCTACAGCTCGATTCCACGTTCAACGAGAAAGCCTACGGATCGGGCTCGTTCACGGATTTCGTGGAGAAGCTGCAAAAAGCCAACTATGTCCATGTCACCGGCGGCGAAGGCCGCTACATGATCAAGCGTATTGGCGCGGCCGCCGCCGAGAAGGCCAACGTGAAGCCGGAAGCCGCCCTGCCCGTCTTGCGCGACGTGCTGGAGACGCACCGCCTGGAGGTGGACGAGGGCATGCAAGCCGACACGCTGGCCGAGTGGGTCAAGCAGGAGCACCCCGACTACGACTGGAAGCAATATGGATTCCAGGAATTCAGCGAATTGCTGAACTACGCGCAGGACAAGATGGTGGTGCGCGTAAATCCGGACGAGGAGAAGGGCCTGATGGTGTACCTGGGTCCGGAGTTCCATCCGCCCGCGGCGCCCGAGCCTCCTCCGGAGCCGGCCATCGAAGAGGAAGTGGAAGAGCCGCAGCCCATCGTTGCCGGCCAGCCCACAGCCGCTGGGATCATCCCGGACATCGAGCCGCCTACGCGCGGCCGCGGCGGCCGCAAGACCGCGCAACCCAGATCCGGGGGGCCGCCGAAGAAGCGCGCGCCCCGGCGCAAGAAGGTGGAGCCGGCGCCAGAGTAATCGGGGTGAGTGCTGCTCACGCTCGCGGAGTTCGGCAGTTGCAGCCTGCGTGGCGTTTGCGCTCCAAGGGAACCGCTGCTCGACGCTGCACCCGCGCGTAGTAAAGTTCAGGCCGCCGCGCGAAAACATGGCTCGCGGCATCGGTGTCGCGCCGAGCGGCAACATTTGAGCGGTGCGCACGCGGTCACTCAGCGCTCTGAATTTCGTAACAACTGTGAACCGGAGAGAAAGGCACGTCACCAGATGGGCGGCCAGAACGCAAGGGAGCCACGCGGAAGATTTCCGGCTGCAAGGCGCGCCAAGGCCATTTCGCGGAGCCTCTCTCAAGGCACGGGGTCCGGCGTGCCAAGGGGAACCGCTGAAGTACACGAGAGGAGCCTCTTAGTGGTCAACACCAAGCCGTGGCGAATGCCCCATTTCCGTACGGCTTGAATCGAGTACTCCGAACAGGTTGGCCGGTAGCGGCAATGGATGTAAGGCTGCAGCAAGGGCCGCCCGAAGTGTTGATAGCCGTGGACCGCCGCGAGGTAAGCGCGGGTGGTGATCTGCTGGCTTGGTTGGCGGAACGAGTCGAGCGCGGCTAGAGCGTAGAGCAGCACCACCGGCGCGAGGTAGGTTTCCGGCCGCTTTAGGCGTTCCCGCAATGCGGACATTTCGCGCTGGCCTGCAGCCGCTGGTTGCCGCAGCTCGGGCAGCGGATCAGATTGCCCTGGGGCCGCGAGAAGATGTAGAGAATCAGCCCGAGGACGCTGGTAAACATGACCAGTATCATCCAGATCACCGCGCTATCCATCCCTCGGGCTTTCGCGTCGCGCGCCACCCACACCAGCATCGCGATGTTGAGGATGATAATGGCGATGGGGATGAACATCAACGACCCGCATAGGGCGCACCCGGCGGCTCCCGAATCCCCTCTCTGAGCCCATACGGCGGGGCTGGCGAAGAGGAGGCTTGTCAACATCCACATGAACCTTTGACCTTTGTGCATCCGGCGTATTCTCCTTTTTGCTCGGGTGCCCGAGATGTAGCGGACGGCCCCGAGGACCGCATTGGCCGCGAAGGTGCGACCTAGGAACTGTATCGTAACTTACAGCTGTTGGCAAGCAGCGCAGCGAAAGCGTGCAAACGTAGGCATAAGCATCTTGGGATCCCGTGCCGCGCCCGGAACAAAACGGCAAGGCGCGGTACCCGGTAGAATAGAGATATATGGGGCCGGGACGCTCTACTGGGATCGCACTCGAGACACATCCGCACGAGTACAAGCATTGGCGCATGGTGGTCGAACCCCCGCTTGCCACATTGACGATGGCGGTGGCCGAGGAGTCTCCCGTCGTCCCCGGTTACAAGCTCAAGCTCAATTCCTACGATCTTGGCGTGGATATCGAACTGGCGGACGCGGTGGCGCGACTGCGTTTCGAGCACCCCGAAGTGCACGCGGTGATCGTCACCGGCGGCCTCGACCGCATCTTTTGCGCGGGCGCGAACATCCACATGCTGGCCACTTCCACGCACGGCTTCAAGGTCAACTTCTGCAAGTACACGAACGAAACACGCCTGGCGATCGAAGATGCTTGCGCGCACAGCGGACAGCATTACCTCGCCGCGTGCAACGGCACTACCGCGGGCGGCGGATACGAACTGGCGCTCGCTTGTGAGGAAATTTACCTCGTGGACGACGGCAACTCGGCGGTGAGTTTGCCGGAAGTGCCGCTGCTCGGCGTGCTGCCGGGCACTGGCGGATTGACGCGCGTGGTGGACAAGCGCAAGGTGCGGCGCGACTTGGCGGATGTCTTCTCCACTTTGGCGGAAGGCATCAAAGGGAAGCGCGCGGTGGAGTGGCGCCTGGTCGATGGTGTGTTTCCACGCAGCCGCTTTCAGGAGGCGGTGCGCGAGCGCGCGCTGGAACTGGCCGCTCGCGAAACGCAGCCGCGTGGGCCGGGTATCGTGCTGGACGCGCTCGCGCCCGAGGTGACTCAGGACTCGGTGCGCTACCGGCATGTGGATCTGAAATTGAATCCCGGCGAGCGCACAGCGGAACTGACGATTCACGGACCCGTTGGCGAGCAGCCGGAAACGCCGGAGGCGATTCAGCGCGCCGGCGCGGACTTCTGGCCGTTGCGCGCTTTCCGCGAGATCGACGACGCGCTGCTGCGGCTGCGCTTCCAGTACGACGAGATCGGCGTGGTGTTGCTGAAGACGCGTGGCGCAATCGAGGCCGTGAAGCAGATCGACACCACCCTTTACCATCTTCGCGAGGACTGGTTCGTCAACGAGATCCTGCTGCTGATGGCGCGCACGCTGCGCCGCCTGGATCTCACCGCGCGCAGCCTGTTCGCGGTGGTGGATGCCGGGTCATGTTTCGCAGGCAGTCTGCTCGAGGTCGCGCTGGCGGCGGATCGTATCTACATGCTGCGCGATTCCGCCGGTGAAGTACGGGTGGCCTCGTCTGCGTTGAATGGCGGCCTGCTGCCCATGACGCACGGCCCGTCGCGGCTGCAGGTGCGGTTCCTGGCCGAGCCCGCACACGTGGAGGAGATCGTCAGCGAATCCGAACCCTTCGACACGTCCGCGGCGGAAGAGGCGGGACTGGCGACCGCGGCGGTGGATGAGATCGATTGGGAAGACGAGCTGCGCGTGGCTTTAGAGGAGCGCGTCAGCCTGTCTCCCGATGCCCTGACCGGCATGGAGGCCAACCTGCGTTTCGCCGGCGCCGAGAACATGGATAGCAAAGTCTTCGGTCGGCTTTCGGCCTGGCAGAACTGGATCTTCTCGCGACCCAATGCCACTGGCGAGCGCGGGGCACTCACGCTGTACGGCAAGCCGGAACGGCCGCAATTCAACTGGCGGAGGACCTGATGTCGCTCTATGAACGCATTCCGAACAACGTGAACCTTTCGACCGACAAACGCCTGCTGCGCGCGCTGGAGCACTGGCTGCCAAACTACATGCAGTGGTGGAGCGACATGGGTCCGGAAGGATTTCAAGCCGACGATGTATACCTGCGCACGGCCACATCTGTCGAGCAGGGCGGGTGGGCGCACTTCGATTACGTCAAGATGCCGGACTATCGCTGGGGTATCTTCCTGGCCCCTCCGGAGCACGATCGTCGGGTGGGCTTCGGCGATCATTTCGGTAAACCAGTGTGGCAGGAAGTGCCGGGCGAGTATCGCAACATGCTGCGGCGGCTCATCGTCACGCAGGGCGACACGGAGCCCGCCAGCGTGGAGCAGCAGCGGCTGCTGGGCCAATCGGCGCCCAGCCTGTACGACCTGCGGAACCTGTTCCAGGTGAATGTGGAAGAGGGACGCCACCTGTGGGCGATGGTCTACCTGCTGCATTCGTACTTCGGGCGCGACGGCCGCGAGGAGAGTGAAGAATTGCTGGAGCGGCGCAGCGGCTCGAGCGACAAACCGCGCATCCTGGAGGCGTTCAACGAGCCCATTGAAGACTGGCTCTCGTTCTACATGTTCACGACGTTCACCGATCGCGATGGCAAGTACCAGTTGCTGGCGCTGGCGGAGAGCGGCTTCGATCCGCTTTCGCGCACCACGCGGTTCATGCTGACCGAAGAGGCGCATCATATGTTTGTAGGCGAATCCGGCGTGCGGCGGGTGGTGCGGCGCGCCTGCGAGATCATGCGCGAGACGGGCGACGACGATGTGCGGCGGCAGGGCGGCGTGGATCTGCCGACGGTGCAGAAGTACATCAACCTGTGGTTCAGCCTGAGTCTGGATCTGTTTGGCGGCGAGGTATCGAGCAATGCCGCGAGCTTTTTTTCGGCGGGGATGAAGGGGCGCGTGCAGGAGGAGAAGTATCCGGACCACCTGGCGCTCGAAGGCTCGTATCACGTCGGCGGCGAGGATATTCCGCTACGCAACGCCATGAATGAGGTGCTGCGCGATTCTTATATCGAGGACTGTGAGAAGTGTATCGCACGCTGGAACCGGGTGATTGACGAGCACGAGATCCAATACCAGTTGCGGCTGCCGGACCGGCGGTTCCACCGGCATATCGGCGCATACTCGGCGGGATGGTTCCATCCGCAGGGACACAAGCTGAGCGAGGAGCAGTGGAACGCGCGGCGCGACGAATTCCTGCCTGGAGAAAAGGACTTCGCTTACGTGCGCAACTTGATGGCGCCGGTGATGGAGATCGGCAAGATCGCGCATTGGATTTCGAAGCCGACTACCGGGATTCATGGGATGCCGTTTGAGTTTGAGTACGTGCGGCGGGAGCAGTAGGAGACGCTACAATAGCTGAGTATGCGTGTTCGGACGCTCTGGATTTCGGGCTTCAGTTCGTTTGAGAAGGTGCAATGGGCACCGGGAAGTCTGAACGTGCTTATCGGTCCAAACGGGTCCGGAAAGTCAAACCTACTTCGGGCCTTGGATCTGATTCGTGCCTCTGCGGCGGGCAACCTGCGCGATTTCGTGCTCAGCAGGGGCGGGCTGCCGCGGCTGCTATGGGGCGGGCGAGCCAGATGGATTCAGTTTGAAATTACCACTGCTCCAGATCAAGCATCAGCGTTGGACCAAGCGTACATATTGCGTGTAGAACCTGCGGCCGGGTCCGCCGGCTTCGCAGTAACCTACGAATTGGTCGAGTTTCGCGGACCGTCACTGGAGGCAGTTCCGCCGCGCCTGCGCCGTTGTGGGGACGAGTTGACCATTCGGGACGATAACGAAAACGTTGCAGGGGGTTCGGCCCAACATCTCCCGGCAACGGAGACGGCTCTCTCAATGGTTTCAGCTCTCTGGAGTAACACGATCCCATATCAGTTGCAGCAGCAGCTAAAGGCATGGAACATCCACCAACACCTGCAGGTTGGCGAAGACGCGCCAATTCGACGGTCTGCTGTCGCCAGAAGAGAGACGCGCATCTCACCTAACGGACAGAACCTCATCCCAGTTCTCACAACGCTATACGAGGGGGACTTCAAAGATGCAATCGACAGCGGTATGTCTGCCGCCTTCCCCGACGACTACGGCGAGTTGATCTTTCGCGAGACAGAGCCAAACCGCATCCAGCTATATATCCGCCGGAAACACGGAAACCGCGAGGACAGTGCCGCTGACTTGTCGGACGGCACTCTGCGTTTCTTAGTCCTGGTAGCGATCCTAGCCACACCCGACCCGCCGCCGCTCATCGCCATCGACGAGCCCGAGGCGGGCTTGCATCCGTCCATGCTCCCGATCATCGCGGAGTTTGCGGCGGAGGCTGCGACCCGAACGCAGGTCATCCTTAGTACCCACTCGCCGCAGATGCTCGACGCATTCGGCGACACTCTTCCGGCTACGACTATCTTCGAATGGGCCGGCGACCACACTGAACTGAAGACTATCACTGGCGACAAATTGAAGAAGTGGGTTCAGGAGTATTCACTGGGCCGTTTCATGTTCTCAGGCGAGGCCGCCGCGGTCTTGTGAACTTCGCGCTCTTCGTCGAGGGCCCCACGGAGCGCGCCATCCCGGCGTTCCTCAAGCGCTGGCTCGATCCGAGGCTTCCACGTCCGGTCGGAGTCGACCCCGTGCGATTATCGGGGAGCGGCGAATACTTGAAGATCTTTGCCCGGCGGGCCAAGAAAGACCTCGATTCTGGACGGTTGATTGGGGTCATCGGCCTGCTGGACTTGTACGGCGCACCCTTGCGGTTCCCATATAACCACGCCTCGGTTTCATGAACCGCGAAGTGCTGCAGAAAGCGCGAGTCCCCAACTTGACGCTCCAACTCAGCCTTGGCCCATGCATACTTGGCATCGATGGTTGAGTTCTGAATTGAGCGATCCGAGCATATTTCCGGCCTCGATCCGACCGCGCGTGGAGAAGCTTGCGGACCGACCGGAATCCATCGACTTCCAGGAGCCGCCATCGAAACTTCTGCGCGTCCTGTATCAGGCCGCTGGACGTAACTACAAGAAGGTGACCGACGGTTCGGCATTGTTCATGCAACTCGATCCGGAAGTGGCCTGCGCAAGATGTCCGCATCTGAGTCTGCTCTTGAACGATATGCTGTCGCTCGCCAAAGCGGCTGGCTGAAATCACGCCTCCGCTTCCCCCTCCAGGCACGCGCGGTCGAGAATGACCACCTGTGTCCCTCCATTTTTAAGGAGGCCGTCCGCGCGGAAGCATGCCAAGTTGCGCGAGACGATGCCAGATGTCATTCGGAGAAGCAGCCTAGCAAGGCCAACAGGCCAGCGGTAAGCAAGTGAAAACATTGGTCGGGGCGGTCAGATTTGAACTGACGACCCCCTGCGCCCAAGGCAGGTGCGCTACCGGGCTGCGCTACGCCCCGACATTTGTTACTTCCTTGATTCTAGCCCACCGCGCACTCGTGCTGCACGCCCACACCAGCCCACACCCAATCGCCAAAGCCCCGCCTTCAGCCTCGAAAGCCAAAATCGACTCGCCCGACGACCGCATAATCCATATCCAAAGTTAACTTTCATAGACCTTTATGTATCTTTCGTTGCTAGTGCCATGCGACGGCTAAAGGCTTAATCTGGAAATGCACTGGGAACCCTGCCTGCAATGAACGCGTAGGCGGGCGCCTCGCGAGCCGATTCGGATGCTCGGCTCAGACTACAGAACTGGGATCATATAATGCCAGCCGGCTGGATTCAAGGGTGAGGATCGGACCGATGGACAATCGACAGATCAGCGGCAGTCGCATTCTCGTTGTAGACGACCATTTACCGAATATCGAGTTACTCGAGTTCATTCTGAGCGGCAGCGGGTACGGCAACCTCCGGAGCACCACCGACGCCCGCGAAGCGATTCCGCTTTTCATGGAGTTTGAGCCGGATCTGGCGATTGTCGACCTGAGGATGCCTCAAATCGACGGCTACGCGCTCATCTCGCAATTCAGATCGCTCACGCCGGCCGGCTCCTATCTGCCGATCCTGGTCCTCACCGCCGACATCTCCCGGGAGGCAAAGCAAAAGGCCCTGGCGATCGGGGCCAACGACTTCGTCATCAAGCCTTTTGATGCGAGCGAGGTTCTTTTGCGGGTTCACAACCTGCTGCACACGCGCCTGCTTTATCGCCAGATTCAAGGACAGAACCGGTTGCTCGATGAAAGGGTGCGCGAGCGCACGCGCGAAGTCGAAGAATCGAAGCTCGACATTCTGCTCCGCCTGGCGGTGGCTGCCGAGTATCGGGACGACGCTACGGGTGCGCATACGCGGCGCGTCGGAAGCATGTCGGGCCTGCTGGCACAGGCGCTGGGCCTCTCGGATTCCGAGACCCGATTGATTCGACTGACGTCGCCGGTGCATGACATCGGAAAGATCGGAATCCCCGATCACATCCTGCTCAAGAAAGGCAAACTCACACGCGAAGAGTTCGAGACGATCAAATCGCACGTTCTAATTGGAGGCAAGATTCTATCGAGAGGCAAATCCCCCCTCTTGCAGATGGCGGAAAGCATCGCCCTGTATCATCATGAACGCTGGGACGGCTCGGGCTATTGCGCCGGATTGGCCGCGGAATGGATCCCGTTGCCGGCCAGGATCGTGGCGGTGGCGGATGCCTTCGACGCGCTCACACACAAACGACCCTACAAACCTGCCTGGACTCCGGCGGAGGCCATGGCCGAGATCCGTTGCCAGAGAGACCGGCGTTATGATGCGCGGGTCGTGGACGCCCTTCAGACACTCATTTCGAGCGGTCAGATCATGGCAGACCAGACCGTGCGAAGCAGCGCTGCCAATGGGAGATGGGCCGAGAATGCCTTTCCAAGTTCGGTCGCATGTTAGGTTTTTAGCGGCGAATTCTCCCGCAAGTTGTTGAATCGGTTGGCTTTTATGCGATAGCATAAGCCCGGCCAAGTGGCCCTGCTTCGCAATTTCAGAACCACACCGGAATGCCATTGGACATTCGGTCTGCCGTTATGGTACATTCACAATGTCCCCAAAAGACGCTCAATGGGAGGTCTGTGCTTCTAGTGCGGACCGCTTGCACCAGTGAGGAGTTATGGCACATCAATCAGGAAAACAATATCAAGCTGCGGCCAAGCAGGTCCAAGCGCGCGAGTACCCGCTGGAGGAAGCCGTGCCGCTGCTGCAGAAGATCAAGTACGCCAAGTTCGATGAGACCGTCGAGGTCCATCTGCGTCTGGGTGTAGACCCCAAACACGCCGACCAGATGGTGCGCGGCACCGTGGTGATGCCCAACGGCTTGGGCAAATCCAAGAAGGTGCTGGTGATCGCCGGCGGCGATAAACAAAAGGAAGCCGAAGAGGCCGGCGCCGATATCGTGGGCGGCGAGAACATGGTGAACAAAATCCAGTCGGAGAATTGGACGGATTTCGATGCCGTGATCGCCACGCCGGACATGATGCGCTCGGTTGGCAAACTCGGCAAAATCCTCGGCCCGCGGGGGCTGATGCCTAATCCCAAGACCGGCACAGTGACGCAAGACGTTACCAAGGCCATCAAAGAGATCAAGGCCGGTAAGGTGGAGTTCCGCGTGGATAAGACCGGAATCATTCACGCACCCGTGGGCAAGATCAGCTTCACCTCCGACAAGCTGGTGGAAAACGCGTCCAGCCTGATCAGCGCGGTAGTAAAGGCGAAGCCGCCGGCTGCCAAAGGCAAGTACGTGAAGAGCGCGACCATCTGCTCGACCATGGGGCCGGGCGTGCATCTGGACGTGGCAGTATTCAGCGCCAAGACGGCCACTTAGTTTCTGCGAGTGTCGACATGAAGAAGAAAGAAGATAAGCAGAAAGATCTCGAAGCCCTGCATCGCGAATTGCAGCAGTCGCCGAACCTGTTTGTCACAGGCTACGAAAAGCTGCGGGTGGAGCAGGATTTCGAGCTGCGCAAGACCATACGGTCCGCGGGCGGCAAGTATCGCGTGATCAAGAACAACATCGTCGAGAAGGCCGCCGAGGGTACTGCCGCGGAGGAGGTCCTGAAGAACCTGCGCGGCATGACCTCCTTGGCATACACCACCGCCGATCCGGTGGCGCTGGCCAAAGCTCTAACAGCCTACGCCAAGGCCAATCCGACATTTACGTTCAAGGCCGGTCTGGTAGAGGGCAGGGTCATCGATGTAAAGTCGATCGGCGACCTAGCCAACATGCCGTCGAAGGACGAGATCTTCGCGAAGCTGCTGTTCCTGATCAAGTCGCCAGGACAGCGGCTGGCATCGGCCATCGGTGCGGTGGGCAGGAATTTGGCCGTGGCGTTGGATCAGGGCTGCAAGGAAAACAAGTTCAAGGGCGACGATGGCGGGAACACTACGGGCGTGCCCGTGGTTTAAAGCTGATAGCTGAGAGCTGGAAGCTAACGATTTTTTTTGGAGATAGGAGTATTTAGGAAAAATGGCGGACATCAACGCAATTGCAGATCACATTCAAGGGCTGACGCTGCTGGAGGCTTCCCAGCTCGTCAAGCTGTTGGAAGAAAAACTAGGCGTTTCAGCGGCGGCAGCGGCTCCGGTCATGGCGGCCGGCGGTGGCGCGCCGGCAGCGGCTGCCGCGGCAGCCGAGGAGAAGACGGAATTCACCGTTGTTCTGACTGGGGTTGGTCCCAACAAGATTAACGTCATCAAGGCGGTTCGTGAAGTCACCAGCCTGGGTCTGAAGGAGGCCAAGGATTTGGTCGACGGCGCTCCGAAGCCCATCAAGGAAGGCGTCAATAAGGATGAGGCCGAGGCCATCAAAAAGAAGTTCACGGATGCCGGTGCGACCGTGGAAGTGAAGTAGCGACGTAGGTTTAATACCTGCAACTTGTTGGAACCAAAGGGCTATTTTGCTCTGGTTCCAGGGCTGTTTGACGACCGGGGTGGGCTCTGGTAAGATAAACGGTTGGGCTCGTGTTCCAACCGGATTCGATCCCTATTGGTGACCGTGAATTTCGAATCCTGGCAATTCAATTGCAGTCGGCGCGAAACTGCAAAGAGGGGATGTGTGTCCCTAGTTGCATCTGCAATCCAAGGTCAGGATTCGTGTGCTTCGCGTCACTCCTTTCCCTCGCCCTTCTCAGCCCATTTCGCTGACGACTTCGACCCGAGTCTCCGAGTGAGCACCATTCCGGTTCCAATGTGGCGCCGGTCCCTCGATCCCCTTATGGCGGCCAGTCCCAGGAGCGATGCTCCTCCGGGTTCGCCGGTGGTTTGGTAGTTGTAGCTCTTTTGCTTAGGCTGTTCGGCCCTCAGGAGTGTAAAAAACATGGATATACAAGCAGGCGGCGCGGCCCCCGAGCGAGTTGATTTTTCCAAGATCAAGACTTCGATCCCGATTCCGAACCTCATCGAGGTTCAGAAGAAATCTTACGAGCGGTTCTTGCAGATGGACCTGCTTCCCAACGAGCGGGAAGATACCGGCCTGCAGACCGTTTTCAGCTCGGTTTTTCCCATTTCGGATTTTCGCGGCGTCAGCGAGCTGGAGTTTGTGGATTACTCCATCGGCAACTGGGAATGCAAGTGCGGCAATCTCAAAGGCCTACACCATTTGCGTTCCACCTGCCGGAACTGCGGCGCAACCATCCGAACGGATCCGTTCCACGCAGGCGATGTGCTTTGCCACCACTGCGGCACGTTCAACAAGAACGTGGTGACGTTCTGCAACAAGTGCGGCGACCCCGTAGGACTGCAGTTGAAGTACGACATGGTGGAGTGCCAGGAGCGCGGCATGACCTACGCCGCTCCGCTCAAGGTCACCATCCGGCTCACGGTGTACGCGAAAGATCCCACCACCGGCGCGAAAAGCGTGCGCGATATCAAAGAGCAGGAAGTCTTCTTCGGCGAAATCCCGCTGATGACGGACAACGGCACGTTCATTATCAATGGCACCGAGCGCGTGATCGTATCGCAGTTGCACCGGTCGCCCGGCGTGTTTTTCGAGCGCGTGCCGGCCCAGGGATATTTCCTCGGCAAGATCATTCCCTACCGCGGGAGCTGGGTGGAGTTCGAGTACGACCTCAAGAACCTGCTGTACGTCCGCATCGACCGTAAGCGCAAGTTCTATGGCTCGGTGTTTCTGCGCGCGTTGGGATTCAAGAGCGACGAACAGGCGCTGCGCGCCTTCTACACCGTGGACCGCATCTCGATCAAGGACAGCAAGCTCTACTGGAACCTCTATAACAAGGAGGGCCAGTTGACCAACGGCCTGAAGGACCTGAAGCTGTCGCACGCCATCACCACCAAGAGCGGCGAGACCATCGTCGGGCAGGGCCGCAAGATCACCACCACGCTGCTGAAGAACATTCAGGCATCCAAGATCCAACAGACGGAGATCGCGCCCAACGATCTGGAAGGCGCCTACATCGCCGCGGATGTGGTGGACATGACCACCGGCGAAGTCCTCATTGACGCCAACAACGAGCTGACCACCACCGCCATTCAGCGGCTGATGGAATCCGGCATCCCGGAATTCGAAGTCTTCTTCCCGGAGCGCGACGACGTGGGCACGGTGATCTCCGCGACGTTGCGGAAAGACAGCGTCAAAGCGCAGAACGAAGCGCTCATCGAAATCTACCGCAAACTGCGCCCCGGCGATCCTCCCACGCTGGATACGGCCACGCAACTGTTCCAGGGCATGTTCTTCGACCCGCGCAAGTACGACTTTTCGCGGGTGGGCCGCATGAAGTTCAATATCAAGCTCCACGCCGACGCCGAGCATGCGCCGGCGGACTGGCTTCGCGAACAGGAAGAAAAGTCCAAACGGGACCCGGCATACAAGAAGCTTAGCCCGTTGGATCGTCGTACGCTGGATCCCGAGGACTTCCGCGACACCATCAAGTACCTGTTGAAGCTGCGCAAGTACGCTTCCGTGCCCAACTCCGGTTACGACGTCGACGACATCGATCACCTGGGCAACCGCCGCGTCCGCGCGGTCGGCGAGTTGCTGGAAAACCAGTTCCGCATCGGCCTGGTGCGCATGGAGCGCGCCATTAAAGAAAAGATGTCCGTGTACCAGGAAATGTCCACGGCCATGCCGCACGACCTGGTGAACGCCAAGCCCGTCATGGCGGCCATCCGCGAATTCTTCGGATCCAGCCAGCTCTCGCAGTTCATGGATCAGACCAACCCCCTGTCGGAGATCACCCACAAGCGGCGCCTCTCCGCGCTCGGTCCGGGCGGCCTGTCCCGCGAGCGCGCCGGGTTCGAAGTCCGCGACGTGCACCCGACCCATTACGGCCGCATCTGCCCCATCGAGACGCCGGAAGGCCCCAACATCGGCCTCATTTCGTCGCTTTCCTGCTTCGCGTGCATCAACGAATACGGCTTCATCGAGAGCCCGTATCGTAAGGTGGTCAAGGGCGCCGTGGTGGATGAGGTCCGCATTCTCAACCCCGGCGACACGCAGTTCAAGGTCGGCGACATCATACGCCGCGCCGATATCGAGAAAGCCAATAGCGCTCTCGGCGCCAAGAAACAGGCGGCCGAGTACGAGGCGCATTGCGAGTATCTGTCCGCCTGGGAGGAAGATAAGTACACCATCGCCCAGGCCAACGTGGAACTGGACGAGAACGGCCGCATCGTTCCCGATTTGTGCAACGCGCGCCAGGCGGGCAACTTCGTATTGAAGAACCGCGACGAGATCCAGTACATCGACGTCAGCCCGAAGCAGCTCGTGTCGGTGGCCGCCAGCCTGATTCCGTTCCTCGAAAACGACGACGCCAACCGCGCTCTGATGGGTTCCAACATGCAGCGCCAGGCTGTACCGCTGCTGCGCGCCGATGCGCCCTATGTGGGCACCGGCATGGAGCGCGTGACCGCCCGCGATTCCGGCGCCGTAGTGCTCTGCAAGCGCTCCGGAGTCGTGGATTCGGTCGACTCCGAACGCATCATCGTGCGCGTGGAAGGCGGCGCCGCGCACGAAGGGCAGCTCTCCCGCGAGGTGGGCGCGGACATCTACCAGCTCACCAAGTTCAAGCGCTCCAACCAGAACACCTGCATCAACCAGAAGCCCATCGTGGCCATGGGGCAGCGAGTGGTAAAAGGTACGGTGCTGGCGGACGGTCCCTGCACCGATATGGGCGAACTGGCGCTCGGCCGCAACGTGCTGGTGGCCTTCATGCCCTGGCGCGGCTGCAACTTTGAGGACGCCATCCTGGTCAGCGAGAAGCTGGTGAAGGAAGACTACTACACCTCGATTCACATCGAAGAGTTCGAGATCGAGGGCCGCGACACCAAGCTGGGGCCCGAGGAGATCACCCGCGACATTCCCAACATCGCGGATTCGTTCCTGCGCAACCTGGACGAGAGCGGCGTGATCCGCATCGGCGCTACCGTGAAACCCGGCGACATCCTGGTCGGCAAGGTCACCCCCAAGGGCGAGACGCAGCTTACCCCCGAAGAAAAACTGCTGCGCGCCATCTTCGGCGAGAAGGCCGGCGACGTGAAAGACGCTTCGCTCTACTGCCCGCCCGGCATCGAGGGCACGGTGGTGGATTGCAAGATCTTCTCGCGCAAGGGGCAGGAGAAGGATGAGCGCTCCAAGGCCATCGAAGAATCCCAGATCGCGCGCTTGCAACGCAACCTGCAGGACGAGATCCGCATCCTGACCGACGAGCGCGCCAAGCGGCTCGGCAACTTGCTGGAAGGCAAGCATCTGCTGGCCGACCTGCACGACGAGAAGACCAACAAGCGCCTGCTGGCAAAAGACACCGATCTCACCCGCGAAATCATCGAGAAGATGAAATCGCGCGACTTGAAGCGCATGCGCTTTAAGGACAAGGATCCGCGCATCAACGAGCAGATCGACGAAATCGAAGAGATGACTTCGCGGCAGATCGCGGTGCTCGAGAAGATCACCGACGAAAAGGTCGCCAAACTGCGCAAGGGCGATGAACTGCCTCCGGGCGTCATCAAGCTGGTCAAAGTCTATATCGCCATGAAGCGCAAGCTTTCGGTGGGCGATAAGATGGCCGGCCGCCACGGCAATAAGGGTGTGATCGCGCGCATTCTGCCCGAGGAGGACATGCCGTACCTTCCGGATGGGACACCCGTCGAGATTGTGCTGAATCCGCTGGGCGTGCCTTCCCGTATGAACGTCGGCCAGATTCTGGAGACGCACCTCGGCTGGGCCGCGCATGCGCTGGGCCTGCACTACGCCACGCCGGTATTCGACGGCGCCACCGAACGCGAGATCAAGAAAGCGCTTACCGAATCGCACTTGCCGAAGGACGGCAAGACCGCGCTGTACGACGGCATGACCGGGCAGCCTTTCGAGCAGCCCGTTACCGTCGGCTACATTTACATGCTGAAGCTGTCGCACCTGGTGGACGACAAGATTCACGCGCGGTCCATCGGACCGTACTCGCTGATTACCCAGCAGCCGCTGGGCGGCAAGGCGCAGTTCGGCGGACAACGTTTCGGCGAAATGGAAGTCTGGGCTCTGGAAGCCTACGGCGCCGCATATATTCTGCAGGAGCTGCTCACCGCCAAATCCGACGACGTGTACGGCCGCGCCAAGATCTACGAGGCCATCGTCAAGGGTGAAGCGGCCATCGAACCGGGCGTGCCCGAGTCGTTCAACGTGCTCATCCGCGAGTTGCAGTCCTTGTGCCTGGACGTGGAGTTGATGAAGAAGCCGCAGGAAATTCTGGACATGGCTCCGGCGGCGGACTAGCAGAGGGTGTTGGGTGCTGGGTGCTGGCAAACGCAGCTAACGTTTGCAGTGAGTACGCCAGAACCCAGCACCCGGAACCCAGAACCGGTGCCCACGAGGCGCCTTGGAGAATAAATTGAGATCCTCCCCTTACGATAGAGCGAATTTGATCGCCGATTTCGATTCCATCCGGATCAGTCTGGCCTCGCCGGAAAAGATCCGCAGTTGGTCCCACGGGGAAGTTACCAAGCCGGAGACCATCAACTACCGGACGTTCAAGCCGGAGCGCGACGGACTGTTCTGCGCCCGCATCTTCGGCCCCACCCAGGATTGGGAGTGCTTGTGCGGCAAATACAAGCGCATGAAGCACCGTGGCGTGATCTGCGACAAGTGCGGCGTGGAAGTCACCCTGGCCCGTGTGCGCCGCGAGCGGCTGGGGCACATCGAGCTGGCCAGCCCGTGCTCGCATGTCTGGTTTTTCAAAGGTCTGCCGAGCCGCATCGGCCATCTGCTGGACATCACCCTGCGCGAGCTCGAGCGCGTATTGTACTTCGAAGCGTTCGTGGTAGTGGACCCGGGCGAAGTGCCCGACTTGAGCCGCAGCGAAGTCATCACCGACGAGCGCAAGCGCCAGCTCGATCAGGAGTTCCCCGGTAAGTTCGTCGCCATGATGGGTGCCGAGGGTATCAAAGAGTTGCTGAAGAAGGTGGACGTCGAATTTCTCAGCGAAGAAATTCGCGCGAAGATGAAGACGGAAGCCTCCCAGCAGAAGAAGCTGAAATTCGCCAAGCGCCTGCGCGTGGTGGAATCGTTCCGGAAGTCCGGCAACAAGCCGGAGTGGATGATTCTGGACGTGATTCCGGTGATTCCGCCGGAGTTGCGCCCGCTGGTGCCACTGGATGGCGGCCGTTTCGCCACCTCCGATCTCAACGACCTGTACCGGCGCGTGATCAACCGCAACAACCGCCTGAAGAAGCTGATCGAGCTGCACGCTCCCGACGTAATCGTGCGGAATGAAAAACGCATGCTGCAAGAAGCCGTGGATGCGCTGTTCGACAACGGCCGCCGCGGCCGCGTGCTGCGCGGCGCCAACAATCGCCCGCTGAAGTCGCTCTCCGATACGCTCAAAGGCAAGCAGGGCCGCTTCCGCCAGAACCTGCTGGGCAAGCGCGTGGATTATTCCGGCCGCTCCGTCATCGTGGTCGGCCCCGAGCTGAAGCTGAACCAGTGCGGTCTGCCGAAGAAAATGGCGCTCGAGCTGTTCAAGCCCTTCATCTATCACCGCCTGGAGCAGCGCGGCCATTGCACCACCATCAAGCAGGCCAAGGAACTGGTCGAGCAGCAGGACCCGGTGGTGTGGGACATCCTCGAAGAAGTCATCAAGGATCATCCCATTCTGCTGAACCGCGCGCCCACGCTGCACCGCCTGGGTATACAGGCCTTCGAGCCGGTCCTGGTGGAAGGCAAGGCCATCAAGATCCACCCGCTGGTTTGCACCGCGTTCAACGCGGATTTCGACGGCGACCAGATGGCGGTGCATATCCCGCTGTCGCCGGAAGCGCAGATCGAGGCTTCCACCTTGATGCTGTCTTCCAACAATATTCTTTCGCCGGCGCATGGCGGACCCATTGCCGTGCCCACCCAGGACATGGTGCTGGGCTGCTACTACCTGACGAAGGCGCGTCCCGGAACCAAGGGCGAGGGCCGCACGTTCGCCTCCGTGGAAGACGTGCTCATCGCGCTCGAAATGGGTGAGGTCGAGACGCTTACGCCCATCAAGCTCCGCTATACCGGCCGCGTCATCGACCTGGTGCACGCTTTCGACAACCAGAACATCCTGCACACCGAGCCCATCGAGTTCATCAAGCAGTACATGGAGACCACCGTCGGCCGCGTGATCCTCAACGATCAACTGCCGCAGGACATGCCTTTCATCAACGGCCTCCTGAAGAAGAAGGGCTTGGCGCAGCTCGTTCAGTATTGCTACCTGAAGTTCGGCTTGGTGGTCACGGTCCAGATGCTGGACGAGGTCAAGAACCTGGGCTTCCTGTACGCGACGCGCGCCGGCATCTCCATCGGCATCGACGACATGGTGGTCCCGTCCGAGAAGGCGGGCTTGGTGCGCGAGGCCGAGCGCGAAGTGGTGAACGTTGAGAGCCAGTATCAGGACGGCGCCATCACCCACGGCGAGCGCTACAACAAGATCATCGAGATCTGGTCGAAGGTCACCGAGAAGGTTTCCGACGAGATGTTCCAGGCCATGGAAGAGGACGACCGCACCGGCCGTTACCTCAATCCGATTTACATCATGGCCGACTCCGGCGCCCGCGGTTCCAAGCAGCAGATCCGCCAGCTTTCCGGGATGCGCGGCTTGATGGCCAAACCTTCCGGCGAGATCATCGAAACTCCCATCACCGCCAACTTCCGCGAAGGCCTCAACGTGCTGCAGTACTTCATCTCCACGCACGGCGCCCGCAAGGGTCTGGCCGATACCGCCCTGAAGACGGCCGATTCCGGCTACCTCACGCGCCGCCTGGTGGACGTCTCCCAGGATGTGATCATTGCCGAAACGGATTGCGGCACCACTGAGGGTATCTACGTGGAGCCCATCATCGAATCCGGTGAAATCATCGAGCCGTTGCGCGACCGCATCGTGGGCCGCGTGGCGCTCGAAGATCAAAGGGACTACGAAGGCAGCGTGATCGTGGGGGTCAACCAGGAAATTACCGAAGACCTCGCCGCCGCCATTCAGGCGGCCGGCATCGAGCGCGTCAAGATCCGCTCCGTGCTGACTTGCGAATCCAAACGCGGCGTCTGCGTCATGTGCTACGGCCGCAACCTGGCCACCGGACGGCTGGTGGAGCGGGGCGAAGCGGTCGGCGTCATCGCCGCGCAATCCATCGGCGAGCCTGGCACGCAGCTCACCATGCGTACGTTCCACATCGGCGGAACGGCCACCCGTATCTCCGAGCAATCCACCCAGGATGCCAAGTCCGACGGGTTCGCGCACTATATCGGCATTCAATACGTGCGCAGCAAGACGGGCGAGTTGATCGCCATGAACCGGGCCGGCATCATGGCCGTGGTCGACGAGAAGGGACGCGAAAAAGAGCGCTACCCGGTGGTCTACGGCGCCAAAATTCTGCTGGCCGACGGCGCGCCGGTGAAGGCCAACCAGATCCTGCTGGAATGGGATCCGTACACCTTCTCGATCCTGACCGAAGTGAGCGGCGCGGTGCACTTCAAAGACCTGCTGGAAAGCGTAACCATGCAGGAGCAGGTGGATGAAGTCACCGGTATGTCGCAACTGGTGGTGGTGGATTCGCCGGACGAGAAGCGCCAGCCCACCATCATCGTGCGGCCCGATACCGCGCAGGGGAGCCGCTCGGAAGCCAAGAAGTACCTGATGCCCACGCACGCGCACTTGATGGTGCACGACGCCGAAGAAGTGCACGCCGGCGACGTGCTGGCCAAGATCCCGCGCGAAACCACCAAGACCAAGGACATCACCGGCGGTCTGCCGCGCGTGGTCGAATTGTTCGAAGCGCGCAAGCCTCGGGAGACGGCCATCATCGCCGAAATCAACGGCGCGGTGAAGTACGGCGAAGTCAGCAAGGGACAGCGCAAGATCTATGTGGTCGGCGACACCGGAGAGCAGCGCGAATACTCGCTGCCGCGCGGCGTCCACATCAACGTCCAGGAGAGCGAGCGGGTCAAGGCCGGCGAGCCTCTGATGGACGGTCCCCGCAACCCGCACGATATTCTGGATGTGCTCGGCGAAAAGGAACTGCAGAAGTACCTGGTCAACGAGATTCAGGAAGTCTACCGGCTGCAGGGCGTCAACATCAACGACAAGCACCTGGAAGTCATCGTCCGTCAGATGATGCGCTGGGTGAAAGTCGAAGAAACCGGCGATACCGAATTCCTGCTGGACGAGGTCGTGGACAAGTTCAAGTTCCGCACCGAGAACCAGCGCGTGGTCGAAGCCGGCAGTCAACCCGCGGAGGGCCGCGCGGTGCTGCTGGGCATCACCAAGGCATCGCTTTACTCCGATTCGTTCATTTCCGCGGCCTCCTTCCAGGAGACCACCCGCGTGCTCACCGAAGCCGCCATCAGCGGCAAGGTGGACTACCTGCGCGGACTGAAGGAGAACGTCATCATGGGCCGCCTGGTGCCGGCCGGAACCGGTATGGAATATTACCGGCGGGTCAAGATCGCGGGCGAGGATGTGGTGGAGGAACCAGTGGTCGAGCCAACGCTCGAAGCCATCCCCGGTTACGACGAAGAAGCCCGCATCCAGTATGCAGGCGGACTGACCGAAGACACCGGCGACGAATCCCTGGCGGAATAGCGCGTGCGCAGCCACTCTTGGCTGCCGGGGTGGCACTCTTGCCACCGCAACTAACTTAAGGTTTTCGGATGAAGGAAATCTTCTTTGTGGTGAATGAACCGCCCGAGGGTGGATATGCCGCAGAGGCTCTCGGCCAGGCGATTTGCACAACCGCCAGCACCCTCGACGAATTGAACTGGATGGTGCGCGACGCCGTCATGTGCCATTTTGACGAACCCTCGCGGCCCAAGATCATACGCCTCCATTTCGTTCGCGACGAAGTCATCGCGGTATGAAGATCCCGCGCGATCTGGCGGGTTCCGATCTGGCGAAAGCACTACGAAGACTGGACTACAAAACAACCCGGCAGACTGCAGCCACATGCGGCTGACTACTCTCGAGGGCGGCGAGCATCATGTTAGTGTACCTCCCTATCGGAACTCTCCGGTCGATCTTGAAAGAAGTCGGCCGGCTTTTCGGCATAAGCGCCGACGATGTTGCGGCGCGCTTGCTCAGTTAAACATGGCGTTACCTATGTCACAGATTATATTTTGCCCGGCTTGCGGAAGCGATGGGATCAAGAAGGTCCGCCGAAACTGGACCGGTGAAATCCGAGGAAAGACCTACACGATCGCCGACCTCGAGTTTCACCAATGCCCGACCTGCTGGGAAAGGATCCTTGACCGCGACGCATTGCGGCGAATCAAAGCCCGCGTGCCAGAGTTCGCCGCATCGCAACTCATGGCGCGATCCGCCTGACCGGCGGCCGCCCGCTGAGGACCACCGCTGGGCTCATCGCACGTGTGCGTCCTTATCTAACGAAACGAAGCGCAACTTCAGGCTAAAGTAGCGCGGCGTTCACGCATGCCTCCTCCGACGTGGCGTCCCCCCGCCATGCTACAGTAGCGCACAGTGGAACACATTCAATCCGAGCGAAACGACAACTTGTTGATCCTGAGCCTGGCGCGGGGTAAAGCCAATGCCCTAAATTACGAGCTGGTCGAGGAACTCTATACCTCGGTAACAGCCGCGGCAGCCGACGACTCCGTGCGCGGGCTGGTCCTGGCCAGCGGCCGGCCGCGATTCTTCTCGAGCGGCTTCGATGTCCGCGAAGTCTTCGCATATGATCGCGACGGTATGACCGCGTTCTTCGGCCGCTTCATCGATCTGTATGAAAGCCTGTTTCACTTCCCCAAGCCGGTCGTCGCGGCGCTGAGCGGACATACTTTCGCCGGTGGAGCGATCCTGGCGATCGCCTGCGACTTCCGCATCATGGCGGAGGGCGACTTCGGCTTCGCGCTGAATGAAATCAACCTGGGCCTGGCGCTGTCGCCCGGCATCCGCCGTATGCTGGTGGACGCGGTCGGGATCAGTCACGCACGGGAAGTGCTGCTTTTCGGCGAACCGCTGCCCGCCTCCCGCGCGCTCGAAATCGGCCTCGTCCGCGAAGTCGCCCCGGCTGAACAGGTCCGCGACCGGGCGATCGCTTGCGCCAGAACCCTGGCCGACAAACCGCCAGTCGCCTACCGCGAGATCAAGCGATCCTTACGCGGGTTCGGAAGCGCCGGCGAGATCCCCAGCGATCGCGGCGTGCTCAACCAGTTCATTGACATGTGGTTCTCCCCGGAGGCGCAGGCGTGCCGGAAAGCCGTTGCCGCCAGGGTCTAGCCCTCGGTGGTACGGATGCCCGTTATCGAAGATTAGGCCTAAAATATTTGCTGTAAACTCGGTACCCCTTGCAAATAGTTGTAATCCGCTCTATGCTCACAGAGAGGCCACGGAAGGCAACTATGGCAAAACGCGTTGTATATCGGGTTGTTCTGTGCATGGCGTTTATGGGTCTAGGCTTGCAAGCAAGCACCCTCCTCGTTGGCGACCCGCCCGTGCTCGGAACCGGCAATTGCGATCCCTTCGGGTGTCCGGCGTTTTTTGGCTTGGGGACTTTTCAGGAAGTCTATTCGAGTTCCGCGTTCAGCCCAGGGGAAATTGCCATTAATGCCCTTACCTTCATCGACTTCCAGGTACACAACGGTGGGCTTCCCTCTGGCGACACGTTCACTTTGAGCCTGTCCTATACCTCGGATGCGCCTGGGGGCCTCAACCTGACGAATCCGAACAACAACATCACGCCAGGAACCAGTCAAACATTCTTCTCCGGGTTGCTTCCCAACCCCATACCGCAAACCGGGGGACAAGTGCTGAACATTCCCGGTACGCCGTTCGATTACAATCCGGCCGATGGCAACCTGTTGCTGACGGTCACCGTGACCGGCACGAGCAACGGATCGCCCCCTCTTTATTTGGACCAGTCGGCCTGCGGCCCCACAACCACTTGCCCTTCAGGTTATACGGTGACGACAGGCACCGCATATTTCGGCAGCGGTTTTACCGACGGCAACAATATCGGGGGATTGATTACTCAATTCACATACACCAGTCCGTTTGCCACTCCCGAGCCAGGTTCTCTGCTTCTCGTAGTTGCGGGTATCGGCCTGATCGGGTACAGTCGCCTTCGCCGCCGCACCACATAGCCGGGCCGCTCATCAGGAATCACCCCCTGGCTCTTCGGTACTATTATCAGTACCGCCGCTCCACAAGAGTGAGCCGATCATGCTCGAATTGAGTTACCTTGGTTAGGGCACTCGGGGCTGACCATGGACCAACAGGTATCCCCTGCGTTGCGGCGAACACGCTTCAAAATCGCCGGCTTCGCGCAGGCGTTTCCGTCTACCGTACTGAAGAATCGAGAGTTGGCTCTGCAGTTGGGGGTCGATCCGGAGTGGATCCGGGCCCGCTGCGGCGTGCACTCCCGATACGTTTCAGGTCCCGGCGAAACCACCACCACGCTGGGAGTTCGAGCTGCCCGCCAAGCCCCTCTGGAATACACCGTCGTTCCGTCCCGACTGCCTGATCTGCGCTACGTTTACGCCGGATTACCCGCTGTGCCCCTGCGCTCCAGCCATCGCGCACGCACTGGAACTGGGGCCGATACCCGCCTTCGATCTTAACGCCGCGTGCTCGGGAGGCGTCGTCGCCCTCATCAGCGCTTTGAGCTTTATCGCCGCGGGGACTGCCGAACGCGTGTTAGTAGTCGCCAGCGATACCGTCACCCACCACCTGGCGGACGACGATGCCCAGACGCGTATCCTGTTTGGTGACGGAGCGGCTGCTTTCCTCATAGAGGCCTGTCCCAGTACTGGCATCGCGCTGCGTTCCTGGGTGATGGGGTCCGACGGCGCAGGGGCCAAGCTCTTTCACGTGCCGCATGGCGGCTCGGCGGCCCCCTGGCAGGCGCCCGGCAATGGCGATCCCCGCGGGGCGACGGTTTCCATGCAAGGACGGCCCCTCTTCCGTTTCGCTTCCCAGCGCGGCACCGAGATGCTGCTCGAGACCTGCGCACAGGCGGGCATCCAGACGGATGACCTCGATTGGGTGCTGGTCCATCAAGCCAACATACGGATCGTCGAACAATTGCAGGAACGCAGCGGGATCCCGCCAGAGAAGTGGATCGTGAACATGGTGGGAATCGGCAACACCTGCTCCGCTTCGGTTCTCCTGGCGCTCGCCGATCTGTTGGACCGCAACATGGCCGAACCAGGCGACCACGTGCTCTTGGCTGGATTCGGCGCCGGCCTTACCTGGGCAGCAGCCCTGTTCGAATTGGGGAACGCCAAAGTTGGAAGGACCGCCTCCGCCACGGCCGACCGCTTGGCCGGGTCGGGGCCTTACCTGCACGGTCCCCGCTAGCTCGCAGAGCTATGCGCAGACCTCAGAAGCGGCAGCGCCCTATGCAGCATTGTCCCAGACACGTCTTGCAGTAGAGTTTCTTGGGAGGAACCTGCCGCTGCGACGTCGATTCAACCCTCATTGCGGCCCTCCGGCTGGCGGTCTCCATTTCGATTCGGGTCGCTGCACCCATTGGTGGGTGAAATTGGGTTCCCTGCCTCTGATTCGTTGACTGGCTCAGCATTGCAATCCCCCTCAAATCCAAATGTCCCAGTGGCTTTAGCCACTCAACGCTGGGACTTGGTTCTCAGGGAATGCAAACGGCTTGCCACTTTACTTTGCGTAGCCCACCACTACCGTATGCGGCCCGTGCGGGACCAGATGCGCGGTCATGCCGGTGAAGCCCGCTTCCTGGTACATCTTCTCCAGCTCGCGGAAGGTATAGGCATCGCCGGAAGCGGTGCTCGCCAACATGGTGAGACTGAATGAGGCGGCCATGGGCGGGGAGACGCGATCCTCATTGGGCACGAATTCCAGCGCGGCGGCGCGGCCGCCCTGCTTCATCGCTGCCCGCACTTTCTTCAGCAGTGCGACACAGGTGGGCGAGTCGAAGTGATGCAGGAAATTCGTGAGCAGGACGATATCGTACGGTCCGCCAAATTCAACCTCGAAAGCGCTGCCCGGCAGCACACTGTAGCGGGCCTCAACGCCTGCCTTACGCGCGTTGGCGCGCGCAACTTCGAGCACCGGCGCCCAATCGACCGCTACGATGTGCGCCGCGGGGCTCAACTTGGCTACCTCGATGCCGAACAACCCGTGACCGGCGGCGATGTCCAACACGCGCACGGGTCCGGAAAGTCCGTCCAGGGCAATCGCGCCGAGCGCTCCGGCCATGGGCGCCATCATCGGCGCCATGCTGTGGGCGAACTCCACCCAGACCGGGTTTTCCGGTTCCACAGTGCCTTGTCCGGGGAGTACGGTGTGGCCGCTCCGGACAATGTCCGCCAAGTGCAGGTACGGTTCCGTCAAAGCCGGGTTGCCGAGGAACCGTGCCGCCGAGGCGATGCAAGCGGGCGACCGGGGGTCCAAAAACACTGCACTGGTCGGAGTGTGCCTGTACCGGCCCTCTTCCTTGGCCAACAGCCCTTGGATCGTCAGGAAGTCGCACAGGATGCGTATCCCGCGTTCGGAGGCTCCGCACTGCCGCGCCAACGAGGCTATGTGGCCCGGTCCCTCACCAACGGCGCGAAACAGGTCCAGCTCGATCGCCGTACGCAGCGCCGCCGTGCGTTGGTGCGCCATCAGGGTTTCGAAAACAAGTTCGGGCGTGGGTGCGCCGGCCGGTCGGGGGGTTGATGCCACAGCGAGGCTCCTTATCCAGGATTTCTCGTCGAGGATCCCGGGTCTCTGCCAGTATACAACAGGCGTCCCAGTGAGCCTGCCGCAGCCCCTACCAGGGCTGCCAGAGCCGGTGTCAGCAACAGGTGAAAGAAGCAGGCGCCCCTCAGGTCTTGCAGGATAAAGGCGGCGAATTCGGCCATGCCGCTGCGCGCGAAGTCTTCATAATCGCCCTCCGCGCGAAAGACCTGTTCCTGGCGCGCCGTCCCCCAAAATGCGTAGGTAATAAGAAGCAGCGCCGCCAGCCAGATCAGCGAGGCGATCACGGCGGACCAGAATGCGCCGCGCATGCCGGCCCGGATACTGCCTGTCTTGCGGGCGGCCGCCAGCCCGGCAAGTGCGAATATCGCGAACACCGTGCCATATTCGATCCATCCCAGCCTGATATTGGTTTTGGTATCCGGAAGTATCAAGTATTCAAGGAGGATTTCGGACGTGAACAGGATACCCGCGGCCAAACCAAACCCGGCCGCCATCCGTTGCACCCTCTCGGCGTGAGGCGCCGCCCGCCCGACTCTCCGGCCCACCGCAAAATACAACCCGAGAATGACCGCCGGTCCAAGCAAGCTGAGAACTCCTCCGCCGCCCGAAATCGAATCGGGGCGGAGGAAGATCCCGGCACAAACCAGCACGGCATCCACGACTACCGCGGCGCAGACGCCTCGCCTCACGAGCATGCCGGCATTCGACACATTCACGATCATAGTCCGGCCGCGGCTATCGCGGAGCCGACTGTATGGCGTAAAATCGCCTGATGGCCGCTGCGCCCGAGCATCTGTCCGGTACCTTCTGGATTCTGGTCCTGTACGACGTCTGCGAGGAGATCCGCCTGGAAGAACTGGGTGCCATCCTGGGAGCGCAGCCAGCCGGACGCGGCCCCAGCTTCCGCGGCCCCACGCCGGAATACGTGCGGTTCCAGAAGCCGCCGGTCATCGAGTACCTGGAGCCCTTGGTGCTCGCGAGCGGCGAGCGGTTGCAACACCAGATCCACTATTACGAATACGGCGTGGTGAGCATCGAGCTGCAATTGCCGTTCGAGTTCGACTGGCAGGAACTGATGCGCCTTTCCAGCCGCTGGATCGCCGCGCCGGAGATCGAGCAGCAGGCCGCCGCCAGCGTTCGCCGCAGCCTGGAGCTTGCCCGCCCCGCCCTGGTGAAGCCCCGCGAGCAATGGCTCAGCGAAGACTACTACATCATCCAGCTCCGCCCGGTCATCAAGAGCGACGGCAGCCCGGTGACCGGCGAGGAGTTGATCGCGCATCACGGCGACGACATCGCCCAGATCGTGCGCGGCGAAATGCAGCGCTTGTCCGAGGACGAACGCACCGAGATTCTGCAATCGCGCCGCTCGTATTACCCCGAGGACTTGGTGGTGATCGGCTGGACCGCCGCCCTGGTCTACGACACGCCGGAGGGCGCGCTGCCCGCGATTCAACTGCTCGAGTATGCCAATTCGCAGTTGATCGAATTCCGCTACTACGACGATATGCTGACGCGCCTGCTGGCGGATGTGTACCGCTCGCTCGACAAGGGCAAAGGATTGCTGGCGCGCTGGCGGCTGGCGCGCGAGGCCGAGCGGCTGAACACCATCCGCCTGGACGTGCGCGAGCTGACCGAGCGCATGGATAATTCGATCAAGTTCCTGAGCGATATGTTCTCCGCGCGGGTCTACAAGTTGGCCGCCGGCAAAGTGGGCGTCACGGACTATCGCCTGCTGGTGGACGAGAAGCTCCACACGGCTGGAGACCTGTACCAGTTCATGATGGACCAATTCCAGCAGGGCCGCGCGTTCGTGCTGGAGCTGATGGTGGTGATCATTTTGGTGATCGAGCTGGTGTTTTTGTTTCGTGGGAAGGTGTAGGGGCTGAAAAAAAATAAGAGTAAATGGTATTAAAATGACAATAGTTGGCGAGGAGCACCGGGAGGTTCCGCGTTAGAGGGCTTAGGAAGGACGAAAATGAGAATCCGTAGAATGACGCAGCAAGAACGACCAGGGGCTATCCTTCTAGGGGCTGTCTTTTTCGTCATAGCTGGCATCCTGACGCTATTGCAGGGGCGGTCCCACTCAGGCAGCGTTGGAGTAGCGTCAGTGGCAGTCGGCGTAATCACCGCAATAGACATCATTCTCGAGAAATGTGGCGTCCGGTCACGACGACGAAATGCGGTAACGACAGTCCTTGTCGCCTTGACCGTCAGTTTAGTGGCTGTGTGGTGGAAACAGGGACGCTAGCTCGCGACATGTTCGCGGGAAGGCGTTGGGGAGTGGGAGCAAAAGGAGAGTAAATGGTATTAAAATGCAATTGATGGGGCGGCTTCCGGAGGCAGCCAATCCCTGACGGGCCGGCGGAGGACCAACCGATGTTTCTCAGAGCAGCAGTGGTACTCTCGCTCATGCTTGGCAACGCGTCCGCCCAGACCCGCACCGTTTGCGAGGCCCTCACGGACCTTTCGGACCTGAATGGCAGGGATGTGAACATCCGTGGCGTGTTCGCTTCGGGCGATACCGGTCAGGTACTGTTCGCATCGCCTCCATGTCCGCAGCCAACGACCCGCGACGGTTGGGCGTGGCGGGACGTCATTCGCGTGTATCCAGCGGACGGAAGGAAGAGCGCCTCGGCGACGATAGCGGACTACCGCCGGATGGCGAAAGCGCACCCTGGGTGTAAGATTCTGGTGACCCTTACGGGCCGCCTGGAAACGCGCGATCACTTTGACGTGCAAACGTTTCCGGACGGCTTTGAGTGGCCCGTTGCGTTTAAGTGGTTCGTCGCGAGGCTGTCTTATCGGACGATGGGTCACCTGGAGGCGATCCGCCGAGAGCCCGGAGAGGATGAGCAGGAGCTTGAGTGGCGTCGGAGGCCCTACGCCATGCGTGCAAGGCCGGATGCCAACGCGCCGCTGAGAAGAGCACCGCTCTGATGGACATGACGTACACGTATTCCGGAACAAATAATAACGGGCAAATCACGCAGAGCGTGGACGCCGTCTCGGGGGAAACCATCGTCTACCAATACGACGCATTGAAGCGGCTGGCATCGGCCAACGGTCTGAACTGGGGAGAGACCTACACCTACGACGGGTTCGGCAATCTGACGCAAATGTCGCCCTCGGGCAACGCGGGGGCCCCCACCCTGAGTGTGACCGTGGATGCGACCACCAACCGGATTACACCAGGTCTGCAGGTGTCATACGACAACAACGGGAACATGACGCAGAGCGGATACCTGGGGTACGACGTTGCGAATCGAATGACGAGCGCGATCGTTCAGGGTGGGACGATCTACTACGGGTACGACTCGGCCAACCGGCGGATCTACTACCGGAACACGTCGAATGCCGAGACGATCTACTTGTACGGCGCGGACGGGAAGAAGCTGGGGACCTATACGGTGAGCAGCGTGACGAACACTGCCATCCAGTTTACGCAGCAGAGCACGAATGTGTATTTCGCGGGGAAGCTGTTGGGCGTAAGCGAGGACCGGCTGGAGTCGGTGCGCTATGGCGGAGCTAGCGGAGTGGGCTACCAGGCGCAATATCCGTATGGAGTGGAATACACGCCGACGGTCAACGACCGGGAGAAGTATGCGACGTATACGCGGGATAGTTTGACGGGGCTGGATTATGCGGTGAACAGGTATTACACCAGCCTGTGGGGTAGGTTCCTGTCGCCGGACAGATACACGCGCAGCGCGCATCTCGGCAAGCCGGAGTCCTGGAACAGGTACACCTATGCTGGGAACGACCCCATAAACGCGCATGACCCGACCGGCCTCGACGAATACGTCTGCTGGGTGAACGATGATGGAGAGGAGATATGCGATTTCGGACAAACGTTCGGTGCGTCCGGCCTGGGCGTGGGGGATGACGGTGACGAGGGCTATTATGACCCCGGAGACTCCGGATCCGACGGCTTTGATCCTGGTCCCGACCCCGTTCCCGACCCTGTTCCGCTCCCGGTGCCACCCAAAAGGCCGAGCAAGCCGCCGACTGATCCATGCGCCAACAAGAACGCCGTCTCATTCATCAAGGCTCATTTGTCTGATGCGCAGACCCTTGCAGCCGACCTAAACGTGCCTGTCGCGTTCATTCTAGCTGTATCGGAGGACGAAAGCGCCTTCGGCAGCTCCAACTACGCCCTTCAAGCGAACAATTATTTCGGCCTCTGGCCCGGGGCGCCCGGAAACATAGGTACCTACACCAGCCCAAAGGGCGGACGGGTCTCGATCTTTAGCGGGCCCGACGGGTTTCTTAGTTCAGGACAAAGTTTCGTGAATCTTGTGGACCCCTGGGAGAATGGCGTGACAAATCCAGATCAGTTCTTCGCGGCCCTTCACAACGTCTACAAATTTGGCGCCGGCAGCACGACCAACGGCTATGTGAGCATGATGGACAATATCGCGTCGATGACGGCGGCGAGGATAAATTGCAAATAAACTTGGCACGCGTATGACACGAAAAACTACGTTCAGCAAGGCTGGAGCGTCTTTCATTCTTGTAACGCTCGCGTTTGGACTCCAAGTAGCTGGGGGTGCGCAGCCACGCCAACTGGCGCTGTCGGAAGCACGCGAGCTGGTCGTCCGATCTCTCGAACCGACGGCACGTAACCTGCCCGGGCTTGCGCTTGATACTTTTGCAAATCCATATGATGCTCCGGGATTCTACTCGTTCGAGGTTAGTTGGGCCAACCCGCACGGCTCCGTCATAGTAGGCCACTTCGCCGTTAACAAGGCGACCGGCGACGTTTGGGAGGTTGTCTCGTGTGAGAGAATTCGTTCGGACGCCCTACGGGCGCTTCAGAAAATCATGCGAAGCAGAATCGGCCTTCGCGCGACGGAACTCCATCGCCTGGAAGGCGAGACCCCCTGCGAGCGCTGAAGAAATCTCGCTCCCAGGGCACCGCGTATGCCCCGAAAAATCGAGCAGCGCGAGCCACTGGACCAAGAAGACGCTGGACGGGCTGGGGCGGGTGGCCAGCGTGCAGACGGGGAACGGGGGCACCGTCGTGTCGGAGGTCGATACGATTTACGCACCATGCGCCTGCTCGCCGCTGGGCAAGATGTCCCAGCAGTCGCAGCCTTATCCAGGCACAGGCACGGTGGTCTACACCACCTATGCTTACGATGCGTTGGGGCGCACGAAGACGGTCACGCTGCCGGACGGAGCCAGCCAGACGGCCTACACCTATCAGGGAAACGCGACCACGGTGACGGATCCGGTGGGGAAGTGGAAACAGTATGCGAGCGACGCATTCGGGAACCTGGTGACGGTGATAGAGCCGGATCCCAAGTACAACCCGGGTGCGCCGAACCGCCCCCGGCCTATCCGGTGACCAGTGCACCCCAGAACACGCTGCTCACCAGCTACAATTACGATCAGGTCAGCCATCTGGCGACGGTCGTCACCACTTCCGGCACTGTTCACGCGGTGACCATGACGTGGAACTCGCCGGGAGGCCCGCTAATGCAGACGCGCACTTTCGTCTACACGCCGACCACCTACTCGACGCTGATCCTGCCAGCCCTCTGGCTGACCTCGGCCACCAACCCGGAGAACGGCACGGTGAGCTATACTTATAACGCGGACGGTACCTTGGCCAGCAAGCACGATGCCAACGGCAACACGGAAACCTACAGCTACGACAGCTACCAGCGGCTGACGTCCATCCCCGACCGGCAGCAAACGTTCACCTACGACACCTGTCCCTCGGGCGCGACCGGCTGCACGAACGCTCCCGGCCAACTGATGCAGGCCACCTTCGGCAGCAACGTGGGGCCGAACGATTTGAGCTTCGCATACAACTATTCATACACGCCGGCGGGAAAGGTGACCGGCAAGACGCTGATGCTGCAAGCGGCCAATCATTCGCAGTATGGGGTCTTGGCTTCGGGGTCGTTAACCGTGGGCTACACATATGACAGCCAGGGCGCCCTCCTGTCGGTGACGTATCCAACGGACCCGGCTGCGGCAACCTACACCTATACGCTGGATGCGATGGAGCGGCCGACGGCGATGACGGACAATCAGAGCTTCCCGTGGGCTTCCGGAGCGTACAACAGCCTGCTGCAGTTGACGCACGTCCGGCAGGCGACTTCGTCCGGCGCGCTGATGGACATGACGTACACGTATTCCGGAACAAATAACAACGGCCAAATCACCCAGAGCGTGGACGCGATGACGGGGGAAACCATTGTCTACCAATACGATGCGTTGAAGCGGCTGGCGTCGGCCAACGGTCTGAACTGGGGAGAGAACTACAGCTACGACGGGTTCGGCAACCTGACGCAGATGTCGCCGTCGGGCACGGCGGGAGCCCCCACGCTGAGTGTGACGGTGGATGCGACCACCAACCGGATTACACCGGGCCTGCAGGTGTCATACGACAACAACGGGAACATGACGCAGAGCGGATACTTGGCGTACGACGTTGCGAATCGGATAACGAGCGCGATTGTTCAGGGTGGGACAAATCTACTACGGGTACGATTCGGCCAACCGGCGGATCTACTACCGGAACACGTCGAATGCCGAGACGATCTACTTGTACGGCGCGGACGGGAAGAAGCTGGGGACATATACGGTGAGCAGCGTAACGAACACTGCCATCCAGTTCACGCAGCAGAGCACGAATGTGTATTTCGCGGGGAGGCGGCTAGGGTTGAGCCTGGACCGGCTGGGGTCGGCGCGCTATGGCGGAGCGAGCGGAGTGGGCTACCAGGCGCAGTTTCCGTACGGAGTGGAATACACGCCGACGGCCAACGATCGGGAGAAGTACGCGACGTATACGCGGGACAATTTGACGGGGCTGAATTATGCGGTGAACCGGTATTACACCAGCATTTGGGGCAGGTTCTTGTCAGCGGACCGGAGTACGAGTAGCACCACACTCACGAGCCCACAAAGTTGGAACCGGTACGCATATGTGCTGGGGGACCCGATCAATGGGAATGATCCGAGTGGAATGTCCTTGGTGGTCGTGGATGACGGGTGCGGCGGTGACGACGGCGGTGACGACGGCGATGATGGCGATGAGGACGGCGCTGATGTCCGGCAGGGCCGCGCGGGCCTGCACGCCATGTGCGGCGGGGGTGGTTCTAGTAGCAGCGGAAGCAGCGGGGGCGCCGGTTCTGGCGGCAACTTTACAAGTGGGAGCATCACGGGCACCCAGACGTCCGGCTACGGGAACCCAACCGATGACAACGGAAATCCAATTCCTGTACCTGTCGTTGGCGATCCCAGCACCTTCAACGACGCGTATCAAGTCACTGTGGGCGGGGGAACTCCCACCGATGCACCGGGGTCGTCCACCAGCATCACCGGATCTACCGGCATCACCGGATCCTTCTCCTTCACCTGGGGTGCAGGCCCTGTTCTCGGAGGATCGATCACGATCATACCAGGCTCCGGCGGAGGTCTTTGCCTCAGCGGAGGCGGCGGGGTCGGCGTCGGAGCGGGCCCGGGCGCATCGGGAGGCATCCTTCACGCGATAAATGGCGCCCCCCTAGCACCCATCGTGCAGGGCCCATCAACGACGTTGTCGGGGGGCAGCCTCCTAGGGTTGCAAGGAGTGCGCTCGACTAGCGGTAGCGCGATTGGCGGTATAGCTACCACTCCGGGTCTCTCGGTGACCTATGGGCCAGGGGTGTGCTGGCCTTGGTGGCTCGTCGGCAGCGTTGTCTCCGTGTTGCCTATGGATAAGCCGTCGTGGCCAACCGGCCGCGTTTATGAGAAAGCTGATCCCTTTTTTCGCTGATGAATCCGGCAAGTGGGGCTCGAACATTGTCTGAAAAGCGACCGACACTACGGAGGAACGGGCTTGTGAAAGAATGGCGCCTTGGCTCGCTTGTGGGGAAAGTCCTGTTTACAACAGGAGGAGCAGGTTGGGTCCTCCTCGGTCGCTCGCCCGCGCGGCCGGTCGCGTTTCTCCTCCCGGTATTCATTGCTGTCATGGGGGTCGGTGCGCTGATGCTCAGTGCATTCACGCCCGCTTCCGAATTTCAGGGAGCAAAACGGATGCCCCAGTTGGTTCCTTTTGTTCGGGTGGGCGGCATGATTGTTGGCTGCGGGATGATGATCGGAGCGCTTTTGGTTGCAGCCGGCGTCGCATATTAATGACTTGCGTGCCCAGCCAGCGTCGATCCAGACAAGGAAGACTAATGAGCTACCTTCACGCGCGAGCGCCTGTAGTTCGCCAGATTGAAGGTGACGCTGCGGAGGACGCGAAGATAGGAACAGACATGACGCAGGGCGGGTATCTGGCGTACGACGTTGCGAATCGGATAACGAGCGCGATTGTTCAGGGTGGGACAATCCACTACGGGTACGATTCGGCCAACCGGCGGATCTACTACCGGAACACGTCGAATGCAGAGACGATCTACTTGTACGGTGCGGACGGGAAGAAGCTGGGGACCTATACGGTGAGCAGCGTAACGAACACTGCCATCCAATTCACGCAGCAGAGCACGAATGTGTATTTCGCGGGGAGGCTGCTGGGTGTAAGCGAGGACCGGCTGGGGTCGGTGCGCTATGGCGGAGCCAGCGGGGTGGGCTACCAGGCGCAATATCCGTATGGAGTGGAATACACGCCGACGGTCAACGATCGGGAGAAGTACGCGACGTACACGCGGGATAGTCTGACGGGGCTGGATTATGCGATGAATCGGTATTACACCAGTATCTGGGGCAGATTTTTGTCGGCTACTTCGGTTGGGGAGGGAACACTCACATTGCTTTCTGTGATCTACTCGTACGGCAGGACGGTGGGACAAATCGGCTGGAATATGGTGATGGGATGCTCAGGCCAGTAACGAAGCTAGTGGAGCGGTTACGCGAGTCCGATGTTACCGGACGTGTTTTTGCGACGGTTCTTGCGAGCTCGACTCACAATACCATATTGCCGATTTACCGATGGTTGCGCAGGGCGTGGGGCAGCTTTGACCCCTCACCGGCGCACGTATGGATCGTTAGCGCGGCGTACTTCAGCCTTTGCGTATGGTTGTTTGTACTACTCACGAGGAACGGAAAGCAGTACCGGGCGATGACCTTGGATGCAATTTGCGGTGGCTCTTTGATCACGGTTGCTGTCGCACTCTGGCAGCCGTCCGTGCGAACGGCATTGTCGCAAACAGGATTTGGCTGGGCAGCGTGGGTCGTGTTTCTGAGCGCTTCATGGCTGGTGCTCGCAAGGTCCTTGCAGCCACATAAAATTACTCACACTGGAGCCAATACAGCAAACCACGGACCGCAGCAACCGCCAGCGCAACAATCGCAAGGGGTGTGAACCTGTATCACTCGAGACCTCGCTCCGCGTTTTTCAAGAGTTTTTCTACTGGGCCCATCCCGGCGTTGAGGAGCCACCACTCCTAGTTGATTTGCTCACGTACCCTGCTTGGGCCGCGATCTGCTACTCGCTGGCCATGGCGTTTGCCGCCCGCAGAGCGCGTGCAAAGCCCTGATTATTGGATTTTCTGGTTTTGAACGCCCACGCACGGGCCGACACTCACGCGCCGACCCCTCACTCCGCAGCCTCCGAACCAACCGGCCGCACATGCGCCGGCCCGCGAAACGCCGCGTTCAGAAACAGAATATTCATGCCATCCTGATAACTCTACACCTTCTCCGGAACCACAAAAGGAGCGCGATAATTTCGACTCAACATCCCGTTGGCTTCCTCATCCCCCACAAAGCGCTCCGCCCCAGGATCAAACTCTAATTGCCGCCCCAGCCGGTACGAAATATTCCCCAAATGCGCCAGCGACGATGCCAGGTGCGCCGTCTCCACCGGCCCATTCTGATCCCTGGTCTTACGGCTCTCCACCGCCTTCAAGAAGTTGGCGTAATGGTCCCCGCCCGCGTTGCCCTTCGGACCAGGCTCGCGCTTTTCGCCAAGAAAAACTTCGTAAGAGCTATAGCCATTGATAGCCATAAACCCTTCCGAGCCATAAAAAATGTTCCCCACACCGACCCCGCCCTCCGTATTCGTAAACCAGGGCCGCACTTCGAACTGGATAATCTTCTTTTGCTCGGGATAATGATAGACCGACGTCTGCGTCTCCGGAGTCTCTTTGTCGTCGTCCCACAGGAACTTGCCTCCCATGGAAGTGACCCGGTTAGGCAGGCCGACTCCCAGGCCCCACATACACATGTCCGTCTCATGAATTCCCTGGTTGCCCACATCGCCGTTGCCATAATTCCAGTGCCAGTGCCAGTTGTAATGCACCAGTGCACGCGTGAAGGCGTGCTCCTGTGCCGGACCTTGCCAGATGTCCCAATTCAGGTTGGCAGGCGTGGGCTCGTCGCCCTTATGGCCCACCGAAGGCCGTATCCGAAACACCAGGCCGCGCGCCATGTAGACCTTCCCGATGACGCCCTTGTTGAGCAACTGCACAGCCTCCTGGATGGCCGTCGAGCTGCGCAGTTGCACACCGTGCTGCACAATGCGGTTGTAGCGGTGCGCGGCCTCGATCAGCTTCCGGCCTTCGAAGATGTTGTGCGCCCCGGGTTTTTCGACGTACACGTCCTTGCCGGCCTGGCAGGCCCAAATGGCGGCGAGCGCATGCCAGTGGTTGGGTGTGGCGATACTCACCGCATCGATTTCCTTGCTCTCGAAAACCTTGCGCAGGTCCGTCTCGGTCTTCACTTTGCGGTGGTATTTGGTCTCGAATTTTTCGGCGCGCGCGGCCAGCACGTTGCTGTCGGGATCGCAGAGCATCACCACTTCGGCGTTGGGTTGCGCCTGAAAACCGGAGATGTGATCCTGGCCGCGGCCGTTCACGCCCAGCACCGCCACGCGAATGCGATTGTTCGCCGAGGCTTTGCCCGCCATCAGCGAAACGGCGACTCCGCCCGCGCCCAGCACGAAGCTTCTTCGACTGTTCATGATAACCCTCTGTGGAGAATTCTAACACCGTGGGCCGGCACTGCTATGATGAGTGCATCAGCCGGGAAACAGCGTGGAACGAGAGGAGGTCCTTCTCAAGTTACGTGAAAGGATTGTGGCCTTCGCGGCATCTCATACTACGGGGGATATTGCCGAAGACCTGGCGCAAGAGGTGTTGATTCTCTTGCATGAGAAGTACGCCCGCGTGGACCGCCTGGAGGAGTTGGTCCCACTTTCTCTTCAGATCGCGAGGTTCAAGATCATGAGCCTGCGCCGGAAATCGCAACGCCACGGTGAGTACACGCAGGTTTCCATCGCCGATATCCAGTTGCCCGACCTGGATGCGGATCCGGCGGCCCTGGTCGAGCGCAAGATGATGCTGGAGCGGCTGACCCGCGCCGTGGCGCAACTGGGCTCGCGGTGCCGCGAGTTGCTGCGCCTCAAATTGCAAGGGAAAGATTTCGGCGAGATCCAGAAAAGTATGGGCGCGCAGTCCATCAACACCGTTTACACCTGGGACCACCGCTGCCGGAAACAGTTGCTGGAGCTGATGGGCGGCGACTGGGAGGCGGAGAAGAAATGAGCCGCGAAGAGATCCAAAAGCTGCTGGGCGGCTACGCTACCGATACTCTCAGCGAAGAGGAGCGGCGCGCGCTGTTCGAGGCTTCGCTCGAAGATCAGGAGTTGTTCGACGCGCTCGCCAAGGAACAGGCGTTGCGGGAGGTGTTGCAGGATCCGCTGGCGCGCCGGCAATTGATTGCGGCACTCGAGCCGTCGCAGGAACCATTGCGGATCCGCGCCTGGCGCTGGCTGCGCCAACCGGCAGCTTTGGCGGCGGTGGCCAGCCTGGCAACTCTGCTGATCGTCACTGGTGTAGTGTGGCGGCGGTTAAGTCCTCCAGTGAAGCCCGAGGTGCTGGTCGCCCAGGTCAAGCCGCCGGCGACGGCAGCACCACCCGAACCCACTCAAGCCCCGGTGAAAGAGTTCCAACCGCCGGTGCCGAAGCGTAAGCTGTCTAAACCGGCGCCGCTGCCGGAGCCTCCCGATCTCTCCGCGCAGCAAGAGATGAAGAAGGTGTTGCCTCCGTCCGCTCCGCCTGCGCCGCCGCCAGCCTCCGCGGATACCATCTCAGCGGAGGCGCGCGTGGTGCGCGAACAGACTAGAACAGCGAAAGCTTCCGCAGCCCCGACACGGGCCGGCAGTTCCGCCAAGGGTGCAGCCACGACTTCGCCCGCGTCTGCCGTTCCCGCGCCCGCCCCTCCGCCACCGGCCCCACTGGTGTCCAACGCAACTGCGCCAGCCACCACCGCGGATCTCGCCCGGCAGTTGTACTCTCAGTCGAGCAAGCCGACTTTCAGCGCGGCCCAGGGCAGGTTGTCGGCGATGCGCGAACCAACGCTGCAGCGTGCCACCGCGAGGCCGCCCTTGGCCCGCAACCTAGGTGTGCGATACGGCTTGCTACTCAAAGGCACGAACGACGAGTACTCTCCGGTAGCCCTGAATACCGTGTTTCACTCCGGAGACGCAGTCCGGCTGCGGCTGGAGCCCAACGATAGCGGATACCTCTACTTGTTCCAGCGCGATGCCACCGGCGGCTGGCGCCTGGCTTCGACCCAGCGCGTCGAAAAGGGGCAGCGCTGCCTCCTGCCGGCGAGTGGCGCCCTGCAATACGACCAGCCTGGCTCGAAGGAACTTCTGCTGGTACTCTCGCGGCAGGAGGATCCCTCGCTCGCGGCTCTGGACACCGCGGCGCTCGATGCTCTGGCATCCAACGCGCGGGCCAATATCCTGAAAGCGACGGTCTCCAGCGAAGAGAGCGGCTATGCGGTCGATACCCGCGCGCAAGCCAGCCAACAGAAGGTCGCCTTCGAAATCACCCTCGAATACCGCTGAGCCGGGATATGGTGTCCAGCTAAGTGGGCCAGGCGCTTTCGCCTGGCAACCGGAACTAGCCCAACTGGACCTTGTAGCCTTGGAAGTAACTCAACAAGGATGCCGATATGCGCATTGCCGTCTTGCTCTCCGTAGTGTGCTGTGGCGTAGTCGCAGCCGCTACCATTCGGCAGCCGAAGTTTTTCGCCCGGCGCGATTACGACTCTGGTCAAATTGGCGACGTGAACGGAGACGGGAACCCGGACATCCTGCTGCCAGCGGACGGGAGCGTCGGGATCGCTCTAGGCGAGGGCATTGGTACGTTTCTGACGCCTTTTGCGGTGGGTGCCGGTCCGGATATAGGTCAGATCCTGATGGAGAACCTGCACGGGCAATCCCCACAGCCGGCCTGCCGGACCTCGTAGCGCCAGAGAGCAGCGGCGGCGTGACCGTGCTGCTCAACCTCACAAAAGTAAAGTAGGGCAGGCGCGTGGGGCAGGCGCTTTCGCCTGCCAAACCGATCACAAGCCTTCCTGGAAAATCGACCAACCACATCCCACAGCAATTAAACCACTTACTGCTCAGCCATCCCACCTGAAGCGTCCGCCGCCGACCTCCGCGGCCTTATCATGGAATCGGATATAGGCATCAGCGAACCCCTTGACCCAACCAGTTGGTGAGAAACAATCCGTGATCGACCATAGAGGCTCGCAAAGCGACGGGCTTTCCGATGTCTATCATCCCGCTACGATCAGGATGCACCCGGCGGATCAATAGCGGGTGTTGCATCTCAGCACTGTCTCAAAAATTACGCAGTCCAGGAAACGCGGTCCGACACAACTCGACACAATTCGACACTTTCGACGCGTTTCAAATCTGTCGAGTGTCGCCCAGGCCAAGCGCCATCACGCAACGAAATGTAACACTTTGCACTATCTTGCAACGCTGCTTGCCGGACTCCGCCAAGCGCTAAGTCCCAGCAACTCAAGGAGATGACACGGGTATGTAACGACCTTCGACAAAAAATTTGCAGCGGCCCCCACCCCCCGCACCCAATCATGGAATCGGATCTGGTAACACACGCCGTGGCGCAAGCTTCTGGCAGAACCGAAGTTGCGCCCCTGGCGAGCTTGCCTCACGCCGCGACCGCAGCGCGAAAATCGTCGATCGCTTTCGTGAGGCTCGCCACGGGCTCGCCCAGCGGCAGATACTCCAGCGCCAGATAACCGCTGTAGCCGGTCTTCTGAATGGCTTTGTAGACGTTCGGATAGTTCATCTCGCCGGTGCCCGGATCATGGCGCCCCGGATTGTCCGCCACGTGGAAGACGGCCACGTAGGGCGCCGCTTCCGTCAGCGTGTGGATCACATTTCCCTGCTGCACCTGCTCGTGGTAAAGGTCGAACAGTAGCCGCACATGCGGATTATCGACCTCGCGTATCAGCTTCAGGCCTTCGGTGCAGGTGTTGAGGAAGAATCCCTTGTGGTCGATCAGGGAATTGAGCGGCTCCACAATCGCGGTGAGACTTGCGTGAGCAGCCAGGTCGCCCGCACGCTTGGTGCCTTCGAGCAGGCTGGCGTACTGCTCGTCGTGCGTGCGGCCCGCTATAGCGTTGCCGCTCATCAGAATGATCTGCGGGATTTCCAGCTTCTGCGCGAAGACGATGGCGTTGCGCACGTCCGCCAGAAAGGCATCGCGCGCCGCGGGGTCGACCATCGCCACCGGCCGTTTGTTCCAGTCCGGGCTGGCCAGCAGCGTGTCCATGCCCAGCCCGAACGAGCGTGCGATTTTCTTGATGCGCGCGATGTCCGCATCGCTCCACTGCGCGTACTCGTCGATCAGTTCTACCGATTGCAGGCCCGCGCGGGCCGCAATCTCCAGCTTCTCTTCAAACGCGCCCTTCAACGTCCACAGCATCACGGAGCTGGTAATCTTGGCCTTCGGCGGCGCGCTGGACTGCGCTCTGAGCACGGCCCCGGCCGCCAGCGCCGCGCCAGTCTTCAGAATTTCTCGGCGTTGCATAAGCGAGTGAATGCCAAGAATAGCACGCGACCCAGGCCCTCTCCATCGCATGCTATTCTGGGCCAATAGTTTCGGATTGGGCGAAGGGCATGCGCGAGTATCGATTTACAACTCCTCACGGGATCGCTGTCACGCGGACGGTCACCAAGGCAGGTTTTCGCAGAGGCTTGAAGCATGTGTTGCGCGATCTCGATCGGTATCGCGGCATTTATCTCTCTTCCGGATACGAATATCCGGGGCGCTATTCCCGCTGGGACATCGCCAGCTCACGTCCGCCGCTGGAGATCGTTTCCTACGACCGCCAGGTGGAATTCCGTCCGCTCAGCATTCGCGGCGAAATTCTGAATCAGATCCTGCTGCCGGTGCTGGAGCGGCATCCGCACTGGGAATCGTTTGCCTGCGTCAACGGCACGCTGGCCGGCCGCCTGAAACCGCTGCCCGCGCTGTTCCCGGAGGAAGACCGCAGCAAACAGCCTTCCACGTTTTCCATCCTGCGCGCGCTCATTGAAGAGTTTCGCAACGAAGAGAACTGCAGGCTGGCGCTGGCTGGCGCATTCGGCTACGACCTGCTATTTCAGTTTGAACCCATCGAAAAAAAACTGCCGCGCAACGGCCATAAAGACCTGCACCTGTTTCTCTGCGACGACATCTATCTGATGGACCGCAAGAAGGAACAGATCGAGCGCTACCAGTACGATTTCGAGCGGGAGGGCCTGTCGACGCAAGGTCTGGAGCGCACCGCGGAGCCGATTCCGCCGCCGCCCGCGCGCGAGCCCGGCCCCATCGTCTCCGACCACACGCCGGAACAGTACATGGCCGGCGTCGAGACCGTGCGCGAGGGCATGCGCCGCGGAGATTATTACGAAGTCGTACTGCGCCAGACGTTCAGCACGCCCTACTCGGGCAAAGCCTCGGAATTGTTCGAGCGCGTGCAGCGCGCCAGCCCCAGCCCCTACGAGTTTCTGCTCCAGTTGGGCGATGAGCAATTGATAGGCGCGTCCCCGGAGATGTTCGTGCGCGTGGAAGGTCAGCGCGTCGAAACCTGTCCGATCGCGGGCACCGCGCGCCGCACGGGCGATCCCATGCGCGATGCGGAAAACATCCGCGAGCTGCTGATGTCCACCAAGGAAGAGTCCGAGCTCACCATGTGTACGGACGTGGACCGTAACGACAAATCGCGCGTGTGCGAGCCGGGAACCGTGAAGGTGATCGGCCGCCGCCTGATCGAATCGTACGCCGGCTTGTTCCACACGGTCGATCACGTGGAAGGTTTCTTGAAGGAGGGTTTCGATTCGCTCGATGCGTTCCTCAGCCACATGTGGGCGGTGACGCTGGTGGGCGCGCCGAAGAAGGCCGCCGCGCAGGCCATCGAAAGCCTCGAGAAGGATGCGCGCGGCTGGTACGGCGGCGCGGTCGGCATGATTACGCTCAACGGCGATATGAATACCGGCATCCTGATTCGCACCACGTATCTGCGCGACGGTATGGCGCGTTACCCGGCCGGCGCCACATTGCTCTACGATTCGGTCCCGGCGATGGAAGATCGCGAGTGCCATCTGAAGGCCACCGGCTTCTTCCGCACGCTGGGCGCGGGCCAGGCCGCCGCGGAGGTGTCGGTCGAGGAGCCGGTGGGCGCGGGTGCGCGGCTGCTGCTGGTCGATAACGACGATTGCTTCATCCATACGCTGGCGAATTATGCGCGGCAGACCGGCGCCGAAGTGGTCACCTATCGCGCGGGATTCCCGCCGGAGCTGCTCGCGAAGATCGCGCCACACCTGATCCTGATCTCGCCGGGACCCGGACGCCCCGCGGATTTCGGCGTGCCGGCGCTGGTGACGCAGGCGGTGCGCCTAGGCATCCCGGTGTTCGGCGTATGCCTCGGCCTGCAAGGCGTAGTGGAAGCGTTCGGCGGCGCGCTGGGCGTGCTGGGCTACCCGATGCACGGCAAACCGTCGTGGGTGAAGCACGGCGGCGCGGGCGTGTTTCAGGGCTTGCCGGAGCGCTTTCAAGTGGGCCGCTACCATTCGCTGTTCGCCATTCGCGAGACGTTTCCCGCATGCCTGGAAGTGACCGCGGAGTCAGATGATGGCGTGATCATGGCCCTGCGCCACCGCGAGCTGCCGGTGGAAGCCGTGCAGTTCCATCCGGAGTCGATCCTGACTTCGGAAGGCGATTACGGCTTGCAGTTAATGCGGAATGTGGTGCGGATTTACCGGCCGGCGATGGCGGGGGTGCGCGGGTAGGCGAGGAAGGCGCTGAAACTCAAAATAAACTGCTCCTGCCCCATCAGACCGCATGTCCGAGCCCCGCGCTTTCCCGGAACGGGGTTCGGGGCTTCACATCGGCGGGCTTCTACGGGCTTCTCGCTCATGTGGATCGTCTCCGAGCTGCCGACGATCCGCTCGAATCGACCGCCGGACAGGAACTCCCCTAGTCCACGGATTCCTGGCGGCAAAGGCTGTAACCGCTGTCGGAGGACCGCGCAGCGACTTCATGGGCCCCCGCTATCGGACTGGGTGGCGCCTCGCCGACATTGGCGCGGACAACGTTGTCGTTCGGGCGTGGCACCAACGCGCGTTTGCGTTGTTGATTCGGTTCTCACGGTCTGCGCTTCTCACCCGATTCGCATGGAGTATTCGGTGGTTGTTCGTGTCCGATACTGTTATCCTGCAAAGGGCAGGTACGGATTCATAGCCTGTGCCGAAGGGCTATCTTTCACGCCGGCTTCCCAACATCTAGCAAAAGGAACGGTTCAAGAACGACACCGATGGCCCACAAAGATCCGGAAAACGCGCGCCAGAAGCGTCGTGAGTACCACGAAGTCAACCGCGAGAAACTTCGCCAGTACCGGAAAGAACACGCCGACAAGCACGCAACCGAAATCGCGAAATACCAAAAACAATACCGCGAGGAGAACCGTGAGGAGCTGCGGAGGAAGAACAAGGAACGGTACGACCTTAACGCAGAAGAGAATCGCGCACAGAAGAGGCAGTATCGAGAGCGGCACCCCGCAAAAGTCAAGGAACAAGAACGAGCATGCCGCTTACGCCACGTCGAGAAACGCCGCGAGGCCTGTCGCGAGTGGTACGCCGAACATAAAGAGCAGGTGCGCGAACAGGGAAAACAGTACCGCAAAGCGAACCATGAAAAGATCCTGCAACGGAACCGCGACTACCGGGCAGCCAACTGTGAGAAGCAACGGGATTACGACCGCGAATACTACGCCAGGAACCGCGACAAGATAATCAAACGAAAAGCCGCGCTCGACGCTGCCAGTCGTCCGCCTAAGCCGCCTCAGCCCACGGTAGAAGAAAAGAAGCGGATGGCGGAAGAACAAAACACCGCCATCAAGGCTCGGCAAAAGGAGCACTATCAACAAAACCGCGAAATAATATTGGCACAAGGTCGCAAACGCTATCGCAAGAACCGTGCCAAGATTTTAGCGAGACAGAAGGCCTATCAGCAGGCTACTCGCGCGGTCGACAACGCGCGTCGGAAGAGGCGTCGCCTTGTTAATGGCGACGAGCAGCGCGCAATGGAGCGTGTCAGGTATCGAAGGAAACGCGACGCCATCCTGGCACGCAAGAGAGCTTGGCGCGCCACAAACCGCGAACACATCAACCGCCAGAAACGCGGACGTCGCGCGCGGAACCACGAACGCTACCTACAAAACACCCGAGAATACAACCGCAGGAATCTGCATCGGTTCCGCGAACACCATCGTCGGTACCGACAGGAGAAACCGGAGGTGTTCCGGGAGTACACGCGCAAGTATCGCCAAGCACATCGAGAGGCCTGCAACGAGAGGAGCCGCCAATACCTTCGCAGCCGCCCCGACCAGGTTGCGGCCTATGCGCGCGCTCGCCGCGCTCGGAAAGCAGCCGCTGAGGGCTCGCACACCGCCGAGGACATCAAAGCACTATGGGAACGGCAAGAGCACCGTTGCGCTGTGCCGGGTTGCAGGAATCCCATCAGCGACAGAGGAAGGAACAAATACCACGTGGACCATATCGTTCCGCTAAACCGTCGCGGTTCGAACGGTCCGGAGAACCTTCAGATCCTTTGTGCACGTCATAATCTCGAGAAGCATGACGCAGATCCGTACGAATGGGCCAAGACGCACGGCCGTCTTTTTATCTGAGCGTCCTTTTCGTCCGAGCGATGACGATGTTGGGACTTGTCCAGAAGCCTCGCGGCTGAATGTCCAGGTAGTTGTTGCTGAGCGATCCACTCTGGGGCCCACGCGCCATAGCCGTGCGAAGGGCTGGAGCTTAGTTATTATTCCGGCCAGTTCCATTGTCCAGATGAACGCCTATAGCCCTCACCGCTGCGCCCAATACCGGTCGCGCGCCTGCACCACCAATCCCCTTTTCCTTCGTAGTCGCTCGTATCCTGCGAAACTCCGAGACACTCACCGGCGCGTCCGACACATATCCAATGCTGCACCGGCTGCGCAGCTCCTGTTCGAGCTGCACTCGGTGCTTCTCCGCGATTTCAGAGATCCCTCTCCGAAATCAGCGACAGCATGCTAAAATAGAACTTCAACGTGTTTGAGCGCGCTGCGGACCCTATGCCGAGCAAGCCGACCGAAGGAGCCTTTATAAGGACAGCAGCATGACATTCCCTGAAGCCGTTGAAATCGCCAGAAGAACGCTGACGGAGTACGAACCGCGCCTTGGGGGGAAGCTCAAGGGTTGCAGGCCGTACACCAACAGCGCCAAGCCTCTAAAGAAAGAGCCGCCCTACAAAGGCTCGCTGTCAATTGCACCGGAGGGCGACATAGAAAGCGCCGTATGCGCTGTCCTGGACCAGTTGCTGAACCTGGACGGCGGGTTCTGGATGAGCGAACCGCAGCCTATGCAACCCGGGAACGCGGAGGTTGCAACCGTTGCGCACAACGACCTACGCCTACGGCTTTCGTACCGATACGAGGTCGCCCCGGACTACCGTACCTATTGCCTCTGGGTTGAGGGCTGGTATTATCCGGCGTAAGGAGCGTCCATGCCGCTACCATTCGCTGTTCGCCATTCGCGACGCGTTCCCCGCATGCCTGGAAGTGACCGCGGAATCCGATGACGGCGTGATTATGGCTGTCCGCCACCGCGACTTGCCCGTGGAAGCCGTGCAGTTCCATCCGGAGTCGATCCTGACTTCGGAAGGCGATTACGGCTTGCAGTTGATGAGGAATGTGGTGCGGATTTACCGGCCGGTGGCGGCGGGGGTGCGGGGGTAGGGAGGCATTGATATTCCTCCTGGGACGCCGTATCGCGGGCTCGCGACTGATTGCTGGCGGGAAGAGCTGTTCTCGCCAGAAATCCGCTCGGCTCCGGCTGGGCCCTCCTTCCGGGTGGCGCGGGATCCGCTCGGAGTTCGTCCCTCGCTCGCAGCCTCTTTCTGGCTAATGCCTCGATTCTGGTCCCGGTCGCACAGGTCAGGCCCTTCGCGTTATGCTCGTATAGAGAACATGCCCCGCGAATCTTTCAATCCGAAAAGAGCGCTTCATGACGTTGCAACGTTGTCTCCGGCGCAAGTCGAACATTGGGCAGAAGCGGCGCGCTATGGCGGCAACCCGGAGCACAAGCGTAACCCCGGCGACTTTGGCCTCACACCCCCTGCGACTGCGCGGATGGGCAAAACACTTTGCGATAAGGTCGGCATATTTTCCAGGAGCGCTGCGTTGGAGTTGCTTCGTGACGGTTTCCGTCGCGGGTTCGTGAGCCGTCAGCAACGCGACGGCTGGCCTCAAAACGTGTGGGCGATCACACCTGCGGGTGAGCCCCTGGAAGCGCAGCTCGAGGGCAACGGTGTTTATCATGGTTACCCAATGCCTGAGAACGATCCCTTCCGTGATGTTGTGTTGAGTCGACAGGCCCTGGCATGACGCGAGAGTTTTCTTTTGATGTCTCCTGGCTGCCGCTGTCATACGGCCCTCCAGCTATTTCCGCCACAGCCGCAAGCCTCACCATTCGGGTCGGAGATCAAATTGCAACTCGCAATGATGACGACTGGTCGAAGTCCATCGAGAATTCGGCGCGTTTGGCGCTTTATCCCCTCGCCTGTTGGCTGGCGGATTGCTGGTGGCGTCTTCGTTGGGAATCTGAGCCTTCGGCCCGGTACTTGCCCGGATCGGACTGGCGCATGGCTCACGAACTCGCAGCGGCGGGCCATGGCTTTCTCTGGCCCAATCTAACGTTTGCTAGCGACTCTCAATCGGTCCTAGTCGTCGGGCATCCAACGAATCCTCTGTCTGAGGAGCCTGTTCGGTTCCTCGCCGATTTTGCCGAATCCATTCCGGCTGATGTTTTTGAGCGTGAGGTTGACAATCTGCTCGGACTTGTACTCGCGCGGCTTCGCGCACTCGGACAGGAAGACACTGGCCTCCAGTCTCTTTGGAACGAAGTCTGTAACGAGCGTCGCGATCCGGAGCTCGCGACTCGTTGTCGTTTCGAAGCAGTGCTCGGCTTCGATCCCCAAGAGGCACCTCAAGGTCTGCTGGATCGCATGATTTCGCTCTCAAACCGCGCGGGCGAGCAAGCTGCGGAAGAGATTGCTCCTGCTTGTGCGGGTCCGGACCCCGCGGGGGCTCTGAATGCGATCGAGAAGATCGCATCCCTTCCGGGTATCAAGGGTACTCAAGGCCCGGCGAATACCCTTCGCAAGGAATTGCGTCCGTCGCCGGCCAGCCCCTTCATGCCTTGGGAGCGAGGCCGCTCACTTGCGAGGGATGTTCGGCTGAGTTATGGATGGAATGGTCAGCCGCTCAGCGATGAATCGGTCGCTTCTTTACTCGGCATCAGGGAAGCCGATCTGAAACCCTCACGGAGCGATAGCGTTGCTCCAGTCGTCGGACTCGCCGTCCGCGAATCGGGAAACGCGATGCGGCTGCATTTTCGAAAGCGCAACCGTGCCGGGCTTCGCTTTGAAGCTGTTCGATTGCTTTGCGATGAACTCATCGCGCCGGATAGTGATCAATGGCTTTCCGCAACCGACAGCCGGACGAGTCGACAGAAAGTCCAGCGTGCCTTTGCCGCGCAACTGCTTTGTCCAATCGAGCACCTCGATGAGTTCCTCTCAGGTGACTACACCCAGGAGCGAATCGAGGACGCCGCCGAGCATTTTGGTATCTCGCCGTTGGCGATTTCTAGCCATCTCGCCAACAACCACCGCATCTCCCGCTGGGCGAATACCCTATAGAATTTGGTCACAACATTCGGTGCTATCCAAATGCTAATTGTGAAACGGCCGGCGCTTGCCGGCCGGCCAATGAATCGGTGTCCGGACCGTCCGGACCTCTGAGCGGATCGTCGGCCACTCCGAGAATCGCTCCCAGACGGACTTGGGGGAAGCGCGGACGTGGCAGACAAACCATCCATGTATACCTCCTTCCAACCAGTTACACACAGATGTGCTTGGCCAGCCTTGACAAGAGCATACATATTTGTATACCATCGAAATGTGGCCAGCAACGAGCTGAAGAGCTGGCTGGCGTCTCGGGTTGCACTTTCGACGAAGGCACGAGACGCACTAAGGTGTTTTGTCGGGGTAAAAGGTCGTTGCTACCGCGACATTGCGCAAAAGAACTGAAGGCCGGCACGGTCGAAGGTATAAAAAGGAAACTCGGGATGAAATGAAGGAGGATCTGATGTTGAGCTATCCTGCGCGATTTACGCCGGAGGGTAGGGGCTTCGTGGTGACATTCCCGGACATTCCTGAAGCCATTACTGACGGAGACTCTGAACAGGAAGCGATGGAGTACGCGCTGGACGCGATCCTGACAGCCCTGTCGGAGTACATCAATCGCCGCCGTGACATTCCGCCTGCCAGTAAGGCGCGCGGCAAAGGCGTGCGGCTGGTGTTTCTTCCCGCGCTGGCCGAGGCGAAGATCCGTTTGTACGAGGCAATGCGCCATGCTGGATTACGCAAGGCCGATCTGGCACGCCGTATGGGCCGGCAGAAGAGTGAGATCGATCGCCTGCTCGACTTGCGCCATCGCTCGCGCCTGGACCAGATTGAGGGAGCGTTCGCCAAGCTGCACAAGCGGCTCGCCATCCAGGTCGAGGATGTGCCGCGCGCCGCAGCGTAGTAATTGTCGCGGACGCGGCCCCCCCGCAACCCTGCGACAGTCTTCATTTGCACGCGTGAAGAAAGCGTTATCCTGGTTGATTATGCAAAATCATGAGACCGGAAGGCGTCGGCGATGAGCAGTGTACGGGTACTGGTTGGCACGCGCAAGGGCGCATTCATCCTCTCGTCGGACGCGAAGCGCGATCGCTGGCACGTGAGCGGCCCCCACTTTGCCGGCTGGGAGATTTATCACGTCAAGGGATCGCCCGCCGATCCGAACCGGCTGTATGTGTCGCAGTCGAGTGGCTGGTTCGGGCAGATGATCCAGCGCTCCAACGATGGCGGCCAGACCTGGGAGCCGGTCGGGAACAAATTCGTGTACGATGGCGTCCCCGGCACTCACCAGTGGTACGACGGTACTCCGCATCCATGGGAGTTCAAGCGAGTCTGGCATCTGGAACCGTCGCTCACCGATCCGGACACGGTCTACGCCGGGGTTGAAGACGCGGCCATCTTCCGCTCGACGGACGGCGGCCAAACGTGGGCCGAGTTCCCCGGACTCCGCGGCCACGGCTCGGGGCCCCACTGGCAGCCGGGCGCCGGTGGGATGTGCCTGCACACGATCATTCTGGATCCGCGCAACCCCGCCCGGATCTTCATCGCCATTTCGGCCGCGGGCGCGTTTCGTACCGACGACGGCGGCGCGACCTGGCGGCCCATCAATCAAGGGCTGAGGTCCGAGACCATCCCCGACCCGGCTGCCGAGGTCGGCCATTGCGTGCACCACGTTGCCATGCACCCGTCGCGCCCCGGTGTGCTATTCATGCAGAAGCACTGGGACGTCATGCGCAGCGACAACGCCGGCGACTCCTGGCACGAGGTAAGCGGAAACTTGCCGACGGACTTCGGGTTCGTCATCGACGTTCACGCGCACGAGCCGGAGACCATCTACGTCGTCCCGATCACGAGCGATTCGTTGCACTTCCCGCCCGAGGGAAAGCTGCGTGTGTACCGCAGCCGGACGGGCGGAAACCAGTGGGAAGCGCTTACAAAAGGTCTGCCGCAAAGCGACTGCTACGTGAATGTGTTTCGCGACGCCATGGCGGTCGACTCGCTGGATGCGTGCGGCGTGTATTTCGGCACCACCGGCGGGCAGGTGTACGCATCGGCGGATGCCGGCGACAACTGGACCGCCATCGTTCGGGATCTTCCGCCCGTACTTTCCGTCGAGGTCCAGACGCTGCCATGATCCGGGTGGTGCTCCCGGCGCATCTCCGAACGATCGCGCGCGTCAACGGCGAAGTGCAGCTCGATGTCGAGGGCCAAGCTACGCAGCGCTCCGTCCTCGATGCACTCGAGGCGCGCTATCCGGCGCTGCGCGGCACGCTCCGTGACTACGTCACCCAGCAGCGCCGGCCGTTCGTGAGGTTCTTCGCCTGCGAGCAGGATCTGTCTCATGAGCCGCCGGATGCGCCGCTTCCCGATGCGGTGGCCTCCGGAGCGGAGCCTTTTCTGGTAATGGGAGCCATTGCCGGCGGGTAGCGCCGATCGGGTTTGACTTATTCCCTTATGCCATGAGCGGACCTGCCGCGTCAGCTCCGGGGCCGCGGCGGGCGCGCACCCTTAGCAGCCCGGTGGCGGAAGTCACCATGAGTCGCGGTCAACCAGCCACACCACAGCGAACCACAGCATGCGACGTCCATTAACTGGGGAGGCACGCACCCTCCCGGCACTTCTGCCACAAGCCGCTGAAGGTCTGGTGTCGTGGAACTGACCGGCACCGCCACCGCGTCACTTCCAGGATCGGAGCGGCCCCCTCGCAGCGCGGTGGCAGAAGTCACCGGGAGTCGCGGTTGGCAGGCGAAAGCGCCTGCCCCACCTCGGCGAATCAACAGCATGCGGCGTTAATTAAGTGAGGTGGCACGCACCCTGGGCCGGCGAATCCTCGCCCCAAGCGGGTGGTTTGTGAAACGATCACTGCACCAGGGCGACGCAAATGGCCGCGCCGTCGAACGATGTGGCGCCTCCCACGCTCACTGTAAGATTGGAGGTGAACGCGCCCCCTGACGAAGTCCCCGGCGGAGGCGGTTCCCCATAAGCGCACGGAAGCGCGCCGGATTGCAGCATGGGTACGATGAAATTGATCTGGTAGAGGCCGGGATATCCGGCTGTCAGGCCCGCGAACAATGGAATCGGGGGCGACGGCAAAGGCGCCGTTGTCCGCGAATTTTGTGCTTCGGCCGCCAGCGCATTAGAGTGGAAATTGAAGTCCAGCGTGAACGTCTCCACGGTGGGCACGGGCTGCGCCGCCGGTTGCCCGGTCGGCACCGCGGGATTCGTAGCGCCGAGTCCGACGGCATACGCGATCAACTCCTCGCCCACCATTGCCGGGCTCATGGTGGAAACAAGCGCCCCGTTTGCATGCGTCACCATCGGCTGACAGGGGAGCGTGCCAGCCGGAGTACCCGGCCCTCCCAAGACCGTATCGCAGGCAGTCAGAATATGCACCTGGTCGGTCTGGACTGTCAAAGCGCTCGGTGTCCCCGCCACGCCGTTCTCTGTCACGAAGAACTCGGTCTGCAACACGATCAAAGGACACGCAACGTCAGACGGATTGCAGACTGTAAGCAACCCGTAGGGAATCTGTATGGTAATAGCGGTAATCACGCCGCAACCCGCGCCGCAGGTGCTCACGGGGCGCACCTCCAGGATCGGCGCTGGGATAGCGATCCCCTGCTGGATTGTGACGCCGATCCCCGCCAACGAAGTGGGCAAATTGCCGGCGCCGGCGTATACCGGCTGTGTGAGAGTGCTGCCCACTCCCGCCGCGAATACGGTGACGATTTGTCCGGGAGCGACGTTAATTGGAGTGGGAAGCGCGTATCCAGCTCCCATAATGGTGCTGGGACTGGCGCTCTGGCCCAGGGCTGAGAGCGCGGTGGCTGCGGCGATAAGCACGTACCGGGTTGCTGAATGAATCATCACGGATACCTCTACGCTAAGACCTCCGGCTGGACATTTGCCCGACACTCCCAGCCTTATTATTTGAGGCCCGCACGCCAGGGTGACGAAGCGCACGGCGCACCGAACAGATTGATGCTTCCGTCATTCTAACGCCGGGCGCGCTTGTGGCGTCTTCCGACTGTGTCGCCCTGGCCCCATTTCGCGCGTCACAGACGCCAATTCATTGCGCATATCCATCATCGCCACGCTCGGCGAAGGCGGCATTGGCGCCGTGTCGCCGTCCCAATTCCTTCGCTGCCGACGCCGACCGCCTCGCCCGCTTCCAGCGCGCGGCGCGAGTGCTGGCAGGTTCTGGCATCGCTGAATCATTCGCACATCGCCACCGCAGCCGTATCATGCCCATAGCTATAGCTAAGTACTCACACTCGGAGTTACGGTTACGTATTGGCTGCCCCTTGTTTACGCGCGCGGCTCCGAATCGGAGCTACGAGCGGGAGTGGCCTTGCGGCCATACGAGATCGAAATTTGAAATCGTGAGCTAAACACACTTGTATTAAGCTAGACCAAGACACACCGCAGTGCGATGCCCGTCGATTCTTCCTGCCTGCTGGCGCGGGTCGCTAACACGTCGGGCCGCAGCGGGGTGTGCAGGTGTGCTCCGGGAACATCTGGGAGAATGAAGCCTCCAGGTACGTCTTCGCGCTAGCGCGCATCCTGAACTCCTTGCCGCCTTCGAGGTTCCGGCCCCAATGCCGTGCGAAGAACGTTCCGGTCTTTAGCCATGTAATCCGGGAGTAAACGGGCCCGTCGCTCGTGTAATGGACGAAGTTAAACGGTTCGATGTCGGCCAGCTTCGCCCTACACCGTTCGCAAATCAGAAGATGCTCTTCCACAGCGGCCACATGGGATGGGGCCAGCCTTCCCAGCGAATAACTCTCCAATCCCTCTTCGGACTTGTGGCCTTCAACAAGCGTGTCCACGTCCGCCTCCTAAAATGCGAATCGAGGAAGCGACGCGAGAATTCCTATTGAGCTCTCCCGCCCGAGACTGGCAAACGTCGGAAAGCGATTTGCCTAGCCGCGCGAATGGCCGCACCACAGGCACGTCCATTGGCTGGCTCAAGTATACATGAGTTACGCATCCGATGCTACGTTTTTAATGAGAGAGGCTCCGGACGCCCTGGAAGGCGCCCGGAGGGCCTTGCCCGGTCAGACGAATGACGCGTCCAGCGGGCGCATGAACTCGCAAGTTCCCACATCCGGGTGGTGCCGGAATCTGCGCAAGCTGCCGGATCGCCGGACCTGCCAGATGTTCAAGGACTCTTCCGTAGAGTAGTGCGCGCGCTCTTCGGCAAGGGTTCGCCGATATGCATTGACAGGATGTCCGAAGAATGGATGTCGCCCGGTGCGAGAACCTGTTCCGGCTCGACCGCGCCGATTTAGGTATAAGAGATCTGTTACTCCTACCACCGCGCCTTCCGCACCACGCTCACCGCACCACTACCCCCGGGATGGCAACCCCAACTGGCTCCTTCCCAGAGCGGTAAGATCATTCTCCGTACCGCGTCCCCGAAAATCGACTTCGAAGTCGTCGGGAGCGAAATCGGGCGGCGTCTTGCCAGCGATGAAGGCCGGCGCTTGGCGGGCCAGGTAGGCCGTATTCTTGGCGCACCCTACGGTCGCTCCGATATACATGACATTGCTGTAGCCCTGCCCTCTGTGTGCGTCTTCGACCGCGTGCACCACGTCGGAGTGCCAGAACACAGCGTCGCCGGGTTCCATCACGGGGATCGAAGTGAGCGCATCCAGAAGCGGGGCGTGCCATTGCGGCAGCACCGATAACGCCCGGCCGGGCATCGCCCCGCACAAGTCGGTTTCGGGAACGTCGTCCTGCAGCGCACGTAGCAGCATGTACACCATACTGTTCGCGATCGGGATCAACTGCAGCGTGCCGTCCCCTTTGCCTTGTCGCGTCAGGGCGGTCCAGCCTTGGAACGTGCGAAACATGGAGCAGACAGCCGGGGACGGGATCTCGCGCGCATCCGGACGCCAGGCGGCATCGAACGGATTGTACGCGCGCCAGTTGCCGGAGAAGACGTGGCGGTAGACGTTGCGAAAACTGTCGTCGAGCCAGCGCTCCACCGATCCGCCATCGCAGTGCGGCGAAAGGCCGAGGGAGGTGGATCCGGGCGGCCGCCGCCGGATGCGATCGGCGTACACGGGAACCTGGCCGGGATCGAAATGACGACGGCCTTCACTTTCGGCAAGCCACAGGTGGTTCATGAAGACGCGCGCACGGGTGAGCGACTCCGACTGGCGCGCTTGCACCTGGGGACGTGACCAATAAATTCCGTAGATCTGGGGCTTGGCCGCGGCCAACGTGCCGAAATACTTGTCTTCGGCGGCATGCGCGAGTTTCTCGTCCAGACGGTTCTCCTCTACATACCTGCCGATCTCGTCATCCCAGGCGCGCGCCTGTTCGGCCGCGAAAACGTTTCGGATAATGCAAGCGCCGCAATCTTTGATTCGCGCTATCGCTTCCGGCGACACCCCTACCCGCGCGATGTCCGAATACGGAACGGTCGGGATCACCGGATTGCCAGCCTCGCGTTCATCTACGATCTGCGCAACTCTGCGGCGCAATTCGGATTCGGCATCGTGGAAGGTCTCGGCATAATTTGGAAGCGCTTTCCGCAGGTTCCTCTTTACGTGGCGGATGGCTTCGTGTAGATTCTCAACTTCAAGCGGCATAGTTCTGATTCCTCGAATAGGCAGTCTCCAGGGTTCCGAGAGGACCCCCGCCCTTCTCATTGCCCCATAAGGCGATTGTAGGGCGGCGCTTGAAGCGCGGCTGACAGGGAGAAGCCAATTTCTGATACAATTCGGCCAACCCAGGGACTGTAGATGTCCGAAACCGGGGGTAGCAAATGAAGCTGCAATTCGAGCACATTACGTTTCCGAAGGGCTGTTCCATTCGCATCTATAACCGGCAAATACCCGCGATCCCTTTCGAGTGGCACCACCATCCGGAGTACGAATTAACGCTGACACTGAATAGCCGCGGGTGGCGGTTCATCGCCGACCATATTGGCCCGTACGATTCGCAGGACTTGGTTCTGGTGCCTTCGGACATGCCGCACACCTGGGCATCGACGTCGGCGATCGACGAGAGCCGCCCGCACACCGCAGTGGTGGTCTGGTTCACTGGTACGTGGGCTCTCCAACTGGCGGATGTGTGCCCCGAATTTTCCAGTCTTCGGAGATTGCTGAAAAGAGCAACCACAGGACTCAGTTTTCTTCGGTCGGCGGGAGCCCGCATGGAGTCACGCCTGCCGGAGTTGCTGTCGGATTCGCCGCGCCAACGTCTGCAAACAGCGCTGGAACTGCTGAGCGAGTTAGCCGATATCGAGGCGACGCCGCTGGCGACGCAGATTACGGTTCGGCCGGAAGCCTCCAACGACTCTGAGCAGTTGACCCGGGTGCTGAATCTGTTACACAAGCGGTTCGCGGAGTCGATCCGAGTGGAAGATTTGTGCTCGGTGGGTAACCTGTCGCCGCGATCCCTGCACCGGCTGTTCGTACGCCATGTCGGGGAGAACCTGAGTGATTACCTGGGTAGGTTGCGAATCGGGCGCGCCTGCATGCTGCTAGTGGAAACAGACCGGCCTATCAGCGTGATTGCCGCCGAAGCGGGGTTCTCGAATCTGTCGAACTTTAACCGGCGGTTCCGGGAGTCGCGGCGCATGACGCCGAAGGATTTCCGGCGCTTCGTTGCGAAACACCGCCGGATGCCGGACTCACCACCGAAGGAAGACCTGACCAAGCGGTCTCCGTCGTTGGAAATGCGGACGATGCGGCTGAACGCAGAGACAGATTTTGCGGGAGGATCAAGGCCCCCGTTCCTATCCGCAACCAGAACGGGCGGGAGTATCGAGCGATAAGTGTATAGCTCACCCAGCTCCGCGCCAGCGCGATCCAGCTATGCCGAATGGGCACCAGGCGCACCGAGCGAGGTGCTGGACTGTGCGGACATAAACCCATGAGTTTCGTCCTGGCACAGGCGCTTCCCGATGGCGATCTGCCTCCACTGGGCCGCATAGTCGCCTTCGTGTTCAAGTCCCCGCAAAGCTAATTAAATCGCGCTTCGCCCGCACGCGGGCAACGCTTATCGGTTGGTACGGTGGACGGGTAAACTCCGGCCCCGGCTACCCCTCCGCCCTGCCCCGCCGTTTCCGTGGCTCATCCACCGACACCGCCAGAATAATCACCGCCCCAATAATCGCCTGCTGCAAATAAGGCGAAATCCCCAGCAAATCGCTGCCGTTCGAGAGCAGCCCCATGATGAACGCGCCGATCAGCGTCCCGATCACGCTGCCCTCGCCGCCGTGGAGGCTGCCGCCGCCGATCACCACCGCCGCTATGGCCTGTAGCTCGTAGCCGTTGCCGGCCGCGGGCTGCCCGGTCATCAGCCGCGATGCCTCGATCATCCCCGCCAAGCCCGTCAGCATCCCGCCCAGGTCACGTCGAATCCCACCGGATGCGCCATCCTGGGGTAGGCGGGTAGTGTTGCTTTAGCGGGGAGATGAATGGAACCTTTACTTGACAAATCAGCGCCGGACGTGGCAGACGATAGCGAGCTGCTTACGGTACGCAAGGGCGACATCATTCGGGCCGTTCGTGAGGCTCTGATGGAATACTTCGAGTTTTTGACCGTTGAGGATGCAGTCTTCCCGCCAAGCGAGGCTGACGCAGTAGGTTGGAGCGTTGTTCGTCTGCTGGAGCGGTGTGATAAACAGGGGGGCCGACTAATCGCCAGAATGCCGCAATCAAGGTGAGCGTGTCAGAAGAATCACTTACGATGCGTTCTAGTTGCTTTCTTGAATAGCAGGAGGCGCTCTGAAGCCATTTAGCTGCTTCTCGATTATCTCCGATTACACAAATGAACTTTGTGCCTGGAATAATGTGAGATATAGCATTCTGCCATCGCAACGGCTTGATAGGGTCAATAAGTATCAAATGATCCGCCGCTTCGTCAGAGTATGCCCATAGCCAGTGAGCGAATTTATTGCGATGCTTTTCATCTTGCCCGAACAGTGCCAGCAACGTTTCAAAGATTTTATAGTCCTGTTCGCTAAGGACGGTTTTGGCGGCAGCCTTCAAAGCCAGCGGCATCTGGCGTGACCGACGAAATGTGTCATACATAGCAAAAACTGGAGGAGCCTGTTTGCCTAAGATAGCGATTAAGATAGCGCCAAGCCAGTACTCAGATTCGGAACACGTTGCAATGGCCTGCGCAGCCAGTCTAGCTAATTCAGGACGCGCGGCAGCCGTACTCGGAGTTATGCGAACCTCTTCGTGAGCATGGACCACCTTGGATAATGGGTCGGGCATGCTTCAGGCCGTGCCACCATGAGGCAGACTATCGTTTCTTTTTGCCCACCGCGCCGCAATAGCCTTCTGCGCAATTTCTCGCCTTCTCTCGGGGCTGACCTTCTCTAGGCGCGCCCGGGCACCCTGCCGTCCTCCGATCTGCCCCATCCTTGCGAAGTAGGCCCGTATATCCTCGGGTAGTCGTTTTTTCCTCATGCCCCGATGATACTACACCCCCTTTTGAAAAACAAGCAGTTTTTCTTGCTTTCCCTCTTGACATTACTACAGGGGGTGTAGTATGATTAGGTCGTGAAGAGAAAAGCCCCGATAACGGCTGGAACCGCTACCGGGGCCGAAAACTGCACAGCCGAAGCCGCACAGGTTCTCCAAACCCAGTATCCGGCTTTTGGCTGTGAATCGCAAGGAGATTCAAGCCATGACGTGCCACAACTGCAAGGCTGATATGGTGAAGGCGGGCAAGGGCCGCAACCAAGTCCAGCGTTACAAATGCCAACAGTGCGGGAAACGATCCACTGAACCGCAAGCTAAGCCCTTCGGCGAAGATGTTCGCCTAAAGCAAGCCTTGGTTATCTCAATCCTGCATTGCCTCCTAGAAGGCAACAGCGTGCGTTCTACGGCGCGCCTCTGCGATGTGGAACCCCGAACGGTCTTGACCATGCTGGAACACGCCGGTAAGAATTGCGAACGCATCATGGGCCGTCTGCTAGTGAACATCCCGGTTAAAGACGTACAGTGCGATGAGATCTGGGGGTACGTCGGAAAAAAGGAATCACACAAGAACCCCTGGGAAGCCCACGACAATACTATCGGAGACGCCTACTGCTTTGTGGCAATCGAGCGGGATTCCAAACTGGTGCTCAACTTCGCTCTTGGACGTCGCGATCAGGCTACGACCGATGCTTTCGTAGAAGGGCTGCGCGGCGCTACCGCCAATCAGCGATTTCAGGTTACGACAGACGGCTTCCAGCCATACAAGTCCTCAATTGAAACGACGCTCGGCGGTCGCGTAGACTATGCGATGCTCATCAAGACGTATGCGCAGCCCGAAGAGGAACAACGCCGTTACAGCCCGCCCGAAGTAGTTGACGCAAAGCCGGTGGTGATAATAGGCAACCCCGACATGAACAAGATTTGCACCAGCCATATCGAGCGCCAGAATCTTTCAATCCGCATGGGGATGCGCCGCATGACGCGGTTAACGAATGGGTTCAGCAAGAAATGGATCAACCTGTGGTATGCCTATTGCCTCTGGTTTGCGTTCTACAACTTCTGCCGCGTTCATAAAACGCTCCGCGTTACGCCTGCAATGGAAGCCGGAATTGCTACTCGCGTATGGGAGATCGAAGACTTGGTAGCGGCTGCGTGATACAATACCAAACGAAAAAGGCCCGCCGCCACGCGGGCCTTGATTCTTTCGGATTTGGGTAACGCCCCGAATTCATTTTAGCGGAGCGTGTATCCGGATGCAAGCCGGTTGGTTTGGCAAAGTATATCCTAGCGGGTTGCTGTTACCCGATTGGATGAAATCAATAGCTATGACCGCTACCGCCATAATTTACACACCATTTGGGTTTGCCGTTGCGGCAGATGGATTCCAACGGTGGGAGAATCTGGCTAGTCGAGACGATTTTATCCGCCAATCTGAGACCGATGCTGCTCAGAAAATATTCGAGTTTTCCGATGCTGAGGTTTCACTGGCTTATTTAACGCGTGGTCATGTAGCCAACAAGGATCGCTCATTCGATATCGGAGCCGCATTAGGCGAGGCGCTGCATACTTCGCGGGGGACCGCCTCCGTAGACCCATATACGTTTCTGCAACCGATTGCACTGAGTCTGGAGCGTTATATCTGTGCAGCCAAAATTGACGGCAGAATCGAAGAGTATCCGGAAACATACATAGACATGTTCGGATACATAAACCACGTCGAATTTTGGACAGAACTTCAATTCTTTCGTTTTCCTAATTCTCACAACGGATCGCTGCACGCCATAAACCCTAGACAGATGTGGCCGTGGGTGTGTCTATTTTCTGGATCTATGATCGTTCGTGACTTGCTCCTCCAGGGCCACCCACTATTCTGTCACTTCTGCAATTTTACTAGACAGTCATTACAAGAAGCCGCTAGACATGTCAACGGTTACGTTGAGGCATGCTGTTCTGAGGTGGCGCGCCAATTCGATCCAGAGTGCAAAGAATTTGGCGGACACATTCACGTTGCGACCGTGGACCCCCGCTGTGGATTCAGGTGGTTTAAGCCACCGGTGAACGTTAGGGGAAGCGATGGACGATAAGAAAGCGGGTTGCATCGGATGCGCGACGATTTTCGGTATCGTCCTCGTTATCGTGCTGGTGAACAACTGGTCGGGCGATAAACCTGCGGTGCAGCCCGCCCCGGCTCCAGTCAGCCTGCACGAACAGCATGAGCAACGATTGGCCGACCTAAAGGCAGAGCGCCAAAGCGCGGCTGATTTCTTGGCAATCGGGATTGGGTACGAAGCAAAGATTCGGCGTGACCTGGAAATAATCCATGATCCTACACTCAGGCGTGCGGACCCATTCCCGGACCCAAACGAGGAACAACGCCTTTTGTCCGAACTGGAAGCGGCGGTAAAAGACAATGCCGAGAAAACAGAGCGGCTGCGTGTGCTCGACGCAGAGATCGCCAAAGAAGAGCGGTAACTATAGCAATTATATAGCAAACTGCAATATCCCCGCTAAAGCAACACTACCGGTAGGCGAATGGGGCCACGCCTTGTGGGAGTATGATGTAGGAGTGAATCTGACGATTGAGCTGGACCGCGAGGAAGATGGCCGCTGGATCGCCGAAGCCCTGGAGATTCCGGGCGTGATGTGCTATGGCGAGACCCGCGACGAGGCTATCAGCAACACCGAGCGCCTCGCGATCGAAGTCATCGCGGACCGCATCGCCCACGGAGAGTTGCCCTCGTCCGCCCTCGGCGTTTCTTTTAGGATTCCGGATGAGCAATTGGCCCGCCAGTAAAGCGAGGCGGGTACTGGCTGCGTTGGAGAGGATGGGCTGGCGAGTGAAACGTCAGCGTGGCTCTCACCGGTTGCTGACACGACCGGGGTGGCCGGACTATGAGTTCGCCTATCACGACCAGGACGAGATGGGACCACGAATGCTGGCGAGAATCGCCAAGCGGACCGGCTTGAGCCCAGAAGATTTGTGATGCCCGACTCTCGGGCGTTAGCTGCGGCTAACCGTCTGGGACATCTCAAGGCAGATCTCATCCTCGTGGGCACATCCACGGTAGCGATTCTAGAGACGGCCATGTGAATTGGGGGTGCTTTCTCGTGCGCCCTGTACAGGCGCTCGCGGGCTGACGAGCGCGGCTCCTCGTCAATGGTACAATGAAACCGTAGTTCATCCGCCCTTAGATGGTCAGCTCTCGGGCTCCAAAGACGAGTTGAACCAGGTTTGCACAAACCTGCCTGCAAGGAGGCCACCATGCCTCAACGTAAGTCCAGTCCTCAAAGAGCACCCGTCGTGTCGCTTGCTCCACCGGCCTATGTTCGCATCGGCGCTTTAACGCAGCAACTTCTTTCCGGCGCACGCTGGCGTGGGTTAGACCAGTTTCCAGCCTGGCAGATCTGGGCCGATGATGTTGAGCAGGTGCTCAGGTTCCTGCAAGCTGAAGGTCGCCTGGCGGAATTTCTCACCATGATCCAAGGAGTCCGGACGCCGCAACACCGAAACGCTTGTCTTGCAGAAGCGCGTGTCGCCTTCCATTTGGTACAGAACGGATTTCGCATTGTCCAGTGGGAGCCTCCGGGTGAGGGCATAACCAAAGGCGAGGTGATGGTGTCCTTTCCAGATTCGCCAGATATCTTCGTTGAAGTCAAGCATCCCGGCTGGCAAGGCGAGCACATGCCCCGCCGCACTGCCGACCTGCAGCGACTTTCCGCGCAAGCGAGGCAGCAACGCCTTGCCCGTATCAGGCAGGACAAATACCTGGACGGCGATGGCGGTCCGGTCGCACCCCACGTGGTGGCAATGGACGTGGTCAGAAGGAATGCGCTCCCGAAGCTTACCGATCGGCGCCCCAACCTAGTGATTGTGGTTGACGACCTACAAGTCACTCCTGTTGGGCTTCCCGGTTTGGCCGATCTGGTGGAGCGGGAATTCTCCCGTCCCGACCACGACCCGGACGATCCTAACGATGTTTTCACCTATGAACGCCTGGGCGGTGTGTTGTTCCTGCAGCCGGAGCCTGAGAACAACAAGACAATTCACTATCGAGCCGACTTTGTCCAGAACCCGGGAGCGTTGCCGGATTGCGCGTTGCCGCCGCCAGTTAAGGCACTCCTTTCAGACATGCGGGAGAAGAGCCGCATGCGAATTGAACAGAAGTACGCCGGTCGGCCATCTGTTTTCGACGTTCTTAGGAGCAAGCAATTGACGCGTCCCCACTTGGTGTTTGAGGTGTTTGGCGAAACCGCGCCCCTTCTTCAAGGTGGTTGTTCCGCGGCCGGTCGCCTGGGGGTAGGTTTTGTGGATTCTTTCGCCGAACGTCACTGGCCGGTGGCCGGCCGCCAATTCCTTTCTCGCACGGGTATTTGGATTTGTGATCTCACTGGTCCTGTAGACGTCTCTGGTGTTGATCGGCGAACGTTTTACCTCCGGTTCAACCAGATTGAGCCAGATCGACGCTGGACCGGGCCCACCGTGCGGACATTGGAACTACGCACTTCGTTAAACAGCTTCACGCACGACCCACATTACGGCCCGTGGCTGCTTCTTGTGGTCGATGGCTTTCTGGATACAGACGAAATTGATCGCATACAAGAGGTCTACGAAATCGAGCGTGCGCCGCGCGCGGGTGCTTAGTCGAGGTCGCACCTGGCCCCAGCCACCTTTTTGTTACCCAGCGACAACCAAATCGCGCATTGCCCCAGGTCAGGCTCGCCTCACCCCTCCGCCCGACCCCGCCGCTTCCGCAGCTCATCCACCGACACAGCCAGAATAATCACCGCGCCAATAATCGCCTGCTGCAGATACGGCGAGATCCCCAGCAAGTCGCTGCCGTTCGAGAGCAGCCCCATAATGAATGCGCCGATCAGCGTCCCGATCACGCTGCCTTCGCCGCCGTGCAGGCTGCCGCCGCCGATCACCACCGCCGCGATGGCCTGGAGTTCGTAGCCGTTGCCGGCCGCGGGTTGCCCGGTCATCAGCCGGGATGCCTCGATCATCCCCGCCAGGCCCGTCAGCATTCCGCCCAGCGCGTAGACCACGGTGACGTCGAATCCCACCGGAACTCCCGCATAGACCGCCGCGTCCGGGTTGCTGCCTATGGCGAAGGCATAGCGGCCCAGACGCGTATGTTCCAGGATCACGTGCGTCGCCAGCGCGCAGATCACCAGCACCCACAGCACGAAAGGCACTCCCAGCAGTTTGCCCTCGCCCAGAAACGAGAAGCCTTGCGGGACGCCATGCACGGGCAGGCCGTTGGTGACGATCAGGGCCAGCCCGCGGACGATGCCCATGGTGCCCAGCGTGACGATAAACGGCGCGATGCGCAGCCGCGTGGTCAGGAAGCCGTTCACCGTTCCCCAGAACAAGCCGGTCAGGATGCCCACGAGAATGCCCACCGGGACCGGCAGGCCGTGCTGCATGGCCATGGCGCCCAGCACGCCGCTCATCGCCAGAATCGCGCCCACCGAAAGGTCGATGCCGCCCGCGATGATGATAATCGTCATGCCGAGCGACATGATGTTGATCACCGCGGTCTGCCGCACCACACTCTCGAGGTTGGTCCCGGTCAGGAAATGCGGCGAGGCGATCGCCAGCGCTACGAACAGAACGATCAAACTCAGGAACGGCAGCAGCCGCTGCATCATGGCCCGGCCACCCGGTCCAGCGCGGCATAGCGCATGATTTCTTCCTGCGTCGTGCGGCCGGGCAGTTCTCCGGAGATGCGCCCCTGCCGCATCACCAGGATGCGATCGGCCACCTGCAACAGCTCCTGCATCTCCGAGCTCACCATCAGCACGGCGGCCCCATTGCGGGCCAGTTCGTCCATCAGCTCGAAGACTTCGGTCTTGGCGCCGACATCGATGCCGCGGGTGGGCTCGTCGAACAGGAACACGCGCGCGTGGCCGAAGAGCCACTTGGCGATCACCACCTTCTGCTGGTTGCCGCCGCTCAAAAGGCCCGCCGGCTGCTTCCCCGAGGCGGCCCGAATGCGCAGGCGCGTGATGTACTGCGCCGTGACGCGGATTTGCGCCCGGCCGTCAACCAGGCCGAAATGGCTGATCTCCCGCAGATTCGCCATCGTGACGTTGTAAGCGATAGGCAAGCGCAGCGCCAGGCCGTTCTTCTGGCGATCCTCGGTGACCAGTGCAATACCCGCCGCCACTGCTGCGCGGGGCGAATGGATGTGCACCTGCCGGCCTTCCACGAAGATCTTGCCCGCGTCGATCGGGTCCACGCCGAAAATGGCGCGGCAGGTTTCGGTTCTTCCCGCGCCGATCAGCCCGGCCAAGCCCACGATCTCGCCCGCCCGCAGCGAAAACGAGATGTCGCGCAAGGCGCCTTGGCGCGTGAGCCCCTCGATGCGCAGCAGTTCTGGCCCCGGCGGCAGCTGCTGGCGCCGATACAGAGCCACCATCTCGCGGCCCACCATGTACTGGATGATACGGTCCGTGGAGACCTCCGCGAGCGGGCCCGTGTGCACCGTGGCGCCGTCGCGCAAGACGGTGACGCGGTCGCCAATCGCGCGCAATTCCTCCAGACGGTGTGTGATGTAGATTACTCCCATGCGCCGAGCGCGCAGGGTGCGCACGATCTTGAAGACTTCTTCGGTCTCCTCGCCCGAAAGCGATGAGGTGGGCTCATCGAAGATCAGCAGGCTGGAGCCGTGCTGTATGGCGCGGCAGATCTCCACCAGTTGCTTGCCCGCCGGACTTAGCCGTTCCACGCGCCAGTCCGCATGCAGGGGGAAGTGGTGTTCCTCGATCAGCCGCGCCGCCCTCTCAACCATGCGCCGCCGGTTCACCCATCCGAAGGGCAGCCGCTCCTCGCGCCCGAGGAAGATGTTCTCCGCCACGGAAAGATGCGGCGCCAGCAGCGATTCCTGGTGGACCATGGCGATCCCCATGGCCGCCGCTTCCGCCGGCGTGCGCAGGGAAACCTCCCGGCCCTGCCACAACATACGGCCCGCATCGCGATGCTCGATGCCGGCCACGATCTTCATCAGCGTGGACTTCCCCGCGCCGTTCTCGCCCAGGAGGAGATGCACTTCGCCGGGCTCGATGGCGAGATGACCGTCGCGCAGGGCGGTCACGCCGCCGAAACGTTTCTGAATCCCGCTGAGCTCGAGGAGCACCGGAAGATAGTATAAGCCGTGAATGCCCGAGGATTCACGCGGTGCCGCCGCGGCTCAATTCTATTCCTTCGGGAAGTTCGGGTTGGCCTTCACCTCGTTCAACTGCGCCGTGTGCCGCTGGCTGTGCGCCGAAAGCAGCAGGACCCACTGATAGGCGTCCAGGGTCTTCAAAACTGGGTGATCGCCAAAGTGGCCGCGCAGATCGTCCTGGGTGTTCCGTATATAGGCGATGGTGTGTTCGCGGCTTTGTTTGAAATGATCCAGCATTTCCTGCGGCGTAGCGAAACGGTGCGTGGGCCGCAGGATCTCCGGCGCCTGGAATTTCTGCGTGCGATTCACCACTGCGGTGAGTATGAATTCATCGGTGACCGCCGATTTCTGGTCGGGCGTGGCCGGCGCTTGCATGATTTTTTGGGTGATCATGCCGAAGATAACGTCCTCGGAAACCGCGATGTGCTCCGCGCACTCCGCCACGGACCAGGTCTTTTCGTCAGGCTTGAAGTTCCATTGCGCCGGCGAGAGGCCGGCCACTGAATCCAGGAACTGTTTGCGGCTGGCTTCGAGTTCGCTCACGGCGCGGTCGCGCTCGGCTTGCGTCAGGGGGGCGGCGAACAGGGGCGCTGCGGCCGCGGCTAGCGTCAGAACAGAGATCAGCGTTTTCATTCCTCATATCGTCGCAAATTTCCGGCGCGAATGCATGTGGGGGGAGGGTTGCGTCGACCGGAGGGCCGGCCTCAAAAAGGGTGCGCCGGACCCGGTGGCGATCCAGAAGCAGGCCGTAAACTATTGATATTTAAGGCATTAAATGCAACCGAAATTATGCTGGGCGGTCCGGTATAATAAAGGTGTACCCTTCAGACACCTTCTGACCGGCACATCTGGATTAAACCTATGACACCGGTACGCAAGTTTTGGCCTCTGGACTACGACCAGGAAGTCGAGATTTATGACAATCTCTCCTGGGATTTACCGGGCAGGACCCGACGGCCCGGCACACTTCGGGTGAACCACGCCCGACGGCCGGCTGGTATGCGCGCGCGCCAGGCGCCTACGCCTTAACCGGCTTGTTCACAACTTTCTGGTTTTTGTCGTCCCAATACAGGACCCGGCCTTCGCGATAAGACTGCACCGCCATCGAGATGGTCACCTGGGCGTGGAAGCCTGTGTCCACATCGAGCGTGGGTTTCTCGCGCGAGCGCATGCAATCCAGGAAGTTCGTGATGTGCGCCACGATGTCGGGTTTCTGCTCCACTGGAATCGTGATCTCTGCGTCGCTGCCGAACTTGGCCTTGTACGCGTCGTCGATCACCTTGCGCTCGGGGAGCAGCGTGATGTGATCCGTGCGGCCCTCGAACATGCCGTGGTCCACCATGATGATGGTGCCCTCGTGGCCGCGAATCAGGCCTGGAATGTGCTTGGAGTTGGCCATCGAGGAGCTCAACACCAGTGAGTGTCCCTGCGGAAATTCCGCCATCAGGTGGAAGGTGTCCGGCACCTCGCGTTCGTCCTTGAATACGTAGATGCCACCGCTGGCCATCACCTTGCTCGGGAACTGCGGCTCGGACCAGCAGATGTTCAGGGGCGCCACCACGTGGAAAAACAGGTCCGTGGCGATGCCGCCTGAATAATCCCAATACTTGCGGAAGCGGAAGAAGCGGTCGGCGTCGAAGGGCCGCTTGGGCGCCTTGCCCAACCACATCTTCCAGTCGATGTAGTTCTCTCCCTTGCCGTCCGGCCCGGCGTCCTTGTCGATATCCCAGTTCCACTCGCCCTCTTTGGAGTTGCGGTGATAGGAGCCCTGGCTCATGATCATCTTGCCGATGGCGCCGTCGGCGATGTACTTCTTAGCCACATGCCACTGCAAAGCCGAGGTGGTCTGGGACCCAACCTGCAGCACCCGCTTGGTCTCCTTCACGGTTTGAGAAAGGTGGCGCGCCTCCTCGACGGTGTGGCACATGGGCTTTTCGAGGTATACGTCCTTGCCATGGTCCAGGGCCTCCAGCGCAATTGGCGCGTGCCAGTGATCGGGGGTGGCCACCACTACCGCATCGATGTCCGATCGGTTGATGATCTCGCGGTAGTCCAGATAGCCGTCGCACTTTTGTTTGTCAGCGGAGTATTTCTTGCGCTTCTCGTAGACATCGGCTACGGCTACCACTTTGCAAGCGCTCGTTCGTTGGCCGATAGCGGCGAACTGGCCCGCCAAATACGAGCCCCGCCCGCCCACGCCGATGACGCCCACGTTGATCATGTCGTTGGCGCCGAGGACTCTTCCGGTCGCGGCCGCGCGAGCCGGTTTGGCGAACAACTCCTTGGCAGCCCCGAGCGCGCCGACTACGGCCGCGCCCTTGACCATGAAATCTCTGCGATTGACGGATTCTTGGTTGTCGGACATGGAAAACCCCTTTCCTCGCTGGCTAAAGGATCAGTGTACCCGAAATCACGTGGCGCAGGTACTCGTGCAAGATTGTTCCCCCACCGAAATCCCGGCTTGCGACGCCACATCTCCACGGCTTCGGCATTCCGGCTCTGTTTTGCCTTCCGCCCGTTCCTGACTTCACCCTCCCGGGGCACACCGGCCCGTTCGAGGTTCACCAGGGTCCCCAATTTCCCGCTGCCGATTTTGGGTCTATGGCGCCGCTGGCGAGCATCTAAATTTGTAGCGCTTGGAGGGCCTGTTGGCGGCGTTCTGCCGGTAGCCGATGGCGCCGGCGGGCATGAGATAAACGCCACGATTGTGCGCGGTCCGTGGAGAGGATCAGGCATCCTCGAAGGTCGTGGAAATTCAGCGGTGGAGTACTCTGCTTCAGTCGGGGAACGCGCGCAACGGTATTACGTGTCACCGCGCCGTGGGAAATAATGGCGCTAGACTGTATCGAAAGGGAATGCCATTGACACGAATTCATGCGAATCTCCTGAATCGGCGTGGGCGGGTCGCCTCCGGCCTGGGCCTTCTGTTTGCGTCAGCGCTGGCGGGCCAGCAGAGCCAATTCCAAGGCAGCGTCCCCAACGGAACCGCGTCTTCCACACCGCTGGCGCTGACTCTCCGCGATGCGATCGACCGCGGCCTGAAGACCAACCTGGGGCTGCTCGTCAGTGGCTCCGCCAGTGAGATCGCCCGCGGTCAGCGGCTGCGCGCGTTGAGCGCTCTTATGCCGCAAGTCGGCGGGCAGGTGAGCGAGACCGTCGAGCAACTCAACTTGAAAACGATTGGCTTCACCTTCAGCATTCCTGGCGTTGCTCTTCCCAGCATCGTAGGTCCGTTTCAGTACACCGATCTCCGCGCTTCAGCTTCCATTACCGTTTTCGATTACAACAAATGGAAGAATTATCGCTCGTATCAGGAAAGTCAGCGGGCCGCTCAACTTTCGTATCGGGATGCGCGGGACGTGGTCGTCCAGGCTGTGGCGAACGCCTACCTTCAGGTAACGGCCGACGCTTCCCGCGCGGAGGCCATACGCGCGCAGGTGCTGACAGACCAGGCGCTCTACGATCGAACCGTGGATCAGAAGAAAGCGGGAACCTCTCCGGGTATCGATGTGCTTCGTTCGCAAGTCGAGTTGAAGACGCAGCAACAGCGCCTGCTTGCTCAGGAAAACCAGCTTGCCAAGGACAAGCTTTCGCTCGGCCGCGTAATCGGCCTGCCGAGCGGTCAGGATTTCAATATCGCGGAAGCGGTGCCCTACTCGGCGCTGGCTTCAATCACGCAAGAAGAGGCCCTGCGCGCGGCTCTCGATCAGCGCCCGGATTACCAGAGCGCCAAAGCCCTGGTGCGCGCCTCTGAGGAGGCGGTGCGAGCGACTCGCGCGGAGCGCTACCCAACCGCCGGAGTCACCGGCGACTACGGGGATGTCGGGCCGACCATCGGCAACTCGCACGGCACCTTCACTTTCGTAGCTTCGCTGAAATTCAATATCTTCGACGGTGGCCGCATCAGCTCCGATGAAATTCAAGCGAAGGCTACTTTGAAACAGCGGCAGGACGAACTGGCCGATCTTGGCGGACAGATCGATTTCCAGGTCCGTGCGGCCTTTCTCGACATACAGTCGGCGGCCGATCAAGTGGCCGTGGCGAAAAGCAATCTCGAGTTGGCCAACGAGACGCTCGAACAGGCGCGCGACAGGTTCACCGCCGGAGTGACCGATAACATCGAGGTGGTGCAGGCTCAACAGTCGGTTGCCAGCGCGAACGACAATCTGATCTTCGCGCTCTATGCCCACAACCTGGCGAAAGTAGCTTTGGCGCGGGCCCTGGGCGCAGCCGAACAGGGAATCCAGAAGTTCATGGAGGTGAAGTAGAGATGGCGGACATCGTGGCTGAAGGCAATAAGACAACATCCTCGTCGTCGACGCGCCCGTTGCCGCGCAAAAGCCGGCGCAGACCGGGGCGCGTTATCGTGCCCATAGTGATCGTGCTGGTGCTGGTGGGTGGTTACTTCGCGTGGAAGCACTTCAACGCCTATGAGTCGACCGACGACGCTCAGATAGACGGCCACGTCAATGCTATTAGTGCGCGTATCAACGGCAACGTCATTCAGGTGCTGACGGATGACGAGAGGTATGTCAAGGCGGGCGACGTAATAGTCCGGATCGATCCCCGGGACTATGAGGTTGCCGTCGCCAAGGCGGAAGCCGACCTGGCCGACGCCGAGGCGTCGCTATACGGCTCCCGCACCGATGTGCCCATTACTTCCACTAATACGGACAGTCAATTGAAGACGGCGCATTCGGGTAGAGCGGATGCCAACGCGGCCTTGGCCGGCGCTCAGCATCAGTTGGATGCGGCCCAGGCACGGCTCGATACGGCCAAAGCCCAGGTACGCGAGGCTGCGGCGAATTACAAGAAGGCCGGCGACGATGTCGTCCGCTACAAGCTGTTAGTCGCCAAAGACGAGATTTCCCAGCAACAGTACGACACTGCCGTTTCGACGGCCGACGCCGACAAGGCCACGCTCGACGCGCGCAACGCGGCGGTCACCGAAGCCGAGCAGAACATCCGCGTCGCGCAAAGCGGGGTGGAGGAAGCCCAAGCCAAGATCGCGCAGGCGGATGCGTCCATTCAGGCCGCCATGACCGCGCCGCAGCAGGTTGCCGTCACCGAGGCCCGCGCCAAGTCCGCACAAGCCCAGGTCGCCCAGAGGCGCGCGCTGCTCGATCAGGCCAAGCTCAACCTCAGCTATTGCGTCATCGTCGCTCCGGTCAGCGGGATCGTCGGCAAGAAAACCGTGGAGGTCGGGCAGAACATTTCGCCCGGCGAACAGTTGATGGCCGTGGTTCCGCTCGACGACATCTGGGTGACGGCCAACTTCAAGGAGACACAACTTCGCCGCATGAAGCCGGGCCAAGTGGTCAAGTTCAGCGTGGACGCCTACAGCCGCGAATACACCGGAAAACTGGAAGGCGTCGGAGGCGCCAGCGGTTCCAGGTTCAGCCTGCTGCCTCCCGAAAACGCCACCGGAAACTATGTCAAGGTCGTACAGCGTATTCCGGTTCGCATCGATCTCGACCCCGGACAGAACGACGATCGCCGCCTGCGGCCCGGTATGTCGGTGGATCCCAAGGTCTACGTCGAGTAACCGCTCACAGCGCATATGGCCGAAGTAACCGAAAGCGCGCTGCCTGGCCCCGCTGCGGCGGAAGCTTCCTGGAAGCCAAAATTCAATCCCTGGCTAATCGCTATTGTCGTGGCCCTGGCCGCGTTCATGGAAGTGCTCGACACCAGCATCGCCAACGTCGCGCTACCGCACGTGGCCGGGAACCTGGGCGCAAGCAACGATGAGAGCACCTGGGTGCTCACTTCGTACCTGGTATCCAATGCCATCGTTCTTCCTATCAGCGGATGGCTCGCGGGCCTGTTCGGGCGAAAACGGTTTTTCCTCACCTGCATTTTCCTGTTTACCCTCAGTTCGCTGGCTTGCGGCGCTGCCCCCACACTGGCGCTGCTGATCGTTTTCCGCGTCGTCCAAGGCTTAGGCGGCGGCGGGCTCCAGCCCATGGCGCAAGCCATTCTCGCCGACACGTTCCCGCCGCAACAGCGCGGCTTGGCCTTCGCGCTCTACGGCATCACTGCCGTGATGGCGCCCACCATCGGCCCCACTCTCGGTGGCTGGATCACCGATAACTACTCCTGGCGCTGGATCTTCTACATTAACCTCCCCATCGGAATCCTCGCATTGTTCCTGGTGTTCCGCATGGTGCAGGATCCGCCGTATATTGCCCGCCTGAAGGGCGCTGGAGTGCGCGTGGACTACATTGGCATTGCGCTTCTGGCGCTGGGTGTCGGCGCTCTCCAGATCCTGCTCGATAAAGGCCAGGAGGACGATTGGTTTGGCTCCCGCTTCATCGTTACGCTGGTGTTGGTCTCGGCTACCTGTCTTGTTTCTCTGGTCGTCTGGGAATGGCGCCGCGCCGATCCCGTGATCGACGTCCGCATGTTCAAGAGCTTCAACTTCGCCACGGCGAACATGATGATGTTCACGCTGGGCGTCATTTTTTTTAGCAGTCTGGTGATGATGCCGCAATTCCTCCAGACGCTCTTAGGATATACTGCGCAGTCGGCCGGCTTGGTTCTATCGGCCAGCGGCTTAGTGGTGCTTTTGTGCATGCCTATCGTCGGCCAACTCACCACGAAAATGCCGGCAAAGTACATCATTGCCTTTGGCTGGCTTTCGCTCGCCTGTGCCATGTATTATTCCACCGTGCGGGTGGATCTGTTGATAAGCTTCAAGGCGGCGGCGTGGCTGCGCGTGGCGCAGTCCCTCGGCCTGGGCTTTCTGTTCGTGCCGATCACGCTGGCGGGTTACATCGGGATCCCTCCGGAAAAGAGCAACAGCGTTTCGGGCCTGGTGAATTTCATGCGCAATATGGGCAGCAGCGTGGGAACGTCCATGGTGACGACGCTGCTCGCGCGCCGGGCGCAATTCCACCAATCGATACTGGCGTATCATGCGACTAACTTCGATCCGGTGTTTCGCAACCAGGTCGGCGGGCTGAGCCGGCAGCTCGTTCACTCCGGAATCAGCGCGGCGGATGCCCAGACGCATGCCTACGGGCTCATTTACCAGGGCATGCAGGCGCAGGCGCAGACGCTTGCCTATATCGATACCTATAAGGTGCTCGCCATTGGCGCGGGCATCATGTTTCTGCTGTCGTTTATCGTTCGCAAGAACGACCCGCACGCCGGCGGAACCGTGGTGGCGGAGTAGTGACCGTGGCGCAAGCTTCAGCTGGCCGCGGCGAACTTCAGTTCGCCGCCTTGAGTTTCTACATTCTCGCGAGGAGCAAGACTGCATTGGTGGACCGTTGAACACTGTGGTGGGGCAGGCGCTTTCGCCTGCCAACGGCGAACTTCAGTTCGCTGCACGTTTGAATACGGGAGTATGAGGAACGATTCATGATCAGAGTGCTGACTATTGAGCGTGAATACGGAAGCGGCGCCGCCGCCATCGCCAAAAAACTGGCCGAGCGGCTGGGTTGGAAGCTGTGGGACCAGTTGCTGACCAACGAAATCGCCCGCCTGATGGATTGCGAAAGCCGGACCGTGGAGCAGCATGAGGAGCGCCGGGACCCGCTGTACTACCGGCTGTTCAAATCCTTCATGCGAGGCAGCTTCGAAGGCAGTTTGAACGCACCGAAAATGAAGATCGTGGACGCCGAGTGTATCCGGGAGGCCACCGAGCGAGTCGTTACGGCGGCGGCGAAGCAGGGTAACTGCGTCATCGTGGGGCGCGGTTCGGCGTATTACTTGCGCGACCGTCCCGACGCCTATCACGTCTTTGTCTACGCCCGCTTCGAAGAAAAAGTGAACCGTTTGCGGGCCATGGGCAAGAGCGAGCAGGAAGCCATCCAGCTCGCGGAGACGGTGGATGTCGACCGCGCGGCATTCATCAAGCAGTACTTCAACGTTGAGTGGCCTGCCCGTCATTTCTTCCATCTCATGATCAACTCCACGATCGGGGACGAGGAGGTGGTTCGGATAATCCTCAATGCCGCGCCGCTGACACTCGCTAAGAGTTGAGATAGATGTGGGGCAGGCGCTTTCGCCTGCCAACCGTCGACTGGCAGCCGGGAATTCGTTCAGACCCGGTTCTCATCCAACAAGCGCACCAACGCTCTTCGATCGATCTTACCGGTCGATCCCAAGGGTAGCGCGTCCAAGCGATGTACCTGCTGGGGCACCATGTATGCAGGCACGCGTTTTTTCATTCCTTCCCGGACCTCCGCGGGAGTAACGCCTGACGCGCAGTGGAAAGCGACGATTCCGGTCGCGCGGTCGCCGGCGAGAGGCCAAGCCACCGCCGCCAGCAAGTCCGTGCCCATAATCTCGCGCAAATGCGCCTCGACTTCCTCGAGTTCGACCCGGTTCCCGAGTATTTTAACCTGGTTGTCAATTCGGCCCAAATGGTGAAATGCCCCGGAGGAATCCTGGTAAGCCAGGTCTCCCGTGCGATACCATCGCCGTCCCTCGATCGTGGGGAAGCGAGCCGCGGTCAGTTCCGGATCCTGGTAGTATCCGCGTGCCACCTGCCGGCCCGACACGACCAGTTCTCCCTCCTCGCCCTGTGCCAGGAAATTCAGATTCGCGTCCACGATGCCGGCCTCGATGCCCCGGAAGGGCTTGCCAATGGCCAGCGAACCACGGTTTCTGGTGACATTCGGAGGATCTTCCAGGCGCTGCGCGATGCAGTCGACGGTTACCTCCGTCGGTCCGTAAAAATTCTCCACCACGCTGTTGCACGCGGCGGCCTGCCACGCCTGGGCGGATGCGATCGGCAGCGCCTCGCCCGCGAAAATAGAACACCGTAACGACGGAAATACGCCGGGCCTCAGCATCTTCATACGCTCCATGAAACATGCGGTCGACGGCGTCGAAAACCAGATAGTGAGCTCGTGATCGCGGATGAACTTCGCCGGAGCCATGAGTTGAGAGGCCGGCACCACGTAGAGTCCCGCTCCTCCTGCCCAAGTTACAAACAAGTCCAGCACGGAGTTGTCGAATGTCAGTTCCGCCACCTGAGAGACTCGGTCCGTGGGGCGAAACCCGCAGCGATCCTGCACCACGCCGCGAAACTGCGCAACGCTTCCGGCTTCGATCATGACCCCCTTGGGCGTGCCCGTGGTGCCGGAAGTGAATAGAATGTACGCCAGCGCATCTTCCGCCACGGCAACGGGCTGCCTGGGCCCCTCCTCGGCTAATTCGGCCAGGCTTTCGAAGCTGATCTCTTGGATTCCCAGGGCGCTTTGCGATGGCTTGGCGCCAGACCCGCAAAGAATCCGGCCAGGCGCGCATTCGAGCACATGGCCAGAGAGCAGATCCAGACCGGCCTGGTCGGCGATCAGCGCATCGAGCTCCGTCATTCTCAGAATCCGGACCAAGCGGTCCTCGGGAGTGTGCGGGTTTATGGGAACGTACGCGGCGCCGGACCACAGCGTTCCCAGCACTCCTGCATACGCTTCTAAAGTTCGGGATGCCAGAATTCCAACCTTGCCCGAAACCTCGCCGGATTTGCGGCCCAGCCAACCCGAAACACGGCGGGCCAGATTTGCCAGCTCCCCGTAAGAAACTCGCGTCCCGTCCACGAACAGTGCGGTGCCTTGTGAGTTTGCGACTGAGTTTTCATAAAAAGGATACGCAAGGTTATAGTTCACTTTAGAATGATATACTGCCATCGCCGTTCCCACAAGACGAACCGTAAGTGTGCCGCGGCGAACTTCAGTTCGCCGGTTGTTTACAAGATTTCAGCCGGTCCAGGTCCTCGCGGATTCGGGGCGCCTCCTGTCCAGCCGACGCGATCAGCTTATCGATGGTAACAACCAGCCCGTCGAACTGCCGGATAGCGTCCTTCTCCAACATCATCAGCGACGTATTTACGATCTCTTCCCATTGCGAAGCCAGGCGTGAAAGATTCATGAACACCACATCGGCCACTCTTCGTTCGAAGTGTCTCCTCACTGCGCCTTGCAACAGTGACATAGGCGCAACGAACGAAAGCAGCTCCCAGTTGTGATCGAAGATCTTACCTATCCTTATATCCGGCGATCGCGGGTCCTCGGCATGCATCTCCATCTGCGTGGTGCGCAAAGGCGCCCCGAGAACTTCAAGCGTCCGGTCCGAAGCCCGGTTCCGAAAGTCTTGCAGAGACTGAGAAAGCTGGCGGGATACGCGCCGCGCGGGTTCCAGGAATGCCTTCCGATGCCGTTTCGAAAGCTCGGCCATCTGCAGGGTGATACCGGCCCGCAGCCAATTGTCGAACGCATCCATTGCGGAGCTGAGGCTGCGCGTCCACGATGGGAACTCCCACTTCAACTCTTCCAGAAGCCGCTCCCGGACGGGTTCCTCATCCTTCCGGAGCAGGTCTTCAAACGCGGAACGGGTGGCTCCCGCCGCGTGGCGCACGATGAGGCGCAACGATAGCCGCGCGTCTTCGAGAAACTCCTTGTCTCCGAAAATCTTCTGGCGGACTTGCGCGCGCTCGCAATCGGCGGACAGCGCCGCACGCAAAGCAAGATTGAGATAATCTTCACACTCCCGTACAAGCGAGTCGACCTTATGCAGCAAGATGGCCTCGCGCTGTCCACCGGCATCGGCGTGGGTTCGCAGAAGGAGCCTCTGGTCGAGCTGCGCGCGGAGATCTTCGAAGCCCGGCCGGATCGAGTAAGGAAAGACCGGCACGGAGCCGTTCCAATACCGGGCGAGTTGCCTATGAACGAAGCTTTCGACCTGGGAACGCTCGTCCGCGTCGAGCGTGTCGACCTTGGTCAGCAAGAGCGAGATGTTCGGAGTATAACGGCTCAAGTCTCGGATCAGTTCAATGTCATGTTGGGAAAGCGGCGGATCGACGCCCACCGCAACCAGGGCCAAACCGGCATTCGGCAGCCACTCCATGGACGCGTCGGTGTTGTGTTCGAAGACACTCTCCAGGCCTGGCGTGTCCACAAAGCGAACCCCGCGGTAGCGCTCCATCGCCGGCAGTTCGACGCGCACCAGAGCAACGTGCTTGGCGTTCTCCGGATTGTCCGCCTCGGAGACGAAGTCGCCTATCTGCAACATCGAAATCGGTTCGGTGCGGCCATCCAGGAATCGGACCTCGGCGCGCTGCCGCGGGCCGAACTCGACCTCCGTGATCACAGATGTTACGGGAATCGCGCCGACAGGCAGGAACGGTCCGCCCAGGAGATGGTTGAGAAAGCTGCTCTTCCCAGCCTTGAAGCGCCCGAACACCGCGATGTTGAGGGTCTGCTCGCACGCAAACGCCCGGCAACTCCCGAGGAAATCGTCCAGGGCCGTAATCTGGTAGCGTGCGCAAAGTTCGCCGGCCAGGTCCAGGGTGTGTTGCGCGCGTTCTTGAGCCGGGGACAGTGTCATCGGAGCGCTCATCCCACAAACGCAGGCAACACATCCATCCGCAGAGGGAGAAACTTGATACGTTGCCCCTGCCGGTACTCCGGCTGGGCGGCCAGGCGGCACATGGCGAGAATCTGTCCGGGATTACCGCTCGCCGACCGGAGTACTTTGCGCCGGAAGTCGTGTAAGTCGGGTGACTCGAGCTCGTATGCCGCGACGGCAGACTCAAAAAGTCCGGCCGCCTCGGCACGCTTGAGAGGCTTCAGAACAATCTCTTCGCGCGGGTCCCATAACAGTCTCCGCAGATAGCCTAACGAGTCATGCGAACGAGTGGTTACGATCAGGCAGTTACCGGCGCTGTGATAGACGGCCTGCAGGAACCGGTACATCCGCGGTTCGGCTGCCGTCACATCTTCGAGAAAGACCACGCGTGGCTCGCATTTGAGCGATTCAAGGACGGCAGGCTTCAACGACATGCTGGTGGCGCCGGTCACACGGCAGGCGAGCATTCCCGCTAACTGGACTAAAAGGTCATGTAACACACGTGGACCGCGAATGAGTAAGTACGGCACGGCACACCTCGACACCGCCTCGGCCAGAAGCCGTGTCTTACCCATGCCCGCCGCGCCCACGATCAATCTGGATTGCCGCGCGTGAAGCGCAGACACTAACGCCTGTACCTCATCCCGCCGGCCAACTAGTGGGACGGCGCGATCGTCAATGACTCTCCGGTCAGTTGCCTTTTCCATCTGGGGCGGCTGTCTTCTTCTGAACCCGGACCGCCTGGACGTCGGAGAAGGCCATCAGGCCCGTGTCCATCATCTCCTCAACTACCGGCGCCAGGCCCGCCAGTTTCTCATCCGTATCGACGATCGAAATGAGGATGGGCTGGTCGTGGCGAATCAGGTGAGACTTGTGCATCTCGGCGGTCTCGCCGTAGCCTTCCAGGCCGCGAAACACCGTGGCGCCGGCGATCTTCATCTCCCGGCACTTGTCCACGATGGCCTCGTACAATGGCTTGCCCTGGTAGCGGTCGGACTCTTTAATGTGGATTCGCAGGAGTCTGGCGGGTTGTCCCGGCAGCATCGGCGGCCTCCTTCCCGGTCTTGCCCCGGACCAGCCTGACCATTTCGACGTCCGACGTCACGATCAGGCCGTCTTCCAACATTTCCTCGATCGCTTCCGCGGCGGATACGATCTTCTCAGGCGAATCGATCACCGAGATCATGATGGGCATGTCGCGCATCGGATGGAAGACGCTTCGCTTGTGCGCGTGCCCCTTGGCGCCGTAACCCAGGATGCCGCGATAGACCGTGGCTCCGGCGATATCCATCATGCGCAACTTCTTCACAATCGCGTCGTAGAGCGGCTCGCCGTGCCACTTATCCGCCTCGCCCATGAAGACCCGCAGAAGCGTGGCGCGGGCCTGTTTGTGCTCGTGCGGCAGTTTAGTTTCCGGCTTCGCCGATTTCCGGGCGAATTTCACGACCGTGGTGTCCTGCACCTCGATCAACCCGTCGCTGACCATCTCATAGAGAGTGGGCAGGACCTCTTCCACCTTCTCCGCCGTCTCGACGAATTCGATGCGGATGGGCAGGTGCTGTGCCAGCACTTCGACTTTGGGCGTGTGCATCATTTGGTGTGTCCCGAAGCCGGAGTAGGCGCGAGTGGCGGTGGCGCCGGAGACGCCCTTGTGCATCAGAAAGGTCATGATCGAGTCGTGCAGCGCCGCCATGTGATGCTGGGTGTCCTCGTTAATGAAGATGGTGACCTTCTTAGCGGGACCTTTCGTCAGCATTCCGCCTCCTTCGTGGCTAGTGGCGCACGCTTCAGGGTGCTGCGGCGAACTTCAGTTCGCCGGACCTGCCGGCAGAAGGCGGCCGCGGCACGCTGCAGCCGCCACTCCGCTCCTATCGCCGGGCGGTGAGCACCACCCCCAGCCACACGCCGACATATCCAATCAGCACGCTGCCCACCATATAAACAAGACCCATCCAGCGTTCGCCGCCACGCACCGCTTGCAACGCTTCGTACTCGAAGCTCGAAAAAGTAGTGTATCCCCCCAGAATTCCCACCACCAGGAACAGTCGCCAGTTGGGGTGCGGCTGCATTCTCTCGGTGAGCAGCGTCATCAGGACTCCGATGAGAAAAGCGCCTGAAACGTTGATGACAAACGTGCCGAGCGGAAAGCGCCCGCCGTACTTCGACATGATCCAGGTTCCAGCCACGTAGCGCGCCAAGCCGCCGAGGCCGGCTCCCGCCAGCACTACCAGGTATTTGTCCAACCGTATGCGTCTCCTTTCGGGTCATACATCCAGGTCTCCCACAGGTTCGCCAAACGCCGACTCCCTTAGCTCGCGCTCCTTTTCAGGCAGCAGGTGGCGAGGCATGAACCACGCGTTGGCGATGGCGGTCGGAATCACCGCGCTGCCGATCACCGTGGCGACCAAATAAGAATACTGCCTCTGATCGATGATGCCATGATTCAGCCCAAACAGCGCCGAAATCGTGCCAAAGGTGAGCCCCGTGGACATCATCAGCGAATAGTAGATCCCGTCGTGCCCGCTGTAGCCGAACGCGCGCACTGTGGGCAACAGCCCGGCGAGCTTCGATCCCATCTTCGCAAAGGATAGCGCGACGAAAGCCAGCGGAGCGGCCACCAGCGCGGGGACCGAAACAAAGCTCCCGGCGCGTATGAAGTAGAACGGCGTCAGCAGGCCGAAGGTGAGCGTGCGCAGCCGCCGGATCAGGAAGTGATCCTTACCCACCGTGCCGGCCAGCACCATTCCAATCAGGTAAGCCGGCAGGACCGCCTCGCTGCCGGACCACGCGGCCAATCCGCCCAATCCGAACAGGAGGAACAACAGGTATTTGGTTTCCAACTCCGACACGCGACCGCCGTAGCGCGCGAAGAACCACTGTGTGACGAACGGCAGCGCGACGAAGAAGACCAGGCCGGTGCCCAGGAAGATTACAGTCCTTATGGTGAATGGCGAGAAGATCAAGCCTAGCGCGATGACCGTGCCCAGGTCGTTGATGAAGCACGCCGCCAGGATCGCCTTGCCGTAGGTCGTTTGATTGAAGCCGAGTTCCAGCATCACCGCGTATACGACCGCGACCGATGTGGTCGAGAGCGCCACGCCGGCCAACCAACTCGGCCGCCATCCCCAACCCAGGACGAAGTGCGCCACTAGGGCTGCGCCGAAAAACGGCAAAAAGAAGCCGACCAGGCCGACGGCGGTGGACTCCTTCCATTTCGCCCGGAAAACGGCGGGATCGAGTTCCGCGCCTGCCAGAAACGTCAAGACGATGGCGCCGGTGCCTGCCAGAAAGGTGATCCATTCGGACTTGGCGCCCAGGGCGTTGCTGCCGACCAGCGCGCCGATGACGAGCTGCGCGACTGTCCCAACGACGATTTCCGACAAGGCCGTGGATATCTTGAGCCAGTTGGCGGCGAGAACCGCCACGAGCGCCAGAAAGAGCCAAAGAGCGGCGACAAACCACACGCGATCCATCGAAACGATCTCCTCATCCGTCAGTTGTGGTTTGCTTCAGGAGGGACTTGCGGCGGCGGCTCCCATAGCGAAACCACTATAGGAGTCATTGGCCGTTTGGGACGGCGTTAAGCGAACTCCACCGCTCTCGATTTAAGCTTACATCGAATGGCGTTGGCGTTTCAAGGTGGGGCAGGCAGGTGGGGCAGGCGCTTTCGCCTGCCAACCATCTGAAACCTCAGCGGATTCGGCGTCATCGTAACCGTCGAAAGATACAATGGAGAAAGATATGGCCTGCGTCTGATCGCGGCTGTTCTCCTGGGCATGTGCTCCCTGCTCGCAGCGTCTCCAGCAGACCCGGAGCAAGCGCGGAGAGTATCTAGCAAGACAGATTGCGATGGTGCGTTGAAGATCCCCCAGGCCATCGACCCGAAGGACAGCCCCGTACACGAGTTGATCGGCCAGAACGACTACATGCTTGCCGATTATAAGAAAGCTATGGAGAGCCTCGACCGGGCCGGCCAGCACCATTCCAATGAGGTAAGCCGGCAGGACCGCCGCACTGCCGGACCACGCGGCTAGTCCGTCCAATGGTAAGCGCGGCGTGCAACTCGCGGAACGGGTCCTCGTGGCCGGTGAAGTTGGGGTTGCGCGGAGCGACATTCCAGGAGTCGGGAAGCGCGCGTGGGAAGCGCCGCATCGTCGAATGAGATATTATGTCTTCGCCGATTGGAACGGCCGTATTTGCGTCCCATTCATAGGTCACGCCGCGGCCTTTAGTCGTTGCCGGAGATGTTCACCAGATTCTCGTTTAGCACAGCCTCGGCCTCCGCCGCCGTAAATTCCTCCACCTTCGCAGAGATGTTCATCGAGCAGAACTTCGGCCCGCACATGGAGCAGAAGTGCGCGTCCTTGAAGCCCTCGTCCGGCAGCGTCTCATCGTGCATGGCGCGGGCCGTCTCTGGATCCAGCGACAACTCGAACTGGCGGTTCCAGTCGAAGCGGTAGCGCGCGCGCGACAGGTCGTCGTCGCGGTCCCGTGCGCCGGGCCGGTGCCGCGCGATGTCGGCGGCGTGCGCGGCGATCTTGTAAGCGATGATGCCGGCCTTTACGTCTTCGCGGTTCGGCAGACCCAGGTGCTCCTTCGGCGTGACATAGCACAGCATGGATGCGCCGTGCCAGCCGATCATGGCCGCACCGATCGCGGAAGTGATGTGGTCGTAGCCCGGCGCGAAGTCCGTCACCAGCGGCCCCAGCGTGTAGAACGGCGCCTCGAAGCAAATCTCGCGTTCTTTCTGCACCTGTAGCTCAATCTGATCCATGGGGATGTGGCCAGGGCCTTCGATCATCACCTGCACATCGTATTCCCAGGCCTTCTGGGTCAGCTCGCCCAGGGTCTTCAGCTCGGCGAACTGGGCCTCGTCGCTGGCGTCCGCCAAGCTGCCGGGCCGCAAACCATCGCCCAGCGAAAAGCTCACATCGTATTTTTGAAAGATCTTGCAGATCTCCGTGAAGTGCTCGTAGAGCATGTTCTGGCGATGGTTCTTCACCATCCACTCGGCCAGGATGGAGCCGCCGCGGCTGACGATGCCGGTGATGCGGCGCGCCGCCAGCGGAATATGCTGCACCAGCACGCCGGCGTGTATGGTCATGTAGTCCACGCCCTGCTCGGCTTGCTCGTGTATGACTTCCAGCATCACCGAGGCGCTCAAGTCTTCCAGGCGCCGCACGCGCGAGAGCGCTTCGTAAATCGGCACGGTGCCGATGGGCACCGGCGACGCATCGATGATGGCCTGGCGTATGCGCGGGATGTCGCCCCCGGTCGAGAGATCCATCACCGTATCGGCGCCGTATTTCACCGCGTAGCGCAGCTTCTCCAGCTCTTCCTCGATATTCGAGGTGACTGCGGAGTTGCCGATGTTGGCGTTGATCTTGCACCCGGACGCTACGCCGATGCACATGGGCTCCAGGCTGGCATGCCGTATGTTGGCGGGGATGATCATGCGGCCGCGCGCCACCTCGGCGCGGACCAGTTCCGGCGAAAGGTTTTCGCGCCGGGCGACGTAGGCCATCTCCCCGGTCGTCACGCCCCGCCGGGCATAGTGCATCTGAGTGCGGACCGCGTCGTTCTGGCGTTGCGCTATCCATTCTGTACGCATATTGTTTGGGTCCTGGGTGCAGGGTGCTTAGGTGCTGGGTCTTGAGTTCCGGGCGTTGGCTCTCCAGCGCCCAGCACCCAATACCCAGCACCCTTCTTCTGCTACTTCTTCTTCTTGGGTTTCTTGACTTCTTTCTTGCCTTTATCCCTGCTTTTTGCCATATCCGCAATTATACCCGCTACGGATGACGTTGGAAGGGGAAATCTGGAGTGCGCCAGGGGGAGGGGGGCCCGAACATGGATACTGGTCTCCGCGTCCCGTGTCGCCCGCTCGCCGTGTCGCCCGCTCGCCCGCTCGTAACATCGACGCCGTTGGTCGATGTGGGCGAGCTTCGCTCGCCTACTCCGTCTTCGAGTAATAATACGTGTACTTGCTGTACAGCTCCGAGGCGCGCGCGCCGTTCGCTACAATCCCCAGCACATTGTTTTCGCACAGGGACTGCATAGCGCGGGTGACGTTGTCGAACGTCGTCGAGCCGATCTTCACCACCAGGATCGTGCCGTCCGCCAGCGTCGAGAGCAGGTTGGCATCCGCCGAGAATAGCAGCGGCGGCGTGTCGAAGATCGCCCAGTTGAACACTCGCGGCAATTCTTCAAACAGGGACTTGGCCTGCCGGGTATTGAGCAGCTCCAAAGGATTCTTTACCGGCGTTCCGGCGGGAAGCACGTACAGGTTCATTCCGGATATTCTGCGCAGCGCGCCGGCCAGCGGTACCTGGCCCGTGAGGTAGTCCGTCAGGCCGGGGGCGCGCTCTATCTGGAACATATTGTGGATCAGCGGCCGGCGCAGGTCGAAGTCTCCCAGCAGCACGAGGTTTTCCGACAGGTGCGACTCCGCCAACGCCAGGTTCACCGCGGTGAAGGTTTTGCCTTCGGCGGGCGATGGGCTGGTGATCACGACGGTATGTAGCGGCTGCAAGGTCTGCAAGTGATTCAAGCGTGTGCGCAGCGTGCGGAATTCCTCGGCGGGAGTCTCGTGCGAGCGAAGCAGATCGAGCAAGTGCGACTCCGGCGCGGGCTGAAAAGGAACCTCCGGCACGCCCGGCAGGATGTCCGGGTTGATCCCCAGGGGTTCCTCCACGGCCACATGCGGCGCGCTCTGCGGCGCGCGCGCATAAACCGGAAGGTCTTGAACCGTTCGGTCCTCTGCGGCATTCGCGCTCTCCAAATTCAGCACGCCGGCTTCTTCGGCGCGGCGTAAAGCATCATGCACTCGGCTCATCTGCTAACTCTTTCCGAAATAGTAGTAGTACATTGAACTGCTCACGGCAATGGTGCCTACGATGATGGCGGTCGACCAAGCCAGCCAGAACAGGCGGCGCTTGCGGCGCACCAGCAGGGCATTCTCCAACAGCGGGATGCTGCTGAGCACTGGCAGGTTGGTGTAAGCCCGGACGTCCTTCAGATTCTTTAAGGACGTATCTTTCATCTCCTTGATGCCCGCCATAAACACGCCGAAAAACAGACCCAGTCCCATGCCGACTCCGGCAATGAACAGGCGGTTGGGCTCGCTGGGCGCGTCGGGCAGAGAGGCCGGGTCCAACACTTCCAGGTTCTCTCCGGCCTTGCGCTCTTCCAGGTTGCTGGCCGTTGCCGAGATCTCCTTCTTCTTGGACATGTCCTCGTAGTTGGCCTTGGCCAACTGATAATCGCCTTGCAGCGCGGCGTAACGCTGTTCGTTCACGGGACTTTCCTCTATGCGCACCCGGTACGCGGCGATTTCGGTCTGCAGTTCCTTCTGCCGGCGCACGCGCTCTTGCATCTCCATGTTGCGCGCTTGAATCTGGGAGTTGATACTGGCAATGGTCAGCTTGATGTTCTCCAGATTTTGGGCCACCTGCGGATTGGTCGCCTTCTTGGGTTCCCCGGACTTGGACGCCGCTTGGACTTCCTCCTTTTCGAGATCGTCGCGCTGCTTCTTGAGGTCGCTCAGTTGCGCCTCCAGACTGCGTATGTCCGGATGGTCCTCTTTGTACGTCTGGCGCAGCGCCGAGAGCTTCGACTGGAGGTCCAGGATCATCTTGTTCATTTGGATCAGCCGGTCGTTTTTCACGGCTTGGGTGGCGGCCGCCTGCTCCAGATTCGAGCTGATGAAAGTGGCTTGATGCTGTAGATTCTGGATCTGGGTTTCCAGCATCATCTTGTCCTGCTCGTCCCGGTTGAGGCCTTCGTTTACGGTCGCAAGCTGCATCTCGAGGGTGTTGAGAGCCTGCAGGTTCGATTGCAACTGCTCCGGTAGCCGGCCGGCATTGGCCACCTTGAACTTGGTCATTTCGGCGTCCAACAGGTCGAGCCTGTCCTTGGCGGCCTTCAGTTCGTCGTTCAGGAAACTGGTAGTCATGTTCGCCTGGTTACGGAACGTGTTGTTGGTCTCCTCAGTGAACTTCGAGACCAGCTCGCGCACCACCGCCTGCGCCTTGTACTTGTCGGGATAGGCGAAATTGATCTGAAAGGCGGAGGCGAAACGCTGCTGGGGCTGGTTGAGAGCCGTTTCCATCATGGTGATTCGAATCGCCTTGCGCATCTGCTCGACCACGTCCTCCAGAGGCTTGCGCTGGCGCTCTTTGGGGTACAGGTTGAGCGAGGGCCGCTGGATCAGTTCCTGCAGGCTGGTGCGGCTCTCGATCTGCTGCTGCATGGACGAAATGCGCTCCGACATCTGCGTGCTGATGTTGCTGGGCACCAGCCGCTCGGGCACCTGGGGGGGCGTGATGCGCATCACCGCCGTGGAAACAAAGGTATCGGGCCACATAAACGCCACCACTACGGCGATCACCAAGCCGGCAAACGTCGGCCCTACGATCCAGGAGCGGTAGCGGCGGAGTATGTCGATGTAATCTTCTATGTCCGGAGGACGGCGGGAAACACTTACGTATCCTTGCGGCGGTACCATAATGCTTTCCTGAGAGAATCTCTCCTTCTTAGAATCGGCGGTTGATTCGGAAAACTGCAGTCCGCGGGGTCATGGCACGATGATCTGATCGCCGGGCTTCAGCAGAATGTTCTGCTCCATGCTCTTGCCCCTGGTCACCTCGTGGTAATTGAACTTGAGCCGCTCGCCGTTGCGCAGAACGACGATCTTCTTGGTGTTGGCGAAATCGCGGAAGCCCCCCGCGTTGACCAGCGCTTCGAGTACCGTGGTGTCGATCACCAGCGGGTAGGCGCCCGGCCTGTTGATCTCTCCCTGAATGTAATATCTCTTGCTGTTGACCTTTTCCACCTGGACCGTCACTTCCGGATGCACCATTACCTTCTGCAGCCCTTCGGCGATACTGGCGCTCAAACGTTCCGGAGTGATACCCGCCGCCTGCACTTCACCCAGGAGCGGAATGGAGATTTTGCCGTCCGGCCGCACGATGCACGCCGGGCACGAATTCTCCGGCTCCCGCCAGACCCGTATGGAGAGGACGTCCTCGGGCCCGATAATATAGGCTTTCGCATCCACCGGCGCACCGGATGGCTTGGTTGTGGCGGGCGTCTCCGCCGCGGGTTTTGGCGCGTCCACCTTCTCGGGGACGGCCGGGGCTGCGGGCTGGGGCGGCGGGGATTGCTGGGCAGCCCGCCCGCCGCACACCATCAGAACCACTGCGGTCACAACAATCGCGTTACGCATTTGCAATATATAGTTTACAGCAAACGCTGCTCGTCCCAACAGCTTTTACCGCCAAACCGGATCTCCAACCGCGCCCTCCCAGGTAATGGTACGATTTCGAAGAATAGATTATGAGCTATTTTCTGGCAAAAACCGACCCGCAGACTTATTCCATCGACGATCTGGCGCGTGAGCGCCACACCGTATGGGACGGCGTGCGTAACCCGCAGGCTCTCCGGGCCATCCGCGAGATGCGCCCGCGCGACCGGGTTTTCATTTATCACAGCCAGGGCGACGCTGCCATCGCGGGTCTGGCGGCGGTGGTATCCGAGCCTCGCGCAGACCCGCGGGACGCCAAGCTGGCCGTCGTGGATGTCGAGTTTCTCACTAAGCTGGACCCTCCTACCACCTTGCGGGAGATTAAAGACAGTGGCCTATTCGCCGACTGGGCCTTGGTCCGGCAAGGGCGCCTCTCCACCATGAGCGCCCCTTCCGCCTTCGTAGAGTGGATGCGCAAGCGCTACCCGAAGACCAAGATCTGAAGGCGCGGGTGGGACAGCCGCTTTCGTCTATTGACGGCTCTACACTTCTGCGTAGTGGCTTCTCCCGAATTCCGAATCCGGGCGGCCGCTCGGCTTGTAAGTCCAAGAAAAATTTACTATTCTGGGGGTTGCGGCTGGCCCAAAACGTGCTGTAGGACCCGGTTCCGGGGTAGGGCGTGCCTCGCAACCTCCGGCGGCGATGGAATGTTCCAGGAACTTAAGTTTCAGCTCTCAACGGCGATCCTGACCATACTGGCGCTCGCCGCCGCCGTCTCCGCCGTCATCAATTTCCAGCAACAGCAGAAATTCCGCCTGGCGGATGATGGCGCCGTCTGGGTGGATCGCGCACACGGCGTCGAGGCGCTACACGTCGAACCAGACGGTCCGGCAGCCAAAGCCGGCCTCAAGAATGGCGACACGCTGCTGCGGATGAATGGCGCCGCCATCCAAAAGGCCATCGATGTTCCGCAAGTTCTGGCCACGGTGGGAGCCTGGAACAAAGCCGAGTACCTGGCGCGCCGCCGCGGAGTGGAGTTCAAAGCTACCGTCTACATCCGCGAAACCCCGCTAGATCCCGCGGTTTCCGGCCAATACCTGGTAGGCACCGCGTATCTGCTGATCGGGCTGTTCGTCTATTTCCGGCGCGGCAGCGCTCCCAAAGCCCGTCATTTCTATATTCTGTGTCTGACGTCTTTCATCTTCTGCTGCTTCCATTACACCGGAAAGCTGAACGGCTTCGACAAGGTCATCTACTTCGGGAACGTGTCCGCCGGTCTGTTCGCCCCCACTATCTTCCTGCATTTCTGCCTGACGTTCCCGGAGCCCCGGCAGTGGTTCCGCCGTAAGCTGCGCGTAGCGCTCTTGTACGTGCCGGCCGTGCTGTTCTTAGCCACGTGGCTGGCCACCACGTCGGGTACCCTGCGCATAGGCATCTCGCTCGTGGAGCTGCGCTGGCTGCTCGACCGCATCTGGCAGCCCTTCCTGGTGCTTCCATACCTGTTGGGCGGGGTGGTGCTCAGCCTCGACTATCGCAGGGCTGAGGACCCGGTTGTACGGCAGCAGTTGAAGTGGCTGCGCAACGGGACTTTCTGCGGAATTCTGCCCTTCGCTATCCTCTACGTGGTGCCGTACACACTGGGGATGATTCCCAACCAGTACATGCGCCTTTCGGTGCTTTCGATGGCGCTCATCCCGCTGACCCTGGCGTATGCCATCGTACGCTACCGGCTGATGGATGTAGATATCCTCTTCCGCCGGGGATATGCATACACCCTGGCAACGCTCTGCGTGCTGGCGGCTTTCTACGGCATTGTCTTTTCGCTCGGCAGCCTGGTACAGAAGAATTTCAAAGACGTGGGCAACGCCGGCCTGATCGCGGTAATGCTGACCGCCGCATTCCTGTTCCAGCCCATCCGCAACTGGATTCAGGAGCGTCTGGACAAGCACTTCTATCGAGACCGCTACGATTATCGCCGCACGCTGGTGGAGTTCGCGCGCGAGCTGAACTCGGAGACCGACCTGGACGCTATGCTATCGTCGGTAGCAGAACGGCTGCTGCAGACGCTCTCGATCAAGCACATGGCCATTTTTCTCGCCGAGGAGCGGCCGGGAGATAAGCCAGCTTTCCACCTGCGCATGTCGATGGGCGCGCGGCGGCGGCCGCCCGAGCTGAGCGGCGACCAAATGGATCTCAGCTTTCTGAACTGGGAGTGGCCCCAGCCGCACATTTTCTTCGAGCGCACCCGGCATCAACTCGACGCCATTTCCCGCGGCTGGCCGCCTACCGTGCGCCGTACGATTTCCGACCTGGACCTCACCTACTACATCCCGTGCACCGTGCGCGGCCGCACCATCGCTTTCCTGGGAGCGAGCCGCGCCGAAGATGGCGAATTCCTTTCCACCGTGGATGTGGAACTGCTCGCCACCATTTCGGGGTACGTCGGCATCGCCATCGAAAACGCTACCCTGTATCGCTCGCTGCAACGCAAGGTGGAAGAATACGAGCGCCTGAAAGAGTTCAGCGAGAACATTGTGGAATCCATCAACGTGGGCATCCTGGCGGCCGATCTGGAAGACCGCGTGGAGAGCTGGAACTCGCAGATCGAGAAGCTCACCGGCATCCCGCGGCAATCCGCCGTCGGCCGCAAGCTGGCGGAGTTGTTCCCGGCGGACCTGGCCGAGCAGTTCGAACGCGTGCGCGGCCAGACGGGTATTCACCACATCTATAAGTTCGTCATGTACCCCACGGCGCTTTCCGCCATCGCCGGCGCGGCGCAGCAGGCCAACGTGCTTCCGATCGATGGCGCCGAACCGACCCGTCCGGCGGCCCCCCTCGCGGTCCCCGCCGGAAACAACGGCAACAGCATCCGCTCCACGGTGAACGTGGCCATCGCCCCGCTGGTTTCGAAAGATATGGAGCAGATCGGCCGCCTCATCATTTTCGACGATGTGACGGACCGCGCAGAGTTGGAGCAGCGCCTGGTGCAGGCCGACAAGTTGAGCAGCATCGGGCTGCTGGCCGCGGGTGTCGCCCACGAAGTGAATACACCGCTCGCCGTGATCTCCACCTACGCCCAGATGCTGGCCAAGCAGGTGGCCAACGACGAGCAGAAATCCATCCTGCTCGATAAGATCGCCAAACAGACGTTCCGCGCCAGCGAAATCGTCAACTCCCTGCTGAGTTTTTCCCGCACTTCCACCACTTCATTCGGGGACCTGGACCTGAACAAAGTCATACGCGAGACCATGTCGCTGCTCGAACACCAGATCCAGAAGGTGGGAGTCGAGGTGAAACTCGATCTGCAGAATGGCATGCCGCCGGTCCACGGCAATGCCGGCAAGCTCCAGCAGGTGTTCCTGAACCTGTTCCTCAATGCACGCGACGCCATGGATGGCGGAGGCGTGCTCACAGTCCGCACTTGGGGTGAGCCATCCGGCGCCCGCGTGGATGTCTCCGACACCGGACATGGCATTTCGCCGGAACACATCCAACGCATTTACGATCCCTTCTTCACGACCAAAGGGACCCGCAAAGGAACCGGCTTGGGGCTGGCGGTGACGTACGGGATCGTCCAGGAGCACAAGGGCTCGATCGAAGTATCCAGCCGCCATGGCGGCACGCGCTTCCATCTGGAGTTTCCCTGGTCGAAGGCCGCTCCGCGCTCCTCGGCCCCAGCGGGAGACACCCGCGGCGACTCCGCTACGAGCCAACCCGTGAATGCCGCCTGAAATGACCGCACCTGAACTATCCGCGTCCCTGGCTAAAGGCCGGGTTCTGGTAGTCGACGACGAGCTGGATATACGGGAAGGCCTCGATACCCTGCTGAGCCTGGAAGGCTACAGCGTGGATCTGGCCCCCAATGGCACCGAGGGCCTGCGCAAAATCGAATCGCGCGCCTACGACTTGGTGCTGCTCGACCTGATGATGCCCGACCGCTCCGGCATGGATGTGCTGCGCGACGTCCGCGAGCGCGACCGCGAGACCCCCATCTTCATGATCACCGCCTACGGCTCGGTGGAGGCTGCCGTGCACGCCCTGAAGCTGGGCGCCAACGATTACTTCTCCAAGCCCTGGGACAACGAGAAGCTGCTCATCGAGATCGACCGCATGATCTCCAAGCGGCGGCTCGAATACGAAAATACCCACCTCAAGCGTGCGCTCAAACAGCGCTACAGCTTCCCCAACATCATCGGTAAGAGCGACCGAATGCAGCGGCTGCTCGACCTGGTTGGGCAGGTGGCGTCCAGCCGCTCCACCATCCTGATCACCGGCGAAACCGGCACGGGCAAGGAACTGATCGCCAAAGCCATCCACGCCAATTCGCCGCGCTCCGAGCGCCTGTTCGTGGCGGTGAACAGCGGCACGCTGCCGGCCGACCTGCTGGAATCCACGCTCTTCGGACATGTGAAGGGCGCCTTCACCAGCGCCATACAGACTAAGAAGGGCTATTTCGAAGTAGCCGACCACGGCACTATCTTCTTCGACGAGATCGGCACCGTTTCGCCGGACATGCAGGCCAAGCTGCTGCGCGTCATTCAGGAAAAGGAGTTCATCCCGCTTGGCTCGACGGACCCTGTGCGGGTCGACGTGCGCATTCTGGCGGCCACCAACGACGATCTGAAAAAGCGCGTGGACGAAGGCACCTTCCGCGAGGACCTGTACTACCGGCTCAACGTGATCAACATCGCGCTGCCAGCCTTGCGCGAACGCAAGGAAGATATCCCCGCGCTGGTGAGTCACTTCTTTACCAAATATTGCCGCGAAAACGAGAAGTATCTGGATCCGCAGGGCAACTCCGTGCTTTCCTTCCAGCCGGAGGTGATGCAGGTCCTGATGGAGCACAACTGGCCGGGTAACGTCCGCGAACTGGAGAACGCAGTCGAGCGGGCCGTGGTGCTGGCCACCGACCCGTCCGTGCCCCTGGACGTGCTGCCCGATCATTTGCTGCAATCGAGCGGCATCCGCCTCCGCCGCGGAGAAGGCGGCGCGCTTCCGGTAGACGCTTCGTTGTTTGAGATCGTGGCGGATTACGAGCGTCGCGTCATCATCGAGCGCCTGGAGCAATTCAGCGGCAGCCAGACGGATGCGGCGGCTAGTTTGCATGTGCCGCTGTCTACGCTGAATCAGAAGATTAAGCGGCTGGATATCAAGATTCCGAAGAAGGGGGAGTAGGGCGGCCTCCACCGCGCCGGAGTAGCGTTTCAGTCGCCCTAGTTGCGACTGCCCGACTCCAGCGTGTTAGCGTAACAGGATATTCTCAAAAACGAGGCTAGCCATGGAAGTGCAGCTTACGTCCGATCAAAAAGCGTTCGCCCGCCGCGCCGTCGAAAGCGGGCGGTTGCACAGCGAGGAAGAAGCCGTACAGGAAGCGCTTGCGCTGTGGGAAGAGCGCGAACGCCGCCGCGTGGCGTTTCTGGCGACCCTCGATGATTCGCGCGCAGCTCTTGCCCGCGGCGAAGGCCGCGTCATCACCCAGGAATCCATGCGGGAACTCGCCGCCGACGTCCGAGAACGTGGACGCGCGCGCTTGATTGCTGAATTGGCCCAATGAAATGGCGCATCGTGTAGCGCCAAGGGCCGAGGCTGATCTTGATGACATCTGGCTTTATGTCGTAAAGGAAAGCGTCAGCATGGATTTTGCACCCGTCTAATTGACTCGATCACTGGCCGTTTCTCTTTTCTCGCCGCGTTCCCGTACGCCGGACGCCCTCGCGATCAAGAGCTCGGCGCTGGCTCGCGCAGCTTCGCCGTGGGCGAGTACATCATTGTGTATTGCATCGAAGGTGCGGACGTCTTCATCCTCAGGGTGGTGCACGGCAGACGCGACCTGAAACGTTGTTCGACCAGTGAACCAAGAGTCGTCAAGGAGGAGTTTGGCAAGTGAAGAAACAGATGTTTGAAGAACTGCTGGGCAGCGTACGCGAAGCCGGGGCAATTCTGCGCGGCGGGCAAAGGACTTCGCGACGGATTGTAATCCGCTCTTCACGCGTTCCTAGAACGAACCAAGCCTTTCGCGATCGGAGTTTGCGCATCCGATCTGCGTAAGCGACAAGACATCCATCTCGATATGCTCGGCAAGTCACGCCAGATGATCCAGGTCGATCTTAAGCGCCTTGGCCAGCTTCTTCAGCGTGGCGATCCCTCCCCGTTTATGTCCGGCCTCCATAGCGGCGATCATCGGCCGGGACACGCCTGACGCCTTCGCGAGATCTTCTTGCGTCATTCGCCGATGCTGCCGCCATATCTTGGCCGCGCTTTCCCCGGCTAAGCGGCGTTCCGTAATCGCTAGCGGAATCAGCTCTTCTTCGCCGCGCTCCAGACGCCCCTTGGCTGCGTCATAAGCCATCACATCCGCCAGCATTTCCGCGTCGTCCATCAGTTTCTTCAGCCGGTCGATCGGCAGTATGGCGAATTGCTTGCCGCCACGGGTAATTCTTTCGATTCGCACTAGTAGACGCCTCCTCTCGGTCCGACCTCTAAACCAGCATCACCAGGCGATCGTCCGGCAACTCGTAAATGACGCGCCAGTCCCCAATCCCGAGCCTGTATGCATCGCGCCCCTGCAATTTCTTCAAGTTATTGTTTGGGGCGCTGGGGTCCGCCGCAACCTCGTTGAGTTTCGCCACGATTCGCCTCTGCCAATTCGCGGGCAGTTTGGCAAGGGCCTTGTCGGACGACTTGGTCGTGACGACGCAGTACGCGGGCTAATTTTTACCCGCAGGAACAACTATACCAGCGGCAGCGGACCGTCGTGGAAGGCGCGGCTGTCTCGGATCTGGTGACCGAACCGGTAACCTCTTCCCAGGTACGTCGCGCACATGTTTGGGTGAACGCGATTTGGTGCGTCTGGCGTCCGCGGCAACGCCGGCACGTCCTAATCGGGGACGGTAAAACTTCGCCCGCGCGAACCATGCATCGGCCAATCGTCTTAGCTTCGAGTCGCGTTCGAAGCAAGTATACAACTCGGGTGTGACTCCGGTCCTTTGACAGGCCCCCTACGAAACGAATACTGTCAGATGAGGATGCATCGATTCGCCACGAGCCGATACTGGGTCTCTATCGGAAAAAAAGTGACCGCCAGTGTTCGCGCACCGGCGGTCGAGGAGTGACTCGATGGTATACGTAGCTATGAAAACGTCACTCTCCCTTCGCGCAGGTTATGCACGATGCGCGCGGTTTGTGACGTCGTAGCTACCGCCACCGGCCTTCAACAAACACATAGCCGTCCCGCCGGTGAACCCAGCGCGGAGCGACCCATACCGCGTGGGGCCGGGGTGGCACCTCCCATCGGCCCGGCGTCCATACGTATGCGCTTCCGTCCCAAGTGTGATAGCCGCCAATCCAAACATGCGCGGCACTTGGAGCAACCGTGCGCTCCTCCACTACGGGTCTCGGCGGCGCAACCTTTACCACGACTTCAGCCTGGGCTGACCCGATCCCGAGGGCCGCTCCGAACAATGCAGTCAACAATAACTTACGCAAATTACACCTCCCAATTCCGTCCGAGCAAGCTGACGACCACTGTTCAGTTCAATTCTCTCAGTTGTTGGCTTCTCCTCGCCTTTGGTATGTTGCGCACGTACGAGAATTCACGCAACAACGCAACAGTTAGCTCGGTGGGTGGCGACGTTTGAAGTGGCCTGCGGGAAAGTCCGGGGCGAACGACGCCGATTGTCGGAGTGTCTCCGGCGGCCACTACAGCCGACAAGCCTCTTCAGGCGGTTGCGAAACTCACCGCTCTGAAAGCTTTGGGAATCTGCGGCGCTACAAGCGTCCGCGTAGACTTACCCCACGCGCGCCTCACACGGTTGATGAGGAAGCGCTGCCGTGTGTTGAGTCGTCTTTTCTGGCCTCTGCTGGATTTGGTTGGGGGCCTCGTCTATCTGATCTCCAAGCGCATCGAGCATCGTCCTTGCTGGGAGCCTTGATTTCCCATTCGCGGCCGCTCGTGGGCCGCTCGCCGACGCCTGCGTGATATGCGTGCCACGGCGTCGTTGTGGTTGAAGCGACAGTCCGGGCTCCCTCCTCACTGCACCCGCAGCGCCACCACCGGATCCACCCGCAACGCCCGCCGCGCCGGCAGATAGCTCGCCAGAAACGCCACCGCAGTGAACAACACCGTCACTGACCCGAACACTACCGGATCGGTCGGCTTCACGCTAAACAGCAGGCTGGCCAGAAACCGCGTCAGCCCGTAAGCCGCGGCCAACCCCACCACGATCCCTACGCCGGCCAGCGTCATCGCCTGCCGCACGATCATGTTCCGCAGCGCCGGAAAATCGGCGCCCAGCGCCAGACGGATGCCGAATTCCAGCGTCCGCTGTTCCACCGCATAAGCCATCAGGCCATACAGTCCGATTGACGCCAGCAGGATTGCTACCGCCGCGAAGATCCCCAGCACCCACGTGTTGAACTGATCGCGCGCGGTGGACCCCATCACGATCTGGTCCATGCTGCGTATATGCGCCGCCGGCAAATCGGCCGCATCCTGAAACGCACGCTGTATGTGCGCCGACACCGAGAACGGCGCAACTTTAGTGCGCACCACCCAGCTCAGCGGCATGAAGCGGTTGTTCAGCGCCATATAGGCATCGCCCACTTGCGCGAGCGGCACGAATGTCTCCGGCTGTGGGTCACTGTTCAGCCCGCCATCGCGCGCATCGCCCACGACGCCGATAATCTCCCGCGGCGGCTGCGCAAAATCGGGACCCATGCCGGCGCCGATGATCAGCCGGTGGCCAATCGGATTTTCGTCATTTTTCCAGTACTTCTTCGCGAGAGCCTGGTTGATCACCACCACCGGCCGCCCGGCCGCATCGTCCCGTTCCGTGAAATCGCGGCCGCGTAGAATGGGAATCTTGAAGACGTCGAAGAAGCGCGCCGTCACATAGTTCCAGCCAGCGCCGCCGTGATCCTGTCCTTCGGTCAGTGGGCGCCCTTCGATCCTGAATCCCAATCCGAGGCCGCCCTCCAGGGGCAGATAGGAAGTAGCGGCCGCGGCCTCCACTCCGGGGATGGCGTGAATGCGGTCGAGCGCCTGGCGGGTCATCGTGGCGATGGCGGCCGTGCGGTCGAAATGGCTCCCCGTGAGCGCGGTATCCATGGTCAGAACATTGTGCGCATCGAAACCGGGCGCCACATTGTGCAGCGCCGAGAAGGTTCGGATCAGCAGGCCCGCGCCGATTAGCAGGACTATCGCCAGCGCCATCTCCGCCATCACCAGCGCGCCGCGCATCTTGTTCTGACGCATGCCGGAGCCCCCCCGCGCGCCCGTTTCCTTCAAGGTGATGTTGAGGTCGGCGCGCGCGGCTTGCATTGCGGGAACCAAGCCGAAGAGAACGCCGGTGACCAGCGACAGCAGCAGCGTGAAGCCCATCACAGTCCAATCGAGGGCCACCGCGGAGCCGTCCGGACCGATACGCGGAATGTTGCCCGGGTTCACGGCCAGCAGTGCCCGCACACCCAGCGCGCCGATGGCGAGGCCAACCACTCCACCAACCATCGACAGCAGCACGCTTTCCGTCAGCAGTTGGCGGACGATGCGGCCGCGGCCGGCGCCAATGGCCGCGCGGATGGCGATCTCGCGTGAGCGGCCGGTGGCGCGCGCCAGCAGCAGGCTGGCCACGTTCGCGCAGGCGATTAACAGCACACAGCCGACCGCTCCCAGCAGCACGAAGAGCGCGGTTCGCACGTCTTTCACCAGAAGCTGCTGCATGGGCTCGGCCGTGAAGCTCATCTTGGGATCGATGCTGCCCGGGTAGCGGCGTTTGAACTCCTCGCCGGTCAGCTTGAGGGCGGCCTTGGCAGCGCTCAGCGAAACGCCCGGCTTCAGCCGTGCGGCAGCCTGGAAGAAGTGGCCTTGGTTCGTGCTGTTGGGGTCCGCCTGGAATGGCATATAGACGTCCGGGAGCGGATCGAAAGTGAAGCCGGAGGCCAGTACGCCGATCACGGTGTAGGACTCGCCGCCGAGCGTCAGCGCCTTGCCCACGACTCTGGGATCGGAGCCGAACCGGCGCTGCCACAAGCCGTTCGAGAGCACGATGACGTTGCCGCCGCGCGGACGGTCCTCGCCAGCCGTGAACGTGCGCCCGATGGCGGTTCGCGCGCCGAACAGATGGAAGAATTCGTACGAAACGTGGATGCCTTTAAGCTGCTCGGGGCGATCTCCACCACTGAGATTGAGGCCCGGCCCGCCAGTATCGTAAGCGCTGACGTCTTCGAGCACCTGGATTGTGCGCCGCCAGGCGTTGTACTTGGGCACCGAAGCGCCCGGAAAACCGCCTTGGGGAGTGCTCGTCATCAGGGTGACGATGCGCTCCGGTTCGGGGAAGGCCAGGGGCTTGAGCAGAACCGTATTGACGACCGAGAAAATGGCCGTGTTAGCGCCAATACCCAGCGCCAGCGCGGATATCGCGGTAGCCGTAAAACCGGGACTCTGGCGCAGCATACGGAAGGCGTGCTTAAGGTCCATCCAAAATGTTTCCATAAGGGACTTAGACGGCGCATCCGCGCGGATGTGCCCTCCATCCTGTGATCTAATGCAACATATGCGCTCGCGAATCCGAATCCTGGCCGCCCTAACCCTTGCTTCCATCGCCTTCGCCGCCGACACCAAGCGACCCATCACCGAAACCGATCTGTACGCCTTCCGCTGGATCGCCTCCCCGCAGATCTCGCCCGACGGCGCCAAGATCGTCTATACCCTCGTCACCGTCAATTCCAAGCACGATAACTACGAAACCGCGCTTTGGATCATTCCCTCCAGCGGAGGTACCGCGCGCCAGCTCACTTCCGGACCGCGCGACTCCGGCCCGCGCTGGTCGCCGGACGGCAAGACACTCGCCTTCCTGCGCGCGCCCGAGCCGAAGGATCCAAAGGACACCACGCGGCCGCATTCCCAAATCTATCTGCTATCCATGGACGGCGGCGAAGCGCGGGCTCTGACCGACATCCCCAAAGGAGCCGGCGGATTGGCCTGGGCGCCCGACGGCCGCTCCATCGCATTCTCCTCCAGCACCGTCGCCAAGGACTTCGAGAAGAAGAAAGATGACAAAGACGAACCGGAAAGCGATGTGCGCGTGATCGTCAAAGCGCTGTACCGCATGAATGGCGAAGGATACATCGAGCCGGACCGGCCCAGCCACATATGGACCGTGGCAGTGCCCGAAATACTCGCCAAACCGGAGAAAGCGAAACAGGTCACTACCGGCGAGTTCAGCGAGTCGGAAATCGTCTGGTCGCGCGATGGCTCGCGAATCTACTTCACGTCGAATCGCGTGCGCGAGCCTTATTACGAGCCTCCTCACGACGAGATCTATGCGGTCAATGCGGCAGGCGGTGAGATCGCCAAGATCGCCGCGATCGATGGCTCCCTGCATGCCCTGGCGCTCAGTCCCGACGGCAGCCATATCGCTTTCGTCGGCGCGATCAATCACGGCGCGGACATGCCTGAGCGCTCGTACAGTCAGCCGGATCTGTTCATCACCGGAGTAGATCCCGGGGCGGCGCCCAAGAATCTGACCGCCGCATATGATTTCGATATCGGTGGCGGCGTAGGCGGAGACCAGGCGCCTCCTCGCGGCGCCGGCTCTTCGCTGCCCTACTGGAGCGCCGATGGCCGCAGCATATTCGTCGATTCCGCCGAAGAGGGCCGCGCCAACCTCCAGCGCATCGACGCCGAAACTGGCAAGGTCGAAGCCCTCACCAAGGGCGATCATAGCCTGTTCGCCTGGAGTGCTACGCCCGATGGATCGAAGGCCGCCGTGCTAATCTCCACCCCTACCAACATCGGCGATTTGTTTCTGATGGATGGCAAAACAGGCCGACTCGAACAGCTCACCCATATCAATGATGAGTTGTTCGGCAAGCTGAACCTCACGCCGCCTGAGACGATCTGGTACAAGAGCTTCGATGGCCGGCGCATACAGGCCTGGGTGCAGCGTCCGACCGATTTTCAAGAGGGAAAGAAGTATCCCCTGATCCTCGACATCCACGGCGGCCCGCATTCCGCCTACGGCTACACCTTCGACCACGAATTCCAGTGGATGGCCGCCAAGGGTTACGTGGTGCTCTATCCCAACCCGCGCGGCAGCACCAGCTACGGCCAGGAGTTCGGCAACGTCATCCAGTACCACTATCCCGGCGACGACTTCAAAGATCTCATGGCCGGCGTCGACGAGCTCATCGCGCGCGGGTGGGTGGATCCCAACAAGCTCGGCGTCACCGGCGGCAGCGGCGGCGGTGTGCTGACCAATTGGACCGTAGGCCACACCACCCGCTTCAAAGCCGCGGTTTCGCAGCGATCCATCGCCGATTGGCGCGACTTCTGGTACACCGCCGATTTCACCATGTTCACCCAGTTCTGGTTTCGCGGCGCTCCCTGGGAGCAGGAGGCGGATTTCAAGGAGCGGTCGCCCATCACCTACATCGACAAGATCACCACGCCCCTAATGCTGATCGAGGGCGAGTCCGACTTCCGCACGCCGCCGGGCGCAGGCGGCGAGCAGATGTTCCGCGCGCTGAAGTATCTGAAGAAGCCGGTGGTGATGGTGCGCTTCCCCGGCGAGACGCACGAACTGTCGCGCTCGGGAAAGCCGGTGCATCGCGTCGAGCGTTTGCAGCACATCGTGGCCTGGTTCGACAAATACCTGGAGGGGCAGGATATCCACACGTACGATATTAATTAACACTAACAATGCCCAAGTTAATCAGCGGCTAGTTCCGGCGTTGTCCAGTGCTTTTGCCCTAAAACTGAAGAGTTGTGCCAGCCGTTTATTCCAGTCTCGTTTTACGATTCCTCACGCAAGAGGACGATCTCATCGTCGGTCGTCTTTGCATGACCGCAGGACGCCCGATGATGGACCTCCCCGCTGAACAACTGGCAGCTTGGCGGGAACAAATCGCTATTCTTCGGTCGGCGCTTGGGTCGGGCGGATCGGGCAAGTGGCACCTGCTCTTGGAGTACCCGATCCCGCGTCGCGGGAAGAGAATCGACGCGGTTATCCTCGCTGGCGACCTGATAATCGTGATCGAGTTCAAATGTGGCCCTCGAAGTTATGACCGCGACGCGCGACTCCAGGTCGAGGACTACTGTCTGGATTTGCGGGATTTTCATGGCGAGAGTGGTCAGCGAATTCTGGTTCCGGTGCTGGTCGCGACGCGGGCTGAAGAGCGGCCAGTCCCTTCGGGAGAAGTCACCGACCGTATTGCTCCACTCTGGCTCGCTAACGGCCAGTCACTCCAATCGGTGGTCGCCCAAGCGGTCGCTCGGTACTACTCGCCAAATCAGGATCCTATCGAACCCACACGGTGGGACACCGCTGAGTACGCTCCGACACCGACTATTATGGAAGCCGCACGTGTTCTATATGAAGGGCAAAACGTCCGCGAGATCTCGCGCTGCCACGCGGGTGCCGAGAACCTGACTAAAACGAGCTCGGCTGTCGTGCAGGCCATTGAACAAACACGCCAGAGTGAGACCAAGCTGATTTGTTTCGTGACCGGCGTGCCCGGTTCCGGAAAAACGCTCGCCGGCCTCAACATCGTTCACAACAGGGAACTGCATGAAGGCATGCTCGGCGTCTTCCTTTCTGGTAACGGCCCTCTCGTCAAGGTCCTGTGTGAGGCCCTGGCCCGCGACCACTCTGAGCGGACCGGGCAATCGATTATCGAGTCGCGCCGGAAGGTCTCGACGTTCATTCAGAACGTGCACCGCTTCATCGACACACACTTCACGTCATCGATCCCGCCGCCAGATCGGGTTGTCGTTTTCGATGAGGCTCAGCGGGCCTGGAACTGGCAGCAGTCCCTGAGGAAGTTCAAACGCGATCGATCCGAGCCGGAAATCATGCTCGAGATCATGGACCGCCACCGAGGATGGGCGGTCATCGTCGCTCTAGTAGGCAGCGGACAGGAGATCAACACTGGCGAAGCCGGCCTGAGCGAATGGGGGCGAGCTTTAGAGGATCGTTTCCGGCACTGGAGCATCCTCGTGTCGCCACATGCGATGACGAGCAATCCCGCTAACGATTCAGACCTGCTGTTCGACACACCGCAGAATGAGATGCGCGTACGCGAAGACAGTGCATTGCACCTCGAGGTTTCGCTGCGATCCTACAAAGCTCAGGCCGTCGCGGAGTTCGTTGGTCATTTGCTCTCGCGCCATGTTGATCAAACCCGAGGCGCTCTGGCATCCTGCCGTGACTTTCCGATTCTTATGACCCGCGACCTTGGGACGGCGCGGGAATGGCTAAGACGTCGCCAACGCGGCACGCGAAGAATCGGGCTGGTGGCCACAAGCGGAGCCCGGCGTCTGCGAGCCCAGGGCCTCGATGTTAGGCTCGAGTTGGACGTCGAGAATTGGTTCCTCAATCCGAGTTCGGACGTGCGTTCGTCACACTACTTGGAAACGCCGGCCACCGAGTTTGCTATCCAAGGTCTGGAACTGGACTGGACCGGCGTTTGTTGGGACATCGATCTGGTGCCGGAGAATAGCGGTTGGCAGGTTCGGGCATTTAAGGGCACCCATTGGCAAATCGTGCGGGACCCGACCAGGCGTCAATTCGTACTTAACAAGTATCGCGTCTTGCTCACCCGAGCGCGCGAGGGGATGATTATCTACGTGCCGAAGGGCGATTCTGTTGACTGGACGCGTCCACCATCGCGCTATGAAGCAATTGCAGATTACCTGAAGTCTGCTAACGTAAACGAGATTTGAGACGATTTCTGGCCTAGACGACGGATTCTCCGTCTCGATGACGCTCCCACGGCCTTCGCTGCGCGGACCTCCTTGACCTAACCGAACCGATTTGACATAGTCTAACTATGTCAGAGATGTGGCGGCGATTGCAATACCTCATTAATCGAAAGCAGCGCGAACAGGATCTCGCCGATGAGATGGGCCTGCATCGGGATTTGGTGGGGCAGTCCTCTGGCCGGTCGTTCGGGAATGTTACGCAGATCCAAGAAGCGAGCCGCGCGGTCTGGATCTGGCCCTTCCTGGAAACCCTGGCCCAAGACACCCGCTATGCCATGCGTACCCTGCGCGCCAATCCGGGCTTCGCCGCCACCGCGGTTTTGTCGCTGGCGCTCGGCATCGGCGCAAACACCGCCATATTCAGCATCCTGAACGCCGTGATGCTGCGCTCGCTGCCGGTGGAAGATCCGCAGCGGCTGGTGCAAGTCGGCTCTCCCAATTCCGACGCTACCAGTCCGTTGTCGGTGGCTTTCACCAACCCGATCTGGGAACAAGTACGCGACCACCAGCAGGCTTTCTCAGGAACCTTGGCCTTCGGCACGGACCGCTTCGATCTGGCTGCTGGCGGCGAGAGCCACTTCTCAAACGGCCTGTGGGTCAGCGGCGATTTCTTCCGCGTGCTCGGCGTGCCGGCCACGCGCGGGCGCGTGTTCACAGCCGATGACGACCTCCACGGCGGCGGGCATGCGGGACCGGTAGCGGTGATCAGCCACGCCTTCTGGAAGGGGCATTTTGCCAGCGATCCCGATATCGTCGGCAAGACCATCCGGCTGAACCGGCATCCCTTCACAATTATCGGCGTGACGCCGCCATGGTTCACGGGTCTGGATGTAGACACGCACTATGATGTGGCGATCCCCATCGGGTGCGAACCGATCCTGCACACCGACCGCAGCGCGTTGGCCGCGCGAAGCTGGTGGTGGTTGCGCATTCTTGGCAGGCTCCTTCCAGAAGAGACTCTACAGCAGGCGGACGCCAGGATGAAAGCGCTGGCGCCGGAAGTCAATCGCGCCACGCTTCCACCCGATTGGGACGCGGACGGCAAGCGGGAATACCTGCAACGATCGTTCGGCCTTCGCCTCGCCGCCACGGGTTTCTCGGAAACAGGCAAGCACTACCGCACGGCGCTCTTCACTCTAATGGCGGTGGTCGGCCTGGTGCTCCTTATCGCCTGCGCCAATATCGCCAACCTGCTGCTGGCCCGGGCCGCCGCTCGCCAGCGGGAGATCTCCATACGCATGGCCATCGGCGCGGCCCGCCGCCGGGTCATGCGACAGCTCATGTCGGAAAGCTTGCTGCTCTCCGTGTTGGGCGCGGCCGGAGGCGTGCTCTTTGCCGTCTGGGGAAGCCGCCTGCTGGTCCGCTTCCTGTCGAAGACCGGAAGTGAGCTTCAACTCGACACGGCGCCGGATCTGCGCGTGCTCGCCTTTACGATGGGCGTAGCTCTTCTGACGGGGCTGTTGTGTGGACTCGCCCCGGCATTGCGCGCGACCAGTGTCTCGCCCAACAACGTTCTGAAGGAGCACGCGCGCGGCATGGTGGAAGGCCGCTTCGGTCTCGGCCGAGCGCTGGTCACCGGACAAGTCGCGCTTTCGTTGATGCTGCTGGCGGGTGCGGGCTTGTTCCTGGGGACGCTCCACAATCTGCTGAGTGCCGAGCTCGGCTTCAGCCGACACAATGTCCTTCTGGTCCGGGCCGGCTTGTTGCAGACCAACGTTCCAAAGGCGCAGCGCCCGGGTGTGTACGGTGAGATTCTAGAGCGCTTGCGGGCCCTCCCCGGCGTAGTATCGGCTTCCAGCTCCGCATTAACACCCATCGGCAATTCGATGTGGAACAACGTGGTGTCGCCGGAAGGCTACTCTTCGAAAGGGAAATTCGACACGTTGGTGTACTTCAACAGCGTGTCGCCCGGATACTTCGCGACGATGCGTACGCCGCTGTTGTTGGGCCGCGATTTCTCCGTGCACGACGATGGCGGCGCGCCCAAAGTGATGCTGATCGACGAATCGACGGCCCGCAAGTTCTTCGGGCACGCGAATCCCATCGGCAAAACCATCGGTGCGGAGTCCGACGAGCGGCCTGGCAAGCAGGATGTTTACCAGGTGATCGGTGTAGTCAAAGATGCCAAGTATGCAGCCGTTGACGAGGCTCTGACGTTGACCGTTTACGTCGCCTCTGCGCAGGTTACCGATCCGGGACCGGAAGTGAACTTCGAGATTCGTTCCCAGCGTACGGTCGAGACGTTTGTTCCGGCCGTGCGTACGGCCATCTGCGAAGTGAACCGCGGCATTTCCCTGGAGTTCCGCAACTTCGAAACGCAGGTGAACGAGTCGCTGCTGCAAGCCCGGATGGTGGCCCTGCTGTCAGCGTTCTTCGGCGGCCTCGCCCTGCTGCTGGCGATGATCGGGCTGTACGGCGTGACCGCTTACGGAGTCGCACGGAGGCAGGGCGAGATCGGCATACGCATGGCGCTCGGCGCGCAGCCGGGATCGGTGATCTGGCTGGTGCTGCGCGAAGTGATCGCGATGCTGGCGATCGGCACGCTGCTGGGCCTGGGCGCATCGCTAGCCGCCGGGCGGCTGGTGGCGAGTCTGCTGTACGGCGTGCAGCCGCACGATGCCGCAGCGCTCGCCCTGGCTGCGATGGTATTGGGAATCGCAACCGGAATCGCGGCTTATCTGCCCGCGCACCGCGCCGCGCGCCTGGACCCCATGGCCGCGCTGCGAGAGGAGTGATCATGAGCGAAATGTGGCGGCGGCTGCAATACCTCATTAATAGGAAGCAGCGCGAACAGGATCTCGCCGATGAGATGCGCCTGCATCAGGATTTGGTCCGGCAGTCTTCTGGCCGGTCGTTCGGGAATGTCACGCAGATCCAAGAAGACAGCCGCGCCGTCTGGATCTGGCCCTTCCTAGAAACCCTGGCCCAAGACACCCGCTATGCCCTCCGCACACTGCGCGCCAGCCCGGCGTTCGCCGCCACGGCCGTTCTGTCCTTGGCCCTTGGCATAGGCGCGAACACAGTCATTTTCAGCATCCTGAACGCCGTGATGCTGCGTTCCCTGCCGGTGGAAGATCCGCAGCGCCTCGTACAGTTCGGATCTCCTCGTTCCGACCCGGCCCATCCGTTACGGGTTTCTTTTACCAATCCCATCTGGGAGCAGGTGCGCGATCACCAACAGGCTTTCTCGGGAACCTTGGCCTTCAGCGAGGATCGCTTCGACTTGGCCGCCGGCGGCGAGAGCCATTTCGCGGAGGGCCTGTGGGCCAGCGGCGATTTCTTTCGTGTGCTCGGCGTGCCGGCCATGCGCGGACGCGTCTTCACCGCCGCCGACGATCTCCACGGCGGCGGGCACGCGGGACCGGTCGCGGTGATCAGCCACGGCTTCTGGAAGCGCCATTTCGCGGGCGATCCCGATATCGTCGGCAAGACCATCCGGCTGAACCGGCACTTGTTCACGATTATCGGCGTGACGCCGCCCTGGTTCACCGGCCTCGATGCGGATACCCCGTACGACGTCGCCATCCCCATCGGATGCGAGCCAATGCTGCACACCGACCGCAGCGCGCTGGCCGACCGCGATTGGTGGTGGCTGCGGATTCTGGGCAGGCTCCTTCCAGGCGAGACTCCGCAGCAGGTGGAAGCCAAAATGAAGGCGCTAGCGCCGCAGGTTTATCGCGCCACGCTGCCCGCGGATTGGCGTGCGGACGGCCAGCGGGATTACCTGCAGCGATCGTTCGCTGTGCGCCCCGCCGCCACAGGGTTCTCGGATACAGGCGCGCAGTACCGCACAGCGCTCTTCACCCTGATGGCGGTGGTCGGGCTGGTGCTCCTGATTGCCTGCGCTAATATCGCCAACCTGCTGCTGGCTCGTTCCGCGGCCCGACAGCGGGAGATATCCATTCGCATGGCCATTGGTGCGGCACGCCGCCGCGTCATCCGCCAGCTCATTTCGGAGAGCCTGCTGCTCTCCATATTGGGCGCGGCGGGAGGGCTGCTCTTCGCCGTTTGGGGCAGCCGCCTGCTGGTCCACTTCCTCTCGACGGCCGGGAATGAACTCCAACTCGATACCGCGCCCGATCTGCACGTGCTCGCCTTCACGATGAGCGTCGCTGTCCTCACGGGGCTCCTGTTTGGATTGGCGCCGGCCCTGCGCGCCACCGCCGTCTCACCCAACAACGTCCTTAAGGAACATGCGCGCAGCATGGCCGGCAGCCGCTTCGGTCTAGGCCGCGCACTGGTCACCTTTCAGGTCGCGCTGTCGCTAATGCTGCTAGTGGGCGCCGGTCTGTTCCTCGGCACGCTCCGCAATCTGTTGACTACCGACCTGGGTTTCAACCGCCACAACGTTCTTCTGGTCGGGGCCGACATGATGCAGACCAACGTTCCGAAGGAGCAGCGCCCACGTGTGTATCGGGAAATCGTGGAACGGCTGCGCGCCGTCCCCGGCGTTTCGTCGGCCTCCAGTTCCAGGATGACGCCCATCGGCGGAGGGCAGTGGGACAGCGAAGTCTCTCCGGAGGGCTACGCGCCAAAGGGGAAAGACGATACGCTCGTATACTTCAATCGTGTCTCGCCTGGATACTTCGCGACCATGCGCCAGCCGGTGCTGCTGGGCCGCGATTTCTCCGCGCACGACGACGGCGGCGCGCCCAAGGTGATGCTGATTACCGAGTCGGTGGCGCGGCGGTTCTTCGAGCACGCGAATCCCATCGGCAAGACCATCCGCACAGAGGGACCCGGCAAGGAGGGGGTCTACCAAGTAATCGGGGTAGTCAAAGATGCCAAGTATGCAGCCGTCGATGAAGGACTGACGCGAACCGTCTACATCGCATCTGCACAAGACGCAGATCCGTGGCCCGGAGTCAATTTCGAGGTTCGTACCGAGCGCCCGGTCGAGACATTCATTCCGGCGGTGCGCGCGGCCATCGGCGAAGTGAACCGCGGCATTTCGCTTGAGTTTCGCAACTTCGAGACGCAGGTGGACGACTCGCTGCTGCAGGCCAGGATGGTGGCCCTGCTGTCGGCATTCTTCGGCGCCCTGGCGCTGCTGCTGGCCATGATCGGGCTGTATGGCGTGACCGCTTACGGAGTCGCACGGCGGCAGGCCGAGATCGGTGATCTGGCTGGTGCTGCGGGAGGTGATCGCGATGCTGGCGATCGGCACGCTGCTGGGCCTGGGCGCTTCGCTGGCCGCCGGACGTCTGATCGCCAGCCTGCTCTACGGCTTGAAGGCGTATGACGCGACGCCGCTGGCCCTCGCGGCTTTGGTGTTGGCAGCCGCGGCGGGGCTGGCGGCCTACGTGCCCGCGCGCCGCGCGTCGCGCCTGGATCCGATGGCCGCCCTGCGCGAGGAGTGAGTCTCACTGCGCGCCGTACTGCGCGAACACCACGATGTGGCCGCCAGGATCTTTCACACCGATCTCCTTTGCGCCATAGAAGGTGGTGCGCATGGGCAGGACGACTGGGATGCCTTCCATTGCCGCGATGATATCGTCGAGCTTCTCGACCTCGACATACAGAAACGTCGGTCCTTTGCGGAACTCCTGCGCGATGTCCGCGGCAGCCGCTGTCGAAATATCCTTCTCGACACTGGCGTAGCTCTGATACATGAGCTCCAAGCCGCCCTTTTGCAGGATCGCAAAGCCTAGTTTGTCCCCCTCCGGAACCTCCACGGTCTTGTCGAAGCCGAGCCGTTCCGCCCAGAACTGAACGCAGGGCTCGACTTCCTGCACGCTCAGAACCGGGGTGATCTTCTTGACAGTCGCCATCTCCAATTTCCTCCTTGACAAGCATGCTAGTCTAATTTAGACTAGTGTGTCAAGGAGAATCTGTATGCATCCAGCACAACGCCGTTTAAAGGACCTGGTTTCGGTCGGACCGGCCATGCTCCGCGACTTCGATCTCCTGGGCATCCGCAACGTGTCGCAGCTTGCGCGGCAGAACCCCGCCAAGCTCTACGAAAATCTCTGCCGCGTGACCGGGCAGCGCCAGGACATTTGCTGTCTCGACGTTTTCTCCGCCGCCGTCGCACAGGCGCGCAATCCACTGCTGCCCGCCGAGCAGTGCCAATGGTGGTATTGGAGCCGCCAGCGGAAGGCGCGCGATGCCCGCCGCTAAAACGCGCGCCCTGACCACGCCGGACCTGGTCCTGCTGAGCCTTCTGGCCGAGCGGCCCATGCACGGTTACGAGGCGAACCTGGAACTGGAGCGCCGCGAGGTCCGCGACTGGGCCGGCGTTTCGCGGCCCCAGGTGTATTACTCGCTCGAAAAACTCGCCCGCAAGGGCCTGATCCGCGCGGCGGAAAACGAGGAGAGCGCCGCGGGTCCGGAGCGTTATCCGTTTGGGACGACCGCCAAGGGCCGCACCGCACTCGCCGACGCTCTCGAACGCGAGGACTGGACCGCGCACCGCGACCGGCCGCCGTTTCTCACTTGGATGGCGCTCTCCTGGCAGGCGCGGCCCGGCGTCGTTCAACTGCAGCTTCGCCGCCGGCGAAAGTTTCTGGAAGACGAGCTGGCGCGGGAAGAAGCCACTTTGCGCGCCATTCGTAAAGAGGTCGGCCACCGTTTCCACGAGGCCGTATGGATGGTCAGCCTGATGATGCAGCAGTTCCGGACCGAGCTGCGCTGGCTCGACAAACTATCGCGCGAGATACACCGCCGCGCTCCGGCGCAGCATCCGGTCACTGCTTAGCCGCAGTCTCCTGGCTGAACACACAGACCCACTTATCTCTGCGCTCGGCCCAGAGGGCAGAGACATATACCTTGGCGGCAAACTCCCTGCCATGGCTCGTGCCCTTTTCGGTCAAGGTATACGCAATAAGGCCGGATGTCGCCGAAAGCTGGACGAACCTCACATCGTCCATCGTATACTCCTGTAGCCGGAAGCCGGCAGTATGTTCCACGACCTCCGCTTTGGTCGCAGGGCCATGTGCATCGACGAACACGGCATCCTCCGCAAGTGAGCTGGCAAAGGCGGCCAAATCGCCAGTCTTCAGGGCATTCAATCCCTCTTGTTCCTTCGCGACGACCCTCTGCCGCATGCCTTCCGCGGCGGTCTGTCCCGACAGAGAGGTTAGCCACGCCGACAGCATGATTGAAGCAACGACTGTCCAGAGATTAACGTTTCTCATCTTGACTCCTCACAAAGTATGCTGCGACCCCGCGTCCAAGCTGTGAAGCTGCGACGCGCTGGTAAAGCACCACGCCAATAAACGTGCCGAATGTGTTCGTAATAAGATCCGTCGTACCCGAATCTCGCGTAGGAAGGTACGACTGCAGAAACTCAATCGTGAAGCTGACAGCCGCTCCTAACACAACAGTTGCCATGGCCGGCCTCGGCATTTGCCGTACCAAAGAGAAGTACGCGCAGAAGCACACGCCCAAGGGGACGAACCCCGCAACGTTGATTGCCACATCCTTCCAGTAGCTCCAACGATCGCGAAACTCAGTCCACAACGGCTGTAGCCGTATCTGTCTTAGAAGTGCATACTTCTCGGGAATGATCAGTTCGCTATCTGGGCTGACTGTACTGTGAACGACATCGCCGCGACGCTCACCGAAAAGGTACAAGGCCAGGCATTGTTCATTCGCAAGGCTGTCAGGCGCTCCTTTCGTGGTCCAGGATTCGAAGTGGCCACGGACCTGCGCGGCTGTCAGCTCGTCGCCATAAATCGCCAGGCCTAGTACCTGGCCGCGGAAGGTGTCGTGAGATACGGCCGAGTCGCCAACTACCAGCCGGCCGCTGAACCAGCATAGGTGTGCCTGCGTAGATCGAACCAAAGCGCCATCCACGTAAGCTAATGTCCCATTTAGACCGGATGTAATCGTGATGAAAACCGCTCTGTGCGAATGGAGCACATTGTCAATCGGAATCCAATGGGGTTCTCCGTTCCGAGCCTCGGTGCGCAACACCAGGTCGCCATGAATTTGAAGCATCGTAAACATCCGGGGGCTTTTGGCTGTGGAAAATTCAAGGATAGTTCCGTCATGCGCGATGGATGCGGGCTGGAGCCAAACCTCAAGGCCGCACGATCCTCCTCCGTCTGAGCGTTGCGCGTCGAATGCCGCCCGGCTCATGATTGTTCCATGGGCCCCGAACTGTACACCGTTGGTGTCGCGCATCCAGCTCACGTCATTCTTGGGATGATGAAAGGGCCAAAGCCCCGCTACCAGGATCCCGCATAAGACGAGGAGGCACAGCCATGCTAGGGAAGGCAGGCGAAACCGCCTGCCCGACCACTGAGAGTCGATCATTGCGGGACCTGGTTGCGGAATGGGTCGTTGGCAGGCTGAATGCCTGCCCCACCAGCTAGAACATTCTTCACCATCGCTGCATGAACCTACCTCACCATCAGGGCCTTGACATTCTGCTGCTCGGCCGCATGCTGTACGGCAGGCAAGTCGGCATGCTGAATATCAGACCAGCGCGTCATATACTGATCCACTTCCGCTTTCACCCTCTCGAACTGCTTCAGGGCAGCTTCGGTTGGCGCGGAGTCGGAATCGCCACCCACGTACGCGGCCAGTCCCGCCAGGTTGCCGTCTACACCCAAAGGATAGTTAAGCGAGTCTTCGTTGGCTTTGATTTTCATATTCAGCAGCCGGCCCTGCAACGCGCCCAGCTTCTCGTCCAGAGCCTGTGCCTGGGCCAGTTTCACGCGTTTTTGCAGGTCCTGAAGCTGGGCGCGCAGGTCGATGATCTGGTTCGCCGCGACATACACGCGCGTGAGTTGGCCGCGGATATCCATCAGCATCGCGAACTGCTTTTCCAGGTCCGCGGGCGAGACCTTGACGCGCGGATCGGGCTTGAGCTCCAGCGGGGCCGCGAGCGTCTTCCCATCCACGGTCAGCTTCACCTGATATTTGCCCGGCAGCGCGATGGGCCCCTTGGACCCGCCTTCGTACTCGAACAGATAATAGCCGCTGGCCCGCGCGGCGCCTTCGTAGCGCAGGTCCCAGACGAACCGGTTCATGCCGGGCTTGATCTCGAGCTGCTTTTTCGGCTTGTCATCGTCCGGATCGAGCGGCTCTTCCAATGGCTCCGGCTCGCTCGAGGAATACCGGCGCACCAGTTGGCCGCCGGCGTCCAGAATCTCCAAGATGGCGGCCTTGGGCTTTTCCTTTACTTCGAAGTAAATGACCGCGCCCGGCGGCGGATTCTGCCCCGAGGTCGGTGTTTCCTTCGGTCCTTTCGCTGCGTGCAAGCGATAGGCCGGCGCCGGATCGTAGAGCCACAGATTGGCCTTGCGCGACGCATCGCTCGCCTGGCGCAGCGGCGAGATGTCGTCCAGAATCCAGAACGACCGCCCGTGCGTCGCCAGCACCAGGTCGTTCTCGTGGATCACAAGGTCATGCACCGGGGTCGCCGGCAGGTTCAGTTGCAGCGATTCCCAGGTCTGGCCGGCATTGTTTGAAACAAACACGCCTGTCTCTGTTCCGGCGAACAACAGGCCTTTGCGCTTGGGATCCTCCCGCACGGCGCGCACGAACGAGCCTTCGGGGATGCCCTGTACGAGCATCTTCCAGCTCTTGCCATAGTCCGCCGTCGCGTAGATGTAAGGACGCAGATCGTCGTTGGCGTGCCGGTCCACCGCGACCCATGCAGCGCCCGGATCGTGCGGCGAGGCGTCGATCTGGCTGATCTTGCTCCATTCCGGGATTTCTTTAGGTGTGACATTCGTCCAGTTCTTGCCGCCGTCGCGCGTGATTTGGATCAGCCCGTCGTCGGTCCCAGCCCAGATCAAGCCCTTTTCGATCGGCGACTCCGCCAGGGCGAAGATGGTGTCGTAATATTCCGTTCCGGTGTCGTCGATGGTGATCGGCCCGCCGGAGGGCTGCTGCTTGCTCTTGTCGTTCCGGGTCAGATCGCCGCTGATGGCTTCCCAGTGCATGCCCCCGTCGGTGGTTTTGAACAGCCGTTCGCCGCCGTGGTACAGCACGTTGGGATCGTGCGGCGAAATCAGCAGCGGCGCCGTCCACTGGAAGCGGTGCTCCAGGCCGGCCGCCCCTTGGCCGTCGCTGATCACCGGATGCACGCCGATGGTTTTGAGTTGGCCGGTGCGCTTGTCGAACATAGTCAGCAGGCCCTGGTAGTCGTCCGCATATACGATGTTGGGATCGGGCGGGTATGGCGCAATGTAGCCGGCCTCGCCGCCGCCTACGGGATACCAGTCCTGCCGTTCGATGGTGCCTTCGAGGCCGCTAGTCGAGATCGCGACGCTCGAATTGTCCTGCTGCGAACCGTACACGTAATAGGGAAAACGATTGTCCGCGATCACGTGATAGAACTGCGCGGTCGGTTGATTGTCCTGCTTGGTCCAGTGCTCGCCGCCATCGAGCGTTACCGTCGCGCCGCCATCGTCGGTCTGGATCATGCGCTTGGTATTCAGCGGATCGATCCAGAGCCCGTGATTGTCGCCGTGCGGGACTTTGATCTTGTTGAAGGTGCGGCCGCCATCGGTGGAGCGGTGAAACTCGACGTTGAGAATGTAAAGCGTGTTGGCTTCCTTGGGATCGGCTACCACGTGCATGTAATACCAGGCGCGCTGCGTGAAGCGGTGATCGGGATTGATCAACTCCCACTTGCCGCCGCCATCGTCGGAACGATAAAGGCCGCCGTTGCGGGCTTCGATGAGCGCCCAGACGCGGTCGGAGTTGGCGGCCACCGCCACGCCGATTCTTCCATAGGGGCCTTCGGGAAAGCCCTCGCCATCGACTTTCTTCCAGGTGGTTCCGCCATCGCCGGAGCGATACAGGCCGCTGCCGGGGCCGCCGCTAATCAGAGTCCAAGGTTGGCGGCGCACCTGCCACATGGCGGCGAAGAGAATGTTTGGATTGTGGGGGTCGAAGGCCACGTCGATGCCGCCCGTGTTCTCGTCGACGTAGAGCACCTTGGACCAGGTCTGGCCGCCATCGGTGGTGCGGAAGATGCCGCGCTCAGCGTTCGGCCCGTACACATGCCCCAACGCCGCGACATACACGATATCCGGATTCCGCGGATGCACGATCAGCTTGCCGACGGCACGCGAATCGCGCAAGCCGACGTTCTTCCAAGTCTTGCCCGCATCGACCGACTTGTACACGCCGTCGCCCTGCGCCGCGTTGCCGCGGATGCAGCCTTCGCCGGTGCCCGCATAGATCACGTTCGGATCGGACGGCGCCACCGCCAGACTTCCTATGGAAGACGATTTTTCATGGTCGAAGACCGGCTTCCAGGTGGTCGCTCCGTCGGTGGATTTCCAGATGCCGCCGCCCGTGGAGCCGAAATAATAAATGGACGGATCGCCGGGCACGCCCGAAGCCGTCAGCGACCGCCCGCCACGGAAGGGCCCGATGGCGCGGTACTGCATGCCCTGCTCTTCCTTCTTCTTGTCCTTGTCGTCGGTTCCGGTTTGGGCGGCCAAAGCCGCAGCGAGGAAAGCTGGCATCAAAAGCTGACGGGAAACCATGAGGTAAATCTTAGCGCGTTGTGGAGACGGGATGGCCGGTGGTTGGCGCTTGCCGGTGGGGGGAGAGCTTTTTGGGCGGCGATTGGCACGGGGAGCGGCAGGGGCTTACAACAAAAATACGACAAACGAAGCCAATTTCCACATATCTTCTTTATGCGCCGGCATGCCCCTGCCAGCCAGTAAGCAGCTTGTTTTTCAAAGATCTATGCGGATACCCGGCAGAACACTTCGCGGTGAGTGCCGAGAACCCGTCAAGAGATCAGGAGGGCTGGGTTGAAGAACTTGCCCCCCAGTTTCCGAACCCGACATCACCATAGCACGGCAACGATGGACAGACGGCGAGCCAGTTGAAGATTGTCTTGTGTTTTCAGTGGGATACAGCTATCGGAGTTTTGTGATTACCGGATAGTCAAGGCTGCTTATCGCCATTGCCGCCAGGGTGCTGCCAACCATCCACCAGTTTGTCCACCTTCTCACCGAGGTTGTCCACCTTCTCACCGAGCTTCTTCACCATTTCCTCATTCAACAGGTGCGCCGACGAGATTTGGTCCATTTTGAGCTCGAACCGCGCGTCCAGTTCCTGCCGGCGCTTGCGCTCATTTCGGGCTTCCTGCACAGCCAAGCGCACGGCCCGGCGTAGAGTTGCGTTGATGTGGCTAGTCACCGCGTTGAGTTGGGCGATCTCCCCGTCGTGGCGAGCGGCATGCTCCTCCGCTTTCGCCTGCATTGCCGTAATATGGGCTTGGTGCTCCAGAATGAACTCGATGGTTTTCTCAACGTCCATTGTCATCCATTGTACAGCTATCGCTCAGACATCGTGGCTGCTGGCGCAGCGCTGTGCGTGGCGCAAGGCGGCCACTGGGATCGCTTCCGCCTGCTTGGATAATCCAAGTGCTGCAAGCTTCTTCGTGGTTAATGCGCGATTGCTGGCGGAGTTAGATGGGCGGACCCGCGGGAAAATTTCCGGGGCCGCGTAGCATGCCATCCACCAGCTTATCGACTTTATCGCCGAGTCTGTCGAGCTTCTCGCCGAGGCCGTCCACCCTTTCGCCGAAGCTTTCCGATCCTTTTCTCACTCCGCAGTGGCGCGGAGGCGAGTCGATCCATCTTCAGCTCAAAGCGCGTGTCGAATTTTTCCCGCTTGCGCTCATTTCGGGCTTCCTGCAAAGCCAAGCGCACTGCCCGGCGCAGCGTGGCGTTGATGGGGCTGGTCACCGCGTTGGGCGATCTCCTGGTGGTGACGGGCGGCATGTTCCTCCGCCTTCGTCTACAGGGCAGTAATGCGGGCTTGCTGCTCCAGGATGAACTGGATGGTTTTCTCGACATCCGCCCCTTCGCTATAATCGAGTGTGGCCCATCCGCAACCTACGAAGACCATGATTCGGGAGATCGTCATCCAGTGCCCGGACGGGCAGTTGAAGACTGTCCCGCTGCGGGGAGATCGTTTCACGGTTGGCCGTTCCAGCGCTACGGAGTTGTGCTTTCCGGACGACGCCGGCTTATCGCGCCAGCACCTTGCCCTGGAGCGCGACGGCGAGGACTGGACGGTGCAGGACCTGGGCAGCAAGAACGGCACCCTGGTCAACAACATTGCTTTGCGCGCCAAACTGAAGCTGAAGCCGGGCGACCGCATCACGGCCGGCCACCTGGCGATTGTCTACGAGGATAAGGCGGGCGGCGAACGGCCTAGCGATCCGGTGGTCTTTTTCGAATCCGGCGAATCCGATCCACCCACCACTTCCACACTCATCACCAGCCTGGAAGGCGCGCTCTCCAACCAGACCATCGTGGACAAACCCGGCCAGCACGGCAACACCCAGGTGCAGGCGCTGATTCGGGCCGGCCAGGAACTTGCGGGCAGGGGCACTTTGGCCGACCTGTTCCCGCTGATACTGGATCTGGCCATCGACGCCGTGGGCGCGCAGCGCGGCGTGGTCATGATCCTGGAAGACGGCAACCTGGAAGTGAAGGCCAATAAGGGCGAGGGCTTCCGCATCAGCTCCGCGGTGCGCGACCGCGTGGTCCTGGAGAAGAATTCGGTGCTGGTGCGCGATGCTCAAATGGACGAGGCGTTTCGCGAGCGCATGAGCATTGTGGAGCAGAAGGTCCGCACGATGATGGCCGTGCCGCTGCAGACCGAGAACCGCACCATCGGCCTGATTTACGTGGATTCGCCGAACCTGTTCCGCGCCTTCACCAAAGACGACCTGAGCCTGCTCACCGTGATGGCCAACGTGGCGGCCATCCGGATCGAACATGCGCGGCTGGCCGAAGTGGAGGCGATAGAGCGGCGCATGGCGCGCGACTTGGAGCAGGCGGCCGAGATCCAGCGCGGCATTCTACCGGGCAAGGCGCCGGAAGTGGCCGGCGCCGACCTGGCCGGATACAACGCGCCGTGCCGCACAGTGGGCGGCGATTACTTCGACTTCTTCAAATATCCCAACGGGCGCGTGGCCATGGTGCTGGGCGACGTTTCCGGCAAGGGCATGCCCGCCTCGCTGATGATGATGGGCTTGCAGGCGCGCGTGCAGGTGCTGGCGGATGAGCCGCAGGACCTGGCTGCGGTGATCAACCGGCTGAACAAGATCACTTGTCAGAATTGCCCGAGCAACCGCTTCATTACTTTTTTCTTTTGCGTGTTAGACCCGGCCACCGGCGATCTGAGCTTTTGCAATGCCGGGCACAATCCGCCGGTGATCGTGCGCAAGAATGGAAGCGTGGAGTACCTCGATGGCGGCGGCCCGGTGCTGGGAATCCTCTCGATCGCCAATTATGCAGAGTACAAAGCCAAGCTGGAATGCGGCGACGTGCTGGCCATCTACAGCGATGGCGTCACAGAAGCCACCAACGCGAATAACGATGAATTCGGCGATGAGCGATTCGCTGAGGTGCTCAAGGCTACCCGGCAGAAGAGCGCTACCGAAATTGTGGGTGCGGTCAATCAGGCACTGACCGATTTTGCCGCCGGCTCTCCCGCGGCCGACGATATCACGCTCGTGGTGGCACGCCGGCTGTAAGTGTCACATAGTTACAACCCCAAGCTTCGCGCACGCCTCCGCACAAAGCCCAATCTCACTTAGTTTTCGATGGCCTCCTGTCAGTGTTCGATTCCGTTGTGGCGCACGCTGAAGCATGCGCCACGGGGTCTAGCAACTTGTTGAATAATGTCTGGCAGGCGAAACCGCCTGCCCCACCTAGCCTGCAAGTTGCTGATCTGCCGTGGTGGCGCAGGCGGTTCCGCCTGCGTTGCAGACGAATCAAACGTTTTTCAATAAGCTCCTAGGCTAGAGAAAGACGATGATCGCCGGCGTGCCTATCGAGGTATATTGACCGGTGAACTTCAGGCTGCCCGTTCTTCGATCGACGCGGAATGTGGCGATGGCGTCGCTCCTCTGATTGCACGAGTAAAGGTAATTGCCCGTCGGATCGATGTTGAAGCTGCGCGGATAATCGCCACGGGTCCATGCCTCGCCGGCAAAGGTCAGCATGCCCGCTTCGCCGATGGAAAACCAGGCGATGCTATCGTGCAGGCGGTTGGCGGCGTAGACGAACTTGCCGTCGCGCGAGACCATTACCTCCGAAGTGAAGTTCGTGCCAGCGAAGTCTTTCGGCAGGCTGGAAACGGTCTGCTTCGGCGTAAGCTTTCCGCGGGCCGCGTCGTACTCGAAGGTCACCAGCGTGGAGCCTTCCTCCTGCAGAGAATACAACCACCGGCCAGCGGGATGAAAGGTGAAATGACGCGGACCGTCGCCCGGGGGCAGCGGCGCCGATGGCGGATCGTTGGCGGACAACTTGCCCCGCTCGGAATCGAACTTCCAGATGAAAATGCGGTCCAGCGCCAGGTCGGCTGACAGCACGAACCGGCCGGCCGGGTCGGCCTGGATCATGTGGGCGTGCGGGCTGTCGTGGCCGCTGATGGCAAAGCTCCCTGGGGGCGCGCTGGCCGCGTGCGCCGGCCCTACCGCAGCCGCATCCTGTTTTACGTCGGTGGCAGGACCCAGATCGCCGTTCGGGCGGATCGGCAGGATGGCCACGGTCCCCCCGGCGTAGTTGGCCACCAAAACGTACTTGCCGGAAGGATGCACGCTCAGGTGCGCCGGCCCCGCGCCCTCCGAGCTGACGGTATTCAGCAGCGTCAGATGCCCGTTCGCGCGATCGATGGTGTATGCGCTCACCGAGCCGGAGCGGGCGCCCTGAAACGTGGCCGTCTCGTTCGCCGCGTACAGATGTGTGCGAGCAGGATCGAAGGCCAGCCACGACGGATTCGAATCGTTCGGGAAAGCCTCGCGTGCCGAGAGCGCCCCGGTTGCGGAGTTCATTTCGAACAAGTAGATGCCTTGTCCATTACCGCGGCTGCCCTCGGGGCCTTGCGGGGAACTGTAGGTTCCGACGTATGCCAGTGCCGGCTCAGCGGCGGAAGCAGGCACCGCCAGAGTGGCGGCATATTTAAGAAGTCCGCGTCGCGTAATCATGTGTTCGCCGCCTTTCAGTATGCGTCTCCCGCGCTCCTGGGACAAGCCCGGACCCGGACAACCAGCCGGCTTACGCGCGTCATTCGGTGATACGATTGGGGCAAGATGCTCGACTACGCCGGAACGGTATTTCTTGGGTTTTTTGTTTGCGGACCAGTTCTCTTCATTGGCCTACTGTTGCTGATAGACCCGGCCAGCGTCGTAGTATCCCTGAGTGCGCTTGCAGGTTTGTTGCGGACACTTGAGCGCCGGTTTCATGGATACCAATGGCAAGATTTTCAGGCCCCAGCCGGGAATTCGGGGTCCCCGGTCGTACGCCTGGCGCTCAGGACTGCTGGCGCGGCCGTTGCCGCGTGGGCGGTAGCGTCCTTTGCCTATGCCTTGAGGTGATCCGTGCGAGTCGGCCCGCCGCGGCAGGCGGGAGCACCTGCGCCACGGCTAAGGCGGGATCCTAAATTTCCGGCTCGTCAGAAGAAATCGTGGGTTGATTCCGGTTCAGGCAGCTTGCCAAGTGAGTGATACAGGGCCAGTTCGAGTACCGGCAGGTGCGAAGGTCTTTACCGTCTTTCAAGGCGATCTGGTCTCCAGATCCACCTTTTTACCTCGCATCCAGTGCGTCTTGTCGGCAGTGGGGATGGGTTGGCTGACCTACTTGTACGAGCCGCTGGCATAACCGAATTGCTGGCTAAATCGTGAGCTTTGCCGTTGTCGCCGGGTTCTCAAATACGCGGTCGCTCCTGGTGTTTGGTGTGAACGAGCAGCGCTGGACGGAGTAGGCAAAGGCAGAAGGGCAATGAGGCACACGTAAAATTCAATAAGGAGACTTTCCAATGAAACACAACACCATGTTGACCGTCGCATCTCTGCTCTCGCTCCTCTTCCTGACGCTTCACATTACGGACGACATCGTTCGTGGGATATCGAAGGCAGAGAGCTCAAACACTGCGCTGCTCGTCCTCGCGGTCTTCCTGTACGGGACACTCGTGCTCCCCGAACGGCGATCGGGGCACGTCATCATGCTGCTCATCGGATTGTTCGCAGCAGCCATGCCCGTCATGCACATGAGGGGGGCACATTACGGCGAGATCGCCAAATCCCCCGGCGGC